>OKWT01000001.1_pt1 | contig 731809 bp, 665 predicted proteins | sample 1607131 | NCBI WGS metagenome assembly OKWT01 (sample SAMN07501045, study PRJEB24779) | human gut metagenome
GCGAGACAACGTTGCCTCTGGCAACGGCCCGCAGGGTGAGGAGCGCAGCGACGAATAATCCTTCCCCCACCACCATCTCTTCAGATAAAACTCCCCGTTACCAGAAATGTTTTCTTCCATATCGCGTATACGCAGGAAGGATGAGAAGCTTCTTTCCTCTTAAACATCTCTACCTGCATATCTGATAAGCCCACGGCGCGGTCAAAGCGGCGGCAGCCTTCTTTTTACCGGTGAACTCTTCACAATTGACGTATTGGATTGCGCGTAATCCGCCAACCCATCAAGCAGTTCATCAAGCTGGCCGATAGAGCGAAACGCAAGGCGCATCACAAAGCAATCTTCTCCGGTCACTTTGTCACACTCGATACATTCCGGCATCGCCTGAATCATCTTCTCTACTTTATGCAGCATGCCGGGTAACGGCTTAATGCGCACCAGCGCCTGCATCTCATACCCTACAGCCGGCAGGTTAATCTGCGCGCTATAACCCTGAATAACGCCCCGCTCCTCAAGTCGCCGGATACGCTCCGCCGTGCTGGGGGAGGAAAGCCCTATTTTGCCGCTGAGCACTTTTAGCGACAACCTGGCATCATGGGAAAGAAAAGCCAGAATCTGCCTGTCGATGTTATCGAATAAGGAATTATCCATAGAAACCTCATATATAAAGGCAAAAATAGTAAATCACCTTCTTCATACTATATTAAGCGTTGCCGGAAAAGCTGAGAATAACGCCTGCACAAAGGAGAGTTATCATGCGCAACGAAAACAAAACCGGCGTCTGGCAAATGTCCGCCGCCATGCTTATCTCGGGCTCCATCGGCGTTTTTGTTTTGCTGAGCGGCCAACCGGTTACCGATGTCGTCTTCTGGCGCTGTCTGGTTGGCGCCGTTACCCTTTTTACCTTTGCACGCCTTAGCGGCAACAGGCTGCCTTCTCTTACGCGCAAAGTCATCTTTATCGCCGCGCTGGGCGGCGTGGCGCTGGTGCTAAACTGGCTGCTGCTTTTCGCTGCTTACTCCCGGCTTTCCATTGGTCTCGCCACGCTGGTTTACAATACGCAGCCGTTGATGCTGGTGCTGATGAGCATGCTGTTTCTGGGGGAGAAAGTGACCCGGGCGAAGTGGTTCTGGCTGCTGGCCGCGTTTGGCGGCATGGGGCTGGTGCTGTCGAGTCAGTTTACCGGCGCGCATAATGAGGCGTGGCTGTTGGGCGTCGCGATGGCGCTCGGTGCAGCATTCTTTTATGCGCTGACCGCTTTAATTACCCGTCGGCTGAAAGGCGTACCGCCCCAGCAAATTGCGCTGGTGCAGGTTTGTGTGGGCGTGGTGATGCTCCTGCCGGCAGCGCATTTTTCTCTGTCGCCGACGCCGTTGCAGTGGGGCATTCTCGTGTTGCTTGGCGTAGTCCATACCGGCGTAATGTATCAACTTCTCTACAGCGCAATCCAAAAGCTGCCGACGCCTCTGACAGGCTCGCTGTCATTTATCTATCCGCTGGTGGCTATTGCAGCCGACCAGGCGGTATTCGGACATAGCCTGTCGTTGCTCCATCTGGCAGGCGGCGCACTTATTCTACTGGCGGCGGCGGGTAATAACCTCGGATGGGGCGAAAAAACGCAGCCGTCAGCCGCGGCAACGCCTCGTTGACGCCGCTTATTCTTAAGAATGAACGGTATGTGTCGCCCCCTCGCCAATAAAAAACCCGGCCGGAGCCGGGTTTAGCAATGATTAACGACTCAGCGGCGCGCGCGCACCACCTGATACTTACGCGTTAAATATTCCACCGGCGCGCTCCAGACATGCACCAGTCGGGTGAACGGGAAGAGCAGGAACAGCGTCATGCCAAGCACCAGGTGCAGGCGGAAAATAAACGCCACGCCGTCCAGCTGCTCCGCCGCGCCGCTGCGGAAGGTCACCACATGCTGCGCCCAACCCACCAGCTTCATCATCTCTGAACCATCCATATGCTGTGCCGAGAACGGAATGGTAATCAGCCCCAGCGTACACTGAATCATCAGCAAGCTCAGGATGAGAATATCCGCCGTGGTGGAAGTGGCGCGGATACGCGGGTTGAACAAACGGCGCTTCAGCAGCAGCAAACCGCCCACCAGCGTCAGCACGCCGCATACGCCGCCTGCAAACATCGCCAGTTGCTGTTTCACGGCCACCGGTAAAAACCACTCGTACATCCAGTGCGGCGTCAGCATGCCGAACAGGTGACCAAAGAAGATCCCCAGAATGCCGATGTGAAACAGGTTAGACGCCAGGTTCATCCCCTTGCGGTCAAGCATCTGGCTGGAGGCCGCGCGCCAGGTATATTGTCCATAGTCGTAGCGCAGCCAGCTTCCCACCAGAAACACTGTTCCCGCTATGTAGGGGTAGATACTGAAGAAGAACATATTCAGGAAGTGCATTATTGCTGTCCTCCGGTAGAGATAGTCAGATACTGCGGGGCGACGGCCCCGGCGAAGCGGCGCTGGTGAGCGCTGATGGCGTCTTCGCCACAGCTTTTATCGGCGAAAAACTTCACCTGCTCTTCTTCCCAGACGGCATCCAGCGCCTGCGGCGTATCGTCCCGCGCTTCGCCCGCCAGTTGCGCCTGCACTTTTTGCTCATCCACGCGGCTTTGCGCAAGGTTCAACAGCAGGTCGAAAATTAACGCATAACGGCTTTCGCGCTGCTTAAGACGGGCGCCGAGCAAGGCCAGAATCGGCGCGATATCCTGCAAGCCGCCCACCGCTTCGGCGTGCGGCAACTGGGCGAGATATTCCAGATAAAGCGGCAGGTGATCCGGCAATTCACGGCTGGTCAGCTCAAGCCCTGCGCGTTCGTACTGCGCCAGCAGATCCACCATCGCCTGGCCGCGATCGCGGGATTCGCCATGCACATGCTCAAACAACAGCAGCGAGGTGGCGCGCCCGCGGTCAAACAGCTCGCTGTAGCTTGCCTGGGCATCCAGCAGATCCTGGTTAAGCAAGTCGCGGATAAAGACGCCCAGCTGGTGGGCATCCTTCAGCGACAAATGCTCGGTTTCAGCCAGCGCGTCGAACAGCTCCTGCTGATGCTGCCAGAGCGCAGCGTCAGGGTATTCCAGCAAACGCGAGAGAATAAGCAGTTCCATTACAGATGCTCCCCTTTCACGGTCACGTCGACGGCGTCGATGCGGCGGCTGTTGAACAGGTTGAACTTGCTGTCCGAGCCGTGACAACCGTCGCCGAAGCTAAAGCCGCAGCCGTTGCGCTCCGGGAAAGCGTCGCGCGCCAGTTCACGGTGGCTTGAAGGAATAACGAAGCGGTCTTCGTAGTTGGCGATAGCCAGGTAACGATACATTTCCTGCGCCTGCGCCTCGGTCAGCCCCACTTCTTCCAGCGCGCGAATGTCATTTACGCCATCCACCGTTTCAGCGCGCTTGTAGTGACGCATCGCCAGCATGCGTTTAAGCGCCAGCAGCACCGGCTGGGTGTCGCCTGCGGTAAGCAGGTTCGCCAGATACTGCACCGGAATGCGCAGGCTCTCTACATCCGGGAGAATGCCGTTGCGGCCCAGTTCGCCCGCGTCAGCGGCAGACTGGATAGGCGACAGCGGCGGCACATACCAGACCATCGGCAGCGTGCGGTATTCCGGGTGCAGCGGCAGCGCCAGCTTCCAGTCCATCGCCAGTTTCCAGACCGGCGACTGCTGGGCAGCGTCGATAACGCTCTGCGGCACGCCATCTTTCAGCGCCTGCTCAATTACTTTCGGATCGTTCGGATCGAGGAACACATCCAGCTGACGCTGATAAAGATCGGTCTCATGCTCGGTGCTCGCCGCCTGTTCAATGGCGTCCGCGTCATAAAGCAGCACGCCGAGGTAGCGAATACGGCCCACGCACGTTTCAGAACATACCGTCGGCATGCCTGCTTCAATACGCGGATAGCAGAAGATGCATTTCTCAGATTTACCGCTTTTCCAGTTGAAGTAGATTTTTTTGTACGGACAGCCGGTTACGCACATACGCCAGCCGCGGCATTTGTCCTGGTCAATCAGCACAATGCCGTCTTCTTCACGCTTGTAAATCGCGCCGCTCGGGCAGGTGGCCACGCACGCCGGGTTCAGGCAGTGTTCGCACAGGCGCGGCAGGTACATCATGAAGGTATTTTCAAACTGCCCGTACATCGCCTTCTGCATGTTGTCGAAGTTTTTATCCTGCGAGCGTTTTTCAAATTCGCCGCCCAGGATCTCTTCCCAGTTCGGGCCTGCTTCGACTTTATTCATCCGCTGGCCGGTAATTTTAGAGCGCGGGCGCGCTATCGGCTGATGTTTGCCTTCCGGCGCGTTATGAAGGTGCTGATAGTCGAAGTCGAACGGCTCATAATAATCGTCAATGCCCGGCAGATGCGGGTTGGCGAAAATTTTCCCCAGCAGCATGCCGCGCCCGCCCATGCGGGGTTGCAGCTTGCCGTTAATTTTGCGCACCCAGCCGCCCTTCCATTTCTCCTGGTTTTCCCAGTCGTTAGGGAAGCCGACGCCCGGCTTGCTTTCGACATTATTAAACCAGGCGTATTCCATCCCTTCGCGGCTGGTCCAGACGTTTTTACAGGTCACCGAACAGGTGTGACAGCCGATGCACTTATCAAGGTTCAGCACCATGCCGACTTGTGAACGAATTTTCATTTTACGCTCTCCTGTTTCTGGTCGTTGCCTTCGCCGTCCAACCAGTCAATGTTCTTCATCTTACGAACCACTACAAACTCATCGCGGTTAGAACCCACGGTGCCGTAGTAGTTAAAGCCGTAGGCCAGTTGCGCATAGCCGCCGATCATATGGGTCGGTTTCGGGCTGATGCGGGTGACCGAGTTATGAATGCCGCCACGCTGGCCGGTGATTTCCGAACCCGGAATATTCACGATGCGCTCCTGGGCGTGATACATCATGGTCATCCCCGCCGGTACGCGTTGGCTTACCACCGCACGGGCGGTCAGCGCGCCGTTGGCGTTAAACACTTCAATCCAGTCGTTATCCGCAATGCCGAGATCTTTCGCGTCGTCTTCGCTCATCCAGACAATCGGGCCGCCGCGCGACAGCGTCAGCATCAGCAGGTTGTCGCTGTAGGTGGAGTGAATGCCCCATTTCTGGTGCGGCGTCAGGAAGTTCAGCGCCTTCTCCGGGTTGCCGTTGGACTTCTGGCCCATTACCGCTTTCACCGAGCGGGTGTCGATGGGCGGACGGTAAACCAGCAGGCTTTCGCCGAAATCACGCATCCACTGGTGATCCTGATAAAGCTGCTGACGGCCAGAGAGCGTACGCCAGGGGATCAGCTCGTGAACGTTGGTATAACCGGCGTTATAAGAGACATGTTCATCTTCAAGCCCGGACCAGGTGGGGCTGGAGATAATTTTGCGCGGCTGCGCCTGAATATCGCGGAAGCGGATTTTCTCCTCTTCTTTATTCAGCGCCAGGTGCGTGTGGTCGCGTCCGGTAAATTCGCTGAGCGCCGCCCAGGCTTTAACCGCCACCTGACCGTTGGTTTCCGGCGCCAGCGTCAGGATCATCTCAGCGGCGTCAATCGCCGTGTTCAGCATCGGCTGGCCTTTGGCCGGCCCTTCCGCTTTGGTGTAGTTAAGCTTGCGCAGCAGATCCATTTCGCTCTGGGTATTCCAGGCGATACCCTTGCCGCCGTTGCCGATTTTATCAAGCAGCGGCCCAATAGAGGTGAAGCGCTCATAGGTCGCCGGGTAATCACGCTCGACGGCGATAATATGCGGCGCGGTTTTTCCTGGGATCAGCTCGCACTCGCCTTTCTTCCAGTCTTTAACATCCAGCGGCTGCGCCAGCTCGGCGTTTGAGTCGTGCTGAATCGGCAGGGTGACCACGTCGGTCTCTTTACCCAGATGGCCCACGCAGACTTCAGAGAATTTCTTCGCGATGCCCTTGTAGATTTCCCAGTCGCTTTTCGACTCCCATGCCGGGTCCACGGCGGCGGAAAGCGGATGAATAAACGGATGCATATCCGAGGTATTCATGTCGTCTTTCTCATACCAGGTGGCGGTCGGCAGCACGATGTCGGAATAGAGACAGGTGCTGGAGAGACGGAAATCCAGCGTCACCACCAGGTCCAGCTTGCCGTCAAGGCCGTTATCCTGCCACTCGATCTCTTCCGGCTTCACGCCGCCCTGCTGCCCCAGGTCTTTCCCCTGAATGCCGTTCTCGGTGCCGAGCAGATATTTGAGCATATACTCATGCCCTTTACCGGAAGAGCCGAGCAGGTTGGAGCGCCAGACGAACAGGTTGCGCGGGTGGTTTTTACCGTTTTCCGGCTCCTCTGCTGCGAAGCGGATATCGCCCGACTTCAGCGCATTCACGGTGTAATCCACCGGGCTCATGCCCGCTTTGTCAGCCGCCGCTTTAATGCGCAGCGGGTTAACGCCAAGCTGCGGCGCGGAAGGCAGCCAGCCCATGCGCTCGGCGCGCACGTTAAAGTCAATCAGATGACCGCTGTAGCGGGATTTATCCGCCAGCGGCGACAGCAGATCTTCCGCCGTCAGGGATTCATAGCGCCACTGGCTGGAGTGGTTATAGAAGAAGGAGGTGCTGTTCATGTGGCGCGGCGGACGGTTCCAGTCCAGCGCGAACGCCAGCGGCTGCCAGCCGGTCTGCGGACGCAGCTTCTCCTGGCCTACATAGTGCGCCCAGCCGCCGCCGCTCTGGCCGATGCAGCCGCAGAAGATAAGCATATTGATAAGCCCACGGTAGTTCATATCCATGTGATACCAGTGGTTCAGACCCGCCCCGACGATAATCATGGAGCGGCCGTGGGTTTTATCGGCGTTATCGGCAAACTCACGGGCGGTGCGGATAATCTGCGCGCGCGGCACGCCGGTGATCTGCTCAGCCCAGGCGGGTGAATAGGCTTTGACGTCGTCGTAACTGGCGGCGCAGTTAGCGTCGTTCAGCCCGCGGTCGAGGCCATAGTTGGCAAGCGTCAAATCGTAAACGGTGGCGACCAGCGCCTGGCTGCCGTCGGCAAGCGTAATGCGCTTCACCGGCAGTTTGTGCAGCAGGATATTTTCCAGCTTCACATTTTTGAAATGCTCGCTGCTTTCGCCGCCAAAGTACGGGAAGCCCACTTCGGCAATCTCGTCCTGATGGCCCAGCAGCGACAAACGCAGCTCGGTTTCTTCGCCGGTAGCGCCGTCGCGCTGTTCCAGGTTCCACTTGCCTTTTTCGCCCCAGCGAAAGCCGATAGATCCGTTCGGCGCTGTCAGGTCGCCGTTGCGGTTGTCGTAAGCGACGGTTTTCCACTCAGGATTATTTTCCTGGCCCAGCGCGTCCACCAGGTCGGCGGCGCGCAGCATGCGGCCCGCCGCATAGTAGCCGTCGCGCTCTTCCAGCATCACCAGCATCGGCATATCGGTGTAGCGGCGCACGTAGTCGGTAAAGTACTGGCTTGGCTTGTCGAGATGGAACTCTTTGAGCATCACATGGCCCATCGCCAGCGCCATGGCGCTGTCGGTGCCCTGCTTCGGCGCCAGCCACAGGTCGCACAGCTTGGCGATTTCAGCGTAGTCCGGCGTTACCGCAACGGTTTTGGTGCCTTTGTAGCGCACTTCGGTAAAGAAGTGGGCATCCGGCGTACGGGTCTGCGGAACGTTAGAGCCCCACGCGATAATGTAGCTGGAGTTATACCAGTCGGCGGATTCGGGTACGTCGGTCTGTTCGCCCCAGGTCATGGGCGACGCAGGCGGCAGGTCGCAATACCAGTCATAGAAGCTCAGGCAGGTGCCGCCAATCAGCGAGAGGTAACGTGCCCCGGAGGCATAAGAGACCATCGACATCGCCGGGATCGGCGAGAAGCCCGCGATACGGTCCGGGCCGAAAGTTTTAGCGGTATACACGTTCGCCGCCGCGATAAGCTCATTCACTTCCTGCCAGGAAGAGCGAACAAAGCCGCCGCGCCCGCGCGCCTGTTTGTAGCTTTTCGCTTTTTCGCTGTCTTCGATAATGGAAGCCCAGGCGTTGACCGGGTCGCTATGGCGCGCTTTGGCTTCACGCCAGAGTTTGATCAGGCGCTTGCGCATCAGCGGGTATTTCAGACGGTTAGCGCTGTAAAGATACCAGGAATAGCTGGCGCCGCGCGGGCAGCCGCGAGGCTCGTGGTTCGGCATATCCGGGCGGGTGCGCGGGTAGTCGGTCTGCTGGGTTTCCCAGGTCACCAGGCCGTTTTTGACATAAATTTTCCAGCTACAGGAGCCGGTGCAGTTCACGCCGTGCGTCGAGCGCACAATTTTATCGTGCTGCCAGCGCTGGCGGTAACTCTCTTCCCAGTCACGATTGGTTTTAAGAAGCTGGCCGTGCCCATCGGCAAAGGTGTCGCCCTTCTGTTTGAAGTAGCGAAACCGGTCCAGAAATTTGCTCATCAGCGTTTCTCCTGTAGAGAGCCTTAAGGCCCTTCTGGTAAATCGACATTGCTGCAATGGCGGCACGGTAACGCCGCGCTAAGTTAGCGGAATTGATAACGATCAAGCGGGAGGGGAAGGTTAAGGCGTGCGAAATTCGGCGCTACCACCAAAGTGGCAATTACTGGAAATAATTATCATATTGTTTATAAAAGGATTTCCTGAAAATATCATCGCCATATACCGTTTTCCAGCCAGGGCGGGGTATTTGGTGGTATATCCCCTACCCGCTGCGATGCACATCACATAAGGTCGCTGTCTGTAACGCGTTTCTTTTTAGTATGTTGTAACTAAATCCCGGTAAAAAAAGGCGCGACCGAAGCCGCGCAAAGGATAACCAAAAGGTTAACTTTTAGCGTGACGACTTACGACCATAAATGGCCCAGGTCACCACAACGCATACCACATAAAACACAAAGAAGACTTTCATCGCGCCCGCTGGCGAGCCGGTCAGCGCCAGCGAGGTGCCGAACGCTTTCGGGATAAAGAAACCGCCGATAGCGCCAATGGCGGAGATGAACCCAAGCGCCGCCGCCGTGTCGGTTGCCGCTTCGCGCAGCGCCTGTTCCTCGCTACCGCCCTGCGCTTTCACGCGGTCCATGGTTAGCTTGCGGAAAATAACCGAGATCATCTGGAAAGTAGAGCCGCTGCCAAGCCCTGCGGTCAAAAAGAGCAGCAGGAAGACGCCGAAGAAGGCGATGAAATTGCCGCCTTCGCCACCCGCAGGCAGCGTAAGAAACAGCAGCGCGCTGAAGATCGCCATCAGAATAAAGTTCACAAGCGTAACCCGCGTTCCCCCAAGACGGTCGGAAATCGCCCCGCCCGCCGAACGGGCAAGCGCGCCTACCAGCGGCCCGAAGAAGGCGAAGTGCATGATGTCCACCTGGGGAAACTGGGTTTTCGAGAGCATGGCGAAGCCCGCGGAAAAGCCGATAAAAGAGCCGAAGGTCGCCAGGTAAAGCAAGCTCATGATCCACAAATGACCGCGCTTAAGTACCGGCAGCTGTTCACGCAACGAGGCTTTAGACGTAGCGAGATCGTTCATGCCGAACCAGGCCGCCACGGTGAAAATCGCAAGCGGCGCCACCCAGACCCACGCCGCGTTTTCCAGATACAGCATTGTGCCGTTATCCTGCTGGACGCCCGTGCCGCCAAATACCGCAAACATTGAGAGCGAAACCGCAAGCGGCGCCACCAGCTGCATTACGCTTACGCCAAGGTTACCCAGACCGCCGTTAATACCCAGCGCCCCGCCCTGCTTCTGCTTTGGAAAGAAAAAGCTGATGTTAGCCATGCTGGAAGCGAAGTTAGCCCCTGCGAAGCCGCACAGCAGCGCGATAATAATAAACGTGCTGAAGGGCGTGGTCGGATCCTGCACCACAAAGCCGAGCCACAGGCAGGGAATAATCAAAATACCGGTGCTGAACGCCGTCCAGCGGCGGCCGCCGAAAACCGGCACCATAAACGCATACGGTACGCGCAGCAGCGCGCCGGAAACTGAAGGCAGCGCCGTCAACATAAAGAGCTGGTCGGTTGTAAACTGAAAGCCGACTTTGTTCAGGTTCACCGCGACGGCGCTGAACAGCATCCAGACGCAAAACGCGAGCAGCAGGCAAGGCACAGAAATCCAGAGATTGCGACGCGCCGTGCGATGCCCCTGGCGTTCCCAGAATGTGCTGTCCTCGGGCCGCCAGTCGGTTAACAACGCGCCGGAAGCCCGTTCCGGGACGGAAGAGTGACTCATAGACACCTCAAATGTTGGGGATAAACTCCCCGCCACCTTAGGCGTTAGCGCGTCGCGTAAGTTGATGTAAATCAATGGATATTCACGCCGTAAATCGATAAAAAATTAACCATGCCCCTAAGTGAGTAGCCTGAACAGGCAAAAAAAGTGTGGTTTTTCACTCCGCTGCGCTTCCCCTGTTCCGACCTGCCCCTTTTCCTCCGGCTCATGGCAATAAAGGAGTAATCCCTTAGAGGTATGGGTATACTCCAGGGGATACCAGACAATAGTTTCCCTGTCGTATTTATCGCCATTCAGGACGCTTCGCGCATGCTAAAACGCCTCTTTTCTCCGCTTACCCTGGTCAATCAGCTGGCGCTGATTGTCTTTCTGCTCGCCGGGCTTGGCGTAGCGGGCATGGGCGTTGCAGGCTGGCTGGCGCAGGGCATTCAGGGCAATGCGCACGCCATTAACAAAGCAGGCTCCCTGCGTATGCAAAGTTACCGGCTGCTTGCCAGCGTGCCGCTGGATGCGGACGACGCGCCGCTGCTCGACGAAATGGCGCGTACCGCCTGGAGCCCGGAGCTTGAGCGCGCCGCCGCGCGCGACGGCCAGCAGCCGCAGTTGCGGGCAATTCAGGCCTACTGGCGCGGCGATCTCTCCCCCGCCTTGCGCGCGGCCTCTGCGCCGCAGGAAGTGAACGCTGCCGTCGGGCAGTTCGTCAGCCAGATAGACCGCCTTGTCACTGCCTTCGATCACACAACCGAGCTGCGTATTGAGCGAGTGGTCTGGCTCCAGCGCGCCATGGCGCTGCTGACCGGGCTACTGTTGATTTTCACCCTGATTTGGCTGCGAAAACGGCTGTTGCGCCCCTGGCGCGCGCTGCTGGCGATGGCGCAGGCGGCTGGCCAGCGCGATTTCACCCAGCGCGTGCAAATCACCGGGCGCGACGAAATGGCGACGCTTGGCCAGGCGCTCAACAGCATGTCGGCGGAGCTTGCGGAAAGCTACGCGGTGCTGGAGGCGCGCGTAAAAGAAAAAACCGCCGGGCTTGAGCATAAAAACCAGATCCTCGCATTTCTCTGGCAGGCGAACCGCCGCCTTCACTCCAGCGCGCCGCTGTGCGAAAGACTGGCGCCGGTGCTTAACGATCTGCAACAGCTCACCCTGCTGCATGACATCGCGCTGCGGGTTTATGAAGTGGATGACGAGGAGCACTACCAGGAGTTTCTCTGGCAGCCGGACGAGCGCTGTGCGGAAAAAGGCTGCACGCTGTGCCCGCGCCGCGAGCCAGCGGGCGAAACGCAAACGACCCTGAAGTGGCGCCTTGCAGACAGCCATACCCAGTACGGCCTGCTGCTGGCGAAGCTGCCGCCGGGCTGCCATTTAAGCCACGACCAGCAACAGATGATTGATACGCTCACCGAGCAGCTTACCGCTACGCTCGCGCTGGAACGCCAGCAGGAACGCAAACAGCAGCTGATGTTGCTGGAAGAGCGCGCCGCCATCGCGCGCGAGCTTCATGATTCCATCGCCCAGTCGCTCTCCTGCATGAAGATGCAGGTAAGCTGTCTGCAAATGCAGGGCGACGCGCTGCCCGAGGCGAGCCGCGATCTTCTCAGCCAGATCCGCAATGAACTCAACACCTCCTGGCGCCAGCTTCGCGAGCTGCTGACCACGTTTCGTCTTAAGCTTACCGAACCGGGCCTGAAGGCGGCGCTGGAGGCAAGCTGTCAGGAGTTTAGCGCGCGTCTTGGCTTCCCGGTTGAGCTTGACTACCAGTTGCCGCCGCGTCTTGTGCCTTCACATCAGGCCATTCACCTGGTGCAGATTGCCCGTGAAGCGCTCAATAACGCCTTCAAGCACGCCGGGGCCAGCGCGCTGACCGTCAGCGTCGCGTTGCAGGGCAAGCAGGTGCGCCTGGCGGTGAAAGACAACGGCTGCGGTCTGCCCGACAACGCCGAGCGCAGCAACCACTATGGCCTGATTATTATGCGTGACCGCGCGCAAAGTTTGCGCGGTGACTGTCAGATCCGGCGGCGGGAGACAGGCGGCACCGAAGTGGTGGTGACCTTTATTCCCGATGCGCCCCTTTTATCTGTACAAGGAGAACTCCATGAGTAACCCGGAACCCGCCACCATCCTGCTGATTGACGATCATCCCATGCTGCGCACCGGCGTTAAGCAACTTATCAGCATGGCGCCAGGCATTACGGTTGTCGGCGAAGCCGGCAACGGCGAACAGGGTATCGACATGGCCGAGGCGTTAGATCCGGACCTTATCCTGCTCGATCTCAACATGCCCGGCATGAATGGCCTGGAAACGCTGGACAAGCTGCGTGAAAAAGCCCTTTCCGGCCGCGTGGTCGTCTTTAGCGTTTCGAATCATGAAGAGGACGTGGTGACGGCGCTCAAGCGCGGCGCGGACGGCTACCTGCTGAAAGACATGGAGCCGGAAGAGCTGCTGCGGGCGTTACAGCAAGCGGCGGCAGGCGAAATGGTGCTGAGCGAAGCGCTCACGCCGGTGCTGGCGGCGAGCCTGCGCGCAAGCCGCGCCACCTCCGAGCGCGACGTGTCGCAGCTTACGCCGCGCGAGCGCGATATCTTAAAACTCATCGCCCAGGGGCTGCCTAATAAGATGATCGCCCGCAAGCTTGATATCACCGAAAGCACGGTGAAAGTGCATGTGAAACACCTGCTGAAAAAGATGAAGCTTAAATCGCGCGTGGAAGCGGCAGTCTGGGTGCATCAGGAACGCGTGTTCTAATTTTCCGGCAGCAAATTGTAGCGCGGGTCGTCCTGCGGCAGCGCCTGCACCGGCTCGGTCAGGCGCAGGGTTATCCAGTTAGAGGTCACACGCTGGCCGCGCTCATCCTCCACCGTGACTGAAAGCCGCCAGCTATTGCTGGCGCCGGGCGTGCTGTCCCAGGCGGGCATGATAATACTCCAGCCGTCGGCGCTACGGCCGTTCAGCGGCGGCGTCAAACTCAACGCCTGGGTATCTCCCTGCCAGGAGAGCTGGCGGATCCCGTGCAGGCTGCGCACCTGCAACTTCAGCGCCACCGTCTCGCCGGGGTTCAGGTCCCACGGCGGCGTGGCGAGAAAAACAGACAGCGTTTTACGCTGGCGAAACTCCACCACTGGCGCGCCGCTGCGCTCCACCCGGTCGTAACGGCTGCCGCGCAGGGAACTGGTGGTCGCTACTTCCGCTGCCGAAAGCTGCTTGCCGAGCGGCACGCCAAAACGGTAATTCACCCGCAGCCCCAGGTTGTTCTGGCTCTCGCCGCTCTCTCCCTGCTTGTGCTGCGCGCTGACGGTCACGAGGGGCACCGGCGTGTAACTCAACCCGACTTTTACCGCCACCGGGTTGTGGTAGCCGGTGCCGCTGTCGAAAAGATCGACCCGGTCGCCGAAGTATTGCTCAAGGCTAAGGCTGGTATTGATATGCCGGTAAAAAGGCAGCCAGGCCTGCGCCGTCACGTCATAACCTCTTGCCAGCCGCTGTTCCTGCGTTTCGCTTTCGCCCTCGCGCCAGCCGCTGAGCGGCTGATAATAATTGGCCGAAAGCCGCAGGTACTCGCCCCAGGCTTCGGCGCCGAAACCGGCGCGCTGGAGGTTCTCTTCCAGCAGGCTGTCATAAAAGGTGTTGTAGCCAAGCAGCCAGTCGCCCGCCACCCAGCGCTGGCCGACGCCGGCGTTGCCCACCAGGCCGTCGCTGCGCTCGCTTACGCCAAGCTGCGTCCACGTCAGGTAGCGGTTGTTGTCCTGCCAGGGGGTAAAGAGCGAACCGCTGCTGCCGTTGAAGTTGCCGTGCTCGTCCACCAGTAAGTCAATGTTGGCGGTGCCGAGCGGCGAAAGCAGCGATTCTGCCTCGCTGGTCACCTGCTCGCTGATGGCGTCGCGCAGACGGGTAAAAGCGAACTGCCGCGCCTGCTGGCCGGGCGCCAGATCGCTTTCGGTCTGGCTCGCCTCGCCAAACGCTTTGGCGACGGTGGCGATATGGCGCGCCGTGGCGTCGCCTTCCGGCGCCATGCCAAGGTCGGGCAGGTTATCCGCGTTATTATCGAAGGGGTTTTGCGCTTTTTGCATATAGCCTGATGGCGCACCGACAGCCCCGCCCCCGGACAGGAGCGCAAGCAACACAACAGATGAGACAGCAGATTGACGTAACAACAGCATAACGACAGGCGGCGACAGCTCTCAGACCGGATAACCGGGAAAATAAAACATCGGCACAGTATAACATACCGCTCCCGCGCGCTAAGCGCCCTCACCCGTTCGCACCAGAAAGTGGGCGGTTAAAGCGCGATTTCAGGATTATCCTCAGGCGTTTTTAACCTCCTGCGCTACGCTTAACTCACCCACCCTGTGCGAGAAACCGATGATGAAAAGGCTGCTGCTGTCCGCATTGACCTGCGCCGCTGCGCTGTATGCCTCCGCCGCCTGTGCGGAAGGCATTTTTATGTTGCAGTCTCCGGCTGTTGCCGATAACGCCATGATGGAAAAAAAGTATGCGGGCAATGCCAAAGATAACCCTAACTGCACCGGCGAAAATCAATCGCCGCCGCTGGTCTGGAGCAATGCGCCCCAGGGCACCAAAAGCTACGCGTTGATTGTCTTTGACCCGGAAGGGGCGAAAGGCCTTGGCGTTACCCATCTGGTGGCTTACAACATTCCGCCGACCGCAACCGGCTTCGCGGCGAACGACCTGCGCGACGCTAAAGGCTTTACCGGCGGCAAAAACAGCCCCGGCACCGCCGCCTGGTATGGCCCCTGCCCTCCCACCGGCAGCGGCGCACACCATTATAATTTCACGCTGATAGCAACCGACCTTGAGCCTGGCCTGCCGGCAGGGCTGACCCGCGAAGCGCTGTTAGAGAAGCTTAAGGGGCACGCGCTCGCCGCCACCGGGCTGGTGGGCCGCTTCGGCCAGTAAGGCTTTCAGTTCCGGCACGCAGGAACCGCAGTTAGTGCCGCAGCGCAGCTTTTCGCCGAGCGCAGCGGCGCTGGCGCAGCCGTCGGCAATGGCGGCGCGTATGCTGTTTTCCCCTACGCTAAAGCAGCTACAGACGGTGCGCCCCGCCTGCGCCTGATTGCCGGGCGCGTTTGCGCCAAGCAGCGCATGGCGCGCCTGCGCGTCAGCGGGAGGCGTCACGAAGGCAGCGAGCAACGCCTCCCGCTGGATCTTCGGCGCCGTTTCGCCGCCGAAAAAAGCCAGTTGCAGCTCACCTTCGCGCCACGCCAGAAAATGGGCAAACCTTTCGCCGCGCGCGTACTGAACCTGCCAGCCGCGCACGCGGCATAGCCCGGCCGCCCACTCCGGCGCCGGGCTGTCGGTGGCGAAAAGATAATGTTGAAGCGCGCCTGCCGCTTGCCGCCACCAGACCATCTCCGCTGGCAGCGTTAGCGCTTCACGGCTGAATATTTCGCCCTGCCATGCAGCGCGCCAGCCTTCAACACGCACCGCCGTTTGCTTGCTCTCCGGCTGCCCCGAATGCGGGTCCACCACCGGCGCCACCAGCGCGTTAACCCGCCCCTGGCGGGCGAAGCAGTCGTTCCAGTGCATTGGCGCAAACAACGTGCCTGGCCTCTGCGCCGTTGTGAGATTCACCCGCGCCACCATCCAGCCGAGCGGCGAATGCACCCTCGCCAGCGCCCCGGCAATAAGCCCATAACGGGTTGCGTCGTCGGGATGAATATCCAGCTGCGGTAACGGAATATGCTGCATCAGGCGCGGCACATAACCGGTGCGCGTCATGGTGTGCCACTGGTCGCGAATGCGCCCGGTATTAAGCAACAACGGGTAATGCGCGTTAACCCGCGCCTGCGGCAGTTGCGGTTTGACCGCCGCCATGTGTAATTTCCCCTCCTGCCGCCAGCCGCTCCCCTGCGCCAGCAGCCTCGTCGTGCCGCGTGGGCTGCCGGCGTTTACCGGCCACTGCACCGGCTCAAGCGCGTCATATTCCGCACGCGAAAGCGCGGCAAGCCCGCTGATATCAAACGCCCTCGCGCCGTCGTTTTCATAGCCCGAAAGCGCCGCATGCTCGCAAAAAACCGCATGCGGATGCGGCCAGCGAAAAGCGTCGCCATAGCCGAGCCGCTGCGCCAGCTGTGAAATTATCCACCAGTCGCCGCGCGCTTCGCCAGGCGCCGGCATAAACGGCCGCTGGCGGGAAATACGCCGTTCGGAGTTGGTGACGGTGCCATTTTTCTCGCCCCAGGCCAGCGCCGGAAAGCGGATATGCGCATAGCGGCTGGTGTCTGTCTGCGCCGCAACCTCGGAAACGATCACCAGCGGACAAGCCGCCAGCGCCGCTTTAACCCGGTCGCTGTCCGGCAGCGAAACCGCCGGGTTAGTGCCCATCACCCACAGGGCTTTCACCTCGCCGCGCCCGATGGCGTCGAATAACTCTACCGCCATCAGCCCGGGGGTTTGCGCGATGCGCTCGCTGCCCCAGAAGCGCCCGAGCCGGGCGATGTCGGCTGGCTCAAACCCCATGTGGCAGGCGAGCTGGTTAGCCAGGCCGCCCACTTCTCGCCCGCCCATGGCGTTAGGTTGACCGGTCAGCGAAAAAGGCCCGCAGCCGGGAAGACCGATTTTGCCGCTGGCGAGGTGAACATTGATGATGGCGTTACACTTATCGCTGCCGCTGGAGGATTGATTGACCCCCATGGTGTAGAGCGTCATAACGCGCGGCGCGCTCAGAAAGTCATCATAAAAGCGTTCAAGCTCTTCAGCGGCCAGCCCGCAGAATGCCGCAACGCGCCCGACCGGCCAGTCGCGGGCGGCGGCATAAGCCGCCTCTTCGCCATCAAAACGGTCGCCTTGCTTATGCGCAAGCCGGTTCAGCAGGCCGACGAACAGCCCGGCGTCGCTGCCGGGCGCAAGCGCAAGGTGCGCATCGGCGATATCGCAGGTGGTGGTGCGTCTTGGGTCAATCACCACCACTTTCATTTCAGGACGCGCCTGCTTTGCCGCCGCAATACGCTGGTAAAGCACCGGGTGCGCCCAGGCGGCGTTCGAGCCGACCAGAATGAGCAGATCCGTTTGCTCAATATCTTCATAGCTGCACGGCACGGCGTCAGCGCCAAAGGCCCGCTTGTAGCCCACCACGGCGGAAGACATGCAAAGCCGGGAGTTGGTGTCGATATTCGCCGCGCCGATAAACCCTTTCATTAGCTTGTTAGCGGCATAATAATCCTCGGTCAGCAGCTGGCCGGAGGCGTAAAACGCCACGGCCTGCGGGCCGTGCTGGTCGATAATGGCGCGAAGCCGCGCTCCCGCTTCATCCAGCGCGTTATCCCAGCATGCCCGCTCGCCGTTGATTTCCGGATAAAGCAGCCGCCCGGCAAGCCCGGTGGTTTCACCAAGCGCCGCGCCTTTTACGCACAGCCGCCCGACGTTCGCCGGATGCCGCTCATCGCCGCGCACGGTCACCGCGCCGTGTGCGTCGCGCTGCGCAATCACCCCGCAGCCGACGCCGCAGTACGGACAGGTGGTGCGCACCGTGTTCATGATGCCTCCGCGCGCGCCATCAGCGCCAGGTTGCCGACCAGCACTTTGCCCGCCTCTACCTTCACCGGCCAGGCGCGTACGCAAACCGCGTCGTTTTCAACACCCCGCCCGTCGCGCAGGCGGATGCGCTGCTTGTAGAGCGGGCTGATGACCACCGGCTCGCCCGCCGCATCGCCGAGTATGCCGCGCGAAAGCACGTTCGCCTCGCTGCCTGGCTCCAGGTTATCGAGCGCGTAAATCTGCTCGCCTACGCGAAAGAGCGCAATCTGCATTTCGCCAAGCCGCGCGCCGATGCCCGCCTGCGGCGGGATATCCGCCACGTCGCAAATGGCCTGCCACGGGCGCTCGCTCCCCTTCAGGCTAACCGGCTGCGCCACCTCCACCGGCTGCGGCTGGCCGCGCAGCTCACGCCGCTGCACGGCTTCGTCCGGCTTATCGCTATTCACAAAAGAGCGGAAAAGCGCGAGGCGGTCGGGGCTTGCCAGCGTGGTTTGCCATTCGCACTGGTAGCTATCCACGATCTGCGCCATTTCGCGCTCCAGCTCTTCGCCGATGCCGAGCGAATCATCCACGATAACCTGGCGCAGATAATCCACGCCGCCTTCCAGGTTATCCATCCAGACGCTGGTGCGTTGCAGACGGTCGGCGGTGCGGATGTAAAACATCAGGAAGCGGTCAATGGTGCGAATAAGCGTGTCGTGGTCGAGATCGCTTGCGAAGAGATCCGCGTGGCGCGGCTTCATGCCGCCGTTGCCGCAAAGGTAAAGGTTCCAGCCTTTTTCGGTGGCGATAACCCCCACGTCTTTGCCCTGGGCTTCGGCGCACTCGCGGGTGCAGCCAGAAACCGCCATTTTGATTTTGTGCGGCGCGCGCAGCCCCTTGTAGCGGTGTTCCAGCTCAACGGCGAGGCCCGTGGAGTCCTGAACCCCGTAGCGGCACCAGGTAGAACCGACGCAGGATTTCACCGTGCGCAGCGACTTGCCGTAGGCGTGCCCGGTTTCAAAACCTGCGGCCACCAGCGCAGCCCAGATGGCGGGAAGTTCCTCCAGGCGGGCGCCGAAGAGATCGATACGCTGGCCGCCGGTAATTTTGCTGTAAAGGTTATAGCGTTTGGCAATCTGGCCGATGGCGATAAGCCCATCAGGCGTGACTTCGCCCGCCGCCATACGCGGCACGATCGAGTAAGTGCCATCTTTCTGAATATTGGCGAAGTAGCGATCGTTGGTGTCCTGAAGCGGCAGGTGCGCGGGCTTGAGCAAATAGTCATTCCAGCAGGAAGCGAGCACGGAGCCCACCAGCGGCTTGCAGATTTCACAGCCGAGGCCCTGGCCGTAGCGGCTGATGAGCTGGTCGAAGCTGCGGATATGGTTGACGCGCACCAGGTGATAAATTTCCTGGCGGGAGTAAGGGAAGTGCTCGCAGATATCTTTTTTCACCGCCACGCCCTGCTGCTCAAGCTGGTACTCCATGACCTGCTTAACCAGCGCGCTGCAACCGCCGCAGCCGGTAGCCGCCCTGGTGCAGCTTTTTATCGCGCCCATTTCCGTGGCGCCATTCGCCACCGCGGCGCAGATATCCGCTTTGCTGACGTTGTGGCACGAGCAGATTTGCGCGCTTTCCGGCAGCGCCGCCACGCCCAACCCCTTTACGGGCGCGCCGCTGTCGGCGGGGAGGATCAGCGTTTCCGGCCGGGCGGGCAGCGCCATGCCGTTAAGCATCATCTGCAAAAGGGTAGCGTATTCGCTGCTGTCGCCCACCAGCACGCCGCCAAGCAACGTTTTGTTGTCCGCCGAGACCACGATTTTCTTGTAGATCTGCTGCGGGCCGTTGGTCCACTGGTAGCTCTGACTGCCCGGGGTGCGCCCGTGCGCGTCGCCAAAAGACGCCACCTCCACGCCCAGCAGTTTGAGTTTGGTGCTCATGTCCGCGCCCTGAAACGCCGCCGCCTCGCCCGCAAGCTGTGCGGCGGCGACGCGCGCCATCTGGTAGCCCGGCGCCACCAGGCCGAAGATTTTGTTTTGCCACAGCGCGCATTCGCCAATGGCGAAAATGTTCGCATCGCTTGTCCGGCACTGGTCGTTAATCACGATGCCGCCGCGCTCGCCGATCTCAAGCCCCGCGGCCTTCGCCAGGGCGTCCTGCGGGCGGATGCCCGCCGAGAAGACGATCAAATCCGTTTCCAGGCTTTCGCCGTCGGCAAACTGCATCCGCAGAGCGCCGTCAACAGCGGCTATCCCGGTTGTCGCCTTGCTGGTATGCACGCGAACGCCGAGCGCCTCGATTTTCTCACGCAGCATCGCCGCGCCCGGCGCATCTAACTGTACAGCCATCAGACCGGGCGCGAACTCCACCACGTGCGTTTGCAGGCCAAGCTGTTTCAGCGCGTTGGCGGCTTCCAGCCCAAGCAGCCCGCCGCCTATCACCACGCCGCGCGTGGCGTTTAGCGCCCGTTCGCGAATGGCGTCCAGGTCATCCAGCGTGCGGTAGACAAAACAGCCCGGCAAAGCGTTGCCCGCCACCGGCGGCACGAAGGGAAACGATCCCGTCGCCAGCATCAGCTTATCCCAGTGGGTCTCGTGCCCCTCGCTGTCGATAACCACCTGGCGGCGACGATCGATGTGGCTGATTTTGCAGCCGCTGCGCAGTTCAATGCCGTGCGTTTCAAAGAAATTCGCCTCGACCATTGAGAGCGACTGCGCGCTGCGGCCGTTAAAATATTCCGATAAGTGCACGCGATCATAAGCGGGATGCGCTTCCTCGCCGAAAACGATGATGTGAAAACGCTCGTGCAGGTTCGTGTTAACGCACTGTTCAAGGAAGTGGTGGCCGACCATGCCGTGGCCGACAACCACCAGGGTTGATTTTGTCATTGCATCGCTTCCGGCAGCCTGCGGCTGCGAATCAGAGTTAAAGAGAAGCCCGGCGTGCTCTTCCACCGGCTGGTGCAGTTGGGCGGCAAGCTGTGCGGCGTCGGCGGTATCGCCAAGCAGCAGCGCGCCCGTTAATTTGCCGTCGCGCAACAGCAGGCGGCGATAGTGGCGGGAAAGCGGGTCGAAGGCGGTCAGCTCGCGCGTGTCCGCTGAAGGCGTGACCGTGCCCAGGCTGAAGAGATCGATGCCGGAAACCTTCAGGCGCGTGCCGCTTTGCTGATAGTGAAAATCGGCTACCGGCTCCCCCGCCAGCCGCGCCGCCAGCACATCCGCCTGTTGCAGACAGGGCGCCACCAGCCCCCACAGTTCGCCGTTGTGTTCACAACATTCGCCAAGGGCGCTTACACCCGGCTGCGAGGCGCGAAGCTGGCCGTCCACAACAATGGCGCGCTGGCAAACCAGCCCGGCGCGCTGCGCAAGCGCCACGTTCGGACGCACGCCTGTCGCCATCACCACCCGGCTGGCGGGCAGCCGCTCGCCCTCGTTCAGCACAACCTGTCGCGCTTCAATACGGGCAATACCGCTTGCCAGACGGCACGCAATGCCGCGCTCGCGCAGACGCTGCGCCAGAATCGCCCCGGCCTGCTCGTCGAGCTGCTGTTCCATCAGCCAGGGATGGCGGTGCACCAGGGTAACTTGCGCGCCCCGGTTGTTGAGCGCGGCGGCGGCCTCGACGCCAAGCAGGCCGCCGCCAAGCACCACCGCAGGGCCAGGCAAGGCGAGAATAGCCTCTACGTCCGCCAGCGTGCGAAAGCCGCGCACGTGCGGCAGGTCATGGCCTTCAACCGGGGGAATAAACGGCACTGACCCGGTGGCGAATACCAGTTCATCCCAGCTGAGCATGCGCGCCGTGGTGCGCAGCCAGCGCGACGCCAGGTCAACCGCTTCCACACGCTCGCCCGTTAGCTGCTCCACGCCGCGCGCCGCGTACCAGGCCGCGTCGTGCAGTTGCGCGGCGCTGGCGAGTTTCTCGCCGCCCAGCACCGGCGAAAGCAGAATGCGGTTATAGGCAAGGGTTGGCTCCTCGCCAATCAGGGTGATGGCGAAGCGCCCCGGCGCGCGGTCGGTCAGTTGCTCCACCAGCCGCACCGCCGCCATGCCGTTGCCGATAATCGCCAGTCGCTGCGCCATATCGCCTCCTTACGCCGCCTTCGGCTGTTTTTCGTAAAGGAAGTGGAGAATGCGCTGGCGCAGGTGGTGATAGCGGCTCTCTTGCGCCAGTTGCACGCGGTTGCGCGGGCGCGGCAAATCGACCTCCAGCGCTTCGCCCACCGTCGCCGCCGGGCCGTTGGTCATCATCAGCACGCGGTCAGAAAGCAACACCGCTTCGTCCACGTCGTGCGTGATCAGCACGATGGTGGTGTTCAGTTCCTGTTGAATGTGCATAACGGCGTCCTGGAGATGGGCGCGGGTGAGCGCATCGAGCGCGCCAAAAGGTTCATCCATCAGCAGCACTTTCGGCTTCATCGCCAGCGCTCTGGCGATGCCGACGCGCTGCTTCATGCCGCCGGAAATTTCCCCCGGGCGCTTGTTCAGCGCATGGCCCATCTGCACCCGCTCAAGGTTGTGGACTATCCATTCCCGGCGTTCGCTTTTGCTCATGCTCTTCTTAAAGACCTGGTCGACCGCCAGCGCCACGTTGTCAAAGCAGGTAAGCCAGGGCAGCAGCGAATGGTTCTGAAACACCACGGCGCGCTCGGGGCCGGGACCGGCGATTTCGCGGTTATCGCACAGCAGCCCGCCTTCGCTCGGCAAAGTGATCCCGGCGATGAGGTTAAGCAGCGTTGATTTGCCGCAGCCGGAATGGCCGATAAGGCTGACGGTTTCGCCTTCACAGATATCGAAACTCACGTTCTGCAACGCCAGGAAGTCGCCGCTGGCGGTAGAAAAACGCTGGCTGACGTTCTGGACCTGAATAATCGGTTTCATGCGCGCTCCTTATTTTTCCTGCCAGCTAAAGCGGCGGGCGACAAGCATCAGCCCCTGCTCCAGCAACAGACCGACCACGCCGATAATGACGATGGCGATGAGAATGTTTTCCACGTTGAGGTTGTTCCACTCGTTCCAGATCCAAAAGCCGATGCCGAGGCCGCCGGTGAGCATTTCCGCGGCGACAATCACCAGCCAGGCGATGCCTATAGAGAGCCGCACGCCGGTGAGCACCGCAGGCAACACCGCCGGAAACAGAATGCGGCGCATTACCGTCCACTCAGAGAGCTGCAACACGCGGGCGACGTTGAGGTAATCTTCGGGAATGCGCTTTACCCCGTCGGCGGTGTTAATCACCATCGGCCAGATAGAGCAGATGAAAATCGTCCAGCTCGACGCCGGTTCCGCCTTCTGAAACAGCAGCAGGCCGATGGGCAGCCAGGCGAGCGGGCTGACCGGGCGCAGCAGCGCGATGAGCGGCGTGAACATGCGCGAAAAGAAAGTGAAGCGGCCAATCAGGAAGCCGAGCGGAATGCCGACCAGCGCGGCGAGGCCAAAGCCCACGGCCACGCGCATTAGCGAGGCAAGCACATTCCAGCCGATGCCTTGATCGTTCGGCCCTTCGTTATAAAACGGGTCGGCGAAGAGCGTTAACGCCGAGTCGAGCGTGCTGAGCGGCGTGGGAAACCCTTTGCTGTTAAGGGCGGCGATTTGCCATGCCACCAGCAGCAGCCCTATTCCCAACAGCGCCGGGATCACGCGCAAAAGCGCGGCGTTAACCCTGGTTTGCCACTGCGGGCGATGCTTTCGCGCTGGCGGTTTCGGCATGGTTATCACTTCCGCGCGGGCGGGTTGCGGCCGCGGCGTGATCTCTCGTTGTTGCGCCTGTTTCATTGTGTTTACCCCTGACGATGAAGTGAAAAGCTGGCGGCGTAGGCGGCCGGATCGGCGCCATCCCAGCGGGAACCGTCCATAAGCTGGCTGGCGCGTAAAGGCGATGCGGGCAGCGCCACATTGCCTGCGGCCGTTGCTGCCTGGGCGTAGATATCGGTGCGGTTGATGCTTTGCGCTACAGCGCGGTAATCCGGATCGCTCTTCAGCAGCCCCCAGCGCCTGAACTGCGTCAGGAACCACATGCCGTCGGAAAGCCACGGATAGTTGACGTCGCCGTCGGCGAAGAAGCGCATGCCGTGCGCGTCGCGCCAGCGCTTGCCGATGCCGTTGTCGTAATCGCCGAGCATGCGCGGCGTGAGGTACTGTTCTTTGGTGTTGAGGTAAGCGCGTCTGGCAAGGACGCGGGCGGTTTCACGCCGGTTATCATCAGAGGCGTCAATCCAGCGCGCCGCCTCCAGCACCGCCGCCGTTAACGCGCGGGCGGTATTGGGATTTTGTTCCACCCATGCGTTGCGGGTGCCGAGCACTTTTTCCGGATGGTCGGGAAAAATGGACTGCGAGGTGGCGGCGGTAAAGCCGATACGGTCGTTAATGGCGCGGGCATTCCACGGTTCGCCCACGCAAAAGCCGACCATGTTGCCGATGCGCATGTTCATTACCATTTGCGGCGGCGGCACCACCACGGTACGCACGTCGTTGAAGGGATCGATGCCCGCCGCGGCAAGCCAGTAGTAAAGCCACATGGCGTGGGTGCCTGTCGGAAAGGTATGGGCGAAGGTGTAAGCGCCCGGTTCCGCCCCTGCGATAAGCTTTTTCAGCCCCACGGCATCGGTAATGCCCTTTTGCTGTAAATCAGCCGAGAGCGTGATCGCCTGCCCGTTGCGGTTAAGGGTCATCAGGTTCGCCATCGCCTGCTTTTTGCCCGCGATGCCGAGCTCCAGGCCGTAAAGCAGCCCATAAAGCACGTGGGCGGCATCGAGTTCGCCGGAAACCAGCTTGTCGCGCACCGCCGCCCAGCTCGCCTCTTTACTCGGCACAATCGCGATCCCGTGCTTTTTATCAAACCCTTTCAGGGCGGCCATCACCACCGGGGCGCAGTCGGTTAACGGAATAAACCCGACCTTAACGGTTGCGCGTTCCGGGGCGTCGGACCCGCCAGCCCAGGCGCTGTTCATCAGCCCCGGCAGCAACGCGGCGCCCCCAAGCGCAGCACCGGCCTGTAGAAAGCGGCGACGGGAGAAGGTGAAAGGCGAATCGCTCATATCGGCTCCTGAAAAAATGCAAAAAAAAAGCGCCCGGCAATGTGCGAGCACATTGCAGGACGCCTTTATCCTTTCCGGTTGTCCCGCCGCCGTTGGCGGACTGCCGGAAGATGTCTGTCAGAAATAAATAAGCAAAGGCTGTGCCAGGTTATGGCATTTACGCCGGATGATAACTTAGCGCCTTCGCGCTTCTCTTCGGGCAACAGGCTGAAAGACGCAGGCGGCGCAGGCTTAGCCGTTTTATCTGCGCTCAGCGCGTTACCGCCTTCTATGGGCAAGCCGTTATTGCCCTTCACCCGGCTTTTACCCGAGGAGGCAGAAGAACCCCCCGCCCCGCACCATCACCAGGCAAAAAATGCCCTTTTACTGTGCAACTACTCCTTTGGTGTTACCGGCCATAAATCGGCCACGGCGAGCATGGCGCGGGCAATCTCCACCATCCGTTTATTCTGGTTCATCGCCAGCTTTCGCAACTGCTGCCAGGCTTGCTCTTCGCTCATTTGCTGATGGCGGATCAGCAAACTCTTGGCTTTATCAATGAGCTTGCGCTCTTCCAGCGTTTCTTGCAGCGAAGCGAGCTGGCGACTCAGCGCTTCAAGCTGCCTCGCCTGTTGACGTACCAGCGGCAAAAGATGGCGGTCCAGGGCGACGGCGGCATCCTGACAGGCGTGAGCGCCAACCCAGCGGGCAAACGCCTCTTCATCCGCCTCGCCGCCTGGCATTGCCTGGTCAAACTGCACATGCGCCACCTGTTGCAGGGAAGCGATAAGCTTTTCCTCGGTTTCACGAAGCCTGTCGAGCCGGCTGGTTTGCAGCGCGAACCAGCGCACCGCCAGTTCCGCCGTTTCGGTATTTGCCGGCATGCGTGTACAGGCCAGCCGACGCAACTGCTCCGTTTCACGGGTGGCTTCACCCTGAGCGTAAAACTCCTCAGCCAGCGCGGTTTCCGCCAGTGCGGCGAAAGTGGAGAAACAGCGTTGCTGCGCGTCAATACGGTCAACCAGCATCTGGCGCAGCGGTGCGCTGAAATCGCCCCGGGCAAAGCCTATCGCGCCAATCGCCCGCTCCTGCCCGACCAGCTCTTTGCCCTGCATAAAACTGTAAAGCGCCGTGAGCGCCCGGGCGAGACTGGCGTCATCCAGCGTGTCGTTCGCTTCAGGCACAATGCTCAGCAAATGCGCAATGGTCTGGCTGAACTGCTCCATCGCCGCCTCCGGCTCGATTTCGCGCCTGCGGATGCGGTTGCGAAGCGCAGGCAGCGACTCCAGATACCAGAACGCGCAGGCCAGCCGCGCGGCGATAGCGGCATTAACCGCAAGCCCTGGCGCTGCCAGACGCTCGCGCAGCGCGGCCAGCTGTTCGTCCGACTGGCTGATACAAAACGGCACTTCGCGGGCGAAGAGTTGCCCTGCGGAACAGAGCCAGATGTTGGAAGCCCCCCGTTCGCGCTGTAGCATATGAACCAGATGGCTTATCCGGCTGGCCCATTCGCCCACATGCAACCCGGCTTCGCGCTGCCGCCGTTGCTGCTCGCGGGCAAAATGAAACCAGCTCAGCGCCTCTGTTGGCTGGTCGGATGGATTGCGCATCCCGCCTCTCCCGTAACTGGATTTCTTTAACCTAAGCAATAACTGTGCCTTCCGGGCAAAGGAGCGAATATGCAAAATATCGTGATTATCGCGAATGGCGCCGCCTACGGCAGCGAGTCGTTATTCAACAGCCTGCGGCTGGCTATCGCGCTGCGCGAACAGGACGAGAGCCTGACGCTGAGACTCTTTCTGATGTCTGACGCCGTGACGGCCGGGCTGCGCGGCCAGCGCCCTGCTGAAGGCTATAACATTCAGCAGATGCTTGAGATCCTGACCGCCCAGGGCGTGCCGGTGAAGCTGTGCAAAACCTGCACCGACGGGCGCGGCATCACCGATTTGCCGCTGGCGGACGGCGTGACTGTTGGCACGCTGGTGGAGCTTGCGCAGTGGACGCTTGCGGCGGATAAAGTGTTAACTTTCTAATAATCACTGCCGGGTAATACTTTTTTCTTATACTGCGACGTTGGTCATCAAGTCCCTGCTGGGGTTGCCGATAGCCCTTTTATAACCACACAGCAGGGTACTTACTATGTTCACTTCCATTCGCACGCGGATAATCGCCGCCACCGCCGGCTGTCTCGTTGTCGCGCTTTTGCTAAATACCGTGATCAATTACCTGGTTTCTCGCAACGATAACCAGCAGACACGCCTTGAAACGCTGCGCAGCACCAGTGCAAGCCACAGGCTGGCGGTTGCCGACTGGGTTAAAAACAAGATGACGGTTGTCCAGTCGCTGGATGCCGTAGCGGTTACCGATGACCCGGTTCCGGTATTTCGCCAGATCGCCGCCGCGGGCGGATTTACCAATGTTTATGTTGGCTACCCGGGTAAAACCGCGAAATTCTCCGACCCGACCGGCGTGCCCGCCGACTACGATCCGACCCTTCGCCCCTGGTATCAGCAGGCGCTGAAAGCCGATGCCCCCGTCGTTACCGCGCCTTACGTCGATGCCGGCACCGGCAAACTGGTTGTGACTTTCGCCGTGCCGGTGAAGCGCAATGGCGAACTCGCCGCCGTGGTGGCGGGCGATCTGTCGATGGAAAGCGTTATCGCCAACGTGCGCAGCATCCGCCCTACAGAACACAGCAGCGGCATGCTGGTGAATGCTGATGGTTCAGTGATTGCCGCCAGCAACGCGGCGCTGACGCTTAAACCCTTCGGCGATGCGGTTTCCGGCGTTGATTTCAGTGAGCTTATCCAGGCGCAGGAAAGCGAGAGCGGCGAAATGGAGGGGGTGGAAAAACAGCTGCTGGCGTCAAAAGTGCCGGGCACGCAGTGGTACCTGGTGGTGGCGCTGGACAAAGACGACGCCACCTCCGGCATGCGGGCGCAGCTTAACGCTTCCGCCTTTTCGCTGATTGTGCTGGTGCTGGTGGCGGGCGCGCTGGTGCACCTGCTGGTTGCAAAGCTGCTTGCGCGCTTGCTGACCATTCGCGACGCCATGCATGCCATCAGCACCGGTACGAATGACCTTTCACAACGCCTGCCGGAGCATGGCAAAGACGAAGTGGCGCAGATAGCGCACGCGTTTAACGCCTTCAGCGACAAACTTTCGGTGGTGATGGGTCAGTTGCGTGATGCCAGCGCCTCGGTAAAGGTGGCGGCCAATGAAATCGCGGCGGGCAACCAGGATCTTTCCGGGCGCACCGAGCAGGCCGCCTCCAGCCTGCGCGAAACCGCCAGCGCCGTAGAGCAAATTACCGCCTCCGTCGCGCAGTCCACCGAGGCTGCCGCCCAGGCGAGCGGCCAGGCGCAGAACGCCTCGGAAGTGGCGAGCCGCGGCGGCGAGGTGGTTACCCGCGCTATCGACACCATGCAGATAATCGAAACCGCCTCTTCGAAAATTGGCGATATTACCAGCGTAATCGACGGCATCGCTTTTCAGACCAATATCCTGGCGCTGAATGCCGCGGTGGAAGCCGCACGGGCCGGCGAACAGGGTCGCGGCTTCGCGGTGGTGGCCGGCGAAGTGCGAAGCCTCGCCAGTCGCAGCGCGCAGGCGGCGAAAGAAATTAAATCGCTTATTGATTCCACCACCAGCAGCGTGGCGACAGGCTCCCGCTATGTGCGACAGGCGGGAGAGTCGATGCAGGAAATTGTCAGCAGCATTGGCAGTGTCTCAGGCATCATGCGAGAAATCACTGTCGCGACCAGTGAACAGATGAAGGGCATTCAGGAGATTAACCATGCCGTCGTGCATCTGGACCGCATGGTGCAACAGAACGCGGAACTGGTGGTGCAGTCCGCCGCTGCCGCTGGCGCCTTACAAAGCCAGGCGGGGGAACTGGCGGAGACAGCAGGCCATTTCCGTATTTAACTCTGCGCGGGCGCGTTCTTTACACATAATGGCGCGCCCGCTGAAAGGTTTCAGGCAGATTGTCACAAAAGTTTATGGCTTATTCTTTTTTTTGATCAAAGTCAGCATCGGTTTACTCCCTCTTTGGTGTTATGCAAGGCAGGTTTTGTGAACAACTTCTCTGTTTTCAGCCTTCGTTCCGGCTGAAACAGCAATTTCACATGATGAGCGGGGGTAAAAATGGCTTTGGTAAAAACGACTCTGAAATTATTTGGCGGCGATACGGTGGTGGTTCGTTGCTCGGATAAATGCCATATCCACTTGATGAGCGCGAAAGCGTCGACGGATGAGGCGGATATTCTTAGCGTGCAGGATCGCAGCAGCGCTTATCTGACGGTGCCTTACAGCGGTTTATGGAATGTATTAATCGACAGCCGCAGCCAGTCGCTGGAACACTCTGTGAGCTACGTTGCGGCCTGATTTTATTCCCCTCCGCGCCAGCGGAGGGATCAGGCGAACCCGGGACGCAGCTCTGCGTCCCCTTCGCCGCGCTGCTGCCAGGCGCGCACTTCACCTACCAGTTCGTCCAGACAGTCATCCTGCATGCCGAGCTTTTTCAGCTCCTGCTCCAGCGAGAAAAGATATTGCGCGTTAGTGCCAAGCGGCCCGCTGGCGGTAGCGATAAGCGGGGCGATAACCCGGGCGCGGGTGTCTGGTTCATAGAGCGGATGGCGCGGGTCCATAATAAAAACCAGCGCGTTGATGGTGCGTCCGTCGTCAAGCTCAAGTTTGCACCAGCTTGGCAGATAGCAGCCGGTAATCATCTCGCGCTTCCACAGTAACGACAGCTCGGCTTCAAGTTGCGCTTCGGGCAGACGGTAAGCGACGCCGGTTGTGCGCCCGCCCTCTTTTAACGCCAGCATGCGGCCTGGCTGGCAGGCGGTGCCGCGCCCGGCTGTCAGGCGCAGGCAAAAAGCGCGATGCCACCCCGGCAGCGTACCCGGCGCGCACTCTTCGAACTCCAGCGCCGGGTTCCACATCAGCGAACCGTAGCCGAAAATCCATACCGGGCCGTCGTCTGGCCGGCAGGCAAGGGTTGCAGCCAGCGACGCGGCGCGCTGCTCCGGCGACCAGAGTAAGGATTCCTCAATAGCGCCAAACGCCGTTTTACAGTCCGCTTTCATTAAGAAATCACGCGTTAACACAATCTACCTCCGCCACTGCTACTGCTTTCGTCCCTGCCATTTTTAAGCGCTTTCCAGGCATTATTGCTGTTCATTTAGAAAGCAATACTGCTGACGATATGCAATTAGCGTGGCGCTGGCAAGGGTGACGGTCATCACAAAAACACATAACCGTCATCATTTGCTGCCAGAATAGGCGATCGGGCGGTAAAGGTATCGGCGAATCAACGCATTAAATAACCCTTATTTTTTCTTATGCCATTTGTCATCGTCGCCTTTTTCATACTCTTTTTTTACCGCAGCCCAGGCGACCTTATGCGCGGTCTCTTCGCGGCTGTCGTCACCGCGACGGTCTTCTTTATCTTTGTACTGATCCCAGGCGCTGTTAAAAGCCTCTTTATAGATATCCTGGGCGTGAGCGGGCAATACGTGAGTGACATTGTCCGGTAAATCGCTGCGGGAATCGTATGGCATCGGTTTTTCTCCTGTTTTTGCAATAACGCTAAGTGTGGAACAGGATCCGCGCCTGCGCCAGCGCCGGGAAAAGCTTGAGCGCGTTCATCTCCATGCCGCTGGCAAATAAACGTAATCTAAACAAAGACGTTATTTTCCAGCCTTTCAGTGAAAAACGAGACGAAAGCCGTAAAAGTACGTAAATATCTCACGGAGAAAGCGCATGTTTGCTATTTTATGCGCAGCAAATTTGCTCACTATAATGATAAAGATCCGCCACTCTGGAGAACGTTAATGACCAAAACAACACATGAGGCGGTAAAAACCCGCCACAAGGAGACCACGCTCATTTTTCCGGTACTGGCGCTGGCGGTCCTGGCCCTGTGGGGCGGGAGCCAGTCGCTGCCAGCGATAGTGGGCATCAATATCCTTTCCCTGATAGCCATTCTTTGCAGCGCGTTTAGCGTGGTGCGCCACGCCGACGTACTGGCGCATCGCCTGGGCGAGCCGTACGGGTCGCTGATCCTCAGCCTTTCGGTGGTTATTCTTGAAGTCAGCCTGATTTCCGCCCTGATGGCGACAGGCGACGCCGCGCCGACGCTTATGCGCGATACGCTTTATTCCATCATCATGATTGTGACCGGCGGGCTGGTAGGCTTCGCGCTGCTGCTGGGCGGGCGCAAATTCGCTACCCAATATGTAAACCTGTTTGGCATTAAACAGTACTTGATCGCGCTTTTCCCGCTGGCGGTGATTGTGCTGGTTTTCCCGATGGCGTTGCCTGGCGGTAATTTTACGACGGCCCAGTCGCTGCTGGTGGCGCTGATTTCCGCCGCCATGTATGGGGTATTTTTGCTGATCCAGACCAAAACGCATCAGAGTCTGTTTGTTTATGAGCATGAAGATGAAGGCGACGACGATGACCCGCATCATGGTAAACCTTCGGCGCACAGCAACCTGTGGCATGCCGTCTGGCTGGTTGTGCATTTAATCGCGGTTATCGCGGTCACCAAGATGAACGCTAACCCGCTGGAAGCCCTCCTGACGCACCTCAACGCGCCGATCTCTTTTACCGGTTTCCTGGTGGCGCTGCTTATCCTCTCGCCTGAAGGGCTGGGGGCGCTAAAAGCGGTGCTGAATAATCAGGTGCAGCGCGCCATGAACCTGTTTTTCGGCTCGGTGCTGGCGACGATTTCCCTTACTGTGCCGACGGTAACGCTGATTGCGATCCTCACGGGCAACGACCTGGTGTTTGGGCTGGGCGCGCCGGAGATGGTGGTAATGCTGGCCTCGCTGGTGCTGTGCCAAATCTCCTTTTCAACAGGCCGCACTAACGTCCTCAACGGCTCGGCGCACCTGGCGCTTTTTGCCGCCTATCTGATGACGATATTTGCTTGATTGTTCCTCTCTTCAGGCGGGCAACGTTTTTCTTTACCCGCCTTTGCCTGGCTTACTGCTTTTAAGCAATGCGCAATCCTGCCGGCTAACCTCATCATGGTGTAAATTTATTCCAAACGCTTTGCACCGGTCATAAAAAAACCCCGCCGCGGCGGGGTTTTCTTTAACCAGAACTTTAGTTGCTGGTATCGAGGTCGTCGAAGCTTTTCACCAGATCGTCGATGGCTTTGATCTGCTTGAGGAACGGCTCCAGTTTCGCCAGCGGCAGCGCGGACGGGCCGTCGCATTTGGCGTGTTCCGGGTCCGGATGCGCTTCGATAAACAGCCCCGCAATACCTGTCGCCATGCCAGCGCGCGCCAGCTCGGCAACCTGAGCGCGACGACCGCTGGAAGCGGCGCCGAACGGGTCGCGGCATTGCAGCGCGTGCGTCACGTCGAAAATCACCGGCGCGTTGCCAGACACTTTCTTCATCACGCTAAAGCCGAGCATATCAACGACCAGGTTGTCGTAACCGAAGTTAGTGCCGCGATCGCAGAGGATCACCTTGTCGTTGCCGCCTTCATGGAATTTATCCACGATGTTGCCAACCTGCCCCGGGCTGATGAACTGCGGCTTTTTGATGTTGATAACCGCGCCGGTTTTCGCCATCGCTTCCACCAGATCGGTCTGGCGCGCCAGAAATGCCGGCAGCTGGATAACGTCCACCACTTCGGAAACCGGCTGCGCCTGCTCAGCGGTATGCACGTCAGTAATGATTTTCACGCCGAAGGTTTGCTTCAGCTCCTGGAAGATTTTCATCCCTTCTTCCAGGCCCGGACCGCGATAGGAGTGAATGGAGGAGCGGTTGGCTTTATCAAAAGAGGCTTTGAAAACGTAAGGGATGCCGAGTTTTTCGGTCACTTTGACGTAGTGCTCGCAAATTTGCATCGCGAGATCGCGCGACTCAAGCACGTTCATGCCGCCAAAGAGTACGAACGGCAGGTCGTTCGCCACGTTGATATTGCCAATACTAACCACTTTTTGCTTCATAAGTTCGCCCTTGTCAGCGGTAAATCGGTAAACGGTTTGCTTATCAGTGCAGCGTGATCTGCTTATGCGAAATCGAGTTGATTTGCGCGCGGATCATTTCGCTAATCGGGTCTTCCGGGCACTGCTCAACAAAATAGCTCAGGTCGTTAAGCGCGACATGTTCGCAATCCAGCTGCGCGTAGATAAGCCCGCGATCGCGGATCTCATACGGATCTTCCGGATTAAATTGCAGCAGCGCCTCGCTGGTGCGCAGGGCAAGCTCCATCTGGCTCTCTTCCATCAGCGCGGATTTCAGTGTGTCCAGCAGCTTGCGGATGACCTCAGCGTTTTCTGATTCCTCTAAATCGTCGACGTAAAGTTCGGCCACCGGATTCACATTACCCTTGAGCCACACCTCAAGCGTGTGCTCATCCAGCGTTTCCCCGTTGAAGGGGTTAATCAGCCACATTTCGCCATCCATCCAGTCGGCGCGTAAAATCAGCTGCGTCGGAAAAATCACCGGCGTCAGCGGGATCTCCAGCCGGTCGGCTATCCAGAGTAAAATAGCCCCCAGCGACACCGCGCTGCCCTGACGGTTTTTCAGCACTTTATCCAGCCAGAGCGCGTCGGAGAGGCGGTAAACGCCGCGCGCGTCGGAAAACCCCCATTCGCCGTAAAACAGCTCAAGCAAACGCTCAAGCTGCGTATCCTGATGGAGCCCTTCGCAAATCTCTTCCCGCGCCAGGCTAACCAGCGCGTCAAGCTGTTGGTAAACTTCCTGATCCGGGAAATCATCACGGATCAGTTGTGATACCAGCACCATGCCGTCGCACAGCGGTGCTTTGTTAAATTCGAAATCGGCCAACGACTTCATATCAACCCCAATAACGGTATTTTCGTGGTGGCAAGTCTAATGATGATGTAAAGCACCACCAGCCCCAGCAGAAACGCAATCCAGCGCGTTTGCTGGCTTCGCGGGCGTCGACCCAGCGCGATAAACCCTAAAGCGATGTAGATGATAACGCCAAAGAGCTTTTCCGTCAGCCATGCGCCTTGCGGCGTGAAGGGATAAAAGTGCGTTATGAGCACTAACGCAACACCGCTCGCCAGCAAAACAGTGTCATTAACATGCGGAACGATACGCACCCAGCGCTTCGTCGACATGGCTGAGCCACGATATTGCCAGACGTAGCGTAAAACAAACAGGCTGATGGAGATAACCACCGTCAGGATATGAAGATGCTTCAGTGCAAAATAAGCCGCCATGGCTGTATTACTCCTGTTTTTATCGAAATTGTCCCAAAGTCAGGCGCTCGTTGCCGCCATAATCCCGGCAGGTTTCCACCGCATGATAACCCGCTTCGTTAAAAAGCTCCCGTACCGCTTCACCCTGACGCCAGCCGTGCTCTAACAATAGCCAGCCTTGCGGCGCAAGAAAGCGGCGCGCCTCGAAAATTAACGTTCTGAGATCCGCCAGTCCCTTTTCGTCAGCCACCAGCGCGCTGCGAGGCTCAAACCGCACGTCCCCCTGGGCAAGATGCGGATCGTCCTCGTCAATATAAGGCGGGTTGCTGACAATAAGCGTAAAGCGCTCTTCCTTTAAGGCGCTAAACCAGTCGCTTTGCAACACAGTAACATTGCGAATGGCGAGATTTTGCGCATTGCGGCGCGCCAGTTCAACGGCTTGCGGCACCACGTCCAGCGCCGTGACATGGCAATCTGGCCGTTCGCTTGCGAGCGCCAGCGCAATAGCGCCGGTGCCTGTGCCTAAATCAAGAATTTGCCCTGCCCCGGCAGGAAGGCGCGCCAGCGCCTGTTCGACAAGGCATTCCGTGTCCGGCCGGGGGATTAGCGTAGCGGGAGAGACATAAAGCGGCAGCGACCAGAACTCGCGCACGCCAGTCAGGTGCGCTACCGGCTCGCCCTGCGAACGGCGCGCAAGCAAGGTTTCCAGCTTTTGCGTTTCTTCATCGCTGAGCATCGTTTCGCCAAAGGCGAGAATGAAAGTGCGGGGTTTGCCGGTCACCAGACCAAGCAGGATCTCCGCGTCCCGGCGCGGAGATTCGCTTTGCGATAAGCGCGCAATGGCCTGCTTAAGCCAGTGCTGATAGTCCATTATTCCTGCTCGGCCAGCGCAGCCAGCTGGTCCGCCTGGTGTTCCTGAATAATAGGCTCGATGAGCGCGTCCAGCTTGCCTTCCATCACTTCATCAAGACGATAAAGCGTGAGGTTGATGCGGTGATCGGTCACGCGCCCCTGCGGGAAGTTATAGGTACGGTTGCGATCGGAGCGGTCGCCGCTGCCAAGCAGGTTGCGGCGGGTGGAAGCTTCCGCCTGCTGGCGCTTCGCCATTTCTGCGGCATGAATGCGCGCGCCCAGCACCGCCAGCGCTTTGGCTTTGTTTTTATGCTGCGAGCGCTCGTCCTGGCATTCCACCACAATGCCGGTCGGCAAGTGGGTAATACGGATGGCGGAGTCGGTGGTGTTAACGTGCTGGCCGCCCGCGCCGGAGGAGCGGAAGGTATCGATGCGCAGGTCCGCCGGGTTGATGTCCGGCAGTTCCGCTTCCGGTAACTCCGGCATCACTGCCACGGTGCAGGCGGAAGTATGAATACGCCCCTGGGATTCCGTCGCCGGTACGCGCTGTACGCGATGCCCGCCCGATTCAAACTTCAGCCGTCCGTAAACGCCCTCGCCGCTGATTTTCGCGATCACTTCTTTATAGCCGCCATGTTCGCCTTCGTTAGCGCTCATGATCTCCACGCGCCAGCGGCGCGCTTCTGCATAACGGCTGTACATACGGAACAGATCGCCTGCGAAAAGCGCCGCTTCGTCGCCGCCGGTGCCGGCGCGAACTTCAACAAAGGCGTTGCGCTCATCATCGGGATCTTTAGGCAGCAGCAGGACCTGAAGCTGCTGCTCCAGCTCTTCGCTGCGGCTTTTGGCTTCACGCAGCTCTTCCTGCGCCATGTCGCGCATTTCCGGGTCTTCAAGCAGGCTTTCCGCAGTTTGCAGATCGTCCTGAACCTGTTGCCACTGTAAAAAACAGCGAGAAACATCGCTCAACTGGGCATATTCACGGGAAAGCGCGCGAAAGCGATCCTGGTCGGCGATAGTGCTCGCGTCACCCAGAAGCGCCTGAACTTCTTCATGGCGCTCCTGCAAGGCTTCCAGTTTGGCAACGATAGAAGGCTTCATAGGCGGTAGTTCACCTTTTGTAATAAGTATGTGTGGCGCTACTCCAGCCCGAGGCTGTTGCGCAGAATATGCAGGCGTTCGTCGTCCCCGTCACGGGCGGCCTGCTGAAGAGATTTGGTTGGCGCGTGGATAAGGCGGTTGGTCAGTTTTCTCGCTAAATCCTGCATGATAGATTCGGCGTCGCCGCCCTGTTGCAGCGCGGCCAGGGCTTTCGCGGTGAGTTCTTCCCTCACCTGCTCCGCCTGGCTACGGTATTCACGAATGGTCGCGCTGGCGCTTTGCGCGCGCAGCCAGGCCATAAATTCGTGCGCTTCCTGCTCGACTATGGACTCTGCCTCAACCGCGGCGGCTTTGCGCTGCGCAAGGTTGTGCTGAATGATAGATTGCAGGTCGTCAACGCTGTACAGGTAGGCGTTGGCGAGTTTGCCTACTTCCGGCTCAACATCGCGCGGTACGGCGATATCCACCAGCAGCATCGGCTGATTGCGGCGGGCTTTGAGGGCGCGCTCCACCATGCCTTTGCCGATAACAGGCAGCGGGCTGGCGGTAGAACTGATGATAATATCGGCCTCTTTCAGGCGCTCATCGATATCCGCAAGGTTGATCACTTCCGCATCAACTTCATCCGCCAGGCGCTGGGCGCGCTCGCGGGTGCGGTTTGCGATAATCATCTTTTTCACGCCATGCTCGCGAAGATGACGGGCTACCAGTTCAATGGTTTCTCCCGCGCCCACCAGCAACACGGTCACGCTCGACAGGGATTCGAAAATCTGGCGCGCCAGCGTACAGGCGGCGAAAGCGACGGAAACGGCGCTGGCGCCGATATCGGTTTCGGTGCGCACGCGTTTGGCCACCGAGAATGATTTCTGGAACATACGCTCCAGTTCGCTGGCTTTTGCATGGCCGCGCTGGGAATCAGCAAACGCCTTTTTCACCTGCCCAAGGATTTGCGGTTCGCCGAGAACTAATGAATCCAGCCCGCTGGCAACGCGCATTAAGTGGCTGACAGCAGCGTTATCATGATGCCAGTAAAGGCTGTTGCGCACTTCCTCTTCGTTAAGGTTGTGATAGTCGCACAGCCAGCGTACCAGACGGTCGTGAAGATTCTCTTGCTCTTCCACGCTCAGATAGAGCTCCGTGCGGTTGCACGTTGAGAGCACTACGCCTCCCTGCACCATTGGCTGCGCGAGCAGGCTTTCCAGCGCCTGGTCGAGCGTATCCGGCGAAAACGTAACGCGTTCTCGCAGCGAAACCGGAGCCGTTTTGTGGTTGATGCCGAGTGCTAAAAGGGTCATGTGAGCGGGAATAGTACCAGCGTTGATAAGGTTTGACTTCGCGCATCATACAGGATGCGTAAGGTCAATAAAAGAGAACCGCCTCTTTTGGAGTAATAGTTAATTTCATGATTTAAGACAACTTGAACGTAGACGCTATTGCACGCGGACGCTAGCATGAAAGGTTATAACCCCAACACGCATCAAGGATTTGACGTCGATATGCCTATTTCATCTCTGCGCTTTTTGCGTCTTTTGCCGCTGGCAAGCCTCGTTCTTACCGCCTGCGCCGTTAACGCGCCGAAAGGCCCGGGCAAAAGCCCCGACTCTCCTCAATGGCAGCAGCACCAGCAGCAAGTGCGCGGCTTAAGCCAGTACCAGACTCGCGGCGCGTTTGCTTATTTGTCTGACGAGCAGAAGGTTTATGCGCGCTTTTTCTGGCAGCAGACTGGCCAGGATCGCTACCGCCTGTTGTTAACCAACCCGCTCGGCAGCACGGAAATGGAGCTGAATGCCCAGCCGGGCGCCGTGCAACTGGTGGATAACAAAGGCCAGCGCTACACCGCCACCGATGCCGAAGAGATGATTGCCAAACTGACCGGCATGCCCATTCCCATCAACAGCCTGCGCCAGTGGATCCTCGGCCTGCCGGGCGACGCCACCGACTATAAACTGGATAACCAGTACCGCCTGAGCGAAGTGAACTACACGCAAAACGGCAAAACCTGGCATGTGGTTTACGGCGGCTACGACAGTAAAACGCAACCTGCTTTGCCTTCGAATCTGGAACTGACGCAGGGCGACCAGCGCATCAAGTTGAAAATGGATAACTGGATCGTTAAATGATGACCCGTTGGCCTTCGCCGGCAAAGCTGAACCTTTTTCTTTATATCACTGGCCGTCGCGACGACGGCTACCATAACCTGCAAACGCTGTTTCAGTTCGTTAATTACGGCGACACCGTGCTTATTATTCCGCGTAATGACGGCGAACTGCGGCTGACGACGCCCATAGCCGGCGTGCCTGATGAAGATAACCTTATCGTGCGCGCAGCGCGTCTGCTGGCGCAGCGCGCCCGTGAAACGAACCGTCTGCCGGCAGGCGCCGGGGCCGATTTAGGGGTAGAAAAACGGTTGCCCATGGGTGGCGGGTTGGGCGGCGGCTCTTCCAATGCGGCGACGGTATTAGTCGCGCTGAACCATCTGTGGCGAACCGGATTAAGTGAAGATGAACTGGCTGAACTGGGCGTTCGGTTAGGCGCGGACGTGCCGGTCTTTGTACGTGGTCACGCCGCCTTCGCCGAAGGGGTGGGCGAAGTCTTAACGCCCGTTTCGCCGCCGGAAAAGTGGTACCTGGTCGCACACCCGGGGGTAAGCATTCCCACGCCGGTTATCTTTAAAGATCCTGATTTGCCACGCAACACGCCCGTCAGGTCAATTGAAACGTTACTAAATTGTGAATTCAGCAATGATTGCGAGCTTATCGCAAGAAAACGTTTTCGCGAGGTTGATGCCGCGCTTTCCTGGCTGTTAGAATACGCGCCGTCGCGCCTGACAGGCACTGGCGCTTGCGTGTTTGCTGAATTTAACACCGAGTCCGCTGCCCGTAAGGTGCTTGAGCAAGCCCCGGAGTGGCTGCGCGGTTTCGTTGCGCAAGGCGTCAATATTTCGCCGCTACAGCAAACCATTTCCGGGCAAGCTGAGCCATGGTGACAACGTCACCTTCGTTCCAGACGTTGCGCCACGCTCTTTAAATACACCGCCTGGATGGCGTTTATCGCCGCGTAGTCGCCATCCACCACTGGACGCATGCCTGAGGTTCTTCTCGTGCCTGATATGAAGCTTTTTGCTGGTAACGCCACCCCGGAACTAGCACAACGTATTGCCAACCGCCTGTACACTTCCCTCGGCGACGCTGCCGTCGGTCGCTTTAGCGACGGTGAAGTCAGCGTACAAATTAATGAAAATGTACGCGGTGGTGATATTTTCATCATCCAGTCCACCTGTGCCCCTACCAACGACAACCTGATGGAACTCGTTGTAATGGTTGATGCGCTGCGCCGTGCTTCCGCAGGCCGCATCACCGCTGTTATCCCCTACTTTGGCTATGCCCGTCAGGACCGTCGCGTGCGTTCCGCCCGCGTGCCGATCACCGCAAAAGTGGTGGCGGATTTCCTGTCGAGCGTTGGGGTTGACCGCGTACTCACCGTGGATCTGCACGCAGAACAAATTCAGGGCTTCTTCGACGTGCCGGTAGACAACGTTTTCGGCAGCCCGATTCTGCTGGAAGACATGCTGCAACAGAATCTGGACAACCCGATTGTGGTTTCCCCGGATATCGGCGGCGTGGTTCGCGCCCGCGCTATCGCTAAACTGCTTAACGACACCGACATGGCTATCATCGACAAACGTCGCCCGCGTGCGAACGTTTCTCAGGTGATGCATATCATCGGTGACGTCGCAGGCCGTGATTGCGTGCTGGTAGACGACATGATCGACACCGGCGGCACCCTGTGCAAAGCAGCGGAAGCGCTGAAAGAGCGCGGCGCGAAACGCGTTTTCGCCTATGCAACGCACCCTATCTTCTCCGGCAACGCGGTCAGCAACCTGCGCAACTCCGTTATCGACGAAGTTGTGGTTTGCGATACCATTCCGCTGGCTGAAGAGATCAAAGCGCTGCCGAACGTACGTACGCTGACCCTCTCTGGCATGCTGGCCGAAGCGATTCGTCGTATCAGCAACGAAGAATCTATCTCTGCTATGTTCGAGCATTAATCGGACAAGGCTGAAAAACCCGCTGCGGCGGGTTTTTTTGTTTTTGTAAACCATTTGTATGACTTATGCCTCCTTCATTTTTCATAACCGTGAAAAATGATGTGCTCCCGGATGAAGATTGTGAAAACCCTGTTCTCTTCACAGATAATGCCTTTCCGCGCGCTGGTGGATGCCTGCTGGCGCGAAAAATATACCCTTTCGCGTTTCTCCCGCGATCTGATTGCGGGCGTAACGGTCGGGATCATTGCCATTCCGCTTGCCATGGCGCTGGCCATCGGCAGCGGCGTGCCCCCGCAGTATGGCCTCTATACCTCGGCGATTGCCGGCATGGTGATTGCACTAAGCGGCGGCTCGCGTTTCAGCGTTTCCGGCCCGACCGCAGCATTTGTGGTCATTCTCTACCCCGTCGCCCAGCAGTTCGGCCTGGCGGGGTTGTTAATGGCGACGCTGCTTTCCGGCCTGTTTCTGGTGCTTTTTGGTCTGGCGCGGTTCGGCAGGCTGATTGAGTACATTCCGCTTTCCGTCACGCTGGGTTTCACCTCCGGTATTGGCATTACTATCGCTACCATGCAGATTAAGGATTTCCTTGGTCTGGAAATGGCGCACGTACCGGAACATTACCTGCAAAAGGTGGGCGCGCTGGCGATGGCGCTGCCAACGCTGAATGTCGGCGACGCGGCAATCGGCATTGTGACGCTGGCGGTGCTGATCCTGTGGCCCCGCCTGGGTATTCGTCTGCCGGGACACCTCCCTGCCCTGCTGGCTGGCTGCGCGGTCATGGGCGTGGCAAACCTGCTGGGCGCGGAGGTCGCGACTATCGGCTCGCGCTTCCATTATGTGCTGGCCGACGGCGCCCAGGGCAACGGCATTCCGCCGCTTCTGCCGCAACTGGTTCTGCCGTGGAACCTGCCTGGCTCAACCTTCACGCTAAGCTGGGATTCCTTGCAGGCGCTGCTGCCCGCCGCCTTTTCGATGGCGATGCTGGGAGCGATTGAATCCCTGCTTTGCGCCGTGGTGCTTGATGGCATGACCGGCACCAAACATAACGCTAACAGCGAGTTGATAGGCCAGGGGTTCGGCAACCTCGTCGCGCCTTTCTTTGGCGGCATTACCGCCACCGCGGCCATTGCCCGCTCTGCTGCTAACGTGCGCGCCGGGGCAACATCCCCCGTTTCTGCGGTTATTCACTCGCTGCTGGTTATTCTGGCTCTGCTGGCGCTGGCGCCACTGCTCTCCTGGCTGCCGCTTTCCGCCATGGCGGCGCTGCTGCTGATGGTGGCGTGGAACATGAGCGAAGCGCATAAAGTGGTCAACCTGCTCCGACACGCGCCGCATGACGATATTATCGTTATGCTCATTTGCATGTCGCTGACGGTGCTGTTTGATATGGTCATCGCGATTAGCGTTGGCATTGTGCTGGCCTCGCTGCTGTTTATGCGCCGCGTGGCGCGCATGACGCGTGCAGCGCCATTACCTGTTGCTGTAGCGGATGACATCCTGGCTGTGCGGGTGACCGGGCCGCTCTTTTTCGCCGCGGCGGAAGGGGTTTTCAGCCCGTTATTGCAACAGGCTGAAGGAAAACGGGCAGTGGTAATGCAGTGGGACGCAGTGCCGGTGCTGGATGCTGGCGGGCTGGATGCTCTGCAACGTTTTATCGAACGTCTGCCGTCGGGCTGCGAACTGCGTATCTGCAATCTGGAGTTTCAGCCTTTACGCACCCTGGCGCGTGCGGGCATGAAGCCCATCCCTGGGCGCCTTGCTTTTTTCCCGGATCAGGCCAGCGCGTTAGCTGATCTTTAATTGCCCTTTGTTAGCGAGCTGATGCACTGCTCTGCATCAGCGCCGCTATCGCCTGCTGCAACCAGCCGAGCACTTCCGGGGTCATCCATGTGCCGACGGAAAGCGCAGGCTCTTTGCTCATCGCTTCGCGAAATTTGCTATGGGTTTGCGGATTATTTCCGGCAAAAGAGGTGAAAAGCTCAAGCCAGTTCGCCGCAAGGCGTTTCCCTTCGTCGCCTGAAGGCGCTACCCCTTGCGCCTGCGCCGCATGCAGTTTTGCCACCAGGGGCGGCCACTCTGTCATACGGTCAAAATAGTGGGCGCGAGTGTAAGCGTACTCTTGCGGGCTCAGGTAGCGCTGGTAAATCGCGAGTTTTGATTCGGCAAAAGCCCGCGTTACATAATCCACTATATCGGGCGTGATGCCGGTTTGCGCCTGCATCTGCGGCTCTTTCGCATGCATTTCATTCAGACGCGTCAGGAAATCGGGCTTGCCGGCGGTGTCGCGCTCCAGCAATGTCATCCAGCGGACCGCCAGCTCCTGCGCCTGCTGCGCTTCGGCAGGGATATTTTGATCCATCAACCGCTTAACCTCGCAAACCATTCCCGCCCATTCGCTTTCCCGCGCCGGATCTTTTCTGGCGAAGGGCAGCGCTTCCAGTTCTGCTTTGCTGAACCAACGATCGTACATTTTCATCAACTCCAGTGTAATTAGCCATTCAGAGAGATTCGGTTCCCGGCCCGCATGAATATCGTTTCGTAATGCCTGCAACCTTTCACGCAACGTCGTCATGCGCGAAATCTGGCTGTCCAGCATAGCGATTTGCTGCCCGATAATGTCGCTCAGGCCGACCGAATGGTTCTCTATACAGACCCGCACTTCAGCAAGGCTTAACCCCATCTGAGTCAACGCCTGGATGGTGTGCAAGCGTTCAACGTCCCGGGCGTTATAAAGCCGGTAACCTGCTTCGGTGCGGGCCGAAGGCAATAACAGACCCTGCGACTCGTAGTGGTGTAGCGTGCGAACGGTGATCCCGGCCCGTCGGGCCAGTTCGCCTACCTGAATTAACATCCTGTCGCATCTCCTGTTTTGCTGCTTCATGGCGAAGTGTGATGTCTTACGTAACGTGAGGGTCAAGCTGCAAGCATAAAAAAAACGGCCTCTTTGCAGAAGCCGTTTTCTCTCATGCCTGAAGGTTAGTTCTGGCGGTGCTGGTTACGCTGGCAACGTTTATCGAAATGCCTTACCCACCAGTAGCGGTCGCAAACCTGTTCATGCCCGCCTACGCGCGCGCCCGCAAGCCACAATACAGCGCCAACGAAAATGCTCAGTACCGCGCCATGGGCGAAAAACTGCGGCAGTTGCAACTGCGGGAGCTGGTTAAGAATGGAATAGGCCACGCCGACAACCATTACCACGAGCCCCAACCCCATCAGAAAATTACCGAGCAATGAAGCGTTTTTGCGTCTCATAAGTCACCTCCGGGTAAATGGGTTGATGGGGAATGCCCCCTCTCCTTGTGTGTAAAGTATAGGTAACGCTTATAGATTGCCGTTGCGGGACAGGTCACAATTCCGGATATATTTGCCACAAAACTTTACAAATAAGGTACTGATCAAATTGAAATTCTAATTATTACGACACGGAATTATTCAGTTTCAGTCGTATGGCCTGTTGCGCTTTGTGATTTTACAGGCGTCACAGTACACTACGGCGCGAATTTAGCGCTTTTCAGGAACAATAACGTGACGATTAAACTGATTGTCGGCCTGGCGAACCCGGGCGCCGAGTATGCGGCAACGCGCCATAACGCCGGAGCCTGGTATACAGATTTGCTGGCGGAGCGCCACCGCGCGCCTTTGAAAGAAGAAGCCAAATTTTTCGGCTATACCTCGCGTCTGACTCTGGCGGGCAATGATGTCCGCCTGCTGGTACCGACGACTTTTATGAACCTGAGCGGCAAAGCGGTGGCGGCAATGGCCACCTTTTATCGCATTGCGCCGGATGAAATCCTGGTGGCGCATGATGAACTCGACCTGCCGCCGGGCGTAGCTAAGTTCAAGCTGGGCGGCGGTCACGGCGGCCATAACGGGCTTAAAGATATTATCAGCAAGCTGGGCAATAACCCTGGCTTTCACCGCTTACGCATCGGAATTGGTCATCCGGGCGATAAAAACAAAGTTGTGGGCTTTGTACTGGGCAAACCGCCCGTTAGCGAGCAGAAGCTGATTGATGACGCCATCGACGAAGCGGCGCGTTGCACCGAGGTCTGGCTTCAGGATGGGTTAACCAAAGCCACTAACCGTCTGCACACTTTTAAAGCGCAATAAAAGGCATTTTACCGCGCTGTGGGCTGATTTCTCCGCCCGTTGGCGCGCTGTTACGTGTATAATAGGCGAAGTTCGTTCTGTTTCATCATTGGGTTATTAGCAACCCCCTGATTATCAAGATATTAAGGTGATTTAAACCATGGGATTCAAATGCGGTATCGTCGGCTTGCCGAACGTCGGTAAATCCACCCTGTTCAATGCGCTGACCAAAGCGGGAATCGAGGCAGCTAACTTCCCGTTCTGTACCATTGAGCCGAACACCGGCGTCGTTCCTATGCCCGATCCGCGTCTGGACAAGCTCGCGGAAATCGTTAAGCCTCAGCGCATCCTGCCGACTACCATGGAATTTGTGGATATCGCAGGCCTGGTAAAAGGCGCTTCTAAAGGCGAAGGCCTTGGCAACCAGTTCCTCACCAACATCCGTGAAACCGAAGCTATCGGTCACGTGGTGCGCTGCTTTGAAAATGACAATATTATCCACGTTTCCGGCAAAGTGGACCCGGCGGAAGATATTGACACCATCAATACCGAGCTGGCGCTGGCGGACCTTGATACCTGCGAGCGCGCCATTCACCGCATTTCTAAAAAAGCGAAAGGCGGCGATAAAGACGCGAAAGCAGAGCTGGCGGTACTGGAAAAATGTCTGCCGCAGCTTGAGAACGCCGGCATGCTGCGCGCGCTGAATCTCAGCAAAGAAGAGAAAGAGCTGGTGCGTTACCTGAGCTTCCTCACGCTGAAGCCGACCATGTATATCGCGAACGTCAACGAAGACGGTTTCGAGAACAACCCTTACCTGGACAAAGTGCGCGAAATCGCGCAAGCGGAAGGCTCTGTGGTCGTGCCGGTATGCGCAGCCGTTGAAGCCGATATCGCTGAACTGGACGACGAAGAGCGCGACGAGTTTATGCAGGAGCTGGGTCTGGAAGAGCCGGGCCTGAACCGCGTCATTCGCGCAGGCTATGCCTTGCTGAACCTGCAAACCTACTTCACCGCGGGCGTGAAAGAAGTTCGCGCATGGACCATCCCGGTCGGCGCCACTGCGCCGCAGGCGGCTGGTAAAATCCATACCGACTTCGAAAAAGGTTTTATCCGCGCCCAGACTATCGCCTATGAAGATTTCATCGCCTACAAAGGCGAGCAAGGCGCGAAAGAAGCAGGCAAAATGCGTGCGGAAGGCAAAGATTACATCGTTAAAGATGGTGATGTGATGAACTTCCTGTTCAACGTCTAAATAAAACGTGTTGTCTCACGAGGTTTAAATAATCTCAGAGATGCCATAAAAGCTTATAAAATCCACGCTTTTGCGTGGATTTTTCTTTTTATCCTGTCCTAACCGGATCCTGGAGCGGCGCTTAACAGGCCTTCTCCTGCCCCTGAATCTAAGCCATGAAGATGGTTAATCAATAATCCAGGAGCCGAAGATTTTTTAACCCTGGGCCGCTATGCCTGCTTATTGCTGATATCGACTTCAGATAAAACCCATTAACGCTTCGTTCCCCACCCGCTATGCTTCTTTTAATCTGTCAGATTAGACCGGGCTAACGCGTTTATTTACGCCGCCGGCCAGACAGCAAACAGCAGATTCGATCGCCGGAGGAACCAGAATGGATATCGTTTTTCCGCACGCTGCGGATGAAATTAATGTTGTTATAGGACGGGCGGTGTCATCTTTAATTGCATCAGGAAAGTCTGTGGACGCAGGCAACATACTGGAGCAGCTTAAGCAGTCTGAAAAAATGGCAGTCGATGGCATGAAGGCGGTTTACGCATCGGCCATTCAAATCGTCGCCGCCAGCCTGCCCGCCCTCGCGGGTTAAGCGGTGATTTAACAGGCGCGCATTCTTAGCGCCGTTTGCAAAAAACGCGCGGCGGGCTGGACTGAAGCCTGCTTATATCTATGGCCCTGCGCTTTCAGGTGAAAAGCCTGATGTCGGCAATTATCATCTGATAATCACCGCTATGGCGTATGTAATAAAACTATCAATATTCGTAGCTGTTTCATTTCATACGCTTGTCTATAGTGTGGGCAGGAGATCGCGGGTAAGCACGCTCCTGCTCCATCGCTGCAAGGATGCTTTAGCCTGAAAATGAACCGGATTAGCCAGCTAATAAATGTCCCTCATACGTGAAGCTACCGTTGCAGACGCGCCTGTTATTGCCACGCTTCCTGAAGCGCTGGGTTATCCAGGTACGAAAGATTTTATCCATGACAAAATCCTTCAACTTACTTGCCACCCTGATGAGCAATTACTCGTTTGTGCAGAAGAGCAGACCGTTATCGGCTTCATTTCGCTGCATTTTATCCCCCAGCTTGCGCTAAGCGGTGATTTCTGCCGAATAAGCTATTTTTGCGTTGATTCACAGCAACGCGGAAAGGCACCGGAAAATTACTTAAGAAATATGCCGCCCGCCTTGCGAAAGAAAAAGGGTGCGACCGTCTTGAAGTACATTGCCATTCCCGCCGGACAGACGCTCATCGTTTTTATTCCAGGCAGGGATATACTGAATCGCAAAAATATTTCGTGAAAACGTTAAGCAGGAATTAAATAATGATTACAACACGTATAGCTGAAGAAAAAGATGCCCCGCAGCTGGTTAATTTATTTTTGCAGCTTGGGTACTCCACCAGCGCGATAAAACTGTCTACCCTGCTTAAAGATAATGACGTTTTCAGAAAGACGCTTGTTGCCGAAGCTGAAGGTAAAATTAATGGCGTTATTGTGTTTCATTTTCTTTTACCCATTCATGAAGATAACGCCTGGTGCGTAATATCCGCTCTGGTTGTTGATGAATCAGCTCGCGGCGCAGGGGTCGGCGAGAGATTGCTTGCGCAAGCCGAGCAGCAGGCCGGGAGCATGGGCTGTAGCCAGATAGAGCTTTCACGCAGCGAGCGCAGAGAGCGAGCCCATCAGTTCTATCAAAAAAATGGTTATCAGGAAGTAAGAAAGCGCTTCGTGAAGAAATTAATTGTTGAATGATTTTTTACGTACCGGGCGACGCCCTGACATATTGATCAACAAATAACCAAAGCCCTTTTACATTTTTCATAAATTACTTACCGCTTCCAAACAAATATTAGGTTTTATAAAAGTAATAAAAGCTTTTTTTGCTTATCTTGCATATGGCAACCCCTAATGCTATTTTTTATCCACAATGGATGAATTTTAGGAAAAAGCCAAGACGCGCACGTCTGGCGAGCAATACGCAAGGAAAGAACATGGAATGGAAGATTATTGATTCACTGGCCTGCCCCTCAACCGGCACTGCATTTTCAATTGCTACTTCTTCGAAAGATATCAAACTTATACTTTGGTATAAAGACAGCTACTTCTTAAGGCCAGGCAATATAATATCCACACAAAGCCCGGAAATGCTGATTAATGGTAAGCCGCGGGATCTTAAAATTATTCATGCTTTTCCTTATGACTCCCAGCTGTGGACGTCAATCCTGCATAAAACCGACTGCCCGGGAAATATCAAAGCGTTTCATCAACCCTGCGCGAACAAAAGGGGATGTCTTTTTAAACTCTGCCCCTATGGTATGAAGCTCTATACACCTGAAAGTGTTGAGGTTTAGCGGGAGCGTGCGCCCGTTTCGCTCAGTGCTGAGGCAACCTGCGCTGGCAACAGAGTAAAAAAATGGTCGTCCGATTTTCGGTTGTCGGGCTTTTGTCGAATGCTCTAGATTCGTCCTCAAGCCCTTTCAAGAAGATGACCATGCACTTCGCTGAGCTTCACCATCAAACACCCCCCCTGCTTATTGCCAACGTCTGGGATGCGGCAAGCGCTGTCGCGGCGCGCAAAGCGGGTTACCAGGCCACAGGCACGTCAAGTGCGGCGATTGCCGCGATGTTAGGTTACGAAGATGGCGAAGCCCTCGCTTTTGAGGAGTTGCTTTATATCGTTACCCGCATCAAAGCTGTCAATAACCTGCCATTAAGCGTTGATGTGGAAGCCGGATTTGGCAGAACGCCCGCGCAAATCGCCGCACATCTGACATCTCTTGCCCGGCTTGGTGTTGCTGGCATAAACCTGGAAGACAGCAAAGTGATTAACGGCGTCAGGCAGCTTGCTGATGCGCACGAATTTGCCTCGACATTAAAAGCGGTTCGCCGTGCGCTGGACGAAGCGGGCTATTGCTTATTATTTAACATCCGTACCGATACTTACCTGCTAAACCATGAGCAGGCATTGCAGGAAACGCTGTTACGCGGTCGGCTTTATCAGGCAGCTGGCGCTGATGGGCTTTTTGTTCCCTGCCTCACGTCAGAACAAGAGATGGCGGTGATCGCCAGAGAAATAGCCCTGCCGCTGAACGTCATGTGTATGCCAGGCCTTGCGGCTTTCGGAAAACTAAAAAACGCGGGAGTCAGCCGTATTTCAATGGGAAACTTCGTTCATTCGGCGATGCAATCGAAGCTTGAAGCGCTCATGCTCGCTATTCAGTCGCAACAGTCATTTGCAGGAGTTTTTGTTGATGAAAGTTCTTGATAATGACCTGTGCAACATCTGGTATCAGGCCTTGCTTGAACGCGCTTCAGACTATACGGGCGTGTTTTTTGTTGGGGTCAAGACGACCGGCGTATTTTGTATTTCGGTTTGTCGGGCGCGAAAGCCGAAGCGTGAAAACGTGGAGTTCTACAGAGATGTTAAAGCTGCTCTGGATGCGGGTTTTCGCGCCTGCAAGGTATGCAGGCCCACCGAAAATGCGCACAGCGCGCCGTTATTCGTTGAACAGGCGCTTGAACTGGTGCGGGCGCATCCTGAAACACGAATAAGCGATGCAGCGCTGCGAAAGCAGGACATCAGCCCCGAACGGGTACGCCGGTGGTTTTTGCAACATCACGGGATTACCTTCCAGGCTTATCAGCGTATGCAACGGGTGAATATTGCCCTTCAGGCGTTGAAAGGCGGACGCACCGCCACCGATGTCGCTTTCGATAATGGCTATGAATCGCTCAGCGGTTTTGGTTACGCTTTTAAGCAGCTCACGGGCGTCGCGCCAACGGAACAGACGCAGGTTATTGTCATTCACCGCTTTACCACCACGCTCGGGCCAATGTTTGTCTGCGCGACGGAACGTGGCGTCTGCCTGCTGGAATTTACCGACCGGCGTATGCTCGAGACTGAATTTCGTAACCTCCAGCGCTTACTCAATGCCCGGATCATGTCAGGGGAAAATAGCCATACCCGGCAGGCGGAAAAAGAAATTAACGAATATTTTTGCGGCACGCGCCGGGAATTTGAGCTCATGCTTGATACCCCGGGCAGTGAATTTCAACGCGCCGTCTGGCAAGCGCTGCGGGATGTCCCTTATGGCCGCACGTCGCACTATCAGGCCCTTGCCGCGCAGCTTGGGAAGCCCGGTGCGGTACGCGCGGTAGCCGCAGCCAATGGTGCAAACCGAATCGCTATTGTGATCCCCTGTCACAGGATCATCGGCAAAGATGGCGCGATGACCGGTTATGGCGGCGGCACTGCGCGTAAAGAATGGCTAATTGAACACGAACGCAAACAGCGCTGAACGCGCGTTGCAAAACGGCGGCGGGCAGCGAAGGGCCAGGTTAGCGGCTCAGCCGGTCAGCGAACAGTGACACAACAGGCAAACCCGACCGGTTAAACCCGCCATACAGACGCACGCGCAGGTAGATGTCATCCGTGCGTGGCGCGGGTTCAGGCGAAAAAAATCCACGCCAGCGCGTGGATTTTTGTTTTCTCTGATTCAGCTGATTTCATCGCCCGAACCGGGGGGATTATTCTTTTGCAGGTTGTCGCGTCCCAGGCCGCCGATAAACGGCAGGCGCAGGCGCAGCGGCGTGAAATCGAGCCCCACGTTCAGCCCCAGCAGGTTAACTTCCACGCCCTCTTCCGCGCCCAGCGTCACGCCAGCCACGCCGAGCACCGAAACCTGCACGCCGCGCCCGGATGGCGGCAGGCCAACCGGGTTCAGCAGCGAGCGAAAATCTTTCCCCACCGCGTTAGCAGGCATGTCGAGCTTCAGCGCGGGCACCTCGCGCCCAATATGCGCAATAAACGTGTTGCTGTTTGGGCCAGGCCAGGCGCGATAGCTGTCAGGCCACGGATACGAGGCGATGGCCGCCTCAATCTGCGGGATCATCGCCTGCGCTGCCGGCCCGCGGTGTTCCACCAGCAGGCGAGGTTTAGCGCCGTACCAGTAGCCATCCGGCGTATTGCGGTTGTGGCGCACTTTTTCACCCGCTCCCCAGCTAATCACCTCGTAGCGGTTATAGTCTGTCTCGCCCGCGCGTTTAAAGATGATCCACGGATGCACCGCCACCACCCCCTTCCAGCCCCAGGTCGGCGCAGCATAAACCTGCACGATGGCGAGGCGGCTGTTTTTCCGGGCGTCCGGCGCAAGGCCTGCGGAATCGCGCCGGGCAGACCACCATCCGTCCTGCTCTGTTGAATCCCGCTGGTGCATCGCCTGGGCGAGGCTCGCTGCCAGGGAAAGCAAAATGATGCAAAAAAAGCTCAGACAAACAATTTTTATTGAGGTCATAACAGCCTGTGTTAAGAAGCGAAAATCCACGCCGTGGCGTGGATTTCTTTTGTGGCGATACCGCAGAAGGGTTTACGGATGGGTTAAAACCAGCCTGGCCCCTGCGCCAGCTCTTTACGCTCTGGCATTCTGGGCTCTGCGGGACGGGATGACAAGTGCCCCGCCCAGAGACCGGCAATCCACTTAACGCCGCGTGCCGTGAAGCGCGCCTGCGAGTAAGTGTGGCGGTTTTCGCCCATGCCGCCGTGCACGGTAAAATAGCCTGCCTGAATGTGATGCTGGGCGGGCATCAGCGCGCCATTCGCCCGCTGCATAATGTTGCGCTCCAGCAGGAACTGGCGGAACTCCGGCTCTTTCGCCTTCAGCATTTTGCATAGCTGGCGAAAGCCCAACGACTCATCAACCTGAATGTAGGAGTCAAAAAACTCCGCCTTTGGGGCGGCAAGGGCCAGCTGCTCTTCCGCCTGTTTGCGTTTTTCATACTCTTCCGCCCAGGCGCGCGCCGCCGCTGCCGGGTTTGTGAAGTCCGGCAGAACGATTTGCTTTTCGCGCTCCTGCCAGCGGTCAAGCATTTCTGCGGTATAGCCTGGCGATATGCGCGCAACGGTCAGCAGCGAGTCTCGTTTATTCAGCAAAAACTCTTGCAGCATCTCCCCTTCGCGCTCATAAAGGCTGGTCGTGACCGGCTGCGAAAGGCGCTGCGCCGTTTCCAGACTTTTGACCATACGCTTCACTTCGCCGTGGGTTACCCCCATCAGCTTAGCGATTTCGCGGCTGCTCATCGTCGCCGACTGGTCCTGAGGATTGAGATTCTCTAAAGCAATAACCATAGCTTTCACCACTCACTTCACTGACACTAATACCAGTTAAACTGAAGAAATAGTAAACAATCCCTGTTTAAATATCCAGTAGATTTTTTAATCACCTGTGATCTATTTTTTGCGCGAATGGTTATTGGATGAAACTTTTCGTTATCTAACTGAATTTCAATAAATAATTTTTGTTTGCCCTGTATCGTGCTGAAAAAGCGAGGCGGCAGAGGATTTCATCGCGCTGCGCAAAACCCGCCGCGCCGCTGCGTTTATTGAAGCAAGCAGGAGGGTGCGTGGTTAACGCAGGCAGGCTTCCAGGGTGTCGCTTTCAGCTACGATTTCGCGGCCAAAAACAGCGCGGCGAAACACTTTTGTACAAAAAAAGCGGGCCGCAGCGACTGCCCGCGTCTCATTCCCGGCAACAGTGGATTTACCTGATTTCCAGCGCTTATTGACAAATAATTGACAATTATTCGGTGAGGCTCCCGTTAAGCAGGCAGATATTTTGCAGGCGGCCTGCCAGGCCGGATAGTTTTTTATGGACAAAAACAATGAAAAGGTAGTTTTTAACACTGCAAAGTTGCACAGGGATGGCATTTTATTTAAGGTATTGCCCGGCGCCTTTGTGCGACCGGTCACAATTTTTAGCCTCTTATAGCTTTCTTTTCCTCTTTGATACGAACGTTACGGCTGCGAAAGCTATAAGATCGCTTCATTCGTATTCATGGGGAGTCTATGAGCACCAGAACGATCTCGACCAATCAACAAACTCACACAACCGCCACGGCAAAACCAGGCGAATTAACTGTAGACGATATCACCGTAATCGACAGCAAATTGCTCAAACGCGCCGTCGGCGCCGCTGCGCTTGGCAACGCAATGGAGTGGTTCGACTTCGGCGTATACAGCTATCTGGCCGTGATTATCGGCAAAGTCTTTTTCCCGGACGCCAGCGCCACCGCGCAGCTTATCGCCTCTTTCGGCACCTTCGCCGCCGCGTTCCTGGTGCGTCCCATCGGCGGGTTGGTCTTTGGCCCGCTCGGCGACCGCTTCGGTCGCCAGAAGATCCTCGCCCTGACGATGATAATGATGTCAGTGGGCACTTTCTGCATCGGTCTTATCCCGGACTACGGCAGCATCGGCATCATGGCGCCGGTACTGCTGTTAATTGCCCGCCTGGTTCAGGGCTTTTCCACCGGCGGCGAATATGGCGGCGCGGCGACCTTCATTGCTGAATACTCCACCGATAAACGCCGCGGTTTTATGGGCAGCTTTCTTGAGTTCGGCACCCTGGGCGGTTACCTGCTGGGCGCGACGCTGGTTACGGTGATGATCGCCACCATTCCGACGCAGGCGATGCTGGACTGGGGCTGGCGCGTGCCGTTCTTCCTGGCCGCTCCCCTGGGGCTGTTCGGGCTTTATATTCGCCTGAAGCTTGAAGAGACGCCGGCGTTTAAAGAACACATGGACAAACAGGAGGCGCTTGAGCACAGCAAGCCGCGCCTGAGCCTGTGGCAGATGCTGAATAAGTACAAAAAGCAGATGCTGAAATGCATCGGCCTGGTGCTGATTTTTAACGTTTCCAACTACATGCTGACCTCTTACATGCCAAGCTACCTGACGGGCGTGTTGGGCCTGAGCGAACTGACAGGGCTGCTGCTGGTAATGGTGGTGATGTTCGTGATGATGCCGCTGACGCTGATGTGGGGCCACTGGACTGACCGCATCGGCCGTCGTCCGGTGATTGGTCTTGGCGCGGTGGGGTTAATCGTGCTCGCGGTGCCCTGCTTTATGCTGATTGGCTCCGGCAACATGTGGGCGGTTTTCGCCGGTCTGGTGGTGCTCGGTTTCCTGCACACCTGCTTTAGCGGCACCATGCCTGCCACCCTGCCGGCGCTGTTCGTAACGGATATCCGCTACAGCGCGCTGGCGATTGGCTTTAATCTGTCTGTATCGTTGTTTGGCGGCACTACGCCGCTGGTTACCGCCTGGCTTGTCGACACCACGCATAATGTGATGATGCCTGCTTACTATATGATGGGCGCGGGCGTAATCGGCCTTATTACGGTGCTGACGCTTCGTGAAACGGCGCGTAAGCCGCTGAGCGGTTCTTCGCCTGCTGTGGCGTCGCGCGCGGAAGCGCACCGCCTGATCGATAAACTGCGCCGCCAGCACGGGCGCAAGCAACAGCAGCAAACGCCGCAGACCGTCTCAGGTTAAGCGTTATGAGAAAAAGGCCGGAACATTCCGGCCTTTTTTGTATTCTGGCGCCGCCGCAAGGAAAGATTCAGGCGTTAAAGCCGCCATCGACCGTCAGCGCAGAGCCGGTAATAAATGCCGCAGCAGGGCTTGCCAGGAACGCCACCGCCGCGCCTATCTCCGCTGGCTCGCCGTACCGGCCAAGCGCAGTAAACTGGCGGTTCTGGTCGGCGAAGTCGCCGGAGTTCGCCGGGTTCATGTCAGTATCTACCGGCCCCGGCTGCACCAGGTTGACGGTAATACCCTGTGGGCCTAAATCCCGCGCCAGCCCTTTGGTAAACGAAATAAGCGCCGATTTGGTCAGCGCATAGAGCGTAAGCCCCGGCTGCGGCACGCGGTTAGCCACGTTGGAGCCAATAGTAATAATGCGCCCACCCTGCCCCAGATGGGGGATCGCCGCCCGGGAAGCCAGTACGGCGGAGCGAATATTAATATCAAGGTGCGCGTCGATATCCTCCAGGCTCATCTCAACCAGCGACCCCACGCGGGCAATGCCGACATTATTGACCAGAATATCCAGCCCGCCGAGCTGCTCTGCCGCTTCCTTTACCGAGCGCTCCACGGCCTGCGCATCCGCGCTGTTCGCCTGAATGGCGAAACCACGCTGGCCGGTTTTCTCAATTGCCTGCACGACTTCCTGCGCTTTTTCGGCGGAACGTTCATACGTAATCACAACGTCAGCCCCTTTTTGCGCAAGCGACAGCGCGATGGCTGCGCCAATGCCGCGGGAAGCGCCTGTCACCAGCGCGCGTTTACCTTTCAGTTCGTTCATCAGCTTTACCTCGTTTTGTATGAAGAGCGCTGACGCGCCCATGTTTACTTTGACGATCGGCTTGCCGCGGTTGCGGCCTTCTGACTGCTGTACAAAAACGTTCCGGATGTTTTCAAATCTGTCGATAAGCGCTCTGGCCTGTTTACTGTTACTTACGCCGCCTGCCGGGTTTCGGTTAGCTTTTTTGCGCCCCCATACCGGCAGTAAGCCGGGCATCGGGAAACCTAAAAGCATTTCTGTAGCGCTCGCTACAGAAACTAAAATCCTTGCAGTAAACTGTCAATCGATTTATATAACGATCGATGCAGAAATCAGATAAAACGGCTCAGGCCGACAAACAAGAGACTTCAGGCGCGCGCGGGCGCCCCCGGGCATTCGACCGGCAGGCGGCGCTGGCGCAGGCCACCCGTTTGTTCTGGCAAAAAGGGTATGAAGCCACCTCCATTGCAGACCTCACCAAAGCGCTGGGTATCGGCGCGCCAAGCCTGTACGCGGCTTTCGGTTCGAAAGAAGCGCTGTACGCCGAGGCGCTCAGCTATTATCAGGAAAGTTACGAAGCGCTGATCTGGTCTCGCTTTTTTGCCGCTGATACCGCACGCGAGGCAATAAAGGCGCTGCTTGCCGATTCCGCCCGGGTGCTGACGGGCTGCGTTTGCGATATTCCGAATGGCTGCATGGTTACGCTCTCTGTGGTGAGCTGCGAGGGGCACCCCACCCTTGGCGAAACGGTACGTAACGCTCGGGCCATCACCTTTGAACGTCTGCAAACGAGGCTGGCGCAGGCGGTTCAGGCAGGCGAAATTTCCCCATCAACCGACATCCCTGCCCTTGCCCGCTTTGTGCAGACATTGCAAAACGGCATGTCGATACTGGCGCGAGACGGCGTCAGCGGTTCAGAACTGGAAGCAATGGTAGAGACGGCAATGGCAGGATGGGATGTGCGGGTGGGCTGAGGGATCCGGGAAAGGTGTTAAGTACAGCAACTGGGCATGCTGCATTCACCTACAAGCCCGTTTTTGTTTTTGAATCTAAACATTCTTTTTCAGGGCGCATTACTCGCCACTTCCCTTTGGCTCGCCCCGACGGGGTTACGCTACGCGTATTCAAATTTGTTGTTGACAGATTTGTCGCAGTCCAGGTACTGGCCCTGAAAACGCAGGTTCTGCGGCACATGCCACTGCGGCACGCTGGTCTCGCGTTCGGTTTCGCCCCAGGTGCTGAAATGCCCGCGCCAGACGGTCTGCCCCTGCGCATCCGTCACCCGCTCCGGCAGGCCGTTCAGCTCCGTGTGGTACCAGTACAACTCCCCGTCGTCGCCTGCGCTGTCAACCCGCGCCAGCGGCTCGTAACTGCCTTCGGTATAAAGATACTGAACGTAACGGTCCGGCTGCCGCTCGCTCTGCTCGCCCGCCAGCCGTAGCCCCTGCCAGTCGAAGCGGACCGTTTCCGGCTGCGCGTCGTTATGCCGCCAGACGAGCTTATGCGTGCGACGGCCGAGCGGGTCGTAGCGGTATTCGGCGCGGGTAAATTCCGCGTGGCCGGTGAAGAGAATCTCGCTCACCCGCTGCTCATCGTCATAGCGGAACTGCTGCGCCACGCCGTTTTTGTCACGGCGGTGTGTCAGCCGCCCGAATCCGTCGTAGTCCAGCTTCAGCCCGTTCAGGCGCAGCAGCAGGTTGTGCCACACCGGGCTGCGGCGCTCATCCGTGCGGTTGCCCGCCGGGTCGTACCAGAAGCGCTCCTCCTGCTGCGGATGTAGCGCCTTCGTCACCTGCCCTGCGGCGTCGTAGCCATACAGGTGCTGGCTGTATTTTTCACCGGGCGTGGCGCCTTCCACTACCGGCTGGCTAAAGTTTTCCCAGACGCTTTTGCCAAAGCTTTTTACGCTCTCTGAACCGTGCTCCTGCACCGCTCGCCCGGCCGCCATGGCGTTATCGACAGGGTGCAGCCCCAGCTCCACCAGCGAGAGAAGCTGGCCTGCTAAGTACATCGTGCTATGCAGCGCCTGCTTATACCACGGCGCCTCCGGCTGCGGCGTGTTGAGGTAATCGTGATCGACCACGCCCGCCGCCCGGGCGGCCGGTTTGCCCATGATATGTACGTTATCTGAACCGCTGGTGATAATGGCGTCCGGCGGGCCGAGCAAGCCAAACGCGCCCAGCACGCTGTCGACGGCGCCGCCGACAAGATCGCCTGTCTGTTCGGCAATATCGGAAACAAACAGCCCGGCTATCAGCCCAATACCGAAAGCCATGGTGGCGGGCGTACCATGGCCTGATTAAGGCTCTCTATAGGTAAACGCATTTCCTTTGCATCAATAAGTGTTTATTAATAGCAGAAAGAGCTTATTCGCATGCGATGGCAGCAGTGGTTTTCTTTATTCCCATCATGACCCTGTATTTTCCCGGGATGGTGCGCCGCTGAAGATTTTTATGTGCTCAGGAATATTAAGCGGCGCGCTGATATAAAATAATAACGTAGCACATTTCAACGGCTGATTTTAATCACCCCACAAATTTAAATGCTTTAACGGTGCAATACACTGCATGCAAACGGTTGATAAAAGCAGCCGCATTTTTTGAATGACAAAGCGGTCGTTTAACAATTTCTTCTCTATATCTCTGTCGTTCAGATGGATAACCGTGTCAAACGGAAGCCCTAATGTAAGCACATCCTCTTTTTCAAGAAAATAATGATGGGCAGCGGTCTCAACCCCGCCCTCCCATTTATGCACGGTCAGCCGGCAAAAAGAATACTGGGATAACGGCTTGTTTTCATGCAGTATTTCTCTGACCTTTCTCGATACGTTAGTGTATTCAGGCTCATTGTGTATTGGGCATAATCCTAGCATCAATCCCCCCTTTGCTTACATTTACTGAGGCCCAGTTTCTTTTGAATAAACCCATACTGACGCATCGCACTATTAGGAACATCTACATCGCCCGCCGCAAGGACTTCCATAAGTTACGGTTAACTTATTCGTTTCAAATTTACGACGCTCAGAGGCTGTCGCCTGTGGTTTTTTTGTGAGCGTATAATGTTGCGGAGCGTAGTATTTCCCTTGCCCGGAAGAGGGTGCTTTATTCCAGACCATGTTTTCACCGTCGACATCCAGGCTTGCATATCCTGCTCCACCGAAAGAAGAGGTAAATTCAACGCTCGCCCGGTGGTTATTCACCGTGCCTTTAAGATTATTCTCGCCCTCAGATGGACAATCGATACGGTTGCCGTTTTGCGTAATGTAGCAATAGCTTCCTGTTATCGTATTGTCAGTCTGTTTGAGTTGCAGAGTCAGCGTTGACTGGTCTTTTTCCTCGCCAGTCCACTGGCCGGTAAATTCACTAGCAGCCATGACCTGTAAGCTAAACAGACCAGGACCGACGCAGAGTAAAAATGCCGCTATTTTCGTTTTCATTCTAAAACCACCTGTGAACATCTATCTACTCGATTTAACCACCCTGTTAAGAACTTAGCGTTTTTAGGGTTACTGACTACCAGATCTTCATAATATGCTTTGCGTATATCTGCTATCCTGGACGTCAATTTAGCAGAGTCGCTAACGCTGTTCATCGCCTCGATCGTTTTAGGTCCTATTTTTCTATCCGTTATTAACTGCTGGCCAAACTCGTTATTGAGTAATTTCTGTATTTGTTTACCCGCCCCGCCTGAAGTAATTGTCAAGTCATAGGACATCAAGGCCAGTTTCGGATCCCTGAGATTGTTAAAGCCAGAAGGGTCCCAGTATCGCTTGCGATAAATGGTTTCCGCTTGTTCCGTCGTAATGTTTTTCAGGTTATCCAGCGTCGGTTCAACGCCGAGATCTTCTTTTGCGTATTTCTGCCACGTATTCCATGCAATGCCTTTGTTGGTCGCGCCGCCTGAATCGTTAGGATCATTAACAAAGCCGCCTTCGTTTTTAAAAATAACCGGTGAAATTTTTGAAAATTTATCCTGATCCTGATTCGGCTTTGCAGGGCGCGGTTTAGCAAACCGCGTTATCGTTTTGAGCGCACGACATAAACAAGCGAGCTGACTTTAATCATCTCAGAAATGCAAAACAGCAGGAGGTTGAACCAGAGGTTGCTCAGCCCGGACAGCGTGGTGAGCAGCGGAAAAAGCGTAACGGAGCAGCGCAACGACAAAAAACGAAGCGCTTCTTGCCCAAAAGCCAGCCAGGGCGCATAGCGGCTGCGGCGCATAAAGAGCCATGCAGAGAGGAATAAGGATGAGAGTAACAGCAGATCCAGACTAAAAAAGAGGATCACCGCTGCGCCATAAGCGCCGCTGGCGTTATGAAGGTTGCTGAAGTCAACGATATCGGAACAGAAAGGCGTTCTGCCCTGCCGCACGGCGTGAAAGCAGTACGCCGCCAGCGCCAGCAGATCCATCACTCCCCAGAAATAAAAGAGCTGAATTTTCAGAGGCAGATTTTTTAGCATTGTCGCCAGTCACCAAAGAACACAGAAGTAAACGCCAGTAACGTTAACCGTTTTTGCGGTTTTACTTTATCGCTATTACTCGTCCACTGAAAATAATGTCCTGAATAAACGTCCTGTTAAATAGCGTAGCGACGCGCTTTATAGCAGATAAACAGCGCAGGCGCTGATGACATCATCAACCGCCGTTATCGTAACTCAGGGTAACAGAGGCCACTTTATTTTTAACTATCGCAAAAGAGAGAACCTTTTCTCCTGAGATGTACGAAAGCCACTGCTCGCCCTCTTCTTCTGAATATTTCGCCGGGCCATAAAGACGTTCGATATCTTCTGCTGTGTCGCCTGTACCCGCACCGCGAGGGGTTTTATATTGCGGCGCGCTGAAGGTTATTTGCGCGACAATATAATCATCAAAATCTCTGTGCATTTTATCCCACCAGAGGTTGGCGCTGTAAATGTCCAGACCGGGATAGGTGTGGCGGTAGAATTTATAGTTCTGCTCGCCGAAAGGCACTTCGCCTGCATAATCATCACGCAGCGGTCGCCCTGGCGCCGCGCTCACGTCCGGGGTCCATTCCTGGCCCAGTGAAATGCTGAACGCATTGGTTTTCACGGTGAAATCTTTAGCGGTTACCGGCTCAACATGCCTGTCGCTGGCGGCGATGGCGTGTTCAGGCGCATTGTACTCAGCGAGCTCCCGCGCCTCTGCGGCCACAGCGGGCGCTAAAAAAGCGGTAAATAATAGTGCGCAAGCAGCGCATTTTGCTGGCATATATGTCTTTTCCTGACAGTCAGTCTCAGCCCCTGTCCGTGACAAACTGGCCGTGCGCGGGGTAACACAGACGGGCGCCGGGCATAATCGTTGTGCTGAAGGGTGGGCCTGAAAATAAAAACCCGTCACCGTGGAGGCGACGGGCTGAAGGAATAGCGTGATAGCGGTTTAATACCGTCTTCGCGCTTCTTACTCAGGCCATCTCAATTTTCAACGTTGAAAGAATAATCTCAAGGCAGCGTTTATTAGCTTCGAAATGGTAATCCTGATGGTTGCGGTGTTTGCCAACCGACTCGGCATAGCACCAGTTCCCCTCAATATTGACGATATACATCTGATAAAACGCCCGAACTTTTTCCGCCGCGCTGACCAGTTCTCCCGTACAGGTATAAACAGGGCCGGTAAAGGTGTCGTTTATATCATTCGGTACCGTTTCCAGTGCGGTTGCGGTGAGCGAAACGGCATTATCATGTTCATGGAAGCGGGCCGTGGCAAGCTGAAAGACCTCTTCGGCGGTTTTATACGCTTCCTGCGAATAAAAACATAAATTGATCACGCCGTAATTAACGCCTTCGAGGGTGTGTTCGATAACGAGACGGTTATCGGCGATGACTTTCACTTCCCAGGAATCCGGCACCCTGAAGCCGCTGCTGTTTTTGCTGCTCAGACTCACGTTTTTCAGTAACTCGGCCAGCATCATATTGCTGCGATGCTGCAAATCCCAGTTCACGGCAATAAAGTGAATATCCTTCGCCAGGGAATGATAAATATCCGAAGCGCAGGAAACTTTAATAAGGAAGTAATTACCGCCGCCGTCCACCGGGTTGTAATCTTTCTGGACGGTATAGCGTGATACGACCTCATCACCCGACGCCAGTGTCTTGATGGTTAAGACATCGGCAAATTTCCCGCTGCCAGACGGGTGAGTCACCAGGCGCTGATGAAGAATTTTCTCTCCCATCAGCGAAAGCTTGTTCTCTAACCAGTCTGACGGGTTCATCTCCCACTGGCAGCGCTCGTAGGCGGCCCACACTTCCATATACGGCGAGGTATCTTCGGTAATGTAGCGCCCGATGTTGGTCAGCCCCACGTCAGGAAAGTGCACAGGCTTAACCTCTGCGGGCTTAACCGACTTCGCAAGCAATATCCAGTAGTGGAACATCTCCTGGTCGGTAGAGGTATAGAGACACTTCCAGAATTTCTCCCGGATTTCCTCATTTTTATAAGTCATTTCCAGGGGGAATGAAAATTCAGGATCTAAATTCATTTTAAACCTCAGCGTGGCGATTTAATCTAACCAGAGTCCGTAAAACATTAAAACGCTCACCAGCGAAACAAAGACTTTTGCTACGACTAAAAGCGGCGGACCGAACCTGTCAGTGGTTGACGTGATTTTAGGATAATTCTCAGCATTGTGCGTCTTATGAAACTTCATGATATTGCTAAAAATAGCCACAAGCAGCGTAATTACTAATTTGACGCCCCATAAGCAGAGGAAAGACATGGACCAGACAGCGGCGAGTTGTTGCGCTCTTTCAAGAGAAAATAACGACCATGATTCCGACAACCATCTAAAAATAAACCCGATAATAAGGGTGCCGACTAAGACGCAAATCAGCATTAAACCGCAAAACAGCCAGTCCTTTTTATCGTAACGATCTTTCCCGTTCCAGATAAGAATCAGCGCAAGCACAAGAAAAAGAAAAAAACCAAGCCAACTCATAAAATAATTCTCCATATCAAGCTATTAACCGCCAATCAGGACTGTAACACACCCGGTCTTAATAGTGCCATCTCCTGAAGAAGGCGCTGGCATGGCTTTTTTAAATAATTTAAAAGGAAAGTCGAGTATAGGTTTTAGCGCCACTTTAATATTGACATCAGCGCCAATGCCAAGCACAAAGGCCAATTTCCCGGACGCTTTAACGGTTAAGGAATAATCGGTTTTATCGACGATGATCGCCCCGCCGGTTGATACGCCAACCCCGCCAACTGTGCCGCTGACTTTGCCTTCGCTGCTGATAATGCCAAGGATATTGCTTTTACCCGAGACTTCACCTTTGATGCCAGCAGCCTCCGCCCCTACCTCGCCAGAAAACCCGTAGCGTCCTTTGTTGCCTTTGTAGACTTCGCTGACCACTTTGGCTTCGGCGGTACCCACGGTGAAATCGCCGCCGACGCCGCCGTAAAGCATCCCCTCTTTCCCTGCTTCGGCGGAGGCGCCATACTGCATGCCCGTCGCCGTCGCGCTGGCATTCATCGTCGCATAGTCAGGGTTTTCAACGATCATGGACACGCCGGCATTGGCGACGGCAATTTTGGTGCGCAATTCGCCTTTCACCATATCCTGACTTTTCATGTTGCCGACGGTGATGTCTTCCAGCGCGAACCCCGCCGACACCGATTCCGGTTTTCCTGTCGCGTCTTTATCTTCAATACTGGCGTAAGCGCCCAGTACGCGCGCATCGTAATTATCGCCATGCATCGCGCCATCTTCGCCCGCCTTTTTTGCAAGCGTGGCGCTCCAGTATTGCGGCGGAGCCGCTTTCGCCTGCGGGGCGGCGGGAGCGCCGGAACTATTGCAAAGCGTTTTATCGCCCATGCGCGCCAGCGGCAGTCCGTTGACGAAGACAGTTGTCGAGCCGCCGACAATAACGCCCTGCCCGTGTTGCGAACAGGAAAGCGGATCGTTTTTTCTCGCGGCGGGAAAGCCGCCGATAATCACATCGGGGCTTCCACTCTGAATGGGGCCAGTATGCGCGCTGGTATCGACTCTGGCTCTGGCTGCGGGTTGTCCCATATTAACTTTCCCTGAACGTGCGATTAGCTGTTAATTTTTACAATAGCGCCTTTAATATCCGTAAGGTTTGTGCCGGTTATGCTTACGGTATCGTTGGCCTTCATTTCGGTATTAATGCCGTCGCCCAGACGGGTCAGTTCATCCCCTTTAAAGGAGGCTTCTTTAACGGCTTGCGCGCTGAGATTGCCTTCGGCAACGTTTATTTCAATTGCCGTCTGCGTAATCAAGATATAGTTGTCGTTCACCTTGAGTTTAATACTGGTGGCGGCCTCAAGCAGGGCGTTGCCCTCTTTATCCATGGTTAAAACGGTCTGGTCTTTGCCGACATTAATAATGTGCTTATCGCCCGTATTATTGGTGGCATTCACGCCGACATCGACTTTTAAATTACGTTTGATAGTAATGTTTTCATCGCGTCCGATGCTCTTTTTACGATCCACCCCTACGTCGTGCGTTTCACAATGTTCCACTTCCGTATCCATGTTTTTCTCGGCATGGATCCAGATTTGCTCATGGCCGGCCCGGTCTTCGAAGCGCAGGACATTGGCGTTATCTTTATGCCCGTCCTTACTGCGACTGTAGAACCCCATCTGCGTTGCCGCCGCCGGCAGCGCCCACGGCGGCATGCTCGCCTCGTTGTAGACCCGCCCGGTGATAATCGGCCGGTCCGGGTCGCCGTTGATGAAGTCCACCACCACCTCGTCCCCCACCCGCGGTATCTGCACCCCGCCGTACCCCTGGCCCGCCCACGCGCTCGACACCCGCACCCAGCATGAACTCGTGTCGTCGCCCTTCGCCAGACGGTCCCAGTGGAACTTCACCTTCACCCGACCGTACCTGTCCGTCCAGATGCTCTCCCCCTGCGGCCCCACCACCCGCGCCGTCTGCGGGCCGTACGTCCGCGGCCACGGCGTCGCCTGCGCCGGGCGGAACACCACCGATGACGGGATGACCGTGAAGTCCGTGCGGTGCACCGTCGCCCCGTCCGCCCCGCTCGCGTAGCGGTTCTCCTCGAACTGGTACATCGCCGCCGTGGTCAGGTACTCCCCGTTGTCGCTGAAGAACGGCGCGTTCGCCAGCGTGAAGGTGTGCCCCGGCGCGATGCCCGCCGCCGTGGCCGTGGCCTGTATCTGCCGGTGCTCCACCTGCCAGCGCTCCTGGCGGATGCGGGCGTAGAACTCCCCGTGGCCGTGCTCCACAAAGCGGCCCGGCCAGTCGTAGACGTCAATGCTTCCCGGCTGCGGCGACGCCGGGTTCTGCTGCGCCTGGAACAGCCACGCGTTGGGCTTGCGGAAGTCGTAGTCGTCCAGGCTGTAAATCCCCGGCGTCACGCTGTCCTCCAGCGCCCACTGGCTGATGCCCTCCTCGCTGGTGCTGCCCCCCGACGGCGTCTGGTGGTACGGTATCACCTCGTAGCCGCTGAACGGCTGGTGCTGCGTCGCCGCGTCGGTGAGCACCAGCGTGTGTTTATCCGCCTCGTGGCGGAAGTGGTACGCGATACCCTCCAGCTCCATCAGCCGGCTGATGAAGTCCAGGCTCGACTCCTGGTACTGCACGCAGTAGTCCCACACCCGGTAGCTGCCCGCCAGGTTGTCCTCCACGTTCACCTTATATTCGCCCAGCAGCGTCTTCACTATCTGCGGCGCCGTCTGCCCCTGGAAGATACGCAGGTTGCGGTCGCGCTTCATCGGCCACAGGTCCGGCTCCACCGTCAGCGTGTGGACCGCGTAGCGCGTGCCGCTGAGCTCGGTGGCGCTCACCCCCACGCGGGTGACCTTGCCGTTGATGAAGCGCGGCGACAGCAGGCTCTGCGTCGGCAGCGTGACGGTCACCGGCTGGCCCAGCAGGGCGCTGCGGTCGATGCGGGCGTCGGTGGAGAGCAGCGTCAGCGTGAGGGCGAACGGCTCGGACATCGCCTCGCGGCCGGAGAGTTTCCAGAAAAGCAGCCCCTCCACGGGGAGCTGGACAGTAATGCGGTTGAACATGATCTTTCTTCCATATGGCTTATGCGATGCGCCTGATTACGCACTCAATCAGGCGCATGCATGAATGAACTTATTTTTATCGACAGGCGGTTAACGCAGCCAGAAAATAATTGAACGCGCGATGTTGGCTATTACCCGCCATGCTGAACGCTATTTTATTTACCGGGTTATGGGCGGTTTACTGCTTTTTGATTACATAAACCAGCGAACCTGTTTTTATTATTTCAGACAATACAAGCATCGAAAGCGTGACCGTTGCGCCTTTCATCCCCAGGCCTGTTGCGGCCAGAGGGAAAAGCGTAACTGAATAGCGTAAGGAGATAATACGCACTATTTCCTGCGCCATCGCAAACCGAATGGCATAGCGGCTCTTTTTAAAAAAGAGCCAGGCCGATAATACCAGCGTTAGCGGGGTAAGAAGATAAATAAGATAAAAAACGCCCGTCAGTATGCCGTTAATACCGTTCGCGATCATCATAAAGATAATGACAGCCAGATTACCGCCGCTGGAAGCCCAAAGCGCGCCCATTAGCTTAAAGGCATCGATGGAATAAAAAATAATTCCAATAACATCCATGGCGCCCCAGAAAAAGAAAACCTTTTCTTTTACGGTCATAAATCAGTTATCCCTTATTTAACCGGCGCAGGCGGCCATTTACCGCCGTGCTGAATAAGCGTTTCTTTAATTTCGCTGAGTTTTTTATAAACGTCGCTGCCTGCTTTCGCTCTGTTCAGGAAACGCGCTGGCTGATTGCCCATCGCCCAGCCGTTGTCAGCGCGGATTTCAGGGTCAGCGCCTAACGCATGAACAGCGAGCGCACGCTGTTCTCGGGCATCCACATGACCATGAGCCTGGCGATAACCGGGCGGATGATCGTGGAGACGCGCTCCGGGGCCAGGTTTTGCTGGAAAAGCGAGACAATTTTAATGTTGTACATGCGCTTTATCCTGCGGCTACGTTTCCCTGCCCGCTTACGGGTTCACAAGCCAGGTGCCGGGTTTGGTGATATCCAGCGTTTGCCTGCGCGTTTCGCCGTTGCCCTGTAGCAAAACGTCATAACGGCCTGCGGCAAGCTTAAAGGACGCGTAGCCATTGGCGGCCGGACGCAGCGACTTCGGCTCGCCATTCACCTCCAGCGTTTCGCCATCGCGCATGCGAACGTAAACCAGCACGACAGGCTCCTGTGCCGCCGCAGGCGTCTGCTCGGTTGCCGCAGCGGGCGCCTGCGCTGTCTCTGTCGCCGCCGGGGCGGTGGCGGGCGTTTGCGCAGGCTCGTCAACCGGGCGGGTTTGCGCGGCGTTGGTCTCGGCGGTCTGCTCAGAAGCTTCGTCGCTGGCGCCGCTAAACAGCATGGCGCCGGCAATAACCCCGACGAGAATGCCCGCCGCGCCAATAGCCGGCACTTTGTAGCGCTTCCAGTCCAGCCCGGCGGCAGGCGCTTGCGCCTCTTCTTCCACCGGCACCAGCATGGTGCCGGGCTTCTTCACGCTCAGCACATCGTTAATACCCGCCACGGGCATTTCAATCAGCGCGGCGAATTCATCAATCGACTGCGGACGATCTTCCATGCGCAGCGCCAGCGCGCGATCAACCGCCTGCAACAGCGAGAGCGAATAGCCCGCCGGTTGCAACGCCGCGAGCGGCTTATAGGTGTCCTGAATCGAGCGCACCACGCTCACTGGCGGCGGCGCGCCAACAATCAGCGTATGCAGCACCGCGCCGAGGGCGTAAATGTCAGTCCACGGCCCCTGTTCGCTTTCGTTGTCGTCGGTGTATTGTTCAATTGGCGCGTAACCCGGGCGCAGCATGGTTTCCGTCTCGTCAGAGAGGTTGCCGATGGTGCGGCGCGCCGAGCCAAAGTCCAGCAAGACCGGCAAGCCGTTATCCTGGATCTGGATGTTATCCAGCGAGATATCGCGATGCAGGTAGCCTTCGTCGTGAATGGTTTTGATGGCGCCGAACAGCATCGGCAGCACGCGGCGGATCCACGCCTCGTCAATCAGCTCCGGCTTCTGCTCGCGCAGGTTAGAGAGCGTGGTGCCGCTGTAAAACAGCGTGCCCATGTAAGCGGTGTCGTTCTGCACCCAGAAGCGCAGCACGTGCAGCAGATTGGGATGATTAAAGCGCGCCAGCAGACGCGCCTCCTGGATAAAGCTGTTCAGCCCGGCGGAGAACGCCTTGCTGAAGCGCTCGCTGCGCAGCACCAGCGTCATGTCTTCGCCGCGCACCGCAAGGGAGCCTGGCATGAACTCTTTAATGGCGATAGTGCGCTCAAGCTGGTGGTCCCAGGCGCGGTAAACAATGCCGAACCCACCGCCGCCAATCACCTCTTTAATTTCAAATTCATTAAAACGGTACCCGACCGGCAGCGCGTTTGGGACAGTCCGATTGTTATCATTATCCGTCATGTTAAACAGTTCTCTTGATGATTGCGTTACGCGGCAAACTGACAGTGAAACTCGCCCTGCTCGCAGGTGACGCGAAGGCGTCGGTACTGCTCGTCGCTGCGGCTGGCGGTAAGTAATATCTGGCTCATCTGGGGAAGCAGCGTGTTGGTGAGGATGGCGTCAACCATGCGCCCGCCCGACTCCACTTCGGTGCAGCGCTGAACAATCTGTTCCACTACGCTTGCGTCAAACTCAGAAAGAATGTTGTGGTTCTCCTCAAGGCGGCGCTGGATGCGCTTAAGCTGTAAACGCACAATCTGGCCCAGCATGTCGTCGCTGAGTGGATAGTACGGCACCACCAGCAGGCGGCCCAGCAGCGCGGGCGGGAATACCTGCAACAGCGGCTGGCGCAGCGCGCCGCTTAAGGCTTCCGGCTCCGGCATTAAGTCCGGGTCGGCGCACATGGCGCTGATGAGATCGGTTCCCACATTCGAGGTGAGAATGATAATGGTGTTGCGAAAATCGATATGTCGCCCCTCGCCATCTTCCATCCAGCCTTTGTCGAACACCTGGAAGAAAATTTCGTGAACGTCCGGGTGCGCTTTTTCGATTTCATCCAGCAGTACCACGCTGTAAGGACGGCGGCGCACCGCCTCGGTCAACACGCCGCCTTCGCCGTAACCCACGTAGCCCGGAGGCGCCCCTTTCAGGGTGGAAACGGTGTGCGCTTCCTGAAATTCGCTCATGTTGATGGTGATAACGTTCTGCTCGCCGCCATAGAGCGACTCCGCCAGCGCCAGCGCGGTTTCGGTTTTCCCCACGCCGGAGGGGCCGCAGAGCATAAAGACGCCGATGGGTTTGTTCGGGTCGTCGAGCTTCGCGCGCGAGGTCTGCACGCGGCGGGCAATCAGCTCCAGCCCGTGACGCTGACCGATTACCCGCTGGTTTAAGGTGTCGGCCAGGTTCAATACCGCGTCTATCTCATTTTTCACCATCCGGCCCAGCGGGATGCCGGTCCAGTCGGAGACCACCGCCGCGACGACGTTTTCATCCACGGCGGCAAACAGTAACGGGGCATCGCCCTGAAGCGCTTTCAGCGCGTGCTGTTTTTCAGCAAGCTGGCTGCGCAGCGTCGGTTGCGCCTCCTCGCCTGCGGCGAAAAGCTCGGCGCGCAGACGGATAATTTCGCCTGCCAGCCCGCGCTCTTCCTCCCAGCGCCGGGTTAACGCTTCGCGCTGGGTTTCCTGTTCGGCGCGCTGCGCTTTCAGGCTGGCGACGCGCTCGCTGTCGCCCGCGCCCACGCGCGCTTCGCGTTCGGCAATCTCCATTTCCACCTCCAGCGCGGCGATGCGGCGCTGGCAATCTTCCAGCTGCGGCGGCGGCGCGCTCTGGCTGACCGCCACGCGGGCGCAGGCGGTGTCGAGCAGCGCGACGGCTTTATCCGGCAACTGGCGCGCCGGAATATAGCGGTGCGACAGTTTTACAGCGGCGGTGACAGCTTCATCAAGCAGCAGCACCTGATGGTGTTTTTCCAGCGGCGAAACGGTGCTGCGCAGCATCAGCACCGCTTTGGCTTCATCCGGCTCGTGCACCTGCACCGTCTGGAAACGGCGGGTCAGGGCCGGGTCTTTCTCAATGTACTTTTTGTACTCAGCCCAGGTCGTCGCGCCGATGGTGCGCAACTGCCCGCGCGCCAGCGCCGGTTTCAGCAGGTTGGCGGCGTCGCCTGTTCCTTGCTGGCCGCCTGCGCCAATCAGGGTGTGAATTTCGTCAATAAACAAAATGATGGGGATGGCGCTGGATTGCACTTCGTTAATCAATGCCTGAAGACGCGCTTCAAACTCCCCTTTCATGCCCGCGCCCGCCTGGAGCATGCCGATATCCAGCAGCCAGAGCTGAATATTCTGCAACGGTTCCGGCACGTCGCCTTCGGCGATCCGCAGCGCCAGCCCTTCCACCACCGCCGTTTTGCCGACGCCCGCCTCGCCGGTCAGCAGCGGGTTGTTCTGGCGGCGGCGCATCAGAATATCTACCATCTGGCGGATCTCTTCATCGCGCCCGACCACCGGGTCGATTTTGCCTTCACGCGCCCGCGCCGTGAGATCCTGGCCATATTGCGAGAGCGTGCCTTGCGCGGCAGGCACCGCGCCCGCCGGGGCCTGCGCTGGCGCGGCGGCCTGCTGCGTCTCTTTGCTCTCTGCGCAGATAGCGTCGAACTGCTCGCTCAGCGCCTCGACGTTAATATGGCTGAACTGAGAAGAGATCCCCTTCAGCACATTCGCCAGGTTCCAGGTTTTCAGCAGGCCTATCAGCAGATGCCCGCCCCGGATGCGGCTCACGCCGAATTTCAGCGAGCCGTAAACCCAGGCGCGCTCAACCGCGCTGTCGATATGCTCGGAAAGGTCAGAGACCGAGCTTGCTCCGCGCGGCAGCGCATCCAGCGCGGCCACAATGTCACGGGCCAGCTGCTGCTCATCGAGAGAAAAATGGCGGATCACCTGCTGGAGATCGCCCTCCTGCTGCTGCATCAGCTGATGCAGCCAGTGCACCAGCTCGACATAGGGGTTGCCGCGCAGTTTACAAAAGGCGGTCGCGCTCTCCAGCGACGTAAATAACAGCGTATCGAGTTTGCCGAAAAGGACGGCACGGCTGATTTCTGACATGTTCGGTTCCATTGATAACAAAGATGTGTGTCGTCAGAGACAAAACTTAACGCTCTGCGTTAAAAACCAGGTCGCCGCGCGCCAGCGGCTGCGGCTGTTTGCCAAGCCAGGTGTTGTAACCCAGCTGTTTGCCGCCGCCGAGGGTCGCGCCGCTTACCGCGGGGGCGCTTAAAATCACCTGTATATCCCATTCAAATTCCACGCCCAGATACTGGCGCACCCAGTCGCGAAGCTCTGTCACCCAGGCTTCGCCCGGCAGAAAGCGGTCATACTCCTGCTCGCTGAGCGGGCCGATCTCAAGGCGAAACTTGTGCTGAACGTCGCGCACCGCGACGCCCAGAAACGCCGCCTGGCCAAGGCGCGGCATGCGCCTGCCTGCGCCCAGCTGCGCCTGTTCGCGCGGGCTGAGCGGCATCCACTGCGGCACGTTCATCGCCAGTTTCACCGGCACTTTGAAATAGTTGCAGAGGATTTTCTCAAGCCCTTCCGGGTCGCGCCCGTGGCGCGTCAGGTGGCCGCTGTGGGTAAAGCGCGCATGCGCGCTCAGGCTGCCCTTGCTCATTTGCGCAGGCTGCCCCATGCCGATAAGCGACGCCAGATAGCCGTCAAAGCGCTTGTTGTCGGCGCGGTCGAGCGAAACAGCAGGCTGCGCGTCCGCCCAGGCGCGGTAGAAAAGCAGCGTCAGGCGATGATGAAAAAGGTCGGCGAAGGCGGTCAGGCTGTCATCCTGGTGATGATAAATACGCTCGCGGGCGTATTCCGTCATGTGTACAGGCAGCGGGCCGTTGGGGCCGAACATGCCGAAACTCAGGATGGAAACCTCATGCAGACCGTTCTGCTCGCGCTGGCGAACCGCTGCCACCGTCGAAGGCGCAAAGCTCATCGACGGCTGCTGACCAATGCGCAGCGGTTCGAACTTCGGCAGCGGCGCGCGTCCCAGCGGGTAGCGCTCGCCGCCCTGGGCGTCGATGCGCCGTAATAGCTGGAAGAGATCGTAACGCCAGGGGGTGTCTGTCACGCCGCGCCAGAAGCTTTCCGGCAACGGCGTCAGGCGGTGCACGCGCAGCGGCGTGGCGGCGGTTTCACTCATATCAGCGCCCTTTTGCCCATCCGCGGCGCCCAGTAGCCAATCTCGCCGCGCTGCTGGCTCTTCAGCGTGAACTCGGTAAAGCTGTTGATGGAAACCAGACGGGCGAACAGGCGCTCCAGCACGCTGCCGAAAAGCCACGGGCTGGCGCCGGAAAAGCTCTGCTCATCCACCGTCAGCGTAATGCCGATCCCGCGCGCGAAAACAATCGGGCCGGGTTCCGGCACGCGGCGGTGCACCGGCTCCAGCACGCAGTGGCGCACGCCTTCAATCTGGCGCGCCACCGGGGTTTCCGCAAGGCTCGCATAAAGCCCCAGCAGCTGGCGCAGGGCGGCGGCGCCATCTTCGTTTTCACTGTCCATCAGGCTCAGGTAGTTCATCTGCAACTGGCTGATAAGCCGCCAGGTGCTGAACCCTTCCGCCAGCGCCGGGCGCGGCGGCGTCGGGCCTTTGCGCAGGGTGAGGGTTTTCACCGGGATGGAGTCCGGCAAAATGAAATGCCCGAGGTCCTGTTGCAGCATCAGCGGTAAATCGCGGCTGGTGCAGAGCACCTCGGCGGTGATGTAGCGCAGGCTATCCTGCCATGGGGCATGTTGCTCATCCACCAGCGAAACAAACACCTCTGAACCGGTATAGCCGGTGCGCGTGCCGTAGCGCAGCGCATGTTCGGAAAGCACGCGCTGTTCGCGGCGCAGCGAAAAGTAAGCGCCGTAGTTGCCCGCATCGCTGCTCCAGGTGGACCAGAACGGACGGAACGTTTTATCGTCCCGCTGGCCGTCGACGCTGCCATGAATTTTATTCACCGCGTAAATTTCGTAATCGAGCGGGCGAATGTTATCCACCACCAGATGGTATTCATGCTGGCTGTCGCTCAGCTTCTGGCGGGCGGCGGTTTTGGGAAACAAATTAATGACCGGCGTGCAGTGCAGCGCCATGTGGCTGGCGTCCACTACCCGCTCCAGCTGCTCGTCGGCTTTGCCAAGCAGAATGAAAATATCGAACGCTTTTTCCGTTTCGCAGCGGCGGATTAGCGTGCCAAGCCCGCTCAGGCTAATAAAACGAAAGCGCGCCGGAAACGCAAAATACTCCTGCAACAGGCGATAGCCGTCGAAGTTGCGCAGATCTTCCGGCAGCAGCGCCTGGTCGGCGTCAAACCCTTCCTGACGCAGCGCCGCTTCGCCGAGCTGTACCCGTTGCGGCTCGGCGCCCACGGTCTGGCAGACGATGCCGACGTGATGCTCCATCACCAGCTCCAGCAGCTTTAACGCCTCGATGTCCGGGCCGCTCAGGAAGAACGCCAGCCGGTCGAAATCCAGATGGCCCAGGTTTTGCGGGCCGTCGCAGGCGATGCGGATGCGCAGGGCGCTGGCGACGCCGTACTGGCTCATCTCCGCGGTCAGCGGCAGGTCGGCAGGCACGCCGCCAAGCTCGACCTTGTCGATTTTCAGCGGCAACAGCGTAACGTCATGCGCCGTGGTATAGCTGCATGTCACGCCGGTTTTTTTCAGCGTCAGGCTGTCCATCATGGTGCCGCGTGGCACCACAAAGCCGCTGCTTAAATCGCCGCGCCCGCTGTCGGGTTGCAGTTCGGCAATCGCCATCGACGGCGTCGGCGCCAGATAGTTAGGGGCAATCATCTCCAGCAGGCGCTGGGAGAAACGCGGAAACTCGGCGTCCATTTTGAGCTGCACGCGGGAGGTCAGGAAAGCGAAGCCCTCCATCAGCCGTTCGGTATACGGGTCCGCCACGTCGATGCCGCGCATGCCGAGCCGCCCCGCCACTTTCGGGTAGCGCTCGGCAAACTCCGCGCCCATTTCGCGCAGGTAGGCCAGCTCGCGGTTGTAATACTCAAGCAGTTTACTTTCCATGCTCACCCCGCATCTTTAAGTTCAAAATGGCCGTTTTCCAGGTCTACGTCCGTGCGGAACAGAAATTCCAGCGGGTAAGGCACGCACCACAGACGGCCTTTGATCTCAATCGACAACACATTGTGCAGGTCGAGCGAAGTGGTGTCGGAGACGCAGCGCACCTGCAATCCCTGCGGCAAAATACGCGGCTCGAAGTTGATTATCGCCTCAGTGAGCTTGCGTTGAATGTCGTGCCATTCGATATCGGACATGCGTTTGCCCGCCAGCGGCGCAACGCCAAAGTTAACCACCGAGCGGCGCACGTGGGGCAGCAGGCTGAGGTCGTTGGAGGAATCATGGTTTATGGTGTTGAACAACCACTGCAAATCGCGCAGGACGTGCCGTCGCAGCGCGGAGTGGGTGATCAAATTGCTGTTAACCGGCTCTTTTACTTTATCCGGCTCGTTATCGGTCAGCCGGTCCAGCAGCGAGGGCTGCATTTTGTCGCGCGCCCCCACCTTTTCCTGCCTGCTGCGGGCGTGCCAGCCGCTGCGCAGCAGGTCGCCTTCGCCTGCGGGTTTATTCATGCGCGCCGCCTGCCGTAAACGTCGCAAGGCTTAGCGACAGCAGCGGGCTTTCGCTCTGCTCGCTAAGCCAGGCCTTCTGCCCCAGCCCCTGGTAGAGCGCGCCGTCGTTGTCGAGCGCCAGCCATTCGGTGGCGCGGCCAAGCTTGATGTGGTCGCCCGCGTTCGCCGCGAAAGGATAACGCGCCGGAAGCTGGCAGACCTGCTCTGTGCCGTCGGTCAGGCGCACCAGCGCGTGACGCCAGACTAAATCCGTGACGCTCGCCGGCGCCTGAAAACGGATCTCTTCGATGGCGCTGAACGGCAGCCAGAAATAGCGGCCATTGACAATGGCTTCGCAAACCGGCCCCAGCCGGGCGTCGCCATCCATCAGCCATGCAAACGCCTGCGTCTTTTCATTTTCAAAGGTCAGCTGGCCGGGGTTGGCCTGCGCCTGTTCTAACGCCGCCAGACGCAGCGCCTGGGCCTGCTCGCCGGTTTGCGCCAGCGCGTCCGCTAGCATGGCAAGCCACGGCCACTGCGTATCCGGCATCGACGGGCGCGCCTGCCCCGCCAGCACCTGCTCGCGCTGCTGTTCGCCCGTAATGGCCTGCTCCAGCAGCGTGACGGTGGGTTTCGCCTGCGGCTTGAGCGCCGCCCAGCTTTTCAGTTGCGTCAGCGCCCGCGTCCAGTTGCCGTCGAGTATTAAAAATTGCACAAACGCGGCGCGCAGATCGGCATCCGCCGGGCGGGCTTTAATTTCCGTTTCCAGGCGCAGCAGCGCCGCGCTGAGCGATTCGCCGCCCAGACGTTGATAAAGCGTATTCATAGCGGCTCCTTAGTTTGCTGCGCGCCAGGCGCCGACGGCGGGATCGCGCAGCTGCGGGCGCAGCGCGTCAATCAGTACGATATTGAGATGCGCCTCCGGGGCGAGCCACGGGCTCCAGACCTTTTTCACCGCATCGATGCGCGCCTGTAAACGCGCCTCGTCGCTTGCGAGATCGCGCGAGACTTCCACCGCCACCGTGCCTTCGCTTTTCCAGCTGTTCAGCGCGCGGTCATAAGGCAGGATCATCCAGCTCTGGTCGCTGTTTTCGGTGCTGAAAACCATGCGCTCTTTGTTGACCGAGGTGATAAGCACTTTTTCCGGGTCGACGTTCTCGCTAAGCCCCGTCACCGGGAAGCCGTGGAGGTAAGTTACCGCTGTCTCTTGCGGCGCGCCGTTGCGCATCTGGGTCATCACGGTACGGCCGCTAAGCCAGCTGCCCTTTTCACAGCCCGCCTCGCCGGAGGCGGGAATAAACAGCGCGGATGCGGATGCCCCGCCCTGCCAGAAGGTGCGCAGATGGCAGCCATCCTGCAAGGCGAACTCCTGCCACGGCGAACGGTCCGCCGCCGGCGAGCGCGCTTCCGGGCTCTGGTCAGGCGGGATAAGCGCGTTGCCGGCAGGCGTCGAGGCGGAAGAGATAGCCAGCGGCTGTTGCGCCGCCGCTTCTGCCGCCCATTCTTTGGCCTTGCTGGCTGTGCCCTGGGCCAGGGTTTTGCCCTGTGGGTCGTTCAGCGTCCAGCTGAGCTGTTGCAGTTTGCCGCACTGGTGTTCCAGCAGCGAGCCGAGGCGCGGCAGGAAGTTATCCAGAATAGCGGCGTCTTTATTGCCGTTCGCCACAATGCGCAGCGCCAGATCCGGCTTACACCAGCTTTGCGGCGTTTTATCCTGAATATCGTCTATCCAGACATCCAGCTTTTGCGAAGGCGACTGCACGATGCGGTAGTTTTCAGCCTGTGCGGCGGTAGCCACCGCCAGGAGCGCCAAACCCGATAGCCAAAGTTTCATATCAATCCTTGTGTGTCTTATCAGTCCCGCAGGGGGAAAAACTGCGCTGCGTCAGAAAGCGTGTGCAGCAAGGTGGTCTCCTGAGGGCTGCCCATCCACACCGCCACGGCGGTGTAGTTATCCTGCGCGCTGCCCTCGTGTTCGCCATTTTTCTGGATGATCTGGTTCATGAGCGTCAGCCATTCCTGCGGCGTATTGACCATATGGAGCGACTGCTTCATCTGTTCTTCGCTGACGCCATGCCAGAAGCCGTCGGTGCAGAGCAAAAAGACGTCGCCGTCTTCCACCGGCACCACGTCGCTGTAGCTCGCCTCGGCGCCGCCGTTCTGCATTCCCAGCGCCAGATAAAGCAGGTTGCTGTTGATGTTATCGGTCTGGTGTCCGGCATCTTTCATCTGCTGCACCAGGCTGTGGTCAGTGGTGACGTGGTAGAGCCAGCCGCGGCGAAAGAGATAAAGGCGGCTGTCGCCCGCGTGCGCCCAGTAGGCGAGCCGGTAATCGCGATCGATAAACAGGCTTACCAGCGTGGTGCCCATGCGGCGGTAGTCCTGCGCCGCCTGCTGTTCGCTGAGAATGGTGCGGTTCGCCGTGCGGACGTACTCGCGAATATGCTGCGCGTTTAAATGCTTATCGCCATCGAAGCGGGAGATGATGCTGTTGCGGGCCAGTTCGGCGGCGACATCGCCGCCGGGCAGGCCAGCGATGCCGTCGCAGACCACAAAACAGGCTGAACGTTCTCCGATGGTTTCTCCCGTCTGATCCTGGTTGCTGGCGCGCGAACCCTGGCGGGAGAGAGAAGCCGTTGCGATGTTCATTATTCTTCCGATCCGCTCTGTGAGTCTTTGTACTGATTAACTTCCATGTCGTAGGCGTGCAGGAAGGCTTCGCCGAACAGGGTGTGGAAGTCATCTTCAATCTCACCCGCCGTTTCGCCGTAGGTGCGCACAAAGTAATCCCACAGCGCCCCTTTGCGGCTGCCCGGCAGCGACAGGCGCGACGTCACGCCGTCGAGCTTCGCCTGCTCTTCCAGCTGTTCCGGGTTAAAAGATTGCAGCATGGCGGCGATGATGGCGCGGATGCCGGAAATCATCCCGAGCTGGTGCGCCTGAAGGTCGATAAGCGCGTCGCGCACCGATTTTTTCGGCGGCATAAAGCCCGGCATGCGGGTGCCGAACATCTGCATCAGCACCGTTTTACCCGAAGGCAGCAGCTTGAACGGGTTGTTGGCATCGTCCAGCACCATGGTCATGTCCGCTTTCACGCCGCGTTTGAGGATGGAGCGCGAAGAGAGCAGCGCGACGGTGCCCTGGGAGAACATGCTGAGGATCTGCCCGAGCTGGCGCATATTTTCACGGTCGAACTGCGGCACCGGCTGCATGTCGCCAAGGCCCATGCCTTCCAGCAGCGCTTCCAGCAGTTCGCCCTGCAATACGTCGCCGCGAGCAGGCTGCTGCTGCGCAGCCGATGACGATGCGGCATTTTGCACCGGGTCGATGCGCAGGCGGCCTTTCGGCGTCTGGCTGGTGTTGCGCGCCACCGCCTGCGGCGTCGGCATGGTGAAGCCAGCGTAATCCTGGCGGCCTGGCTCTTCGCCCGCAATATCGGCATCCGCTCGCGGCGTTGGCGCAGGCGCTTGCGTAAACAGCGGCGACGCGGCCAGCGGATCTGCTTCCGGCTTTTCGTCCTTCGGCGCGCTGTTTTGCGCATCGGTGAGCGGTTCGCCGCCCATCAGCCCCAGCGGATCCTGTTCCTGCGCTTTCGTCCCGGATGGCTGTGCTGCGGGCTCGTCGCCGAACAGCCCTAACGGATCGTTTTCCGGCAGCTGTGCCGCTTTCGTTTCCGGTGAAGCAGTGAACGGTTTATCGAAAGCCTGGCCCGCGGCGTCGGACGCCTCTTCTGGTTTCGCAGGCGAAGCCAGATCGTCCGGGTGCGTTAACGGCGCGCCGCCCATCAGCCCGAGCGGGTCGTCATTGCGCGCGGCGGGGGCGCTGGCGGAGCCGCCGAAGAGCGCCAGCGGATCGAGTTCATCCTGCGGCGCCTCTTTTGGCAGCGTCGGTTCGCTCTCTTTGGGCGGCACCAGCGTGCTTGGCGTAGCATCGTTGAAAATGCTGTCGTTTTTAAACAGCGCTTCGTCGCTGAAGAGCTTGTCGGTGTCGACATTTTTGCGCTCAAGCTGCGGGTTGCTGTCCTGGAACATCGCCAGCGGATCTTCGGCATTGCGCTCCGGCGCTTTCGGCTGCGCGAATGGATCGTGCGAGGCGGCAGGCTGCGGCTTCGCGCGGTTGCTGGAGATGCTGTCGGAGATAGAAAACTCCTGCATCAGGCTGTCCCAGATTTCCGTCGGCACCGCCGTTGGCGCAGACTCGGCGCCCGGCGCGGGGTTTGCCGGCTTCGGTTGCGGCTTTGGCGTGGCGACAGGCGAAGGCGTCATGCTGGCGACCATGCGGCTGACCGGCTGGCTATCCTGGTGCAGTTCGCTGACTTCGATGCGGTAATCATCAATGCCCAGGACGTCGCCGTCCTGCAACTCCACCTGGCGCCCCCGCTCCAGCGGGATGTCGTTCAGCACGACGCGGGTGACGCTGCCGCGGTTGGTGATGCGGCATTCGCCCTGCGCGTCCACATGAACAATCGCCTGTAAGCGGGAAATGGTGCGGTCGTTGTCCGGCAGCACCAGGTTGTTATCCGTGCCGCGGCCAATGGTGCCGCCGGGGGCGTAAAAGTCACAGCTGCTCTGGGGCGGCTGGTGGCCAGGTTTTGTCGAAATAATCGTGAATCGCATAGCGTATTCCTGCTGGTGTGATTAGCGCTCAAACGTCGCGTTTCTGTTCAGACGCGCGACGTTTGCGTGCTCAGAAACGGGGCAGCGCCAACGCGCCGCCCTGCTGTCGCCTGGTCAGCCGCGCGCCGCGCAACCGGACTGGTTCATTTTGTTGATGAGATTCATATAAGCGCTGTTTACTGAATCGCTGCGCATGCGAATGCTCATGTTGGATTTCAGGAAATGGTTAACGGCGAGGCTGCCTTTTTCCGCGTCGCGCAGCGCGCTGCGGCCTGCGCTCAGCAGGTCATTCACGGCGCCTTTCAGCGACTCGCATCCCTGATTCATTTCAGCGAGTTTGTCCAGCGACTGGCGGAACTGGTTGTCGATCTCTTTGCTCGGCTTCTCTTCGTTATAGGCATTGAAGAAGGTTTCGGCGGCATTCATGGTCTCTTTTGCATACAGCGCGATGCCGCTGCGGTAGTAGTCGGGAGAGCCTTTTTCCGCACTTTCGAACGTATGACGAAGGTTAGCGTCGTCGCGTTTTTCAAGCGCGGTGTCGAAGTTGTGCTGCGCGCCGGCAACGGTGGTCATCAGAGTGACATACTGTTCTTCTTTCTCACGCGCCTTCTGGCCGCCGTCCGCCAGCATCCCTTTTGAATCCTGGTAATCATTAAGCTCTTTCAACAGCGGAAGCGCGGCGTTAAGCGCGTTACCGTAAGATTCGGCTGGCGCATCGAGATCCGCCATGGCAGGTTTCATCGCGCGCGCTTCGCTCAGGCGATCCGCCATGCGTTTCAGCGAGACGTCATCCGCTACCCAGTACGCGTCGTAATCGCCGTTTTTCTTCTGCCGTTTCATGTAGTCGATGTGCTTGCCCAGATCGCTCGCCGCGCTGTAGCTAAAAGAGTTTGCCGCATCCACATAGGCGTTGAATTTGGCGATCTCCTGTTGTTCGGTATTTTCCTGCTGCGCTGCCGGGTCCGGCATGGCGCCGGCGCTGTTTTTCTGGTCATCGCAACCTGAACCCGCGAAACACGCCATCGCAATGAACGACGCGAGAAAACACTGCTTTATATTGTTCTTCATTCCTTTTTCCTTGCTATTACGAAGCGTGAGCCAGCGTTATATCAGCGGATAAAACGCTGGCTGTTTTAATTGTGTTTTTTAGATTTTTGGTTGGCTGGCTTTGGGCGGCTGAGGCGCTTGTAGCGGCCACTATTTGTTGCCGCCTGAAATATTAAAAATTACTTTATTCTTGCAGCTTAAATGCAGACTACTCTTTACCGTTTAAATATCACCAGCAAGAGCAGAACCAACAACAGAAAACCTATAAACCAAATCAGCTGGTAGAATTTCTTTATCCAGGTGAAATCATACAGTGAAAGCAGAACGTTGCTGGCTTCAGGCTCAATCCATCTGTTTTTAGCGATTTGATAACGTTCGCCTTTAAGTATTTTTGCCAGCAGCGAGACAAGGTATCCAAATCCTGGCGCGCCAAGCTGTTGGAAGAAGTAATAATCATCCAGAACGATCATTTGTCGCTGGCGCAATTGTTCAAAAGCATTTGTAACTTGCTCTGTGTATCTCTTATAAAAACGATAATAAAGATACAGGGCAAATACGCCACAAATAAATGTAGTAAGGCCAACAGATACAAAAATCAATGCGTACGTAAGCTTCATTGTGACGAAAAGTTCAATTTAATAATTATTTAAAGAAAATCCATATCGCCGCCAAAATTAGAAACCATAACGTCATTATAGCGAATTGTATTAGTAAGCGGCGATGAAGCGTCAGGATCCACCCCATCTTATCTTGCGGCAAAGATTGTACAAAGTGGTAAGCTTCTGGCTGTACATATCGCTCTTTGGTAAATTTCATCCTTACGCCTTTATGCAGCCGGACAAACCAGATTATTTTTTGATAGAGCGCCAAAGAACCAAAATAACCCGCGACATGCGTGACCAGATCAATATCTAACCCTCGCTGACGATATTCAGATAGCAAGGCGTTATATTTATGCTCATTCTTTTTAAAAAACCTCGCATTGGCAATGCTTAAACAAACTAAGAGCACTAATATAAAAACCATTAAAAATAATAAAACCGCCTCAAAACTCATAGAATCTTATCCATCTTAGATTCTCATTCGCCACGCCGCTAAAAACGATAAATATAATGACTGCGATGCTTATGGCTTTAATTATCCGCAATGACAAAAGCAATCAGTGTAAATGGTTTACTGCCCGCCAGTTCATTGTGACTATGCTTTTACGACAATTTTTGTCCGACCATATCAGCTAAAACAACAATCAGCCCGCAACCTAATCCCAACCCCATCAGCATGATATTTCGATAAAAACCGCGTATCCAGGAAAAATCATAATGCTTTTTTATAAGCTCTGCTGCTTCGGGTTCAATCCATCTTTCTTTATCAAGCTGAAAACGTTTACCCTTCAAAATCAAGGCCATTATTGACACGCGATAACCAAACCCCGGCGCGCCTAATTGTTCATAGAAGAGATAATTGTCGGAATGTATTAATGAATGCTCATTCAACATTTTAAACGCGCTTGCAAGTTCAGCAGTATGCTTACGATAAGATAGATAATATACTACAATGGAATATATCATACATAAAAATATTATCCCAATAAAAACCAGAGTAATGATACTTATCATTCTTTCAATTACCGCTAAATAATAATGAGTTTATTTGATCTGCACCGGCACCTGCTAAAGAAGTACCAGTCCATGTGCCTCCGGCTGTAAAAGCCAAGCCTACAACCAGACCACAAGCAAGCGTCCCTACACCTGCTGTAGGAACGCCAAAAGCAAGACAAATCGGAGTTGCTGTGGCGGTAGCAAGACCTCCACCTACTACGCCCCCTATCGTCCCTCCTCCAAACTTACTGTATTCTTTTATGGCAACTTTTGCACATTCGTGTTCACGCCCGGTAGTACAGGCATGATACACATCGTTCGAAGTATTCATAAATGAAAAGCCTAATGCTACCCAGCCTCCGGATTTCATAAAACTCGCTGCTTTAGATGCTCTACTAATATAACTGGCGTATCCGGGAATAGCCCCCACTCCTACCGTGCTCCATTCATGAAAAAGAGATCGCGTAGATAATCCTAACGCTCTTTTTATATTGTCATATGCCTTAATTTTTAGTGTCAAACGACTTATTTTATTTAACAAAGGCTTAAGTTGTGAAAAAAGAGCATTTCGTTCAGCATAGAATTGCTGTCCAATCAAGGCGCCTTGGGTTCGAAATTGATTCTGATAGGTCTGTTCTATTTTTAACAAAATGCTTTCAATCTGACGGAAATATTTTTCTCCGGCATCACTTACATGGCTAGCTACCTTATCTCCTAAAGTGGTCAATGCAGCGATGTTTTCATAATTCCTGTTCAGGAAATCGGCCACGCTATTGTCTGTTATTGTCATTGCCGCATTAACTTTTTGTTTAGCAGCAATCAAATGATTCAACTGGTATGCCTGATTGGAATTAGCCGGATCGGCAACTATCAGGATCTGTCCGGGCTTGACCCACGGCGTATCCTTATTGATCTGCATAAAATAACGAGCGGCTTCGCTGTTCGCATTGTTAAAGAGTAAGCGTGCCTGAAAATCTAAGGTGCCTGGTTGCTGTACTACGCAATAACCGGGGGCGACAGTGGATTGTGAACTCATTTTTATTCCTTTGATAGTTACTAAACAGAGATGTCCTGTTCTGTTTTAAAAAACGATGAGCTTACTTAGCATTTTTACCGTAGAGCTTGTGAATAGCATCGCTGTCAGCAATTAATGTGCATTTCAGTACCTGATACTCGCCGACGCCTGTACCGCCAACTTTCTCTTTAAGCTGACGGTCGATAACCGTATCTGCTTCTTCAAACGCCTCAACGGGCAAAGTACTGGCTTCAAGCCAGGCGGCGGCACTGGCGTTAGCGTCATCTTTCAGCGATGCGCTGTCGGCGATTTTACCCAGACAACGGCTTTGTACCCAGTTAGCGAAGATCTGCTGCCGGGAGAACGAATTTATCTCAGGCAGCGTTTGCGCGGCGATGGCGGATGAAACAAAGCCCTCTGTGCTGCATAAGGCTAACGAGGCAAAAACTATCAATTCCGCACGCATTTCTTTTCCCTGTTACGACCCAACCAGCACGGAAAATTCAGTGGCAGAGAACCGGCGTCCTTCTCTGCCAATTAATTATCCTGTTTACCTTTATACTCTTTAACCAGATCAGATAATTCTTTGCTGTGATAAAAGTCGATGCACTTTGCCATCGTCATCGGCACGCCGGCTTGACTGCCATATTTTTTATCAAGGAAGGTTTTACCAAGTTTCTCTACAGCCGTATGCGCTTCAAGAGAATAATCACCAAACTCCAGGTATCCCCTTGCCGCCGCAGACGCATCTTTTTTTACTTCTTCGGCCTGATACCCCTGCGCCAGACAGGTGCTCAGTGCATAATTTTTGAGGTATTCCTCAGGGCTGTACTCTACGCGCGCAACGGCCTGATAAGAGATAAACAAAGCCAGCGCTACGCCAATTTTCATTTTAAAAGCCATATTGAAGCCTCTGTCGCCTGCGGGAAATAACAATGATCAGAGCAAATCTTACCATTCCATAATGTTGCATGGCCACTGGCATCGCTCCAGCTATCAACGGTAAAAACGAGTATCCCGGTCATATTAATAAAGTCATTCACGGTAGGGTTTTTAACGGTTTTATCCGGCGCACCAAATTTATGCTTTAAATAGGGCTTTAAATCTTTGACTCTGTAGATGTACCAATTCTTGTCTGCACCAGAAACCGTAGCCCAGGCCCCTCTTTCGACTTTTGCGCCCGAGTAGTTTAACGCATAGCTCATACGGATAGCGCAGGCATTCTTAAATCCTTCGGTATCGCTGCCTTCACCAATTTTGATATTAACGCCAACGTTGCCGCCAATTTTTTGTCCCACCAGCGGTACAGGAACATTAACTTCAGAGAAGCGTTGCCACGCCTGTAAAAAATTTGGTCTCGACGCCATACTCTTTTCTCCTTGAGAATAAAGTGAGCCCTTGCGGGCTCACTGCAATTACGCTTCTTTGTTTTCTTTGATGTTCCAGCCAGCGCTGCTTTCTGCGCCTTTACCGCCAGCGGAAGTCTGCTCCCAGTACTGCTGTTTCACTTTCGCAGCCTGGAATGCATAGGTCACGCCCACGGTGTCGCCGTTATCAGCGCCAGTGTACTGAACGGAAGTCACCAGCACGTCTTCCAGCGTAATACGGCCGTATTCCACCTGCTGACCGCCCGCTTTGCAGACAGACAGTTCCACTTTGTTCAGGTGTTTACCGCTGGCGCAGTGTTTCAGGATTGCAGTAGTCGATTTGTCGATCAGCGCGTTAACGTGCAGATCGTTAAAGTTCACTTTACCAGCGCCGCCGCCGCCGCCAACGCTCATATTACCCGGCTGGGATGCGCCCCAGGAAAAAGAGGTAATATCAGTCCAGCCGGTGTGGTTAGAATCTTTAGATTCGCCCGTAACGCCGTCGACCTTCAGGAACATATCAATAGCCATAATATCTACTCTTCGTTTAATGAAAAAATATTGCTTTCGAAAAAGCACTTATATGGCAAACAGGAAAGCATGGGGCTGAATAAAACCGTCCATATTTTACCTCTGCCTCATATCAAACGACCCGGGTCATTTGACAGTCTTACACTCCCCCTGAATGAAAGGAAAGAATGTGAAGTCTTTTACTACTGTGGATTATCCTGATTCCAGGTGCGGTCAGGGTTTTCTAATAAAACCGCTTTCGCCGCCTTATCCAGTTCAGGGCTGTGGTATAAACGCAGACAATTTAGCGTTAACCCTTTATTGTCCTTACTACGGTCGCTATGCGAATAATTAACAGCGCCTTTAAACTGGTCGATCAGGTCATTGATTTTCTTGTCACCGTTATCAATATCAAAAGGCACCCATTCACGCAGGGCATTTGATGTGTGCGCCGCATCGAGCGAAAATGTGGAATATGGCTCAGCAATTTGTGCAAGGCAGCGTGCCAGCACAATATCTTTTACGACCTGTATGTATGGCTTATCTTTAATAAAAGCGACAGGATCGGATGTCGCACCGGCAAAAGCGCTGTTGCAAATAAACAGCAAAGCGAAAATATCCTTTTTCATGGTGTTTTAATGGCAGTTCGCCACCTTTTTTACCGCCTCGACGATAAGCGCGGCGGCACGCTCTTTTTTTAGCCGCTCGGGTGATACTTTTGCAAAGTACCCGTAGGTCCATTCGTGCAAAACGCCAGGTTTAATGGGTCGGTCAGCACACCACTGCGATCCTTCAGTGGCATCCAGCACACCTGCGAAATACATATCGGCTTTGATACGCTCGCGCTCGTTCTGCCTGTTGCTCCATGCGGCGAAAAAACGCGCGCCCGTCATGTGGGTGTCAAAACGGGTTAATAATGCCGGGTCGCGCGGAAATACGGCGGTACTGTCTTCAGGCAAAGACTCTGCCCGCGGGTATGTATAAATCGTGTTTTTTGCTGCGGCTAAAGCCGACAGCGCCAGCAGTCCGCCTGCAAGGGCAAGGCGCATTTTCATCACGCTTCCTTGTGTGTCTTACGCTAATGACAGGCCGTAAGGAGTGCCCTTACGGCCAGAGCAGGATTACGCGTCGTTGCTCTTAAGCGACGGCAGCTTGGAGACCAGACGCAGCGAAACGGTCAGGCCTTCCAGCTGGTAGTGCGGGCGCAGGAAGAACTTCGCGGCGTAATAGCCGGGGTTGTCCTCGATCTCCTGCACCTGCACCTCCGCTGCGGCCAGCGGCTTGCGTGACTTGGTCTCCTGGGAGGAGTTCGCCGGGTCGCCATCCACATAATTCATGACCCAGTCGTTCAGCCAGCGTTCCATCTCTTCGCGCTCGCGGAAAGAACCAATCTTGTCGCGAACGATGCACTTCAGGTAGTGGGCGAAGCGGCAGCAGGCGAACAGGTACGGCAGACGCGCCGCCAGACGGGCGTTAGCGGTAGCGTCCGGGTCGTGGTACTCCGCCGGTTTTTGCAGCGACTGCGCGCCGATAAAGGCGGCGAAGTCGGAGTTTTTGCGGTGGATCAGCGGCATGAAGCCGTTTTTCGCCAGTTCCGCTTCGCGACGATCGCTGATGGCGATTTCAGTAGGGCATTTCATGTCCACGCCGCCGTCGTCGCTCGGGAAAGTGTGGCACGGCAGGTTTTCCACCGCCCCGCCCGATTCCACGCCGCGAATAGAGGTGCACCAGCCGTACTCTTTAAACGAACGGTTGATGTTGGTCGCCATCGCATAAGCGGCGTTGGCCCAGGCGTAGTTATTGTGGTCGGCGCCATCGGTCTGCTCTTCGAAATCGAAGCTGTCTACCGGGTTGGTGCGAATGCCGTACGGCAGACGCGACAGGAAGCGCGGCATCACCAGGCCCAGGTAACGCGCATCTTCAGACTCGCGCAGCGAACGCCAGGCCGCGTATTCGGTGTTCTGGAAAATCTTGGTGAGATCGCGCGGGTTCGCCAGCTCCTGCCAGGACTCCATCTGCATAACGCTCGGCGCGGTGCCGGTGATAAACGGACAGTGCGAGGCGGCGCCGATGCGCGCCATTTCGCCCAGCAGCTCCACGTCCTGCGGGCTGTGGTCGAAGTAGTAGTCGCCGACGATGCAGCCGAACGGCTCGCCGCCGAACTGGCCATACTCCTGTTCGTAGATCTTTTTGAAGATCGGGCTCTGGTCCCAGCCCACCCCTTTGTAACGCTTGAGGGTGCGGCCCAGCTCCTGCTTGGAGATGCTCATAAAACGAATTTTCAGCATCTCGTCGGTTTCGGTGTTGTTCACCAGATAGCTCAGGCCGCGCCAGGCGCTCTCCAGCTTTTGAAACTCTTCATGGTGAATAATCTGGTTCACCTGCTGCGAGAGTTGCTCGTCGATACCGGCGATCAGGTTCTGAATAGTGCGGTAGGTATCGTTGGAAAAGGTAACGGTGTTTTCCAGCGCCTGCTGCGCCAGCGTTTTGACCGCGCTTTCAACTGCCGAACGCGCCTGGTCGGTTTTCGGGCGGAACTCTTTGTTCAGCAGCGCGCTGAACTCATCCTGGCTGAACGCCTGGCCCGCCTGCTGCTCATGCTGTTGCATCGGATTGCTCATTGATTATTCCTCGCTACCTTTTTCGCTCTCTTCGTTTTTAGGCATCTGGCTCAGGGACTTGAGCAGCGTCGGATCCTGGAGAATTTTAGCGATCAGCTCTTCCGCGCCGTTTTTGCCATCCATATAGGTCAGCAGGTTAGAGAGCTGGGTACGCGCCTCCAGCAGCTTGTTAAGCGGCTCAACCTTGCGCGCCACGGCGTCCGGCAGGAAATCTTCCATGCTCTCGAAGGTGAGATCGACATTAAGCTTGCCTTCGCCGGTCAGGGTGTTGTCCACGTTAAAGGCCACGCGCGGCTTCAGCGCTTTCATACGCTCATCGAAGTTATCGATATCGATTTCCATGAACTTGCGCTCGTCCACCGCCGGCAGGTTTTCCACCGGTTTGCCGACCAGGTCCGCCATAACGCCCATCACAAACGGCAGCTGGATTTTGCGTTCCGCCCCGTAAATTTCTACGTCGTATTCAATCTGTACGCGGGGCGCGCGGTTGCGTGCGATAAATTTCTGCCCACTGTTACTCATAGCCATGATGTTCTCCATCGAAGAAGCGCGGTGAAAGTGTGTCGCCGGAGGTTATGCCCGGCCTCGTACCTGGGAACGCGTCAGTCGCGGCGTCCAAAAATGTTTTCCAGTTGATGCACGCCATCCGGCGCAAGGTCGCGGATGATGTCCATGAAATCGAGTTCAATAAGCCGCTGCACCCGCTCAATCATCAGCGGCGCCGGGTGGCTTGGCTCGTACTGGCGAAAGTAATGTTTGGCTTTTTCCAGCATAAGCTGCGCGTCGGCGCGGCTGGTGACCTGCGCGCTGCGCCAGTCCGTCGCGGCGGGCGCGGGCCGGGCGGCGGCCGGTTCGCCCGTTTCGCCTGCGGCTTGCTCTTCCCGGGAGGCTAGCAGCGCGCCGATATCGGTCGCCTGGCAGGCACTGGCCACCAGCCCGACGGTTTTTTGCAGCTGTTCCATTTCCGGCACGCCGCTCTCGCCCAGATAGCCGGTGAGCAGCTCGCGGATGGTTTGCAGGCGCTCGTTGATCTGCACAATCGCCTCGATGCCCGGCTGGTCGCCGCGCGCCAGTTCATCCAGCAGCCGCGCGCGGCCGCCAGGGTAATCCGGGCATTCCGTTTTGCTGCCGTCCAGCAGCGCCTGGGCGTCGCGCAGCGAAATTTCATCGCCGTTCGATCGCAACAGCGAAGCGTTGCGCAGCGCGGTGGTGAGCTGCGACTTATCGCTCAGCGCCGCCAGCGCGTTGATGCGATAAAAGGGATCGGTTTCGCCAAACTCCTCCAGCAGCGGATAAAGCCCTTCCCAGTAAAGCGAAATGGCCTGCTGCACCAGCAGCAGCCCTTCGGCATAACCCGGCAAACCGCGGCGGCGCGTCCAGGCGTGGGTTAACGCCAGCATGACGCGGAGATCTTTGGTGCGCCCAAGAAGGCTGGTGGCGAGTTTTTCCACCGTGGTCCAGTCTGCCGGCTCCGCCGGGATAATCGTGTCGCCGAACTGTTGCTCGGCTTTGCCCTGGCTCGCCTGCTCCATCGCCTGGTAGTCGGCGTCATATTCCAGGTTTTCGCCGCACGGTTTTTCCGGGCTTATCGGGGCGAGAAAATCATCAATGCTCATCGGTTACCTGCTTACTCAAACATGGGCGGATAGAGGCCGTGACGTCCTGGTCGGGCGCCGCCTGCCGGGTCAAACAGCAGCGTAAAAAGCTGCCCGGTGAAATTGCCGCTGTGCACATGGGTATAGAGCGGGTAGCCGTCGCTACGGTTGGTCCACCAGAAGCTGGTCTGGCGCAGCGGGTCGAAACACTCCGCCGCCTGCGGCCAGCCCAGCGTGCAGCGCTCTTCCCCTTCATAACCAATCACGTCGAGAATGTCGGAGCGCGTCTGCGGTTCGGCGGGCTGCGGCGTGGGAATGGCCATCAGCGCCTGGTCGAGCTGTTCGGCGGAGTAGGCGTTGCGCACCGCGTGCAGCAGAACGCGGCCAAGCTGCTGATACCAGCTTTCGGCCTGCGCCAGCAGACGCGGCGACCAGTCCGTCGGGTTAAAGGCGATCTGCGCGCAAACCGGATACTGGCGGCCTACGCTGTCCCGGCCGGGCAGCAGGCAGCCCATCTGCACCATCTGGCTGCCAAGCATTGGCGGCACGACAAAATTCCAGACCGGCGCGCTGTTGAACTGGCGCTCGCCGTAGCGCTGCTCTTCCAGTTGCCACGCATGCAGGCCGACCTGAAACCAGTGTGACCACTGGCGTTGCAGCGCGTCAGGGAAGCGCCGCTGTAAGAAGTCGCCGGCGCTGGGTAACTTTCCGTACCAGCTGTACCAGTTCATCGCAGGAGTATTCGTCATTCGGCTGTCCTTGCGGTTAGGGGCATGAAAAACGGGGAAGCTGGAACGGGTTGCGAATGCTGTTAGGCGCAAACTCCAGCGTGACCTGATGGCCGTCGACATTAAACGTGGCCTGGCGGCTCAGGCTGCCGCTGCCGGGGCTGACGCGCGCTTTATCGAAAAAGCGGTTCAGCGCCCAGGCGCCGTTGGTGACAAGCGTCGCGGTGCTGCCGTTCGCCAGCCCCAGCTGCATGCGCACCTGGTTGGTGCCGCCCGGCCCCGGCCAGTTCATTATCTGCACCGCCTGCGGGCCATGGCTGTAGCGCAACAGCTGGCCGTCGACGTCCAGCGTCAGGTTAAGAATGGTGTTATCCATTCGGATGGTGCGCACCGTGACCTTGAAAGAGGGCGTTGCGGCGCCGTTAGCAAAGAAGGCGTCGCGAATCGACTGCGCCTGCTGGAAAGGGCGCAGCAGCCCTTCGCTGCCCGGCAGGGTTTTGCCGTCAATGCCCGGCATAAAGCGCCAGTTCGCCTGGGTGGTGTCTACTTTGTTAGTGAGATTGTCACGAAAGAAGGTGTCCATCAGCCCGGTGCCCGGCGCGAACATACGCGCCAGATCGTCGGGCGTCACCTCGCTGCTGGCGCTGCGCACCAGCGGGTAGCGGCCCGCGATAGCCTGGCGGCAAAAACCGCCCACTTCGACGTTAATCCGCTTACGCACGTTATCGAGATCGCGGCGCTGCGTGTCGCTGCTGGCGCCTACCGCCATGTTGCTGAACATGGTTTGCAGCCCGCCCGGCAGGCGGCCTGCACTGGCCTGCAAGCGGCTGATGGCTTCGCCGCCGGGCGCCTGCATGCCGCTATTGGCCGCGTCCTGCACGGCGGTCAGGTAGCGGTAAAGCTCGTCAACCTGCTTAAGAAAGTCGTCAAAGACGATGGTTTTACCGCCCTTCTCCAGCGGCTGCGCCAGCTCAATCATCGGCGCGTAGTGGTCGGTCACCAGCTGTTCCGGCGCCTGGGTCATAACCGCGCCCTGGGTCGGCGCGCTATCGCGATCGCTGAACAACGCTTCCAGCGTGCGGGTGGCGCGGTTGCTCTGCGCGCTGGCCTGCTGCGCATTCTCCGGCGCAGGCGTGTCGCGCGAAAGCGTCAGCACTTTGCTGAGGTTCTGCACCAGGCGGCGCAGCGGCGAATGGGTGCCGGAGAGCACGCGGGCCGTGTTGATGCGCTGGGAAAGATCGGCGCTGTTGTTGAGCTGGATATCCGCAAGGAAGCTGTCCCAGTTGGCGATAAAATCGCGCATATAAAGCTGGCGCACGGCGTTATCGGTCTGCTGTTTATCTTCCGGCGCGCTCGCTGCGCCCAGCACCCAGGCGTCGTCTTCATGCAGCGCGGTCGTCACGCTGTCTATCTGGCTGTTGAAGCTTTTCCAGTAGCCGTCCGGCGTATAAAGCCCCGGCACCCCTTCACTTACCGGCTTGCCGCTTTTGCGGGAGAAAACCAGCTCGCTTTGCGGCCCGCCAAGGTCTGCAAGCGACACCGGCTTGAGGTTTTCGTCATGCTCCAGCAGACGTTTCAGGCGGCCATAGACGCGGGTTGAAAGCGGCTGCTGGTTGATCATCGCCTGCTCGCGGGCCACCAGCGCTTCATCTTTGGCATAAGGCGAGGCCTGAATTTTCGGCTCCAGCAGCTGCGTGAGGTGCCATTCCAGCTCGCGAAGCTGCGCCCGGGTAACGTTTTGCGGCAGGTTGCGCTCCAGGTTCAGCATCACCCATGAGTGCAGGAATTTGCCGTCGTAATGCGTTGGCTGATAGAGCATCTGGTAGGCTTTCAGCGCTTCGTAGCTGTACTCCACGTCGCTGCCGTTGTCGTTGCGAAGCCAGGTGGTGATATGCATGGCGACGGCGGGCAGCAGCATCTGGTCGAGCGCTTTCTGGTAGAGCGACTGCGAAGCGTCGCTGACGTCATTCCCACGATAAAGCCCCATCCGGCGCGTGACCGGCGGGTCGTTGAGATCAAACTCTTTGCTTTTCGGCAGCTCCACCAGGCTGTTCAGCAGCGGCAGCAGGGCAAAGAGATCGCGTTGCTGAAGGTTTTGCAGCGTCTTGCTCTGCTGCTCTACCTGCGGCACTTTCGCCTGCACCTCTTCCAGGTAAGCTTTGTTTTTACCGTAGCTGATAAGCCACAGCCCGCCCAGGATAACCAGCAGCGCCAGCAGCGCCGCGTAGCCAGACCAGATAACCGCGCGGTTGCGAAGCTCCCACCAGCGGTTTTCCCCGGCGATGCCCGCCTCCTGGAAAATGACGTTTTGCAGCAGGTTTTTAATAAAGAAACTCTGCCCTTTCGCCCCCGGGATAGGCGCCTCTTTACTTACTGAGTCCCAGCTCTCGCCCTCGTTGCCGTCCGGCAGGGAGAGCGCGCGGTTCAGCTCGCCCATCACGCGGTCGAACGGCATCCCTTCCTGGGTGCCGCTCGCGAAGTAAATACCGCGCGGTGAAAATTCGGTTTCAAAGTTAGAGCGTGCGAAAACGGTGCTCAGGTACTCCGCCAGCAGCGGGCGCAGCGCGGCGAACTCCTGCGGGAAGAGGTACGCCTCTGCGCGGGTTTTGGCGTCGTGCTCTTTGAGCATGGTTTCCGGCAACCCGGCATCCAGCCGCTGTTGCAGCAGGGCGAATTCCTGGGCGAAGCTGCCCATCAGGTCGAAATCCGCCTGCCTGGTCTGCTCCCATGGCAGAGTGAAGCCCCAAATCTGGTCGCGTTGCGCTTTGTCGAAATCGGCAAACCAGGCGCGGAACCCTTTAAGCAGGTCCACTTTCGTTATCATTACATAAACCGGGAAGCGAATGCCCAGCTGTTCGTGCAGCTCCGAGAGGCGCTGGCGCAGGTTTACCGCCTGCTGGCGCGACGCCTCGGCGGACTGGGTCAGCAGGTCGGAAATACTGATGGTAATGATGACGCCGTTAACCGGCTGGCGACGGCGATACTTACGCAGCAGATCGATGAACTTCAGCCATTCGCTGGCATCCTGCGCCTGTTCACTCTCCTGCGTGGTGTAGCGGCCAGCGGTATCCAGCAGCACCGCTTCATTGGTAAACCACCAGTCGCAGTTGCGGGTGCCGCCAATGCCGCGCAGCGCCGTTTTGCCAAAGCGGTCCGCCAGCGGGAATTGCAGGCCGGAATTGGCAAGCGCGGTGGTTTTACCGGAACCTGGCGCGCCGATAATCACATACCACGGCAACTGGTAAAGGTACTGCGTGCCGAAACGCTGCGTCCACGGCGCGCCGCGGTTGCCCGTTTTGCTGAAGTGCGCTTTTTTCAGCATCTGCGCCGCTTCGTCAAAACGGCTGGCGAGCACCTGGTCTTCGCTGTTCAACCGTTTTTGCGGGTCGCCCGGCTGCGGCTCTTCGGTATTTTCCTTTAGCTTGTCCATCAGCTTGCGGTTGAGCCAGGCGTTATAAAGGCGCGGCACAATGTGGCTCTGCGCCCAGATAAAGTAGACCACCACGATGCTGATAATGCGGTTCTGCTCAGATTCCAGCGGGCGCGTATCGACGATGGAAAGCAGCGGGCCAATCATCCAGATCACCGCCGACAGCGCCGTCACGCCGAGGAATCCCCACAGCAGACGATGGGTAAGAATGGAAAGAAGTGTTGTCAGCATCCTTAGTTTCCTTGCGGCAATCCGTTCAGCTCAGCCTGGGTGTTTTCAGGCGACACCAGCAGAGTAATTTCCACACGGCGGTTACGGGCGCGGTTTTCCGGCGTGTTATTCGGCGCGACAGGGTTCATCTCCCCTCGCCCTTCCGCTTTTACGCGGTCAGGCTGCGAAAGGCTTTCCTGCAACTGTTTTTGCACCGAGCGGGCGCGCTCAAGCGAGAGTTCATAGTTAGACGCGAAGCGCGCGCTGCGGATAGGCACGTTGTCGCTGTAGCCCACCACCAGGATTTTGCCGCTGACGTTGTTCATCGCCTGCGCGATGCGGTTAATCACCGGATCGTAGCGATCCCGCACCACGGTCGAAGCGGAAGCGAACAGCCCGTCGCCTTTGAGGATCACAATGCTGCGGTCCGCTTCGTCTTTCACCGCCACCAGCCCCGCGTCTATTTCCGGGCGCAGGAAGCCGCGCAGGTTCAGCACCGCAGGCAGGCGTTGCGCCGGCTGCTGAATAGTCGCCTCCGGCAGCGGCGTCTGGTAGATCTTCGCCAGTACCGGGTTGGTGACGTCGCCGAGCCGCCAGTTAAGCACGATGTAAAACAGGCAGCCGATAAACCCGGCAAGCGCCACGCAGGCCCACAGCGGCACCATCGGGCGCCAGAGTTTACGCAGCACCGGCTGGTCTTCCGGGTGCGGCGAAAGCGGCGGCGGATAACTGCCGCGCACGCCGCGGATCATCTGCCACAGCCGCTGTTTGATGGTTTCGAGCTGCGTGCGGCCATTATCAAGCACCCGGTAGCGCCCTTCGAACCCCAGCAGCAGGCAGTAGTTGATCATCTCCAGCAGCAGAATGTGTTCGCGCGGGTTTTGCGACAGGCGCGCCAGCAGCTGGAAGAATTTTTCGCCGCCCCAGGTTTCATTGTGAAACGTGACCAGCAGCCCGCTGCCGGACCAGACGCCGCTGCTGCCCCAGGGCGTCAGCGCCGCCGCTTCGTCGAGCGCCGTACAAAGGCAGTAGCGCGCCCCGACGATCACTTCATAAGGCAGCCCCGCCTGCTGGCAGCGCACTTCAAACCGGCGGATCTCATCAATCAAACGCTGGCGCAGCCCCGCCTGGTCGTCATGGGAGACGGAGTGGCGAATTTGCGGGATAGCGTTAAGCAGCGGATTAGCGGCCGCTACCAGGGGGTTATTGCCGCTCGCTCCGTTAAACGCGGCATCGCTGCCGGCGGCCTCTCTTTCCTGCATAGTTTGCGCTCGCTATTAATCTTTCGGGCTACGGATGGCCCAAAACTCCATATCCAGGCCCGGGAATTCGCCCGCCAGATGCAGGGCGAAAGCGCCGGACTTATCCATTTCGTTCCACAACTCGCCGCCCTTCTCCAGCTCGAAATAGCTGTAACCGGCGTGCCACGGAATTTGCGGCGGCGCAACCGGCATGGCGCGCAGCATAATGCCAGGCAGTTGCAGCTGAACCAGGTCGCGAATTTTCGACACCGGAGCGACTTTCATCTGCGCCGGGAAATGCGTTTGCAGGTGCTCGCCCGGCACGTTGGCTTTCACCGCCAGCACAAAGCCGAACTCGCGCACCATGCTGGTTTCCGGCACGGTGGCGATGTTAAGACCGTGCGAACGCTCGTTGAGCGGCAGTTGAATCGCGTTGTCTTCCATGACCAGCGACAGCCCCTGGCGCAGCAGCAGCATCAGCTTGCTAAAACAGGTGGCGAGATCGTCATGGTCATAAACCGGCAGCACGTTCTCTGCGGTGCGCTGGGCAGTCCAGGCGGCAAGCTCGGTGGCGAAAGGCAGCCAGCTGCGCCAGAGCGCTTCCGGGTGGATCAAGGGCAGCGTTTTAACGTGCGTGATTTCGCCAAGATGGCGGTTCACTAGCGCCAGCAGCGTGAATTCAATCAGTTCCGAGGTGTTGAAGCGCCCGGGCTGGCGCAGCCGCCCGCCAATTTGCTGGCTGCGCTGCACCAGCAGACCGTGCAGGTCGTTGATCATGCTGTAGAGCTGCTGGCTGTTGCTGGCGTTGAGCATCGGCGGAATGTAGCTGTTATCCAGACGCACATGGTTGTCGTTGCGCTTCTCAACAACGAACGCAACGCCGATGGCGGTCCACTCCGCCGTGAGATCTTTTTCCAGCATCAGCTTCAGGCGCAGGCGGCCGAACTGAACGGTCGCGTCGCCGACGGAGAGCGCGTTGTCGTCTTCTACCTCTTCTTCGAAGGTGACGAAGCGCGCCAGCGACGCTTTCTCTTCGCTGAACACCACCTCGTCACGCCCGCCCCGGCGTACCGGCAGCGCCAGCACAACTTTTTCGCCGGAGAGGTTGTCAGGAATGCGCAGCGGCGCCGGGCCGTTGCGGCTGTCGCGAAAATGGAAAAAGGTGCCGTCAGGCAGCAGCCCGCTGGCGTAGCTCAGCGCCACGCAACCCTGGCGCAGCATTGCTTCGTCCAGTTCCAGATCGAGAAAACCCCAAAGGTAGGCGCGTTGCAGCGAACCCCATTCACGGATATGGCTTTGCAGATAGCTTTCCGCACGCTGAAAATGGTGCGGACGCAGGAACATGCCTTCGGTCCACACGACCTTTTCTGCTTTCGTCATGATGTTGTGTTTTCCTGTGAGGAAACGCGTTATTGACTGATGACGCGGATCCCGTTTACGTCAAGAAAGAGACTGGCCTGCAATTCATCTGCGGACCCTTTCCAGAACTGGTAGAGATGACTTTCGCCCGGTACGGGCAGAGGAAGTGAAATGCGCCACTTTTTGCCGTCCAGCGCCTGGTACTCCGCCATCACGCCGATATAGCGCGCTTGGGGCGCGCTTTGGCCGCTCAGCGTTTTCGCAAGCTGGCCTGGCATGAGGAAGAAGACGTCGCTGTTGAGCAGATTATCGCCAAGCACGCCTGACGCGTTGTTCTGCAACGAGTAGAAATCAGCGGACATAAAGTCCGCATCCGATTTCAGCAGCAAGACTCTGACTTTAAGCGGCGCAGAGTCGTTGATATGCGGATGGGCCTGAAATTGCAGGTTATAGCGGGAGGGCTCGCTGTGTGAAGACGATGCGCAACCACCGATCAACGTGAACATCACAAAGTAAAAGGCCAGATAAACCCGGCCAAAAAAGTTTTTGTTATTCATAGGATTTCGCTCGTTAAAGCAGAATTAATCCAGGATCCAGGTACCGTTGTTGCTGTCTTTGCAGGCTTTGCCGCTGCCGTCGACGTTGACGCAGGTGGCCTTCTTACGGGCTTTTGGACGAATGGATTGCTTGCGTACGGTCGCTTCGTACTGGTCGGCTTTGACCACCGCGCGCATCGGCACGTAGCCGATCAGCTCCTCTTTGCCTTCATCCGCCAGCGCCATCCAGAAATGCTCGACCTGCCCCAGCACTTCATAGGTTTTACCGGTTTCAAGGGTGCGGATGACTTTGCCGCCGAAATCCGGGCGGCTCATCAGCGAGGCGGGATAAAGCGCGCGGTATGACGTGTTCACCGCCGTGAACTCCGCTGGCGCAGAAACAGCATAGCGGTGCGTTAGCGTAACGCCGTTAACCTGACTGGTGACGATGGTGTCATCCGTCATGGCGGGCTTCTGCGGCGCCTTACAACCTGCAACAGCAAAAACAAATAACAGAGAAAGGAGTGTTCGCATTTTCATATGCTTTTCCGTAGCAATATTTTTGACGATGGCTGAAATGGGAGGTGAAATTTAACTTAGGTGCTAATATTAAAGAAAAATGAATATTAAATGTCGTTTTGCGGATAAAAGACATAGCTACCGCACGAGCCGTAACGAATAAAGCCCAGTAATAACCTGACATTTTTTGACAAACTGCAAACAATTCTACAGCAGGTTTCTGCCAATTCAATATTACCCAACGTCATACGTCTGTTTTTAACGCAGGCAACAACAATATAGGACTAATCTTAGGTTCATTTTTTCCCTAAGGCAAAAACCGCCTGAAAACACGCATTAAGCGAACCGGTTACGCGTTCAACTTATTGATAAATATAACCTTTATTTAATGATGTTAATTACTGGCATAACGTAATGCTTTTATGCTTTCCACTACCATAATTAGTAGTAATCAGCGTTTAACGTCAGGAAAGAATATATCCTTAAAACTAATAATTGCATTTCTAAGGTATGTTTCAGAGGCCGTGTTAAATGATTAACAGGAAAACAAAAAAGAATAGCCGTAGGATTCCGGCAATAATATCCACAGAAAAAATAACGCAGAGTGACTTATTGTTTCATTGACAATTAACCCTTCTCTGACTGGTGTTTATTGGTTATAAATCTATTTTAGCCCGGCTAAACTCCATAAAAAAATATCCCTGCCTCGCCGCTTCTCTCAGCTGAAAGAATATATTCTTAAAATAAACGGCGCCGTCATCTCTGCCCCATTATCAAAGCCTGACTGCATCTGCCCTGACACCATTTGACCATAAAGATAAGGCGGGTATGGCGGGCGTATCAGCCCGCAAAAACAGGCTCGGGTTACCTACTGAAAAAGAGCTTAAACAGGCAGCGCCGCATAAATTTCACTTACGTGAATTTAAGCAACACTAAACTATATGCTTACGCTATGGCGCTTCAGGGGTTGGGGAGAACGGATATGAAGGGCTTTCGTTGAGGTTTTTCGTTGAGGTTTAAAGGAGGGGTTATCAGGGCGCCTGAAACGCTTTGACTGGCCGCCGCGCTGGCGATAACGACGCTCACCAGCGCGGCGTTGATTAGCGAGGCCCGTTCAGCAGGCCGCTTGCGAGCAGTTTAAACGCGTCGGTCGCCTTGCGAAGCGTCAGTTGCGGCGCTTCGCTCGCGGCTACCCACAAGGCTGCATTGAAAGCGGCGCCATTGAGCAGCCGTGCTGCCGCTTCCACATCCACCGGCTTGAGAATATTTTGCTCGATCATTCCCGTCAGCGCTTGTCTTGTCGCCTCAAGGCACGCATTCTGGCTCGGCCAGCGCGAAGGGTCGCCCAGAAACGCGGGGCCATCCAGCAAAACGATGCGCTGCACTTCCTGCTCCAGCGCCATCTCTATATAAGCCACCCCTTCCTCCAGCAATTTATGCCATTCGTCCGGCTGCGCACTCGCCTGCGCTCTGGCTCGCTGCGCGATCTCTTCATCCACCCGGGCGACCACCGCAGCCAGAAGGCCCTTTTTATCGCCGAAATTGTGATAGAGCGCGCCGCGGGTCAACCCGACGCTTGCGGTCAACTCATCCATAGAGGCGTCGGCAAAGCCTTTTTCCGCAAACGCCTTGCGCGCGGCGGCGATAAGTTTTTCCCGGTTCTCTTCCCGTGTTTCTGCACGGCGTTTCGCAGCCATCAGGCCCTCCTTTTCACATACGCGGCGTATTTCATTTGACATACGCGGCGTATGTGTAATTATTTCACATACGTTGAGTATATGAAATTAACCCTGCTCGCGTATACGCTTTCGCTTACCGCTCACCATGAGGTGCACTATGATCCCACGCGAACCTGTCTTTCCTGCTGATCGCCACGCGCTTTATCAGCAGCATGGTTATTCTGCCGCCATTCGCTCCGGCGACCTGCTGTTTGTTTCAGGCCAGGTGGGCAGCCGGGCCGACGGCTCGCCAGAGCCTGATTTCACAGAACAGGTCCGGCTCGCCTTTAAAAACCTTCAGGCTACGCTTGCGGCAGCGGGCTGCACGCTGGAGGACCTGGTGGACGTCACAACGTTTCATACCGATCCGCAAAACCAGTTCGAGGCGATCATGGCCGTGAAACAGGCGTTTTTTCCGGCGCCGCCCTACCCTAACTGGACCGCCGTGGGGGTGAACTGGCTCGCGGGGTTTGATTTTGAGATTAAGGTGATTGCCCGCATCCCCTGAATCGCGGCTTAACCTTATTGACTTATTTTGTAATAAGCGTACTTTTCAGGACATGAAAAGCTTCCTGATTATTGTTCCCGACGGCGGCATGCTGTTCGAAGCCGCCGGCATCGCCGATATCCTGATGCAGGCTAACCGTTACCCAGCGGCGGATGGCGCGCCGCCGCGCTACCGCATCAGCATGGCCACCACCCAGCCTCATCAGGTTATTCATGGCCAGTCCGGTCTGAACCTGCTGGCGGATCACCGTCTGGCGGAGCTCGATCCGCGCGTTCCTTATGACACCATTATGATTACCGGCCGCGGCCTGAGCGAAGAAGAAGGCAGCGCGGTAGTGGACTGGGTGCGCCTTGCCGCGCCGCATGCGCGGCGGGTAGTTTCGGTATGCGGCGGCGCGCTGCTGCTGGCGCAAACCGGCCTGCTTGACGGGCGGCGCGCCACCACGCACTGGCGCCTGCTGGAAACCCTGCAAAACCAGTTTCCGCAGGTAAAAGTGGAAGGCGGCCCGCTCTATATCCAGGATGGCCCGTGCTGGACCTCCGGCGGCGTGACTTCCGGTTTTGATTTAACGCTGGCCCTGGTGGAGGACGATTACGGCTTCACCCTCGCCCGCGACGTGGCACAGGATCTGGTGATGTACCTGCGCCGCCCGGGAGGACAGCTGCAATTTTCCCGCTATCAGCTTAAGCCCGCCAGCAGCAGCGGCCCGATAAGCGAGCTGCAAAACTGGATCCTGGACAACCTGGCGGAAGATCTGTCGGTGGAAAAACTGGCGGAACGGGTAGCCATGAGCCCACGCAATTTTACCCGCGTCTTCACCCGCGAAGCGGGCGCTCCCCCGGCGCGTTATGTGGCGGAAGCGCGCCTTGCCGCCGCCCGTTCCCGCCTTGAACAGAGCAGCGAAACGCTGGAGCGCATCGCCGCCGCCACCGGTTTTGGCAGCAGCATTAACCTGCGCCGCCTGTTTGAACGTCAGCTTCACCTTACTCCAGGCGAATACCGCCAGCGTTTTCATTCCAGCAAAATGGCGTAAAGTGATCCTTTTTTGTCGTTTACGCCACTCCCTCACCGGCCTACCCTGAACACAGACATCCCCGAGAAGGAGTTGATCATGGTTAAGGTCGGTATTAACGGTTTTGGCAGGATCGGGCGCAACGTGCTGCGCGCAGCGCTTGGCAACACTGAGGTAGAGATTGTGGCGATTAACGATCTCACCGACAGCAAAACTCTCGCGCATCTGTTGAAACATGACTCGCTGCTGGGCACGCTTCCGGTGCCGGTGGAAGCGGGCGCTGGCGAGTTGCGCGTCGATGGCAAACCTGTGCGCGTTTTTAGCGAGCGCGACCCGGCGAATATTCCGTGGCGCGAAGCGGGCGTGGAACTGGTTATTGAGGCCACCGGGTTCTTTACCGAGCGCGAGAAAGCGGCGGTGCATATCAGCAGCGGCGGCGCGAAACGGGTGATTATCTCCGCGCCGGGTAAAAATGACGATCTGACGATAGTTATCGGCGTTAACGATCAGCAGTACGATCCTGAGCGCCATTTCGTGGTCAGCAACGGCAGTTGCACCACGAACGGTCTGGCCCCTGCCGCCCAGGTGCTGCACCAGAGTTTCGGTATTGAGCACGGGCTGATGAACACCACCCACGCTTATACCAACAGCCAGGCGCTGCACGACCAGCCGGAAAAAGATCTGCGTGGCGCGCGCGCCGCCGCGCTGTCGATTGTGCCCTATTCCAGCGGCGCGGCGAAAGCGCTGGGGAGAGTGATCCCGGAGCTGGACGGTCGCCTGACGGGGTACTCGCTGCGTGTGCCGGTGCCGGTCGTTTCCATTGTCGACCTTACGGTGACGCTTAAGCGCGACGTCACCGTCGAGGAAGTTAACAACGCTTTTCGCCAGGCGGCGGAAAGCGGCCCGCTGAAAAATATCCTCGGCTACAGCGACGAGCCGCTGGTTTCCAGCGATTACCAGGGCGACCCGCGCTCATCTATTATCGACGGGCTTTCTACCCTGGTCATTGGCGGCAACCTTGTGAAGATCCTCGCCTGGTATGATAACGAGTGGGGTTTTTCCAACCGGCTGGTGGACCTGGCGCGGCTGATGGCGCAGCGCGGTTTATAACAGCGCAGATAAATAAAACCGCCGCCTTCGGGCGGCGTACTCTTTTTAGCTTTTGCGCCGCCTGGCAAAAAGCGCTATATCGCTGAGTGCTCGCATGGCCACATCCCCCATCACAGCCCGCTCTATACTACCCATGAGCATTAACTGAATAACGCAGAGGGTGAAATGGCGCGAATTTTTATTACCGGCTCGGCCGACGGCCTGGGCTACGGCGCAGCGGAAAACTTGCTGGCCGCCGGTCACGATGTGGTGGTGCATGTGCGAAACCCTCAGCGTCTTGAGGCGGTTCAATCGCTGGTGGACCAGGGCGCGCAGATGGTGGTGGGCGACTTAAGTGACCTGAACGCCACCCAGGAAGTGGCTGAGCAGGTAAACCGCACGGGGCAGATGAACGCCGTTATTCATAACGCGGGAGTGTATTCCGGGCCGCAGATTGTACCGGTAAATGTGGTGGCGCCTTACGTGCTGACGGCGCTGATAGCCAGACCCGACCGCCTGATTTATCTCAGCAGCGGCATGCACCTGAACGGCCAGCCGCGCCTGGAAAACGTGGACTGGACAGGCGCGCGGGAGTCTGCATCCTATTCCGACAGCAAGCTGTTTATCACCGCGCTGACAATGGCGCTCGCCCGGCGCTGGCCGGACGTTATCTGCAACGCCGTTGATCCAGGCTGGGTGCCGACAAAAATGGGCGGCGCGGGCGCGCCCGACGATTTGCGGCTTGGTCACCTGACTCAGGAATGGCTGGCGGTAAGCGATGACGCTGAAGCGCTGAACAGTGGCGGCTACTGGCATCATCAAAAACGGCGCACGCCCCACGCCGCCGCGCACGATGAAGCCTTTCAGAACGCGCTTATCGAAAATCTGGCGCAGATAACGGGCATTACCTTGCCGCAGAGCTGAACGCGATCGCGGCGCGCATCCAGAGGCTGTTCAGGGTGAGAAGGTGCTGACGACGCAGCGAGACTGAAAATCAGGGAACGGTAAAAGGATGCCCGGGCATCCTTTTTCAGATTATGCGCCGTGGAAAGCGACGGTGTAGCCTTGCTCCTGCCAGTGGGTAAGTTGCTCCTGCTGGCGGCGAGAAAGCGCTTTGCCTGTCCAGAGGAAAAGCTGCTGGCCGGGAAACAGTTCAGGGCGCGGCGAATCCAGCGGTTCCGCCATGACGTCGATGTGCCACCCTTTTTGCGAAAGCCGCCAGGCTTCCAGCCACAGCCGGGTGCGGTCTTCGCTATCCCAGCCAATCAGCAATGCTTCTTTACCGGCTTTCCTGCGCGCTTCAGCAAGGCAGGAGGCCGCATAATCGATAAGCACGCCGTCAAGCATGCTGGACATGGTGCGAGCAGTGTTCTGATCGAGGTTCAGCCGCTGGCGGACAGGCACGAGGATATGATCGATAAGCGCATCTGCTGAATGTTCCCGCCCCAGAGCAATGATTGCGGTGCGCAATTTGGCTGGCCGGACATGACGCAGCACCGCCATCATCTCCTCCTGCTGCGCGACCCAGTCGTCTTGTACAACTAAGGTATTTTTTTCCAGCAGCGCCCTGACTTTGCCAACCGGCACGCCGCTCTCCACCCAGCGTTTTATCTCTTCGATACGCTGAATATCAGCCTCATCAAACTGACGATGACCGCCTTCGCTACGCTGAGGTTTAAGCAATCCATAGCGCCGCTGCCATGCGCGCAGCGTCACTGGATTTATTCCGCATCGTTCGGCGACTTCGCCAATACTGTAAAAGGCCATTAACTCACTCATAATCAAACCTGATACGTCCATGTCTCAACCTAACCAATCTGTACTTCTTGTACAAATCATTTTTTCTTGTACAACTGTAAATCTTTCATTATTCAGCTCATTTTTTGAACTTGCCGCGAGCGGAAAAGCACAGGCTGGCGTGAATATGTACAGCCTTTCGCCGCAGCGATACAACTATAGCCTCAATGCGTGTAACGGGGGTTATGAAAAGCTGCTGATTTTTTCATCAGCAGCCTGTGACATACATCAGAGATGTTAAAGAGGATCAGAAGCCGGAGCGTTTTTCCGGCCAGGCGACGGCGGGAATGCCGCCAACTTCAGGGCGTGCGAACAGGTGTCCCTGGAACAACGCGATGCCAGCCGATTCAAGCCACATCCACTCTTCCGCCTTTTCCACGCCGACGGCGCAAACGGAAATTTCCAGCGAAGCGCAGCTTTTAATAATCCCCTGGATAATGGCCTGCCGGGGGCCGCTTTTGTGTACATCTTTAATCAAAGCGCGGTTGATTTTAATGCGATCCGGCTGGAACTGCGCCAGCAGCGACAGCCCGGCGAAGCCTGCGCCAAAGTGGTCGATAGCAACCTGAATGCCGGCGGCTTTCAGCAATTTTACCGCGTCGGTGAAGTCATCGAGACGCGAAATGACCTCGCTTTCGGTGAACTCAACGATTATCTGATTGGGCACCAGCCCGTTAGCTTCAATAGCATCAAGCAGGAAGCTGACGGCGCCCGGCACTTTAACCAGCGTCATCGGCAACAGGTTGATGGAAAGCATTTGCTCGCCGAGGTTCAGCGCGCGGGCCATCGCGAAAGCCACCTTTTTGCTTTGCAGATCAGCCTCATAAACGGCCAGTTCTGAGAGATTCTCAAAATAAGCGCGCGGCGCGTCGCCGGACGGGGTGCGGATCAACGCTTCCAGCGAGACGATCTCCTGCGCCAGCGGGTCGATTATCGGCTGAAAAGCAAAGCTGCAATCGGCGGCGTTATCGATAATCAGATTTTCAGGCTTGATGGCCTTGCCGTCGGGAATAAAATCCCAGGCGTCGCCAGGCGGGATCTCGAAATAGTTTTCTTTTTCCCGTGCCTCAACGAAGGTGCGGAAAAACTGCAACGCGCGATCGTCATAGGTTAACTGGTACTTCGAGGTGCCTTTATCAAGCACATGTTGCAGTACTTCATCGCTGTCGTACTCGCGCAGATCAAACAGCTCCATGCCCGCTTTACCGAAACGCCGCGAAGGCGCGTAGTCGCGCAACAGCTCAACGATATTGTAATGACGTGCGTCTTCGCAGATGTGGTTATAAATCTCCAGAACACCCTCTTCCGGGCCTTCAAGCAGCTGAAAAAAGTGCGTGCCGTTGAAAAGCAGAATGCCCGTAACGCCGGTTTCGCCATTTTTCAGATTAGCTGTGGCTACCATCTCCTCCAGTTTTTTAACCGGAACGTCGTCGCAAATATGGCTTCGGTAAATGATAGTGGTGAGCATGATTGCTCCAGTGAATAGGTGTATGAGACGCCACCATAACAGAAGCCTTTCTTAAGGTCTTGTAGTGATTAGCACAGAAGCCCCGTTCGTCGTTTTGTCATGGCGGCCGGATAGATTGAAAACCGAAGGGATGATTTTCTTTTTTGCACAGCCAGCAAATACTACTTTCTTCTTACCTGTACAGGGGCAAGGGGCGAAAACGGGTTGTACAACCCATGCGTTTACAATTTTTTTTTCATCGTAACGGCCTGAATGTAAACATTTAATTAATAAAAGGCTAAGAGTAACGCAAATCTTTGTACAATTTTGATGTACAAGTTAACGCAGATTTGTATACTTCTACACATTAGTTAGCTTGTTAATGTTTACCTGGAGGAAGGACAAATGCAGCAGAACGGTTATATTCCGGATACAGCGAATGCCATTGCCCGCTATTTTAACAAGGCGACCCTTCCTACTCAGCAGGAAACGTTAGGTCAAATTGTTGTGGAAATTCTTAGCGACGGCCGCAGCCTGAACCGCAAAGCGATTTGCACCAAACTGCTTAGCCGACTGGAACTTGCAGCAGATCAGGAAGAAGAAGCGCATTACAACACGCTTATTGGCTTGTTATTCGACCGCTAATTTAAGAAGGTTATCAGTAACAGATTTTCGGGTTATTCAAGTCAATCCTGGCGGGGATAATATTGCCGACGGCGAAAAAGTCTGGCAATTTTCAGTGGACTGGTCCACCTGAAAACTGATTTTATCCACTTTCCTGGGCGGGAAAGTGTGGCAATCAGAGACGCATTTATGAACAGAAGTGAAACAGAACAACTGACAGATGAGATTATTGGCGAGGCGGTTTTATCCCTTTTAAAGGAAAAAGGCCCGATAAACTTCAAGGCCCTGATCTCAAGACTGCGGGCGATGGAAGCAAAAGAAGCAGACAGCCAGAGGCGCAAAGCCATTAGCAGCGTTATTGCTGAGATTGGCGCGCGCATGCTGGCCGGGCAGCGTAATAACCTTCGGGAAAACAAAGAGTGGACGCATGACAATGTGCATTCCCTCTTTGAGAAAAGCCAAAAGTCGGATGCCGGTAAAAAACACTGACCGCATCTTATTACAATTGATTGAATGATGGTATGAGCACATGAGCCAGGTTATGCTTGAAAAATCAGAAGTTTACGCAGAGCTGCCTGATACGGCGCTAACGGATTACTTCCGTAATGCCGGCGATATGCTGGCCGAGGAAGCCACTATTCTTGGCGCTGTAATCCGCACTATACTTGCCGCAGAAGAACCGCTTACTCATAAAGCGATAATTTTGCGCCTGATTAGCGAAATTGAATCTACCCGTGATGTTATTAAAGGCGATGTTCTGCGTAAAACGCTGGAAATTGTCGTTGACCATACCATGGACGATATTTGACGCCCCCTCCCTGTTTTATCCCGGTTGAGAACGTTATCCAGAAAGCCCTTTTTTATTAACGGGTTTTGGGGTGGTCGTGTTCTCAGCCGGGCTGAATGCTCTCCCGACGCGCCTGTTTCACGCTTCTTTTATTACTTTCCCGGTGTCCAGCGACAGCATAAAGGGCCGCCAGCCGCCTGGCGGGTCCCATTCGCCTGAACCATGAATAACGTTTCCTGCAATCTCGTCGATAATCACGCCGTCTATGGCGCACTGCTCAGAACGCCATACAACGCCCTGCCGGATGCTGATTAAAAACGTATAGCAAAATGTGGCCGCCAGAAATGATTCGCTCAATAGCGGCGAAAAGGGATCGGGAACCGGATAAATATTGCAGACATAATCACCCAGAAAATGGCTTACAACCCGATGCGACGCTATGTCAAACAGATGCACATGCTGGCCGTAAAGAATAGCCAGCGTTTCCTGGTTCATTAAAAGCTTGCTGAAGCATTGCTCAAGCAGAAAACCTTGCTCATCCGTACCCACAAAAATACACAGCACGCGCACCGGCTCGTTATCCTTTTCTATCAATACCCGCGCCCGCAATATGCCGCGTTCGGCAAAAGGATTAACGGTGTGTTCGGGCACCGAAGGGTCTGTTTGCTCTGCGTCATCTAAAAAACGGGCGTTCAGGTTCATAACATCGCTTCCTGCATTTCTTTTTAAAATGAAAAGGTTACTTGCCACTATAACGGGTAAGAAGCCAAAAGATAAATGCCGACAGGCTGACCAGCGCGCCAGTCAGGCAGACACCCGCCCATCCCCAGCGGTCATAGGTCATTGTTGCCAGCAACGCGCCCGCGCCGCTGCCGGCGGAATAAAACACCATATAGGCGCCAACCAGCCGGCTGGCGGCCTCTGGTCGGGCGGCAAAAATCAGGCTTTGATTAGTGACATGCACCGCCTGAACGGCAAAGTCGAGCAGCACAATGCCGACAATAAGCAGCAACATGGACGACCCCGCCATACTTACTGGTAGCCATGAGGCAACGAGTATAAAGAGCGCCAGGCCCGATGTTCGCTCGCCATATCCCCTGTCGGCCCAGCGCCCGGCTTTCAGGGCGGCCAGCGCCCCGGCCACTCCCGCAAGGCCAAACAAGCCAATCTGCGTATGGCTGAAAAACCAGGGCGCAGCGCTAAGCGGCAATACCAGCCCGGTCCATAACAGGCTGAAGCTCATGAAAACAAGCATGGCCAGTACCGCCCGCACACGGAGCACCCGCACAGTTATCCATAATTGCATAACAGAAAGGAGTATCTGGCGATAACCGCGCTTCTGCGCCTGGGCTTTCTGCGAGGGTAAAACGCGCCATAAAACCACCGCCATGATGAAAATAAGCGCGGCCGAAAGCCGATAAATGGCCCGCCAGCCAGCGAGGTCCGCCAGCGCGCCTGCGGCGAGGCGGGCCAGTAAAATTCCGAGCACAATGCCGCCTGTGACGGCGCCTACCGCTTTTCCCCTTTCACCCGGCGGCGAGAGCGCCGATGCGCTGGCGACAAAAACCTGTACAACGACCGCCATCAGCCCTGTCGCCAGCATGCCGACCAGCAGCGCGGAAAACGCGCCGGAGAAACCCACGACCGTTAAGGCAAGCGAAGCGGCGAACATCATTGCGCTGATAAGCCAGCGTCGGTCGATAAGATCGCCGAGCGGCACCAGTAAAAGCAGCCCAACGGCATACCCGGCCTGCGTTACGGTCACGACCGAGCCGATAGCCTGCGTCGAAACATGCAGATCCGCCGCCATCGAGGCCAGCAACGGCTGCGCAAAATAGACATTCGCCACGGCAAGGCCGCTGGCAACGGAGAAGAGCAGGATCAGCCAGCCTGGCGCGCGGTAAGGCAAAGCGCAGGCGCTGTGCGAGGTAACAGACATAAACGGCTCCTGTGGTTTCAAATTGAAACAAGATGGTTTTAGCCTGACCGGTTTCAAAATGCAACAAGATTATTTATGATACTGCTGCCTGCCCTTTATAACGGATACCCGCAGCGCCAGACCAACGCCGGAGAAGAAAGATGAATTACGAAGCGACATTTATTAATACGGAATGCCCTGTCGCCCGCGCCAGCGCCATACTGGGCGATAAATGGGCGTTGATGCTGGTGCGGGACGCCTTTGACGGTGTTACCCGCTTTTCAGATTTTCAAAAAAGCACGCTGGCGGCGAAAAACATCCTGACCAGCCGGCTAAAAAAGTTGGTGGATGAAGATATTTTCGCTCTCAGACCCGCCTCAGACGGCAGCGCTTACCAGCAATATGTGCTGACGGAAAAAGGGCGCGCTTTATTTCCGCTTATCGTCTGTTTACGCCAGTGGGGAGAAGAGAACTTATTTCATCCAGGCGAAACGCACTCGATTCTGGTAGATAACGAAACCGACGCGCCAGTTGCGAAAATTGTCGTGCGCAACCACCAGGGAGAGATAATTGGGCCGGAACGAAGCCGACGAAAACGGGTAATCAAATAAGTTGCCCAGCCTATAAAATAGTTAGCTTTCTAATGATAACGCCTGCTCCGACTCGTTTTCTTCTCATCTTAACGCCCGCCAGGCTGAAAGACAGAGGGTTATGGCGGGTCGCTTTTTTACCGCTATAGTAAAAATAGCGCGCCCGCAAAAAAGCCTTGCTTAAAACCGCGACGCCACGCTATCAATAAGAAATGCTAAACTATTAACAGGCAACGTTGTTATCCCAACCACGCTGGCAAAATATATTTTAGATTTATTTTCATGATGAGGGGGTTATATGCTTTTCCCACAAAAACCCGCGAATGAAAAAGAGCGTCTACAGGCGCTATATATGGCCGACCTGCTCGATAAAAAAGACATGGAAAGGCTGGATCGCCTGACGCGTCTTGCCAGCACGGTTTTTGGCGTGCCCACCGCCCTTATCACTATTCTTGACCGCGACAGACAGTGGATGATCTCTACCAATGGTTTCCAGCTGCGCGAAACGCGGCGGGATGTCTCTTTTTGCGCCCACGCCATTTTGCAGGAAGGGGTATTCGTGGTGACGGATGCCAGCACCGACCCGCGTTTTTTTGATAACCCACTCGTTACCGGCGAGCCGAAAATCCGTTTCTACGCAGGCTGTCCGGTGCGTTTACCCGGCGGCGCCATTGCCGGCACGATCTGTATTATCGACACCCTGCCCCGCGACTTTTCACCCACAAACGTTAATACGCTGTTAGATCTCGCCGCCATTGTTGAAGACGAGTTGTATATTATCAGCATGGCAATGACGGACAGCCTGACGGGCTTACCGAACCGCCGCGGTTTTTTTCAGGCGGGCGAAAAACAGTTCGCTGCAATAAAAGAGCAGAAGAAAGACTACTCCCTGCTTTATATCACCATGAATAATCTTGCTTCTGTTAATGAATTCTGGGGGCATGCCGAAGGCGATCGGGCCATTAAAATTTTCGCCAGCAGCCTGAAAAAAAGTCTGCCGCCGGGTAACACCGCCGGACGGTTAGACGGCAATCAGTTCGCCATTCTGCTTGAAAATAAAAGCAAAGCCGATGCCGATAAATTTTTATGTGATTTCCAGGCGCGGCTGGACGATTATAATCTTCACTCAGAGAAGCCGTTTAATATTAATTATTCCTTCGGCGTCATCGATAAATCGCAGCATGATTTTAAAACCCTGCTTGAGATGGTCACCGAAGGCGATTTAGTCATGCACTCTGAGAACCGAAAATTGAGCAGCAAAATTGGCTAAGCGAGATCATGTTAATAATAACGCGCCTGTGTCGACAGGCGCTTTTTTTCAATTACCAGCGCGTAGCCTGCATATCGATAACAAAACGGTAGCGCACGTCGCCTTTCAGCATGCGCGCATAGGCGTTTTCGATCTCCTCTCCCGCAATCAGCTCAATATCTGCCGTGATGTGGTGCTGGCCGCAGAAATCGAGCATCTCCTGCGTCTCTTTAATGCTGCCGATGGAGGAACCGCTGATGCTTAAACGGCGGAACACCATGGGCGTGACGTCCGGCGAAAGATGCGGGCTGTCAGGAATGCCCACCAGCACCAGGCGGCCATTGGTCTTAAGCGTCGCCAGGTAAGGGTTGAGATCGTGCGGCGCGGCCACGCAGTCGATAATGATATCAAGCGTGGTCTGGCAGGCCGCCATTTGCGCCGCATCGCGTGAAACCACAACCTGTTTCGCCCCAAGGCGCTGCGCATCGGCGCCTTTTTCCGGGGAGGTGGTAAACAGCGTCACCTCAGCGCCCAGCGCGCTGGCGAGCTTGACCGCCATATGCCCTAACCCGCCAAGGCCCACCACGCCAACGCGATCCCCGGCTTTCACAGCATAATGACGAAGCGGCGACCAGACGGTGACGCCTGCGCAAAGCATCGGCGCCACCCCCGCCAGCGGCAAGTGCTGCGGCACGGAAACCACAAAATCCTCATCGACAATCACCGCCTGCGCGTAGCCGCCCCAGGTGCTTTCACCGGTGTATTTATCAATGCCGTTATAGGTGGCGGTAAAACCCGCTTCGCAATATTGCTCTTCCTGCTGGCGGCAAAAATGGCATTCGCGGCAGGCGTCGACCATCACCCCCACGCCGACAATATCGCCCGCTTTAAAACGGGTAACGCCTGCGCCGGTTTGCGCCACGCGGCCAACGATTTCATGCCCTGGCACCAGCGGATAGCGGCTCACGCCCCACTCATTGCGCGCCATATGCAGGTCAGAGTGACAGACGCCGCAGTAGAGGATCTCAATTTTAACATCCTGCTTTTGCAGCGGACGCAGGGAAACATGGCTGCTGGATAAAGGCTGCGTCGCGTCTTGTGCGACCAGAGCGTTGATTTTCATAGCGCCTCGAATGAACTGGCTTTAACTCAAAGAAGGCGGCAGACTTTATCTGAACAGGTCTTTTATTGATAGTAGTTACCATTTGGTGACCATAAACGAGGATACTCCCATGCCAGCCTGGGTAGACGGCAAACTCTTCTTCTACGCCGATTCGCCGCCGCGTCGGCTAATGGATCTTTTCGCGGTGAAATGGAGCACCATGGTGCTTCACGCGCTCTATCACTGGCCGCAAGGCCGCGCGCGCACCGGCGAGTTGCAGCGCAGCTTGCAGGGCATTTCAAAAAAGATGCTCTTCCAGACGCTAAAGGAGCTTGAGCAGCGCGGATTGATCGCCCGCCATGTGTACGATGTTGTCCCGCCAAAGGTCGATTACCGGCTTACCCCGCTTGGCAAAACCTTTGCTGAGCCGATAGAGCAGATGTACCAGTGGGGTCTGGAGAACCAGGCGGCGCTGGATGAGATGCAGGCATGCTATCGGGCGTCGAAAACGGCTGAGGCGTGATCCGGCGCCAGCGGCGCCGGCGGTGAGTTAATAAGCCCGGCGCCATTTATTCACGCGACGACTGATTGTGAAGATAGACAGCACCGCGACGGTGGTCAGCACCAGGCCGACTGCGGTCATAGAGGCAAAGCCGAAATAATCAAATAACGAAAGCCCCACCACGCCGCCGGTTAAAAAGGAGAAGATGGTGGTGAGATGGGTTGTCAGCTGGCTTTTTTGCGCCTGCGTATCTTTGGAAAAATCGCGGCGCAGCATAGCGACTATCACGGAAGCAAACGAAATACCCGCGTCGGTTAATGTGCCGGTAATATGCGTCGACCGCACCCGGCCGTTAGAAAGCTGCGTTGAGGTTGAATTATGCAAGCCCATCAGGCCGCAAAGCGCGGTTATCACCTCGCGGTTTGACGAAAAACTATGGTAATAGGTTTCATAAAGAGAAATGGCCGTTAAAATAATGCCCTCGGTCAGTAATATATGGCAAAAAATAAGCCGGTTATTGGTGACAATGCCCCAGATGACAATTGCGCGGGCAATTATCGCGCCGCAGACAAAAGCCAGAATAAGCGTGCCGAAAAAAAAGATATCCCTGAAATCCGTGGTGGATACTTCACTCGACAGCTGTGAGGTATTCCCCGTCATATGCGACGGAAAAAAACCGAAAGCGCCAAGCGCGATGGCATTAAGCAGCCCCGCGGTTGTCGCCAGCCACAGCGCCAGCTTCCTGTCCTCAAGATGAGACCGCATTCGTTTAAGTTTAATCAGCACTGACAACCTCCGATTAGTGGCTTGCGCCGGGCTTAAAGGCTAACAAAACGCGCTGCATTGCCCGTTAAGATATTGCTTAAAACCCGGAATATATCCTGTTAGTTAACTTTACTTTTTATATCCTGAAGATTCTTTGCAATGGGCGATGACGATATTTTACCCGCCGCGAAGCTAACTCAATAATTTTAGAATAAAGAAACGTATTGCCAGCGGCGCCCTGCCCTTTATGCATAGCTTTTTCTTATAGCGCGCGTTTCACAGCAAGGAATATATATTATGCATACGCCAGATGAGGTGCTGAAATTCCCCCTCCAGATAACAGGGAAATAAGCGGTAAGCGTCGCTTAAACAGGGCTTCGCCAGTAAAGCGCGGCAGAAACGAATCATTTAAAAACCTGAAGATACCCATCTAATAAATGCGGTTTTATTACCTCGCGACGGGCTTATACTAAAAACAGATTGAGGAGGTTTCTGTGATCCCGGAACTTGAATTTAGCTTTAGCATCGACATCAGGGTTGATTCACCCATTGTTGTCTCAAACTCACCCTCTCGCGGCAAACGTCAGCTTATTCCTATTCTCGGCGGCAGCGTCTCTGGCGCGCTGGAAGGTGAGGTTTTGCCCGGCGGCGTGGACAGCCAGATAATCGAACCTGACGGTGTTTGCCGGCTCTCTGCGCGCTATGCGCTGCGGGTTAACGAAGGCACGGTCTATGTTGAAAACAACGGCATCCGCCGGGTTCCCGAGGCCTGGAAGGGGCACTTGTTCGGCGATGATATGCGCTTTTTTGATCAACTTTCCGCCGAGGATATCTATTTTCGCACGGCGCCTGTTTTTGAAGTCAGCGCCCCTGAACTGGACTGGCTGACCAACTCCTTATTTGTCTGCTCCGCCAACCGCACCGCAAGCGGCGTTAAGCTCGCGTTTTACCGGGTCGTCTGATGGCCCGTCTGGCCCGCTTTTGAGGCGTATTCAAGAGGCTGGCCCGACAGATGCGTCGCTTTTCTGCGCAAAAAAAAGCCGACCCATTTCCGGGGTCGGCTTTTTCATTTTTTGCCGCTATCAGGCGTTGTGAAGCTGTTGCCCACAGGCGATCACGCTCGCCAGCAGCACTTTTACATCTTCCAGGCTCACGGTCGGGTTAAGCAGCGTCAGCTTCAGGCAGGTTATGCCGTCCGCTTCCGTTACGCCGACGTTGGCGCTGCCGGAGGCCAGCAGCGCGTCGCCGATACGCTGGTTCAGCAGCGCCACGTCTGCGGCTTCGCCGCTTTGCGGGCGGAAGCGGAACAGCACGCTGGCCAGCTGCGGCTCCATCACCAGCTCCAGCTGCGGTTGCGTCGCCACAAAGCGCGCCACCTCCTGCGCCAGCGTTACGCCGTTATCAATAATCTCGGCGTACTGCTTTTTACCCAGCGCTTCCAGGCCCATCCACAATTTCAAGGCGTCGAAACGGCGCGTGGTTTGCAGCGATTTCGACACCAGGTTCGGCACGCCCTGCTCTTCGTCAAAGTCAGAGTTAAGGTAGGCCGCCTGGTAGCGCATCAACTGATAATGACGCGCATCCTTGAGCAGAAAAGCGCCGCAGCTGATGGTCTGGAAGAACTGCTTGTGGAAATCCAGCGTCACCGAGTCCGCAAGCTCAAGGCCATTGAGCAAGTGGCGATACTTTTCAGAGAGCAGCAGCGCGCCGCCCCAGGCCGCATCCACATGCACCCAAATCTGCTCTTGCGCCGCCAGCGCCGCGATTTCCGCTAACGGATCGATGGCGCCCGCATCGGTAGTGCCTGCCGTGGCGACAATGGCCATTACCTGCTCGCCGTTGGCTTTGGCCTGCGCCAGCTTCGCTTGCAGATCGTTAAGATCCATCCGCGAGAACTTATCGGTTTTGACCTGCGTAACAGACTGGTAGCCAAGCCCCATCAGCGCCATGTTCTTTTGCACCGAGAAGTGCGCGCTTTCAGAACACAACACCTTAATTTTACTGAGGTTGCCGGTCAGCCCGTGAAGCTGGACGGAGTGGCCCTGGCGGGCGAAAAAGGCGTCGCGCGCCAGCATCAGGCCCATCAGGTTGCTTTGCGTACCGCCGCTGGTAAAGACCCCGGCGTCGCCCGCCGGATAACCTGTCTGTTCGCGCAGCCAGGCAATCAGCTTCATTTCGATAATGGTCGCCGACGGGCTCTGGTCCCAGGAATCCATACTCTGGTTGGTGGCGTTAATCAGCACTTCCGCCGCCTGGCTAATGACCAGGCTCGGGCAATGCAGATGCGCCACGCACTGCGGGTGGTGGACGGACAAACTGTCTTTAAGGAAATACTCAACGGCGCGTTCAATGGCGGCCTGGTTGCCGAGGCCTTCAGCATTGAACTCAAGCTGAATGCGCTCGCGCAATTCCGCGACGCTTTTGCCCTGATACATTTCAGGTTGCTTAAGCCATTGCACAACGGCTTTTGTGCTCTGCTCGATCGCTTCCTGGTAGGCGGCGATACTCTGCGCGGACCCCGACAGAATCGGATTTACATCAGACATAGGATTATGTGCTCCGATCAAACCGGCTTCACGCCAGCATTAAGCAGCGCCTGTTCGAATTTCTCGAGGAAAATCTCCAGCTCGGCGTTGCTGATAAGCAGCGAAGGCAGCAGACGCAGCACGCAACCGCCGCGGCCGCCGCGTTCAAGGATGAGTCCCGCTTCGAAGCAGGTTTTTTGCAGCAGCGCGGAAAGCTCGCCGTCTGCCGGGTAGCACCCCATGTGATCCTGCGCTTCTTGAGGTTTAACAATCTCAATGCCAATCATTAAGCCCAGACCGCGTACGTGACCGATAACCGGGAAACGCTTTTGCATCTCTGCCAGTTTGCCTTTCAGCCATTCGCCCTGTTCGGCGACTTTATCGGCAATGCGCTCTTCTTTAAGGATCTTAAGCGTGGTGAGGCCGGTCGCCATCGCCATCTGGTTGCCACGGAATGTGCCGGTATGATGGCCAGGCGACCAGGCGTCGAACTGTTTTTTGATGCCCAGCACGGCCAGCGGCAAACCGCCGCCTACCGCTTTCGACATCACGATAATGTCCGGCTCAATGCCCGCGTGCTCAAAGGCAAAGAACTTGCCGGTACGGGCAAAGCCCGCCTGCACTTCGTCAAGGATAAGCAGAATGCCGTGTTCCTGCGTCACTTTACGGATGCGCTGTAACCACTCCGCCGGCGCCGGGTTCACGCCGCCTTCACCCTGTACGGCTTCCAGGATCACCGCCGCAGGTTTACGCACGCCGCTTTCTACGTCGTTGATCAGATTTTCAAAATAATAAGTCAGCGCTTTTACGCCAGCTTCGCCGCCGATGCCGAGCGGGCAGCGGTACTGGTGCGGATAAGGCATAAACTGCACTTCCGGCATCATGCCGTTAACCGCTTCTTTCGGCGACAGGTTGCCGGTTACGGAGAGCGCGCCATGCGTCATACCGTGATAACCGCCGGAGAAACTGATTACGCCGGAGCGCCCGGTCACCTTTTTCGCCAGCTTCAGCGCCGCTTCAACGGCGTCGGCGCCGGAAGGCCCGGTGAATTGCAGGCAATATTCTTTCCCCTGGTCAGGCAAAAGGGAGAGCAGATAAGCGGAGAACTCATCTTTCAAGGGAGTGGTCAGGTCAAGAGTATGTAACGGTAAGCCGCTGGTAATGACACTTTGGATGCTCTGGATAACATCAGGATGGTTATGGCCCAGCGCCAGCGTTCCGGCGCCCGCAAGGCAGTCAAGATACTGTTTATTTTCAACATCGGTTATCCAGGCGCCCTGCGCTTTAGCAATCGCTAATGGCAATTTACGCGGATAGCTTCTGACGTTAGATTCAAACTCAGCCTGTCTGGCCAGAAAGGTCTCATTGCTTTGCGATAATGAATTAGCATTCAAAGAATTAATACGGACTTTATCCGTCATCATATCTCTCCTACAACCTGGGCCTTTTTAACACCGGGTTGAATAAGGGTTTATGGGGGGGTGAAAAAACGCGGCTAATATAGGTGTTTTCAACTGCGTACACAATCTTAGATTTTGTGTGGGTATTTGCAGCATTTAATGTAAAAACAATAACAAAAATAACGCAGCGCAAAACAGCCGCCGCCTGAAAGGTAATCCACGCCTGTTGCAGGATTATTATCGGCGGGTTTTTATACAACCCGCTGAAAAGGCGCTGCATTTTATTTCGCGCCGGTTAAATGTTAGAAAAATGTTATTTTAAATAAATTTCGCTTAATACCCGTTTGTAAATAATGAATTTTTCTATGGGCTTAGAATAAATGTTAAAGAAAATATCGCATCAACACAGGTATTCACTTACTATTGCCCGCCTTAAAAAATTCGCCATAAAAAAGGAAGCCATTATTAACGCTTAACGTGTACTACACCCGGTCCCCTGAGAAGCAATGCGTTTTCTCAATAACGGGCGCAAAAACCGGGGCTTAAACAAAATGTTCGCGGGCGGACATTTCGTAAGGCGAAGCCTGCTTCCCTTACGCCAGGAATGAAAAATTTTCATGCCATATCCGTATGGCGCCCAGATATGAGATTGTTATGACTCACAATTATCCCCCCTTCATCGTTGCCAAATTTGGCGGCACCAGCGTCGCTGATTATGATGCGATGAGCCGCAGCGCCACCCTCGTCCTTGCTGATAAAAACGTCCGACTGGTTGTCCTGTCTGCCTCGGCAGGCGTCACCAACCTGCTGGTCGAACTCGCATCCGGCCCCGAAAGCCGCGTTCGGCAGGATAAAATCGACACCCTGCGCGCGTTGCAACAGCGTATTATTTCACGCCTGAAACAGCCAGAAACCGTGGGCCGGGAGATCGAACGTCTGCTCGACAACGTGGCTCGCCTGGCTGCAAAAGCGGCCGAATCGCGTTCGGCTGCGCTCTGCGACGAGCTGGTCAGCCACGGCGAGTTGATCTCCTCTCTGCTGTTTGTAGAAGTGTTGCGTGAACAGCAAGTAGAAGCGCAGTGGTTTGACGCCCGCAAAGTGATCCGTACTGATGATACTTATGGTTGTGCGGTGCCCGCGGTCAGCGCCATCGCGGCGCTTGCGGAAAACACCTTACGCCCGCGTATGGAACAGGCGCTGGTGGTGACGCAGGGCTTTATCGGCAGCGACGCGGCGGGACACACCACGACCCTTGGCCGCGGCGGCAGCGATTACACCGCGTCCCTGCTGGCAGAGGCGCTGTCGGCCTCGCGGGTGGATATCTGGACCGATGTTGCCGGGATCTATACCACCGATCCCCGTATCGTCGCCCGGGCGAAACGTATAGACACGCTCTCTTTCGCCGAAGCCAGCGAAATGGCGACGCTTGGCGCTAAGGTGCTGCATCCGGCCACGCTGCTGCCCGCCATGCGCAAAAACATTCCGGTATTCGTAGGCGCCAGCAACAACGCCAGCGCGGGCGGCACGCTGGTTTGCCGCGACGTACCAGCGCCCGCGCGTTATCGCGCCCTGGCCGTGCGCCGCCAGCAGACGCTGTTAACCTTAACAAGCCTTGAGCCTCAGCCCTCGCACCGCTTTTTAGCGGACATATTTGGGATTTTGTCGCGTCATGAGCTGGCAATCGACCTGGTGACCACCTCGGAAACAAGCGTTGCCCTTATCCTTAACGCCACCAGCGCCACCTCGGGCGAAGCCGATATGCTCACCAGCGCGCTGCTCACCGAGCTGTCGTCGCATTGTCATATTGAAGTGGAGACCGGGCTGGCGCTCGTTTCGCTCATCGGCAACGCGCTTCCCCAGACCGAGTCGGTGTGCAAAGCCGTGTTTGCTGAACTGGACGCCTTTCCTGTGCGCATGATTTGCCACGGCGCCTCCCGCCATGCGCTTTGCGTCCTGCTGCCGGCGCAATCCGCAGACGGCGCGGTCAACGCCTTGCACCGTAGCCTGTTAGAATAACGACAAACGCGCCCCGGCTTCGGTTACCGGCCGGGGCGCGTTGCGTTAAGCAAACCCGCTCTTTTTAGTCAGCACTGGCGCCGGGCGCCGGGTCGCTAAGCTCATTCAGCAGGATCTCTCGCGACGGGGCCGACGACAGTTTATCCTGATATTGCTCTGATAAATCCGGCAGGCTGGTGAACTGGCCATCAAGGAAATAAAAGGTCACGTTAGCGGCAATGTCTTCCAGCGCCTCGTTTGCTGAACGTAACCCCTCGCCTTTCTCATTATTCCCATCCAGAAGCCAGGAGAATGCGCCCTCTTCCTCACTAAACCCGCCGATATCAATCACGTGCCCGTCGATATTTTGCGCAAGGATACGCCCTTCGCACAGATAAATAAGATAGGGCATACGGTCCTGTTTGCTGGTTTGCACCATGGTTCTCTCCTCTTAGCGGTTTTCTGGCGCTGCCGACTCGCCATTCGCCGTGAACATGAAAGATAAAGTATAGAAATTGTCACGGCTTATGCCGCGTTCTTTAACTGAATGCTCTGCGGAAGTCTGAATGAGGCTGAAATGGAATTGTTGAAGGGGTTGTTATCGCTGGCGCTCGCCGCGCAAAGCGAAGCGGAAAACGTGAAAAGCAAAGTCCACCCAACGAAAACCTGTGTAGAGTGGACTTTGTTTATCTTAGGGGTGCGGATGCGCGCCAGGCATTCATGCCGGTAGCTCCACTTCGGTGGCAAAACGCGTAACCGGCACAAACGGGAGATAAGAGATGCGTAATCTCTCCGCTAACTCAAGGCTGTGCTTACCCGATGCCAGACCGCCGGGTTTGAGTACGGTAATCGTGGCTTTTTCGCCAAAATTCCACCGGTCGTCATAAACCGTTTCCAGTTCGTCCAGCGTCCACTCGCGACCGCGTAACGCAAGACGAATGGCCTGACGCTCGATTTTTTCTCCATCCAGCGTAACCATAAGATCTTCAACCATAGAAAGCCCCAGCCCGCGGTAATAAGGCAGCCGGGCCTGAAAGCGAAAACCTGTGACCTTCCCCCCGGATGAGACGTTTTCAATACTTTCCTTACAGATAATGTGATGATCAAACATGATTATCTCCTTACGGATTCAGCAGCGCCGCAGGCGGCGTCTCGTTTAACAGGCGGCAAAACATCAACTGCTGGCGGCGAACCTGCTCCAGGCTTTGCACTTCGCCCGCGTCTTCCACCCAACGGTTGCCTTCATATTCCGAACAGACGTACCCTTCATAGCCTCCCTGTTGAAGGACGCGGAAGACCTCATCGTATGGGATAGACCACTCGGTAAGGTTGTCTGTCATCTCATAAAACTTGGCGTGGATATTGCGAATACGCGGCATAAAATCCAGCATACGTTTGGGTTCAAACGCGGCGTTATGGCGCAGGGTTTCAGCCATGGCGACCTGCGGACCCGGCCCCCATTTTTGTAAAACGTCATTAATAACGTATTCGCTCAGCACGCGATCTTCATAGGCTTTTTCGATAAAGTCCGCCGCCGCCTGCGGGCAGCCGTTGCGTATAAATCTTTCCTTCCAGACGCGAGGGAAGCGGAACAGGAACATGCCCATATCCGGCAAAAAGCCGAGCGCGCGGGTATTCGCTTTTTCATACGCTTCGGCATGGCGAATTATCCAGGGGTGATCGAAATGCAGCGGCGCATGCACTTCAAGCAGGATGGTAATGCCTTTATCCTCTGCATAAGGCGCAGCGGCCACCAGCACCTCCGGCGTCACGGAAACCAACGAGCGGATAAACTTCATCCCAAGCCTGGCCGCGAAATCAATATCATTTTTTACGCTGCGCACCTGCTCTTCAAACGGCATCGGCCGGTCTTTGTAGCGTTTATAATCCAGCATAAAATCGTGGCATACCGGCACGGCGTCATAAAGCTGCATCAGAGTGTGCCACTCGTCGATTCCCTGTTCGGGCATACCGCATTCAGGCCAGCCGTGAAACGTCTGCTCCCCGACAATTTCTATGCCCCGCGCCCCCATTTCGGCGCAGTGACGAATCGCATCGGCAAGGCTCATCCTGCCAAGAAAAGTGTCGTTCTGAAAACTGTAAAGGCTCACGCCTCGTTTGATTTTCTGCGTCATAAATTTTCCGTTCAGACATTAAGGTTGGAGTGAAAGTCCGGTGGCTTCGCTCACTTTCGCCAGTGAAGCGGATACAGGCAGCGCAGGTTTGTATTCCAGCCCTACCGCCCCGTCATAGCCGAGCGCCTGCAATTGTCCGAGCAACGCCCGCCAGTCTGTCAGCGCACCGTCAGGTTCAGTTCGGCCAGGCGGCTGGGCTATCTGCACATGGCCGACAAGATGTATGCGCCCTTTCAGTACCTCTTCCAGACGCTCGCCCATGACCGCCGAGTGATAAAGGTCAAACAGCAGTTTCAGCCGTTCGCTTGCGATTGCCTCAATCACATCAAGCGCCAGCCGGGTATCGCTAAGGAACATGCCCGGGTGGTCGATGTGCGTATTGAGCGGCTCCAGCAGCAGCGTAACCCCGGCTTCCTCTGCAAGCCGCGCCGCCTGACTCAACGCCTTATGCATGGCCTCGCATTGCGCCTCAAAAGAGACCCCTTCACAGCTAAAGCCCGAGGCAATCACCAGCGGCGGCGAACCCAGCTTGCGGGAAACAGCCAGGCTTTCGCGCACTGCCTGTAAAAACGCCTCATGCTGGAGCGGGTCCACGAGGCTTCGACGAGGCTCGACCACGAAACTGCTAAGTTTCACCTGATGGGCTTCCAGCGCCTGCGCCAGTTGCGCCAGCGGTTTATCGCGCCAGAGATGAAACTCGACATGCGAAAAACCGTGTCGGCTTGCCTCGGCTATTCGCTCAATAAAATCGGGATGTTCCTTCTGGAACAACCACTCTATACACGCTGATAAGTACATGTTTCTCCTTAAAGAAGGCTTGCAGAAAATTTTGCCCTCATAATAGAATGAGAATTCTAATTCACAATTTACGTTATGGTTTGCCTCCTGTTAACGCCATTAATGGGACTACGTTTAGACAAGAACACGAGTACTGATTCTAATCACTGCGCAGTCTGTTTTGTCAACAGCTCGTAACAGAAAATTAACAAACCGGAAGGTATATCATGTTAAATCCTCACGAAGAGGCGCCTGCAACCGTTGCCAGCGAGCGTCAACGCACCTTTGCGATGTTTGTGGTCTCGGTGGCGATGGTGCTGGAGATCGTGGACGTTTCCATTCTTAATGTCGCGGTTCCTGTGCTGCAACGCGATTTGCAGGCGAGCGGACACGAAATAGAGTGGGTCTTTTCCGGCTATCTTTTTTTCTTTTCGGTTTTGTTGCTGACGGGCGGCCGCCTCGGAGACCGCTTTGGTTACCGACGCTTATTTATGGCCGGGCTGCTGGGCTTTGGCCTCGCCTCCACCGGCTGCGGTCTTGCCCGGTCGCCCGAGATGCTGATTGCGATGCGTATTATGCAGGGCGTCAGCGGCGCGATGATGGGCCCGCAGATCCTCTCGCTGGTTCAGGTGCTTTATGCGCCGCATGAACGCTTCAAGGTGATGAGCATTTTTGGCATTCTCGGCGGCGCGGCGGGTGTGCTTGGGCCGATTCTGGGCGGCCTTATCATTGAAGCGAACCTCTTCGGCCTGAGCTGGCGCCCCGTTTTTCTTATCAACGTTCCGGTTGTTCTTATCGCCCTGGCGCTGGCGTGGCGTGTGTTGCCCGCGACGCGCAGCCCTCGCGTCAGCGGCATTGATATTCCCGATACCTTACTGGCGATGATCGGCAGCGGCTTGCTGCTTTTCACGCTGGTTCAGGGGCCGGCGCTTCAGTGGCCGCTGTGGATAACGTTGCTGCCGCTGAGCGCGCTGGCGCTGTTAATGCTGATGTGGCGGGCGTTGAGTCGCCGCGAAAAGCTGGGCATGCCGGGTCTTTTTCCGCCTTCTCTGTTGCAAGAGCGCTGTTTCGCAGCCGGTATCGGCACCACCCTGCTTTATCAACTTGCTACCGCCTCGCTGCTGCTGGCGACCTCTCTGGCGTTACAAACGGGTCTGCGGCAAAGCCCGCTTCATACCGCGCTGCTTCACGTTCCTTTTGCCCTTGGCGCCGCATTCTCCATTGGCGTTGCCGGCAGGCAGTTAGTGCCGAGGTTGGGACGCAATATCGTTCCTGTGGGGGTAGCCGTACAGCTCCTCGCCTTACTGCTGATGGGAGCGGGCGTGACAGTGAACGCGCCGGGGCTTGCGTTAACGCTTCTCGGGGCAGGCTTTGGCCTTTGCGGTTGCGGCATGGGGCTTATTTCCGCCCCCCTGCCCGCCTTCGCCATGGCACGGGTGCCCGTCGCCCATGCTGGCGCGGCGTCAGGGTTATTTCGCACCGGCCAGCAGTTTGGCGCTGCGCTTGGCATGTCGACGCTGGGCGGGTTTTATCTGGCGCAAACCGCGCGGGCGCCAGCGCAGTGGGCGCAGGCTTTTATCACGCTGCTGCTCTTTAACGCCGCCCTGTTGCTGGTTATCGCCCTGCTCAGTCGTCTGCTGCCTTCCCACGTCCATAAGGCGCCCGCAAAGGCCGCTAAGCAGTGCGTTTCGCAATAGTCAGTATGGCGGAGATCCATTTCACCTCACGCGCAAACTGTAGTACCAACGTCCTGTACGCCTGCAAAACGCAGCCACAGGAACTTCTGTCCCTGATAACACGATAATGAAAAGGCAGCATATGAACGACTCAATAGATGTACTGATTATTGGCAGCGGACCGGTTGGCGCGGCCTTTGCTCGCCACCTTGCCGACAACGGCGTGACAAATATTCTGGTCGTGGAAGCGGGCAGCGCGCTAACGCCTGAAACCGGCCTGAATATCCGCAACCTGACGCCCGAGGCGCGCGAGGTCGCCTGGCGGCGCGCCCGGGAGTTTCCGCTGGCGGCCGTGCCGCCCTCACAAAACGCGAAGGCGCCTGTGGCGCGCCCCGGTACGCACTTACTGAACGCCGCAGGCGCAGGCGATGATCCTCATCAGGGCATGCCCGCCGCCGCAATGTCGAGCAATCTTGGCGGCATGGGCGTGCACTGGACTTGCGCCTGCCCGCGCCCGGGCGATTCGGAAAAGATTGCGTTTCTGGATGCCGCTGAACTGGACGCCGCGTTTCAAACCGCAGAGTCCTACCTGCGCGTCACTGCGCAAGGTTTCCCTCAGACCGCCCTCAGCCAACAGATAATTACACGTTTGAACCAACACTTTGGCGCCGCGCGCCCTGTTGCGCGCCAGGCGCAGCCGATGCCTCTCGCCTGCACGCCGCGCGACGGCGACAAACCATGCTGGTCAGGTGTGGATGCGGTTTTAGGCGAGCTGGCGCAAGCTGACGTCCGCGCCCGGCGGGGGGTGGAGATCCGCACCAATACCCTGTGCCGCCGGCTGCTTACCCACGCAGAACGCGTAACCGGGGCTGAGCTTTATCATCTGCCGGATGGCGAGGCGTACACCGTCACGGCGAAGGTGGTGATTGTGGCTGCGGATGCCCTGCGTACGCCGCAACTGCTTTACGCCTCCGGCATTCGTCCCCACGCGCTGGGACGCTGGCTGAACGACCAGCCGCAGGTAATTGCGCTGATTGAAGTGGACGCGCCCGCCACCGAGACCTCGCCCGTACAACCCATGGCTGACGGGCGGGATAATGTTTCCGGCGTCACCTGGCTGCCTTTTCACGAGGCCGATTTCCCTTTCCACGGTCAGTTGATGCAAATGGATACCTCGCCCATCGCCATGCAGCAAAACGGTCCGGCGTCGGGCAAGCCGGTAGTCGGGCTGGGGCTGTTTCTGGCCAAAGCATTGCGGGAAGAAGATCGCATCATTTTTGAAGAGGAAACCGATGCCCTGGGCATGCCGCGTATGCGTCTGGAGTACCAGCTAACGCAGGAGGATCATGCAAGACTTGCGCAGGCGCTGAAAATGGTGACGCAGGTAGGGGATGCGCTGGGCGGCGTCGCTCAGGGAGGAGAGGCGATGATCCTTCCTGCCGGCACGTCGCTGCACTATCAGGGCACATATCGTATTGGCCCTGTTGATGACGGCACCTGTGTTGCCGACACGCACAGCCGGGTATGGGGTTATGACAATCTTTATGTGGGCGGCAATGGCGCTATTCCTGGCGCTACCGCCTGCAACCCAACCCTTACCAGCGTCGCGCTTGCCGTCATGGCGGCGGACGCCATTACAGCACGCTTTTTCCGCTAAGTACGGCCTCCCCGTCGCGGGGAGGCGAAGCTCGCGCCTATAACCTTGCTCTTCGCAAGGTATTTAGATTCGCAATGACTCTTATGCGAAATTGCAATTTTTCTTCGTCTTCACGCCGCTCCTACTCTTGAGTCCGGAGAGTAGCGGCCCTTCGACCTGCTCCGCTCTGTACCTAACCTGCCCTTAAAAAAATAACGCCGCCCGTCCATGAGACGGCGCAAGCGATAAGGAGAACGTCGTGAGCAACAGCCTTTCCCCATCCGGGCGCAAGCCGCAAGCTGGCACCGTCCAGGGCATCATCATCGCACTGACTGCATTTTTGCCTATTCTGGCGATAGTCTCGCTGGCGCCTGCGGTGCCTGTTTTAATGCAGCACTTTGCCCACGTACCGTATGTAGAAACGCTGGTGCCGCTGATGCTGACCGCGCCCGGCCTGGTTATCGCCTTCGCGGGTCCCTGCACCGGCTGGCTGGCGGACAAATTCGGCCGCCGTAAACTGCTGCTGGGCGCCACGCTGCTTTACGGCGTCTGCGGCACAATGCCGCTTTATCTCACCTCGCTGATGATGATTTTTTGCAGCCGTCTTGGCGTTGGGCTGGCTGAAGCGGTGGTCTTGACCATAGCCAACACGATGCTCATTGACTATTTTGACGACAAACAGCGCCGCTTCTGGCTCACCGTACAGGGCGTTATCGGTCCGGCCATGGCCGTACTGGTGCTGGCCAGCTCCGGTTATCTGACCGCTATCAAGTGGAACGGCGCGTTCATTATCTACTTTGTGGCGATTTTTCTGTTTATCGCCATGTACTTCTGGATGTTTGAGCCGCAGAAAACCGCCCGCCAGCAGCAGGCGACGCAGGCGACCCTGGCATTTCCCTGGCCGCGGGTGCTGGCGCTGGTGTCCCTGACCTTTATGACTGCGGCTATTTACTACGTCTATACCATTAACGGAGCGAATGCGTTTCATGCCCTTAACAACGCGCGACCAGAAAAGATTGGGCTGATCATGTCGCTGGTCAGCCTGGCGGTGCCGCTGGGTTCGCTGTTGTTCGGCATAATTTCAAAACACTTGTCGCCTGAGCGGGTGATTGTGGTCACCCTGTGTCTGATGGGAGGCGGCATGCTGGTCATGGGCTTTGCCGGCTCGGTAATGGTGATGGGGATTGGCTCTGCTATCCAACAACTGGGCGCGGGCATGGCGATAAACGCCATGATTTACTGGGTCGGCTCACTGGTGCCGCCCCTGTTTTGCGGCCGCGTTATGGGCGCATGGTCAGGGGCGTTTTTCGCCGGGATGTTTGTCAGTCCCATTATTGTGGGGCTGATACGCCTGCGTGCGGATAATAACGTACTGACAGCTTTTATTGCGCTTGGCGTGACCGCCCTGCTGCTGGCGGCGTGCATGTTTCTGTATACTTTTTCTCGCCACAGCCAGCGCTTACGCAAAGAGCGCGATCTCAGCGGCTGGCAGCTTGCAAAATAAAGGGCTTCGGCCCTTTTTTGTTATCAATCACGCGCGGCTGTTACCGTGCCTGCGCTGCCCCGGAGATTAAAAAGCTCAGGCACATCATGCCAAGCTCTTGTTTAAGCAAGTCCCAGTCGCCTTCGCCGGAAGCTTCGGCAGCAGAACCCAATCCCAGAAAACGCGCCAGCGCGGCGTAAGAGACAGTAAAACAGAATTTTACCGCCTGCTCCGGCTGTGGATGGCGGATCTCGTCGCGGTTTTCCAGCAGCAAGGCGGTAAAGGTTTGTTCATTGCGAAGGTAGGCGGATTTGCCGATGTTTGCTACGCGCGGGTCATCCGCCCGCGCCATAAAGGGGCGCAGGATCCCGGCATGGCGGCGCAAAAATTCCGCCTGTACGTTCATCAGGGCGGGCAGTTTTTGATGCAGAGGCATGTGCGCGGCACGCAGCGGCTCGATGAGTTGCTGCCATTCGGCATCCAGCTCCTGCATAACCTCCATCATCACCGCGACGAATAAGTCTTCTTTACCGTTAAAACGGGCATAAATAGAACCGACCGAGACGCCGGAGCGCTTGCTGATCTCAGCGATAGTCAGCAACTCAAAGGTGCCTTCATGCAGGATCTCGCGGCTCGCCGCCATCAGGCGCTCCAGCGCCGCGCGGCTTCGGTCCTGTTTAGGCTGACGTACTGTATGAGGTTCAATCATTACATTTTTACCGGTTAGTCAAACTCGTTGCAGTGTATTGCACATCCCTCCCCCGCTGCAAATGAGCGAAAATTCGGGGAAAACCCGAATGTAACAAAAATGTGAACCAGGTCGTTTTTATTCCTGCGTTAAAACAACTAGAATGCGAATTCTAATTCTAAACAACCTGCACTATCTCTACCTACCCTTACAGGAGCTGCTATGCGTTTTTCTGTTTTCCTCGTTGGCCGTTCAACAGGCCCGGAACACGATAATTTTGTGATGAATGCGCTGACTGACCACGCCCGTCAGGCGGAAGATCGTGGCTTTGACGCTGTTTTCATGCCCGACCATCACTTTACCGGCTATGCGCCCATGTCGAGCGACCCGTTTATGTTCGCCGCCTGGCTCGCCGGGCAGTTGAAAAAGATCCATTTCGGCATGTCCGTGACTACCGTGCCGCTCCACCACCCGGTCCGCTTTGCCGAGCGCGTTAACCTGCTGGATCAACTCACCGAAGGCCGTTTGCTGGTGGGCATCGGCAGCGGCACAACGCCGGAAGAGATGATCGGCTTCGGCGTTAATTACAAAAATGCGTCGAGCCTGATGCAGGAAAATCTCGATCTGGTATTAAGGCTGTGGGACAAAAAAATTGAAGACGACCCAATCATTTTTGAAACTGACCACTATAAAGGCGCCGTTGTGCAGCGCATTGTTCCCACCGCCTGGCAAAAACCCTTTAACCGCATCATGCCCGTTGCGCTGCGCGAGAGCAGCATGCAGCGCGCCGCCGATAACGGCTGGCCTGCCTTTATTCCCGCGTTTACGCCGCCCATCCCGGCCAGTAGCGATCCTTTCAGCCAGTTGACCCACTATTTTACCCGCTACCGCGACGCGTTGATGAATGCCGGACACAGCGACGACGTCATTAAGCATTGTCTCTCCTGGACCACCCATACCTGGCAGTGCGTGCACATCGCGCCGACGGATGAGCAAGCCCGTGATGAACTTATGCAAATCATGGGCTGGTATAAACAGGCAATCGACCGCGAGTATGAATATAACAAGCGCGCCGAAGAGTTCAGCGGCGTTTCGCTCCACCGTCACCCTGACTGCTTCAGCGAAGAGTGGATCAAAACCTGGTGCCTGCACGGCAGCCCGGAAACCGTGAGCGCAGAGCTGGAAAAACATCAGCAACTGGGGATCGGCAACGTGCTGCTGGGCTTTACCAACGGCCCGCTGACCGAAGCGCGCCTGCGCCTGAGCCAGCAGTCGATGAACCTGTTCGCTGAAAAAATCCTGCCGCGTTTTCGCTAATGAGTGAGGAAATACGATGACGTTCTCTTTATCTGCGCGCCGCCCGCTGCTGGTCGGCATCGGCGGCACCACCCGCCCCGGCTCCAGTACGGAACGCGCCCTGAGCGCGGCGCTGGCGCATGCCGAAACCCTGGGCGCGACAACGCAGCTGTTTGGCGGACGCGAGCTGGCGGCGCTCCCGGCTTTCAATCCTGAAAATCAAACCCGTACTCCGCAGGAGATAGCGTTTGTGGAGGCGGTTCGCCAGGCCGACGGTATTTTGTTTGCCTCCCCAGGCTACCACGGTGGCGTTTCGGGGCTGGTAAAAAACGCCATCGATCTGCTGGAGGACTTACGTACCGACAGCCGGGTTTATCTCGATGGCCGGGCGGTAGGCTGCATCGTGACCGCCGCCGGCTGGCAAGGCTGCAACACCACACTTGGCGCGTTACGCTCGATCGTTCACGCGCTGCGCGGCTGGCCGACGCCGCTCGGCGTAACGCTGAATACCGCGGGTGTTTCGCTGTTTGACGCCAGCGGACGCTGCACCGATGCGGCGGCGCAACGGGCGCTGGAAACGCTGGCGGAACAGGCGCTGGCGTTCGCCTTCTCCGCCACTGCCGGGAGAGAGAACGATGTTCAGCTCAAGCATCCCGCTTAACACGGAAGAAAAAGCCCGGCTTACCGCTGGCGGCGGGATGTGGTCAACGCATCCCGTACCCCATACCGCGCTGGGTTCCGTTATGCTCTCCGATGGGCCGATGGGCATCACCGGCGGGCGGGTCGATGAACGTGACGTCGCGCTGTTAAGCCCCTGCGGCCTGGCGCTGGGCGCCAGCTGGGATCGGCATCTTGCAACGCGCGTCGGGCGTGTCATTGGCGAGGAGGCGTTGCGCACTGGCATTCAGGCGCTGCTGGCCCCAAACCTCAACCTGATGCGCAGCCCCATGGCGGGCCGCGCTTTTGAACTGTACGGCGAAGATCCGCGACATATCGCCGCGATGGGCGCCGCCTGGATTGAAGGCGTACAGTCACAGGGCGTCGGCTGCGTGGCGAAACACCTGGTGTGCAACGACTCTGAAACTGACCGGCGCACCATGAATGTGGTGGTGGATGAAGCCACGCTGCGCGAGGTCTATTTCTGGCCGTTTGAGGTCGCGGCAAGCCGTGGCGTCTGGGGCATGCTTACCGCCTATAACCGGGTCAACGGCGTTTACTGCGCCGAGCAGCAGCAGGTGGTTTCGCAATGGCTCAAGCAGGGGCTGGCCTGGGATGGACTGGTTATGTCCGACTGGTTCGGCACGCAAAACGGCCCGGCCAGCTTTCGCGCCGGGCTGGATCTCGAAATGCCCGGGCCTGCCCGACACATGGGCGAAAATTTACTGCCCGCCTTAACGGCAAGCGAAGCGGACGAGCGCCGCCTCGACGACGCCGTCGACCGCCTTGCGCGATTTGCCCAACGCTGCGCCAGCCCTCGCGCCTGGGACGCCAGCCCGCAGGCGCAGCGTCAGCGCCGGGAGGTTCTGGAAGCGGCGGCAGCGGCCGGTTTTGTTTTACTGCGTAACCGGGAGCAATTGTTGCCGCTCGCCCCGGCGCACGGCAGGCGCGTCGCAGTGATTGGCCCTAATGCTGCGCAGCCCTGCTTCCAGGGCGGAACGTTTGCCCGGGTCGCCCTGATGCCGGATCTTGTCTCCCCGCTGGACGCGCTGCGCCAGCGCCTGGCCCGCGAGGGCGCAACGGTAACGTATGCCCAGGGCGTTGAAAGCGACTACCGTATCCCGCCGCTGACCGCCCTGCCCTTGTTTGCCGCCAGCGGCGAGCCGGGGCTGGATGTCACCTACGCCTTGCCGGGGCGCGGAGCGCTGCACCATGAACGCCGCCACGCCTCGTCGCTCATCTGGTTTCGCGAGATGCCTGGCGTGGGCGATATGCCTGGCTTGCAGGAGCAGGCGGTGGTCACGGTCACGACTCGCTTCAGCGCGCCGGAAACAGGCGTTTATCGTTTCTGGCTTGGCGGCACGGGCGAGGTGTCGCTGCGGATAAATGGCCAGTGCGTCGGCCGATTCAATGGCGAGGCGGTGGACGGCGATATCATGGGCAAACTGATGCAGGCCCCGGCCGCAACGGTGGAGATAACGCTGGCGCAAGGCGAAGCGGTTGCATTTGAGCTAACGATGCAGCTTTGCGCATCCATCGCCCACGGTATCTGGTTCGGCTGCCGGCCGCCTCAGCCTCACGACCTGCTGGCGCAGGCGGTGGCCTGCGCGCGTGAGGCGGATGAAGCCATCATCATCATAGGTGAAACCGCCGATGCGGGGCTTGAGAGCATCGACCGCGACACCACAGCGTTGCCGCAACGGCAGGCGGCGCTGATCAGGGCCGTCTGCGCCGCCAACCCACGCACGCTGGTGGTGCTGAACGTCGCGCATCCGGTTGATACCCTTGAACTGGATGATGCCGCTGCGCTGATGATAGCCTGGTATCCAGGCCAGGAGTTCGGCCCGGCGCTCGCCGCCGTCGTGACGGGCGATAAAGAGCCGGGCGGACGCCTGCCGGTCACCTTCGCGCAAAAGGTTTCAGACTATCCTGTGCAGAGCCTGAAACCTGACCACGAGGGCAACCTTTACTATCACGAGCGGCAGTTTGTCGGCTACCGCGCATTTGCCGCCCGCAATCTGCCGGTCGCCTGGGCATTCGGCTATGGTCTGGGCTATGCGGAGATTGCGCTCTGCTCAGCGCAGTTGTTGGGCGGGGATCTCCACGCGCTTACGCTTGAGGTTGTGCTTGAGAACCGTTCCATGCGGGCGGGCAAAGCGGTGGTGCAGGTTTATCTGCGCGCGCCTGCCGGCGACGAAGCGCAGGAACCCCTTCGTCTCGCCGATTTCGCCGCATCTGAGACAGGCGCACAGGAGCGGCAGGTAATACGCCTGCCGCTGGCTGCATCGCTTTTTCAGCGCTGGAGCGCAAAGAAGCAGGCATGGGTAACCGTTGCGGGCAGCTATCAGCTTATGACGGGCTTTGCCAGTAACGCCATTGAGGCGGTGCATGAAATTTATCTGGATGAGCATGGCGGCATCACGCTGCTTTCATCCCGGTAACCCCAGGCCTGGCTCACACGGCAAAAAGCCCGCAAGCGTAAAGCTTGCGGGCTTTTTTTTCAATCAGAAGTTCCAGTACATGGATGACTGAAACAGCACGGCGTCATCGCGCTTGGGCACAAGCGTCGGGTTATCCTGCCAGGTAATGCCGTTAATCCAGTAAATGCCCTGCACCAGGCGCAGCGCGTGGGAGAGCGAGACGGCGTTAATGCTTTGCGGCGCTTCAAGGCCCGCTGGCTCCAGCGAGGTGCGGAATTTTTTACTGATAAAGGAGCGGGTATAGCCAAGCGAGGTCATGTCCTGCGGACGGCCCGGAAAGAGGCCAATATCAAAGAGCGTGACCTGGAAGTCGCTGGTATAGGCGTTACGATCGTCCGGGGCGTAGTTTACTTTCGTGTCGAGATAAAGCCCCAGCGGCAGTCCCTTTTGCGGTTGCGTCAGTTGAACGGTATTGGCGACATAAAAAGCATAGTTATCGCTGCTGTCGCCCGGCTTATCGAAATAGTCGTAATGCGACGTATTGTAGATGCCGCCCGCACGAAACCACAGCGAACGCGCATCTTCCTGCGCCTCCCGCTTGTAGCCCACCTCATTGACCAGTATCGGGTTGGCGCCGTCCACATGCCACTTCAGACCCCAGGGGTTCTGCTCGACATCATCCAGATGCCCTTTCGGCGACATGCTACGGCTCACCGCAAAGTTGTTATAAAAACGCTTTTCGCTGTCGCGGGCGATAAAAGTAAAGGTGGGCGTCGGCGCGTTAAGGCTGATCCCCACCTGCACCGGGATCACGCTGGTCGGCCCGAGCGCGGCGGAGGAGGAGTTACCGCCCAGAATCATGCCATAAAACTGGCGGATTAGCGGGTAATAACCGTATTGCAATTCGACCTGGCCATCTAATAATGGCTGATTAATGGCGAGCGTGGCGACATTATGCAGGCGCGGATAGCCCGCCTGATAATTCGAGGTTGCCCACTGGGCGGAAAAAGTAAATTGCGCGTCTTTAGTAAAACCGATGCGCGCTAAATCGTAAGTCAGATTGAGCGCCATACTTTGCGACCAGGTAAAATTTTGGCCGCTATATTCTTGCGGGTCGCGCTGCTGATCGCGCAAATCATAAAGTATGGTCGGATTCCAGCTCAGTTGCGCGCCCCAGCCGTAATCGGCAAGCTGGCTGCGCAGGCCGCCGGGATCGCCAATCAGCGACTCGCAAATAGAAGGCGCCGTGACAACCTGCTGCGAGCGGGTATTTAATTTATCCAGTTGTTCACAGCTATATTTATTTTCTTGCGCCGCCACGCCTGCGGAAAATAACGAAAGCGTCAGTGCGGAAAGTGAAAATAACGTCTTATTTTTGGTAGAGGTACAGCTCAGGTTCATAGGACCCTCGATATTATTATTTTGCAGGTAAAAAGGTGCCTCACCGCAGCGGGCAAATAAAACAGTGCCGCGCTGAAGTGAATGCGCTTAATAAAACGATGATGGGTACGGAATAATGATGTCGTCAGGATCGGGGCATGGCTCTCCCTACCCGCCGCGCGCAGCGGCAGGAGTGATGGTTTAAGTAATGCGTCAGGAAGACAGGGAAAGCGCGCGCGGCATGCGACGAGATGCGGTAAGCAGCACGCCAGCCAGCAAAGTCAGCCAGGCAAACACACGCAGCGTCTCCTGTAGGTTCCCCGTGACGCCAGTGGTCAGCGTGACCTGTATAGGGCTGATAAACATGCCGAGGAAAAAACAGGCGTGCCAGATGCCCATCCCTTTAGCACGATGCGCGGACGGAATGGCTTTCATCACCCACCCCAGCATCAGCGGAATAAAAAGGCCGTTGCCTGTCTGAGCGACAAACGCCGCCGCCACGCCCGCCGCCTGGTTGCCCGCCAGCGCTATCAGCAGCAGCCCTGTGCCGTAAATGCCATAAAACCACAGCAACTGTTTCTCAACAGGCTTGCGGGCAAGGCGCCCGTAAAACCATGCGCCAAGCGGAACGCCCACGCCGGCGATGGCGGTCGCAAGGCCGGTCTGGCTGCTGCTTTGCATACCAAGCAGGCTGAAAACCTGGCTTATTTGCAGCGGCTCCAGAAAATAGATAACTGAACTGCCGAGCGTCACCAGCGCGATGATCGCCATCTTACGGCGTGGAAAAGGCGCCGTCTGCGTCTGCTCTGTCTCCTCGTCTGGCCGGGCGGCAGTCTCGTGGGTAAAAAAGAGTAAGCCCAGAAAGATCGGGATAGCCAGCGCGTAGAGATAAACCGGGCCTGTCCAGCCAAACTGCCCCAGCACGCCGGAGCAGAGAATAATCAGCGTAGCGATAACCGACCCCACCCCGCCCTGGATGGCAAGCCAGCGGCTGCGTTGCTCGCCGGTAAAATAATCGCCGATAAGCGCATTGGCGGTAGTGAGGATAAAAGCATCGGCGATGCCCATCCCCAGGCGAACCAGTAAAATGGCGTACAAATCGTTAAGCAGCAGCGGCATAAGCCCGAACAGCGCGTAAATGCCTGTCGCATACATCAGCAAACGGCGACGGCTCAGCCGATCGGCGGCCATTCCCGCCAGCGGGGCTATCAGCGCCATGCTGATGGAAGGCAGAGTGACTATCATCGGCACCAGTAGCTGAACGTGCGGATGCGAAGAGAAATGCTGAAAAAGAACGGGCATAATCGGCAACATTGTCAGCGTTCCCATCACCGGCAGCATGCCCGCCAACATCAGTAACAACGCCTGGATGACGCCGGGCCTCGGATTGCTGGTCACTGGTCTGCGCATCTTTCTCTCCGCTCTTTCATCGTTAAGGTTTCGGATTACTAAAACAAGAACTCTAATTCTATTTTTGGGTCATTAAAAAAGGCGTTTTGCACACCTTCAACACCGCCGTATGTTAACAAAAAGTAAAACATACGGATTTCTAACCTACCTCAACCACCTGTATGAGACTGCGATAGCGCTCACATTCACCGCAACCTAATCACAAATTTTTAACAGATACGCAAGAACAAGTTAACAGTTAAGCGCGATTGCGTAATAAGAGGACCGTCTCGCAGAATGCGACGCCTGTTGCCGACAAAATGTTGCTCTCGCCTGGGGCATTCTTGCCCTTCGCCACACGCACCAACACTTTCCTCCGCCAATCCGTTTTGAGCAGTAATAAAAACTGCAAACCCTTTTAGAATGATGATTTACGACGGCGCTTACCCTGTGGCTATCGCCGCCGGGAATAGTCACTATCCGTCACTGCGATGCGTTGCCAGCCGCGGTCTCGCTACATTTTCTTCAGTAATAAAATAACTGGAGAATAAAAATGACAGCTTGTCGTGCTGCTTACCTTCTTGCCTGCGCCCTGGCATGCGCTTCCCCGGTAAAAGCGACGGAAAATGGCGGCTCAGTGGTGCCAGTGGGCGTACAGTCCATGCTGCCGGGTTTGTTGATGCCTTCCGGGAACTACCTGTATAACTACAACGCTTTCGTCAAAGGCTTTAGCGCCCGCGACTCGCATGGCCGTGATAATGGTCTTGGCATGACGATGTCTACCGAGGCGCATGCGTTTCGCCTGCTGCATGTGGCGGACCCTGGCTGACCGAACTCGGCAATCTGGCTTTTGAGGCCAACCTGGTTTACACCCGCACAAAGCTGGATATGGATTATGTTGACCCTTCTACTGCCGCCGGCATCAGCGATGTGACATTCGGCCCTTCTCTGGGCCGCCACTTCGGCGCCTGGCACGATCTGTTTACGCTGCTTGCCACCGCCCCCACGGGAGATTATGACCCGAACCGGCTGGCGAACGAGGGCCGCAATTACTGGGCCATTCAGGCCTCCTGGGCCTGGACCTGGTATCCGCGCCCGGATATCGATCTCAGCGGGCTGGCAAAAGTGGTCTGGAACGGGCGCAATCCCGACACGGATTACCGTTCCGGTATTGAAACTAACCTTGAATACTCAGCGAACTACTACTTTGCGCAGCATTTTTTTGTCGGCGTCAGCGGCTTCTGGCACAGCCAGATCTCGGACGATAAACAGTACGGGCGCCCGGCAGGAGAGAACGGCAACCGCATCAATGAAGTGACGCTGGGGCCGCAGTTTGGCTGGGGCACGCCGCGTTACGGCGCCTATTTCTCGTGGAAGCGTTCGTTGTACAGCAAAAATACGCTGGATATTTCCCAGCTATGGCTGAACACGTTTATCGCTTTCTGAAAACGCGACGTTCCCGCAAGCGGGAACGTCAGCCTGGGGTTTAGCGCGCTACGGCAAGCGCAATGCCTTGTCCGCCGCCGATGCAGAGCGTCGCCAGCCCGCGTGAAGCCTGGCGGCGCTGCATTTCGTAAAGCAAGGTCACCAGAATACGGCAACCCGAAGCGCCGATAGCATGCCCGAGCGCGATAGCGCCGCCGTTGACATTGACCCGGCTAGCGTCCCAGCCCAGCGCCTGCCCCACCGCCAGCGCCTGAACAGCGAAAGCTTCGTTCGCTTCAATTAAATCCACCGACGCCAGCGACCAGCCGGTTTGTTGCAAACAACGCCGTGTGGCCTCCACCGGGCCTGTTCCCATAACGGCAGGATCGACCCCCGCCGTGGCGCAGCCCGCAATCGTCGCCATGATCGGCAGCTTTAGCGCTTCGGCTCGCTCGCGGCTCATGACCAGCACCGCCGCTGCCCCGTCATTAAGCGTGGAGGCGTTGCCTGCCGTCACGGTGCCGGTCGGCATAAACGCCGGGCGCAACGCCGCCAGGCTTTCGAGCGAGGTCTCGCTGCGCGGCTGCTCATCCTCGCTGATAACGCGCAGGCGCCCTTTTCCCTGCGATACCGTCACGGGAACGCTTTCTTCAAGAAAACGCCCGGCCTCCCGCGCGGCAAGCGCTTTACGCTGGGACTCAAGCGCAAAACGGTCCTGTGATTCGCGGTCAATACCATAGTCCCGCGCCAGATTTTCCGCCGTCATCCCCATGGGGTAGTCATTAAAGGCATCCCATAAACCGTCGTGCAGCACGCTGTCCACCAGCGCCCCGTGCCCGAACCGCATACCGCTTCGCGCCTCGTTTAATAAAAACGGCGCCCGGCTCATTGATTCCTGCCCGCCCGCTATGACCGCCTGCGCCGCGCCGCTCTGAATCGCCTGCGCCGCCAGCTGCACCGCTTTCAATCCTGAGCCGCAGACATGGTTAACGGTCACGGCGCTGACGCTGACCGGCAGCCCGGCGCGCAGCGCCGTCTGACGGGCCGGATTCTGACCGCAGCCCGCCGTCAGCACCTGGCCCATGATCACTTCATCAATGACCTGCGGCGAGATGCCGCTGCGCGCCAGCAGCGCTTCTACCACCACGGCGCCCAACTCGACGGCGCTCAGCTTCGCCATTTCGCCCTGGAAGCGGCCTGTTGGCGTTCTTGCCGCCGCTACAATCACACATTCCGTCACGTTCACCTCAGAATTGCATTTCCGGCACGCTGTCAGGGATATGCAGCGGCCCGGCGGTTTTCGCCGCAATTTCATCCACGCTCACCCCCGGCGCGCGCTCACGCAGGATGAAAGCCCCGTCAGCAATCTCAAGCCAGGCGAGATCCGTCAACACCTGGCGGATACAGCCTGCCCCGGTCAACGGCAGCGAACACTGGCTGAGTAATTTCGATTCGCCGGTTTTCGCGGCGTGGGTCATCGTGACGATGATATTGCGCGCGCCCGCCACAAGATCCATGGCGCCGCCCATCCCTTTCACCAGCTTGCCGGGGATGGTCCACGAAGCCACATTCCCCTGGACGTCAACTTCAAACGCGCCGAGTACCGTTAAATCGACATGCCCGCCGCGGATCATCGCAAACGAATCGGCGGAGTGGAAAATCGCCGCGCCTTTGCGCGCCGTAACGGTCTGCTTTCCGGCGTTGATCATATCGGCGTCCAGCTCGCGGGCGGTGGGAAACGCCCCCATGCCCAGCAGGCCGTTTTCCGATTGCAGCATCACATCCATGCCTGGCGGCACATAGTTCGCCACAAGCGTCGGTATGCCGATGCCGAGATTGACGTAATAGCCGTCTCGCAACTCCCGCGCGACGCGCTGCGCCATTTGCTCACGCGTTAGCATCTTCGCCTCCTGCCCGTAAGGTGGTTTTTTCGATTCGTTTTTCGAAACGGCCCTGAATCACCCGCTGCACGTAAATGCCTGGCGTGTGGATTTGCGCCGGATCCAGCTCTCCCGGCGGCACTATCTCTTCCACTTCCACTACGGTAATACGGGCGGCGGCGGCCATCAGCGGGTTAAAATTTTGCGCGGTATGGCGGTAAATGATGTTGCCGTACCAGTCGGCTTTCCAGCCTTTGACGATGGCGAAGTCGCCCTTAATGGCATGCTCAAGAATGTAGTGCCGCTCGCCGAACTGGCGCGCTTCTTTCCCTTCCGCCACCGGCGTGCCGTAGCCTGTCGCCGTATAAAAAGCCGGGATCCCCGCCCCGCCTGCGCGAAGCTTTTCGGCAAGCGTTCCCTGCGGCGTTAACTCCACCTCCAGTTCGCCGTTCATTAACTGGCGTTCGAACAAGGCGTTTTCCCCAACATACGAGGCCACCATTTTGCGAATTTGGCGGTTTTCCAGCAGCAAGCCCAGGCCAAACCCATCAATGCCGCAGTTATTGGAGACCACCGTCAGGTTGCGCGTTCCCCGGCGACGAATTTCGGCAATCAGGTTTTCTGGTATGCCGCACAAGCCAAAGCCGCCAGCCAGCACGGTCATCCCGTCGTTTAACCCCTCCAGCGCGGCGGCAAGGCTCCCTACCCGTTTATCCAGTCCGCCCATTTACGCCTCCACAATGGCTACCGCGCGGGTAAACCCCGCCGAGCCGCGCCGGATTTTATAAGGGAAGCAACTGACCCAGAAACCGCTGTCGGGCAGCAGCTCCAGGTTAGTGAGTTTTTCCATCTGGCCGTAGGCGATGTCGCGCCCGGCTTTATGCCCCTCCCAGATAAGCGAAGCGTCCTGGGTTTTCATAAAACGCTCCCGGGTATAGCTGAACGGCGCATCCCAGCTCCAGGCATCGGTGCCCACAACCCGTACGCCCTGTTCGAGCAGCCAGAGCGTGGCGGCGCGTCCGATACCGCAGCCGCGTTGCAGATAATCTTCTTTGCCGTAACGGGCGCCCGCCGCGGTATTCACCAGCACGATATCGAGCGGCGAAAGGGTGTAATTCATCGCCGCTAATTTCTGCTCGAGATCCGCAGGCTGAAGGATTTCGCCATCCGGCGCGTCGCGGAAGTCGAGCCTGACGCCAGGGCGCAGGCACCATTCCAGCGGCAACTCGTCGATGCCGAAAGCCGGTTCGCCGCCGTTAGTCGTGGAGCTGTAATGCCAGGGCGCGTCCATGTGGGTGCCGTTGTGCGGCGTAACCGACAGCCGTTCCGACGCCCAGGCCTCGTTGCCCGGCATCTGGCTTTTCTCAAGGCCTGGAAACATGGCCGCCATTTCAGGCCAGCCCTGCTGGTGATCCATATAATCAATTTTCGGCAGCAGCGGCGGCGGGTCACTCCATGGGTTGTTATCGAGGGTGACGGAGAGATCGATCAGGCGACGGCCCTGTAAGAGGTTCATCGTTTTGCTCCTTAAACTATTTTTTGTTCTATCGCGCCGAATAGCGGCTGCCCGTCAGCGGTGCGGGCCTCCATGCGCACGGTTTCGCCAGGGGATAAAAACGGGGTTGAGGGTTCTCCCTGCCGCACCCTTTCCAGCGCGCGGATTTCCGCTATGCAGCTGGCGCCGAGGGCGGTGTCGCTGCCGGAAACGGTGCCGGACCCGACCAGCGTACCGGCGCGCAATGGGCGGGTCAGCGCCGCATGCGCGATCAGCTCGCCGAAATGAAAGTGCATTTGCGCGCCGGACTGGTTGCCAAAGCGCTCGCCGTTGCGGGTAACGCTCAGCGGCAGACAGACCCTTCCCTCGCGCCAGGCGTCGCCCAGCTCATCCGGCGTAACCGCCACGGGCGCAAAAGAGGAAGGCGGTTTGGCGTGAATAAAACCAAAACCGGTTTTCATCTCGCGGGGCGCCAGCGCGCGCAGGCTGACATCGTTGAGTTGTAACAGGAGCCGGACGGCGCCAAGGGCCGTTTGCGGATCGGCGCCCATCGCCACCTCGCCCACCAGCACGGCAAACTCGCCTTCAAAATCAAGACCGTCCGCCTCGTCGCGGCAGGGAATATCGTCGCAGGGGCCAAGAAAATGATCTCCGCTGCCCTGGTACATCAGCGGAATGCGATCAACATCCGGGATAGGCGGCAGGCGAAACGCCTGCTGCATGCGTTCGCCATGATGCAGAAACGCCGAGCCGTCCAGCCATTGCCAGGCGCGCGGCAGCGGCGCCATCATCGCTTTTGCGCAAAAGGGTTCCGCCTTCGCCAGTAACCTGTCATTGAGCGCTTCATACCGCTGTTGCAGTGCCGGAAAGAGGCTTTCCCAGCGCTCGACGGCGTGCTGCAAAGTGGGCGCGATATCGTCCGCCCGCGCCATCAGGCGCAAATCGCGCGACACTATCATCAGTTCGCCGTCGCGCTCGCCATTATTACGTGTTGCCAGTTTCATCGTTGTTGTTCCTCTCCAGCAGCAGCCAGCCCTTGGCGTCAACCCGGAAGCTCAGCGGTGTCAGCCGCTGCCCCAGGCAGGCGCCCTGTATGCACAGGCCGCTGTCAGGCTCGAACAGGGCGCCGTGGGCAAAACAGACCAGCCTGTCGCGCGCGGCGTTCATAAAAGCGTGCTGCTGCCAGTTCATGGGCGTGTTGAGGTGCGGGCAGCGGTTGCGCCACAGGTAGAGTTGCCCCTGATAGCGAAGCGCGATGACTTCCGCCTGGCCAATACCCTGCGGGTCGAAGCCTCGCGCCTCGCCCTCCGCCAGGCTTTCCGCCCGGCAAAGCCGAATGGCGCTGCCCATGATTAACGGGGGTTATCCGGGCCGGGCGCCCATTTTTCACGGTACGCCAGCAGGAAATACTGCGAATTATCCGCCCCCGGCATCGCCTCACGGGGTTGCCAGTTATCGTCGTGCAAATCCATATCCGCGTCGTATTCGATATGGCAGCCGAGGGGGCTATTGAAATACCAGAACCAGTTCGACCCAAGCTGGTGACGCCCCGGCCCCCAGAAGGACTGGTAGCCTTTCTGCACAAACCGGTTGCCCGCCATCATCAGCGCGGTCGGCCCGCCCATGTGGAAAGTGAAATGTTCAATGCCGGTCATAAACGGCGGCGCCTGAATCAGAAACAGCGTGTGGTGATCGAGCGTGCCGCCGGGGCGCAAAAATGGCCCTACGTGGGTGAAGCGATCGGTGCAGACAAACCCGAGGCGGGTGTAGAACGCTTCTGCGCGGGCCGAGTCCGGCACAAAATAGACCACATGAGAGAGCGACCGCGGCGCGCGATCCATCTCTTCACTGGCGCCGGTATGGTTGACCGGGCGGGTGTCGGCATCGCCCGGCGCGTTCACTTTTTCCGCCGCCAGCGAGACGGTTTTACGCTGCGTGATGCGAAAGCCGAGCGCGAAGCCCGCATCGTCCACACAGCGCAGCACGCCATCTTCGCCAAACTGCGCTTCGCGATCTTTACGAAGCTCGCCGGCAATCGCTTCAAGCGTGGCTTCGTCGGCCACGCCATACACCGTTTCGCGCAGCTGGCTGCCGCTGTGAAGGGGGGCGGGCAGCGACGGATCGTCGCGTTCGCGAAGCTGTACGCCGGTGCCGTCCAGCGCCTGGAAATAGCCGTTGCCGCTCTCTTCAAGACCATAATCGCGCAGGAACTGGCTGCAACTTTGCAGATCATCCACGCCAAACACCAGGTAATCAGGGCCAATAATCTTCATCGTTTTCTCTCCTGCTTTTTTCAGGCCACACGGCCGCCGAGGGTTTGCGCTACCCAGTCGGCGATGTAATGACCGGCGTTGATGGAGTTATCAAAACTGGAATGCTGTACGCCCCCTTCGCGGGCGGTAAAAATTTTCAGTTCGCGATGCGGGCTGTTGACCAGCTGTTCCCAGGTGCGCTGCGCCCATTTGACGGGGATCTGGGAGTCTTTTTCGCCGTGCGTAACCAGAAACGGCACGCGGATGCGATCGAGCACGCCGTCAAGGTGGACATTTTCCGCGATGCGCATAAAAGCATCGATGTCTTCGCCGCCCCAGACCCAGCGCACATGCTCCCAGTAATGGGGAACCGGGAAATCGCCCTCTTTTTCGCGGCGGCGTTTTTGCACTTCGCGCCAGTCGTGGTTGGCGCCCCAGACGACGCCGCAGGCGAAACGCGGCTCAAACGCCACGGCGCGCGGGCAGTAGTAGCCGCCAAGCGAGACCCCTTCCATGCCGATGCGCTGCGCGTCGACGTCCGGCTGCTGCTCCAGCCAGTCCACAATGCGCGAAGCCCAGTGCTCGCTGTCAAAGCGGGCCTTGAGATTGTGCAGCCGCAGCGCCTCGCCGGTGCCGGGTTGATCCACCACCAGGGACGATACGCCGCGCTTCGCCAGCCACTGCGGCAGGCCCACCAGGTATTTCATCTCTTTGGTGGAGTCAAGCCCGTTGACCTGCACCAGCAACGGCGCTTTTCCCGTCACCCCTTCGGCGCGGACATAAAGCGCCGCAAGCGTAGTGCCTTCATAAGGGATTTCAACGCGACGGCAGTTGGCGCGGCTGTAGCGAAGCCCGAGCGCGAATACGTCAAGAAAGCGGCGGTAAAGGGCTGTGCGCCCCGGCGCCTGATGCGCCTGTAGCCGTTCACAGGTGAGATAATAATTAGCGGCGCGCAGGTACTTTTCACCCGCAGACAGAAAGCGCTCGCGGGATTCATCTTCCGCCGCCAGCTCGCATAACTTATCGGCCATGCTGGCCCAGGTTTCCCTGAACGCGCGGGTGCCTTCCGCATCCGGCTTTTCTGACGCGGCCAGTAAAGGCGCGCACATCTCTTCAATTTCACCAATCCGGGCGCCCATTTCGAGAGAGAGATCCACGGAGAGGTTCCACACATAGTTATGGGGAAAATAGCGAAACATAATGGTCATCCTTCGACGTTCAAAACGCATGCTAGGGTCAGCCCTGTGAGAGGCACTCTCACACAGAGTGCCTGCATGCGACTAATCACGTGTCCGGATGCCAGGTATCGCTTGCACTGATACCTGGAAGGGGAAGGCGTTTTTCGTCAGGTAACGCTGTCAATGATGGCCGCTTTCAGCCAGTTAAAAATAGGATCGTTATCCAGGCTGCGATGCCAGCCGATAAATTCGCGCATAACCGGCAAATCCACAGGCACCGGGAAAATCCGCAGCGGCAGCAGCATGGCGTAATGCGCTGCGAGGCGTCGGTGCATAGTGGCGATGCGGGTGGTGCCCAGCAGCAACAGCGGCAGGGAGTGGTAACTGTGGGCCACCACCTCCAGCCGGCGGTTTAGCCCCGACTCGGCAAAGAGGCGCTCCTCAAGACCCGGCTGGCGTTCGCGGCCAAACACCACCGCAATATGTCCCAGCCGCTGCCAGTCATCCAGCGTCAGGGTATGTCCGACTTCGCTGTTGTTTTCGCAAACGACGCAGACAAATTGCTCTTCAAACAGCAGCTCCGAAGGCTGATCAGCTACCATAAAGCGCTCCGGCGCCACCATCATGTCTAGCTCGCCGCGGTTCAGCATGCCGGTAGACTGATGATCGGGGGAGAAAAACTCAAACGTAATGCCGGGCGCCTGCTGATGCACCGTTCGCAGCACATCTTTTAACATGACGTTGATCACATAGTCCGAGGCCATGATCCGAAAGTGTCGTTTGCTGGTGGCGGGATCGTCGACGGGACGCTTTGCGATGGCGTGCTGAATTTTGAAGAGGATCTCGCGCACGGGTGACTGAAGCTCCCGCGCCAGCGGCGTTGGCATCATTTTTCGCCCGACCTGGGTTAACAGGTCATCCTCAAAATAGGTGCGTAAGCGGTTCAACACACCGCTGGTTGCTGACTGGGTCATATGCAGGCGCCCGGCGGCGCGCGTAATGTTTTGTTCTTCAAGCAGCACATCCAGCGCAACGAGAAGGTTCAGGTCAAGATGCTGATAACGCATTGTCACAACCCTGGTGATAGAGGTGGTATTATCCTAAATCGAAAAATTAACAATGGCGCAACCTTTAATTAACTTTTCCAGCTTTGGTATCGTATTTTGAGATAGCGATCATCCTGTGTTGCGATTAGTCGGCCTTTTGCATGTTGTTTACGCTCAACGCTTCGCAAGCTTTGCAGAGAGTAAGAGATGACTATCAACAAGGTATTGATTGTTGGCGGAGGCATTGGCGGGTTATGTACGGCCATTGCGCTGCGTCGCGCAGGAATAGCCGTCGAGCTGGTGGAAATTCAGCCCCAGTGGCGTATTTATGGTGTCGGCATCATTCAACAAAACAACGTGGTGCGGGAGATGCAGCGCCTTGGCGTGCTGGAGCGCTATCTTGATGCGGCATGGGCTTTTGACCGCGTATCGATTCATACTCAGAACGGCCAGCCGCTGGCGACGTTTCCCGGCGAGCGGCTGGCCGGCGCGCAGTTTCCGGCCAATATAGGGATTTCAAGGCTCGCCCTGCATCAGGTGCTCTGCTCAACGGCGCAGGAACTGGGCGCGAAAATTACCCTGGGCCTGAGCGTGAAATCATTCAGCCAGGATGCCTGCGGCGTCGATGTCGTTTTTAGCGACGGCGCAAGCGCGCGTTATGACCTGCTTGTGGGCGCCGACGGCATCTATTCCGCGGTTCGCGGCATGCTGTATGGCGACCGCTTCACGCCGCGCTTCACCGGCCAGGGCGTATGGCGTTATAACTTTCCCCGTCCCCCTGAAGTGGACCATTTGATGTGCTTTGTCGGCGACGCCTTTAACTGCGGGCTGGTGCCGCTGGCGGATGACCTGATGTATCTCTTCGTGACCTCCTGCGAGCCGGATAACCCGCGTTATGCGCTGCAAGAGCGCGCCGCGCAAATGCGCCGTCGGATGCCCGCCTGTGAAGGCCTGCTCGGGGAACTTCGCCAGCAAATCGTTTGCGATGAAAGCGTGGTTTATAAACCGCTGGAAGAACTGTTTGTCGATGCCCCCTGGTATGACAATCGCGTGGTGCTGATTGGCGACGCCGTGCATGCCACCACGCCACATCTGGGGCAAGGCGCGGGCATGGCGATTGAGGATGCGCTGGTGCTGGCGGAAGAGTTGCAGCACAGCCCGGATGTTTTGCACGCCCTGCCGCGCTTTTACCAGCGCCGTCGCGCCCGTTGCGAACGCATATGGCGCGACTCGCTTCGGGTTGGGGAAAGTGAACTGCAACACGACAGCACGTTTGATCGCCAGCAGGTGATTCGGGACATGATGCTTTTCACGGCCCAGCCGGTTTGATTGCCAGGGATAATCCCACAAACCGCACAATGACGAGGTGCTGAAACAGGCCTGCGGAGATGGCATCGCTTTTGGACGCTGAATAAACAGGCTATTCACGCATTGCGGCGCGGCGGCTTTACGCTGCCGCCCTCGCCCGCTTTCACTCGCCGAGTGAAACTCCTGCCCTGAAACGCAGCTATTTCTCCTCTCCTGCTACGCTTAGTATCGACACACACTGACAGCAAAAAGAGGAAATCATATGGAACAGGAAATCACTGTAGTCGCCACTGTTAACGCCAACGCCAGTTCAGCACACCTTGTCGAAGCCGCGCTTATTGACGTGGAAAGAGAAGTCCAGGGCGAGCCGGGTTGCCTTCAGTACGCGCTTTATCGCAGCAATGAAAAACCGAACCAGTTTGTGATGCTTGAGCGCTGGGCTTCCCAGGCGGCGCTGGACGAGCATGGCAAAGGCGAACCTTTCCTGCGCTTTATGAAAGCGATTGATGGCCTGGCGGACCTTAGCGTCACCACCCTGACGAAGGTCTCGTAATCGGCCGTGTTGCCCATGCGTTAACCCGACGCACGGCGTAAAAAACGGCATAACGAGAAAAGGAAGCCAGCGCGCTTCCTTTTTCTCATAAATAAAGCATTAATTTTCAAATATATACATTCCACTGCGTAAAAAACACAAAAACTTAACTTGCAATAAGATCGCGCGCTACTTATATTTCCGATCGTGAACTGAACGACACAGACATCGCCTGACCATTTAAATAGCGCGCGATTAAATAGCCAACAATTAAGAGGGTTACACCATGAAACTGAAACAGACTATCCTTGCCGCAACCTTAGCCGCCGTCTCCGCCAGCAGCGTTGCCGCCCAGCCGTATGCCGACCACCGTGTGCAGGCGTTTCTTGACGCGCTGAACAGCAGCGGCGGCAAACCGATGGAGCAGCTCTCGCCGCAGGCGGCCCGCCAGGTGCTGGTCGATGCGCAAAAAGGGGCGGAATTGCCGCCTGCCGATGTCAGCGAAAAAACCATTCAGGTTAACGGTCAGCCTGTCCGCCTGAACATCGTGAAGCCGAAAGGCGCAAAGGGCACCCTGCCGGTCTTTATGTTCTTCCACGGCGGCGGCTGGATCCTGGGCGATTTCCCGACCCATGAGCGACTTGTACGCGACCTGGTGGTGGGATCCGGCGCAGCGGCAGTCTTCGTGAACTATACGCCGTCGCCGGAAGCGCACTTCCCGGTGGCGATTAACCAGGCTTACGCCGCCACCCGCTGGGTTGCCGAGCATGGCGCAGAGATAGGGGTGGACGGTTCCCGCCTGGCGCTGGCGGGCAACAGCGTCGGCGGCAACATGGTGGCGGCGGTCGCTCTTCAGGCGAAGCAAAACCATACCCCGGCTATCCGCTATGAGGTGATGTTCTGGCCTGTGACCGATGCGAATTTCAACACCGGCTCCTATAACCAGTTTGAAAACGGCTACTTCCTGACCCGCAACATGATGAAGTGGTTCTGGGACGCTTACACCACCAAAGAAAGCGATCGCAATAACATTCTGGCCTCGCCGCTGCGCGCAACGCCGGAACAATTAAAAGGGCTGCCGCCTACGCTTATCCAGACGGCGGAGCTGGACGTGCTGCGCGATGAAGGCGAAGCCTTTGGCCGCAAGCTCGACGCGGCGGGCGTGGAGGTGACAGTCACCCGCTATAACGGACTCATCCATGACTACGGGCTGCTGAACGCCCTGAGCACAGTGCCTGCGGTGCGCACCGCCATTCTTCAGGCCTCCACGGCGCTGAAAACGCACCTTAAATAACCGGCGCTTTTTTACCGCCCGGCGTGAAGGTAACGCGCCGGGCTTTTATTTTTCAGCGCCCGTGCGAAAAGCAGGATGCGTGCGCAGCAGGCCGGTGATCGCCTTCAGATGCTCGCGAAAGGCGCCGTGAAGCTTGCGAATGGCGGGCGAAAACTGTTTGCGGTGCGGACAGATCAGGCTTAGCGGCGCGGCTTCGCCCGGACAGTGCGGCAACACCACTTCCAGCCTGCCCGCCAGCACATCGGCGCTGAGATCAATCCACGATTTATAAACGATACCCATCCCTTCCACCGCCCAGCGGCGGGCCACGTCGGCGTCGTCGCAAAGCAGGCGGCTTTTAACATGCAGCTGGCGACGCATGCCGTTTTCCGGAAAGCTCCATTTATCGTAAACGTGGCCGTTCATGGTGAAGAGCAGGCAGTGGTGCTGCGCCACCTCGTCAAGCGTCGCCGGACGTCCGTGTTTCGCCAGATAATCGGGCGACGCGGCCATAACCCGACGGTTATCTTCCGCCAGCGGCAGCGCCACATAACTGCTGTTATCCAGCACGCCATAGCGAATGGCCACATCCACCGGGTCGCGAAAGACATCGCTTCGCTGGTCCGAGAGAAACAAGCGCAGCGAAATTTTTGGGTGTTGCTCGCAAAACTGCGTAATGAGCGGCAGCAAAACGTTGCGCCCGATATCGGACGGCACCGCCACTTTCAGCTCGCCCTGCAACTCATCTTCACTATTGTGCAGACTCTCCTCGCCTGCCTGCATTACCGCCAGCAGCTCCTGGGCATAGGGCAAATATTTTTCCCCTTCGGCGGTCAGGCGCAGGCTGCGCGTGGAGCGGGCAAAGAGCCGCCTGTCGAGGTCGCGCTCCAGCCGGTGTACGGCGGCGCTGACCTGCCCTGGCAGTAAATCCGCCTCGCGGGCGGCGTTAGAAAAGCTGCCAAGCGCGGCGGCCCTGACAAACAGCGTGACATCTTCCAGCCGAATCATCTTGTCTCCCGGGCCTGTCAATCGCAGGCCATCCCCTGAACAACATACCCTGTCAGCCCGGCGGGCCTGACCTTATTTGCGCATTTTTCGGTAATTATTTGAAAGGATTATGGCGCTTTCCGGCAAGCGGCTCAATGCGAATGACAACGCGCCCAGCGGCAGGATTTTCACTGCAAAAGAGAAAGTGCTGCCCGGTTTGCCCGGTTTTTCCGCCAGCCTGCCGGCATTACTCTGCTTTTCACCGGGCGGCCACCGCCTTCACCCTGAATAACAAGAGAAATGCCATGAAAGCTATCGTATACAGCCAGAACGGTTTACCCCTCAGCGACGCGAAATCCCTTTATGAAATGGAGCTGCCGAAGCCGCAGCCAGGCGCCCATGACCTGCTGGTGAAAATCCGCGCCGTATCCGTCAACCCGGTCGACACCAAAGTGCGCGCCGGTTCGCCCACCGATAAACCGCGCATCCTGGGCTGGGATGCGGTCGGCACCGTCGAGGCGACGGGCGAAAACGTCACCCTGTTTAAGCCAGGCGATGAGGTTTATTACGCAGGCTCCATTACCCGCCCGGGCGCTAACGCCGAGTATGGCCTGGTGGATGAACGCATCGCCGGGCATAAACCCGCAAGCTTAAGCGACGCGGACGCCGCCGCGCTGCCGCTCACTTCGCTTACCGCGTGGGAACTGCTGTTTGACCGCCTGGAAGTCACCGATGGCGAAGGCGACGCGCTGCTTATCATCGGCGCCGCAGGCGGCGTGGGCTCTGTTCTTACGCAGCTTGCCAGCAAGCTCACCGGCCTGACGGTTATCGGCACCGCTTCCCGCCCGGAAACGGCGGAGTGGGTGAAATCTCTTGGCGCGCATTATGTTATCGACCACACCCGCCCGCTGACCGAAGGGCTGCGTGATATCGGCATTCCCCAGGTGCGTTATGTGGCAAGCCTGACGCACACCGACAAACACTACGGGCAGATTGTCGACGCGCTGGCCCCGCAGGGCAAACTGGCGCTGATTGACGACCCGGAAAGCCTGGACGCCGTGCCGCTCAAGCGCAAAGCCGTTTCGCTGCACTGGGAGCTGATGTTTACCCGCTCGCTGTTCAACACGCCGGATCTCAGCCGCCAGAACGCGATCCTGGAAAACATCCGCCGCCTGATTGAAGACGGCACGCTGAAAACCACCACCGGCGAGCACTACGGCAAAATCACCGCCGAAAACCTGCGCCGCGCCCACGCTTTTATCGAAAGCGGCAAAGCGCGCGGCAAAATCGTACTGGAAGGCTTCTGATAACCACGCCGGGCGCTGCGGCGCCTGTGCATAACAACAATAAGGAATTCCCATGCGTAACATTCGCTCTTCCCGCCGCGCGCTGGCGCTGGCCGTTGCCCTGGCTTTCGCAGGCACTCTCTTTACCGGCGCGGCGGCCGAGGCGCAGCCCTTAACGCTCGCGGAATTAGCCAGCGATCGCGTTATCGGCCAGCCTGAGGTGGTCGCTACCTTTAACGGCGCCATGCCCACCGGCGTTACGGTGACCGAAGCGGGTCGCATTTTTGTTAACTTCCCGCGCTGGGGAGACGACGTGCCTTTTACCGTGGCCGAAGTCAAAGGCAACCAGCTTGTGGCTTATCCCAACCCGGAAATCAACAAAGCGGATAACGCCAGACCGGGCGAGCGCTTTTTAAGCGTGCAGAGCGTGGTGGCCGACGGCCTGGGCCGCCTGTGGGTGCTTGATACCGCCGCACCCGGCTTTTCAAAACCGGTAACGGGCGGCGCGAAGCTTGTCGCCATCGATCTCAAAACGAACAACGTGGTGAAAACGCTGGTCTTCCCGCCGGACGTTATCCTTGATGCCACCTACGTTAACGACATGCGTTTTGATTTTCGCGTCGGTAAAGCAGGCGTGGCTTACGTAACGGATTCGTCATTGTCCGGCACTGGCGGCATTATCGTGATGGATCTCGCTACCGGCAAGGCGACCCGCCGCCTGACCGGCGACCGTTCCACTTCGCCGGAACCCGGTTTCGTCCCGGTAGTGGAAGGCGAAACGCTGTTGCAGCGCCATAAAGATGGCTCCACCGCGCCGTTCAGCGTCGCTTCCGATGGCATCGCCCTGTCGCCGGACGGCAAAACGCTCTACTACAGCCCGCTCTCCGGCCGCCACCTTTACGCCGTTTCCACTGAATTGCTGCGCGACCCTGGGGTCAGCGAAGCGCAGCTTGCCGCCGCCGTAAAAGATGCAGGCGAGAAAGGCGCCTCCGACGGCCTGGAAGCGGACGCCAACGGCGCGGTTTACGCAGGCGATTACGAACGCAACAGCATCCGCAAGCGCGAGCCGAACGGCGAATGGCGCACCCTCGCCCACGGGCCGCAGATCTTATGGCCCGATACCCTCTCGGTGGGGCCAGACGGCTATCTCTATTTCACGGTGAACCAGCTTAATCGCCAGCCGGGTTTTCACGGCGGCAAAGATTTGCGCCAGAAGCCTTACGCCCTGCTGCGCGTGCGCATTAACGCAGCGCCTGCGCCGACGCATTAAGACGGCAGCATAAAAAAGGCCGCCCGTGGGCGGCCATAACGGCTAGCTGAGATTAAGCCGGGCGCTGAGCGCTTCAATTTGCGCCTGCCAGTGGGCCTGAAGCGCCGGTTTCTGGTGCTTTGGCTTGCGCGCTTTGTCTTCCTGAAGCTTTTGCTCAAGCGAGAGCAGCGCGGCAAGCAGCGACTCCTCGTCTTCGGGCATCGCCGCCGGGCGAACATCCGCCCCGGCCGTTAGCGCCGCTGCCACGCCCTGCTCCCCGGCCAGCCGCTCATAAACCGCCGCAAGATCGTGCCACTCGCTGAGCCTGCGATCGTCGATAAGCCAGAAGCGGTTGCAGCTTTGCTCGATCAGGCTGCGATCGTGCGTGACCAGCAGCACCGCGCCGCTGAAACCGCGAAGCGTCGCCTCAAGTTCCTCTTTGCCCTCCATATCCAGATGGTTGGTCGGTTCATCCAGCAGCAGCAGCGAATAGCGCCCAAGCGTCAGCCCGACAAACAGCAGGCGCGAACGTTCGCCGCCGCTCAGGACGCTCACCCGCTGCTGGTGGCGCGCATAGGGAAAACCGGCGCTAATCAACGCGCGTTTGCGCTGTTCATCATCCGCCGTCGAGAAACGCGCCAGCGCTTCAGTCAGGGTTTCGTCATCGCGCAACTGCCGCTGGCTCTGATCGTAATAGCCGATACGCAGCCGGGGATGAAACAGCCCTTGCTCCTGCGCTTGCCAGGCCCGCCACAGGTGCTGAAGCAGTGAAGATTTGCCCGCGCCGTTGCGCCCGACAATAGCGACACGGTCGCCGCTTTTTACCTGCAATTGCTCAAGGGAGAAGAGCGCAGGGGCATCCGCAGCCGGACGCACCTCAAGGCGCGACAAAGCGAGCAGCCGGTCCGCCTCCAGCGTTTCACCCTGCAACTGCAACCGCCAGCGGCTGCCTTCGGTAAGCCGGGTTTGCGTATCTTTCAGCCAGTCGGCGCGTTTTTCCATCTGCTGGGCTTTTCGCGCCAGGCCTTCGTTATCGTAGTCGCGTCCCCAGAGAGCCATGCGCCGGGCGCTCTTTTCAATACGCTCGATCTCCTTTTGCTCCGCCTGATGGCGCTGCGCGTCAGCTTCGTCCTGCGCTGCCAGCGTTCGCCTGGCGGCGGTACAGGGCAGGCGGAAAAATTGCAGCGTTTTATCGCGCAGAATGAGCGTGCCGTTGGTGACGCTGTCCAGCAGACGGCTGTCGTGAGAAACCAGCACGACGCTGCCACCCCAGCGGTTCAGGAAGTTTTCCAGCCACAGCAAGGTGGGCAGATCAAGATGGTTGCTCGGCTCGTCCAGCAGCAGCAGGTCGGGCTGCATTATCAGCGCCCGCGCCAGCAATAAACGCGTATGCTGCCCGCCGCTCAGCGTCCCGGCGGTGTGCGCCCCTTGTTCAGCGCTAAAGCCGAGGCTCGCCAGCAACGCTTCGCAGCGCCAGCGCCCCGCTTCGCGCTGCGATGGCGGCAGGCGCGCCAGCAGGGCCTCCAGCAGCGAACAGTGGTAAAGCGCATCCGGCAAAGATTGTTCCACCCGCGCAAGCAGGCTGGCCCGGGAAGCCGTTACGCTGCCGCGGCTGGCGGCAAGCTCGCCGCTGAGGATTTTCAGCAGGGTGCTTTTGCCGCTGCCGTTGTGGCCGATAAGGCCGATGCGATCGCCCTTTTTAATGGCGAAGGAGATGTCGTGCAGGAGTGTTCCGAAGGCGTTGTCATAGCCGACAGAATGAACAGAAAGCAGTGTGCTCATGTGCTTACCCGTGATTTGCAGGCATGAGAATGCCTGTCGTCAATATTCGCTGACGACAATCCGGTAAGCCGGAGGGAAGAAAAAAGCGGCGTTAGCTTCGCTCAGGCTGGATTATCGCAGCACGATACCGGTAATGCCTGAGCGAGACCAATCACCATAGAGGTGTGAGTGAACAAACAATTCACACATCGGCATAGCATTCCTCCTTGTATTTGTTAAGTGAATGAATGAGCTGACTATAGAGCGTTAGCCAGTGAAACACCAGATCGCAGCCCCAGATCGCAGCCCCAGATCGCAGCCAGTGTGCTGAAGTAAAAATGTGCTGAAGTAAAAATGTGCAGGCCGTTGCCTGCACTTTCATGCCCATACGGCCGCGTCTGTTTTGCAAAACGATCAGGGTTGCCAACACATTTTCTTATGAAATAAACCTAACGGTAATAAACGAACCTGGCGTTAACTAATTAACGCCAGCTGTTTTATTGCCGCACAAAATAAGTGATAACGGGCAAGAACTATAACAATGCAAATCAACCTTTCAGGTTATTCATAACTTATTCTCATGCTAAAAAATCCGCACCGGTAATAAATATTTCATCTTTCTGGTTTATAAAAAGGCCCGCCGCTGCGATTTATCTTAATTTCCCTCTCCATCTTGTTTAGCAGAATTAATAAATTTAGAGTGATTTCGACCCGTTTATTATTAACGCCTCTTATTCATTTTTAGCTTCCTGTTAACAAGGAGTCGTAAATGGCTATTGATATGTTCCTGAAAGTCGACGGTGTGACCGGCGAATCAAAAGATGCTAATCACAATAACTGGATTGATGTGCTGTCATTTAACTGGGGCGCCTCTCAGCCAGGCAATATGGCGGTCGGCGGCGGCGGCGGCGCGGGGAAAGTCAACTTTCATGATTTAACCGTGCAGTCGCTGGTGGATAAAGGCACGCCCGCTATTCTGAAATTCTGCGCCAGCGGCAAACACGTGACGAAAGTTGAGCTTTCCGTCTGTAAAGCGGGCGGCCAGCAGGTGGAATATTCCCGCGTGGTGCTTGAAGATGTGCTGGTCACCCGTACCGAATTTACCGGCGTTGGCCATACCGACGCGCTGCTGGTGAATTACCATTTCCAGGCGTCGAAAGTGAATTTCCATTACTGGGAACAATCCAGCCAGGGCACAAAAGCGGCGGAAACGAAGTCAGGATGGGATATTAAACAAAATAAAGAAATTTAACGTTAAGGAGTCGCTTTCGTGGCAGAAATTAACGCAATGATCAACGCCCTGCTCGCCGACCGCTCTTATTTTACGACCCAGCAGTTGCATAGCATGATTGAGTTTGTGAATGAACTTGATGAAGAAACGCTTTATCAGTTCGAAAACTCTGATGACCGCACAATTATGTTTGCCTATGAGCAACTGGTCTTTCCCGACAGGCGTAATCGCACTGACGATCATGAAATGCAATTGCTCAACCGCCCTGCTAATACCGCCATACAAAATAACCGCGCTTTCTTTGAGCGTTATAATACGTCGGTTCCTTATGGCCGCGGGTATGGCGGTAACGTTTACGAAGACGCCACGAAAATTAAGTACGATTACGCCGGCAAAATATTGTCCGCCGTCGGCGGCCTGGCGACCATGGGCGGCGGGATAGCGGCGGCGGTGGCCGCCACCACCACCAGCACGGTTCGCGCGGTGTTAACCGCCACCGGCGGCGCAGCTTCGCTGGCAGGCGGCGCGCTGGTAGTGCTGCGCAACAGCCTCGCCGATAGCCAGATGGCCAGCAATAAGCGGTTTATAGAAACGGTCAAAAAGATCGTAAAGGCGCGCAACAAGGTGAATAAGTTTTTTGAGGATACCAATAACAAAGTGGTGAAGGATCCTGCCAAAGCCGCCACGCAGCTACAGGCCGGGCTTAGCTCCCACCCCAGCCGCTTTACCCGTGGGCCGAATAACACAACGGTTTACCAGAACCTCTCCGCAGTGGAAAAACTGCTACAGGAAGATTTCGCAAGCCAGCATTACAACATCAAAAGCAAACTGATTATCCGCAACGGCGACCCGTGGTTTATCCGGCTGGAAACCCTGCGCAGCGAACCCAGGGAGCTAAGCCAGATGGACCTCGAGGTGTTGCAAAACGTGGCGAGCCGTCTGTAATGTCGCCTTGCTTTGCCAACCCGCGACAGCGGACATGAGCGGCGGCGCCGCGTTCTCTCTCGCCGCTCCGCCCGCGTTCTTTTATCCCTCCTGTGACCAGGCAAGCGCGAAAACCCGCACTACACTCTTTGCTTAGTCTGCGCCTTATTCAGGAGGGGTATTTTGCCTGCCGGAAATAAACGTCTCGCTCTGACCGGTTTCTTGCTCATCGCCGCCGCCTACGGCCTGGCGCGCTTTTCCTGGGGGCTGTTGCTGCCGGGCATCCGGCAGGATATTCCCCTCTCTCTTTCGGTGGCGGGCACGCTCGCCTCCGCCTCTTTCGCCGCTTACTGCGTGGCTGTGATTTTCGCGTCTGTCTGCACCGCGAAAACCGGCCCCCGCTTCCCTTCCCTGCTTGCCGGGCTTTGCGCGGTGGCGGGTACGGCGCTCATCGCCTTTTCTCATAGCGCGGCAGGGCTGATGGCGGGCGTTATCTGCGCCGGGCTGAGCGCCGGGCTGGTTTCGCCGCCGATGGCGGAAGCGGTAAACCGCAACGTGGCGAGCGGCGAGCAGCCGGTGGTTAACACGATTATCAATGCCGGGACGGGCGGCGGCGTTATCTTCTCCGCGCTTGCGGTGCTGGCGCTGACGGACAACTGGCGCGCCACTTATCTGTTCTTTGCCTGCGTCTCCCTCATTCCCACCCTGCTGGCGCTGAAAACCCTTCCGGCGGGCGCCTCGGGAGAGACCTTTTCACTCAAAACGCAATTCGCCGCCTTCCTTGCCCCGGCGCTTCGTCCGCCGCTGGTGGTGGCGTTTCTGAGCGGGATCGCCAGCGCCGCCTACTGGTCTTTCGGCCCGGTGATGTTTACCTCGCAGGCGGGGGTAAACGAGCGAACCATTACGCTGCTCTGGCTGATTACCGGCGTGACGGGCTGCTTCGGTCTTGTCACTGGCTACTTAACTAACCGCTTCGGCGTAAACGCGGTGCACCGCATGATGCAGGCGCTGACGGTAGCGGCCTTTGTACTGTTTATTTTCGCCTCGCGCAGCCCGCTGGCGGTTTATCTGGTGGCGGCGCTCTACGGGTTCGCTTATATCACCCTTTCCGGCGTGCTGCTGGTGAGCGGCGTGAACGCGACGGCTGACAAGCCCGCCGCAGGATTAGGCGCGGTTTTTTTAATGCTGGCTATCGGCCAGGTGGCGGGCGCGGCGGCGTTTGGATTGCTGCTCGACAGCGCAGGCGCGGTTATCGCGCTGCTGATTTTTAGCGCCGTCGCCCTGCTGGCTATGCTGTTGCCCGTCGCCCGGACGCAGAAAGGCGACGTTGTGGACGCGGCGTTTAAGTAACGGCTTTATAATGGCGGGCTGATTGCATAACAGGTTTACAACATGAAACGTTTGTCGCTTCGCTTTATTATTCCGCTGGTGGCTGTCGCCCTGCTGCTGGTCTGGTGGTTGCGCCCGCACTACAGCAACGAGGACAAAGCCAGATACGCGGCGGTGTTCTGTTCGGTTAACCACGCAGACGCCAGCACGCGGCTTTCGCAAATGCAACAGGTGATTGAAGGCGGCAACAGCGATTATGCGCTGCACAAAACGACATTTTCGCCTTCGCTTGCCAAAGCGGTTATCCGCCGCTGGGAACAGCTGAGCGGCGAAGAAAAACAGCGCGCCCGCGACCCTGCCGCCTGCTCCGCCCTGCTGGGTGCCGCCATGCGCCGCTAGCTAGACCGGCGGCAGCAGCGCCAGCGACGCTTTCATCTCCTTCGCCTCCTCCCCGGGGCTTCGCCCGAACAGACGGCGAAATTCACGGTTAAACTGCGACGGGCTTTCATACCCTACTTTAAACGCGGCGGAAGCGGCGGAGAGGTCGTCGCGGATCATCAACAGCCGCGCCTGGTTCAGGCGCACGGATTTGATGTATTGCAGCGGCGTGGTGCGCGTAACGGCTTTGAACTGACGGTGAAAGACCGGCACGCTCAGCCCCACTTCGCTCGCCAGCGTGCTGATGTTAAAGGGCTGCGAGTAGTCATCGTGAATGCGCAGCAGCACCTGCGAGATAGAAGCGAAATGCCCCTGGCTTGCCAGCGCCGCTTTTATCGCCCCGCCGCGCTCGCCCACCAGCACGCGATAGTAAAGCTCCCGGACCACCTGCGGGCCAAGCACCGCCGCCTCCTGTTCTGAGGAAAGCGCCCGCAGCAGGCGCAAAGTGGTATCCGTGAGCCTCTCATCCAGCGGCGTGGAAATAATCCCTTCCGGCGCCTCGTGATACGGCGCCCGGGCGCTGCCAATGGTCATCACCAGCTCTGAAAGCACCGTCATATCCAGCGAAACGGCGAGGCCGAGCAGCGGCTCCTGCGGCGAGCCTTCTGTCTCCGTGGAAAACGGCAGCGGCACGGAAAGCACCAGATAATGCTGTTTATCGTAGTGATAGACCTTGTCCGCCAGATAACCCCGCTTCGCCCCCTGACAAATAATCACGATGCTCGGCTCATACACCACAGGCGTGCGGCCAAGCGGCCTGTCGGAGCGCATAAAGCGCACGCACGCCAGCCGTGAGCGCGTGTACCCCTCCTGCGGCGCAAGTTTGTTCAGCAGAGCGATCATCTCCTCCATCAGGCGGTCTCCTCAGCGCGATGCGTTATGGATGCGTTATGAATGTGCAATAACTTTGCCGCTTAACCTGCAAAAGCGAAAGCCCCCAGACAGGATTGGGCAATCATACGATAAGAATGGCGCTTTTTTGCGCACTCTGCCCGCCGTAACATCGTTCCTGAAGTCACCACCCTGTTTATGGAGTACACCCGATGCAAAATTCAAAAGTTATTCTGCTCACCGGCGCCAGCAGCGGTATTGGCGAAGCCACGGCCCGTCTGCTCGCCCGGGAAGGCCACAAGCTGGTTATCGGCGCCCGCCGTACGGAACGTTTGCAGGCGCTCAGCGAAGCGTTCAGCAATATTGACTACCTGGCGGTGGACGTGACCCGGCCTGAGGATCTGCAAAAGATGGCGCAGCACGCGCTTGATGCGCATGGCCGTATCGACGTGCTGATTAACAACGCTGGCGTTATGCCGCTTGCGCCGATGTCAGCCCTGAAACTCGACGAATGGAACCAGACGCTGGATGTGAACGTTCGCGGCGTGCTGCACGGCATTGCCGCCGTGCTTCCCATCATGGAGCAGCAAAAGCAGGGGCAGATTATCAGCGTCGCCTCCATTGGCGCGCACCTGGTCTGGCCTTCCTGCGCGGTTTATTGCGCCAGTAAGTTCGCCGTGCGCGCCATTATGGATGGCCTTCGCCAGGAGACGGACGCGGTTCGCGTCACTGTCGTCAGCCCGGGGGTGGTGGAATCCGAGCTGGCGGACCACATTACTGATGCGTCCGCACGGGAAGCGATGGTCGATTTTCGCCGCGTGGCGCTGCCTGCCGACGCCATCGCCCGCGCTATCGGCTGGGCTATCGCACAGCCCGACGGCGTGGACGTGAGCGAAATCGTGGTGCGCCCGACCGCCAGCCCTTACTGATTGCGGGCGCGGGCTTGCCGTGGCGGCGCATTGAGGCCCGCCATGGCTGCCCTTCAGGCCGTTCGCAGCCACAGGATCACGCCATAAACCAGCAGATGCCCGGCGTAGGCATAGTAGAAAAACTGCCGGGGCATAAAGCGCGGCGAATCGTCCGGTTTTAGCCGGGCGGCCAGGTACAGCCCGGCGACCGGGAACAGCACGGTCGGCAGAACATAATAAGTAAGCGTGTCCAGCGGCTGCTCCGCAATGCGGTACATGCCGTTTAGCATCAGCAGCGCCGCGCCTGCCAGCGCAAGCGACCATGCGCGCCACTGGCCGAGCTGCGGCGAGAAGAGCGTCGCAAGCGACAGCGTCAGCATAATCCCCTGCGGGCCATAGCTGGCGAAGTTCAGGGGCCAGACCAGCAGGCACAGCAGCAGCGTTCCGGCCGCCACGCCCCGCTCCTGATAACGCCAGGCCCAGGCGAGGAGCTGCGTTACGCCGGCAAACACAAACAGAATATTCAGCGCATACCAGGAATAAATGTCGCGAAACGCCAGCCAGAAAACGGGCTGGGTGATGAGCGACCAGATCCACAGACGGTTCGCCCGCGCTTGCAGGCGTTCTGGCTGACGGTTGATATTCAGCGCCCAGATCAGCGCGAACAGAGGAAAAGCCATGCGTCCGAAGGCAAAAAGCGCAGGCCAGGAAGGCGCAAGAAAAAGGGTGTTGGCGTGATCAACCATCATGGCGAACAGCGCCAGCAGCTTGACCATATCAACAGCGCCGGGGCTGAGCCTTACTGACAGCGGGGATGAGATCATCGCGTTTCTCTTTCCAGGGGGCCGTTAGGGAAGTTCTTTCGTTAACAGAGGGTTGCAGCTTCACAGTGTAGCGCATCGTGCGGCGCGCCCGGCGGCTCTTTTCTTCGCCCATAAAAAAACCCCCGGCGCCTGGCGTCGGGGGTTTCGGTTAAGCGTAAAACTTACAGCGCCATATCGTGCTGGGCAGGCGCTTTTTCGGCTTCCGCCGGTTTCGCCTGCGGCATGGTCTGCGCCGCTTCTTTCATCTGGATAACCGGCGGTTTGGTCAGTTGCAGCGTCGCGGCGGTTTCATCCCACACCTGCTGGGTGAGCGCTACGTTGCCGTTGAGCTTCTGGCCGTAGGTCGGGACGATTTCGCGCAGCTTGCTCTGCCACTCAGCGGATTTATACTGCTCCGGGAAGAGCTGTTTAATCACGTTCAGCGAGATAGGCGCAGCGGTAGAGGCGCCCGGAGAGGCGCCAAGCAGCGCCGCCACGGTTTTCTGCTCATCGGTCACGATCTCGGTGCCAAGCTTCAGCACGCCGCCTTTCTTAGCATCTTTCTTGATGATCTGCACGCGCTGACCGGCCTGAATCAGTTTCCAGTCCTCTTTACGCGCGGACGGGTAGTACTCTTTCAGCGCTTCGAAGCGGTCTTCATCGCTCAGCATGACCTGGCCGACCAGGTATTTCACCAGATCGAAGTTATCGAGGCCGACATCGGTCATCGGGATAACGTTTTTCGTGGTGGTGGTGCTCAGCAGATCAAAGAACGAGCCGTTTTTCAGGAATTTGGTAGAGAAGGTCGCGAACGGTCCAAACAGCACGACGCGCTTGCCGTCCAGGAAACGGGCGTCCAGGTGCGGTACCGACATCGGCGGCGCCCCGACAGAGGCCTGGCCATAGACTTTCTCGCCGTGCTGACGGGCGATTTCCGGGTTTTCGCTCACCAGGAAAGAGCCGCCTACCGGGAAGCCTGCATAGTTGTCCGCTTCCGGAATGCCGGTTTTTTGCAGCAGCTTCAGCGCGCCGCCGCCTGCGCCGATAAACACATACTTCGCGTCTACCGCACGCTCATCGCCGCTTTTCACGTCGGTGATGGTGACATGCCAGGAGTTGTCGTCGTTGCGTTTGAAATCGGTTACTTCGGAAGAAGTTTCCAGCTTGAAGTTGTTCTGCTTCTTCAGGCTGCCCACCAGCTGGCGGGTGATTTCGCCATAGTTTACGTCGGTGCCGACCGGCGTCCAGGTCGCGGCGACTTTCTGGTTTGGATCGCGGCCTTCAATAATCAGCGGCGCCCATTTTTTGATCTGGTTTTGATCGGTAGAGAACTCCATCCCCTGGAACAGCGTGGTCTGCTGCAACGCTTTGTAGCGCTTAGCCAGGTAATCCACATTGTCGCCCCAGACAAAGCTCATGTGCGGCGTGGAGTTAATGAAAGAGTGCGGGTCGTGCAGCACGCCGCGTTTAACCTGGGTAGACCAGAACTGGCGAGAGATCATAAACGCTTCGTTGATCTCCAGCGCTTTGCTCACGTCAATGGTGCCGTCTTTACGCTCAGGCGTATAGTTCAACTCCATGTTGGCGGAGTGGCCGGTGCCGGCGTTGTTCCAGCCGTTGGAGGACTCCAGCGCAACGCCGTCGAGTTTCTCAACCATGATCTGTTTCCAGTCCGGCTGAATTTCCTGTAGCACGGTGCCCAGCGAGGCGCTCATGATACCGCCGCCAATCAGCAGCACATCGGTTTTTTCCGTGGTGGTTTCTGCGTAAGCATTTGAAGCGACAAGAACTGCAAGAAGAGATAAAGCGGGAACAAACTTTTTATGTTGTGGCATTTGCGTAAAAATCATCAACTACATTTGAAAAATTAGGTGATTATTTTAACAGGAATATTAACAATTGAAAGCCATTTTCAACAAAAGGTTAACAACCTTATCTTTTGTGGGACATTATCCCCCGCAGGCAGCGTCGCGGCGGATAACGAAGCGGGGCCTGGCGATCCGCCCCGTCCCCGCTCCGCTGGTTATTTCAGATTCGCTTTGAAGAAAGCGTCCAGACGATCAAACGGAATTTTGTCCGCCCTGTCATAGAGATCGACATGATCGGCGCCGGGCACAATAACCAGCTCTTTCGGATTGCTCGCCGCTTTGTACACATCCTGCGAATAATAAAGCGAATGGGCCTTTTCCCCCGCCACCAGCATTAGCGGGCGCGGCGAAACCATGCCGATATTCGCCATCATCGGGAAGCTGAAGAACGGCATCGGCGTCGTGGCGGTCCATGCTCTTGTGGAGTTGATGGAACGCGGGTGAAAACCGCGCGGTTTGCAATAGTAGTTGTAAAAGCTCACCACCACCGGGTCGGCGTCTGGCGCAAGCGTATCGGGAAACAGGCGGCTGCTTTTCACAATATTGCCTTGTTCGTCAAACGGCACCTCATGATATCCGCGGGCGAAAGCGCCGTTTTGCGCATCCACCCAGCGCTGCTGGCTGAGGTAGTCGATAACCTTGTGGCGCTGCTCCAGCGTGTAGCTGTCTTTATAACCCCGGCTCATGCTGCGCGACATATCGTACATGGACGCCGTGGCGACGGCTTTAATACGGGAATCGCTGGAGGCGGCGGTAATAGCCATGCCGCTCAGGCCGCAGACCGCCATCACGCCGATGCGGTTACGATCCACCGAGGGCAGCAGGCCGATAAAATCCACCGCCGCGCTAAAATCTTCGGTGAAGATTTCCGGCGACGCGGTATCCCTCACCGCCCCGCCGCTTTCACCGGTAAAAGAAGGGTCGAAGGCGAGCGTCACAAAGCCGCGTTCAGCCAGCGTCTGGGCGTAGAGACCGGAAGACTGCTCTTTTACCGCGCCAAACGGGCCGCTTAACACAATCGCGGGCAACCGGGCTTCGCCACGATTTTTCGGCTGATAAAGATCCGCTGCAAGCGTAATGCCGTAGCGATTGCCGAACGTCACTTTTTCATGGTCAACGTTTTCGCTTTTGGGGAAGGTTTTGTCCCACTCCTGAGTAAGCCTGGCAGGCAAAGCCGCTTCGCCTGAAGCACGGCTTTGCGCAAAGGCGGCGGGAAGCGTGAATGCCCCCGCAGCGCCAGCAACCATTGAAGCCTGTAAAAACGTTCTGCGCGATGTATTCATCATTCACTCCCGAAGGCGTTTAGCATTAATAATGCCGCCAGGGCCTTTGATTATTTTCGAATAATCAACCACATAAAAAAGGCACAGGCGGCACAACGAAGACTGCGGGAGAAGAGTAGCGGGAAGGATTATGAAGATAAATCGCCGCCAGGTTTAAGCCTTACTGAATAAAATTCACAAATCAGAGCGGCGTGCTTATCAGCCGGCTACGCAGGCGGAACGGCCCTTTTCCGCCTGCCGGTTTTAGCCCTTATACCGCACGGCATTCACGAACGCGGTAAAAGCGGGCGAGGTATTGCGGCGGTTAGGGTAGTAAAGATGAAAACCCGGAAAGTAAGGACACCAGTCTGCCAGCACCTCTTTGAGTTGCCCGCTTTCAAGATACGGCCTGGCCATAAAGTCAGGAATATAAGCCAGCCCCACCCCGTCGAGCGTGGCGTTAAGGATGTGAATATTGCTGTTCGCCGTCAGCTGGCCGCTCACTTTAACCGTCAGGCTGCGGCCCGCTTTTTCAAACTCCCAGGCATAAACGCTGCCGCCCACGGAATGACGGATGTTGATGCACTGATGGGCGGTGAGTTCTTGCGGATGTTGAGGCACGGGATGTTCTTCGAAATAAGCTGGCGCAGCGACAACGGCAAGCCGCCAGTCGGGGCCAAGGCGCACGGCTATCATGTCCCGGCTGACCGATTCCCCCAGGCGAATGCCGGCATCAAAGCGTTGCTCCACGATGTTCGTGAATCCGTAGTCGATGACAATTTCGACGTTAACTTCAGGATATTCTCTGAAGAAAGCGGGCAACACGGGGCGCAGAAGCTGTTCTGCGGCATCGTCGGAACAGGTGATTTTGATCGTGCCGGCAGGTTTGTCGCGCAGCTCGCCAATTTTTTCAAGCTCGGTGTTGATTTGCTCAAACAGCGGACCTATCGATGCCATCAGGCGCTCGCCCGCCTCGGTGGGCGCCACGTTGCGGGTGGTGCGCGCCAGCAGCCGAACCCCGAGTCGCTGTTCCAGGTTACGCATGGTATGGCTGAGCGCCGAAGGGCTAACGCCAAGCCGCGCCGCCGCACGGGTAAAACTTTGCTCACGGGCTACCGCCAGAAAGGCCAACAAATCGTTCATCGTCATCCCTCGCCTTATTACTGAATTAAATTCATAAGTACGTACAAATTACCCCACCTAATCAAAACACTCCAGCGGCTTTAAGATCGTTATCCCCTTTTAACCGCAGGAAATAAAAATGACCTATTCTCAACCTCGCCACGCAGGGGCCCGGGCAGCCTGGGGCGCTGTTTTTTCAATGGCGCTGGGCGTTGTCGTGCTTATCGCTTCAGAGTTTATGCCGGTGAGCCTGCTGACGCCCATCGCACAGGATCTCGCCATCAGCCAGGGACAGGCGGGCCAGGCGATTTCCGTTTCAGGCTTGTTCGCGGTGATAACCAGCCTGCTGAATACGCCGCTAACCGGCCGCCTCGACAGGAAAAAGGTGTTGCTGACTTTTACGCTGCTGCTGACGTTCTCCGGCCTGGCGGTGACCTTCGCCGTTAACGGCCTGATGTTTATGGCTGGCCGGGCGCTGCTTGGCGTCGCCATCGGCGGCTTCTGGTCTATGTCCACCGCAACGGTAATGCGGCTGGTGCCGTCGCATGCCGTTGCGCGGGGTCTTGCGCTGATAAACGGCGGCAATGCGCTGGCCGCCACCGTCGCCGCGCCGCTGGGAAGCTTTCTCGGGCAGTACATCGGCTGGCGCGGCGCATTTTTTATCGTGGTTCCGCTCGCGGTGGCGGCCTTTCTCTGGCAGTGGCGCAGCCTCCCGCTGCTGCCTGGCTATCCGCAAAAGAAAGGCGCGGTTAACCCCTTTGCGCTGCTGCGCATTTCCCAGGTGGCGCTGGGCATGGCCGGGATCATGTTCCTGTTTATGGGACAGTTTGCGATTTTCACCTACCTTCGCCCCTTTCTTGAAGAGGTGACAAAACTCTCCGTGACCCAGCTTTCGCTTACGCTGCTGGCGCTCGGCGGGTTCGGTCTTATCGGCACCTGGGCCATCGGCCATCTGCTTGAGAAACGGCTGTATGCCTGGCTGGTGGCTATCCCGCTGTCGATGGCGGTGCTGGCGGGCTTACTCATTGAGTTCGGCGCCTCGTTTGCGGCGGTGGCGACCCTGCTGGCGCTGTGGGGGCTGATTGCGACGCCTGCGCCGGTAACGTGGGGGTTATGGCTGAGCCGCGCCCTGCCTGACGACGCCGAAGCGGGCGGCGGACTGATGGTCGCCGTGATCCAGCTTGCGATTACGCTTGGGGCGGGTATCGGCGGGCTGCTGTTTGACGCCATCGGCTGGTGGAGCCCGTTCGCCTTCGGCCTGACGCTGCTTGTCGGCTCCGCGCTTTGCGCCTTTGCTGCGTATAAAGAAAGCGAGGGGGTGCGCGTCACGCAGCGCGGCTGACGGGCCTGCGCTTCGCCGCTGGCAAAGTCGGCAGACTGCCAGCGGCGCCGTTGATGTCGCGCAGCAGCGAACCCTTCAGCCTTTCCCGGCGAAATATGGTACAAAGTACCCTTCCCTGACACGCTGACTGATACTGCGCATGGCCTATTCGATTGACATTATCTCCTGCATCACCGACCGCTTTGTGGAACTGACCGCCACGGAGAAGCGCATCGCCCAGTTTATTCTTGATGACATCGCCGCCGCCGCGGACCTGCCTATCGCCGAGCTGGCGCGTCTTACCGGCACCAGCCAGGCGTCTGTCACCCGCTTCGCCCGCGCGCTGGGCTGCAAGGATGTGCGGGAGCTGAAAATGAAGCTAGCGCAGTCGCTTGCCGTCGGGCAGCGCTTTATTCTTGACGTGCCTGACCTGGAAGGGGTGCAGGGCATTTATGAATCGATCATCAGCGTGCTGGAGACCAACCGGCGGGCGCTTAACAGCGAGTCGCTTAACACCGCTGTAAGCTGGCTAAGCCAGGCGCGGCAAATCCTCGCCATCGGCATGGGCGGCGGCTCAACGATTTGCTCGCAGGAGTTGCAGCACCGCTTTTTCCGCCTGGGATTGCCGGTGGTCAGCCAGAACGACGGGCTGCTGGTGCGCATGATGTGTTCCGCCGTGACGCCGCAGGATGTGATAGTGGCGCTCTCGATTGGCGGCTATACGCCGGAAATCACCGAAAGCGCCGCCATCGCCCGGCAATATGGCGCCAGGATTATCGCCGTCACGCCGCCCGACACGCCGCTTGCGGAGCAGGCGGACCTGGTGTTGCCGCTGCTGGTGCGGGAGAACGATTACATCTTTAAGCCGAGCACCTCGCGCTACGCGATGCTGGCGATGGTGGATGTGCTGGCGACAGAACTGGCGATGGCGAACAAAGCGCAGACCAAAGACCGGCTGCGCCGCATTAAGCTTGCGCTCGACAGCCATCGCGGCGGCGCAGACCGCCAGCCGCTGGGGGATTAACACTGGCGAGCCCTTCCCGCCAGTGGTTTTCTGTGGTTAGCCTTCAGAGGCCTTACGCTTGCCAATGGGCAGCGGCGGCGCTTCCGGCTGGCTTTCACGCTCGCGCGTGATCATCTCAAGCGCCTCTTCGCGGCTGCGGGCGCTGGCAGGCGTGACCAGCGTCACCACCACGCCGCAGGCCAGGCTGGTCAGCACCGAAGGCAGGCATGGGTTGCCCCAGAAGGCGAGCCAGGCGTCGTTCATCAGCACCACCGACGAGGCGCCTGCCCCGCCTGCCAGCGCCGCCAGCGCGCCCTGCCAGTTAAAGCGCGTCCAGAAACGCCCCAGAATCGAGCAGATAAACATGCCGGACATGATCATTGAAATCATCTTCGTGATGTAGCTGATGATGTCGTTAGAGGTCATTGCAAAAAGCAGCGCCAGAGCGATAACCAGCACGAGGAAAATACGCGACAGGCGAATCGCTTTTTCCGGCGCGGGCATATGGCCCGTTATCATGGTGTAGAGATCGCGCAGGATAATCGACACCCCGGCGATGGCGTCTGAACTGCCGGAGGACATATTGGCGGACATCCCGGCAATCAGCACCGCCATCGCCAGCGCGGGCGGCAGCACCTGGGTGGCGAACAGGAAGGCGAAACCGCTGTTATCCAGATGATCGTTCATTGTCCAGACCGCCATGCCGATAATGGCTGGCAGAAATGAGAAGAGCAGGTAAAGCAACCCGGTAATGGTAAAGGACTGGCGCACCGAAGAGACCGTTTTAGCGGAATAGATACGCTGGCGGTAGGAGGGCGTTGCCAGCACGCCCACGCCAATCACCATGGCGAGCGAAAACGCCGGCAGCACGCCAAGCTTGTCGACCGCAAACAGACTTTGCGCCGCCGGGTCGACCGCCTGCTGAATGTGCGCCCAGCCGCCGACATGCTGCACCGCCAGCACCGCCATTAAAATAAAGCCGACAAACAGCACCACCGACTGAATAGTATCTATCCAGACCACGGCGGAGTAACCGCCAATGCCGACATACACCACAAACGCCAGCGCGATAATTATTTTGGCGACGTTAATGTCTATTCCGCTTGCCCAGGCAAGATATAAACCGCCGCCCAGAATATGCGCGCCAAGCCAGCCAATCGAGGCGATAAATATTAATACCGCCACCAGATTTTTAATTAATTTGCTGCCGCCGGTGTAATAAGCGAGCTCTTCGCTCATGGTCATAAAACGTAATTTACGCACCGGCGCGAAAAGCCACGCCACCAGCAAAATGCCCGCCGCGCCGCCCAGCCCATAAAGCATGCCCGCCCAGCCGTTGGTGTAGCCGAAGCCTACGGCGCCAACGCTGGAACCTGTGCCCACCATGGTGCCGACCGTCGAGCCGAGCGTTAATATCATCGGCAGGGAGCGCCCGCCAAGCAGGAAATCGTCGCCATTTTTCTGATGCCGCGAAACATACCAACCAAGGGCTATCATGGCGCAGGCGTAAAGGGTAAACCAAACCAGAAATGACATATTATTCATTGCTCACATCCAGACTCGTGAATACTTTCGCCCGCGCGAAGAGTATAAGTTGATGGAAGCGGTGGCCCTGAAAAAGGCGCAGGGAACCGCATACAGGCGAAATCGCTTTCGCCTGTTACGCTTTGCTTTTTAGTCAGTCTTCTTTTATTTCGCGCGCGCTGCGTTATAGCAGGTCACGTCAACTTCCACTTTGCAGTCCACCACCAGATCCGCCACGCAGCAAATACGGGCGGGCGGATGGTCGCCGAAAAACTCTCTGAACACTTTATTAAAGGACTGGAAATAGCGCGCGTCGGTTAAAATCACCTTCACGTGCACGACGTCGGCAAGCGTATAGCCCGCCTCGGTCATGATCTCCACGCAATTCTGGATCGCCAGCCGGGACTGGTCGACGATGCCGCCCTCCACCACCTCGCCGTTTTTCATCGGCGTTTGCCCGGAAACATAGAGCCAGCCGCCCGCCTCAACCGCGCGGGCGAACGGCAGATGCTGCCCGCCGGTGCCCGTGCCGCCTTCCGTTCCATAACGTTTAATGCTCATACTTGCTCCTTAGCGTGTTGACGGCGCAGGAAACGCCCTGCCCGTCCGATAACCTTTTTATCCTGGCCGTAGCTCATCACGCCATTAACCATAACCGCCTCGATGCCCGCGGCAGGCTGTTTAGGGTCAGAGAAACTCGCGACGTCGCGCACCGTTTCCGGGTTGAAGAGCACCAGATCGGCAAAATAGCCGGTTTTGATAAGCCCGCGCCGGGGCAACTGGAAGCGCGCCGCCGAAAGCCCGGTCATTTTATGAATAGCCGTGGTTAACGGAAAAAGCTGCTCGTCACGGCAGTAGTGGCCCAGCACGCGCGGGAAAGCGCCCCACAGCCGGGGGTGCGGCATCGGGTCATTGGGCAGGCCGTCGGAGCCAATCATCGTTACCGGGTATTGCAGCACCCGGCGCACATCCTGCTCGTCCATGTTGTAGTAAATGGCGCCCGCAGGCATCAGCCGCTTCGCCGCCTCCAGCAGGCTGACGTTCCATTCGGCGGCGATGTGCTGCAACGTTTTGCCCGCCTGTTCAGGCTGCGGCTGCGACCAGGTGATGACGATGTCGAATTCATCTGTGACCTGTTTTAAATCCAGCGTGGAGGAGCTGGCGGAATAGGGGTAACAGTCGCAGGCTATCTCCTGGCGCTTGCGCATTTCATCAAAGAACGCGAGCGTTTCCCGCGTGCGGCCCCAGTTTTTGGCGCCGGCGCACTTATGGTGAGAGACCACAACCGGCACGTTGCCGTGGCGGCCAATACGAAACGCCTCATCCAGCGCCTCAAGAATGGGTTCGAACTCCGAGCGCAAATGGGTGGTGTAAATGCCGTTTTCCGCCGCCAGCTCTTGCGCCAGCGCCATCACCTCCTGCGTGGGCGCCTGAAACGCCGTGGCGTAGGCAAGCCCGGTGCTCATGCCAAGCGCGCCCTGTTGCAGCGCATGGCGAAGCTCTGCGCGCATAGCGGCGATCTCCTGCGGCGCGGCGGCGCGAAACAGATCGTCCATATGGTTGTTGCGAAGCGTGGTGTGGCCGATAAGCGTCCCGACATTGATAGCCGGGCGCGCCGCCTCCAGCGCGTGGGCGTAAGCGTCTACTGTCGGGTAGACAAACTGCGCTTTTTCGCCGAGCAGGTTCATCGGGTCCGGCACGTCACTGCGGATAGTGGCTGTCGCCGCGCTGATGCCGCAGTTGCCGACGATAACCGTGGTGATCCCCTGGCTGATTTTCGGCAGATAATCGGGCATGCGGATGACGTTGATATCATCATGCGTATGCACGTCGATAAAACCGGGCGCCAGCACGCGTCCTTCCCCTTGCGTCACCTGCGCCGCCTGCGCGGTAATGCCGGGCGCTATTTCCACAATTTTGTCGCCGCTCACCGCCACATCTGCGCGGTATTGCGGGCCGCCGCTGCCGTCGATGACAGTGACGTTTTTAAATAGCCAGTCCACCTTCATAGCCTTTCGCTCCCTTTTTGCTCTGACCACAAGTTAAGCATTTACAAGCCGAAAAAACAGTGGAAGACTACGCAAAAGTAAGAGGATTTTCTGATACTTTTATTCAAGAACAACAATATATTCATATTTTATATTTAAATATCAATAAATTAATAATGTTACCCTCATGTAAATGCATGCAAAACCTGTACAGGATATGTTATGAAATATCACTCCGATACGTTGATACCCCACAAAGCGGCGTGCATGCGCGCCCCGGCTAACGTGCTCAAAGAAGAGGTCTGTTTACCTGCCGCTGTCATTAAAAAATCGGCCCTGCTTAACAATATTGACTGGATGCAGCGTTATGCGGATGCGCGCGGCGTCTCCCTGGCGCCGCATGGCAAAACCACCATGACGCCATGGATCTTCCAGGCGCAGCAGGCGGCGGGCGCATGGGCGATTGGCGTCGGCACCGCCTGGCAGGCGAGTGTGGCGATGGCGAGCGGTATAACGCGGGTGCTGATGGTGAACCAGCTTGTCGGCAAAGCGAATATGGCGGTGGTTTCTCAGCTAAAACAGCACTATCACCAGGCGGATTACCTTTGCTGCGTGGATAGCCTGGCTAACGCCCGCCAGCTTTCTGATTTTTTCAGCGCGCAAAACCAGACGCTGGATGTCATGGTGGAGCTGGGCGTGGCGGGCGGGCGCTGCGGTTGTCGCAGCAGCGAGGCGGCGCTGACGCTGGCGCAAAAAATAGCGCAGATGCCAGGGCTGCGCCTGCGCGGGCTGGAGTTATATGAAGGCGTTCTGCACGGCGATAACCCGCAGCCGCAGGTGGAAGCGCTATTACGCGAAGCCGCGCAGCTCGCCTGCGCCATGGAAAAGTTTGTTGATGGCGAGTTTATTCTTACCGGCGCAGGCACCGTCTGGTATGACGTGGTGTGCAACGTCTGGCTGAGCGTTGAAAAACCTTCGCAATGCCGCATTGTTATTCGCCCCGGCTGTTATATCACTCACGATCGGGGCATTTATGCCGGGGCGCAGCAGGCACTGATGGCTCGCGACAGCATCGCCTGCGATCTCGGCGGCGACCTGACTTCCGCGCTTGAACTGGTGGCGATAGTGCAGTCGGTGCCGGAAGCGGGCCGCGCAGTGGTGAATTTCGGCAAGCGCGACTGCGCCTTTGATGCGGGACTGCCGCAGCCCGTCGCCCATTATCGCGATGGAGAGCCGCTGGCGCTGGCGCCGCATTCGGTTACCAGCGTCGGGATCATGGACCAGCACTGCATGGTGGAACTCAGCGCCGATGCGCAGGTTGAGGTGGGCGATATTCTGGTGTTCGGCACCTCGCACCCCTGCCTGACGTTCGACAAATGGAAAACGCTGCTGCTGGTGGATGACGATTACAACGTGACGGACGAACTGGATACGCTGTTTTGATGTTGCCGGCGCCCTGATACGGGCGCTGGCTTAACTATCTTTTAGTATGTTGTAACTATTACCGGTAAAAGCGCGTTACCGCACCGTTCAGCGCCGCGCGGTGCGCCGTTGAGCCTGGCGCGCAGAAGAGCACACTCGCCCCGCCGGTTCCCGCTGCCTTGCACCCAGGCTTTACCCTCAACCCTTTGCGGTTTACTCCGCCGCCTGTAACCAGGCGCTCAGCAATACAATAAGCTGGGTCTCAAGGGCCGCCTCAAACCCAGGCGGCGTGTGGCCTTCCAGCACGGCGCGCACCGGTCCGATAAGGCTGCTTAGCGTCACCGTGGCGATTAACGCCGGGTCGGCGAAGGTCTTGTTGCTGGCGCTCGCCAGCATAGCGGTTATCGAGGCCGCCATGCGTCCATAGGCCTGCGCCGCTTGTTGCGCCCCTCCCCGCTCCGCCGCCACTGCATACAGCGCCCGCGACTCCTGCGGGTCGCGAAGCTTCGCGGCGAGAAACGCGGCCGCCAGCGCGCGGGCCATCTCTGCCGTGTTCTCGCCCCGCTGTTGGCGGCAGACCGTTTCCACTGCCGTGGCGATGCCGTCCAGATGGTTTTCCAGCACCGCGGCAAGGAGCGCGTCGCGGTTGGGGTAGTACTGATAAAGGCTGCCGACCGACATGCCCGCCCGCCGGGCGACGCGCGTAGTGGTGCAGCGGCTTAATCCTTCCCGCGTTAAAACCTGAATGGTTGCGGTGTGCAGCGCCTCCACCGTGGCGGTCGAGCGCGCCTGAAGCGGCGTTTTACGCGGCTTCAGCGTGGTGTTCATCATCGTCATAGAATGCGAATTCTAAAGCTGAAGGATCCTTCATATACTTCTGTGCATCTCATAAAGCAAGAGGCAATCACCATGACCCATACCGACACTCCCGACACGTTTACCCTTGGCAGCCGCCGCGTGAAGCGCATGGGCTATGGCGCGATGCAGCTTGCCGGTCCTGGCGTTTTCGGCGCGCCAAAAGATCGTCATGCCGCGCTTTCGGTGCTGCGGGAGGCGGTTGAGCGAGGCGTAAACCACATCGACACCAGCGATTTTTATGGCCCGCACATTACCAACCAGATTATCCGCGAGGCGCTGCATCCGTATCCTGATAATCTGACCATCGTGACGAAGATCGGCGCGCGGCGCGATGCGCAAGGCGGCTGGCTGCCTGATCTTTCGCCCGAGGGGCTGACCCGGGCGGTGCATGACAACCTGCGCAACCTGCGGCTTGAGGTGCTGGAGGTGGTGAACCTGCGCATTATGTTTGATGTTCACGGCCCGGCGGAAGGCTCCATCGAAGCGCCGCTGGCGGCGCTTGCCGGGCTGCAACAGCAGGGGCTGGTGAAGCACATCGGCCTGAGCAACGTTACCCCAACGCAGGTCAAAGAGGCGCAAAGCGTGACGAAAATTGCGTGCGTGCAAAACCTTTACAATATTGCCCAACGCCAGGACGACCCCTTGATTGATGAACTGGCGCGTGAAGGTATTGCCTTCGTCCCCTTCTTCCCGCTGGGCGGTTTTACGCCGTTGCAGTCATCGGCGCTCGCGGATGTCGCCGCGCGCCTGGAAGCGACGCCGATGCAGGTGGCGCTTGCCTGGCTGCTGCGCCGCTCCCCTAACGTACTGTTGATCCCGGGAACCTCATCCGTTACCCATCTGCGGGAAAACCTGGCCGCCAGCCAGCTGGTTTTACCGGACGACGCGCTGAACGCCCTGAACGCCATTGGCGCGAAAGGGCAATAATCCTCACGGCATTTATTTTCCTTTCAGGCAGAGCGGCGTAGCCGATAACCCGTTCTGCCTGCTTAAAAGCAAGCTATGACAAAATGTATCCTGCGTAATATTTCGCTGCCGGCCGAACTTTTATTTTATTAACGTTTGCTGCCTTCTTTATTAACTCCCACTTTATTAACGATCATATTTACGGCAAAAACGTCCTTTTTATATTCACAAGATAAATGCCCCAAAAACAATCCAAAACTGGACATTATTGAATTAACAAAGTTTTGTTATACACACCATATACAACAAAATATCTTAATTTATCGCGTTCTGTTGCCGTTATTAAACATAATGTCAGTGAATAATAACCGCTGCTTTTTTTAGTTTTTCCTACGCAGTAAAAAACCCATCCCGATACGCAAAGACGTTATCGCCTCTACTGCCAGCCCCGCTTTTCTCGGTTAAACAGGGCGTCTGGCTCAGGAACGACTCATAGGGATGAATAATGAATAAGAACTTAAAGAAAACTGCACTGGCAAAATGTATTTTCCTGGCGCTGGTTGCTGCCTCCTCCTCTTCCGCACTGGCGAAGAGCGTTACCCCCGCCACCCCATGCGCTGAGGGACAGACAACCACCTGCGGCCTGCGCGAAAGCGATGATAAAACGGGTAAAGATACGCTGTTTGTGGATGGCGCTAACGGCTCGGCGATCATGTCGGACCAAACGAACAGCGACGCCATCTATATGTATGACCGTAAAACCGCAGAAGATACCGAGTCGCTGGTGGTTTCCGGCACAAATATGTCCGGCACTTATATTCATGGCGGCATGGGCGGCACGGCGAATATTACGCTGCAAAACGGCGCGACGACCGACATGATTGAAGCGGGCGATAAAGACCAGGCGACCAATATCAATATTACGGTTGACCATTCCACGCTGAACGGCCAGCAACAGGGCATCGCTTATGGCACTTATGCCAAAAGCAGCGATAAAGATTATATGATGGGGGCGGCTATTTATATTGACGCCCGCGACGCCGGCAACCATGCCATTTCCATTACTAACGGCAGCCAGATTAACGGCTCTATTTTTACCGCTGGCAGCGGCGCGAATAATGTGAGCGTGGCAGACAGCGCGATCAATACCGGCGCGATTATGGCGGCAAGTTATCAGGCCGATGCTTCCGTTGCGCTAACAAACAGCGCCGTGGATGCCACTAATAACCGCGCCGCCCGGACGGTAGACGGCGACATCACAAAAATTATCTCCCTTTTTAATGCCGTTACCGGCAAAGACATTGTTATTGATCCGGAGCTGCTGAATAACACTATCGCCGTGGGCGTTTACGGCACGCAAAACACCCGTGTCGCGCTGGATAACAGCCATGTGACTGGCGATGTCGCCGTGATGAACGACGGCGGCGCGTCAGCGGTCAGCCTGGCTAACCGCAGCCTGCTGGACGGCGATATTATGCTGGCAGGCAACAGCGCCACGCAGATTGTCATCGACAACAGTACGCTGAACGGCGGTATTGAAGGAAAAAATGCGGCTGGCGATACCTCGATCGCCGTGCAAAACGGCGCCGCCGTGAATGGCGATATCACTACCGCCAGCACGAACGCGTCGGTTTCGCTGGCCAGTAACAGCCAGATGACCGGCAACGTGACGATGGAAAACGCCGATACTTTCGCCCAGGCGACGCTCGCCAACGGCAGCACGCTGAACGGCAATATTGTTATTTCCGGCGCGGGCGTTTCTCAGATAACCCTTGATAACAGCACGCTGAATGGCAGCATCGATGGCAGCGCAAACCAGGGCAACGCCACGGTAGTTGTGCAGAACAACGCAGCCGTTAACGGCGATATCACCACCGGCAGCGGCAACGACCAGATCGTGCTGGCGAATAATGCCCATGTCAGCGGCAATATCAACGGCGGAACGGGCATTGACGTGCTGAGCATGGATGAAAGCAGCACGCTTTCGGGCCAGATGCTGGGCTTTGAAACGGTAAACACCACCGGCAATAACGATATCAATATCGATACCGTGCAGGATAACAACCGCTTCACGCTGGTGAACGGCTCCACCCTGACCGCAGGCAGCATGGGCAGCAACACGCAGCTCATCATGACCAGCGACAGCAACTTCACCATCGGCACGGTTAATGGTCAGAATAACCAGGTCATTGTTTCAGCGATCGCGCCTGCCACGCAGGGAAAAAACAACGTGGTGCTCGGCACTTTTGGCATCGCCAACCCCTCCGCCACGTTGTTGAAAGCCGCGCCGTCAGTGCCCGCCTCGGTACAGCAGGCGCTGGACGTGAACTTCCAAAATGGCGAGAAGCAGGTCACCAACCGCAGCGGCGCGTGGAACTACAGCAACGCGATTGTGATTGGCGCAGATGCGCAGCAAATGACGCCTGACGTCACGACATACTCCGCCGTCCTGAACAGCAACCGCCATGCGCTGGCGAGCGATGTGCAGGGGATGATTGCCGGACTCGATGCGGCTAAACAATCTGGCCGCGCGATGGCGGACGACCTGTTCAGCCGTCTTGACACGCTTTATGCATCAAACCTTTATAACGGCGTGCAGGAAGGGGCGCAGGTCTGGGGCGATTTTCTCTACCAGAACGGCGACTACAGCGACGACGTGGATTACAAAAGCGTAATGCAGGGGATGCAGGGCGGCGTGGACTGGACCACCCGGCTTGATAACGGCGATGCGGTCAGCGCCGGCATCGCGCTCGGTTACGCCCGCAACCGCACGCAAAGCAACAGCGGCGGCGCGAATACCTTTAAAAACACCGTTTACGGCAACTTCTATAGCCTGTACGGCGGCTGGCAGCAGGCGCTGCACGAGCGCAACTGGGGCCTGTTTGCCGACGGCGCCGTTACCTGGGGCGACATGCGCTACAACCTGTCCGCGCACAACGTGACCGGCGCGACTACCGGCATGACCGAGGCGCTGAGCGCCAGCTATGACGGCGACATGCTGCTCACCGAGGTGCGCGGCGGCATGAACATTATGCTCGCCGATACGCTGGTGCAGCCTTACGTGACCCTGGGATGGGATAAAACGCAGTCCGACGCTTTTGACGACAGCGAAATCCACGTCAGCGACAACAAAGTCTCTTCCATGACCACCAGCGCAGGCGTACGCCTCACCACGCATCTGCTTGATGTGGGCAAATCCGTCCAGCTGATGCCGTGGCTTGATGCGCGCTACCAGACCGAGTTTAGCGACGACACCGACCTGAAAGCGGCGGATTATCACAGCACGTCGGGCCACAACCAGAAGGCGGGCATCTTCGGCGCGGGCATGACGGCGACCGTTAACAAAAACGTCAGCCTTAACGCCGGGGTTTATTACGGTACGGGCGACGTGGATAACGACGCCAGCGTACAGGCGGGCCTGAGCATGCGCTTCTGAGTACGCGAGCCTGTCTGCGGGCAGGCTCATTGCATTACGCTTCGTTCTCCTTTTGCGCCGGCTGGCTGCGACTCCGGCGCGTTTTTGGTTTGCCCCGACTGCTGGCGGGGCTTTTTTTTGCCGATCCTGCCGCCTTTTCGTCCACGGCCTGCGCAAGGCAATCCTGAAGCATCGCTTAACTTTTTCCGCTTTTACAGTAAGAGCCGTTCACGTTGTCGCCAGTGAGTGTTAGTATCCTTTCGTCCGCACAATGCGGGCCAGCCTGCTATGGGAACAGTCTGACTTTATTACGCTTTCTGATCCGAAACTTAACGCAAATATGCCTCAGTAACCTGCAACGCGCCGCCTCTGGCGAAGCGTTTCGGGGTTATCAGCGAGCTTAACGGAATGAAAAGCATGTTATCGACCCTGATTTATCGCAGCCGCCTGAGCCCTGCGTGCAGTGTTAAAGAGTTAAACCAGATTGTGACCAAAGCGCAGGCGCGCAACGCGGCGCTGGAAATCACCGGCATTTTGCTTTTCGATGGCGACTATTTTCTTCAGGTGCTCGAAGGCGCGGAAAGCGCGGTGAACCAGGTTTACGGCAGTATTCGCCGCGACCCGCGCCACTGCAACCTGGTAGAGTTGATGCGCGATTACGCGCCGCTGCGCCGCTTCGGCAACCTGGGCATGGAACTGTTCGACACGCGCCGGTATGCCCAGGGCTCCATTCTTGAAGCGGTGCTGCAAAAAGGCACTTCCCGCTATAACCTCGCCTATGATGACCGGGCGCTGAAATTTATCCGCTCTTTTGTCGAAGGCCACTGGCGCGCGCACCTGCTGCCCTGCCCGGACAGCGCAAACTGGCGCTTCGCCACCCGCGAAAACCCCTTTTCCCTTCCCATGGATCTTATCCCAGGCCAGCCTTGCCAGTTCGCTTTGCAGCCTATCGTGGAGCCGCTGCGCGGGCAGATAAGCTCGCTGGAAGCTCTCATCCGCGGCACCGACGGCGGTTCGCCTGCGGACTATTTCGCCTCTGTCGCCCCGGAAAAAGTTTACGAGGCGGATCTGCTTTCCAAAAATTATGCTTTCGCGCTGGCGAAACGCATCGGTATCGGCAATCACAAAATCGCCGTGAATTTGCTGCCGATGTCGCTGGTGATGGTGCCGAACGCCGTCGGCATCCTGCTTGATCAGATTGCCCGCAACGGGCTTATTCCCGAGCAGGTGGTGGTGGAAGTTACCGAAGATGAAGTTATCTCCCGCTTCGACGAGTTTGTTATCGCCATCCGCCAGCTTCGCTCGGCGGGCATCGCGCTGGCGATAGATGATTTTGGCTCCGGCTTCGCCGGGCTTTCGCTGCTGTCGAAATTTCAGCCGGAAAAGCTCAAGCTCGACCGCACGCTGGTAAGCGATATCCATATTAACGGCCCGAAGCAGGCTATCGTGCAGGCGATTATCAACTGCTGCGCGGCGCTGGAAATTACCATTGTCGCCGAAGGAGTTGAAAAGGTTGAAGAGTGGTGCTGGTTGCAGGCGGCGGGTATTCAGCGTTTTCAGGGCTATCTTTTCGCCCGTCCGCTTCTCAACGGCGTGCCGCCTGTCGCCTGGCCTGATAACGCCGTCTGAGGCGGCGCCCGCCTCTCTCCTCGCTTCATCCCTTTCGCCTGGCCGTCTTTTTTCTGCTCATTCGTCCGGCTGACAGCGCAGGCGTCAGCCGGACGGCATGCTATGCGCAGTTTTCCAGCCGCTGAACCCGGACAAACAAGGCTGACTGGTTTACGCGCGGCGTAAAGCGAGCGTATTCTCGACGTCACGAGGCATCTTCCGCCTGGCGATTTTCCGCGCGATATAGGTGCCGGAAAAACGAAAAGCGGCAAAAAGGGCTCCCTGCGGTCCTCGTCTCGTCGATATTCGTCTAAGGTTTTCATAGGCTTGATCGCAGCGTCCCTGGCTGCGCATTCGATAAGGAGAAGAATCGATGACCAAACCCCTGTTGCGCCGACCACGGACGCTCCTGCTCGCCATACAGCTTGGCCTTAGCGGCGCGCTGCTGGCCTTCACCGCGCTGCCCGCTGGCGCAGAAGAGGCGCCTGCGGCCCGCACCTTCCCGCAGCCCCCCGATGCGCTGCTGGGACCGCTGTTTACCGATGTGCAAAGCGCCAAACTTTTCCCGGACCAGAAAACCTTCGCCGACGCGGTGCCGAAGGGCGATCCGCTGATGATTCTGGCTGACTACCGCATGCAGCGTAATCAGTCCGGCTTTGACCTGCGCCACTTCGTGGATGTGAACTTCACCCTGCCTGCCGCTGGCGAAAAATATGTGCCGCCTGCCGGCCAGAGCCTGCGGGCGCATATCGACGACCTGTGGCCGGTGCTGACCCGCACCACCGATACCGCCGGCAAATGGGATTCGCTGCTGCCGCTGCCCAAACCTTACGTGGTGCCGGGCGGACGCTTTCGCGAAGTCTATTACTGGGACAGCTACTTCACCATGCTGGGGCTCGCCGAGAGCGGTCACTGGGATAAAGTGCAGGATATGGTCGATAACTTCGCCCATGAAATTGATGCCTGGGGACACATCCCGAACGGCAACCGCAGCTACTACCTGAGCCGTTCGCAGCCGCCGTTCTTCGCGTTTATGGTGGAGTTGCTGGCGACCAAAGAGGGTGATGAGACGCTGAAAACGTATCTGCCGCAGCTTAAAGCGGAATACGCTTACTGGATGGAAGGCAGCGATGCCCTGGCCAACGGCAGCGCCAGCAAGCGGGTGGTGAAACTCAAAGATGGCTCGCTGCTAAACCGCTACTGGGATGACCGCGACACGCCGCGCACCGAGTCCTGGCTTGACGACGTCACCACCGCCAAAAACAACCCGGACCGCCCGGCCACCGAGATTTACCGCGATCTGCGCGCTGGCGCGGCTTCCGGCTGGGATTTCAGCTCGCGCTGGATGGATAACCCGGAAAAACTTGGCACGATCCACACCACTTCCATTGTGCCGGTGGATTTAAACGCCCTGATGTACCAGCTGGAAAAAACCCTTGCCCGCGCCAGCAAAGCGGCAGGCGATAACGCCGGGGCGGCGCAGTATGACGAGCTTGCCAACAAGCGCCAGCGGGCTATTGAAGCGAACCTGTGGAACGACAAGCGCGGCTGGTACGCCGATTACGATCTGCGCCGCAACGCCGTACGCGACCAGCTTACCGCCGCCGCGCTCTTTCCGCTGTACGTGAAGGCGGCCGCGCAGGATCGCGCTGATAAAGTCGCTGCCGCCACCCAGTCTCAGCTGCTTAAAGCGGGCGGCGTGCTGACCACCACGCAAAAAACCGGCCAGCAGTGGGACGCGCCCAACGGCTGGGCGCCGCTGCAATGGGTCGCGACCGTGGGGCTTGATAACTACGGCCATAAAGATCTGGCGATGGACGTCACCTGGCGCTTCCTCACTAACGTGCAGCACACCTACAACCGCGAACAGAAGCTGGTGGAGAAATATGATGTCACCACCACCGGCACGGGCGGCGGCGGCGGTGAATACCCGTTGCAGGATGGCTTTGGCTGGAGCAACGGCGTCACGCTGAAGATGCTGGATATGCTGTGCGGCGAGAAAACGCCATGCGACAACGTGCCGGAAACGCGCCCGGCGGCAAGCCTTGCTGCCGGCGACGCGAAGCCTTTGCAGGATAAAACCAGCCAGCCGCTGACGGGCAACGCCGCGCAGAGCGAACCGGCATCCGCTTCCGCCGACAGTGCGGCGGCTGAAACGGCGAAGCCGGTCAACAACAGCCAGCCGCAGAGCGCAGCAGACAATACCAACGCAGCAGACAGTGCCAACGCAGCGGCCGCGCCGCTGAAAGATGGACAGGTTCAGCCTGCCCCTGCCCAATAACTCCACAAGCCCTCCTCAGCGAGGGCTTTTTTATCGCCCCCTGCCTGAAGCGTGAACGAATAGCCCACTAATCATGCGGTTAAGGCTTTCCCCCCTGCCAATTTTGATACTTGAACCCCTTTCCGATAACGATAATAATTCGCATTCTTTTTAACTCATGGCCGCCCGGCAAAACTGAGAAGAACACTATGACTCTGGCATTAACGTTAAAGCGCCCCGCTTTCCTCTGCGCGCTGGCGCTCATCGCGCCGCAGGCGACGCTTGCGGAAGAGACTATTACCGTCAGCGCCGCCCCGGCGGAAACCGCCACTTCACCCACTCAGGGCTACACGGTGAAAACCTCCCGCGGCGCGACCAAAACCGATGAGCCGTTGATAACCACCGGCCAGTCGGTTTCCGTCGTCACCCGCCAGCAAATGGAAGACCAGGGCGCCAGTACGTTTACCGAAGCGCTGAACTATACGCCAGGGGTCTTTTCGAATATCGGCGGCGGCGCAACGCGCTTCGACGCCATTGCCCTGCGCGGCTTCCATGGCGGCGATGTGGACAATATTTTCCTCGACGGCATGCGCCTGATGAGCGACGGCGGCAGCCACAGCATTTTGCAGATAGATCCGTGGTTTATTGAGCGTGTGGATGTCATCAAAGGCCCCTCTTCGGCGCTTTACGGCCAGAGCATTCCCGGCGGCCTGGTGAACCTCACCTCTAAACGCCCGCAGTTCCAGTCGGAAGGCCATTTCCGCCTCGCCGCCGGAACCCAGGCAACGAAAAGCGGCGCGTTTGACTATACCGACGCCATCAACGACCAGTGGGCTTACCGCATCACCGGCATTACCCGCAACACCGATACGCAGTATGACAACACGCGCGAAGAGCGTTACGCCATCTCCCCTTCTTTGCTCTGGCAGCCCGACGCCGACACCAGCCTGCTGCTGCGCGCTTATCTGCAAAAAGATCCCTCCGGCGGCTACCACGGCTCTTCGCCGCTTGAAGGATCGCTTTATTCGCACAACGGCCGCAAAGTCAGCAATCATTACAACGAAGGCGATCCGGGCGACGGCTACCAGCGCCGCGAGCAGATCTACAGCTATGAGTTCGATCATCGCTTCGACGAGATCTGGTCCGTACACTCCAGCGGCAGCTACACCCATACCAACGTTGGGCTCGATCAGGTTTACCAGAATGGCTGGGCGGGCGACAGCGACCTGCTGAACCGCGGCTATGTGGGTTATCAGGAGTCGCTGGACGGCTGGTCGACCGATAACCGCTTGCAGGCGCAGTTCAACACCGGCGAGGTGAACCATAACGTTATTCTGGGCGCGGAATATCACCGCTTCCGCAACGATATTTTGGGTGAATACGGCACGGCCGCGCCGCTCAATCCTTTTACCGGCTATACCGCGCAAACGGGACATGTCGTCACCAGCAGCGACGACTTCAACCGCCGCTACTACCAGGCGGGCGTTTATTTGCAGGATGAGCTGGAGTGGAACCGCTGGCACGCGACGCTTTCAGGCCGCTATGACCGCATCGTGGCGCGCCAGTACAGCAACGCTTACGGCACCGGCTATCGTCGCTCCGACGATCACGTCGGCGGTCGCGCCTCGCTGCTGTATGCCTTTGAAAACGGTCTTTCGCCTTATATCAGCTACAGCCAGGCGATCACCCCGTCGATTCTCTACGATGCGAACGGCGCGCTGCTTAAACCAAGCACCTCTGAACAATACGAGGGCGGCCTGAAGTACCAGCCGCCGGGCACGTCAGATATGTATACCGTCGCCATGTACGATCTGAAGCAAAAAGATGTCTCCCAGCGCGACGAAAACATTGCCACCGCCACCTATCAGGCGGCAGGCAACGTGCATTCCCAGGGGGTGGAGCTTGAAGCGCGCAACCAGATTACGCCGCGTCTGAGCACGATTGCAGGCTACAGCTGGAACCGGGTGCGCTTTGAAGACTCGCTCGGCGGCAAAGACGGCAACACGCCGCTGCTGACGCCGGATCAGATAGCCTCTTTCTGGGCGCATTACCAGTTTGATTACGGCATCACCGCAGGCGCAGGCGTGCGCTATATCGGCAAACAGTGGGCTGACGACCAGAACAACAACCGCGTGCCTTCGGTCACGCTGGTGGATGCGATGATCAAAGCGGATTTAGGCGCCTGGAACAGCGCGCTGAAAGGCGCTTTCGTGCAGGTTAACGCCACCAACCTGACCGACCGCGAGTACGTTTCCGGCTGCTACACCACTAACTGCTACTGGGGAGCGGAGCGCTCGGTAGTGGCAACCGTAGGCTACGACTTCTGAGGCAAAAAAAACGGCCCTTCAAAGGGCCGTTTTTTGTTTTCGAGCGAGCATTACGCGATTAGTGGCGACGCACCATACGGAAGATCGCCAGCACCACAATGGCGCCTACCACTGCGACCAGGAAGCTTCGCAGGTCAAAACCGGTAACGTCGCCGCCGATGCCGAACAGGGTCGCCAGCCAGCCGCCGACCACGGCGCCGACAATACCCAGCACGCAGGTAAGGATAAAACCGCCGCCGTCGCGGCCAGGCATAATCAGTTTAGCGATAACGCCTGCAATAAGACCGAATACAATCCACGCCAGGATACCCATAGTTTCTCCATCCTCTTAGGTTGTGTTGCGAAAAACGCCTGCGGCAAAGCCAGTGCGCCGCGGGCAAGTACTTCAAGTATAGGCAATAAATTAAAAAAAGGTGGATGAAGGTATCGCGTCGCGCTGCGAAGAAAAAAACAGGGCCTGTATATTAAGATTTTTCGCACCGCGCCGATAACCGTGCATATCACTCTGTCAGAATTCGAGGAAGAACAGGACGTGAGTCATTACAGTGAGCAGTTTCTGAAGCAAAACCCCCTTGCGGTGCTGGGCGTGCTGCGCGATTTGCAAAAGGCGCAGGTGCCGGTACGCCTCTCCTGGGCCAGCGGCCAGTTCATCAGCCGCATCCTGGAGGTGACGCAGGAACAGCTGGTGCTCGACTTCGGCAGCCAGAGCATGGAAAACCAGGCGGTGCAGAAAGCGAGCACTATTGTCTTTGTTGCAGAAACGCACGGCGCGAAGGTGGAGTTCGCCCTGCCGCCGCTTTCGGTGCAGGATTACCAGGGGCTGCCCGCGTTTGTTACCGCGCTCCCCTCTTCATTGTGGTTCGTACAGCGGCGGGAATTTTTTCGCATCAGCGCGCCCATGCAGCCGCTCTACTTTTGCCGCGCGCTGCTGCCGGACGGCAAGCTGCTGCGCTTTCGTTTGCAGGATCTTTCGCTTGGCGGCATGGGCGCGCTGGTGGAAGGGCCGCTGCCGGACGGGCTTGAAGCGGGCGCGATGTTCTCGCAAATCGACCTGGACTTACTGGAGTTTGGCAAGTTTCGCTTTGACGCCCAGCTGATTTCGGTTTCCGAGCGCACGGTGGTGGATGGTAAAAATGAGACCGTCTCCACTCCCCGCCTGAGCTTTCGTTTTCTCAACGTCAGCCCGGCGGTGGAGCGGGAATTGCAGAAAATTATTTTCGCGCTTGAGCGTTCGGCCCGCGAAAAAGCGAGCCGGGTACGCTAATCACATGGCGTTCATCGCCTGCTGAATCTTCCACAAATAGCGCGGGGCCTGCGGCGCCGGATGATGTTTAGCGACATGCTCGATAAACTCGTCCGGGCTGAGGTCGTTGATCTCGTCTATCGCCGCTTTCCGGTCTGAAGAGAAGGTGCGCAGCAGCGCGCCTGCGCCGTTAACGTAAGAGACCACCAGCGCGTACTGCATGACCTCCGGATCCTCAATGCCCTTCAGTACGCCATGCTCCAGGATGCTGAGATAGGCCGTGCCCATGGAGATATTGCGCTCCGGGTTTTTCAGCTCGCTGGTGGAGGGTTGCCCTTTCCAGCCCATGTAGCGGTAAACCTCCCGCCCGGCGGTAGAGGCCTTAAGCTGCATCAGCCCGACTGCGTTAGATTTACTGACAAGCGTCGGGTTGCCGCCCGACTCTACGGCGATTATCGCCGTGATGAGCCGCGGGCTGACGCCCCAGGCCTGCCCCGCCTGCTGGCTTATCGGCAGCCACTGCATGGCGCGCTTCGTCGGCGCTTCGGCGTTCCAGGGCGGGTTTTTATAGTCAGAGGTGCTGCTGCATCCGGCCAGCACCAGCACAAGGATAATCAACCATCTTAATTTCACGCGTTATTCCCTTTCCATGTTAAAAACAGGCCAGCCGCGGCAAGGCGCTGCGGATGACAACCGACAAGGTTAGCGGCATGATAACGATTTCACATCTGAATTCAGCAAGGATTTGCCATGTCCGTTTTTCATTTGATAGCGCCGTCGGGTTATTGCATTAATCAGGAAGCCGCCCTGCGCGGTATCGCCCGGCTCGAGCAGGCGGGCCATCGCGTGGAAAATCAGGGGGTCGTTAGCCGTCGCGCTCAGCGTTTCGCCGGTGACGAAGCCTCCCGTCTGGCGGATTTGCAGGCGCTGGCGGAATTGTCTGAAAGTGAACGCATTGTGCTGCCCGTGCGCGGCGGATACGGCGTAAGCCGCCTGCTGCCGCGTGTTGATTTCGCCGCGCTGGCGGCGCGCCAGCAGCGTAACCCGCTGCTGATTTGCGGCCACAGCGACTTCACCGCCATTCAGCTTGGACTACTGGCCGCAGGCGATGTCATCACCTTCAGCGGTCCGATGCTGGCGGGCAACTTCGGCGCGCCGGAGATGAACGCTTTTACCTGGCGCCACTTCTGGCAGGCGCTCACCGAGCCGCGCTTTACGCTGCAATGGGCAAGCGACGCGGCGCCCTGTGAAACGCAGGGCAAAGTCTGGGGCGGCAACCTGGCGATGCTGGCGTCGCTTATCGGCACGCCGTGGATGCCGGCTATTCAGGACGGCATTCTGGTAGTAGAGGATATCAACGAGCACCCGTTCCGCGTGGAGCGTATGCTGCTGCAACTCCATTACGCCGGTATTCTCTCCCGCCAGCGGGCGATCATTCTCGGCAGTTTTACTGCGGCGAAGCCCAACGACTACGACTGCGGTTACGATCTTGACGCGGCGGTAGCCTTCCTGCGCGAGCGCGTAAGCGTACCGGTGGTGACAGGTCTGGCGTTCGGTCATGAACAGGAGACCGTGACGCTGCCGCTGGGCGCCTGGGGCGAGCTGAGGCATGACGGCGAACGGGCGAATCTGACCCTGAGTGGTCATCCCGTGCTAAATAATGTAGAAAAAAACCATTCAGCGGACTAATTATTCAAATTGACCCTACATAATTATGTTACCGTTTTAATTCATCACGAACCTCAGAAGGAGACCAGCAACTTTGGACGCCGGGACGATTATCAGTTTGTTTATCTTGGGTTCCGTTTTAGTAACCTTTAGTATTTTATTGAGTTCTTTTTCTTCCCGTCTTGGCATACCTATCCTCGTTATCTTTCTCGCTATCGGCATGCTGGCGGGGGTGGATGGCGTAGGCGGCATCCCGTTTGATAACTATCCATTCGCTTATCTTATTAGTAACCTGGCGCTGGCGGTGATCCTGCTCGACGGCGGCATTCGTACCCAGTCAAAATCGTTGCGCGTGGCGCTCGGCCCGGCCCTTTCGCTCGCCACGGTAGGCGTGTTGATTACCTCCGGCCTGACCGGCGTAGCCGCCGCCTGGCTGTTTCATCTCGATCTGATAGAAGGCTTGCTGATTGGCGCGATTGTCGGCTCCACCGACGCGGCGGCGGTCTTTTCGCTGCTTGGCGGCAAAGGGCTTAACGAGCGCGTAAGCTCAACGCTTGAGATGGAATCTGGCAGTAACGACCCGATGGCGGTGTTTCTCACCGTTACGCTCATTGAGATGATCCAGAAGCATGAAACCGGCCTGAGCTGGATGTTTCTCGTCGATATCCTGCGCCAGTTCGGTTTGGGGATGGTCATTGGCCTTGGCGGCGGCTATCTGCTCCAGCAGATGATCAACCGCATTCCGCTGCCCTCCGGCCTCTATCCGCTGCTGGCGTTAAGCGGCGGCATTCTGATCTTCTCGCTGACTACCGCGCTTGACGGCAGCGGCATCCTTGCGGTGTACCTCTGCGGCTTTCTGCTTGGCAACCGCCCAATACGCAACCGCTATGGCATTCTGCAAACCTTCGACGGGCTGGCCTGGCTTGCGCAAATCGGCATGTTCCTGGTGCTTGGCCTGCTGGTGACGCCATCGGATCTGCTGCCTATCGCCATTCCGGCGCTGCTGCTTTCCATGTGGATGATTTTCGTCGCGCGCCCGCTTTCGGTGTTTGCCGGTCTGCTGCCGTTTAAAGGTTTTCACCTGCGCGAACGCGTATTCATCAGCTGGGTAGGGTTACGCGGCGCGGTGCCGATTATCCTCGCCGTCTTCCCGATGATGGCGGGCCTTGACCGCGCCAATCTCTTTTTCAACATCGCCTTCTTCGTGGTGCTGGTATCGCTGCTGTTTCAGGGTACTTCGCTTGGCTGGGCGGCGAAAAAGACCAAAGTGGTGGTGCCGGAGGCGGGTCGTCCGGTCTCCCGCGTCGGGCTGGATATTCACCCGGAAAATCCCTGGGAACAGTTTATCTTTCAGCTTAGCGCCGATAAGTGGTGCGTGGGCGCGGCGCTGCGCGACCTGCATATGCCGCAAGAGACGCGCATCGCGGCGCTGTTTCGCGATAACCAGTTGATGCACCCCACCGGCAGCACCCGGCTGCGGGAAGATGACGTGCTGTGCGTGATTGGCCGCGAGCGCGATTTGCCCGCGCTCGGCAAGCTTTTCAGCCAGTCGCCGCCGGTAGCGCTCGACCAGCGCTTCTTTGGCGACTTTATTCTGGAGGCGGATGCGAAGCTTGCCGACGTCGCCTTTATCTATGGGCTGGAGCCGGAAGAAGCTATCGATACCGAGCAGACCATCGGCGAGATGGTGCTGCGCCAGCTTGGCGCCGCGCCCGTCGTGGGCGACCAGATCGATTTCGCCGGGGTTATCTGGACGGTGGCGGAGAAAGAGAACAACCAGATCCGCCGCATCGGTCTGAAAATCGCCGAAGACGAGGCGGAGTCGTAACGGCACAACCTGTTGTGAAGCCAGTAAAAAAGGGCCTGCGGGCCCTTTTTCTTTGTTAAGCCTTTTGGTTCCCCTGCCTTTCTCCCGCCATGCTTTACGTCACGCCTGTTTTATTCTGGCCGCTAACGCATTGCTGCTCCTGGCGCGTCTGTGCCGGGGGCGGGCGCGATATGCCGCAACCAGCAGTTTTGGTTTTTTCAGCCGACAGGGGCATTCCCTTTACCAGGCCAGTGCGTTGTAATGACACCGCATCAAAAAGGTTCAGCAACGAAAATTCGAAGCCCGGAGATGTAGGCGCATCTCCGGGCTTCTGACCACACCATTACAAGGACTAATGTTATGGCTACGACGGATGTTAACACGAACCCGTATCAGGAAATAAACGCCGGTCGCGATATTCACGCTTCGGATATGGCCGCCGCGCTGGTAAACATCAGCTTTTCAGAAATGGACGAGGAAGCCTGTTTGCGCCTTGCCCACTGCTGCCAGGAAACCCACGCTGGCCTGTGCCATTGTCTTGGATTGCTTGGCGAGACGCTGCTCGCCCCCGACGCCCGCGAGCAAAACGCGCAGAACACGCAGCGCCTGGGCCATTCGCTTTATGCCATCAGCCTGCTGATCCCGGCATTGTGCGATCTGGAGAGTTTTTTACAGGCGGAGCTGCGCGAACGCGCTGACCGTTCAGGGGCATAAAAAAGGGAAACCGTTGGGTTTCCCTGTGAGTGCGGTGAGCTTAGGTTAAAGAAGCGTTAAGTTACACTGTCACAACCGGCACGCGCGGCGCTAACGCCGTCAACAGTTCATAACCTACCGTTCCCGCTGCGCTTGCCACATCATCGACTTTAATCGTATTGCCCCACAGCTCTACCGGGCTGCCGATGCCCGCCTGCGGGCAAGGGGTTAAATCCACCGCCAGCATGTCCATCGACACGGTGCCCACAATGCCGGTGCGTACGCCATCCACCAGCACTGGCGCGCCGTCTGGCGCGTGGCGCGGATAGCCATCGGCGTAGCCGCAGGCGACAATGCCGATGCGCTGCTCCTCGCCTGCGCGATAGCGGCTGCCGTAACCCACGGTTTCCCCCGCTTTCAGGTTCTGAATGCCGATTATCTCGCTTTTCAGGCTCATCACCGGTTGCAGACCGCTGGTGGCGACATCCCGCCACTGGCCGCTCGGCGAAGCGCCGTAAAGCACAATGCCAGGGCGAACCCAGTCGAAATGCGCCTGCGGATGCCAGAGCGTGGCGGCAGAGTTTGCAAGCGATCGCGGGGCGTCAATGCCTTCCGCCGCCTGCTCAATGCGCCGCATCGGCTCCGCAATTCCTTCGGGCTTGTCGGCGTCGGCGAAGTGCGCCATCAGCGTGAGTTGCCCGACGTTCTTAATAGCGCGAAGCTGCTGCCAGACGCTGTGCACCCGCTCCGGCGCAAAGCCGAGCCGGTTCATGCCGCTGTTGATTTTCAGATAAACATCCAGCGGCGCGTTGAGCCTGGCGTTCGCCAGCGCCTTGACCTGCCAGTTGCTGTGCAGACTGGTGGTGAGCCGATATTTATCGAACAGCGCCAGCTCGTCGGCGTGGAAAAAGCCTTCCAGCAGCAGAATCGGCCCTTTCCAGCCGCGCTCACGCAGCAGGATGGCCTCTTCGAGGTTAAGCATCGCAAAACCATCGGTGGCGCCAAGCGCCGACCAGACGCGATCCAGGCCATGGCCGTACGCGTTAGCCTTTACTACCGACCAGACGCGAGAATGGGGCGCCGCCCGGCGCACCACTTGCAGGTTCTGACGCAGCGCCTGCAAATCAAGACTCGCGACGATGGGACGTGACATGCTTTCTCCTGAATTTACTGGTGCGCGCCATGCAGGCGATGCGAAGTGGATGGCGTGAAGTCCGCGCTGTAGCGCGCCACGCCGAGATCGTCGAACGGAATAGCCGGGGTGCGGCCTGAAATCAAATCGCTCAGCAACTGCCCGGAGCCGCAGGCCATGGTCCAGCCGAGCGTGCCGTGGCCGGTGTTCAGCCAGAGATTTTTAAACGGCGTGCGCCCGACAACTGGCGTGCCGTCTGGCGTCATCGGCCGCAGTCCGGTCCAGAACTGCGCCTCTTCTATCCTGCCGCCTCTGGGGTAGAGATCGCGCACGACCATTTCTAACGTTTCGCGGCGCGGTTGCAGCAACTCGGTATTAAAGCCGACGATTTCCGCCATGCCGCCCACGCGGATGCGGTTATCAAAACGGGTAATCGCGATTTTGTAGGTTTCGTCAAGTACCGTGGAGACAGGCGCGCCGCTCTCTTCCGCTACCGGGATGGTCAGCGAGTAGCCCTTTAAAGGGTAGACCGGAATATCGACGATGCCCTTGAGCATTGCGGTGGAATAAGAGCCAAAAGCCATGACATAACCCTCGGCTTTTACTACTTCATCACCGCATTTCACGCCGTAAATACGCTGTCCTTCATAAAGCAGACGATCGACCGGCGTGTTATAGCGGAACACGACGCCCGCCTCTTCGGCCATTTTCGCCAGCCGCTGGGTGAAGAGCTGACAGTCGCCGGTTTCGTCGTTAGGCAGCTGTAGACCGCCGGTGAGCTTGTGGGCGACGCTTGCCAGCGCAGGCTCCACCTCGGCCAGCTGGGCTGATTCGAGCAGGCGGTAAGGCACGCCTTCGCTCTGGAGTACGGCGATATCCCGCGAGGCGTTTTCATACTGCTGGGCGGTGCGGAAAAGCTGTAACGTGCCGCCCTGCCGCCCTTCGTACTGAATGCCGGTGCTTTCGCGCAGCGCTTTTAAGCAGTCGCGGCTGTATTCCGCCAGGCGCACCATGCGGCCTTTGTTCTGCATATAGTGGCGGGTATCGCAGTTGCGCAGCATTTGCCACATCCACTGTAACTGAAAACGGGTGCCGTCGAGGCTGATAGCCAGCGGCGCGTGACGCTGGAACATCCACTTAACGGCTTTCAGCGGCACGCCCGGCGCAGCCCAGGGGGCGGCGTAGCCGGGAGAAATCTGTCCGGCGTTGGCCGCGCTGGTCTCCAGCGCCGGGCCAGGCTCGCGGTCAATTACCGTCACGTCATGGCCCGCCTGGCGCAAATACCAGGCGCTGGTCACGCCCACTACCCCACTTCCCAGCACGACTACACGCATAATCACTCCGATTCCAGTTTGAAGAATAATTAACTGCTTACAAATTGATAACCTGGATGAAAATGTTATTCAACATATGGCTTTTTTATGGTGACTTGATTCACACCTTTTCCCGTCACTACAGGAGGTTGAGATTCAGTAGGTCCTGCTTCGGTTAGATTAGCGGCAAGATAAAATGCTGGCGCTCACCCTTTTTTCCGATACTCAGGTTTGTAAAATCGCGCAGAAAAAATTTTGGCGTGCCGTGCATTTTTCCGCTGTGTTCTATGCTTGAAATGAGGTCCTCCCCAGACGAGGGCCGCTAACAATGAGGGCGCGCTATGGCTACCGTAACTGATCCCACCACTAAGGATACCCGACGTCTGAGCGATGGACCTGACTGGACGTTCGATCTGCTGGATACCTACCTCGCCGAGATTGACCGCGTAGCGAAACTCTACCGGCTGGAAACCTATCCCCATCAGATTGAAATCATTACCTCCGAACAGATGATGGACGCCTATTCCAGCGTCGGCATGCCGATTAACTATCCTCACTGGTCGTTTGGTAAAAAGTTTATTGAAACGGAGCGGCTCTACAAGCACGGGCAGCAGGGGCTGGCCTATGAAATAGTGATTAACTCAAACCCCTGTATCGCCTATCTGATGGAGGAGAACACCATTACTATGCAGGCGCTGGTGATGGCGCACGCCTGCTACGGTCATAACTCCTTCTTCAAAAACAACTACCTGTTTCGCAGCTGGACCGACGCCAGCTCGATTATCGATTACCTCATCTTTGCCCGTAATTACATTACCGAGTGCGAAGAACGCTACGGCGTGGTGGAAGTGGAGAAGCTGCTCGACTCCTGCCATGCGCTGATGAATTACGGCGTCGACCGCTATAAACGCCCGCAGAAGATCTCTTTGCAGGAGGAGAAAGCGCGACAGAAAAGCCGCGAAGAATATCTGCAAAGCCAGGTGAATATGCTCTGGCGCACCCTGCCGCGCCGTGAAGAGGAAAAAACGGTGGAAGCGGCGCGCCGCTACCCTTCCGAGCCGCAGGAGAACCTGCTCTATTTTATGGAGAAGAACGCGCCGCTGCTGGAGCCGTGGCAGCGCGAGATCCTGCGCATCGTGCGGAAAGTGAGCCAGTATTTTTATCCGCAAAAGCAAACGCAGGTAATGAACGAAGGCTGGGCCACCTTCTGGCACTACACCATCCTTAATCACCTTTACGACGAAGGCAAAGTGACCGAGCGCTTTATGCTGGAGTTTTTGCACAGCCACACCAATGTGGTTTTCCAGCCGCCTTACAACAGCCCGTGGTACAACGGCATTAACCCTTATGCGCTGGGCTTTGCGATGTTCCAGGACATTAAGCGCATCTGCCAGTCGCCAACGGAAGAGGACAAATACTGGTTCCCGGATATCGCTGGCACAGACTGGCTCGACACGCTGCATTTCGCCATGCGCGATTTCAAAGACGAGAGCTTTATCAGCCAGTTTTTGTCGCCGAAAGTGATGCGTGATTTCCGCCTCTTTACGGTGCTGGACGACGACCGGAACAATTATCTGGAGATTTCCGCCATCCATAACGAAGAGGGCTACCGGGAAATTCGCAATAAGCTTTCCGCGCAGTACAACCTGAGCAACCTGGAGCCGAATATCCAGGTGTGGAACGTAGACTTGCGCGGCGACCGTTCGCTGACCCTGCGCTACATTCCCCATAACCGCGCGCCGCTCGACCGGGGCCGCCGGGAAGTGCTCAAGCATGTGCATCGCCTGTGGGGCTTTGACGTGACGCTGGAGCAGCAGAACGAAGATGGCAGCATCGAGCTGCTGGAACGCTGCCCGCCCAGGCTGAACAGCCTGTAAGCACGAACAAAAAAGGCTTCCCGGGGGAAGCCTTTTTACTGCCTGCGCTTAACGACTGTGCATCGCCAGATCGCCCGGCAGGTTTTTCTGCATGCGGTGCCAGATTTCCCCGCTGTCGCGGCCATAGGCGCGCACAACATCATAAACCTCGTTGTAGTTGCCTTCATCGCACAGCTTCGTCAGACGATGGTAAAAGCCGAGCGCCAGGCTGCGCGCTTCGGGGCTGGAAAAATAGTGGCGGCCGATGCGGGTATAAAGCCCTTTCATGCCGTTAAGGATAAGGCCGTAAATAGGGTTGCCGGAGGCAAAGGCCAGCCCGCGGAAAATGTTGTAGTCCAGCTCCGCGAACGCATCCGCATGATCTTCCACTTCACGGGCGGTCGCCAGCACCTGCTGGGCCTGCTCAGGATGCAGCCGCAACGCGGTGCGGATAAAAATAGTGGAGATGTTCGTGCGCACCGACAACAGGTTATCGATAAGCTGCGGCACGCTCTCGTGATCGAGACGCGCCAGCGTTTCCAGAATATTCAGCCCCGAGGTTTCCCAGAAATTGTTTACCTTTGTCGGCTTGCCATGCTGAATGGTCAGCCAGCCGTCACGGGCGAGGCGCTGTAAAACTTCACGCAGCGTTGTGCGCGTTACACCAATAAGTTCAGAGAGTTCGCGTTCAGCAGGCAGGATAGAACCAGGGGGGAAACGGTTATTCCAGATGCTTTCAATAATGTACTCTTCCGCGAAACCCGCCGGGCTCTGCGCCTTTATCACCATAATGCGATTTCCATTACACTTCTGCAAAATTCACTCATCATACCAGAGGAGGTTTAGCACAGATAGCGCGGCGACTGGTGAAAAAAGGGATCGTGGTTTACTTTTTGCTAATTGTCGGCGGGCTTTCGCGGTTGCCTGCACAGCCCCGGGCCGTTACTCTTCTTCGCTCAGAAAAAATATCCTGTTACTGCAAAGGACTACGCATGGAAATGTCATTCAGCCGCGCCTTTTACCGCAACTTCCTCGGCCAGTCGCCGAACTGGTATAAGCTGACGCTGCTTCTGTTTTTAATACTTAACCCTCTGGTTTTCCTGGTCAATCCTTTTGTCGCCGGCTGGATGCTGGTGGCGGAGTTTATTTTCACGCTGGCGATGGCGCTGAAATGCTACCCGCTACTGCCAGGCGGCCTGCTGGCCATAGAAGCGGTGATGGTGGGAATGACCACGCCCGGTCATGTGCGCGAAGAGCTGGCCAACAACCTGGAAGTGATCCTGTTGCTGATTTTTATGGTGGCGGGCATTTACTTCATGAAGCAACTGCTGTTGCTGATTTTTACCAAACTGCTGCTTGGCATTCGCTCCAAAGCGCTGCTGTCGCTCTCTTTTTGCTTCGCCGCCGCCTTTTTATCCGCTTTCCTGGATGCATTAACCGTCGTCGCGGTCGTGATCAGCGTTGCGGTGGGTTTTTATGGCATTTATCACCGCGTCGCCTCTTCACGCGACGAGCACCAGGACTTGCTTGATGATTCCGATATCGACAAGCATCAGCGGGAAGATCTTGAGCAGTTCCGCGCGTTTCTGCGCAGCCTGATGATGCACGCGGGCGTCGGTACCGCGCTTGGCGGCGTAATGACCATGGTGGGCGAACCGCAAAACCTGATTATCGCCAAAGCGGCGGGCTGGAATTTTGTCGACTTCCTGCTGCGCATGGCCCCGGTGAGCGTACCGGTGCTGTTCTGCGGCCTGCTTACCTGCATTTTGCTTGAGAAAACCAAAACATTTGGTTACGGCGCGACGCTTCCGCAAGAGGTGCGCAATATTCTTCGCAATTATGACGAAGAAAGCGCCAGCAAGCGCACCGCGCAGGACCGCGTGCGCCTGATTGTACAGGGCATTATCGCGGTATGGTTGATTGTCGCGCTGGCGCTGCATCTGGCGGAAGTCGGGCTTATCGGCCTTACGGTGATTATCTTCGCCACCGCGCTGTGCGGCGTTACCGACGAGCATGCCATCGGCAAAGCTTTTACCGAAGCGCTGCCCTTCACCGCTCTGCTGACGGTATTTTTCGCCGTGGTGGCGGTGATAATCGACCAGCATCTTTTCGCGCCGATTATCCAGTACGTGCTGGATGCCTCGCCGCATGCGCAGCTTTCGCTGTTCTATCTGTTTAACGGCCTGCTGTCGTCTATTTCCGATAACGTGTTTGTCGGCACCGTTTACATTAACGAGGCGAAAACCGCGCTGGAACAAGGCATTATCGATGTGAAGCAGTTTGAACTGCTGGCGGTGGCGATTAACACCGGCACCAACCTGCCTTCTGTCGCCACGCCAAACGGCCAGGCGGCGTTTTTGTTCCTGCTCACTTCCGCGCTGGCGCCGCTTATTCGTCTTTCTTATGGCCGGATGGTCTGGATGGCGCTGCCCTATACCATCGTGATGACGATAGTCGGCCTGCTGTGTGTGGCTTACCTGCTTACGCCGTTTACCGACTGGCTGCTGGCGAACCACTGGGTCGCTACCCCCTCGATGTAACTTTTTGGGCCGTTAAGGCCCAAAATTTCCCTTACGGGCAGGCGCTTATCTCCTTTTTTTCGCTGCGCTAGTGGCGAGAAAAGTGAATTGGTTTACACTGCCCGTTCAACGCATCTTGCAGGGAATTAACTATGTTGCGATTTTTAAACCAATGCTCACGAGGACGCGGCGCCTGGCTGCTGTTAGCATTGACCGCCTTTGCGCTCGAACTGGTGGCGCTCTGGTTCCAGCATGTGATGATGCTGAAACCGTGCGTGCTCTGTATTTATGAGCGCTGCGCGCTGTTCGGCGTGATGGGCGCGGGTCTCGTGGGCGCCATAGCGCCGAAAACGCCGCTGCGTTTTGTCGCTATCCTCATCTGGCTTTACAGCGCCGTGAAGGGACTGATGCTCGCCTATGAGCACACGATGATTCAACTGCACCCTTCCCCGTTCGCCACCTGCGACTTCGCCGCCCGCTTTCCGACGTGGCTGCCGCTCGACAAATGGCTGCCGCAGGTGTTTGTCGCTTCCGGCGACTGCGCCGAGCGCCAGTGGTCTTTCCTGACGCTGGAAATGCCGCAGTGGCTGATGGTGATTTTCGCCGCCTATCTGCTGGTGGCGGCGCTGGTCGTTATCGCCCAGTTCTTTAAGCCTAAAAAGCGCGACCTGTTCGGCCGCTTCTGATCGCTTTATGCTGGCTACGTTGCCTGAACGTAGCCAGCCCCTCGTCTATCCCGTCTGTTGTTTTTTCCCGCCGCTCGATCGCTGTCACAAAACCCAGTCTGCGCCTTAAGCGAAACACCGCGTTATAACAGATTTTTTACGTTCGCCAAAACCGAAATGATAAATAATTGTTAAATTATAGTTAAATTTAAAGGCTTTTTTAACATGCCCACGGCCGGTAAGAACCCAGAAAGAGGTCATAATTAACCATAAATTTACCATATTTTAACTAAATTATTACAATAATGGGCTTTGGTCACATTTTGTTAACTTGATGTTCTCTTCCTCTTCCCTTCCTCGCTACGCTTTGCCCGTGAACCACCTCTGTCGATAAAAAAGGAACAACCATGAAATTCAAAGTCGCATTACTCAGCGCCGCCCTGGTTTCTGCGTGCATGTTGTCCGCCCCGTCCTTCGCGGCGGAAAAATATGAAATCGCGGTGGTGGCGAAAGTCACCGGTATTCCGTGGTTCAACCGCATGGAAACCGGCGTGACCGAAGCGGCGAAAAAGCTCAACGTTAACGCTTACCAGACCGGCCCTTCCACCCCCGATCCGGCGCAGCAGGTAAAGGTTATTGAAGATCTGATCGCTAAAAACGTTAACGCGATCATCGTGGTGCCAAACGACGCGAAAGTGCTGGAGCCGGTGCTGAAAAAAGCGCGGGATAAAGGCATCGTCGTGCTGACGCACGAATCCCCGGACCAGCAGATTGGCCAGTGGGATATCGAAACCATCGACAGCGAAAAATATGCGCAGGCAAACGTGGACGAGCTGGCGAAGAGCATGGGCGGGAAAGGCGGTTACGCCATTTACGTCGGCTCGTTGACCGTACCGCTGCATAACGCCTGGGCCGATTACGCCATCAAATACCAAAAAGAAAAATACCCCGAGATGGTGGAAGTCACCTCGCGCCTGCCAGTCGCCGAGAGCATCGATAAGTCTTACGCCACCACGCTTGACCTGATGAAAACCTACCCGCAGATGAAAGGGGTAATTGGCTTTGGCTCCCTCGGCCCGATTGGCGCAGGCCAGGCGGTGCAGAAGAAGCGCGCCAAAGACAAAGTGGCGGTGGTCGGCATCGCGATGCCCGCCCAGGCCGCGCCATACCTGATGCGCGGCGACATCAAGAAAGCGCTGCTGTGGGACCCGAAAGATGCTGGCTATGCGCTGGTGACAGTAGCCGACCAGCTGTTGCAGGGCAAAGAAGTGACGCCGGATCTCACCATCGACGGCCTTGGCAAAGCGGATGTGGACATGGAGAAAAAAGTGATTCGCTTTAACAAAATTCTTGAAGTCACCAAAGACAACGCCAAAACGCTCGGCTTTTGATCGCCTTTTAACGCCACACCGGGAACCCGCTGGCCAGTCGCCTGGCCAGCCTTTTCACTCAGCCATTTATTAAGCGCCCCACGGGGCGTTCGCAGGGGTATTGTCTATGTCAGACACCGCCGCATTTATCACGCTTGAAAACATCAGCAAGCAGTTCCCCGGCGTGCGGGCGCTGGATAAGGTCAGCCTGACGCTGAACAAAGGGGAAGTGCACTGTCTCGCAGGCCAGAACGGCTGCGGCAAAAGCACCATTATCAAAGTGATATCGGGCGTTTACCAGCCGGAAAAAGGCGCCAGCATCGCCCTTGACGGCAAGCTGTTCCATCACCTCACGCCGCAGCTTTCCGCGCATTACGGCATTCAGGTTATTTACCAGGATTTGTCGCTTTTCCCCAACTTTACCGTGGCGGAAAACATCGCCTTTCACCGCTATTTGCCTGGCGGCGACGTCTGGGTAAAAGGCAAAGCGATGCGCGAGCAGGCGCTGGCGGCGATGAAACGCATCGGCGTGGCGCTCGATCCGGATAAAAAAGTCGAGAAGCTGTCGATTGCCGACCGCCAGTTGGTGGCGATTTGCCGGGCGCTGGCCGCTGACGCCCGGCTGGTGATAATGGATGAACCTACCGCGTCGCTTACCCGCCAGGAGGTCAACGGCCTTCTACGCGTAGTGAACGAACTTAAAGCCGCTGGCATCTGCGTCGTGTTCGTCAGCCATCGCCTGGATGAAGTGATGGAAGTGGCGGACCGTATTAGCGTGATGCGCGACGGCAAGCTGGTCGGCACCTGGCCTGCCCGGGAACTCGACAGCCATGAGCTGGCGTTTCTGATGACCGGCCAGCGCTTCCATTACGCGCCTCTGCCGGAGAAACCGCCGGTTGAGCAGGCGCCGCTGCTGGAGCTGCGCGGTCTGAGCCGTCGCGGCAAATATGAAAATATCAACCTTGCGCTGCGCGGCGGCGAAATCGTTTCTGTGGTGGGGCTGCTCGGTTCCGGGCGCACCGAGCTTTGCCTGACCCTGTTTGGCATGACCCAGCCGGAGCGCGGCGAGATAGTGCTCAACGGCGCGCCGGTTCGCCTGCGCAATAACCATGACGCCATCCGTCACGGCATCGGCTACGTCTCGGAAGACCGCCTGACGCAGGGGCTTATCATGGAGCAATCCATCTATGACAACACCATCGTCACAGTATTTGACAAGCTGCACAGCCGCAGCGGCCTGCTCGATCACCAAAAGGCGCAGGGGCTGGTGCAGAAGCTAATCCGCGACCTGAATATTAAAGTTTCCGACAGCGCGTTGCCGGTCAAAACGCTGTCCGGCGGCAACGCCCAGCGTATCGCCATCGCCAAATGGGTGGCTACTCAGCCGCGCATTTTGATCCTCGACTCTCCTACCGTGGGCGTGGATATCGCTAACAAAGAGGGGATCTACCAGATTGCCCGCGATCTGGCGGAACAGGGCATGGCGGTATTAATGATCTGCGATGAGATCCCTGAAGCCTACTACAACAGCCACCGCGTGCTGGTGATGCGCCGCGGCGAGCTGGTGGCGGAATTTTCTCCGCACCGTTGCACCGAAGAGGATATTGCCGAGGTGGTGAATGAATAACGCGCTCCTGGCCCGGCTGACGGGTCGCCACGAATTTTATCTGGGCATTCTGGTGTTGCTGCTGGCGATCGGCCTGACGCTTAGCACCGACGAGTTTATGTCGCTTGGCAATCTCACGGATGTCGCCACCAGCTACGCCATTCTTGGCATCCTGGCCTGCGGGTTGTTTGTGGTGCTGATTGCCGGCGGCATTGATATTTCGTTTCCGGCGATGACCGCTATCGCCCAGTACGTCATGGCAAGCTGGGTTATCGGCCACGGCGGTAATTTCGCGCTGGCCTTCGCGCTCGCCATGCTGGTAGGGCTGCTGCTCGGCCTGGTTAACGGCTTTCTGGTTTACTGGCTGCGCGTGCCCGCCATTATCATCACCATCGCCACCCTGAATCTCTATTACGGCCTGCTGGTTTACGCCACTAACGGCACCTGGCTTTATGGCTTCCCGGACTGGTTTATGGACGGCGTTAACTGGTTCACCTTCACCGCGGCCGACGGCTACGACTACGGGCTGACGCTGCCGCTGTTAAGCCTTGCGGGCGTCATTCTTTTTACTGCCGTGCTGATGAACCGCACCCGTCTGGGCCGCCAGATTTACGCCATGGGCGGCAACCGCGACGCCGCCTCTCGCCTCGGCCTGAACCTGCGGCGTCTGCATTTTTACGTCTATGGCTATATGGGCGCGCTGGCGGGCATTGCCGCCGTGGTGCAGGCGCAAATTACCCAGTCGGTGGCGCCGAACTCGCTGTTGGGTTTTGAACTGACGGTGCTGGCGGCGGTGGTGCTTGGCGGCACCAGCATGACCGGCGGGCGCGGTAGCCTGACCGGTACGCTGCTCGGCGTGGTGCTGCTGGCTTTCCTGCAAAACGGTCTCACCCTGCTTGGCGTCTCTTCTTACTGGCACACCGTGTTTAGCGGCGCAATTATTCTTGTCAGCATCAGCGCCACCGCGTGGAACGAAAAACGTAAGCTGGCCCGGGAGCTTTAACCATGAAAACCCTGACTCGCGTGTTACCTGGCGATGCCATTATTCGCCTGCAATGCCTGATTATTCTCGCCGTGGCGCTGCTGTTCGCCGGGCTGCTCGGCTCGCGCTTTTTCAGCATCGGCAACTTTCAGTCCATCGCTTCGCAGTTGCCGGTGCTTGGCATGCTGGCGCTCGGCATGGGGCTTACCATGCTCACCGGCGGCATTAATTTGTCTATTATCGCCGGGGCGAACGCCTGCTCGCTGGTGATGGCGGCGGTCATTGTCAGCCATCCGGGAGAGCCGCTTTTCCTGGTGCTGGCGCTGCTGGCCGGGCTGCTGGTAGCCGTCGCGATTGGCGTGGTGAACGGCGCGCTCATCGCCTGGGTGGGCGTCTCGCCGATCCTTGCCACGCTCGGCACCATGACGCTTATCACCGGCCTGAATATTCTGCTCTCTAACGGCACCGTGATTTCCGGCTTTCCGCCAGCCATTCAGTTCCTTGGCAACGCCTCGGTGTTCGGCATTCCGGTGGCGCTGCTGCTGTTCCTGGCCGTCGCCGTCGGGCTGTGGGTGCTGCTTGAGCACACCACCCTCGGGCGCAGCCTTTATCTGGTGGGTTCAAACGAACAGGCGACGCGCTTTAGCGGCGTGAATACCGCCCGCGTACAAATTTCAGTCTATGTGCTGTCGGCCCTGCTCGGCTGGGCCGCAGCGCTGCTGATGATGGCGAAGTTCAACTCCGCCAAGGCGGGCTACGGCGAATCTTATCTGCTGGTGACCATTCTCGCCTCGGTGCTTGGCGGCATTAACCCGGACGGCGGTTTTGGCCGCATCCTGGGCCTGGTGCTGGCGCTGATTGTGCTGCAAATGCTGGAGAGCGGGTTCAACTTACTCGGCGTCAGCAGTTATCTGACCATGGCCCTGTGGGGCGGCGTGCTGATCCTCTTTATCGCATTACAGAATCGAAAAGCCTGATTTCGGGAGAATCATGATGGCGAGTTATTTTATTGGCGTGGATGTAGGCACCGGCAGCGCTCGCGCCGGGGTGTTTGACCTGACGGGCAGGATGGTGGGTCAGGCCTCGCGGGAGATTGAAATTTACCGGCCGAAAGCGGATTTTGTCGAACAATCTTCCGACAATATCTGGCAGGCGGTGTGCAATGCCGTGCGCGATGCGGTAAACCAGGCGGACATCAACCCGATCCAGGTAAAAGGGTTAGGCTTTGACGCCACCTGCTCGCTGGTGGTGCTTGATAAAGAAGGCAACCCGCTGACCATCAGCCCCTCCGGGCGCACCGAGCAGAATATCATCGTGTGGATGGATCACCGGGCGATTTCGCAGGCGGAGCGGATCAACGCGACCCGCCACCGGGTGCTGGACTACGTGGGCGGCGTTATCTCGCCGGAAATGCAGACACCGAAGCTGCTCTGGCTCAAGCAGCACATGCCCACCACCTGGGCTAACGCCGGTTACTTTTTCGATCTGCCCGATTTTCTCACCTGGCGGGCGACCAAAGACGATACGCGCTCGCTGTGCTCCACCGTCTGTAAATGGACCTATATGGGCCATGAAGACCGCTGGGACAGCAGCTATTTTCGCGAGATTGGCCTTGAGGATTTACTGGAGCATGACGCGCAGAAAATCGGTCGCGAGGTGAAAACCATGGGCGAAGCGCTGGGCTACGGCCTGACGCAGCGCGCTGCAAGCGAAATGGGGTTGATTCCCGGCACGGCGGTCAGCGTCTCGATTATCGATGCCCACGCCGGCACGCTCGGCACGCTTGGCGCCTGCGGCGTTTCCGGCGAAGTGGCGGATTTCGACCGCCGTATCGCGCTGATTGGCGGCACCTCGACCGGCCATATGGCGATGTCCGCCACGCCGCGCTTTATCAGCGGCATCTGGGGGCCCTATTACTCCGCCATTCTGCCCAATAGCTGGCTTAATGAAGGCGGCCAGTCCGCCACCGGCGCGCTTATCGATCATGTGATTCAGTCTCACCCTTGTTATGCGGAACTGCGGGCGCAGGGGCAGCGTCAGGGACAGACGATTTACGAAGTGCTGAACGGCCTGCTGCGCCGTATGGCGGGGGAGCCGGAGAATATCGCCTTCCTCACGCGGGACATTCATATTCTCCCCTACTTCCACGGCAACCGTTCGCCACGCGCCAACCCGACGCTGACCGGGGCGATGACCGGCCTGAAGCTATCGCGCACGCCGGAAGATATGGCGCTTTACTATCTCGCCACGATCCAGGCTATCGCCCTTGGCACCCGTCACATCATCGAAACCATGAACCAGAGCGGTTATTGCATCGATACCATCATGGCGAGCGGCGGCGGCACCAAAAACCCGATATTCGTTCAGGAGCATGCGAACGCCACGGGATGCGCCATGCTGCTGCCGGAAGAGAGCGAAGCGATGCTGCTTGGCAGCGCGATGATGGGCACCGTGGCGGCGGGCGTGTTTGAAACCCTGCCGGAAGCGATGGCTGCCATGAGTCGCATCGGTAAAACCGTCACGCCGCAGACCAACCGCATTAAGCAGTATTATGACCGCAAATATCAGGTGTTCCACGAAATGTATCTGGACCACATGAAATATCGCCAGCTAATGCAGGAGGAAGCATGAGCGAAAGCTGGGACCAGGCGCGCGCCGCCTGGCGGACTTACAGCGAAGAGCTGGCGCAGCTTTCCTCTCGTCTCGATGAGACGCGCTGGACGGCGCTGCTGGCAAAGCTTGCTGGCTGCCGGGGAAAAATCGTGGTAACCGGCGTTGGCACCTCCGGCATCGCCGCGCGCAAAATCGCCCATATGCTCGCCTGCGTGGAGCGACCGGCTATCTATCTTAACCCCACTGATGCGGCGCACGGCGACCTGGGGTTTTTGCGCGAGGACGATTTACTTATTCTTATCTCCCGCGGCGGCAATTCCGACGAGCTGACCCGCCTGCTGCCGACGCTTGCGGCAAAACGGGTCGCCCTTATCAGCGTGACGGAAAACCCCGATTCCGCCATCGCAAGGGCGTCGGAGCTGGTCATCACCACCGGCATTCAGCGTGAAATCGACCCGTTGAACATGTTGGCCACCACCTCGATTGTGCTGGTGCTGGCGATCTTTGACGCCGCCTGCGCCTGTTTGATGGCGCAGAGCGGCTATGACAAGGCGACGCTACTGGCGGTACACCCTGGCGGCGACGTGGGGTTGAGCCTGCGTTCGGGGCAGGATAAAGCCGGATGATTCCTGGAGTGCCCGTTGCCGCCTGGCTTACAGCGGCTAAGCCGTCCTACACTTTAGTGAACCTTGATAATGACAGGAGGACAGATGCAAGCTTACGAACTTAAAGTCGAAAAAGATAACCCAAACGACGCACCGGAATCCGGGGATAAACAACCTACCCCCACCAAAAAATAAGAGAAAGGTCGCTCCGGCGACCTTTTTTTCACCTCACGCCGCCTTAATCTTTTCCTCGTCGCCCCCCAGCCACGCCCGGGTATAAGCGGCATCGTGATGGTTAAGCATCACGCTAATAAACTCCAGATCCGCCCCCTGATTCAGCAACTGCATGGCCCGCGTTTTACGCGCGCTCTGGCTGCTGACGTTTTTCGTCGTTACTTTCGCTGCCGCCTGGCGCAAGGCGGCGTTGAAGGCGATGATGGTTATCGCCTTCGGCTGCGCTTTCACCCGGTTTGAGTGGCTCTGGAAGAGATAAACATCTTGCGGATAGCGTTTTCGCCGCTTGGTGATAACGCTTAACGCCGCTTCATTTAAGGCCAGCGCACGGGTGCCGCGTTTCGCATCGGCCCGAATGCGGCCATTTTCAATGTCGGCATAGGTGAGCGTCAGCACATCGCCAATCTTAAGCGGCGCATGGTAGAGAAAATACCAGAGGTCGGAATAGGTAGTGTTGTGACTGAGCAGCGCTTCGTGGATCTTCCAGAACTCAAGCGGAGTCAGCGCTTCGGCTTTAGCCATTTTGATATCACTCGCGTTGGTCCGAACGACGCCCTGGCGTCATTTCAGACGAGACAAAACCACTACCAGGCAGGTAGCGATGGCGTAAAAAAAGGCCGTCTGGCCTGTCTCTTTTAATAGCGAAACTGTGAAAACGGGGATATCGGGCGTTTGGATGAGGGCTTATCAGAGGAATGGTACTTCCCGCGCTCTCAGGCGTGAAAGCGCAGGCGCAAACAGGTTATTTTGCCCCATCGGGTTTATTCAAAATGTGGTCCTGCCAGTCGTTCACAACCGACTCGGGTACGGCGATATGACGCACAGAGATGCGCTCGGCGTGCATGGCCGCTTTCGAGCCGGTGCGCAGCGGGTGCCAGAGCGGCAGATTTTTCCCTTCAGCGAGCAGACGGTAGGCGCAGGTGGGCGGCAGCCATTCAAAGGTCGGCAGGTTTTCCCGCGTCAGCTTGATGCAGTCTGGCTCATAGTCAAAGCGTCGTTCGTAGTTGCGGCACTGGCAGGTTTTTATGTTTAGCTGACGGCAGGCGACGTTAGTGAAATAAATTTCGTCCGTGTCTTCGTCCATCAGTTTATGCAGGCAGCACTGACCACAGCCGTCGCAAAGCGATTCCCACTCCGCGTCGCTCATTTCATCCAGTTTTTTTTGCTGCCAGAAAGGCGTCTCGTTCATAGCGGTGTCCGCAAAGCAAATTAAGCTGCACCTTATAAACAGTATGGACGCCTGATGCAAGTTTTGCCGCCCCTGCGGACGGCGGAAGATTACAGCACCCGGGTGGCGAGGCTTTCGCCGTTAAAGCGCACCTCAAGTTCGTCGCCGCTGGCAAGCGGCCCTACCCCTTCCGGCGTGCCGGTAAGAATGACGTCGCCTGCGCGCAGCGTAAAGAAGCGGCTCATGTAGGCGATCAGCGGCAGGATCTTGTGGATCATATCGGCAGTGGTGCCGTTCTGGCGCGTTTCGCCGTTAACGATAAGACTAAGCGGGGTGTTTTGCGGGTCGGACTGAAACTCGGCGGCCGGGATAAATCCCGATACCGGACATGAATTATCAAACGCTTTCGCTTTCTCCCACGGCTGGCCCGCTTTTTTCATTTTGCTTTGCAGATCGCGAAGCGTCAGATCCAGCGCCACGCCGTAACCGGCTATCGCTTTGCCGACATGCTCGGGCGTGGCCTGCTTAAGGGTCGCGCCAATCAGCACCGCCAGTTCCACTTCATGATGCACTTCGCCAAGCCCCTGCGGCAGCGCCAGCGGCTGGCGCAGGTCGCAAAGCGCGGTTTCGGGCTTGAGAAACAGCACCGGCTCTTCGGGCGTCGCACTGCCCATCTCCTGAATATGCTTAGCGTAATTGCTTCCTACGCAGACCACCTTGCTGACCGGAAAATCGAGCAGCGCGCCATGCCAGTTATGATGTTGGTACATGTCTTTCCCCTGAATCGAGCTAATTGTCCGAAAAAGCACTATCTCCGCCAGCAAGGCGCGAGTCAATGCTCTAAAAAGTAGCACTTTCAGGTGAGAGCGTTCGCAAAAACAAAGGGAAATAATGAAGGACGCCGCAGGACGCGGCGTCGCAAGGGGTCAGGCTTTTTTTTGCGCTTCGAGGTGCGCTTTTAACAAATTCTCCGGCGGCGGCGGCAACTGCAAATAATACCCCTGCTCCTGAAGCGCTTGTTTTACTTTCTCCAGATCGGCATGGGCTAATTTTTTACGGCCGTCTAAAGGAAATAACAGGGTCATTATGGGCGTGCCGAAACTTTCCATTAATTCAGCGGGCACCCGGGAAAAATCGTCTTTTTTTTCAACGTACAGATAAGTCTGATCGCGACGGGAACTTTTATAGATCACACAAAACATGTTTTTACTCTGTTTAGTCAGCTGGCGACTTGCCTCAATATACCGGGGACTATAACATGCCTGACGTGCTACGGAATATCATCCCACCCCGGTGGGTGGTTCAAACTGAATTGAGTAAGGCCAGGATGTCAAACACGCCCATCGAGCTTAAAGGCAGCAGTTTCACCTTATCAGTGGTTCATTTGCATGACGCTCACCCGGAAATTATTCGCAAAGCGCTGGAAGACAAAATAGCTCAGGCACCCGCTTTTTTGAAAAATGCGCCTGTCGTTGTGAATATCGCCGGACTGGAAGGGCCAGTGGACTGGCAGCAAATCCATCGCGTTGTGAAGGCAAGCGGACTGCATCTGGTGGGCTTTAGCGGCTGTAAGGACGATACGCTGAAAGCAGAGATAGCCCGCGCGGGCATCGCTTTGCTGAACGAAGGGAAAGAGAAAGCCCGCCCGACGCCGCCCGCCCCGCCTGAAACGCCTGCCGAGCCTGTTGTTATCCCCGTCACAAAAACGCGAATTATTGATGCGCCTGTCCGCTCTGGTCAGCGTATTTATGCCCCGCACTCTGATTTAATTGTTACCAGTCACGTCAGCGCGGGGGCGGAACTTATCGCCGATGGCAATATTCATATTTACGGCGTGATGCGGGGACGCGCGCTGGCAGGCGCCAGCGGCGAGCGAGAAGCGCAGATTTTTTGCACAAGCCTTGCGGCGGAGCTGGTCTCTATCGCAGGGGTATACTGGCTGAGCGACCAAATCCCGGCCGAATTTTATAACAAAGCTGCCCGCCTGAAGCTGGCTGATGGCGCTTTGTCTGTTCAACCTTTGATTTAAGCCCTTTTCACAAGGAATTCCTTTATGGCACGCATTATTGTAGTTACATCAGGTAAAGGGGGCGTTGGCAAAACCACCTCCAGCGCGGCCATCGCTACGGGTTTGGCCCAGAAGGGAAAAAAAACCGTCGTTATCGACTTCGATATTGGCCTGCGTAACCTTGACCTGATCATGGGATGTGAACGCCGTGTCGTATACGATTTCGTTAACGTTATCCAGGGCGATGCCACACTTAATCAGGCGCTGATTAAAGATAAAAGGACCGACAACCTTTACATTCTCCCGGCGTCGCAAACGCGCGACAAAGACGCGCTGACGCGTGAAGGGGTAGAGAAGGTCCTGGACGATCTGCAAAAAATGGATTTCGATTTTATCGTGTGCGACTCCCCTGCCGGCATCGAAACCGGCGCGTTGATGGCGCTCTACTTCGCGGATGAAGCAGTGATCACCACCAACCCGGAAGTCTCCTCGGTACGTGACTCAGACCGCATTCTCGGCATTCTGGCCTCGAAATCTCGCCGCGCCGAGAACGGCCAGGATCCGATTAAAGAACACCTGCTGCTGACCCGTTACAACCCGGGCCGCGTCAGCAAAGGCGACATGCTGAGCATGGAAGATGTGCTGGAGATCCTGCGTATTCCGCTGGTTGGGGTGATTCCGGAAGATCAGTCCGTGCTGCGCGCGTCGAACCAGGGTGAGCCGGTTATCCTGGACACCGCCTCGGACGCAGGCAAAGCGTATGCCGATACCGTTGAACGCCTGTTGGGAGAAGAACGTCCTTTCCGCTTCATTGAAGAAGAGAAGAAAGGTTTCCTCAAACGCCTGTTCGGAGGATAACTCATGGCTTTACTTGACTTTTTTCTCTCAAGAAAAAAGAGCACCGCGAACATCGCGAAAGAACGACTGCAAATTATCGTGGCGGAACGCCGGCGCAGCGACGCCGAGCCGCACTATTTACCGCAGCTGAAAAGGGATATTCTGGAGGTCATTTGCAAATATGTGCAGATCGACCCGGAAATGGTTACCGTCCAGCTCGATCAAAAAGGCGACGATATTTCAGTCCTTGAGCTCAACGTAACATTACCTGAAGCTGAAGAGTCAAAATAACAAAAAGCCCTGGAATTATATCCAGGGCTTTTTATTTTTAGTCGGCCTTAAGCGTGGTCAAAAAGTTATTTTCGGAACACGCTCATTGCCTGGAAATATATACAGTCTTAGCGCGTATATTCCCGCAGCAGCGTTTTAATTTCATCGCCCATTAATTTCTCCCGCCAGCCGCTGATTAATTCCGGCAACAGATTCTGGGTTTTTAACTGCCAGTGCCAGTTAAGCAGCTGATTAATTTGCCGACGTGAGGCGAGCAATTCCGCGCTGACGCCTTTCGCTTTGCTCACATCCTGTACCAGCGCCTTGATGGCTTTGAACGCGCTGCGATAGCCCGGCATATCCACCAGATTTTGCAGCGGCGCAGGCAAAGCGTCTTCAGGCAACGCCTGCGCTTCGCTTACCATCTCCAGCAGGGTTTTACCGTGAAAGCGGATTTCGCTGCCGGAAAGCCCCAGCCCGTCCAGCTCGCCGAGCGAGCCTGGCAAATAGCGCGCAACCTGCCAGAGATGCTCTTCACGAACCACGAAATTCACCGCCAGATCGCGCTCGCGCGCTTTGCGAAGCCGCCAGGCCGCCAGCAATCTGAGGCAGGCGAGCTGGCGCGGGCGAAGCTGCCACGCGTTGCCGATTTCGCGCCAGGCCTCTTCAGGAGCCAGCGTTTCGCTGCGGCGCAACACCATCAGGCGGCACTCGTCCAGCGCCGCGTCCAGCCAGCCCGCTTCGGCGGTTTCGTCCATCAGCTGGCGCGCTATCGGCAGCAAATACCAGACATCCGCGGCGGCATAATCGCACTGGCGCGCCGTTAAGGGGCGCGCAAGCCAGTCGGTGCGCGATTCGCTTTTATCAAGCGCCACGCCGGTGTATTTCTCAACGAGCGTGGCAAAACCGCAGGAGAGCGGATTGCCGACAAAAGAGGCCAGCACCTGGGTATCGATAAAGGGCTGCGGCATCATGCCGAAAGCGTTCTGGAACACTTCCAGATCTTCGCTGCCCGCATGCAAAAATTTGGTTACCGCTTCATCCCGCAGCAATGCCTGGAACGGCGCCCAGTCGGTAATAGTCAGCGGATCGATAAGCGCCACGGTTTCGCCGTCGTAAAGCTGAATTAAACCCAGCTTTGGGTAGTAAGTACGGGTGCGGACAAATTCGGTATCCAGCGCCAGCGCCGGGAATTGACGAGCCGCTTCGCAAAGCTGCGTGAGCGCCTCGTTGGTGGTGATCATCTGATAATTCAAATTACTCTCTCTTCAGTTTGCGCCCATAAAAAACGCCGGCGGAACCGGCGTCTGGACGACTTCTTCGCAACTCAGGCGGTATTGTTACCCGTGCGGCGCGCTTCGTCACGCAGTTCTCGCCGCAAAATTTTGCCGACGTTGGATTTTGGCAGCTCCTCACGGAACTCAACCAGCTTCGGCACCTTGTAGCCTGTAAGGTGACGACGGCAGAAGGTGATCAGCGCCTCTTCGCTGAGCGTGGCATCTTTCTTCACCACGAAAATCTTTACGGTTTCGCCGCTCACGCCCGCAGGCACCCCCACTGCCGCCACTTCCTGCACGCCGCTGTGCTGCATTACCACATCTTCAATCTCGTTAGGATAGACGTTAAAACCCGAGACCAGGATCATATCTTTTTTACGATCGACGATGCGCATGAAACCCTGCTCGTCCATGACCGCGATATCACCCGTGTGAAGCCAGCCGTCTTTGATGATTTCATCCGTCGCATCCGGACGCTGCCAGTAGCCCAGCATGACCTGCGGCCCTTTAACGCACAGTTCGCCCGGCTGGCCCGGCTCCACTTCGCGCCCTTCGTCATCCACCAGCTTCACTTCCGTCGACGGCACCGGCAGGCCGATGCTGCCGCTGTGGTAGTCAATATCGTGCGGGTTAACGCTCACCAGCGGCGCGCACTCCGTCAGGCCGTAGCCCTCCAGCAGATACTGGCCAGTGAGTTTAACCCAGCGCTCCGCCACGGCGTGCTGCACCGGCATGCCGCCGCCAGCGGAAAGGTGCAGCGTGGAGAAATCGAGCTGCTGGAAATCCTTGTTATTCAGCAACGCATTGAACAGCGTGTTTACCCCCGTCATGGCGGTAAAAGGGTATTTTGAAAGTTCTTTCACCAGGCCCGGGATATCGCGCGGGTTGGTAATCAGCACGTTCTGCCCGCCCAGCTCGATAAACAGCAGGCAGTTCATCGTCAGTGCGAAGATGTGGTAAAGCGGCAGCGCAGTGATAACCAGCTCTTTGCCCCGGTGCAGCAGCGGTCCGTAAGTGGCGTTGACCTGCTCCAGGTTCGCGAGCATGTTGCGGTGCGTCAGCATCGCCCCTTTCGCAACGCCAGTGGTGCCGCCGGTGTATTGCAGGAACGCGAGATCTTCGGGCAATATTTCAGGCTTCACATATTGCAGGCGATAACCGGCGTGCAGAGCGCGACGAAAGGAAATGGCGTCCGGCAAGTGGTATTTCGGCACCAGTCGCTTCACATATTTCACAACGAAGTTGACGAGCGTGCCTTTCGTGGCGGAAAGCTGGTCGCCCATGCGGGTCAAAATGACATGCCTGACCTGGGTTTTATCGACCACTTTTTCCAGCGTGTGGGCAAAGTTAGAGACGATAACAATAGCGCTGGCGCCGCTGTCGTTAAGCTGATGTTCCAGTTCGCGCGGCGTATAGAGCGGGTTAACGTTAACGACAATCATGCCGGCGCGCAAAATGCCGAACAGCGCCACCGGGTATTGCAGCAGGTTTGGCATCATCAGCGCGACGCGGTCCCCTTTTTGCAGGCCCAGACCCTGTTGCAGGTAGGCGGCGAAGGCGCGGCTGCGCTCTTCGAGCTTACGGAACGTCATCACCTCGCCCATATTGATAAACGCCGGCTGATCGGCATAGCGGGTGCAGGAGTGCTCAAACAGCTCAATCAGGGATTGATAACGATCGGGATTGATTTCTGCCGGAACGTCGACCGGATAACGGTTAAGCCAAACCTTCTTCAATGCGTCACCTCTGAAAATCGTATTCGTCGTCATCACAACCCCGCAGCATTAAACATGTTTTTAACATTATTTTAACTCAGCGTACCAGTTTATTAATTAAGCTGATTTCAGGTTGCGAAGCGCGTCACTAATTATTTTTGTTATGGATTACAAACAAATAAACAGCGGACCGGCCGCTGTTTATTTTTATTTAAATTTCAGTCTGTTACTCGGTTACGATGGTCTGCACCGGCGCCGGGCCGGGGTTGTACCAGACGCCGGGACCATAACCCCAGGGACGGTAATAAGGCCCCCAGAACCAGGGATCGACAGGCTGCGGCGGCATCATGACCTGCTGCGTCACGCGCCAGCGCTTAAAGCCGTTCACCTGCATCACCATATATTTATAAGCGGCGTCGCCTACTTTGCCTTCGGCAGTGCCGGTTATCGGCCCCACCACGGTGATAAGCTGGTTGCGGTAGTCAACCGGGTCGAGGAACGTGTTAACGTCGGCGTAGATGCGCCCGCGCGAAGGCTGGCCGAGCAGCGGCCGCGCCCCTTCGTCCAGCGGCACGGTGGCTATTTCAAGCCGGGTTTTTCCCTGCTCGTTTTTCACGTTAACCACTTTGCCGCCGAAGCGCGCTTCCTGACCCACATAGAGCTGCGGCGCGTTCATCACCCGCGCCAGATCCTGCTGCGGCGTTGGGCTGGTGCCTTTAATGGCATCCGGCACGCTGACGCAACCGCTCAGGGCCAGCGCGGCGAACAGCGCCAGCCAGCCCCCTCTTTTTATTTGTTTCGCCATACCGCAACTCCTTAACCCAGCGGCTACGCTGAGTGACTATTCTCTGCCGGGCAGTTTTTTCCACGCCACTTCGTTACGCAGATAAACCGGCTCGGCGTTTTCAACCGCGACGGTGCGCCCCGCAGTGAAAAGCTCACACGCCAGCGGCAGCATATCTTCCGCGGCCGGCAGCAGCGTGTCGCCGTCGCGTAGCGTCAGAGTGCTCCCCTGGGCCAGATCCGGCCACGCCGGCCAGCCCGTGCCCACGGTAGCCCATTCGCCATCCAGCTGCTTCAACCGTTCGGCAACCGCTTCGGGTTTCAGCACCGCTTCTGTCTCTTCGCCATGCCAGACGCCCTGTTCATCGCGCTGGTATTCGCCCCAGTAAACTTCGCCCATCCGGGCGTCGATGGCGGCGAGCACGCGGGTTGCGCCGGTTTTACGCCAGGCGCCCTGCGCCATGGTGGCAAGCGTCGAAACGCCGATCATCGGCAGGTTCGCGCCCAGCGCCAGCCCCTGCGCAATACCGATGCCAATACGCACGCCGGTGAAGCTGCCCGGCCCGCGGCCAAAGGCCAGCGCGCTGAGTTCAGACAACGAGACGCCGCTCTGGTTCAGGATCTCGCGCACCAGCGGCAGAATGCGCTGGGTGTGTTCACGTGGACAAAGTTCAAAATGGGCATGGGTGGCACCGTCGTCCCACAGCGCGGCCGAACAGGCCTCGGTGGCGGTATCAATGGCCAGAATTCGCATAGCTAAGTTGCACTCTCGCGAGTTATCTATTCAAAAAAGGCGCGCATCTTACCATAGTCTGGCATAAATTACTGCGCGCCGCCGTCGGCCAGAAAGCGCGCCGCCTGTTGAATGTCGCGGGTTCGCGGCGTCGGCGGCAGGCTTTTCAGGAAGACCGCGCCATATGGGCGCATCACCAGCCGGTTATCGCAAATCACCAGCACGCCCCGGTCGTCGACGTCGCGAATCAATCGCCCTACGCCCTGCTTCAGGGTGATGACGGCATCCGGGAGCTGCACTTCGTCAAAGGGGTCGCCGCCGCGCAGGCGGCAATCTTCCATACGGGCTTTAAGCAGCGGATCGTCCGGCGAGGTAAACGGCAGCTTGTCGATAATAACCAGCGACAGCGCGTCGCCGCGCACATCCACCCCTTCCCAGAAGCTGCTGGTCGCCACCAATAGCGCGTTGCCTGCTGTAACGAACTGCTCAAGCAACTGCCCCTTGCTGGTTTCGCCCTGCAACAGCACCGGCAGAGAGAGCGTGGCGCGGAACTGTTCCGCCAGCTCGCGCATCATGGCGTGGGAGGTACAAAGCATAAAGCAGCGGCCGTTGTTGGCTTCAATAAGCGGTCGCAGCATCGCCGCCAGCGCCCGGCCGGCATGAGGCTGGTTCGGCAGCGGCAGGCCGCGCGGCACGCAAAGCAGCGCCTGGCGGGCATAGTCAAAGGGGCTTTGCAGCAGCAGGGTTTTCGCCCCGTCAATGCCAAGCCGCGCCGTAAAATGGCGCAGGTCGTCGTTCACCGACAGCGTCGCAGAGGTAAACACCCAACTGCCCGCTTTCTGCGCCATTACCTCGGTAAACTTATCCGCGACCGTAAGCGGCGTCAGCGCGAGCGTAAAATGACGGGAATTACATTCATACCAGTAGCTGTAGCCCGGCTTGTTGAACTCCTTAAGGCGCTTGAGGCGGGCGCGATACAGCGTGGCGCGCTCAAAAGCGGCGTCCAGCAAAGCCGAGCGGCCAAGCGACAGCTTCGCCACGTCGTAGCACAGTTCCAGCGCGTCATCGAGCAGCAAAAGCGCGCGCTGGATGGCGGTATCGGCCAACAGTTCGCGCAGGTTGCCGCGAAAGCCCGGCTCGCCAAGCTGCATGCGAAAATCCTGCGTGCTCTGGGCCAGGCGATCGGCGCATTTTTGCAGTTGCTGGGTATCTTTTACCTCAGTGCGGTAAGCGATAGTAATGTCTTTGGCGAGATCGAGCAGCTGGCGGCTGGAAAGCGACTGGCCGAAATACTGGCTGGCGATATCGGGAAGCTGGTGCGCTTCATCGAAGATCATGACTTCCGCTTCGGGGATAAGCTCCGCGAACCCGCTCTCTTTCACCACCATGTCGGCGAGAAACAGGTGGTGGTTTACCACCACGATATCGGCATCCATCGCTTTTTTACGCGCTTTCACCACGAAGCAGTCTTTATAAAGCGGACAGTCGCTGCCAAGACAGTTGTCGTTGGTGCTGGTGACAAGCGGCCAGACGGCGGCATCTTCCGCTACCTGACCGCAGGTGCTGATATCGCCGTCTATCGTCTCATTCGCCCAGCCGCGCAGCTTAATGACGTCGCCCAGCGTCTGCACGGGCAAATCGCCGCCCGCCAGCGCCTGCTGTTCGAGCCGTTCAAGACAAAGGTAGTTGGAACGCCCTTTCAGCAGCGCAAGCTTGCCTTTATATTCCAGCGCCCGCGCCACGGTTGGCAGGTCGCGGCTGTAGAGCTGGTCCTGCAACGCTTTTGAGCCGGTGGAGATAATCGCTTTTTTGCCGGCGCGCAAGGCGGGCGCGAGGTAGGCATAGGTTTTCCCGGTGCCGGTGCCTGCTTCCACCACTAAGGGTTCGGCGGCGCTGATAGCCGCTGTTACCGCATCGGCCATCAGGCGCTGCGGCTCGCGAGGCTTAAAGCCCGGTATCGCTTTGGCTAACTGGCCATCTGCTGCAAAATCGTCCGTCACACTACCCCCTGGTTAAATTGCCAGTGATTATGTCAGGGCCGCTTACCTTTCGCCAGCCGAAGAGGTGACGACGGCGATGGAGTATGCCAGGCTTGCGGCGAATCTTATGAAAAGGAAAATGTCATGACGATTAAGCGAATCAACCCGGAAGCGCGCTGGTCCGACGCGGTTATCCATAATCAGACGCTCTATTACACGGGCGTGCCGGAAAATCTCGATGCTGATGCCTGGGAGCAAACCGTCAACGTGCTGTCGCAGATTGACGAAGTGCTGAAGGCGCAGGGCAGCGATAAAACGCAGCTGATTGATGCAACCATTTTTCTGGCCGACGGCGACGACTTCGCCGCCATGAACCGCGCGTGGGATGAGTGGGTAGTGGCAGGACATGCGCCGGTGCGCTGCACGGTGCAGGCGAGGCTGATGAACCCGGCCTATAAAGTCGAAATTAAAATTATCGCCGCCGTATAAAAAAACGCGGGTCGCCCCGCGTTATTCGTCTTCTTCTTCATCCTCAAAACGGGCGACGATACGGTCGCCCTGATGGCTGGCGCGGATCTCATCCGCCACCTGCGCAATAGCCTGTCCGCTACTCAGCCCCTGGGACATCAGTTCCTGAATGCGTTCGACCGCTTTTTGCTGCTGCTCGTGCGTCAGCGAAGGTAAACCTGCAAACATCGTTAACTCCTGTTACATTGCTGCCGTTAATTATTTCACGCCGCGAGGGCGGACGCCAGACGTCGCTCCGTGGCATAGCGGTGTAGATGTCGATGAAAACCCACTCCTCCCCCACCCTGCTTACGCTCCCCTGGCGCCGCGATGCGCTGCTTGACTATTTCGCCCCGCTAAGCGGTAAGCCCTGGGCGATGCTGCTGCACTCCGGCTTTGCCGAACACCCGCACAACCGGTTCGATATTCTTGTGGCGCAACCGCTGGCGACGCTTGAAACACGCGGGCAAAAAACGACGATATGCCGCGCGGGCGTTTGCGAAACCACAGGTGACGACCCGCTGGCATGCCTTCAGCGCGAACTGGAAAGCCTCGGCCTCTCTCCTGAGCCTCACCCGGCGCTGCCTTTTCTGGGAGGCGCCCTTGGGCTGTTCGGCTACGATCTCGGGCGCCGTTTCGAGAAACTGGCGCAACAAGCGCAGGCAGACGTTCACGCCCCCGATATGGCGGTGGGCCTCTATGACTGGGCGCTTATCGCCGATCATAAGCTTGAGCGCCTGACGCTGGTTTGTCACGGCGACGCGCAGGCGCGGCTTGACTGGCTTGAAGCGCAAAAGCCAGCGCCTGCCGCGCCGTTTCGTCTTACCAGCCCCTGGCGGGCGAACATGACGCGCGAGGAGTATGGCGAAAAATTCCGCCGCATACAGGCCTGGCTGCTGAGCGGCGATTGCTACCAGGTCAACCTGGCGCAGCGTTTTCAGGCCAGCTATGAAGGGGACGAGTGGCAAGCTTTTATCACGTTGAATAATGTTAACCGCGCGCCTTTCAGCGCCTTTTTGCGCCTGCCTGAGCACGCCATCCTGAGCCTTTCGCCGGAGCGTTTTATCTGGCTTGCGCAAAATGCGATTCAGACGCGGCCTATTAAGGGCACGCTGCCGCGCCTCGCCGATGCGCAAGCGGACAAAAAACAGGCGCAAAAGCTGGCGAACTCGCCGAAAGATCGCGCTGAGAACCTGATGATTGTCGACCTGCTGCGTAACGATATAGGCCGCGTGGCGGTGCCTGGCAGCGTGCGGGTGCCGGAACTGTTCGTTGTCGAACCTTTCCCGGCGGTGCATCACCTGGTGAGCACCATTACCGCGACCTTGCCTGCAAACCTGCACGCGACCGACCTGCTGCGCGCGGCGTTCCCGGGCGGTTCGATCACCGGCGCGCCTAAAGTGCGGGCGATGGAAATCATCGAAGAACTAGAGCCGCAGCGGCGCAACGCCTGGTGCGGCAGCATCGGCTATATCAGTTGTTGCGGCAACATGGACACCAGCATCACCATTCGTACCCTTACGGCGCAAAACGGTGAGCTTTACTGCTCCGCAGGCGGCGGCATTGTGGCGGACAGCGACGAGTCTGCGGAATATCAGGAAACTTTTGATAAAGTTAATCGTATTCTGCGCAACCTTGAGGAGGAATGATGCAGCCGACGGAACTGACGCTGGACACGTTTTTATCTCGCTTTCAACTGCTGCGCCCGACAGTTAATCACGCATCGCTTAATCAACGCCAGGCGGCGGTGCTGGTGCCGATAGTGCGCCGCCCTGAGCCGGGGCTACTGTTGACCCAGCGCTCGGCGAAGCTTCGCAAGCATGCAGGCCAGGTCGCTTTTCCGGGCGGCGCGGTGGACGCGACCGACGCCTCGCTGATTGCCGCGGCGCTTCGCGAAGCGCACGAAGAGGTGGCCATTTCGCCACAAGCCGTTGAGGTTATCGGCGTGCTGCCGCCCGTAGATAGCGTGACCGGCTTTCAGGTGACGCCGGTGGTTGGGATTATTCCGCCAGATTTGCATTACCATGCGAGCGAAGATGAAGTGGCGGCGGTGTTTGAAATGCCGCTTGCCGAAGCGCTGCGGCTGGGACGTTATCATCCGCTGGATATTCATCGCCGGGGCAACAATCACCGCGTCTGGCTCTCCTGGTATGAACACTATTTTGTCTGGGGAATGACGGCGGGCATTATTCGTGAGCTGGCTCTCCAGATTGGCTTCAAACCCTGACTATCATTGTGTGTAAGATTTTGCGATCCGCAGCACTTTATTAGGTTAACTGGCGTTATGCATTAGTATAATTCATGTGAATAGTTAACAGTGCAGAACAATAACCTCTTACACTATGCGCAGTTTTCACATCGTCATTGCGCAACAATGACCCTGTCAGGAGTTAGAGAGTGATTAGTATATTCGACATGTTTAAGGTGGGCATTGGTCCCTCCTCTTCCCATACCGTAGGCCCGATGAAGGCCGGGAAGCAGTTCGTCGATGATCTGGTCGAAAAAGGATTACTCGAAGACGTTACCCGCGTTGCGGTGGACGTCTACGGTTCCCTGTCGCTGACCGGCAAAGGGCACCATACGGATATCGCCATTATTATGGGCCTCGCGGGCAACGAGCCGGCGACGGTGGATATCGACGCCATTCCCGCTTTTATTCGCGACGTAGAAGCCCGTGGCCGCCTGCTGCTGGCGCAGGGGCGTCATGAAGTCGATTTCCCGAAAGACAACGGCATGCGTTTTCACAGCGATAACCTCTCGCTGCATGAGAACGGCATGCAAATTCACGCTTTCAGCGGCGACAAGCTGGTATACAGCAAAACCTATTACTCCATCGGCGGCGGGTTTATTGTCGATGAAGAGCACTTTGGCAAAGACGCCGCCAGCGAAGTGACCGTGCCTTACGGGTTTGATTCTGCCAAAGCGTTACTGGCGCACTGCCGCGAAACGGGGCTTTCTCTTTCCGGCCTGGTTATGCAAAACGAACTGGCGCTGCACAGCAAAAAAGAGATTGAAGACTATTTCGCGAATGTCTGGCAGACCATGCGCGCCTGTATCGATCGCGGCATGAATACCGAAGGCGTGCTGCCTGGACCGCTGCGCGTGCCGCGCCGCGCCTCTGCGCTGCGCCGTATGCTGGTCTCAAGCGACAAACTCTCTAACGACCCGATGATCGTGGTTGACTGGGTGAACATGTTCGCGCTGGCGGTGAATGAAGAAAACGCCGCAGGCGGACGCGTAGTTACCGCCCCTACTAACGGCGCCTGCGGCATCGTTCCGGCGGTGCTGGCTTATTACGATCACTTTATTGAATCCGTCAGCCCCGATATTTATATCCGCTATTTCCTCGCAGCGGGCGCTATTGGCGCGCTCTACAAGATGAACGCCTCTATTTCCGGCGCGGAAGTGGGTTGCCAGGGCGAAGTGGGCGTGGCGTGCTCTATGGCTGCCGCAGGCCTTGCCGAGCTGCTTGGCGCCAGCCCGGAACAGGTATGCGTGGCGGCGGAAATCGGTATGGAACATAACCTTGGCCTGACGTGCGACCCGGTCGCGGGCCAGGTGCAGGTACCGTGCATTGAGCGTAACGCTATTGCTTCCGTGAAGGCGATAAACGCCGCGCGCATGGCGATGCGCCGCACCAGCGAGCCGCGCGTTTCGCTCGATAAAGTTATCGAAACCATGTACGAAACCGGTAAAGATATGAATGCCAAATACCGCGAAACCTCGCGCGGGGGTTTGGCCATCAAGGTCCAGTGCGACTAATTTTACTTAAGCGCCGCGCCAGCGGCGCTTTTCTTTTGTTTGCCCGTCACGTTCTCTACGCGAACCCTTCTACACTTGCTATGTTATTAATCACCTTCAGCCAGTTCTCTTAAGGGGCAACCAGGGATGCTCACTGCGCAGCGCATAGTGAAAACCTATCGCCGGAAAAGAATCATTGTCTGCCTTTCGCTGGCTATTGCGACGCTGCTGCTGACTACAGGCGTGCGCTACCTTACCGAGCGCAACCGCAACGAGCAGCGCGTGACGCTGTTTACCGCCCGCGCCGTCTCGACGGTGGAAAGCCTGCTGGAACCGCTGGCGGCAAGCCGTAGCGCCTTGTTTCCTCTGGTGGGGCAGCCCTGTGAGCAGGCGGTGGAGCCGCTGCGGATAGAAAGCGCGCGGCTGCAAACGCTGCGCGCCATTGCGCTGGTAAAATCCGGCACCGTTTACTGTTCCAGCATCTTCGGCAACCGTAACGAAACGCTGCGACAATTGCAGCCGAAGCTCCCCTCACCCTTCCCGCAAATGCTGTTAACGCGGGATAATTCGCTGATAAAAGGCAGTTCGGTGCTGCTTATCTGGACGCCAACCTCTGCCGACGGCCAGGATGGCATGATTCAGGCGCTGAATATCGAACTGCTTTCGCGGCTGATGCTGGAGCCTGCGCGCCCGTGGGTTGACCATGTGGTGCTGAACGTAGGCGATGCGCATCTTGAATATGGCAAAGGCGTGGTGCAAACCCTGCCTGGCAAACCCGGGCTTGAAACGCGTGACGGCGTCTCCGGCCGCTTTCCTTTTTCCGTGACGGTTATTGGGCCGCCGGGCGATCGTCTTGCTTTAAAATTCCTGCCCAGCCAGCTGCCGCTGGCGCTGATTTTAAGTTTGCTGATTGGTTATATCGCCTGGCTTGCCACCGCAGGCAGAATGAGCTTTTCGCATGAAATCAACCTGGGTCTGGCGGCACGGGAGTTTGAAGTTTACTGTCAGCCGCTGGTAAACGCGCAAAGCCAGCAGTGCGCGGGCGTGGAAATTTTGCTGCGCTGGAATAACCCGCGTCAGGGGTTTATCTCGCCGGATGTGTTTATTCCGCTTGCTGAACAGGAAAGCCTGATTGCGCCGCTTACCCGCTACGTACTGGAAGCAACCGCAAGCCAGCTTCATTATTTTCCCGATTCATCGCGCTTTCATATTGGCATTAACGTCGCGGCAAGCCATTTTCGGCGGGGTAAAATCGTGGAGGATTTAAAACAATTCTGGTTTACGTATCAGCCCGTGCAGCCGCTTTTTCTGGAGTTGACCGAGCGGGATGCCTTGCCGGATGTCGATTACCGCGTGGTTAAAGATTTGCATAGTCTGGGCGTAAAGCTTGCCATTGATGACTTCGGCACCGGCCAGAGCTCGCTTTCCTATCTGGAAATGCTTCACCCGGACGTGCTGAAAATCGATAAGACTTTTACCGCAGCCATTGGCACTGACGCCGTGAACTCTACCGTTACCGATATTATTATCGCGCTGGCGAAACGGCTGAATATTGATTTAGTGGCGGAAGGCGTGGAAACGCCCGAACAGGCAGCCTGGCTGCGCCGTAATGGCGTTGCGGTTTTGCAGGGCTATCTCTATGCCAGACCGATGCCGCTGCACGCTTTCCCGGCGTGGTTTGCTAATCAGCCTGAAGCGGCAAAGGAAAACGGCACCGCAGTGCGTGCGGTGCCGTTGCGCTAAAGCGATTACTCTTCTTCGTCGTGGTGCGGCGTCTCTTTTACTACCCGCACTAAATCGACGCGATACTTGTTCGCCTCAACAATGGTAATGCGAAGCGGCGCGACTTCAAGCTCGTCACCCGGGTGCGGGATCTGGCCGTTTACCGCAATCACCAGACCGGCGACGGTAGCAATATCTTCCTCGTCATTCACCAGCGTGTTGATTTCAAGATGCTGCTGCAACGCATGCAGGTCGGTGCTGCCCTTCACCAGCCAGCCGTCGCCGTCGCGGATGATTTCCGGCGTCTCGTCGGCATCCGGGAATTCACCGGCAATCGCCTCCAGCACGTCCAGCGGCGTCACCAGCCCCTGCACTACGCCAAACTCATTATTAACGATAACGAAGCTGCCGCGGGCGCGGCGCAGCACGCCAAGCAGGTTGATCGGATCCAGCGTTTCCGGCACGACGATAGCTGGCGTAGCCGAAGCGATAGCCGCGACATCCACGCCCTCTTCCAGCGCCATCAGCAGCTCTTTCGCGCGAACCACGCCAATCAGCTCGTCCAGCTCGCCGCGGCAGACCGGGAACAGGCTGTGCGGGGAAGAGAGCAACTGCTCGCGAATTTCATCAACGCTGCGGTCGGCGTCTACCCAGCTAATTTCACCGCGCGGCGTCATGATGCTGCGCAGCGAACGGGAAGCAAGCGTCAGCACGCCGTTGATCATGTAACGCTCTTCTTCTGCAAAAGCCTCATCGTGCACCGGCACCACGGAAGAGTGGCTTTCCTGCTCCGGCTGCGCGCTTTTCTGGCGACGGTTGCCCATCAGGCGCAGGATAGCTTCTGCCGTACGGGCGCGCAGCGGCAGGCGCGACTGATGCTTGATAAAGTTGCGCCGCGCAATCTGGTTAAACAGCTCAATGATGATAGAGAAGCCGATAGCCGCGTAGAGGTAACCTTTCGGAATATGGAAGCCAAACCCTTCCGCCACCAGGCTCAGGCCGATCATCAACAGGAAGCTCAGGCAGAGCACGACGACCGTTGGATGCTGGTTAACAAAGTTCGTAAGCGGTTTCGACGCGAGCAGCATCACGCCCATCGCAATAACCACCGCCGCCATCATCACCGGCAGGTGGTTAACCATGCCGACGGCGGTGATGACCGCATCCAGCGAGAACACGGCGTCCAGCACCACAATTTGCAGCACCACCACCCAGAAGCTGGCGTAGCCTTTGCCATGGGTATCGTCATGCTGACGGTTTTCCAGCCTTTCGTGCAGCTCGGTCGTCGCCTTGAACAGCAGGAAAATACCCCCGAGCAGCATGATTAAATCACGCCCTGAGAAGGTGAAATCCCAGACGGTAAACAGCGGGCGGGTTAGCGTCACCATCCACGAAATAAGCGACAGCAGGCCGAGGCGCATAAACAACGCCAGTGAAAGGCCGATAAGGCGCGCTTTGTCACGCTGTTTAGGCGGCAGTTTATCCGCAAGAATGGCGATAAACACGAGATTGTCGATGCCGAGAACAATTTCCAGCACAACCAGCGTTAATAAGCCCGCCCAGATAGAGGGGTCCATTAAGAATTCCATGCGTTGCTCCTGCTGAAGGAATGACTAAACGGCACCCCAGACTGTGTGGGCGCTAAAAGAGAATAAACAGAGGAATAAAGCTGAAAAACGCCAGGCTGGCGCACGGCCGCGTTGGGCCAGAGGGTGAAACGGCGTCGGTGACGGTCCATAGGGTGGGCTGCTGCCCGCTACTCCTTAAAATTAAACAGACGGCTACATTAACAAAGGCATAACGGCTTTGGCAAAGATTTACCAGAATTTGCAATTACACTGACACTTTCTTCGCCCATATTTTAGCCCATCGTGGCACAGACGGGAGACATGCCTCAATAACAGAGCTTCGTCACATAAATTATTTTTTCACTGTCTAAAATAATTCACGTAACAGGTTCTTTTTATTAATAAACCCCTTTTTTTGCATTGATTCGGTACGCCGATACGCGTTCCTGAGGCGTCATAAAGGCGCATGAGGACTCACAAAGGAGGTAGCAAGTGACTATTGCTATTGTTATAGGCACACATGGCTGGGCTGCGGAACAACTGCTGAAAACCGCCGAGATGCTGTTAGGCGAGCAGGAAAATGTTGGCTGGATTGATTTTGTTCCCGGCGAAAATGCCGAGACGCTAATTGAAAAATACAACGCCCAACTACAGAAGCTGGATACAACAGGCGGTGTGCTGTTTCTCGTCGATACCTGGGGCGGCAGCCCGTTCAACGCTGCCAGCCGTATTGTCGTCGATAAAGAGCATTATGAAGTTGTCGCTGGCGTCAATATTCCTATGCTGGTCGAAACCCTGATGGCCCGCGACGACAACCCTGCATTTGACGAGCTGGTGGCGCTGGCGGTCGAAACGGGCCGGGAAGGCGTGAAGGCGCTTAAAGCGAAGCCGGCAGAAAAAACGGCCCCCGCCGCGCCTGTCGCCGCTGCGCCAAAAGCAGCCGCGCCGGCTAAGCCCATGGGACCGAATGATTACATGGTGATAGGTCTTGCGCGCATCGATGACCGGTTGATTCACGGCCAGGTAGCGACGCGCTGGACCAAAGAGACGAATGTCTCGCGCATCATTGTGGTCAGCGACGAAGTGGCCGCCGACACGGTGCGTAAAACGCTGCTGACGCAGGTCGCGCCGCCCGGCGTGACGGCGCATGTGGTCGACGTCGCCAAAATGATTCGCGTCTATAACAACCCTAAATATGCAGGCGAGCGCGTTATGTTGCTCTTCACAAACCCGACCGACGTGGAACGTCTTGTCGAAGGCGGCGTGAAAATCACCTCAGTCAATATCGGCGGCATGGCTTACCGGCAGGGTAAAACCCAGGTCAATAACGCCGTGTCGGTGGATGAAAAAGATATCGACGCGTTTCGCAAGCTTAACGAGCGCGGCATTGAGCTGGAAGTTCGTAAAGTTTCCAACGATCCCAAACTGAAAATGATGGATTTAATCAGCAAAGTGGCGCGCTAAAGCGGCGCTGCCTTGAAAGCCTTTATTCAGTTCACACTTACGTTGTTAATGGCATAGGAGAAGTACAATGGAGATTACCACTCTTCAGATTGTGCTGGTGTTCATCGTCGCCTGTATTGCCGGTATGGAATCGGTGCTGGATGAATTTCAGTTCCACCGGCCGCTGGTGGCTTGTACGCTGGTGGGCGCCGTGCTGGGCGATATGAAAACCGGCATTATCATCGGCGGTACGCTGGAGATGATAGCGCTCGGCTGGATGAACATCGGCGCCGCCGTGGCGCCCGATGCGGCGCTGGCTTCCATCATTTCCACCATCCTGGTCATCGCGGGCCATCAGAGCATAGGCGCAGGCATCGCGCTGGCTATTCCTCTTGCGGCAGCGGGCCAGGTGCTGACTATCATCGTTCGTACCATCACCGTGGGCTTTCAGCACGCGGCGGACAGCGCGGCGGAGAAAGGCAATCTGACGGCGCTTTCGTGGATCCACGTCTCTTCCCTCTTCCTCCAGGCGATGCGTATCGCTATTCCGGCCGTTATCGTGGCGATTTCCGTCGGCACCAGCGAAGTGCAGAACATGCTGAACGCCATTCCGGAAGTGGTCACGGGCGGGCTTAACATCGCCGGCGGCATGATTGTGGTCGTAGGTTATGCGATGGTCATTAACATGATGCGCGCAGGCTACCTGATGCCGTTCTTTTATCTGGGCTTCGTCACCGCGGCGTTTACCGACTTTAACCTGGTGGCGCTGGGGGTTATCGGCGCGGTGATGGCGGTGCTTTATATTCAACTGAGCCCGAAATACAACCGTTCCGCGGCGGCCCCTGCGCAGGCCGGCGGTGCTAACGATCTTGATAACGAACTGGATTAACAGGTGAGCGAAATGGTTGATATGACAAAAACAACAGGCGAGAAAAAACTCACTCCTGGCGATGTTCGCAGCGTATTTCTTCGCTCTAACCTCTTCCAGGGTTCATGGAACTTCGAACGTATGCAGGCGCTGGGCTTCTGCTTCTCAATGGTGCCGGTCATCAAGCGTCTTTACCCGGAAAACAACGAAGCGCGCCGCCAGGCTATCAAGCGCCATCTGGAGTTTTTTAACACCCATCCGTATGTCGCCGCGCCGGTGCTTGGCGTAACGCTCGCGATGGAAGAACAGCGCGCCAACGGCGCCGCGATAGACGACGGTGCGATAAACGGTATCAAAGTCGGCCTGATGGGGCCGCTCGCCGGCGTGGGCGACCCGATTTTCTGGGGCACCGTGCGTCCGGTCTTTGCCGCGCTTGGCGCAGGCATCGCCATGAGCGGCAGCTTGCTTGGTCCCTTGCTCTTCTTCGTACTTTTCAATGTTATCCGTCTCGCCACACGCTACTACGGCGTCGCTTACGGCTACCGTAAAGGGGTGGATATTGTAAAAGATATGGGCGGCGGATTTTTGCAGAAGCTGACGGAGGGGGCGTCGATACTGGGCCTGTTTGTCATGGGCGCGCTGGTTAACAAGTGGACCCACGTCAACATTCCTCTTGTGGTATCGCGTATTACCGACCAGACGGGGGCTGAAAAGGTCACCACGGTGCAGACTATCCTCGACCAGCTGATGCCGGGACTGGTGCCGCTGCTGCTGACCTTTGCCTGTATGTGGCTCCTGCGCAAGAAGGTCAACCCGCTGTGGATCATCGTGGGCTTCTTCATCATCGGCATCGCCGGTTATGCGGTTGGCTTACTCGGCCAGTAAATTTTCACGCACTTTCGGGGGCTTTTGCCCCCGTTTTTTATGGGGAAAGTATGACGCTTACGGATGGAGTTTTACTGCTGTTTACGCTCGCGCTGCTTGTCTGGGCTATCTACGACGAATGGATACTGGATAAACGCTGCGGCAAGACGTTGTTGGCGGTGCCCTTGCTGCGCCGCAGCCGCGTCGACAGCCTCATTTTCGTTGGCCTTATCGCCATTCTTATCTATCAAAACGTTACGCAACAGGGCGCGCCGCTGACCTTATGGCTACTATGCGCGCTCGCGCTGGTGGTTATTTACCTTTTCTGGATCCGCATTCCAAAAATTCGCTTTAAACCACAGGGGTTTTTCTTGTCCGGGGTTTGGGTGAAATATAACCGCATTAAAGCTATGAATTTATCTGAAGATGGCGTGCTGGTAATGGAATTAGAACATCGGCGGCTGCTTGTTCGCGTAAGAAATATCGACGACCTGGAAAGCATCTACCATCTTTTACTTAAAACTCAATGAGATAAATATATAGCTCCGGCTATCTCTTATGTATAAAAAACAGCCTGCATTATAGCCTTTGCTATATTTGTTTAAATTTTCGTTTTCTTATTGCGCTACAATTTATTCACAACGAGATAAATGAAAATCGTTATCGCCAACATAATAAAATACTATTTTCGTTTGTTGTCTCCGCGCGCTTAATTATGTTAAGGTTGCGCCCGTCGTTGGGGAGTAGCCGATTTCTGCAAACGGAAATGTACGCGTCAACATACTCGTTGAAAAACGTGGCGCGTACGGACTGACAACCGTCAGTCAGGCGAGACCATAGGCACGCTAACTGCTGTTTACTGGGGGCAGTGGCGTGTATATGGATCCTCCCGGTCAGGACGTAGCAATGAATCTTTCCGCCACTCTTCTTCTCGCTTTTGGCATGTCGATGGACGCGTTTGCCGCTTCTATCGGTAAAGGCGCCACGTTGCACAAGCCCCGCTTTGGCGAAGCGTTACGCACAGGCCTCATCTTTGGCGTTATCGAAGCGATTACCCCGCTGGTTGGCTGGGCGCTGGGCCAAGTTGCGACGCATTTCGTGATGGAATGGAACCACTGGGTCGCCTTTGTTTTACTCGCTTTTCTGGGTACGCGAATGGTTATCGAAGGGGTGCGCGGCGGCGGCGAGGAAGCGACAGCGCCGCTGCGTCGTCACAGCTTCTGGCTTCTGGTCACTACGGCTTTCGCCACAAGCCTGGATGCCATGGCGGTCGGCGTGGGTCTGGCTTTCCTGCAAGTCAATATTCTCTATACTGCGCTTGCGATTGGCTGCGCCACGCTGGTTATGTCCACGCTCGGTATCATGGTAGGTCGGTTCATTGGCCCGCTGCTGGGCAAGCGGGCCGAGATCTTAGGCGGACTGGTGTTGATTGGTATCGGGTGCCAGATCCTCTGGAGCCATTTCGCCTCTTAATGTTCACGCACCCACACGCGCATACAAAAATCGGTTTCACAATCAAAAGCCTCTTGCCGGGTTAACTGCTCGCGCACTTGCGCTCTCGCTCGCCAGGCAAACGGCGTCATCTGCAATAGCGCGGCAGCTTCCGCCCCCGTAAGCGACATGGGATATGCCAGAGCATGCTGCTGGGCGAGATGGAAACCTGTCAGCGTTTCGTTATCCGGCGCGTGCAACTGCACGTTTTCATAAATTAACCCTTTTAACTGCACCAGATGACGCGGCCCAGGCGCTACGGTGATAACCACCCCACCCGGTTTAACCACGCGGGCCAGTTCCTGCGCTTTACACGGCGCGTAAATACGAATAACCGCATCCAGCGAGGCATCAGCAAACGGCAGGCGATGGCTTGAAGCAACACAGAACTTCGCTTGCGGATAACGCTTCGCGGCAAAACGGATGGCGGTTTTAGAGACATCCAGTCCGTAAGCGCAGCCACCTTTTCCTGCTACAAGATCTGCAAAAAAGGCCGTGTAATATCCTTCGCCGCAACCAATATCCAGTATGGCTTCCGCCTGCTCCGGCAAAAAAGTTACAAGCGACTCCCCCACCGCCTTTCGCAGCGGGGCGTAATGCCCGGCCTCAAGAAAAGCGCGACGGGCCAGCATCATTTCAGCGCTATCGCCCGGATCTTTTGAACGCTTATGTTGTACCGGCATCAGGTTTACATATCCCTCTTTCGCCATATCAAACTGATGCCCCTGCGGACAACGATAGCTTTTCGCCGCTATCTTCAACGGGGCGTGGCAAAGCGGACAGATAAAAGACATAAAAACTCCGGCACCTGTAAAAGGCCGCAAGTGTAACGCGATTCAGCGTAAGGGGAAACGATACAAAGAGGGCAATAAAGGAAGGAAGAAAAACAAAAGCCCCGCAAACGCGAGGCTTTAGACTCTGTCTGACTTGTGCGCGCGAGGCAACACAAGGTCAGCGCTTATGCGATCAGATAGCAGTTACGTTAACTGCTGCCGGACCTTTCTGGCCGTCCTGAATTTCGAACTCTACGTTCTGGCCTTCAGCCAGAGTTTTGAAGCCGTTACCCTGGATTGCAGAAAAGTGTACGAATACATCTTTGCTGCCGTCTGCCGGAGTAATGAAACCAAAACCTTTAGACTCGTTGAACCACTTAACTTGACCTTTGATCTTTGCCATTTTGCAAATTCCTTAAGAGTATTTTCATCGCCCGCAGGCATTACTGAGATAAAACTGAGACATTACTGCATGAGGCACTAAAATAAGGTTCGGCAGAGAAGCGGTATTCAACGACAACGTGTTTACTCAGGACTTCTTTACTGAAAATGCCACACATAAACAGAACTGTACCTCGTTTGACCCACAAGCTGTTATCACATACAACGTAAATAATGGCAAGCCATTTTTATACGTGTATCGATCTAACGCACATATTCATAGCCAGCTAACAAAGCCTCTGTTATGGAAGCCTGTTTTTGCGGCTAACACTCTGCCGCTTAACGATTTTCGTTATGCAGAAGAAGATGTCCGTAAAGGACTTTTTTACCATAGCTCAACTACTTCGGTTCGTCCAGACGACTAAGAACATTCTTAAACCAAAAAAAGCATATGGTTATAATTTTTATCGCATCTTCAAATATGAAAAAAGAAAAATAAGTAATTTCTTATGCCCCACTTAAAGAGTGGTAAGTCTGGCTAATATGTACAGAAGAATAAAGCTTGTACAATTTTTTAATACAGGCTGCACTAAAATAATGACGATTTAATGACGTTGCATCAAAACGGGGCGGAAATCTCGCTTCGAATATAAAACAGACAGTCTGTAAAGCACGCAATTATTATGCATGCAGGTTAATATAATAATTAAAGCTTATTGCCAGTCAGGGATAAATATTGACCAATTTTAAGCGGGGAAAACGTTTCGATAGCTTCATTTTGTTTGTGAAGTTCCGCCAGTAGTTCACGAGGGGGCGCATCCAGCGCTTCATCCGCCAGTTCAAAAACGCCCCAGTGAACAGGAACGCTAAGGGGTCGCCCAAGCTGTTGCCAGAGTCGAACCGCGTTTTCGGGGTCCATATGATGCGGCCACATAAACCAGCGCGGCGCATATGCGCCAACCGGAATGGCTGCCGCATCGAGCGGGCCAAGCCGTTCAGGAATTTGCAGGAGCTCCGGCATATAGCCGGTATCGCCGCTAAACCAGAAGCGCAGGCTTTCGCTTTGGGCAACCCAACCGCACCATAACGTGCGATCCCTGTCCCACAACGTACGCATGCTCCAGTGTTGCGCCGGTACGCAAGTCAGCGTCAGTCCCTGCCAGTTCACGCTTTGCCACCAGTCCAGCTCAGTGACGCGTTTAACACCAAGCCGGGCGAACCAGCGCTTCAACCCCAGCGGCACAAAAAACTGAACTTGCGGGAAACGCTGGTGAAGCTCGCGCACCGTAGCTCTGTCGAGATGATCATAGTGATTATGCGAGATAAAAACGGCGTCCAGCGCGGGAAGATCTGCGGACCGTAACGCGGACGGGGTTCTGCGCTGAGGCCCATAAAAACGTAATGGCGACGCGCGGTTTGAAAAAACCGGATCGGTGAGAATATAAAGCCCGTTAATGCGCAGCAATAACGAGGCATGACCAAGCCACCAGAGTCCGTCCTCATCGCCGCTAATTTCTGCTGGCTGCCACCACTGTTCAATAAATGCGGCGTAGCCGCCCTGCGGCGCATGAGGCAGCCCCTGCGCTTTTCGCTCATTTTGCCAGCGTTGAACGTCACCCGGCCCATGACCAACAGGGGAAAGATTACGAAAACCGCCAGGCAAGTGATGGGGTTTGGCAGGGTCGAAAAAGGGATTGCGCCAGGCCATATTCGCTGCGCCCGATTGCGTTAGCGTTCAGCAACCAGACGGACAAAATCGTCGGCGGGCGATTGCGGTTTTTCAGTAGGCGCCGCTGAGGCAGCCTCCGGCTCGTTGGCGTCGCAAAGGCGGCGAAGCAGCGCATTTTGTCGTTTCTGCTGCTCAAGCAGCGCTTCGAGCAACGCTATCTGTTCATTGGCTCTGACGCTTGCGCGATTAACAAAGAACCAGACGACCAGACCGACAAGCGTAACCAGCAAAGAAAGTACGAGCGCAGCAATATTTAACGCGCCAGAATTCATTAATTCGTTCATGTTACCACCTCAGAAAGACGGGCTATTCTACCATTGCCCGCAGCGAAGGATATCATTTCAGAAAAAAATGCGCTTACCAGGGAATAAATTTGTTAATCGTACAGATGCCGCTGAAAAACTGAACATCCTGATCGCACATGACATTAAGCATTTGCGCCCATAACAGTAAACAGGCCACCAGCACGGCCAGCAAAATAGCCCATCTGAATTTTTTCACTACCCTCTCCGCTTCTGCGCATTACCGGTTTAGTGTACCTCGCGCACCTTAAACCAAACGTCACTCTATAGCTAAGTCGTTAATTTAGGAATCATTGACTTGTTACGCAACGTAAAGCGCCGCAGGCTAAATCAGTGAGAACAGAGAAAGGAGACAAGGATGCGCTTAGCGTTAAGAGTGGCAGGCATACTGGCTTTAGCCTGGCTTGCGCTACTGTTTAGCGGATACGGCATCATCATATCCAGCACTGAAAACGCAGCGGGAATGGGTCTGGAGTGCAGATACCTTACTGCGCGGGATGTCGTCAACCGACAATTTATTCATAGCGACAGCGGTGTGATTGGCGTTTCCGCCTGCCCGGTGCTGCATAAAGTGGAGAACGTGGTCGATTAAAATAACAGGCCGCAGCCAGGCTGCGGCCTGCGGCATCAGAACGGGTAAGCGTTATAGCCCATCTGCTCAGAGATTTTGCGCGCGGCGTTGTGCAGGATCTCCACATATTCGTGGAGACGTTCTTCAGAGAAACGCAGCGTCGGGAAAGAGATACTTAACCCCGCGATGACTACGCCAAAGCGGTCGAATACCGGTACGGCGATACAACGCAGCCCTTCTTCCTGCTCTTCGTTATCTTCGCCATAGCCTTGCTCGCGTACTTTATCCAGCACGCTTAATAGCTCTTCAGTGCTGGTGATAGTGCGGGCCGTGCTGCGGGTATACTCAACGCCGGTAAGGATCTGCTTAACCTCTTCACGGTCGCGCCAGGCCAGCAAAACTTTGCCAATCGCCGTACTGTAAAGCGGGTTGCGGCGACCAATACGCGAGTACATGCGCAGGTTATACATGGAATCGATTTTATGGATGTAAACAATACTGTCTTCATCCAGCGCGCCCAGATGGATTGTCTCTTTAGTCAGGCGCGACAGTTCGCGCATCTGGATATCCGCGCTACGGATAAGATCGACATTCTGTAATGCGCGCGCGCCCAGCTCAAACAGTTTTAAGGTCAGAGAATATTTTTCCGACTCGCCTTCCTGAGCAACATAACCCAACGATTTCATGGTTTGTAAAAAGCGATAAACCGTGCTTTTCGACATCATGACGCGTTGCGACAACTCGGTGATACCAATTTCACGTTCTTCGCCCAGCGCCTGAAGAATGCCAAAAACCTTCAGAACCGAAGAGACGGAGTCCGGTTGTTTATCCAAATCTGCGATTGCCATTGATCACCTCAGATCGCATTTGTTTTATAAAAATCAGAACCGGTTTTTATTATAATTTCGCACCACTTGCGTCGCAATGAATCTCTGCCTGTTGGTGGCAAATCTGCGACATAAAACCGAAATAAAGCAGGCCAATCTCTTCTTTTACATGATTATTACCGGGATGCATCGGGAAACAGCGTTATGCGATGGGTCAGATAAGGCAAAAGCGGGAGTTGATGCAACTGCAAAAGTCAGGGCTATCGCCCTGGCGGGGTAGATACTGGATGGCGATGTGGCGTAACGACCTTTCGCGTAATCAATAAGCAACCTGAGCTCAGACGATTAGCGGCCTGTGCAGTAAGCAAAAAAAAGCGCGCCCTGAGGCGCGCTTTCTGTCTATCGGTGTGTTTATTTCAGATACTGCCCGCTGCGCAGCGCTTCGATACGTTTATCCAGCGGCGGGTGAGTCATGAAAAGTTCGCTCAGGGACTTTGATTTCCCGTTGATGCAGAACGCCATCATGCTGCTTGCTTCCTGCGGCTCATAGCTGGTTTTCAGGCGCTGAAGCGCGGCGATCATCTTCTCGCGGCCCACCAGTTTCGCTGAACCCGCATCGGCGTGGAACTCACGGTAGCGGGAAAACCACATGGTGATAATGCTCGCCAGAATACCAAACACCAGTTCCAGTACCGTTGCGACAGCAAAATAGATCAGCGGGTTGCCGTTGCTCTCTTCGCCCTCGTCGCGGTTGCCGCCGAGGAAACCTGCTGCGATCTGCGCAATGATACGAGAGATAAAGATAACGAAGGTGTTCACCACACCCTGAATCAGCGTCATGGTCACCATATCGCCGTTCGCAATGTGGCTAATTTCGTGCGCGATCACCGCTTCGGCCTCGCCGCGGCTCATGTTTTGTAAAAGCCCGGTGCTGACGGCCACCAGCGAAGCGTTGCGACGCGCGCCGGTTGCGAAGGCGTTAATATCTGGCGCGTGATAGATAGCCACCTGCGGCATGGCAATACCCGCCTGGCGAGACTGCTGCGCAACGGTATCCATCAACCAGCGCTCGGTTTCATTACGCGGCTGTTCAATAACCTCGCCGCCTACCGAACGCAGCGCCATCCATTTGGACATCAGTAGCGAAACAAACGAGCCGCCAAAACCAAATAACAGCGCCATAATCAACAGCCCTTGCACGCTGCTGGACTGAATTCCTGTCAGGCTGAGCACCAGCCCGAAGACAACCATGACGGCAAGGTTGGTTAACAGGAAGAGCGCGATTCGCATCATAATTTTCTTTTTACCTCGGTTTAACAATACGCCTTATGCGATTACACACATCGTAGGGTCCCGCGCGCCATTTTCAAGCACAGCGTGAAAGCAAGTGCCTAAAAATACGTAACTTTACATTTTGTAGCATTTAACTGACTGCGGTTATAGAAAGGTAAAAAAACAGGCACATAACTATGTGCCTGTTTGGGGAGAGATTACTTACTGGCGGCGGGTTTTTCCGGCGTTTTCGCTTTTTCCAGATGCGCCAGGTCCAGGGCGATATGGACGGTTTCGTCCAGATACGGATCCGGCTCCTGATAATCCTTCGGCAGATCTTCAAGCTTCTTAATCGGCGGTTTACCTGCCCGCTGATAGCGGTCATTAATTCGCGCCAGCCGCGTCGCGTCTTCTTCCTGGTTCTCTTTCTCACGCTGGGCAAGATTCAGCGAAACCTGGTTACGCTTCTCTTTCAGCGCATTAAAGCGCGCAATGTCTTTAATGATGTACTGGAACTCAGGATCTTTGGCGATGCGATCGTTGTGATCTTTAAGCAACTCCGGGCCAAACGGCGCGAGATCGCCAGATTTCACAAAGGTTGCGGCGTTGATGCTATCCCATGGCAGCGCGTTATCCTCGAATTTCTCGCCGGTTTCGGTCTCTTCGTTGCCGGTCGGCATCATGATATCCGGCGTTACGCCCTTACGCTGCGTACTGCCGCCGTTGATGCGGTAGAATTTCTGGATGGTGTACTGTACAGAACCCAGCGCCGGCCATTCCGGGCGCAGCATCTGATCGTAGATGCGGTTCAGCGAACGGTACTGCTGCACGGTGCCTTTACCAAAAGTAGGCTCGCCAACAATCAGCGCGCGGCCGTAGTCCTGCATCGCTGCGGCAAAGATTTCCGAAGCGGACGCACTGAAGCGGTCAACCATGACCACCAGCGGACCTTTGTAATAAACCACGCCGTCGTTATCGCTGTCTTCGCGAACTTTGCCGTTGTTATCACGCACCTGCACCACCGGGCCGCCTGGAATAAACAGGCCGGAGAGCGAAACCGCTTCCGTCAGCGCGCCGCCGCCGTTAGAGCGCAGATCGATAATCACGCTGTTGACGTTCTGCTTCTCAAGCTTCTGAAGTTGAACCTTAACGTCGTCCGTCAGGCCAACATAGAAGCCTGGGATATCCAGCACGCCGACTTTCTCTTTACCTACCGTTTTCACCGTCATTTTAACGGCACGGTCTTCAAGACGAATCCGCTCACGCGTAAGCGTAATGATGCGGGTCTTGGTGCCTTTACCGGCAGGCAGGATCTCAAGGCGCACTTTGCTGCCTTTCGGCCCTTTGATGAGCGCGACGACATCGTCAAGACGCCAGCCGATCACATCCTGAATCTGCTGGCCCACCTGCCCTACCCCGACGATACGGTCGCCAACGCTGATAGCCTTGCTTTTCGCCGCCGGGCCGCCTGCTACCATGGAGTTGATGACTGTATAATCTTCATCCATTTGCAGCACAGCGCCGATGCCCTCAAGCGAGAGGCTCATTTCCGTGTTGAACTGCTCGGTATTGCGCGGAGAAAGGTAGTTGGTATGCGGGTCTATCTCATGGGCGAACGCGGTCATCGCCAGTGAGAACACATCTTCGCTGTTCGTTTGCGCCAGACGGCGAATGGCGAATTTGTAACGCTTAGTCAGCGTTTCGCGGATTTCTTTGTCCGTTTTGCCGGTCAGCTTCAGGCTTAGCTCGTCGAATTTTACTTTGCTATCCCAGAGCTGGTTTAACGCCTCTTCGCTTTTCGGCCACGGCGCTTTGCTGCGGTCGACGTCGAAAGTGTCGTTACCGGTGAAATCCATCGGACGTTCCAGCACCTTCAACGCATACTGATAACGCTCAAACCGGCGTTTTTGCGCAAGGTTATAGAGATCATAAAAGACATCTAATTTCCCGGTGCGCAACTCATCGCCAATGGCATTTTTCTTTTGCGCGAACTGCTCGACATCGCTCGCCAGCAAAACGTTGTGGCTATAGTCCAGCAGGTTCAAATAGCGGTCGAAAATTTTGGCTGAAAACGCGTTGTCGAGATCGAACTGGCGATAATGGGAACGGGTGAAGCGAGAAGTGACTCGCTCGCTCACCGTAGCGTGCTGAGGCTCTTCTTTTAAAACCGGAATCTGGTCAGCACGAGTGATGTCGTCCACAGCCAGCGCCTGGCCTGCCATAAGCAGCAGGCCCGCGACGGCGGTGAGCTTAAAAAAAGTGTTCATGCCCAGGTTGACCTCCGTTTCAGAACAATAAATGTTCTGCGCGTACAATCATCGACATACCAGAAGTCAGCTGTACACGGACGCCATCTTTGGTGATTTCCTGCACGGTGGCATCCATCGCATTGTTGCCCGCTTTCACTTTGATTGGCTGACCAACCGCCAGCGCAGTGATGTCGGATACGGGAGTATGACGCTCTTCACGCGGAGCGCGAGGCGCTTTATCCGCAGGCTTTGCCGCACGAGGTTTACGCTCGGTATTTTCTTTACGACGCGGCGCAGGGCGCGCTTTACGCTCGCGGCGCGGCGCTTCTTCACCTTCGCCCGCTGCGGCAGCGGCTTCCCGTTTTTTCGCCTGCTGTTCGGCACGCTGTGCCTGAACGCGCGCTTTCGCTTCTTCAAGCTGCTGGCGAGCATGTTCAACATGCTGTTCGTCCAGTTCGCCGCACGGATTGCCGTCGAGATCGACACGGGTAGCGCCCGCTTTAATGCCGTGCAGATAACGCCAGCTGGAAGTATAAAGGCGTAATGCGGAACGAAGCTGCGTTTTACTGAGGTTCATTTCGCCCTCAACGCGCGCGACCAGGTCCTGGAAGATACCAATCTTCAAAGGACGCGCTTCACCTTCGGCGCTGAAGCACTGAGGAAAACGCTCAGCCAGAAAGGCGATAACTTCTTTACTGCTATTCAACTTAGGTTGATTTTCCATGAAATTTCCTGATTACAACGGATGTTGCCAACAAGCCGCAGGCATGAACAGGCGTCATTATAATGACGCCATCGCTAAATGCCACGTTATCCGTTGTTTATCATGCGAACGTTGCAAAGTATTTTTTGAAATCGGTGCCGGCAATGACCTTTTCAAGGTGCCCTGCCAGCTCCCGTAACCCCTGTTCATCGTCCGCATCGAAGCGATTAAAGAGGGTGCTGTCGATATCAAGCACGCCGATTACCTGTTCTCCGGCTTTAATCGGAAGTACGATTTCGGCATTGCTGGCCGCATCGCAGGCGATATGTCCATCGAAAGCGTGAACGTCGTCGACGCGTTGAACTTCGCCGGTGGCAACCGCTGTGCCGCATACGCCGCGCCCTACAGGAATACGTACGCAGGCGATTTTGCCCTGGAACGGCCCCAGAACCAGCGTATCGCCTTCCAGCAGATAAAAACCGGCCCAGTTAACGCCTTCGAGACGTTCAAAAAGTAATGCGCTGGTATTGGCGAGCGTGGCCAGAAAGCTGGTTTCCCCTGCCATTAATGCCTGAAAATCACGGTTCAGATCCGCGTAGAATTCTGTTTTGTTCATTGTTTGTTCACTTAGTGTCTTACTGAATTGCTGGCTTATTAAAATAAGCATTAAATGCCTTCATGCTCAAGATGAATCATTTCATGAGTTAATATATAGAAAACTGATAAAAAGAATTGACCTTGATGGCTCTTAAATCTACCGCGGCGCCCGTTCGCCGGAAATTACAGGTTCGCGCTATTGGCGAACCGTTGCCTTATGAACACTATCAGCGTTGCCCGCAGTGCGACATGCTTTTTTTGTTGCCGGTAGTGTCATCGCGCCAGACCGCGCATTGCCCGCGCTGCGACGCGAAAATCCGCGACGGCCGCGACTGGTCGCTGACGCGCCTGGCGGCGATGGCTATCACCATGCTGCTGCTCATGCCCTTTGCGTGGGGCGAACCGCTGTTGCGCCTTTATCTGCTCGGCACACGTATCGACGCCAACCTTATGCAGGGGATCTGGCAGATGGCGCGCCAGGGCGACACGTTGACTGCCGCAATGGTGCTTTTCTGCGCCGTCGGCGCTCCTGCAACGCTTGTGGCCGCCATCGCCTATTTATGGTTCGGGAATATCCTGGGCATGAACCTGCGTCCGGTGTTGCTGATGCTGGAGCGGCTTAAAGAATGGGTGATGCTGGATATTTATCTGGTCGGGATAGGCGTGGCGTCAATCAAAGTGCAGGACTACGCCTGGCTTGAACCCGGGATCGGCCTGCTTGCTTTCGTCGCGCTGGTTATCTTAAGCGTCATGACGATCATTCACCTGAACGTTGAGCAGCTCTGGGAGCGCTTTTATCCCCAGCGTCCTACGACACGCCTACAGGAAAACATCCGCGTTTGCTTAGGCTGTCACTATACTGGCGTGCCGGACAGACGGGGGCGCTGCTCGCGCTGCCACATCCCGCTGCGGGCTCGCCGTCGCCATAGCTTACAGAAAAGCTGGGCCGCGCTTATCGCCGCGCTGGTGTTGCTGTTGCCTGCTAACCTGCTGCCCATTTCGGTGATTTATATCAACGGCGCAAGGCAAGAGGACACGATCATGTCCGGCATTATTTCACTGGCGAACAGCAATATCGCGGTCGCAGGCGTCGTGTTTATCGCCAGTATTCTGGTGCCGTTTACGAAAGTGATTGTGCTGCTGACGCTGCTTGTCAGCATCCACTTTAAATGCCAGCAGGGGTTGCGAACCCGCATACAGCTGCTGCGTTTTGTCACCTGGATCGGCCGCTGGTCCATGCTCGATCTGTTTGTAATTTCTATCACCATGTCGCTGGTTAACCGTGACCAGCTGCTGGCGTTTACGATGGGACCCGCTGCGTTTTATTTCGGCGCAGCGGTGATTTTAACTATTCTTGCAGTTGAATGGCTGGATAGCCGCTTACTTTGGGACGCACATGAGTCAGGAAATGCCCGCTTCACAGACTGAAGCGCGAATTAAAACAAAACGCCGTATTTCGCCGTTCTGGTTGCTGCCGGTTATTGCGCTTCTTATCGCAGGCTGGCTTATCTGGACTACCTATGAAGAACGCGGCACCACTGTCACTATCGATTTTATGTCTGCTGACGGCATCGTCGCCGGACGCACCCCTGTGCGGTATCAGGGGGTTGAAGTCGGTACGGTGCAGGATATTCGCTTAAGCGATGACCTGAATAAAATCGAGGTCACGGTTAGCATCAAGAGCGACATGAAAGATGCGCTGCGCGACCAGACGCAGTTCTGGCTGGTTACGCCCAAAGCGTCGCTTGCCGGGATTTCCGGGCTCGACGCGCTGGTCGGCGGTAACTATATCGGCATGATGCCCGGCAAAGGCGAGCCGCAGGATCACTTTACCGCGCTTGATACCCAGCCCAAGTACCGACTCAATAATGGCGAGCTGATGATCCATCTTCAGGCGCCCGATCTCGGTTCGCTTAACAGCGGCTCGCTGGTTTATTACCGCAAAATTCCGGTCGGCCGCGTTTACGATTACGCCATTAATACCAACAAACAGGGCGTGACTATCGATGTGTTGATAGAACGACGCTTCACCAACCTTGTGAAAAAAGGCAGCCGCTTCTGGAATGTCTCAGGGGTCAAAGCCGATGTCGGCTTAAGCGGCGCGCAGGTGCAGCTGGAAAGCCTGGCGGCGCTGGTTAACGGCGCCATCGCGTTCGACTCGCCGCCCGATTCCGCTCGCGCCGAGCAAAACGATGAGTTTGGCCTTTATGAGGACCTGGCGCACAGCCAGCGCGGGGTTATCGTCAGGCTTGATTTACCGAGCGGCGCCGGGCTTAAGGCCGACAGCACGCCGCTGATGTACCAGGGCCTGGAAGTGGGCACGCTGACGAAGTTAAACCTTAACCCGGGCGGCGCGGTAACCGGCGAAATGACCGTCGATCCAAGCGTGGTGAACCTGCTGCGCGACGGCACCCGCATTGAGCTTAAAAGCCCCCGGCTTTCGCTGAACAACCCCAACGTCAGCAGCCTGCTTACCGGCAGTACCTTCGAGCTGGTGCCGGGCGAGGGTAAACCGCGCAACCATTTTGTCGTGCTGCCTGCCGATAAAACGCCTTTGCAACAGCCTAATGTGCTGACATTCACACTGACCGCACCGGAAAGCTACGGTATTGACGCCGGACAGCCGCTTATCCTGCATGGCATTCAGATAGGCCAGGTGCTGGAGCGCTCGCTTTCGGCGAAAGGCGTTAGCTTCTCTGCGGCGATTGACCCGCAGTATCGCGAGCTGGTTAAAGGCGACAGCAAGTTTGTGGTCAACAGCCGCGTGGACGTCAAAGTCGGCCTCGATGGCGTGGAGTTCCTTGGCGCCAGCGCGACGGAGTGGATCAACGGCGGCATCCGCGTACTGCCGGGCAGCAAAGGCGAGATGAAAGAGAGCTACCCGCTTTTCGCCAACCTGGAAAAAGCGGTGGAAAACAGCCTGAGCGACCTGCCCACCACCACGCTTACCTTAACGGCCGACAGCCTGCCGGATGTTCAGCCAGGTTCAGTGGTGCTTTATCGCAAGTTTCAGGTAGGTGAAATTATCACCGTACGTCCGCGCGCCAATGCTTTTGATATCGAAGTGCATATCAAGCCGGAATACAAACACCTGCTGACCCAGAACAGCGTGTTCTGGGCGGAAGGCGGCGCCAAGGTACAGCTTAACGGCAGCGGGTTAACCGTACAGGCCTCGCCGCTTTCGCGCGCCATCAAAGGCGCCATCAGCTTTGATAACCTGAGCGGCGCGGGCGCGGGCATGTCGAAAAACGACAAACGTATCCTGTACCCTTCAGAAACCGCCGCGCGCGCGGTAGGCAGCCAGATAACGCTTCACGCCTTTGACGCCGGCAAGCTGGCGGCAGGCATGCCGATTCGCTATCTCGGCATTAATATCGGCCAGATTGAATCGCTCGATCTGATCACCGAGCGCAGCGAAGTGCAGGCCACCGCCGTGCTTTACCCGGAGTATGTGAAGACCTTTGCCCGCGCCGGCACGCGTTTCTCTGTGGTCACGCCGCAGATATCCGCCGCGGGCGTCGAGCATCTTGATACCATTTTGCAGCCTTATATCAACGTGGAGCCAGGCCGCGGCAAAGCGCTGCGTGATTTTGAGTTGCAGGAAACCACTATTACCGACTCGCGCTATCTTGATGGCCTGAGCATTGTGGTGGAAGCGCCGGAAGCCGGCTCGCTCAATATCGGCACGCCAGTGTTGTTCCGGGGTATGGAAGTGGGTACGGTTACCGGGCTGGCGCTTGGCAATCTTTCCGATCGCGTTATGGTCTCGATGCGTATCAGCAAGCGCTATCAGCATCTGGTAAGGGAAAACTCCGTCTTCTGGCTCGCCTCGGGTTACAGCCTCGACTTCGGACTGACGGGCGGCGTAGTGAAAACCGGCACCTTTAATCAGTTCATTCGCGGCGGCATCGCTTTCGCCACGCCGCCAAGCACCCCGCTTTCGCCTAAAGCGCAGGCTGGCAAGCACTTCCTGCTGGAGCAGAGTGAACCGAAAGAGTGGCGCAGCTGGGGTACCGCGCTGCCCCGCTAACCCTTTCGCCCCGGTGTCACGCCGGGGCGATTGTGCTACACTTCGCGCCCTCTTTTTCTCTCTACGGGGTGAACTGTGGCGCAATCCGGTTCCGCTTATCTGCCTGACGCTTTTCTTTCTGTTATCCGCGAAGCGATGCCTGAAGGGCTATCGCTCGACGCCTTTATCGCTGCCTGCCAGCGCCCGCTGCGCCGCAGCATCCGCGTGAACACGTTAAAAATCAGCGTCAGCGATTTTCTTGAACTGGTCGCCCCGTATCACTGGCAGCTGACGCCGGTTCCGTGGTGCGAAGAGGGGTTCTGGATAGAGCGCGACGATGAAGACGCCTTGCCGCTTGGCAGCACCGCGGAGCACCTGAGCGGGCTGTTTTATATTCAGGAAGCCAGCTCGATGCTGCCCGTCGCCGCGCTTTTCGCCGAAGGCAATACGCCGCAGCGCGTGATGGACGTGGCGGCGGCGCCCGGCTCGAAAACCACGCAAATTGCGGCCCGGATGGGCAACCAGGGCGCCATTCTCGCCAACGAGTATTCCGCCAGCCGCGTAAAAGTGCTGCACGCGAACATCAGCCGCTGCGGTATCGCCAACGTGGCGCTGACCCATTTTGATGGCCGTGTTTTCGGCGCAGCGCTGCCGGAAGCCTTCGACGCGATTCTGCTGGACGCGCCCTGCTCCGGCGAAGGCGTGGTGCGTAAAGATCCTGACGCGCTGCGCAACTGGTCGCCTGAAAGCAATCAGGAGATCGCGGCTACCCAGCGCGAACTTATCGACAGCGCCTTTCACGCGCTCGCGCCGGGCGGCACGCTGGTTTACTCCACCTGTACCCTGAACCGGCAAGAAAACCAGGAAGTGTGCCAGTGGCTACTGGAGCGCTATCCGGGCGCGGTTGAGATCCTGCCGCTGGAGACGCTTTTCCCCGGCGCCAGAGACGCATTAACCCCTGAAGGGTTTTTGCACGTTTTTCCGCAAATTTACGACTGCGAAGGGTTCTTTGTCGCCCGACTGCGCAAGACCGCTGCGGTTGAAGCGTTGCCGACGCCGAAATATAAAACAGGCACTTTCCCCTTCAGCCCGCTTAACGGACGCGATGCGCGAGAAATTGTCGATGCGGCAAAAAAGGTTGGCCTGGCGTGGGATGAAACGCTGCGGTTATGGCAGCGCGATAAAGAAGTGTGGCTTTTCCCGGCGGACATTGAACCGCTTATCGGCCGGGTACGCTTTTCCCGCATCGGGTTGCGGCTCGCCGAACGCTTCAATAAGGGTTTTCGCTGGCAACATGAAGCCGTGGTGGCGCTCGCCGGCACTGGCAATAAACTCGCTTTTGAGCTTAGCTTAGAAGAAGCGGGCGAATGGTATCGCGGTCGCGATATCTGGCCTGCCGCACTGCCTCAGGCGGATGAAGTTATCGTGACCTTTCAGGGACAACCTTTGGGGTTAGCGAAGCGAGTGGGTTCAAGGCTTAAAAACAGTTATCCGCGCGAACTGGTGCGCGACGGTATCTTATTTAGCGCGCTGAACTGATTCGCCTGAAAAATCGACGCTGTTCATTTGGCACTTTTTGCACAAAGGTCTACCCTGAAAAGGGGGACCTTTACTGGTCATACCACCTGCAAACTGCCCAAGGGAGAGCGTTATGACAAAAACCAGTGTAAAAATCGGCACTTTTGAAATCGATGATGCCGAACTGCACGGCGAGCAGCAAGGCGATCGAACGTTAAGCATTCCTTGTAAATCGGACCCGGATCTCTGCATGCAGCTTGATGCATGGGACGCCGAAACCAGCATTCCCGCCCTGCTCAACGGCGAACACTCCGTGCTATACCGTGTACATTACGATCAACAAGCTGATGCCTGGATCATGCGTCTTGCCTGATTCCAAAAGAACCCGTCGCCCAGACGGGTTATTTAATCCGACATTTTCCCCGCCTTCTCCCGCTTCCCCTACACTTATAAGATATGCTGTTGATTTGAGGACGCTATGTTCGCTTTGGTTCTTTTTATTTGTTATCTCGACGGGGGATGTGACGATATAGTCGTCGACGTTTTCAACACTGAACAGCAGTGCCTGCATGCGATGGACGAGCAGCGGTTACGCCACGGCGGCTGTTATCCGGTTGAAGATTTTATTGACGGCTTCTGGCGCCCGGCGCAGGAATACAGCGATTTTTAATTACTGAACCTGAACCAGCGTCAGCTTGTTGCCGAATACCGCGCCGGTATCGATGTAATGCTGATTGGCGAAATCGAGCGGCGTTTTCAGCGGCGTATGGCCAAAGTAAAACGCGTCCGCCCCCTCAATGGCCTGGCTTTTGCCTCGCATATGGCGGTTAAGGCGCTCGCGGCTCCACACGACCTCATGCTTATCCACCGGTTGCAGCCAACAGTAGCGGGCGTCAGGATAATCCGCATGGGCGATGACGATAGTCTTCCCGCTTGCATGCAGTTCGATAATCAGCGGCAGCTTTTCGCAGCCAAGCAGCTGCGTTTTGACATTGCCCTGCGCTGTTTGGGAAAGCCTGGCAAACCATGCTCCGCCGTTAAGCCACCATAGCTGCCTATCCCCTTCCCGCAACGCTTCAATCGCCATCTCTTCATGGTTGCCGCGTACCGCGAAAAACCAGGGGCGGGCGAGCAACCGGAGACAGCCGGGGCTGTCAGGCCCGCGATCGATCAGATCGCCTACAGAGATAACCGCATCCTGCAAGGGGTCAAAACGTTGCGCGCGCAGCGCGGCGGCGAATTGATGCAGGCAACCGTGGAGGTCGCCGACGATAAAAATATGCCGCCATTGCGAACCATCAATACGCTGATACATAAACCCTCCTCATCGTAAGGCAAGTATAGTTATGTACAGGCGTTAACCGGGCTGAAAGCGCAGGAAGAGAAACTAAAGCTGGCTGAAAAGATTATTTCGCTGTTAAATACGAGCAGAGCGCATTAATAAAACAGCCCCGGCATGAGAATTCCGGGGCATAATGCGAATTATCACTACGGTTTTATTTATTCCGGAATACGTAGAACCTGGCCGGGATAAATTTTATCCGGGCTGCTCAGCATAGGTTTGTTGGCTTCAAAAATCTTATTATACTGATTCGCATCGCCGTAAACCTGTTTCGAAATTGCGCTCAGCGTATCGCCTGATTTGACCGTATAAAATTTACTTTCTTTGGCCGTGCTGGCAGCTTTTACCTGATCGTCAACGCTTGCGATACCGGCAATGTTACCCACAGCAACCAGGATTTTTTCTTTCGCTTCCTGAGACAGCCCATCCCCGGTGACAGTGGCTTTGCCGTCTGCAACCTGAACGTTGACTTTGTCCGCATCAGGAATACCGGTTTTCGCTAAATGGTCTTGTACCTTTTTTGCCTGCTCATCTTTGTCATGATTGCCGGAAACGGTATCCCACAACTTTTCGCCCGCCTCTTTTACAAAATTAAAAAGACCCATTATTTACCTCGCTTATATCCAGTGAACACGCTTAAAGCGTAGCAGAAAATAACCGCGCCAGTTGGCTACAGGTTATATTCAGAAAGACCTTACCGCCGCCTGGATTATATTTCCCTGAGCATAGTTTGAGCCGCTGCGTTATAAACGAAGCGGCCGACAACCCTGGCCAACAGGATCAACAGGTGATTGCAGAGGCTTGCGTGTCTGTTTTTATGCTTACACTCCCCTGTTGCCAGGCCCCGGTTTAGCGTCAAACTGCGGTAGTCTTACGACGCGGCTTTTCGGCGTCAGCGCCTGCCGTTTCGTTAACTTTAGCCAGCAAAAAAAAGCTTAAAAAAAAGCAAAAAGAGTTGGAGCGGCGCGTAAAAACGTTTAGATTGCCTAAACAAAGCGAAAGGGCCAGAGCGCGGCGAGTCGTGCGCTAAACCGCGGGGTCCGGGATAATTCGCACCGCCTCGCTGAAAGGCACATAAAAAAAGACCGAATACGATTCCTGTATTCGGTCCAGGGAAATGGCTCTTGGGAGAGAGCCGTGCGCTAAAAGTTGGCATTAATGCAGGCTAAGTCGCCTTGCACTTTAAGAATAGATTACGACGTCAGGTTTTCCAGTCCGTGACAAAAGCTGCCTGAAAAAAACCTCACGTAACGTGATTATTTATAGAAAAACCGCAACGGCCCAGGGGCTAACGTTGCGGTTTTTTTTATCTTTTTCGGGCAAAGGAGGCTTAGCAGAGTTTTTGCGCGCGTTCGATAAAAGGCGCCAGGCTCATTTTCTCGCCCGGTTTTGCCGGGTCGTCAGCCTGAATGACCGTGACAGGCTGGCCGCTGGTCTTCTTCTCTTTTACCTGGCGCTCGGCGATATCATTAAGCGGATATTGCATCAGGGTGCTGGGGTTAATGGCGAACAGCGCATTGCCGGGGCGGCAGGTCAGCATCACTTCTTCACGGGTAAATGCCCATTTATCTTTGCCCATTTCAAAGCGGCTGACGGTAATGATTTGCGTCGCCAGCGCCATTCCCGAGCAGGAAAAGAGCAGCATCGCGAGTAGCGTTTTTTTCATCGATGTTTCACCTAAGCATTCAGAACGGCTCCCAGGTGGCGAACAGGCTGACAACTGCCAGCACCAGCGCACCCAGCGCCATTTCCAGTTGGGTCAGTTGCACAAAGCGCCGCTGCGCCTCGCCCTGACCATTACGAAATCGTGGCACCAGAAAATAACGGTTCCAGAGCGCGATTGCCACCATCGTCGCCACCAGCGCTATTTTCACGGACAGTAACCGGACATAACCACTCTCCAGCGGCCAGCGCAGCCCGAGAATAAACATGGCGTTTATCGCCCCCGTCAACACGACGCCTGCCACCGCAAGATGACCGTAACGCGAAAAGCGCATCATGGCGACGATGGCCTCTTCACGCCAGTGCGCATGACGGGCCATACGCATGCAGATTAACAGCGGCCACAGCCCGCCAAGCCACCAGGCGGCGCACAGCAGATGCACAGCGTGGTTCAGGCGATGCAGCGCGCCGGTCAACCCTTCATGCATAGCGGCATGTCCCACGCCCGCCAGCAAAGCCAGTTGAATCGCCGTTAGCATTGATAACAGCGCGGCGCTGCCTTTCGGCCTCAGCCACGCCGCAATCAGCGCCACAACCGCCAGCGCTATTTGCCAGAGCCAGCTGTTGCCAAACCGCGTCGTCAGCACGGCCAGCCAAATTTGCGGGTTGAGGCTGTCTTTTATCCCCTCGCCCATCAGCCCCGCCTGCACAACCAGAATCATAAGCGCGCTCAGCGCATTACACAGCAGCGCCACGCGCCAGAAGGCGATAAGCCGTTTTGCCAGCGGTTTGCGAATCGGCGCAGGCGCCAGCAGGCTGACGCACAGCGTGGCGCCCAGAGCGAGCATCAGCGCAGCGAAGTGGACAAATCGCAACGCGACAAAAGCGGTTGGCAACACCGGCGTTATTTAACCGCAAAGCGGTACTGGCCCTGGGTTTTATGGCTGTCGACAGAGACCACATGCCATGCCACCTGATACTCGCCCGCACTTAGCGTTTCGTTTAACGGCACGGTCAGGATTTTGTCATCTTTCGCATCGCGCGTAACTTTACCCGTGCTGATAGCTTTGCCATCCGGGCCGGTTATTTTCACGCCGCTGAAAGCAGGTTCGATACCTTCTGAAAATTGCAGGCGCAGCGCCTGCAGCGCCTGCTCTACCGTAGCGTTAGCGGCAGGCATCTGCGACTGTAAATGCGCATGCGCGAAAACAACGGGCGCGGCGAAAAGAGAAACCACAAAGGTGCAAAGAGAGGCGGCGCGGGAAGCGGAAAAAGCCATACTATTCATTCCTTTTAGTTATGTCACTGGCGCAAAGAATAACCCCGGCTTTTGGTCAAGTCGAGCAGACAGGCACGCAATGCTACATAAGCACTTGTCATCTTCGCCAGGTCGCAGTACCTTCACGCGGTTCAGAGAGGAGTTCGTTATGAAGCACAATCTTGCCCAACTTCCCCAGGATGAGATGGATAAAGTCAACGTCGACCTGGCGGCGGCAGGCGTCGCCTTTAAAGAGCGCTATAACATGCCGGTGATTGCCGAAGCGGTTGAGCGCGAGCAGCCTGAACATTTGCGGGGCTGGTTTCGCGAACGGCTGATAGCCCACCGTCTCGCCTCGGTTAACCTTTCACGTCTGCCTTACGAGCCAAAGGTAAAATAAGGCTGCACGCGCTTTTTCATACGCTTAAACTAGCAGTCTTACGTTTACAGGCCCTGCCCGTTCTTTTGCCATCGGGGCGGGCCGGCATTATTTCAGGCGGAGAGAACCATGCTGCGCGTAATTGATACCGAAACCTGCGGTTTACAGGGTGGCGTTGTGGAAGTGGCATCGGTCGATATTATCGATGGCCGCATCGTCAATCCGATGAGCGATCTCGTCTGCCCTGACCGCCCCATCAGTCATCAGGCGATGGCGATCCACAAAATCACCGAGGCGATGGTGGCGGACAAACCCGTCATTGAAGAGGTGATCCCGCGCTATCACGGCAGCCCGTGGTATGTAGCGCATAATGCTAGTTTCGACAGACGCGTATTGCCGGAAATGCCCGGCGAGTGGATTTGCACCGTTAAGCTGGCGCGCCGCCTGTGGCCTGGCATCAGCTACAGCAACATGGGGCTGTATAAATCCCGTAAGCTAAGCGTCGAGACGCCCGCCGGACTGCATCATCACCGCGCGCTGTTTGACTGTTACATCACCGCCGCGCTGCTGCTTGAAATCATGAACGTCAGCGGCTGGACGCCTGAAGAGATGGTGAACATCACCGGTCGCCCGGCGCTGGTCGCCTCGCTGCCTTTTGGCAAATACCGCGGTCAGCCGGTAGAGACCATCGCCGAGCGCGATCCGGGTTATTTGCGCTGGATGCTCAATAACGTAAAAGATCTCAACCCGGATCTGCGCATGACGCTAAAACACTATCTCGAACAGGCTTAACCCGGATTGCCTGGCAGCGTGCCTTGCGCCAGCGCGACCAGAAAGGCGAATTCCATCGCCACGCCTTCGTAAGATTTGAACCGGCCCGACTTGCCGCCGTGGCCGGAGTCCATATCCGTACAGAGCAACAATAAGTTATCGTCAGTTTTGCATTCACGCAGCTTCGCTACCCATTTTGCCGGCTCCCAGTATTGCACCTGAGAATCATGCAGACCCGTGGTGACCAGCAGGTGCGGGTAGCGCTGCGCTTTGATCTGGTCATAAGGGCTATAGCTTTTCATGTAGTGATAATACGTTTCGTCTTTCGGATTGCCCCACTCCTCAAACTCGCCGGTGGTCAGCGGAATAGATTCGTCCAGCATTGTGGTGACGACGTCAACAAAAGGCACCTGGGCGATAACGCCTTTAAACAGCTCCGGCCTTTCGTTAATCGCTACCCCCATCAGCATGCCGCCCGCGCTGCCGCCCATGCCGAACAGAAAACGCGGATCGCCATAGCCGTGCTCCACCAGCGCGTCGCACACGTCCAGATAGTCGTTAAAGGTATTTTTCTTTTTAAGAAACTTACCCTCTTCATACCAGCGCTGCCCCAGCTCTCCGCCCCCGCGAATATGGGCGATAGCATAGACAAAGCCGCGATCGAGCAGACTCAGGCGGCTGGCGCTGAAATCAGCGTCAATACTGGTGCCGTAAGAGCCGTAGCCATAGACCAACAGCGGGTTACGCCCGCGCTGGTAATGTTTTTTGTGGTAGACCAACGAGACGGGCACTTCCACGCCGTCGCGGGCGGTAACCCAGATATGTTCGCTGCGATAATTACCGGCGTCGAAACCCGCTACTTCGGTCTGTTTCAGCACCCTTCGCTCGCCCGTATCCATATCAAGCTCGAACAGGGTATCCGGTGTGGTCATAGATGAGTAGCCATAGCGCAGCTTCGCGGTATGCGGCTCGGGGTTAAAGGCAAGCCAGGTGACATAGGCCGGGTCATCAAAGGCGATGCCGGTCACTTCCCGCGTTTTACGGTTTATCTGGCGCAGGCTGGTCAGGCCGCGCTGGCGCTCCTCAACCACCAGCCAGTCGGTGAAAAGCGTAAAGCCTTCCAGCATGATGTGCTCACGCGGCGGGATAAGCGCTTCCCACGCCTTCTCATCGCGTACCTTACTGCGGTACAGGCCAAAGTTTTTACCATCGCGATTAGAACGAATGTAAAACGTATGCTGGAAGTGATCGATGCTGTACTCGTGGTCCTTACGGCGCGGCAGAAAGCAGAGCGGCGGCGCATCCGGCAGCTCGGCGTCCACCAGCAACACTTCCGCCGTGGTGGCGCTGGCCAGGTAGATTTCGATGAAATGCTGCGAAGTGGTTTTATGCACGCTGACATAAAACGTCTCGTCTTTTTCTTCGTAAATCATTTCGTCCTGGCTTGCCGGCGTACCCACCGTATGCCGCCATACCTGATAAGGCAGCAGCGTTTTCGCATGCTTTTTAACGTAATAAAGCGTACGGGAGTCGTTCGCCCAGACGAAACTGGGCGTTACGTTCTCCAGCACTTCCGGGTACCAGTTGCCGGTTTCGAGGTTGCGAAACCGCAGGCCATATTGTCTGCGCGAGAGAAAATCTTCCGCCAGCGCCATAGTGGTGTTATCCGGCGTAATGTCGAAACCGCCCAGCGTATAAAACTCGCTGTGCGCGGCGCGCTTATTGCCGTCCAGCAGCACTTCCCACTGTTCCCATTCTGAGAGCACAACGGACTGACGCTGATGTATAGCGTACTCGCAGCCGGTTTCGTACACCTGACGGTAGCGATAACCATTTTTGATGTAGGGCGCGGAGACATCGCGCTGCGGGATACGGTTGACCATTTCACGGAGCAACCGTTCCTGCAACGCCTCCTGCGTCACCATCACGCTTCGCCCGTAATCGTTCTCCGCACGCAGGTAATCCAGTACATCGGGGTCGGATCGGGTGTCGTCACGCAGCCAGTAATAGTTATCGATTCTTGTGTCGCCATGCTGCGATATGGCATGAGCTATTTTTTTTGCTTGAGGTGGCATGTCGTTTTTCTTTTCGGTTAACACACTGTAAGGGTGGCAAAACCCACGCGTGTTGCAAGCGAAACATGCCGAAGATTAAGACTTCTTTACGATGGCGGCAGCGCTTTTTTCTGCTCGCGAAGATCATTTTCTATCTCCTGGCGCACCTCCTGCGGGATTTTCAGGGCGTCGCCCAGGGCGTTGAGATAGCTGCGTTCCATAAAGTGATCGACGTCGATAACGGCGCAGCTCAGATACCAGATCTCCAGCGCTTCTTCTTCGTCGCGAATATCCTGGGCGAGGCGCGCCGGGTCGAGAGGTTGCTCAATGGCCTGCTGTACTACCGCCCTGCCCTGACTTTCAATACCCGCTTCGCGAAGCTGCTGTTCGATGGCGGCACGCTCCCGATCGTCAATATGGCCGTCGCTTTTGGCGGCAAAAACCAGCGCGGTTATTAAACGCTCGGCCCGCCGATCCAGCGAGGCGGCAGGCTGACCATAACCCGGTTCGCCCTGATGCGCGGCACGGATTTTGTCCTTGTATTTATTCCATAGCACCGTGCCGGCCACCGCGCCGCCGCCCACCATCAGCGCCCCGGTGCCATATTTCGCCAGCAGCTTGCGGGACGATTTGCTCGCCACCAGTAACCCCGCAAGCCCGCCGAGCGCGCCCGGCGAGAGCAGTTTGCCAAGCCCGCTCTCTCCGCTCTGCGTTTTATTACTGTTGCTGATATTGCCAAGCATTGACTGTATTTGATTCATCCAGTTAGACATGTCCGTCCTCGCTTTCGTGGGGTTATCCGCAAAGCGTAAGCGAGCAGGCGTCAAGAAATGTCTGGAAGGGAAAAGAGAGGGAAAAGAATCGGGCAAGGGCTGCGCCCCTGCCGCACGGTTAAAGCTGATAGTGGGCTTTGCCGGTTTTACAATCCACGGTCACGATATAGTGGATGTCGGTATTTTTACCGCGCACCGTCAGCGGTACTTTCCACTTATCGTCTTTACCGGTGATTTCTTTGCTGTTTATCCAGGCGACAGGGTCAGCCTGGCCCAGCGTTTTTTGATCGTCCGCCCAGCGCACTATGCGGTTTTGCAGATAATCACGCTTTACGCTTGCGGCGATGGTTTCGGCGCTCGCGCCTTCACATTTCGGAAAATGGACATCGCGCGGGTCGGCGGCATGAACGGCAAAACCGATGCTTAACAGCAAGGCGCTGACTATCACGTTCCTCTTTTTCATCGTTATTCTCTCCATAACAGGGACAGAGAAAGCCTGGTATAAAACCAACGGAGCGCAAGAGAAAGGAGGCAGCTTTAGGAAATAACCGCATTAAATGCAGGGGCGAGACAGGGCTGTTCTGAAGAAAGGAACGGCCGGGTGTAACAGAAGCAGGCCAGCGCGCCGCAGCGCGCTATGCCTTGCAGGGTTCTCAGGCGGCTTTGGTACGCTTACGCGCCGCGCTCAGCGCCACTGCGCCGTTTTCATCGCTTTCAGCTTCGGCAGCTTCGCTATTTTCCTGCGGCAGACGGCCGGTGCGCACAATCGTGCCCAGGCTGTCTTTGTTTTCCGCCATCCACAGCGCGAGCTGCTCGGTCTGCCCCTCTTCCAGGGTTATCGGCGCCTGTTGCAGCCAGCCTTCCAGGGCTTCTGCGAGATCGAGCATTTTGTCCCAGGCGTCGGCTTCCTTTTTACTGGCAAATGACATTTTTTCCACACCCTCACGGATTACGACGTATTTAATTTCTACCGCCATTTTTGAACCCTCATTACTGTGTATATATACAGTATACTCTTGCCAGCTTCGATATGCAAACGGCCGCTACTGCACGCGCAATCGTTTTCGTTTATACTCCGGCCAACTTTCTGCATAGCGAGAAAAACCCTTATGGCTTTATTAGGAACCGCACTGCGTCCTGCTGCGACGCGCGTTATGTTGCTGGGCGCCGGCGAATTAGGCAAAGAAGTGGCTATCGAATGCCAGCGGCTGGGCATTGAGGTGATTGCCGTAGATCGTTACGCCGATGCGCCTGCCATGCATGTCGCTCACCGTAGCCACGTCATCAATATGCTTGATGCTGCTGCGCTTAAAGCGCTGGTGGCGCAGGAGATGCCGGATTTCATCGTGCCGGAAATCGAAGCCATCGCAACCGATATGCTGATTGAGCTTGAGCAGCAAGGCCAGCGCGTGGTGCCCTGCGCCCGCGCCACGAAACTGACCATGAATCGCGAAGGCATTCGCCGCCTCGCCGCCGAAGAGCTGAAGCTTCCCACCTCAGCTTACCGTTTTGCCGACAGCGAAACCGCTTTTCAGGCTGCTGTGGATGAAATTGGCTTCCCGTGCATCGTAAAGCCGGTGATGAGTTCTTCGGGTAAAGGCCAGAGCTTCATTCGCGGGCCTGAACAGCTTGAAAAGGCATGGCAGTATGCCCAACAGGGCGGACGCGCAGGCGCCGGAAGGGTGATTGTCGAGGGCGTGGTGAAGTTTGATTTCGAGATTACGCTCTTAACGGTGAGCGCCGTTGATGGCGTGCATTTCTGCGCGCCCGTGGGCCACCGTCAGGAAGAGGGAGATTACCGCGAGTCCTGGCAGCCGCAGCAGATGAGCGAAACCGCGCTACGCCGCGCGCAGGATATTGCCCGTGAAGTGGTGCTGGCGCTGGGCGGCCATGGCCTGTTTGGCGTTGAGCTGTTCGTTTGCGGCGATGACGTGATTTTCAGCGAGGTCTCTCCTCGCCCCCACGATACGGGGATGGTGACGTTGATTTCCCAGGATCTGTCTGAGTTCGCGCTGCATGTGCGCGCCTTCCTCGGGCTGCCTGTGGGCGGCATTCGCCAGTATGGCCCGAGCGCCTCGGCGGTGATTTTGCCTGAGCTGGTAAGCGACAACGTACAGTATGGCAATATCGACGCAGCGCTGGGCGCAGGGTTACAGCTGCGCCTGTTCGGTAAACCGGAAATTAACGGCACGCGCCGTCTTGGCGTGGCGTTAGCCACGGGCGAAACCGTCGACGAGGCGATTGCCCGCGCCAAAGCGGCCGCCGCCGCAGTCCAGGTGAAGGCATAAAAAAAGCCCCGTTAAACGGGGCTTTTTTCTTAACCGCGCGCTAAAAATTATTTTGCGCCTTCAACCGCTTCACGAGCCAGTTTTGTGATGCGATCCCAGTCGCCCGCTTCCATCGCGTCCGCCGGCACCAGCCAGGAGCCGCCGATGCACAGCACGCTTTTCAGCGCCAGATAGTCGCGGTAGTTAGCCGGAGAGATACCGCCTGTCGGGCAGAAACGCACCTGGGAGAACGGGCCTGCGATAGCCTGTAGCGCTTTGGTGCCGCCGTTGGCTTCCGCCGGGAAGAATTTAAACTCTTTCAGGCCATAATCCATGCCCAGCATCAGTTCAGAAACCGTGCTGATGCCCGGGATCAGCGGAATAGTGCCTTCGGTGGCGGCTTTAAGCAGCGGCTCGGTGAGGCCCGGGCTGATGGCAAACTGCGCGCCTGCGTCTGTCACTTCTTTCAACTGCTGTGCATTGAGCACGGTGCCCGCGCCGATGATCGCTTCCGGCACTTCTTTGGCGATAACGCGAATAGCTTCCAGCGCGCATTCAGTACGCAGCGTCACTTCCAGCACGCGCACGCCGCCCGCTACCAGCGCTTTCGCCATTGGCACAGCATGTTCCAGCTTGTTGATCACAATTACCGGCACAACCGGACCGGACTTCAGGATCTGTTCAGCACTTGTCTTCCAGTTTTTCATCAGTGGATCTCTCACGCCATTTAATTAAATTCGGTGTGGTGCGGTCTGCCGCGCACCCGGTGTTAAAAAGCGATGCAGGTTGCCCCCTGCTCCGCGCCGGACAATTTTTCACGCAGCGCGCCAAACAGCTCCCGGCCCGTCCCCACGCGCTGAGCGCTGAGATCGGGATGATAAGCCTCGCGGCGCGCCAGCTCTTCATCATCTACCAGCAGCGTTAGCTCGCCGGTTTGTCCGTTCACGCGGATCAGATCGCCGTCGCGCACTTTCGCCAGCAGCCCGCCATCCCAGGCTTCAGGCGTCACGTGGATGGCGGAAGGCACCTTGCCGGAAGCGCCCGACAGGCGGCCATCTGTCACCAGTGCGATTTTGAAACGGCGGTCCAATAATACACCAAGTGGCGGCATAAGTTTATGTAATTCTGGCATGCCGTTGGCTTTCGGCCCCTGATGACGCACGACGACGACGCAGTCACGGTCCAGCAAACCGGCTTCAAAGGCGGGAACCACATCATGCTGGCTTTCAAACACCACAGCTGGCGCTTCCACAATCTGGTTTTCCTGCGGCACGGCGGAGGTTTTCATCACCGCGCGTCCAAGATTGCCGCTCAATACTTTCGTGCCGCCATGGTGAGAAAACGGCTTTTCGATGGGCGCGATAATATCGCTGTCGAGGCTTGCCGCGGCGCCGTCGCGCCAGTCCAGCTCGCCGTGATTGAGCCACGGCTCCAGGGTATAGCGGTTCAGGCCAAAGCCCGCCACGGTATGCACATCCTCGTGCAGCAGGCCGCCTTTAAGCAGTTCGCGCATCAGCACCGGCACGCCGCCCGCCGCCTGGAAGTGGTTAATATCCGCCGGGCCGTTAGGATAAAGGCGCGCCAGCAGCGGCACGACATCTGAAAGCTCAGAAAAGTCATCCCAGTTGATGATAATGCCCGCGGCGCGCGCCATCGCCACCAGGTGCATAGTGTGGTTAGTCGAACCGCCGGTCGCCAGCAGCGCGACGATGCCGTTTACCACAACTTTTTCGTCAATCATTTTACCGAGCGGCAACCCTTCGTTGCCGTTGGTGGTCAGGCGAGTCACCTGGCGGGCGGCAGCGGCCGTCAGGGCTTCACGCAGCGGCGCGTCGGGATGCACGAAAGAGGAACCCGGCAGTTGCATGCCCATAAACTCAATCACCATCTGGTTGGTGTTGGCGGTGCCGTAGAATGTGCAGGTGCCTGGCGCGTGATAAGAAGCCGCTTCCGATTCCAGCAGCGCCATACGGTCTACTTTTCCTTCTGCGTAAAGCTGGCGAATACGTACTTTTTCTTTGTTCGGCAGCCCGCTCGACATGGGGCCTGAAGGCACAAATACCGCCGGAAGATGGCCAAATGACAGGGCGGCCATCACCAGCCCCGGCACGATTTTGTCGCACACGCCGAGGTATAACGCCCCGTCGAACATGTTATGCGAAAGGCCGACTGCGGCGGACATGGCGATCACTTCGCGGCTCAGCAGAGAAAGCTCCATGCCATCCTGCCCCTGGGTTACGCCGTCGCACATTGCCGGCACCCCGCCCGCCACCTGCCCGACCGCGCCCACAGAGTGCAACGCTTTACGGATTTGTTCCGGGTAGGTTTCGTAAGGCTGGTGCGCCGAGAGCATATCGTTATAGGAGGTGATTATGGCGATGTTGTTACGCAGCATGCTTTTTAGCGCGGCTTTGTCTTCCGGCTGGCAGGCCGCGAAGCCGTGCGCCAGGTTGCCGCAGGCCAGTTGCGAACGGTGTACCGTGTTGCTGGCGGCGTTAGTGATCCTTTCCAGGTAGGCTTGGCGGCTGTCGCGGGAGCGCTCAGCAATGCGCTTTGTTACGCGTAACATCACAGGGTGCATAAAATTTCCTCTTGGTTCGCTGTCGCTGGCGTGATGAGATAATGAAGCTGCAATGCACGGAAAAGTCATCAGGCGAGCGACCACAGGGGCAAAATCGCTGCGGCCAGTGTAATGAAAAAAGCCCTGCTGGTGAATCCAGTCAGGGCTTTATCAGAGAATATTTCACACTCTGCTGAGCCAGATCATGTTACCGGTAAAGTCAGTAACAGAGGTCGCAGGCAGGCTTACTCGAATTCGTTCCAGGAACGTCCGTCGCGCGTAATCATCGCCACAGATGCCACCGGGCCCCATGTGCCCGCCTGGTAAGGCTTCGGCGCGTCGTTGTCCGCAGCCCAGGCTTCGGTAATGGAGTCTACCCATTTCCACGCCTCTTCCACTTCGTCGCGGCGCACAAACAGCGCCTGAATGCCGCGCATGGTCTCCAGCAGCAGGCGCTCATAGGCATCTGCGAGATGCGTCTGGTTGAAGGTTTCGGAGTAACTCAGGTCAAGCTTGGTGGTTTGCAGGTTGTGTTTGTGATCGAGACCCGGCACTTTGTTCAGCACCTGGATATCGACCCCTTCGTCCGGCTGCAAACGAATGGTGAGCTTGTTCTGCGGCAGATCCTGCCAGGAATCTTTAAACAGGTTAAGCTCCGGGGTTTTGAAGTAAACCACCACTTCAGAACACTTGGCTGGCAGACGTTTGCCGGTACGCAGATAGAAAGGCACGCCAGCCCAGCGCCAGTTATCGATATCAACACGGATAGCGACGAAAGTTTCTGTGTTGCTGGTTTTGTTGGCGCCCTCTTCTTCCAGATAACCCGGCACTTTTTTGCCCTGCGCGAAACCGGCGGTGTACTGGCCGCGTACGGTTTTTTCACGCACGTTGGAGCGGTCGATACGGCGCAGCGAACGCAGCACTTTCACTTTTTCATCGCGAATGCTGTCGGCCGTCAGGTCGGACGGCGGCGACATCGCAATCATGCAGAGAATTTGCAGCAGGTGGTTTTGGATCATATCGCGCATCTGGCCCGCCTGGTCGAAGTAACCCCAGCGGCCTTCAATGCCTACCTCTTCCGCCACAGTGATTTCCACGTGATCGATAGTGCGGTTGTCCCAGTTATTGACGAAGAGCGAGTTAGCAAAACGCAGCGCCAGCAGGTTCAGAACGGTCTCTTTGCCCAGATAATGGTCGATACGGTAAACCTGGCACTCTTCAAAATATTCGCCCACCTGGTCGTTGATTTCGCGCGACGTTTCAAGAGAGGTGCCGAGCGGTTTTTCCATCACCACGCGCGCGGGTTTGGCGTTAAGCTTCGCTTCGCCAAGGCCTTTACAGATAGCGCCGAAGGTGCTTGGCGGCATGGCGAAATAGTTAATGGTGACGCGGTTTTTCTGGTCGAGCATTTTACCCAGACGGCTAAAGGCGCTGGTGTCGTTCACATCCAGATTACAGAAATCGAGACGACCGCTCAGCTTATCCCATAAACCTTCATCGATTTTCTCTTTCATGAAGGTTTCGAGCGCTTCGCGCACTACGCTGGTATAGGTTGCTTTATCCCAGTCGGCGCGGCCGACGCCAAGAATGCGGGTTTCAGGATGGATTTGCCCGGCTTTTTCCAGCTGGTACAGGGAGGGCAGCAGTTTCCGGCGTGCGAGGTCGCCTTTCGCGCCGAAAATGACCAGGTCACAGGCCTGGGCTGTTTGCGTTACCGCCATGTCATTCTCCTTCGTTTCGGATAACCTGGTCTGCCAGGTTTATTTGTAATTTTCTTACATTGCACTGTACTGCTTTTACGGCTTTCACGGAACTCTTTACCGTAGCACTCATCGTAAGAAACGATTAGTGAAGGCACACAGTGGTAAATAATCGGCCACCGTCACCCTTCACTGATGATTTCTCACGCTTTTCGCCTGCCGTTAAAATCAGACAGCGATCAAGTTATGAAAAAAAACAACAACATTCCTGGGCGGATGTTACCTCCTGCTTTCTTCACGGGAGTATATTCTGGCTTAAACGCATCGCGATGACGCTTCTGGCGTCTTCGCCCTTTCCATGAGTCCATATTAGCGATGAACATGCTGGAAAAGATCCAGTCTCAACTGGAAAATTTAAGCAAATCTGAGCGCAAAGTCGCCGAAGTGATCCTGGAATCCCCCTCCCGGGCCATTCACTCCAGTATCGCCCGTCTGGCAAGCGTAGCGAATGTCAGTGAACCTACCGTGAACCGTTTCTGCCGAAGCCTCGAAACCCGGGGCTTTCCTGATTTCAAACTCCAGCTGGCGCAGAGTCTCGCCAATGGCACGCCTTATGTTAATCGCAATGTCGATGAAGATGACAGCGTGGAGGCGTATACCGGCAAGATTTTCGAATCGGCCATGGCGAGCCTCGATCATGTGCGCCAGTCGCTGGACATGAACGCCGTAAACCGCGCGGTCGACTTGCTCACCCAGGCGAAAAAAATCGCTTTCTTCGGGCTTGGCTCCTCAGCCGCCGTGGCGCACGACGCCATGAACAAATTTTTTCGCTTCAATGTGCCGGTCATTTACTCCGACGACATCGTTTTGCAGCGAATGAGCTGTATGAATTGCAGCGCAGACGATGTCGTTGTGCTGATTTCCCACACCGGGCGCACGAAAAGCCTGGTGGAGCTGGCGCGCCTCGCCCGGGAAAATGACGCTATGGTGCTGGCCCTTACCTCTCAGGGTAGCCCACTGGCGCGAGAAGCCAGTCTCGCGCTGCTGCTGGATGTGCCGGAAGATACCGATATTTATATGCCGATGGTCTCGCGGCTTGCCCAGCTAACGGTTATTGATGTGCTGGCGACGGGTTTTACCCTGCGTCGCGGCGCAAAATTCCGGGATAACTTGAAGCGAGTCAAAGAAGCGCTAAAGGAATCGCGTTTTGATAAAGAGCTTTTAATTCCAGGCCAACAGTAATCAAATTGATAACAAAGTTGTCACACATTCATCTATTCAGTTAAGGTCCTTGCTCCAGGGGAGCATCCGATCCGCTGAGTTTTATTCAAGCAACACCAAAACGTTTCAGTCAACGGAGTACGACATGTCCAGAAGGCTTCGCAGAACCAAAATCGTCACCACGTTAGGCCCGGCAACCGACCGCGATAATAATCTGGAAAAAGTTATCGCAGCGGGCGCCAACGTAGTGCGCATGAACTTCTCTCACGGCACGCCAGAAGATCATAAATTACGTGCTGATAAAGTCCGCGAAATTGCGGCGAAACTAGGCCGCCACGTCGCTATTCTCGGCGATTTGCAGGGGCCAAAGATCCGTGTATCCACCTTTAAAGAAGGGAAAGTTTTCCTTAACATCGGCGACAAATTTCTGCTTGATGCGAACCTCGGCAAAGGCGAAGGCGACAAAGAAAAAGTCGGTATCGACTATAAAGGCCTGCCGGCGGATGTGGTGCCAGGCGATATTCTGCTGCTCGATGACGGGCGCGTACAGCTGAAGGTGCTGGAAGTGCAAGGCATGAAAGTCTTCACCGAAGTGACCGTCGGCGGCCCGCTTTCCAACAATAAAGGCATCAACAAACTGGGCGGCGGGCTTTCCGCTGAAGCCCTGACCGACAAAGACAAAGCGGATATCGTTACCGCTGCCGCCATTGATGTGGATTACCTGGCGGTCTCTTTCCCACGCTGCGGCGAAGACCTGAACTATGCCCGCCGTCTGGCGCGGGATGCAGGCTGCAACGCGAAAATCGTCGCCAAAGTGGAACGCGCCGAAGCGGTGTGCACGGAAGAGGCGATGGATGACATCATTCTCGCTTCCGATGTCGTGATGGTAGCGCGCGGCGACCTGGGCGTTGAAATCGGCGACCCGGAGCTGGTAGGCATCCAGAAAACGTTGATTCGTCGCGCTCGTAAGCTGAATCGTGCCGTCATTACCGCAACGCAGATGATGGAGTCGATGATAACCAACCCGATGCCAACCCGCGCGGAAGTCATGGACGTGGCGAACGCCGTGCTGGACGGCACTGACGCCGTAATGCTCTCTGCTGAAACCGCCGCAGGGCAGTATCCGGCGGAAACCGTCGCGGCCATGGCGCGTGTTTGTCTTGGCGCGGAAAAAATTCCGAGCATTAACGTTTCCAAACACCGTCTGGATGTGCAGTTCGACAACGTGGAAGAGGCGCTCGCCATGTCTGCGATGTACGCGGCGAACCACCTGAAAGGGGTGACCGCTATCATCACCATGACCGAGTCCGGCCGCACCGCGCTGATGACCTCGCGCATCAGCTCCGGCCTGCCGATTTTCGCGCTCTCCCGCCACGAGCATACCCTGAACCTGACGGCGCTTTACCGTGGCGTGACGCCAGTCTATTTCGACAGCCCCAACGACGGCGTCGTCGCTGCGCAGGACGCGGTAAACCTGCTGCGCGATAAAGGCTACCTGGTAACAGGCGATCTGGTTATCGTGACCCAGGGCGACGTAATGGGCACCATCGGCACCACCAACACCACGCGCATTCTGACCGTGGAATAAAAAAAGGGGCCAGCGCCCCTTTTTGTTTTCAGGCCGCTCGCCATGAGCGGCTTTTTTATGACTTCGGATAAAGCTCTTTACGTTTGTAAGGCTCTTTTTCGCCCTCTTTGCGGGTCTTAAGCAGCTTCAGGATCCAGGTATATTGCTCCGGGTGCGGACCGATGAAATGCTCTACCTCTTCATTCATCCGGCGCGCCAGGGTTACATCGTCGGCATCCAGCAAGTCGTCCATTGGCGGGCGAACCAACACGTCCAGACGGTGAGTTTTGCCGTTATAAACCGGAAACAACGGAACAACGCGCGCGCGACAGACTTTCATCAGGCGCCCTACCGCAGGCAGCGTCGCCTTATACGTCGCGAAGAAATCCACAAACTCGCTCTGTTCAGGCCCGTGGTCTTCATCCGGCAAATAGTATCCCCAGTACCCTTCGCGTACGGATTTAATAAAGGGTTTGATACCATCGTTACGCGGATGCAAACGGCCGCCGAAGCGCAGACGAACCTTGTTCCAGACGTAATCAAATACCGGATTGCCCTGATTATGGAACATGCCGGCCACCTGAACGCCCCGTGAGGCCAGCAGCATAGCGGGAACATCTATCGCCCAGCCGTGGGGCACCAGCATGATGACTCGCTCTTTTTTGTCCAGCATCTCCCTCAGGATCTCTTCGCCATGCCAGTCGACCCGCTTAAGCAGTTTTTCCGGCCCGCGCAGCGCCAGTTCCGCCATAAAGACCATCGCCTGCGGCGCGGTAGCGAACATATCGTCGATAATCTTTTCACGCTGCGCTTCCGAAAGTTCAGGGAAGCAGTAAAACAGGTTGATGCGCGCGCGGCGGCGGGCGCTTTTCCCAAACCTGCCGCCAATACGCCCGATTTTACCCAGCAGCGGGTCGCGTAGCGCCGGCGGGGTTAATGCCAGCGCGGCGAAAGCGCCGATGCCTAACCATGTGCCCCAGTAGCGCGGATGCAAGAAGGCTTTATCAAATTTGGGGATGTATTCGTTGTTCGTTGTTTTGGTTTCCATGCCTGCTCTCGGGGCGTCATCTGTTCAATATAAATTAAGCAAATAGTTTAGCGGCGGGCGGACCGCCAGACAAAAGAAAAAGCCGGCGCGAAGAGCGCCGGCTTGTTAACCGCGGATTCGTTAATCAAATCGCAGCTGCGGGATAACCTCGTTCGCCTGCGCCAGATAGTCGCGACGATCGGAGCCGGTCAACCCTTCTGTACGCGGCAGCTTCGCCGTCAGCGGGTTTACCGCCTGCTGGTTTATCCAGATTTCGTAGTGCAGGTGCGGGCCGGTAGAGCGCCCGGTATTGCCGGAAAGGGCGATACGATCGCCGCGTTTCACTTTCTGGCCCGGTTTCACCAGCAGTTTCTTCAGGTGCATATAACGGGTGGTGTAAGTACGCCCGTGACGGATTGCGACATAATAGCCTGCCGCGCCGCTACGTTTGGCCATCACCACTTCGCCATCGCCCACCGCCAGCACTGGCGTACCTTGCGGCATGGCGAAATCCACCCCTTTATGCGGCGCCACGCGGCCCGTTACCGGGTTGAGTCGACGCGGGTTAAAGTTCGAAGAGACGCGGAACTGACGCGACGTCGGGAAGCGCAGGAAACCTTTTGCAAGGCCGGAGCCGTTACGGTCGTAGAACTTGCCGTCTTCAGCGCGGATCGCGTAGTAATCTTTACCGTCAGAGCGCAGGCGCACGCCCAACAGTTGGCTTTGCTCTCGTTTGCCATCCAGCATTTCACGGGACATCAGCACAGAGAACTCATCGCCTTTCTTGAGCTTGCGAAAATCCATCTGCCACTGCATCGCTTTGATAACCGCGCTGATTTCAGCGCTGTTCAGGCCAGCGTCTTTGGCGCTTGCAACGAAGCTGCCGCCAACGGTGCCTTTCATTACGCTGTTCACCCAGTCGCCCTGCGCGATTTCGCTGCTCATTTTAAAGCCGCCGTTTGCCTGGCGGTCGTACGTCCGTGTTTCGCGGCGCGACATTTCCCACGTCAGGCGTTGCAGTTCGCCTTCCGGGGTCAGCGTCCAGGAGATCTGCTGACCGATTTTCAGATTCCGCAAATCTTTGTCGACAGCGGCGAGCTGACTGATTTCGCCCATATCGATGCCGTACTGGTTAAGCACGCTGCTCAGGGTATCGCCGGTAGAAACGACATATTCATGCACGCCCGCTTCACCCGCCGTTTTTTCATCAAGCTCATCCTGAGGAATGGCTTCGTCTTCCGCCTCCGGCGCAGCCTGGTCTATCGGCTCGCTCGCCTCCGGCAGCAAAGAGCGCACTTCATTTTTCTCAAGCTCGATGGTCTTAACGATGGGCGCAGATTCGGGGTGGTAGATATACGGCCGCCAGACGGCGACCGCGAGAGTAAGAACAGTAAGCGACCCCAGCATGACGCGATGAGGCCGGGGCAGATTGTTAAATGCCAGAGCGACAGAACGGGCTATCTGTTGCACAAATTCACTTCCTCGTTAATCTCCTTTCAGGCAGCTCGCATACTGGTTCGATAGCTGGGTCAGGAACTGCATATAGCTCTCCTTCCCTACCTTTATGTCTGTTCCCAGTGGATCCAGAGTTCCCATTCGAACCTTCGTCCCCCTGGCAACGGCTTCGATGACCGCTGGCCTGAACTGTGGCTCAGCAAAAACGCAGGTCGCTTTTTGCTCAACCAACTGTGTTCTGATTTCATGTAAACGCTGAGCGCCAGGCTGGATTTCGGGGTTAACGGTAAAGTGACCCAGAGATGTCAATCCGTAGTGTTTTTCAAAGTAGCCATAAGCGTCGTGAAAAACGAAATAACCTTTACCTTTCAGTGGCGTCAGCACGGTGGACACCTGCTTGTCGGTGCGGTCGAGTTCCGCTTCGAAGCGTTGCAGGTTCGCGTCCAGTTGGGCTTTACTTTGCGGCATAAGTTCCACTAATTTTTCATGGATTGCAACCGCCGAGGATTTGGCTATTTCAGGCGAGAGCCAGATATGCAGGTTATAGTCGCCATGGTGGTGATGCCCGTCACTTTCTTCACCATGATGATGTCCCTCATCGTGGTCGTGCTCGTCCTCTTCACTGCTTTTCATCAGCACAGGCTTGACGCTTTCAAGCCCGGCCAGGGCAAGCTGTTTTTGCGCAGGCAGCGTGCCGACCGTTTTTTGCATGAACGCTTCCATTTCCGGCCCTACCCAGACCACTAAGTCCGCGTTCTGCATACGTTTTACATCGGATGGGCGCAATGAGTAATCATGCTCAGAAGCGCCATCGGGCAGTAAGACTTCCGTTGGAGTGACGCCGTCAGCGATAGCGGCCGCAATGAAGCCCAAAGGCTTAAGCGAAGCGACTACGGCGGCCTGTGAAGGGGCGGTGGCCCCTGCCCATAAAACTGCTGAAACAGCAGCGAAAAGAAGCGTATTTTTATGTAACATAATGCGTCTTATCGTCGTGATGAATGAAAGAAGTGTGATATTATAACATTCTAACGCTTATGCAACGCCTTATTGACTATGACTAATTTGGTTTCACTGGAAAAGATCTCCGTCTCGTTTGGCCAACGCCGCGTCCTGTCTGACGTTTCGCTGTCATTGCGCCCCGGAAGAATACTCACATTGCTTGGGCCTAACGGCGCCGGCAAATCAACGCTTGTGCGCGTCGTGCTGGGCCTCGTAGCACCCGACGAAGGGGTTATCAAGCGCGACAGAAATCTGCGCATTGGCTATGTGCCGCAAAAACTCCATCTGGACGCCACGCTGCCGCTGACTGTCAGCCGCTTTATGCGCCTGCGTCCAGGCACCCGTAAAGCGGATATTCTGCCTGCGCTCAAGCGTGTTCAGGCGGGCCATTTAATTGACGCGCCGATGCAAAAGCTCTCCGGCGGGGAAACGCAGCGCGTGCTGCTGGCCCGCGCCCTGCTCAACAAGCCGCAGCTGCTGGTGCTTGATGAGCCAACCCAGGGGGTGGACGTTAACGGTCAGGTGGCGCTTTACGATCTGATTGATAAACTTCGCCAGGAGCTCGACTGCGCGGTGCTCATGGTCTCGCATGACCTGCATCTGGTGATGGCGAAAACAGACGACGTGCTGTGCCTCAACCACCATATTTGCTGCTCCGGCACGCCGGAGGTGGTCTCTACCCATCCGGAATTTATCGCTATGTTCGGCCCGCGCGGCGCCGAGCAGCTTGGTATTTATCGCCATCAACATAACCATCGTCACGATCTTCAGGGACGGATTGTTTTACGCAGAGGAAATGGCCAGCCATGATTGAACTTCTTTTTCCCGGCTGGCTTGCCGGGATACTGCTTGCCTGCGCCGCCGGGCCGCTTGGCTCGTTTGTGGTCTGGCGCAGAATGTCTTATTTCGGCGATACCCTGGCGCACGCCTCGCTGCTGGGCGTAGCCTTTGGCCTGTTGCTTGATGTCAATCCGTTTTATGCGGTTATTGCCGTAACGCTGCTGCTGGCGCTGGGGTTGGTATGGCTTGAGAAACGCCCGCATCTGGCGATTGATACGCTGCTCGGCATCATGGCGCACAGCGCCCTGTCGCTCGGGCTGGTGGTGGTCAGCCTGATGTCCAACATTCGCGTGGATCTGATGGCGTATCTCTTTGGCGACCTGCTGGCGGTCACGCCCGCCGATCTGGTCTCCATCGCGCTTGGCGTCGTGGTTGTGGTAGGCGTGCTTTGCTGGCAGTGGCGCAGCCTGCTCGCCATGACCATCAGCGCGGACCTGGCGTTTGTGGATGGCGTGCGCTTACAGCGCGTAAAACTGCTGCTGATGCTGGTGACGGCGCTGACAATCGGCGTGGCGATGAAGTTTGTCGGCGCGCTGATTATTACTTCGCTGCTGATTATTCCTGCCGCTACGGCGCGTCGCTTCGCCCGCACGCCGGAGCAGATGGCCGGTTTCGCGGTCATTATCGGCATGCTGGCCGTGACAGGCGGGCTGACGTTCTCCGCTTTTTACGATACGCCGGCGGGGCCGTCAGTGGTTCTCTGCGCCGCGCTGTTGTTTATTCTCACCATGACAAAGCGCATGCCGGCCTGAGCCGAAAAAAAAGAAAGGCGCCTTATCGGGCGCCTTTTTTGTTTGTTGATTACGGCATCGCGGGCGGCGTAATGCCAAAGTGAGACCAGGCGCGCGTCGTCGCCATGCGGCCTCGCGGCGTGCGCTGTAAAAAGCCTTGCTGGATCAGAAACGGCTCAAGCACGTCTTCAATCGTCTCGCGCTCTTCGCCAATCGCCGCGGCAAGGTTATCAAGCCCCACCGGGCCGCCGAAGAATTTGTCGATAACCGCGAGCAGCAGCTTGCGGTCCATGTAGTCGAACCCTTCGGCATCCACGTTAAGCATATCCAGCGCCTGCGCCGCGACATCCTGGCTAATTACGCCGTCGTGACGCACTTCGGCGAAGTCCCGCACGCGCCTGAGCAGGCGGTTGGCGATACGCGGCGTGCCACGCGAGCGGCGCGCCACTTCCAGCGCCCCTTCTTCGCTCATATCAAGCCCCATATAACGGGCGCTGCGGCTGACGATGTGCTGCAAATCGGGCACCTGATAAAACTCAAGGCGCTGGACGATGCCAAAACGGTCGCGCAGCGGCGAAGTGAGCGACCCGGCGCGCGTTGTGGCGCCGATGAGCGTAAAGGGCGGGAGATCGATTTTAATCGAGCGCGCCGCCGGTCCTTCGCCAATCATGATGTCGAGCTGGTAATCTTCCATCGCCGGATAGAGCACCTCTTCAACAACCGGCGAAAGACGATGGATTTCATCAATGAACAATACGTCGTGCGGCTCAAGGTTGGTGAGCATGGCCGCCAGATCGCCTGCTTTTTCCAGCACCGGGCCGGAAGTGGTCCGCAGGTTTACGCCCATTTCGTTGGCGACAATATTGGCGAGCGTGGTTTTACCCAGGCCCGGCGGGCCGAAAATCAGCAGATGATCCAGCGCGTCGCCGCGCAGCTTCGCCGCCTGGATAAAAATCTCCATCTGCGAGCGCACCTGGGGCTGGCCGACATACTCACTCAGTAGCTTGGGACGGATAGCGCGGTCCGCTACCTCTTCCGCCACACTGCTGCCCGGCGCGACCAGGCGATCTGCTTCAATCATCCTCTACCTCACAATGCCGCGCGCAGCGCTTCGCGGATCAGCGTTTCGCTGTCAGCGTCCGGGCGGGCAATTTTACTGACCATACGGCTGGCTTCCTGGGGTTTATAGCCCAGCGCCACCAGCGCGGCAACCGCTTCTGCTTCGGCGTCGTCTGGCTGCGGGCCCGCAGGCGACGTCAGCACCAGATCCGCCGCTGGCGTAAAGAGATCGCCATGCAGACCTTTGAAGCGGTCCTTCATTTCTACCACCAGTCGTTCAGCGGTTTTTTTGCCGATGCCCGGCAGTTTGACCAGCATTTCCGGCTCTTCGCGTTCGACGGCGTTAACGAACTGCTGCGCCGACATGCCGGAAAGAATAGCGAGCGCCAGCTTCGGCCCGACGCCGTTGACTTTGATAAGCTCGCGAAACAGCGTGCGTTCCTGTTTGTTGTTAAAGCCAAACAGCAGCTGCGCATCTTCGCGCACCACAAAATGGGTGAACACCACGGCTTCGTTGCCGGTTTCCGGCAGTTCATAGAAGCAGGTCATCGGCATATGCACTTCATAACCGACGCCGCCCGCTTCCAGCAATACCAGCGGGGGCTGTTTTTCCAGTACGATGCCTCTGAGTCGGCCTATCACGATGCGCTCCTGCGTTAAACGGCGAAAAAAGTGAGCCTATCATATAAAAAAGGCTGGATGGGTATCCAGCCTCAGATAAAAAACAAACCGTGAAAAAGCGCGCACTCGTACGCAGACAGCAGATTTTACTGCGGCAACGCGCTTTTTACCGGTTCAGCGCAGACGTCCTCGCGCCAGATTCAGCCGCGATTCGCTCATCTGGGCCGCGTTCTGGCTAACGTGACAGTGCGTAATGGCGATAGCCAGCGCATCCGCCGCATCCGCTTGCGGGTTGGCGGGCAGCTTAAGCAGCGTACGCACCATGTGCTGCACCTGGCTCTTTTCCGCACTGCCTATTCCCACCACCGTCTGTTTTACCTGACGCGCCGCGTATTCGAATACCGGCAGATCCTGGTTAACCGCCGCGACAATCGCCGCGCCGCGTGCCTGCCCAAGCTTCAGCGCGGAATCCGCGTTTTTCGCCATAAAGACCTGCTCAATAGCGAAGTAGTCCGGATGAAACTGAGTGATGATTTCACTGACGCCTGCGTAAATCAGCTTCAGGCGCGAGGGAAGATCGGCAATGTTCGTGCGGATACAACCGCTGCCGAGGTAGGTGAGTTGCCGCCCGGTCTGGCGAATAACGCCATAACCGGTGATGCGCGACCCTGGGTCAATACCGAGAATAATGGACATTACGCCTCTTTGCTGCGGCCGTGCGAGGGAGACAAGGTTGCGCTTTGCTGCCGCTCCCTGAGTACGGCCAGGCCGCGCTCAGGGAACAGGCCAGCGCCCGCCAGCATTAAGCGGGCGACCGTCACAGGGTGGCCGCGACTTCGTCGGAGATCTCACCGTTGTGGTAGACCTCCTGCACGTCGTCGCAATCTTCCAGCATGTCGATAAGACGCAGCAGTTTCGGCGCGGTTTCCGCATCCATGTCCGCTTTGGTGGAAGGGATCATGGAAACTTCAGCGTTGTCTGCTTTGAGACCCGCTGCTTCCAGCGCGTCACGCACTGCGCCCATCTCTTCCCAGGCGGTGTAAACGTCGATAGCGCCGTCATCGTAAGTCACCACGTCTTCCGCGCCCGCTTCCAGCGCCGCTTCCATAATGGTGTCTTCATCGCCCGCTTCGAAAGAGATAACCCCTTTCTTGCTGAACAGGTAAGCAACAGAACCGTCGGTGCCGAGGTTGCCGCCGCACTTGCTGAAAGCGTGACGCACTTCTGCCACGGTACGGTTACGGTTATCGGAGAGGCACTCCACCATCACGGCGGTGCCGCCCGGGCCGTAGCCTTCATAAATGATGGTTTCCATGTTCGCGTCTTCGTCACCGCCGACGCCGCGCGCGATAGCGCGGTTCAGGGTGTCGCGCGTCATGTTGTTAGACAGCGCTTTATCGATGGCCGCGCGCAGACGCGGGTTAGAGCCCGGGTCACCGCCGCCCAGACGCGCCGCTGTAACCAGCTCGCGAATGATTTTAGTGAAAATTTTACCGCGCTTGGCATCCTGTGCCGCTTTACGGTGTTTCGTGTTGGCCCATTTACTATGACCTGCCATAACAATCTCCAAAAGCGCCTTAATCAGGCGGCATCAATTACAAACTCTTCAATCGCCTGCCGGTTGCTCCACGACTTGGTCAGGGCGGCGGCGGCCTGCGCCTCCTCCCACCGATAAGCCAGATGTTCGCTGATGCTTATCGGCCTCTCGTTCGGCAGCGCAAGACAGAACCAGTATTCGGTATTGCGCATCGTTCCCGGCGCGTAGCGATGACGCAAATGAGGAAAGATTTCAAACTCCACGCAGCGCTGGCAGTCGATTAGCTCAAGTTGCTCCAGGGCAACGTCCACATCGACCTCTTCCTTTACTTCACGCTGCGCGGCTTCGCGCGGACTCTCCCCCGCCTCCAGGCTGCCGGTGACCGACTGCCAGAACTCGGGGTCGTCGCGCCGCTGCAACATCAGCACCCGTCCGGTATCCTGGGCATAAATGACGACCAGTACCGAAACAGGGTGCTTGAATGGCATATTACTTGTTCTCCTGCGGCTTCTCTTTCGCGACCACCTGAATACCCAGTTCAGTTAAGGAAGCCGGGTTAGCGAAGCTTGGCGCTTCAGTCATCAGGCACGCCGCCGCCGTTGTTTTCGGGAAGGCGATAACGTCGCGAATGTTGTCAGTGCCGGTCAGCAGCATCGTCAGACGGTCAAGACCGAACGCCAGGCCCGCATGCGGCGGCGTACCGAACTTCAGCGCGTCCAGCAGGAAGCCGAACTTCTCGCGCTGCTCCTGCTCGTTGATGCCGAGAATGCCGAACACGGTCTGCTGCATTTCACCGCTATGAATACGCACCGAGCCGCCGCCGACTTCATAACCATTAATCACCATATCGTAAGCGTTGGCCACCGCCTCTTCCGGCGCCGCTTTCAGCTCGGCGGCGGACATGTCTTTCGGCGAGGTGAACGGGTGATGCATGGCGGTCAGGCCGCCTTCGCCGTCATCTTCAAACATCGGGAAGTCGATAACCCACAGCGGCGCCCATTTGCTTTCGTCGGTCAGGCTCAAATCCTTGCCGAGCTTGAGGCGCAGCGCGCCAAGGGCGTCCGCCACCACTTTCTTGTTGTCGGCGCCGAAGAAGATCATGTCGCCGTCCTGCGCGTCAGTGCGAGCCAGAATAGCCTCCACAATTTCCGCGTTCAGGAACTTAGCTACCGGGCTGGTAATGCCTTCAAGCCCTTTAGCGCGCTCGTTGACTTTAATATAAGCCAGGCCTTTAGCGCCGTAGATTTCGATAAATTTGCCGTAGTCGTCAATTTGTTTACGGCTGAGCTGCGCGCCGCCCGGTACGCGCAGCGCGGCAACGCGGCCTTTGGCGTCGTTAGCCGGGCCGGAGAAAACCTTAAACTCAACGTCTTTAAGCAGGTCGGCAACGTCCACCAGCTCCATCGGGTTGCGCAGGTCCGGTTTGTCGGAACCATAGCGGCGCTCCGCTTCGGCGAAAGTCATGATCGGGAACTGGCCCAGATCCACGCCTTTTACTTCCAGCCACAGCTGGCGAATCAGGTTTTCCATCACTTCACGCACCTGCGGCGCGGTCATGAAGGAAGTTTCCACATCTATCTGCGTGAATTCCGGCTGGCGGTCGGCGCGCAGGTCTTCGTCGCGAAAGCATTTAACAATCTGATAGTAGCGGTCGAAGCCCGACATCATCAGCAGCTGCTTGAAGAGCTGCGGGGACTGCGGCAGCGCGTAGAATTTGCCTTTATGCACGCGCGAAGGCACCAGATAGTCGCGCGCGCCTTCCGGCGTGGCTTTAGTCAGCATCGGGGTTTCGATGTCGAGGAAGCCGTTGTCGTCCATAAAGCGGCGCACGAAGCTGGTGATTTTGGCGCGGGTCTTCAGGCGCTGGGCCATTTCCGGGCGACGCAGGTCGAGGTAGCGGTATTTCAGACGCGCTTCTTCGCTGTTGACCTGGTTGGAGTCGAGCGGCAGCGGCTCGGCGCGGTTAATAATAGTCAGCTCGGTGGCGAACACTTCCACTTCGCCGGTTGCCATATCGCGGTTTACGTTTTTGTCGTCACGCGCACGTACGGTGCCGGTTATCTTAATGCAGAACTCATTACGCAGCTCGGAAGCCAGATTAAACGCCTCGGCGCGATCCGGGTCGAAGAAAACCTGCACAATGCCTTCACGGTCGCGCATGTCGATGAAAATCAGGCTGCCAAGATCGCGACGGCGATTTACCCAACCACACAGCGTTACCTGTTGCCCCACGTGGGACTTATTGAGCTGCCCGCAATATTCTGTACGCATGAGATATCCCTTAAGTTTGCCGCAGGCCGTTGGTCACCTGCCGTGCAGGCTCTGGTGTCGCAGCATTTATCTTGATGAAAAAAGGCGGCCATTATACTGGAAATTCCGGGCTGCGATAAGCCCGGCGCCGCCTGCCCGCGCGATTGTCGCGCGTGATGTTGCTTATTCTCACAAAAATTAACAAAAATAGTAAACCGCATGCCGCGCTCTGGAGCGTAAGGTACGGAGCCTGCTACTAAAATTATGGAGTCACGATGTTGAAACTTAATAGTGCTACCACCGCGCTGGTGGTTATCGATCTTCAGGAAGGCATTCTGCCGTTCGCTGGCGGTCCGCATACCGCCGATGAAGTGGTTTCCCGCGCGGCGCGCCTTGCGGAAAAATTCCGCGCAAGCCAGTCGCCGGTTGTCATGGTGCGCGTAGGCTGGTCGAAAGATTTCAGCGAGGCGCTGAAACAGCCGGTAGACGCCGCCATCGCAGCGCACGCCCTGCCTGATGAATGGTGGCACTATCCCGTCGCGCTCGGCAAACGCGAAAGCGATATTGAAGTGACCAAACGCCAGTGGGGCGCCTTCTACGGCACCGATCTGGAGCTACAATTACGTCGTCGCGGCATCGATACCATCGTGCTGTGCGGCATTTCGACCAATATCGGCGTGGAGTCTACCGCCCGCAACGCCTGGGAGCTTGGCTTCTCGCTGGTGATTGCAGAAGACGCGTGCAGCGCCGCAAGCGCCGAACAGCATCAGGGCAGCATGACCCATATTTTCCCGCGCATCGCTCGCGTGCGCAGCACTGAGGAGATTATCGCGGCGCTTTAAGCCGCGTGCTTATGCTTTATATCGGCCTGCCGCAATGGTCGCACCCGGGATGGGTGCGACTTGGCATCACCTCACTTGAAGATTACGCCCGCCACTTTAACTGCGTGACGCGGCAATTTTAAAAATCACTAAAGAACGCCCAAGAGCATGTGCATTCTTTAACTTAATCAGTGGCTTATAAATGGCGTTCTTATGAAATTCGGCAAAGTTCATGTGTGCCTAAATGCCCCATCCGTGCCCCAAAGTGTCCCAAAAACACTTTTTTTGCCCCATCCATGCCCCATAGCTATCGCATTTTAAAATCGCTCATCCTGGCAGCAACTGGGCAGCGCTGCACATCGTCCCAGGCATCAGAGAGCGAGCGCCTCAACTCCCAGTCCCGCATTTCGCAAAACCTGTCCGTCAGCCGCCACACAACCCAGTAACCATTACCGGTTTTGACTATCGCCCGGTCGCCGCCCCACTCAGCCAGGGTGATGGGCTTGAAAACCTTGCTCGACAGAAAATGAACGGGAATACCCCAGCTTGATTTTGATATTCCCTGCTCCGTCGTAACAGGCGATCAGGTTATTGGTGATCATCAGGCGCCCGCTGCCTGCAATCGACCCGTTAACCTCAAATGTCCCGTCGGCAGCCATCATCGTTCCGGTCTGCCGGGGCACATAGTTGGCTGAATACCAGCTACCGATTTTCGCGAGCGTGATGGAGGCATAGTCAATCAAAGCCTCATTGAGGAACACCTGGCCGTTTTTAATCGCCATCGCCAGCTTCATGCTGCCGTTGTACGGGTTATAGAAGCCCATGGTATTGGCGCTGACCAGGAAATAGCTCTGCACGTTTCCGCCGTTCCCTTCAACCCCGAGTTGCATGCCCGCCACATAGGCCTGGCCGTTGCTGTCCACCTGAACCTTTGCACCCCACTGTGCAGAGAGCTTGCCGTTAAGGTCGGCGTAGGCGCTTGATACCTGCTGGACAGCAGCGCTGTTTTCATCTGCTACCGCCGTCAGCTGCTCAAATTTCTCGGCATAGGCAGAATCGTTGGTCAGGATCAGCGTGTCGATACGCAGAATTTCAGCCGAGACTTTACCGTCCTGCTTACGACGACGCTGTACATCGGCATCATTGGCTATCGCGGTTTCTATGGTCGCCTGGGTGTTTGTATCGATAACGCGCTCAAGGTTCTGATACGCTTCAGACCGGCTTATCTCCTCCGCTATCTTCTCCATCAGCCCGGCGGTATTGGTAGTACAGAGCGCCGCAACTTCAACGAATGCCGACGAGCCGAAAGCGTTTATGGTGCGGATGTACCAGTAATAGGTGTGGTCAACCTGCAACTCGTTGCTGGTCCACATGGTACCCATCCCGGCGCGGGTGGCATTTGCCTCAACGGTTGCGGTGGAGGCGTCAGGGAGTCGGGTTTCGCCGCTGGTCCAGAAATCAAACTGGGTGGAGACATTGGTGATGTCCGCAAGGCGCGGTATCAGCGTGACGGCAAAATAGCCCTGCTCCACGTCCACTTTGTTCGGTGGCGGGGGCGCCTCGATGCTGAATTCGAGATATGCCTCCGGCGAGTGGCCGCCCGTATAGCTCACTGCGACCACATGCGCGGTGTACGTATCCCGCAGCAGGCCGGTCAGGCGCGTGAACGACCCCGGCACCTGAATGGACAGCACCGGCACACCGTCCCGGCGGATCACCACCTGGTTGTACGCCACCTGCCCGACGTTCTGCCAGCTCAGCACGCCCTGCACCACCTGACCGATTTCCTCGACCGTATAACGCAGGTTCTGCGGCTGCGCGGCGCCGCCTGGCGACAGCTGCGTAAAATCCGGACGGGTGATGGGCTTGCCGATGGCATCGCCCCACACATCCGCCGTCTCCTGCTTCAGCGTCAGCTGCACGCCGTTCTGCACGCCGAACTTCCAGTCGGTGACGCGCATTTCCACGTCAACAATACCCAGCGAGGGGAAATTGACTTTCACGTACATGCCCGGGCGGTAACGGTACCCGCTCAGGTTCAGCGGCACGTTCATGGTGCGGGAAATACGGGTGCGTTTGAGCCTGATATCTGCCAGGCGCTGCGCCTGAAACTCACTGGTCACAAAACGAAGCTTCAGATCCTGGCTGATTTCCACGCCATCTTCGGCAACCCACTCAGAAACGGAAACCGCCGGGAAGTCCACTTCGGAGTCGTTCTGCTGCGGATCGATAAAGGTGCCGTTGATGGTGTTCACACGTTCGGACTGCGACACCTCCGGCATAATTTCGATATCACCGGCGATCTGGCTTTCGGTGATAACTTCCGTGGCGGGACCGTAATAGGCGCCGACCAGTATCCCGTGCTTTCCGCCGACGTAGGTCGGTTCGCCAGCGCAGGCGGCCAGCATCGCATCAAGAATGCTTGCCTTATTCTCGGAGAGGTCGAATTCGCCGTTCAGCGTATACCGGCGCTCCATAGTGCCGTCGGCACGGCTAACCAGCTCGTCGCTGATGTTGGCCGCCTCCTGGAACTGATCGAAGTTAATTTCACTGTCCGGCACTTTCAGGTAGTTGCGGTAATAGTCCAGGATGCAGAGCGCGGCGTTGTTGCTGTAGCCCGTCTGGCCCGTGCGGGGGTCATAAACCGGACGACCGAACTTCTCCACGCGCACATTCGGTATGCCTGACGGAAATTTCTCGGCGTTAAACTTCAGCGACAGACGCAGCCAGGTAATGCCCCGCCCGATCATGTCCGGCTTCCACGAGGCGCAGTTCGCCAGCATAAAGGGGTCTGCCGTCTGGCGGTCGTTATGCACCTCAAACGTGGCGTAGTCGCCGTAAGTGCCGATCTCGTCATCACCGAGCAGAACCTTACCAGCGCTTCGTGTTATAGAGGTGATGCCATGGTGAGTTAGAAGCCATACGCCGGACCGTTAATAGAGACGTCCATAAAAGCCCCTTAGCGACCGCGAAGGTCATTCCAGAGCAACCCACCAGGCTTCACTGCATTTTTGATCGCATCGTTAATTGCATCGTGCAGCCCTTGTTGATGACGATTCGTTAAGCATACCTGTGCATTGAGGGTGGTATTGATAGATTTGAACAAATCGCTTTCGCGCACGGCATCAAGCACCGCTTCACGCATATCATCAGTGAGACGGGTCTTTGTTGCAGCATCGTGCTTGAAAGTGTTTTTAGCGTCTAAAATCACGAACGCTTTGTCAGGCGCCTGCGCAACGGCTTCCATCCGGCGCTCATCATAGGCGAGTTTAAAATTATGCCCGGCATAAATATGTGCTGCCTGAATCGAACCGGGTTGAATGAGCGCTTCGTTAAGAAAATTTTCGCTTACCATCTTTTTATCGGCTTTCTCTTGCCGGCCAGCATGAATGCGCTCAATCGCATCTCTGATTTCTTCGGGCGTATATTTGCCGCCGATAGCTGTATAACGGTCGAGCAGAAAAATTACAGGCGTCTTACCTTCAGGAAGATCATAAGCGCCGATGCATAGCTCTTTTACATCATCCAGAGAATCAGCGATGGCTTCCTGCATGCCACGCAACATTTCCATGCTCGGCTTATCTTTAACCTCGCCGAAGCGGGTCTCCACCAGATACTGAATGGCGAACTTCTGCCCCTCAGCCGTCAGGTAAGTGAAATAATCTTCGCCACCGAACGGCGTTGCGGTGTGCTGGGTATGCACCAAACCGGCCTCTCGCAGTTCGTTAGCACCAGATTTCGAGGGGATGTCACCAGGCGGTAAGGCGCCCCGGAAGAACAAAGCATGCAGAACGTCAACGGCGCCGCCGGATAATTCGATTTTGAAACCCATGGTTGTTTCCTTTTAGATGTGAGCCTGTCGCACGGGATAGCCGCCCGAGAGAAAGCAGCGTTCCCCAGGCTCACGACTGAAAGACTCTCTTTTGTGCGCGTGCGATGCGCATAAAAAAGCCACCAGCGGATGCCAGTGGCTTTGATAATTCTTTAAAACTATTTAACTTCTAAAGCTGCCTGAATAGCATCAGCTAAAACCCCTACCTTTTCAGAAGCATGGATAATATCTCTATCCAGCTTCTCTTTTCCTGTGTAGCCGGTTGAAGCAGAAACTGATGACTGGATAATTTCAAGCGCTGCGCGCACCGCAATCAGTCTTCTTGTTTCTTTATTTTCTGTAGACAGATAATTCTCTAACATCTTAACCTCCTTATTACTATGGAGATTTCAGAATAATGCTGGAATAAAAATTTTACCAAGAGTTATCGCAGACATTCTGTGAATGCTTGCTGTAATGCCTTAGCAGCCAGCATCACTTCGGCCAGTTGATAAAGAACATAAAGCCGATGAATGCGAACAGTAGACCAGCAGCGCCAGCAATAACGATAAGGGACCAGACGAGGATGGTCCCGATAGTAGCAATCATCTCATGATCCTTGCCGTTGATGGGCCAGCTTCTCAACGCTTCACAGCGTAGCTAACCGTGTTGTTGTGCAGCGGAGAGAACATTATCAGGCGCCCTGCTGTGAAAGCGCTTTGTGGTGGTCACAAAAAAACCGCCCGGAGGCGGCTTCTGTTCATTCTGGCTCTTTATCACCAGATTCTGGTGCTGAGCCAGGATCATCTTTTTTGGTTGTTTCTGACTGCTCCGGCTTATCGTCATCTACATTGTCCGGGATGGGGCTAAAGTCAGGATGGTCACCATTAACTGGACGGTCAGTCATATGAACCTCTCTTTTCACTTAAAGGATCTTAAGTCTAGTCAAGTCAGGAGCCTTGCCCAAAATATGTCGGTGTAATCAGCATCGGTACATTTAAAAACGCAACTGGCGGTGCTAGCTATAAGCTAAGCCAATTCATAATAAGCCGTAAACAAACAAAAGCACGGAATGCCAACTCGAAAGATGTATTTGATTTGTAATTTATCAGAGAGCTGTTATTGTTGCCCTGCTATTAAAGCAAGAAGCACATAATAAAGATTGACTCATAATTGCCTCCGCACCAGGAGGCTTTTTTTTGCCTGCTTATTATCAGTAATTTTGAATTCATTATTCTCAGTTAGAGCGTAAGGCCCTTACTGTTAGTCAACGAATTATCTAATAATTCTTATCTGAGAAGTAGCTGAAGCCGTTGATAATGCTTATACATAAAACAAATTTATCCCTCTGGAAACACGTCAGAAGATAGCTAATACTTATAACGTTAGACTATGTGTGGCCTTTGGCCCCCTTCTGGTGTTTCAACAGAGGTTTCACCAGAAGGGCCGATTTTCTGCAACTACCTAACCGCTTTATACCAGGCCTGCCAGCGATACTTATCAAGCCGAAGCTGGCGCAGGCATTCCGCCGTCTCAATGTCTGCCTGCAAATCAGCATCACTGTCTGCGCCAGCATCACTTGCCTTGCACGGCTCCTGCATCAAATCCGCTGATGGAGTTGGCAGCGTCGATAGCTCGCTGGCGCAGCCGGACAGACTCATCGTCAAAATCACAGCGGGTACGATTCGGATTCTGCACATATTTCACCACGTCGCGGGTTATGGTTCTGTAAATAACTTTGCCTTCACTGGTGGCCTGCGCCGCTTTTTGCTCGCCCGACTGGACTGCTTTAGCCGCCTTGTCTTTCTTTTTAGCCGCCAGCGCATTGATATGGTCAGCATGCGCACTCCAGCCGGAACGCCAGGACAGTAAGCCGGTCACTGCGCAGAGTGCGGCGCAGAGCATAAGCACATAGCGAAACTTCATTTCTGGCTCCAGGTGCAGACCTCATATTCCACGTCGCGACGGTTCATCAGGCCTTTCCACTTTTTGCCACCAGCAAACACCCAGCGCTTCAGCTCGTTGCATGCCCCGGCATAGTCGCGGGCGTTGAGCCTCTTCAAAAGTGTCGAATTGATGGTCGCCGTGGCGCCAACGTTATAGGCGAATGAGTAAATGGCGGCGCGCTGCGTATCAGTGGCTTTGACCCTGATATGCGGATCAACCTGCCTTGCTATTCGCGCCATATCTGCGCGGGTCAACGCATCACACTCTTTGTCCGTGTAGCGTTTGCCGGGAATGATGTCGCTGCCGGTGTGTCCGTCACATACAGTGAGAACGCCAACGACATCCCGGTAAGGCAGATACTCACGCCCTTCCAGACCGTCTTTGCCAGACACCATTACCGTGGCGATTGCAACAGCGCCACCGCCACCAGCAATCGCGCCGATAATGCGGTTTCTCAGCGTGGGAGACATTGCCATGCTATTTCTCCTGCGGCTGCATTACCGCGTTGATGTCCTGAACTATCTTCGCGGCTTCCGGAATGCTGTTTACATCGCCCCGGGCATAAGCGGTTTTGAGTATGTCGGTGCGCTTGCGCTCCTCCTCAATAACCGCCAGGTTGCGCTTGTTGTTGGAGCGATACGTCAGCCAGGTAAATAACGCGGTGACAATTGCCCCCAGGGCGAAAAGCACATCCTGAAGAGTCAACATGGCGAAGAATCCTGTAATGGCTGACCAGAAATAAGACCAGAATCCGTTTTGGGTATTCATACGTAGCATTTCTCTCACCTCCGTTAAGGGTTCGGAAGTGCTGTGCGTAGTGGGTAATGGCCGCGAGGCATGCGGTTAAAGGGTGTCTGGTTGCTGATTGCCTGCGGCCAAAGTAAAGCCCGGATGAACCGGGCAGAAATCGGACATAAAAAAAGCCAGCCCGGTCAGAGCTGGCGATTAACACACATGCAGTTTTTTTCCGTGCCGGAAACCATTCGATAACCACATCTGGCTTTAGTGGTTCGCATCAGATGCAATGAGTGAGTCTCTTGCTAACGCGTTCAGATACACGGGTTTTACCAGATGGCTAATTATTAGCAGGCAAATGTTACCGTCAATAATACAAAGCCATTAAAACGTAATGGTTACTGGGCAGCGGATAAAAAAAGGCCAGCTCACAGGGAACTGGCCGAGAATCAGGATTCACTCAACAAATGCTAATCGTCGATATGGCGCCGGGGGTTATACCGGGAGAGACATTGCCGCCACGGTTAAAATATAGACGCCCGGGTAAGCGAAGGGGTGACTACGCTCACAGAGCGAGTAAATCTTTATTCATGCTGGTGGGTGTAACGGACCATCAAGAACCGAAGCCTCTTCTTTCAGGGCTATCCATCCGCTGGTTCCGGCAAAATGCCAGACGCCGTTAATCAGTTCACCTGTCTCATGGTGCCGAGTTTCTTCTTGCGAATAATACGCCACCAGCTTTTCGCCAGCGTAAAGCACCCAGTAAAAGCCCTCTTCCATCCCTGCCCCCTGTGATTGTTAAACCAACAGCCAGACGGTGGAATTATAGAGTGGGCTTATAGCGGTGCTATAAGGCTTGCTCAATTCTGCTGCCAAACTCACACGATGTTTACCGGGAATAAATAACGCGCTGTCAAAGGCGCCCGTAGACGCCTTTTGCAGAGAGTTATTCGGTTGTTTTAAGCAGCGGCAGGAGCAGAAGAACTGCCCCGGCCACCAGCACGCCATCAGCCAGGACAGACATCACTTTGCTGGTGAAGTCGATAGCGATAACCAGAAAGAGCAGCACCCCGGCGGCGACGAAGCGGAGTTTGTTCATCAGAGGTGGTTTTCCAGACGCAGGCCCAGCGCGTTAGCAATCTCTTCCAGCACCTTGCGCTCTTCCGGCTCAACTTCACCGTCAGCTTCAGCAATGGCAACCGCCACATCGAGCACGTCTTCTGCTTCACGGGTACCGCCGCGCGCTAGTGCTGATAAATACGTTGATGAGGTATTCGACAATAGTGACCTTGCTGCCATTTACAACGCCTGCCGCCTTGAGTGCGAAGTGAAGATTAAGAATGCCTGCACCGTCGCGGGCATCAACCTTGAGACAGGGAGAGAGTAATCATGGCTAAATTCACAGACGTACACGACCTGTTAAGCGCCTATCAAAAACAGGCTCGTAAGATTCCACCTAAGGGTGTTTATGCCTCAAGGCATCGTCAGATTGAGGTTAACGCGGCGCACGTACGCAAGTTAATGCGCAAGCGTCGGCGGTCAGTTGGCAAGTCAAATAAGCTCGGCTATCGCCTGACGGCGGAAATGCGCGTTGCACTGATTTGCGATATGAATTTTTGGGCGCTTGTGTGCCGATCTAACCGGAAAAACGCCAGCCCGGCTAATGAAGTCTGTGTGGTGGGCATCAACCTTGAGACAGGGGGTGAGTGAGTATGCAAATTTCTCCCTTCACAACAATCAGGTGCTTCCTTGTCGGTCACCGTTTCGTAACCCTGCTAAATCGAGGTAATGGCTCTGAACTGATTTGCAGATTCTGCGGCATGACCGTGTGGCGCCCGTGCTTTCCAGATGATGGCGACAGAATAGAAAATTATAAGGACTAACCCATGACACTGAGCAAAGTTATCGAAAGCGAAATCGCCGATTTTTTCGCTGATTTCGGCGGGCTGGGACTGGGTGCGCCTGATATACAAAGTGGGCAGGCTCAGCTGGAGTTAACAGAACGCCTGTTGTCTGTGCTGGCGCTGCGGGAGCGGGCGGAGCCTGTGGCAGTCGTTAGGTCTCTAGTAACCATTAAAGACGGATTCGTACGCTACGAAAAATATTATGTTTCTGATCTTCCCGATGGTGACTATGAGTTCTACACCGCCCCGCCCGCGCCGGTTGTGCCTGATGAACGATATCAGCAACTAAGCGAGCTATATCACGCTCAAGAAAAACGGTTGTTCAAGCTGGCTCAGCGCATCAAAGGCCCGGCCTTTGACAAATACGCTTACTCGCCATCGCAAGCTATCGACCTGCTGGAGGTGGCTATTTTTGGTGAAAACGATGACACCTGCCGCGCCGCCATGCTCCAGGGTAAAGCCGATGGTACCCTCACCAATGAAGATACCATAGCAGCCGAACCTGTAAGCCCTGCTTACAAGTTGCCTTCAGGGTGGGGTGCTGTGCCTGACGATACCCGCCGCATGGACTGGCTGGTTTCAAAGACAGTCAATGTTCGCGAGCCGCTGGTTTACGGGAGTAGGGATTTGTTCTGGTCGCAAACTATCACGGATGAGGAAGATGAGAAACACGCAACAAAACTGCGTGAGCAAATCGATGCGGCTATGCTCGCCGCAGCGCCAGCGCCGGGTAAGGAGGGGTGATGGATAAGCAAGCTATTTACCAGAAACTTGAGGAACTGGTCAGCGAAGCGCATCAGTTCGCCTGCTCTCTCGAAATCGGCGATGAGCGTACAGAGGCTTTCGAGTTTTATGAAGCTCTGCGCCGACTTCAGCGCCGCGGTGCCGCAAGCCATATGTTAGCCGCAACCAGCCCCTTTGCTCCCTATTTTGAAGAGGATTGGGATAACGACGATGACTGGGACGAGGACGACGACTGATGCCCAGCAAGCTTAAACAGCGGCGCTGGCGCCGCCTTAAAGCAGATGTCGCATGGTGGCGCGCTGAAGCTGGCGATCTACACGCCAGGGTGATGGAGCAGGCCGACATTATGGCGGATCAGGCAAACAAACTGGCGGACCTACGACGGCAGCTGGCCATTGAGCGCGGCGCCTCAGCGGAGACTAAGACCACCAGCGCATGGACGCCTGCGGCAATATGTGATGTATGTGTTGAAGGTGCCCGTGGAGGGTGCTCTTCCTGCGCTTTTAACAGGCAATAAACCGGGTGCAGCCGGAAAAGTGGAGGTAATAATGCAAGAAGTGATTCAGTTAGCGCCTAACGATTGGGTTTGCGAAAGTGTACTTATCGCGGTGACCGGTCTAAAGCCCGGAACAATTCTCCGGGCCAGAAAAGAATGCTGGATGGTTGGCAGGGAATATATTCACGTTTCTCCGGACGGCAATCCGAAGCCGTCAAGCGAGTGCATGTACAACCGTAAAGCGATTGACGCGTGGGTTTCCTCGCTCAAAACCAAACAGCCTGGGTGATTTGCTGGCATGAAAAAGGTAAGCTCACATCGCTCTTGGGCGTCGGGAGGAAACAATGGATAAAGCCATATATCCGACAGGCGTCGAAAACCACGGTGGCTCTTTGCGCATCTGGTTTAGTTATAAAGGTAAGCGTGTCAGGGAAAATCTCGGTGTCCCTGACACCGCTAAGAACAGGAAGATCGCCGGGGAACTGCGGACATCCGTTTGCTTTGCCATCCGGACAGGCACCTTCGACTATGCAACACAATTTCCTGATTCACCTAACCTCAAAAATTTTGGGGTAGGCAAAAAGGAAATTACAGTGAAGGAGCTTGAGAAAAAGTGGCTTGACCTGAAAAAGATGGAAATCTGTTCCAACGCCTTCAATCGCTATGAATCGGTAGTAAGGAACGTTGTGCCGAGGATCGGCCCGGGCAGACTGGTAGCCTCTGTAACTAAAGAGGAACTGCTGTACATCAGGAAGGATTTGCTTCTCGGGCATCAATTACCGATGAAAAGTAAATCACCGGCCAAGGGGAGAAGTGTTGTTACCGTAAATTATTACATGACAACAATCGCCGGAATGTTCCAGTTTGCTGCGGATCACGGATACATAGAAGCGAACCCCTTTGATGGTATCAAGCCGCTAAAAAAAGCCAGAGCAGAGCCAGATCCGCTTACTCGCGACGAATTTCTCCGCCTGATTGATGCATGCCGGCATCAGCAGACAAAAAACCTGTGGTCACTGGCAGTCTACACAGGGATGCGTCACGGGGAGCTGGCCGCTCTGGCCTGGGAGGATATCGATCTTAAAGCCGGGACAATAACAATCCGGCGTAATTATACAAAACTGGGCGATTTCACTCTACCGAAAACTGAGGCGAGTACAAACAGGGTGATACACCTTATCCAGCCAGCGATCAGCGTCCTGAAAAACCAGGCAGAAATGACGAGACTGGGAACGCAGCATCGCATTGATGTGCAGTTGCGCGAGTATGGCAGAACGGAGAGCCAGGACTGTACGTTTGTCTTTAACCCTCAGTTGGTCAGAAGATGTAAGCACGTTGGGTATATCTATAAGGTCGATTCAATAGGTGACTCATGGGATACGGCGATTAAGCTGGCCGGGATTAGGCACAGGAAAGCTTATCAGTCACGCCATACATATGCATGCTGGTCTCTGTCTGCTGGCGCAAACCCGAGCTTTATTGCCAGCCAGATGGGGCATGCGAGCGCGCAGATGGTGTTCAATGTGTACGGGGCATGGATGGCGGACAGCAGTATAGAGCAGATCGCGATGCTGAATCAGAAGCTGGCCGACTTTGCCCCAAGGATGCCCCATAGCTCACAACGCAGCACCAGAGCCTTATTAAAATCAGTTAGTTAAATAAGAATGCCCGACATGTTAACTGCGTGGAAGGCAATACGACGCTTTACGCGCTGCCGAAGGCGGAAATTGTCGAGCGTTGGAAAGCGCAAACTACGGACGCCTTTCGCTTTTGCTTTAAATTTCCGGCCACGATTTCCCACCAGGCGGCGCTGCGCCATTGCGACGAGTTAACCCAGGAATTCTTCAGCCGCATGGCGCCGCTTGCCGGGCGCATCGGCCAGTACTGGTTGCAGTTGCCTGCCGCTTTCGGCCCGCGCGACATGCCCGCGCTGTGGGCATTCCTCGATGCGCTGCCGAAAGAATTTACCTATGGTGTTGAAGTGCGCCATCAAGAATTTTTCGCTAAAGGCGAAGCGGAGCAAGCGCTTAACCGCGGCCTGCACCAGCGCGGGGTGAACCGCGTTATCCTTGACAGCCGCCCGGTGCATAGCGCGAAGCCGCACAGCGAAGCGGTGCGCGACGCCCAGCGCAAAAAGCCGATTGTGCCGGTACATGCACTGGTCACGGCGAAGAATCCGCTGGTGCGCTTTATCGGCAGCGATGAAATGAAACAAAACGTCAGCTTCTTTCAGGACTGGCTGAAAAAGCTCCCCGGCTGGGAGCAAACCACCACTCCTTATCTCTTTTTGCATACGCCGGACATCGCCCAGGCGCCGGAGATTGTGCATACGCTCTGGCCTGCGTTGCAGCGCGTTATCCCCTCGCTCGGCCCGGAACCCGCTATCCCTCAGCAAAACACGCTCTTTTAGCAGAGCGACAAGCCGCCCGGCTCACGCTATCATAGGCAGGCCTGCGGATGGGTGTTCAAGGGAGTTGCTATGGTAAGCGCGCTGTATGCTGTTCTGGGTGCGTTGTTGCTGCTTAAGTTTTCAATAGATGTGGTGCGCCTTCGCATGCAGTATCGCGTGGCGTATGGCGATGGCGGCTTTAGCGAACTGCAAATCGCTATCCGCGTTCACGGCAACGCCGTTGAGTATATTCCTGTCGCCCTGCTGCTATTGTTGTTGATGGAGATGAACGGCGCCGAAACCTGGCTTGTTCACGTTGGCGGCATTTTGCTGATCCTCGGACGGCTGATGCATTACTACGGTTTTCATAACCGGCTGATACGCTGGCGGCGGTCCGGCATGAGCGCGACCTGGTGCGCGCTGGTGCTAATGGTGCTGGCGAATCTCTGGTATATGCCGTGGGAGTTGGTTTTCGCGCTTCATTAGCGCAAAATACGCCCCTTTCGTTTTTCCTCGGATTCAAAACGCTATGTCTAACCGCGACACGCTGTTCTCCGCTCCCATCGCCCGCCTGGGCGACTGGACTTTCGATGAGCGGGTGGCTGAAGTCTTTCCCGATATGATCCAGCGTTCAGTGCCAGGCTATTCCAATATTATCTCGATGATTGGCATGCTGGCGGAACGCTTTGTCCAGCCCGCAAGCCAGGTCTATGATCTCGGGTGTTCCCTTGGGGCGGCAACACTTTCCGTACGCCGGAACATTCACCACGACGGCTGCAAAATCATCGCCGTGGATAACTCAAAGGCGATGGTTGAACGTTGTCGCCGTCATATCGACGCCTTCAAGGCGCAAACGCCGGTTGAAGTCGTTGAGGATGATATTCGCAACATCTCGATTGAGAACGCCTCGCTGGTGGTGTTGAACTTTACGCTGCAATTCCTCAACCCCGACGACCGCCTTACCCTCCTGACGAAAATCTACCAGGGGCTGAACCCGGGCGGCGCGCTGGTGCTCTCTGAAAAATTCAGCTTCGAAGATAAAGAGATGGGCGAACTGCTGTTCAACATGCATCACGACTTCAAGCGCGCCAACGGCTACAGCGAACTGGAGATAAGCCAGAAACGCAGCATGCTGGAAAATGTGATGCTGACCGACTCCGTCGAAGCGCACAAAGCGCGGCTGCATCAGGCTGGTTTTGAACACAGCGAACTCTGGTTTCAGTGCTTTAACTTCGGCTCGCTGGTGGCGGTAAAAAGCGGGAGCCCGGCATGATCGACTTTGGCCGTTTTTATCAGCAGATTGCCTGTAGCCCTCTTAGCCCGTGGCTGGAAACCCTGCCTGCGCAGATTGCCGCCTGGCAGCGTGAATCGCTGCACGGTCAGTTTAAGCAATGGGCGAATTCGCTGGAGAACCTGCCCGACTTAACGCCAGAGCGGCTGGACCTGCTGCATAGCGTCACCGCCGATATGCGCGAACCGCTGGCCGCAGGGCAGCAAATGCGCATCGAAAAGCTGCTGCGCACCCTGATGCCGTGGCGCAAAGGGCCTTTCTCGCTGTATGGCGTGAATATCGACACCGAATGGCGTTCCGATCTCAAGTGGGAGCGGGTACTGCCGCACATTTCCTCGCTTGCCGGGCGCACTATTCTGGATGTTGGCTGCGGCAGCGGTTATCACCTCTGGCGCATGATTGGCGCGGGCGCGAAGCTCGCGGTAGGCATTGACCCTACCCAGCTCTTCCTGTGCCAGTTTGAAGCGGTGCGCAAGCTGCTCGGCGACGACCAGCGCGCGCATCTGCTGCCGCTTGGCATTGAGCAAATGCCGGCGCTGAACGCGTTCGACACCGTTTTTTCGATGGGCGTGCTCTACCACCGCCGCTCGCCGCTTGAGCACCTTTGGCAGCTTAAAGATCAGCTGGTTAAAGAGGGCGAACTGGTGCTGGAAACCCTGGTGGTGGATGGCGACGCCAATACCGTGCTGGTGCCGGGCGAGCGCTATGCGCAAATGCGTAACGTCTACTTCATTCCCTCCGCGCTGGCGCTGAAAAACTGGCTGGAGAAATGCGGTTTCGTGGATGTTCGCATCGCCGACCACTGCCTGACTACCAGTGAAGAACAGCGTCGCACCGACTGGATGACCAGCGAATCGCTGGCGGATTTCCTCGATCCGCAGGACAGCAGCAAAACCGTGGAAGGGTACCCCGCCCCGCTGCGCGCCGTACTGGTGGCCCGCAAGCCCTGACAAGCGGGGGAAACGCCCCCCGCTAAGACAAAAACCGCGCGCCTGGACTACGCTTGCAACAGAGCCTTTTTCCGGAGCGCCCGCTATGACTACCGAAACCGGCCACCGCTGGCCCCTGCCTGCCATCAACGGCTACAGCAACGATATCGACCACTTCGAGCATCTGTTTGAGGTGCAGGCGGCGCGCTGGGGTTTACAGGAAACGGAACTGGGCAGCGCCGGGCATGGCATGATTTCGCTCTGGCAGTCTGTGGCGGCAAATAAAAACCTGCCGCACGTGCTGCTTGCTGCCGGATTTCATGGCGACGAGCCAGCCGGAAGCTGGGGGCTGCTTAATTTTCTTCAGCACAACTCGCCATTGCTGCTCGATAAAATTCGCCTGACTTTTCTACCGCTGGTGAATTTCAGCGGCATGCGCAACGGCCTGCGGCTTACCGCTGACGGCAATGATATGGCGCAGGGCTACGGCGCCGAGCCGCCCGCCTCGCAGGAAGCGGACCTGTTGCAGGCGAGCCTGCCGCTGTTAAAAGTAGCCGCGCGAGACGGCCTGCTCTGCTGCGGCGAGGCGCTGGAGGCTGACCGCGCCTGGCTTTACAGCTGGGAGCCTGGCGGCGAGCCGGACGCCTTCTCGCTGACGCTTCGCGACGAACTGGCGGACTGTTTTCCTCTGCATGACGAGGCCACGCTCGAAGGTTGCCGTTGCAGACAGGGAATAATTCATAACTATTTTGATGAGAGCTTCGCCGCCTGGCTTGTTAGCGAGGGCGCGGCGGTCGCCGCAAGAATTAAAACGCCGGGCAAAGCGCCCTTTGAGCAGCGTATTTTCGCGCACCATATGTTGGCCAGCGCCTTTATTTCCGCCGTTATCAACCGTACAAATTGATCTGTTTCTTACGGCAACAATTTTGTTTTTCGGGTTTGGATTCCCGCCACATTCTGGGTTTATTTCATCGGCGAGAAAAATTAAGCGTCGGCCTGTTTCTGCAACGCCTGCAAAAAGAATAACCGCCCTTACGGCGGTTATTTTTTATGCGAACAGCCCACTCAGTGTTTAATCTCAACCAGCTGTTTTACATCGGCTTTATTAATTTGCTGCTTCACGCCGTTGGCATCTTTATAACCCAGCAGCCCTGCCTCACTTTCTTCCGGCTTGCCCTGGCTTACAATCGTGCGGCCGTCGTTAGTGTGAATGGCATAATTGCTGCTTGAGCACGCCGAAAGAAATAAAGACATCCCTACCAGTACGCCCATTGCGAGTGTTTTCTTCATATCTGTCTCCTCATGTGACATGTTTCACAATAAAGCTAGTACATTCTGGCGAAATATGCCTGGTCAGAAGACAACACCGCACGAAAACACCATTTTGATTCTTCGCCTGTACTTTTTGAAAATGAAGCTAAAATAAGGGGGTTAAACAAAAAGCCTGGGGCGTGACGTGGCGCAGCGGCAAAAAACAATAAAAAAAGCCCCAACAACACATTGGGGCCTGGTACGAGCAAGCATCATATTGGGCGACATGATGCGCGGTAAAAAACGGGCGTTATGAAAAATTGCGGGTCGGCGTGAGCGCTGCTTTCATGGCGGCGACCATTTCGCCATCCACCACGTAGCGGGAATACTCATCGGCATGGGCGCCGGAAGACATAGAGACATTCGCGTTGCGATAGCGCATTGGCGAAGCCACATGCTTACCTGCTGAGCTATGAAGCTCATCAACTCCCCCGGCGATAAATGCGCTGAGGTTGCTGAGCCGTACACCTGCACCGGCCATAATGATTGGAGCACGGGAATGTGCTTTTAGTTCCCTTAATAATGAAAGTCCTTGCTCTGCTGTCGGCTGCTGGCCGGAAGTCAGAATGCGCGCAACGCCTAAATCCGATAATTCATCAAGCGCTTTCAACGGGTTAGCGCACATATCAAAGGCGCGGTGAAACGTGACCGCCATACCATTTGCCGCGTAAATAATTTTTTGCATACGCGCGCTATCCACTTCACCTTCTTCATTCAGCACGCCAGTCACCAGGCCGGGATAGCCAAGCTCGCGCACAAAGGCGATGTCTTCCAGCATCACGGCGAACTCTTCATCGGTGTAGCAAAAGTCGCCGCCGCGTGGACGGATAATCGGATGCACCGGAATGCTTACGCTTTCGCGTACGCGCCGCAGCATTCCGGGCGAGGGGGTAAGCCCCCCCTCCGCAGGCGCAGCGCAAAGCTCTATCCGGTCTGCCCCGGCCTGTTCAGCAGTCATGGCGCACTCCAGGCTGTAACAGCAAATTTCCAGCAAAGCCATTGATTTCTCCCTTGATACTGTCAGCAGTTGTCTCGATTTTTCCTGGTGCTAGTCTGAAGTAACCATTAAGCAGGAGCAAATCATGACATTCAATTTTGATGAGGGTATCGACCGCCGTCACAGCGACAGCGTGAAGTGGAATAAATATGGCGAAGCCGTGTTGCCCATGTGGGTGGCGGACACCGATTTTCGCGCCCCAGACTGCATTACAGAAGCGTTGCAGCGCCGGGTTGCGCATGGCGTTTTCGGCTACGGCGCTCATCCGCAGGGGCTTGAAGAAGCCACGATTAACTGGTGCGAGCGGCGTTACGGGTGGAAAGTGGAGCCGCAATGGCTGGTTTTTATGCCGGGCGTTGTCAGCGCCCTTAACCTTTGCGTCCGGGCGTTTACGCAGGGCGATGCGCTTTCAATCGCGCCCACGCCCATCTATCCGCCTTTTCGCCGGGCCGCCGCGCTTGCGCAGCGTCAGCAAATCCTTGCGCCATTACAGCTTATCGATAACCGCTGGGTTATCGATCTGGCGGCGGTTGAAGAGAAGCTTACCGGCCGGGAAGAACTGCTGATGCTCTGTAATCCGCAAAATCCCGGCGGGACGGTTTATAGCCGCGAAGAGCTGCTCGCGCAGCTGGAATTTGCCGAGCGGCATGATTTGATCGTTTGTTCCGACGAGATCCACTGCGATCTGCTGCTTGAGCCGGGCGTGCGCCATACGCCTTTTGCCTCGCTTAATGAAGCGGCGGCCCGGCGCAGCATTACGCTAATGTCGCCTTCCAAAAGCTTTAACATCGCAGGCCTGGGCGCGTCGGTGGCGATTATTCCCAACCCTGAGCTACGTAAACGCTTTAGCCAGGCGATGGCGGGTATTGTGCCGCATGTGGATGTGCTGGCGTTAACCGCTGCTGAAGCCGCCTGGCGCGACGGCGAACCCTGGCTTGCGGCGCAGTGCGACTACCTGCGCCGCAACCGCGACAGGTTATGCAGCGCGATAAACGCCCTGCCCGGCCTGCGCGTGGCGCCGCCGCAAGCCACCTATCTTGCCTGGGTGGATGCCAGCGGCCTGGAGGCAGAAAACCCGACGCGCTTTTTCCACGACGCCGGGTTAGGGTTTTCGCAAGGCCTGGACTTCGGCGAAGCGCAGTTTGTGCGCATTAACTTCGGCTGCACCGCCGCCACGCTTGACGAGGCGATACGCCGTTTGCAGGCCGCCGTTAAGGCTTGAAGATGGCCCGCACGCAGCCATCTTCTTTGCTTTTGAACATTTCGTAGCCGCGCGGCGCGTCTTCCAGCGAAAAGCGGTGCGTCGCGAGAAAGTCAGTACGCAACTCGCCCCGCTCGGCATGGGTCAGCAAAGCTTTCATATAGTGCTGGCCATGCTGCTGCGCGGTGCGGATGGTCAGCCCCTTGTTCATCGCCACGCCGAGCGGGAATTTATCCATCAGCCCGTAAACCCCAAGGATGGAGAGTGTGCCGCCCTTGCGACAGCAGTAGATAGCCTGGCGCAGCGCGGTGCCGATGTCCGTATGCATACGCAGCGTTTGCTTCGTTTTATCATAGGCGTACTGCAACCCTTCTCCGTGCGCCTCCATGCCGACGGCATCAATGCAGCTGTCCGGCCCGCGTCCGTGGGTGATCTCAAGCAGCGCTTCATAGATATCCACTTTGGTGTAATCGAGCGCAATGGCGCCCACCAGATCGCGCGCCATCGCCAGCCTTTCCGGGAAGCGGTCGATAGCAATCACTTTTTCCGCGCCCATAAGGTACGCGCTTTGCGCAGCCATTAAGCCCACGCCGCCGCAGCCCCAGACCGCCACCGTGTCGCCCGGGTGGATATTGCAAAAGTCGGCGCCCATATAGCCCGTCGGGGCGGCATCGGATAAAAACAGCGCCTGCTCATCGGAAACCGCATCCGGCACCACAAAGCAGTCGTTATCGGCAAAAGGCACCCGCACATATTCCGCATGTGAACCCGCATAGCCGCCAAAGGCATGGCTGTAGGCATAGATGCCCGCTGTCGGGTAGCCGAGGATTTTTTCCTGCATGTGGGCGTTAGGGTTGGTGTTATCGCAGCAGGAATAGAGATGGTGCTGGCAGTACCAGCAGGAGCCGCAGGCGATAAAAGAAGGCACCACAACCCGGTCGCCGCGTCGGATATGTTTCACCTCCGGCCCGACTTCCACCACTTCGCCCATAAACTCATGGCCTAAAATATCCCCTTCTTCCATGCTGGGGATAAGGCCGTCAATAACGTGTAAATCTGAACCGCAGGTCGTGGTCAACCCTACTTTAATAATGGCGTCGTGCGGGTTAACGAGAACCGGGTCCGCTACCGTTTCCACTTTTAAATCATTTACGCCGTTCCAGCATAGTGCTCGCATACGCTTACTCCTCCGCTTTATCCATTCCCCCGTGGCGCCCCGCAGGTTGCGGCACGTTAGTGGCTATCTCTCCGGTTTCGGCAAGGCTTTTAAACCGACGCAGCGCCTGGCTTAACATCGCCTCCGGCACCACATCCATTTTTTTCGACAGCCATTCGCCAAGAAAGCCGCCGGGTGGGTCGAAATGCATGGCGAGGGTCACTTCGGTTCCCCGCTCGTCGGAAACGGGCTGGAAAGAGAGCCTGCCGGCGTTAGGCACGCTGGCTTTGTCGTCCGACGCCCAGCTGATGTAGCGCCCGGGCTGCTCGTCCACGATATGCGCGTCCCACTCGAGTTTGCGGCCAAGGGGCAGCTTCACCTGCCAACGCGAGGAGGTATCGCTCAGAATAGTGATAATGGCGAAATGATGCATGATGCGCGGCAGCGTGCCGGGATCGCGCCAGAGGTGATAAAGCTCCTCAGGGGAGCGGTGAATAAGGATGGAGCGACGCAAGCCCTGCTCCTCTTGCCGGGCGTCGGTCCGGGTATTCTCTGCGTTCTGCTGCATTGGTCTCTCCCGTCAGGTCGATGGAATGCGCTTTCCTTTTCGTTGTTCTCCTGTGAAAAGTCCTCATTAACTATAGTGCAAAAACAGAGCAGCCCGCCGACGGGCCGCCCTGTTACGCCGCAGCTACGCCTGTTGTTCGCTCGCCACAATCTCTTCAATGGAAAAAGGATGAAACTTGATGGTGACCGTTTTGTCGGTCACAGCGAGCGTGGGGTTAGGCAGGCGTTCCCCCTCCCCTTTCGGCGAGCTGGTTTTTACCGCTATGCCCGGCTGGGCTAACCCTTCGTCAGAAAGCAGCGCCAGCGCGCGGGCGTTTAAGGTTTCCGGCGCGCCCGGCAGCACGATCTCAATATGTTCCCAGCCCTCGATCGGATAGCGTTTTTCGCCAGGCCAGGGCAGCTCGACGATATGAAAGCGCCAGTGGGCGACGCAAACGGGTTCATGCAGGCGGAACAGGCAGATAGTCCGCCCGTTGATGATATTTTCTGAGAGCAGCTCGCCGCACTGCAAAAACCCGTCGCGCCAGCGCTCCGCCGTGGCGTTCTGGTGGCAGCGCAGGGAGATGTGGTCGGCGTTCAGTGGGGCGAGATCCAGCCCCAGTCGTGCGGCAAGGCCGGTCAGTGCGGTGGTGAAACGGGGCAAATCCCCGGCGATGTCAGTCAGTTCGTCAATGGCCTGCCAGTTCATGGGCTTCTCTCTGTGCGTCAAAAGGCGCTAATCTACCCTGGCGAGCGGCGCATGATAACCCCTGTCACAGCCGGGCTGACGCCTGTTGTCAAATGCAGTATACTTCCCGCCTTATTTTTTCCATTGTCGTCGCCCTGGCGGATAAAAACAGGCGGCGAGCGTAACGTAAGGTATCCCGGTGAATATTCAGGCTCTTCTCTCCGATAAAGTCAGTCAGGCACTGATTGCCGCAGGCGCGCCTGCGGATTGCGAACCGCAGGTTCGTCAGTCAGCCAAAGTGCAGTTCGGCGACTATCAGGCCAATGGCGTGATGGCAGTCGCTAAAAAACTGGGCATGGCGCCGCGACAACTCGCAGACCAGGTCATCGCCCATCTCGACCTCACCGGGATCGCCAGCAAAGTGGAAATCGCCGGGCCGGGCTTTATCAATATTTTCCTCGACCCGCAGTTCCTTGCGAAAAACATCGACGCCGCCGTGGCGTCTGAACGCGCGGGCGTAGCGAAAGCCGCCGAGCCGCAAACCATTGTGGTGGACTACTCCGCGCCGAACGTGGCGAAAGAGATGCACGTCGGCCATGTGCGCTCCACCATCATCGGCGACGCTGCGGTGCGCACGCTGGAATTTCTCGGCCATAAAGTCATTCGCGCCAACCACGTCGGCGACTGGGGCACCCAGTTCGGTATGCTGATCGCCTACCTTGAGAAACAGCAGCAGGAAAACGCCGGTGAAATGGCGCTGGCGGATCTCGAAGGCTTCTACCGCGAAGCGAAAAAGCACTACGACGAAGACGAAGCCTTCGCCGAGCGCGCGCGCGGCTACGTGGTGAAACTTCAGGGCGGCGACGAATACTGCCGCGAGATGTGGCGCAAGCTCGTCGACATCACCATGACCCAGAACCAGATAACCTATAAACGCCTGAACGTGACGCTGACCCGCGACGACGTAATGGGCGAAAGCCTCTACAACCCGATGCTGCCGGGCATCGTGGCGGATCTCAAAGCCAAAGGTCTGGCGGTAGAGAGCGAAGGCGCAACGGTTGTTTTCCTCGACGAGTACAAGAATAAAGAAGGCGAGCCGATGGGCGTCATCATCCAGAAAAAGGATGGCGGCTACCTTTACACCACCACGGATATCGCCTGCGCGAAATACCGCTACGAGACGCTGCACGCCGACCGCGTGCTTTATTACATCGACTCCCGCCAGCACCAGCACCTGATGCAGGCATGGACCATCGTGCGTAAAGCGGGTTATGTGCCGGAATCCGTGCCGCTGGAGCACCATATGTTCGGCATGATGCTCGGCAAGGATGGCAAACCGTTCAAAACCCGCGCCGGGGGCACCATCAAGCTCTCCGAACTGCTGGACGAAGCGCTGGATCGCGCACGCCGTCTGGTGAGCGAAAAGAACCCGGACATGTCCGCCGAAGAGCTGGAAAAACTGGCGCACGTAGTGGGCATTGGCGCGGTGAAATACGCCGATCTCTCCAAGAGCCGCACCACCGACTACATCTTCGACTGGGATAACATGCTGGCGTTTGAGGGCAATACCGCCCCTTATATGCAGTATGCCTATACCCGCGTGCTCTCTGTATTTCGCAAAGCGGAAATTGACGAAAGCGCTCTGCTCAGCGCGCCGGTGGTTATCACTGAAGATCGCGAAGCGCAGCTCGCCGCCCGCCTGCTGCAATTTGAAGAGACGCTGGCTGTGGTCGCGCGCGAAGGCACGCCGCATGTTATGTGCGCTTACCTTTACGACCTGGCGGGCCTGTTCTCCGGCTTCTATGAGCACTGCCCGATCCTGAGCGCGGAAAGCATCGAGGTTCGCAACAGCCGTCTGAAGCTGGCGCTGCTGACGGCGAAAACGCTGAAACTGGGTCTGGATACACTCGGTATCGAAACCGTCGAGCGTATGTAATAAACGAAAAAGCCCGCTTGCGGCGGGCGTTTTCCGGTTCTGACAGTGAAACAGCCCGCCCTCCGGCGGGCTTTTTTTACAAATAAGCCCGCAGAAATTCCGTCAGGGCGAGAATAGCCATCGCCTGGCCGTAAGGCATCGAGGTCAGCGGGATCTGGCGATAAAACTCGAGATCGCGCCCCATTCCGGTGCCGAATGAAACCTGCAACAACTCACCCTGCGGCGAAATATTGGCGATCACGCCTTTAATGGCTTTCTCCGCTACGGGCGCGTACGCCTTGCTGATGTAACGTTTACGCACCGCTTTCAAAATCCCATAAGCAAACCCGGCTGTCGCAGAGGCTTCCAGATAGGATTTCGGATCGTCAAGCAGCGTATGCCATAGCCCGCTCTCGTCCTGACACTTCGCCAGCGCCGCGACCTGGTTTTCCAGCACCTGAACCAGGTAGCGGCGGGTGGCGTTGTTTTCCGGCCAGTCCATCAGTTCCAGGAAATCAGGAATGACGATGGTCAGCCAGCTGTTGCCGCGCGCCCAGCGGGCGCTGGCGAAGTTATGGTTGCCCTCGTAGCTCCAGCCGTGGAACCAGAGCCCGGTCTCCCGGTCCATCAGGTTCTGCACGTGAAGCAGGAATTGATACACCGCCTCTTCCACATACTCCGGTTTGCCGAGCAGCTTGCCGATTTTAGCCAGCGGCAGCACCGTCATCATCAGCGTGTCGTCCCACATTTGCTGATGGTTTTCTTCAGCAAGGGTAATGTGTTGCATGCCGCCGTGTTCAGTGCGCGGCATCTCATACATTGCCCACTCCGCCCAGCTTTCAAGCCAGGGGAGCAGCGCCGGGTTGCCCGTCTCTTCATAGCGGTACGCCAGCGTCAAAAACGGCGCCATGGTATTGACGTTTTTGGTGGTCGCGCCTTCGGCGAAACGGTCGGCGAACCAGCTGTCGATGACATCGCGCATCTGCTCATCGCCCGTCTGGCGATAATAGTGATACATGCCGTAAAGCCCGACGCCGTGCGTCCATTCCCAGCCAGCCCAGCCTTTGGTGTCTATCACCCGCCCGTCATCCAGGCGCAGCAAAAACTGACCGGTTTCATCCTTAATATTGACCAGATTATCCGTCATCTTGCGGATGAGGGATTTTAGCTCGTCCCGGGCGATAAAACGTTCCGGCTGGCGCAGCAGCGCGCTGTGTTTGACAGGATAGACAATCATTTACTTATCCTCTGATGGGTGACGAATTCAGATCGCGCGCCTCTTTAAGCGAAGGCGCCGCGGGCTTATGGCGATTGAGAAAACCGATGTTGTTATTGCCCCACAGGTTTTCATACGGCATGCCGGCCAGCATCTCTACGGTCGCACGCGCCTGCGGAGTAGCCGATTCCGGCACCGCGCGGTTGGCGACCCGCATTTTGGCGGTCTCTTCGCGCAGCACGCTGTGGGTTTTCAGGTTGAGCTTAAAGCGCAGCGAGACAAGAAAACCGCAGGCCAGCACCAGCACGGTGCCAACGCTCAGGATCAACAGAATGGTATGGCTGACGGCAGGCGGCTGGCTGCTCTGACCGGAAACGAAGCCGGACAACTGCATGACAATGCCTACCAGCATCACTGCGCCAGCCTGCGACGCTTTACGGGTGAGCGTCATGATGCCGGCGAAAATCCCTTCGCGGCGCTGGCCGGTGATCACTTCATCGACATCCGCAATATAGGTGTAAGTGTTCCATGGCACGTAGTTGATACCGCCGCGCCCCAGCCCGGCCATCGCCGAAACCAGCAGCAGCAGAGAGTAAACGTCGCTCAGCCCGGCGTAATAAAGCACCGCATAAGAGATGGAGCTTAAGCCAAACAGCACCACCACCAGACGGTAAGAAGGCGCTGGCCCGAAACGAATACAGAGCGGGATCATGCCGATAACGGCGATGAATTGCAGAATAGCCATGGTGCCGAGCAGGTTAGACGCCATCGACGGGCTTTGCATCAGCACGAAAACCACGTAGTAAGTGAACACCGCATTAAACACGTCCTGGGCGATATAGCCGCCGAGGTACATGCCAAGATGCTGGCGGAAAATCTTGATGCGCAGCGTTGAGCTTAATTCCGTTGTCAGGTGGCTCAGGCTCTGGCGCAGCGTCAGGCTTTTCTTCTCCTCTTCCGCCCGCAAGGCGGCTTGCGTCCACTCTTCTCGCGGCCGCTCCCAGGTAAAGATCCAGACCAGCGTCAGCATAATGGCGCACAGCACCGCAAAGACCACGCTCGCGTAAAAGAACGAGACGGCGTTGTCTTTGCCGAAGTGATTGATAAGGATGCCCGGCAGGAAGGAAGCGAGGATGGCGGACATCTGCGCCATAGAAATGCGCGCGCCGGAAAATTTGGTTTTCTGTTTGAAGTCGTCGGTCATCTCCGGCACCAGCGTTTCATAAGGCACCAGAATCATGGTGTAGACCACATCAAACACCAGATAAGTCAGCAGGTAATACCAGTAGTTCATGCCGCCGACCCACATCAGGCAGTAGCTAAAGACGCAGGGAATGCCGAGCAGAATAAAGAACTTGCGGCGGCCAAAACGTTTGCCAAGCCAGGTAGAGCCGAAGTTATCCGTGAGGAAGCCCATTAGCGGGCTGACCACGGCATCGAGCACGCGCGCCATGGCAAAGATAAAAGTCGCCTCGATGGGCGTCAGCCCGCAGAAGGTGGTGTAGAAGTAAAGCAGCCAGGCCGCCGTCAGCGCGGTGGTTCCTGCGCCGAGGAAATCGCCTGAACCATAAGCGAGGTAATTAGCGAGTCCAATTTTACGCGTTTTCATTGCCGTCAACCCTGTGTTTTATGCTGGAAGCCTCCGGCCAGGCAGAGGCGCCATTAACGCTGTCACGGCTAAAGTAAAAGTAAGGCGCAGGGGAAACCTTTTTCTTTTTGCCACCGCCCGGTCGGAACTGGCAAAAATACAAAGAGTTCCGTTATCGGCTTCACCGATTTATAAAACAGCGTTTCACAGGGTTCAAAGCGAGAGTTTAAAAATGCGGGCCAGCCGTCATATTTAGCAGGCCCGTGAGAGGACGTTGAAGAATAAAGAAAAGCGCCGTTAGCGGTAGTTAACAATAACCTGATTGCTGAGCACCCGCAGCGGCGGGAAAAGCTTGCCGCCGCCTGGCACTTCCCAGACGAAACGCAGCGGCTCGCTGGCTGGCACGTTGGCGAAAGCGCGCGTCGTGCCCGTTTGCCCCTCTATTTCAGTACAGCGGGATTGCGAACACAGGCGCACCAGCAGCCCGGCGGGCGTCGGCCCGATGAGCTCATAACGCCAGGCGACCAGCGTCATCAGGCCGTCTGGCGGTTGCGCAGGCGCCAGCGGCAACGAAGAGATAACCTGTCCGCGATAGCCCAGACTGATGCCTTTGCTGCTTGCCTGCCACGCGCCTTCGCCTGCGGCGTGGGCCAGTAAGGGCAGCATCAGCAACCACAATAACCTGCGCATTACTGGCCTCCGATGGTCGCCGTCATGCGAATATTGCGGTTATCCGAAAGCTCCATATTCGAAAGCACCACCAGCTGCGGCAGGCTGCGGCGTAAAAAGCGCGACAGCAGCGGGCGCAGCGCATGGTTGACCAGCAGCACCGGCGGCGCGCCCATCATCTCCTGGCGACGCAACGCCGCCTGGGACTGCTCAAGCAGACGGTCAGCCAGCCCCGGCTCAAGACCGCCGCCGCCCTGCAACGCTTGCAGCAACAAACGCTCAAGCGACGTGTCCAGCCCAATAACCTGCACTTCACCGTTGCCCGGGAACCACTGCTGCGTGATGGCCCGACCCAGCGCCACGCGCACCACCGCGGTGAGTTCATGCGGATCGTTCTGCACCGGCGCATGCTCGGCCAGCGTCTCAAGGATGGTGCGCATGTCGCGAATCGGCACTTTCTCCGCCAGCAGGTTTTGCAGCACCTTATGCAGGGTGGTGAGGGTGACGATGGCTGGCACTAAATCTTCGGTCAGTTTCGGCATCTCCTGCGAGACGCGGTCGAGCAACTGCTGCGCTTCCTGACGGCCAAACAGCTCAGGCGCGAACTGCCCGATTAAGTGGTTAAGGTGCGTCGCCACGACCGTACTGGCCTCAACGACAGTAAAGCCCTGGATTTGCGCCTGCTCTTTGAGCGCACTTTCAATCCAGATGGCGGCAAGACCAAAAGCGGGATCGACGGTTTGCTCGCCCGGCAACGAGCCTGCCGCCGTGCCAGGATTAATCGCCAGCCAGCGCCCCGGATACGCTTCGCCGCTGCCGATCTCCACGCCTTTCATCAGAATGCGGTAGCGCGCAGGCGGCAGATCCATGTTGTCACGGATGTGCACGACCGGCGGCAGGAAGCCCATCTCCTGCGCGAATTTCTTACGAATGCTGCGGATACGGCCAAGCAGCTCGCCATCCTGCTGGGAATCAACCATCGGAATTAACCGGTAGCCCACCTCCATGCCCAGCGAGTCTTCCAGCTGCACGTCGCTCCAGGTGGCCTCTACGACCTGCGGGTTTTCTGTCACTTTCACAGGCTGCGGCGCTTCCGCTTTCGCCGTTTCACGCCCGCGCATCCACCAGGCGAGGCCCAGCAGCGCGGCGGTAAAGAGCAGGAAAACAAAGTTCGGCATGCCCGGCACCATGCCAAGCAGGCCGAGCACCGCGGCGCTCAGCACCATAACGCGCGGGTTGTTGAACAGCTGGGTGACCATCTGTTCGCCAACATCCTGTTCAGTGGCGACGCGGGTAACAATAACGCCTGCGGCGGTAGAGATAACCAGCGCCGGGATTTGCGCTACCAGACCATCGCCAATGGTCAGCAAGGTATACGCTTCCGCCGCCTGGCCTACCGGCATGCCATGCTGAATCACGCCAACCAGCAGACCGCCGATAATGTTGATGGCCATGATGAGCAGACCGGCGACGGCGTCGCCGCGCACGAATTTACTCGCACCGTCCATCGAACCGTAGAAGTCCGCTTCCTGCGTAACTTCCGAACGGCGCTTTTTCGCTTCATCTTCACCAATCAGGCCGGCGTTAAGATCGGCGTCGATAGCCATCTGTTTACCAGGCATGCCATCCAGCACGAAGCGCGCGCCCACTTCCGCAATACGCCCGGCGCCTTTGGTGATGACCATGAAGTTGATGATGACCAGAATGATAAAGACCACGATGCCGATGGCGAAGTTGCCGCCTACCAGAAAGTGGCCGAAGGCTTCCACGACCTTGCCCGCCGCCGCCGCGCCCGTATGCCCGTCCAGCAAAATAATACGCGTGGAAGCGATATTGAGCGCCAGACGGAGCAGCGTGGTGAAGAGCAGAATGGTCGGGAACGCCGCAAACTCCAGCGTGCGCTGGGTGAACATCGCTACCAGCAACACCATGATGGAGAGCGCGATATTAAAGGTGAAGAGCATGTCGAGAACAAAGGCTGGCAGCGGCAGCACCATCATCGACAGGATCAGCAGAATAAGTATCGGCCCGGCAAGGATCTGCCATTGCGTCGTTTTCAGATTGCCCGGCAGGCGCAGCATAGCCACCAGATTAGCCATCAGTGTCCTTCTCATTCATAAAATCCAGTGCGGCAGGCACCGGAAGGTTTTCAGGTTTTTTCGGGATCATGCCGCCAGCGGTACGCCAGCGTTTAATCTGCCATACCCAGGCCAGCACTTCCGCCACTGCGGCGTAAAGCTGGCCTGGGATCTGTTGTCCAATTTCCGCATGGCGATAGAGCGCACGCGCCAGCGGAGGCGCTTCCAGCATCGGAATGCGATGCTCGTTGCCAATTTCGCGAATGCGCAGCGCCACAAGCCCCGCGCCTTTCGCCACCACTTTCGGCGCGCTCATTTTGTTTTCGTCATACTGCAAAGCAACAGAGTAGTGTGTCGGGTTAGTGACGATAACGTCCGCTTTAGGCACATCGGCCATCATGCGACGGCGCGCCGCAGCACGCTGCTGCTGGCGAATACGCCCTTTAACGTGCGGGTCGCCTTCCTGGTCTTTAAATTCATCACGGATATCCTGGCGAGACATGCGCAGTTTTTTCACATGGCTGTGGATCTGCCAGAACACGTCGAAGCCCACCATAGGCACCAGGCCCATGACAATCAGCAAACCGCACAGCGCGACCAGATTAAGCGAGTTGCCAAGCGCCTCGATGGGCGGCTCGCTTATCAGCCGCAGCATATCGGGCCAGTTATGCCAGAGGTACCAGCCCGTCACGATGCTGACCAGCGTCGCTTTCATCAGCGCTTTGAGCATCTCCGCCAGCGCCTGCGAGGAAAAAAGCTTCTTAACGCCGGAGATGGGGTTCAACTTGCCGAGGTTGAAGGCGATGGATTTCGCGCTGAACAGTACGCCGCCCAGCAACATCGGCGCGCCAATCGCGACCATGACAAGGCCTATCATCAGCGGCATCAGCGCCAGTAGCGCCTGTTTAATCAGCGTGCTGATGAAGCTTACGGTTAACCCTGGATCATTAATAATGCTGTGGTCGAAATGCAGGCCGCCGGAAAGCATCGCGGCCAGTTGACGGGCGAGCGACTCCCCGCCCATCCAGACAACGCTTAACCCTACCAGCAGCATTAGCAGGGAAGTCAGCTCTCTGGAACGGGGGATTTGCCCTTCCTCACGCGCCTTTTCTAGTCGGTGGGGTGTGGGGGCTTCTGTTTTGTCCTCGTCGCTATCTCCAGCCACGCTCGTCGTCTCACAGGTAAATTTTCGTGAGTAGCATGACAGAGCTACAAAAAGCTAATGGCGGAATAAAAGAAGGTTAATGACGGGTTTTCTGGCTTTAGCTTTTCACCGATGCGGTGGCGGGCACAAAACAAGCATGGCTTGCTGCGGCGCAAAAAATGCGTTCTGTTCACGTAAGTGGATAGAGATCAGCGACATGCCGGTTAGTGCCGCTCCCCTTTTTCCGCTCGGTCTGCTGTTGAGACACGGAAAGATAACTGAGGAAGCGGGAAACGCGTTTACAGGGCCATGCCCGTTTTGCTTTCCTGCCAGGATAAGTAAACACCACCCTTACAGGATGGTGTTTACCCCGCCATTAAAAGCCCAGGCTGTCCAGCAGGTCGTCAACCTGATCCTGGCTTGCGACAACGCCTGCGGCAGTGGCGTCAAGCTGCGGGCCGTTAAGCAGGCTTTCATTTTCCCGCTTCGGACGCGCAGCCGGCTCCGGCATGTTTTCCAGCAGCACCATCAACAGCTGGCGCTCGATTTCCTGAATCACATCCATCATGCGCTTGATAACCTGGCCGGTAAGATCCTGGAAATCCTGCGCCATCATGATGTCCAGCAATTGCGCGTTGGTGAAGCTGGTGTGTCCTGGCACGTCCGACAGATACTGACGGGTGTCGGTCACCAGCTCACGCGCATCGCTCAGCTCGATAGGGTTTTCAAACCAAGCGTCCCAGCGCTTGCTCAGCGCTTTGGCGCCCTTCTCAAGTTCATCCTGATGCGGCTGCGAAGCTTCAACGCTGTTAAGCGCCCGCTCTGCGGCCTGCGCCGTCATTTGCACAACGTAATCAAGACGATCCCGAGCATCCGGGATAGCCTCGGCTGCTTCCGCAATCGCCTGATCCAGACCAAGCTCACGCAGGCTGTCACGCAGCATACGCGTTAAGCTACCAATACGAACAATGATATCGGCTGCGGAATGTTCTTCAGTGGGTTTCATTGCAGAATGAATCATCGGGAGCTCCTCACATTCCGAGTTTCTCGAATATCTTGTTCAGTTTTTCTTCCAGCGTCGCCGCGGTGAAAGGTTTAACGACATAGCCGCTGGCGCCTGCCTGGGCTGCGGCGATGATGTTCTCTTTTTTGGCTTCTGCGGTGACCATCAGAACCGGCATTGCCGCCATCGCGCCGTCGGCGCGAATGGTTTTCAGCAGTTCCAGGCCATCCATGTTCGGCATGTTCCAGTCGGAGATCACAAAGCCAAAACCGCCAGCCTGCAATTTATTCAGCGCGTCTACGCCGTCCTCGGCCTCTTCCACGTTGTTAAAACCCAGCTCTTTGAGCAGGTTGCGTACGATGCGACGCATGGTGGAGAAGTCATCCACAACCAGAAACTTAAGCTCTTTATCCGCCATAAAAACTGCACTCCTCTTTAAATACGTATTGCCTGTCCGGCACTGATTTTCGCCAGCATTTGCTGGCTGACCTGGCTTAGATCGACGACTTCGCTGACGCCACCCATATTGATGGCCTCGCGCGGCATGCCGAACACCACACAACTTGCTTCATTCTGCGCAATGGTCCAGGCGCCCGCCTGGTGCATCGCCAGCATCCCCGCCGCGCCGTCGTTGCCCATCCCGGTGAGGATCACCCCCACCGCGTTGCGCCCCGCATGTTTGGCGACGGAGTGAAACAACACATCTACCGCCGGGCGGTGCCGGTTAACCGGCGGCCCGTCGTGGATTTTGATTTGATAGTTCGCCCCGCTGCGGGCGAGCTCCATATGCTTATCGCCCGGCGCGATATAAGCATGGCCCGGCAGCACGCGCTCGCCGTCTTCCGCTTCTTTCACCGTTATCTGGCACAGCTTGTTCAGACGCTCGGCGAAAGAACGGGTGAAGCCAGGCGGCATATGCTGGGTAATCAGCACCGCCGGGCTTGAGAGCGGCAGCGGTTGCAGCACATGGCGAATCGCCTCGGTGCCGCCCGTCGACGCGCCAATGGCCAGCAGCTTCTCAGAGCTGAGCAGCGGGCCTGCTTTTAAGGTCACAGGCGCGCTGACAGGCGCGCGGGCGGAAAGCCGGGCGCGGGACGCGGTGCGCACTTTCTCGGCAATCAGCTCGCTGTAAGCCAGCATACCTTCGCGAATGCCAAGCTGCGGCTTGGTCACGAAATCTACCGCGCCCAGTTCGAGCGCGCGCAGCGTAACTTCAGACCCTTTGCCGGTCAGGGAGGAGACCATCACCACCGGCATCGGACGCAGGCGCATCAATTTTTCGAGAAAATCGAGGCCGTCCATGCGCGGCATTTCAACGTCCAGCGTCAGCACGTCCGGGTTGAATTTTTTAATCAGATCGCGGGCGACCAGCGGATCCGGCGCGGTCGCCACCATCTCCATGTCGCTGTGGCTGTTGATGATTTCCGTCATGATCTGGCGCATTAACGCTGAATCATCCACTGACAACACTCTGATTTTACTCATTGTCTTTCCTTACTCAGGGCATATACCGTCTGACCGCGCAGCCAGAAATCGCGACTGAGATTGCTGAAATTCTCCGAATGCCCGGCAAAGAGCAGACCGCCAGGTTTAAGCAGCGGCACGAAACGCTTGAGGATCGCCTCCTGTGTCTCTCTGTCGAAATAGATCATCACGTTTCGACAAAATATGGCGTCAAACGGGCCCGGAACGTTGTACTGCTTGTCCAGCAGGTTGAGCGGCGCGAACTCTACGTGGTTCGCAAGCTCGCCACGCACCCGCACCAGGCCGTCATGCGGGCCGGTGCCGCGCATGAAATAGCGCTGCAATTGCTGAGGCGAGAGCGTTTTCAGCTCTTCCTGCCGGTAAATGCCGCTTTGCGCTTTTTGCAGCACTTCTGTATCGATATCGCTCGCGAAAACCTTCCAGCGACCCGGCGCGGTGCCGAGGGTATCGGCAAGCGTAATAGCCAGCGAGTAAGGCTCTTCTCCGGTAGAGGCCGCGGCGCTCCAGATCCGGTATTCGCCGCTGCGCTTGCGCGCATGTTCCGCCAGCACCGGAAAATGGTGCGCCTCGCGGAAAAAAGCGGTCAGGTTGGTGGTCAGCGAGTTGATGAACGCCTGCCACTCGGCGCTGTTAGCGTTCGCTTCCAGCATGCTGAGATAGCGGCCAAAATCATCAAGCCCGAGCGTGCGCAGCCGACGCACCAGCCGGTTGTAGACCATGTCTCTTTTATGGTCCGCCAGCACGATCCCGGCGCGCTGGTAAATCAATTGACATATCCGACGAAAATGCGCGTCGGACAGCGCAAGGCGCTGCGTCATGGGCAACAGGAACGACGGTTGCCCACCTGGAATGGATGTTGTCATAGCGCCTTATTACTCACAGTCAGGGGGATACGGCTACGGCGTTGAGCGGGATCGGTTTATCGCGCTCAACTTCCTGCTTTTCTTCAAGATTAAATACCGACACAACCGCCGTCAGGCGATCGGCCTGGCTTGCCAGCGACTCCGCGGCGCCTGCCGCTTCTTCCACCAGCGCGGCGTTCTGCTGCGTCACCTGATCCATCTGGCTTACCGCCTGAGCGACCTGCTCAATGCCCCGGTGCTGCTCGTCCGAAGCGGAGGCGATTTCGCCCATAATGTCGTTTACCTGGGTGACCGAGCGGACAATTTCCGCCATGGTTTGCGCGGAGTTGTCCACAAGGGTGGTGCCTTCCTGCACCCGGGAAACCGACTCTTCAATTAACGCTTTGATCTCTTTCGCCGCCTCGGCGCTGCGGCTTGCGAGGTTGCGGACTTCGCCCGCCACCACGGCAAAACCGCGCCCCTGCTCGCCGGCTCTCGCCGCTTCTACCGCAGCATTGAGCGCCAGAATATTGGTCTGGAAAGCAATGCCGTCGATGACGCTGATAATGTCGCCGATTTTCTGCGAACTCGTTTCAATCTCATGCATCGTTTGGGCCACATGCGAAGCCTGCTCGCCGCCGCGTTTCGCCGTCTCCGCCGCGCTTCTTGCCAGCTGCGAAGCCTGACGGGCGTTGTCGGCGTTCTGGCTGACCGTCGCGGTTAGCTGCTCCATGCTGGCGGCAGTTTGCGCGAGCGACGCCGCCTGCTCTTCCGTACGCGAAGAGAGATCGTTATTGCCTGCGGCGATTTCGCTGATGCCGGTATGCATCGTGAGGCTGCCGTTGCGCACTTCGCTAACGGTTTCCCGCAGCGCGCTTTGCATCGTCTTAAGGCTTGCGAAAATCTCTGAAATTTCGTTACGGCCATAGACGGCAATCGGGCGCGCCAGATGGCCTTCGGCGATACTGTCAAAATGGCTGCGGATTATCGCAAGCGGCATCACCAGCATGCGGCGCGACCACCACAGCGAGCCGATAACCAGCAGTACCGCCACCACACTGACGACAGCGAAAATCAATCCCGACAGGTGATACCAGCCTTTGCTCTCTTCGCTTGCGCTGCTCACAAACGCGTTAATATGTTGCTGCCAGGCGTTGAAGCTTGCATCAAACGCATCCTGCGACTTCTGCACCGGCGCGGTGAGGAAATCGGAAAGCTGGTTGCTGGCAAGCCAGGTCGCCTGGTGTTCAAGATCTTCCCGGTAAGCGGCGAAGCTTTTCTTCGTTGCGCCAAGCAGCTGCGCTGCCTCTTCGCTTGCTGGTTCAATCGCGGCGAACTGCTTAAACAGTGAATCCGCCTGTTTCAGGCTTTCCTGCGCGCCGTTCATCAGGGCTTTAATCTCTTCCGGCGGATAGCTCAGGGCGGTGAGCGTACCGGCGCGGTTTAATGCCGTACTCGCTTGTAACAACGCTGCGCGCGTTTGCGTCAGCGTGTCGCGTTGCTGGTTACTTACCTCGACCCGTTTCAGATTGCCGTAATCGGCACGAAAAGCGAGAAAGGACAAACCGTTACTGCCAATCTGCAAAATGCCGCAGAGAATCAAGAGCAAAAACAACGTGGTCGAAATACGAATACGGTTAAACATTAACGCTCCCTTACCCGGCATCGCTGCCGGCTTGAGTGGTCAAAAAGTTTCCCAGTTATCGTTATGGCCAACCGCGGCCGTTTCACGTGGGATCGAAGCCGGGCTGGAGGCCGGCGCCAGGGTCGTACTCAATGTGCTGCTCAAATTCGGCTTTTGCGCGGCGCCAGACGGTTGGCTGGCATGCAGACGGAACGCGGCGACCGCCTGCGACAGTCGGCTCGCCTGCGCTTCGAGCGCGGCGGCGGCCGCGGCGGACTGCTCTACCAGCGAGGCGTTCTGCTGGGTCACGCGGTCCATCTCAGAGACTGCCAGCGCCACCTGGTCGATACCCCGGCTCTGCTCATCAGACGCCGAGGCGATTTCACCCATAATGTCGGTTACCCGCGTCACCGCGCTGACAATGTCCTGCATGGTTTCGCCCGCGCTTTCCACCAGCACCGAGCCGGTATCCACGCGCGTAACGGAATCTTCAATCAGCGCTTTAATCTCTTTGGCGGCCTGGGCGCTGCGGCTCGCCAGGTTACGCACTTCCCCTGCCACCACGGCGAAACCGCGGCCCTGCTCCCCTGCCCGCGCCGCTTCGACGGCGGCGTTAAGCGCCAGAATATTGGTCTGAAAGGCAATACCGTCGATAACCCCGGTAATATCGGCGATTTTTTTCGAACTGGCGGCGATGTCATGCATGGTATTCACCACGCCATCCACCACCTTGCCGCCGCGCTGGGCGGTCTGCGAGGCGGTGTGCGCCAGTTGCGAAGCCTGCCGGGCGTTATCGGCGTTCTGCTTCACGGTCGCCGTCAGCTGTTCCATACTCGCGGCGGTCTCTTCCAGCGAGGCCGCCTGCTCTTCTGTTCGTGATGAAAGATCGTTGTTGCCCGCGGCGATTTCGCGGGTGCCGGTGTAAATCGCGTCGGTGCCTTCGCGCACGCTGGTAACGGTGTCGATAAGCTCCTGCTGCATATGCCGCACGCTTTGCGCCAGCTCGCTCATTTCATTGCGCCCGCTTACGTTGATACGCGCGGTCAGGTTGCCCGCGGCGATTTCACGGATCGTGCCGATAATGGTGGCAAGCGGATTGAGCAGAACATGGCGCAGGCCGTACCAGACCAGCGCGATCGCCGCCAGCAGCGCCAGCGCCAGCGCGCCGGTTTGCCATTGAGCGAAGCGGTAATCATGCGCGCTCTCCTGCCAGGCATCCTGGGCGATGCGCACGTTCTTCGCCGCGTAATCGTCCATCGCCTTTTGCAGCGCGTTCTGTTTGCCCTGGGTTGGCTGGGCGAAGTAAGGGTCAAGGTTGCCGCTTTCCAGGTACTGCACCAGTTCGCCGAGCGCCTGGTAGTAATCCTGATAAGCCGCCTCAAGCTGGCCATTCATGGCCTGAATTTCCGGCTCGTCGACCGGCACCGCTTTAAACGCCGCGTAGTGCGTTTGCGCCTGCGCCAGCGTCTTTTTGGCGCTGTTGAGCAAATCCGTTTTGGCGCTGCTTTGCTGGTTGCTGGCGTCCATCATCATCCGCGCCGCAGCGCGGCTCAGGTTGATGCGCGTTTGCAGCAGCATGTCCCAGGTGTGGTTGAGCTCCGCCTGTTGCAGGCGTAACTGGTGTGATGAGCTAAAGCTTTGCTGGTTCTCTTTTAATGAAGAGAAAAAGAAACTGCCGGAAATTAATTGCAGCAGGACGAACACGCCTACTACCAGCATCAGCATTGTGACCACGCGAATACGATTCACTCAACACCCCCAGACCTCTGACTAACTGTTGAGGTTATCGGCAACGGGGGCGGGAACTTTATCGTTCCGCGCGAGGAATTTGCGTTAGCGTGGAAAGGTGCGCCGGCTCACTAAAAAGCGATATCGACCACCAGGGTGTCGCTGTAGCTGCCGGCAGGCAGCGCGCTCTGGCCGGAAAGTATCCGCGCGGTGTAGTTATAGGTGCGCAGCAGGCCGTCGCTGCTGACCTGCGACGAACTGGCGCTGGCCCAGCGCTCTGTGCCGCTTACGCCCCAGCGGTTGGTGGTGGTGCCTTTATAAATGTCGTAGCTCAGGCGGTTGGCGCCGCTCGCCAGATTGCGCACATTGCCGTTGGCGTAGCTGCCGTTGTTAATGCCGACGGTATAAACACTGCCTTTCGTGCAGGTGATAGCGATGCTTTGCGAAACCGGGGCGAAATTTTCCGGCAGCGGCGCGCTGCCGAAGTTTACGTTCGGCGCGCTAATGGTGGAGCAGTCATTGGTGACGGTGAGCGTGACGTTAAGCGGCAACGCAACGGTGCCGGTCTGCGCCGAGAGGCAGGCCGCCACGCCCACCGCGCAGACGCTGTAGTTGATGGTCAGCGTCAGCGTAGCCTGATACGTTCCGGCGCTGAGGTTTTGCCCGGCAACCGTGCGGATATAAAGCGGCAACGTATAACGCGAACTGGTCAGCAGCCCCAGCAGCGTGCCGCCGCTCCAGCGGTACGAACCTGCAAGCGCGATTTCGCTGTTCGCCGGACAGCCGCTCTGGGCGCAGAGCTGAACAGGCAGCGTGTCTGTCGATGTCGTGCTGTCGGTGCGTCGGAGAATGGCGCGGTTGCTGGCGCTGGCGCTCGCGGTTGTAAAGGTGGCGTTGACGAAATCGGTGGTATTGAGCAGGTTCAGCACCGTATCGCACTCCACCATCAGGTTGGTGCTGGTGGTTTGTACGGTACTGTTGATGACGAACGAGGTCTGGGTGCCAAGGGCGGCGTTACCCAGCGTGACGCGGCAGGCGGCGAGCGCGGGCGCGCCGACGACCAGCAAAAACAGCAACAGCAACATGCGTTTCATTGTTGCGCTCCCTGGCAGATAAGCGGCCCGAATGTCTCCAGCCGGTGGCTGCGGGTGGCTGCAAGGGTCAGCGTGGCGGTGCAACGCTTCCCGTCTGGCGTGGAGACCGTTAAGTGGTTAACTTCGCCGACGTTTTCAAGCCAGGCGATGCCGTCATAGCCGACAACGGCAGGCGGCTGGCCGCTGCGAAAGACCTGGCTTGATACCGGCAGCGGCTCGCCATTTTCATCGTGCAGGATAACGCTCGCCACCCGCTCCTGCTCCATGGGGAATTCAATCAGGTAGCCGCTGCGCCGACGCAGCGACAGGCGCCGCTCGGTTTCGCGAATGCGGGTATCCGCCGGCAGATTGAGCGTGTCGATGCTGTAGTTAGCCGGGTAATAGGAGGTGACGCCGGAGATCAGCAGGTAGCCGTCTTCATCGGTCTGCCCCACCGGCTGATTTTCATAATTCACGGTCACATCCGCCTGGCCGCCCGTACTGACCACCGCAAAAGCGTCATTTATCTGGTTCGCGGTAAAGAGCGCGCCGTTCATCAGCACCAGCGACCCGGTCGCCTCGCCCCAGTGGGTGTAGCCGTCGCGCTCGCCGTAAATACCGCCCTGTAACTCGATATGGTTGTTGCGCCACCCCAGCGTTCCTTGCTGGTAATCGTTTTGCTGCGTCTGGTGGGCGTACGCGAGATCCCAGCTAAAGCCGCCTTCGCTCGGCATGGCGTGGCTGTAGTTAACGCGCTGCGCGCTGCCGCCTTCCGGCGCATGCTCAACGCTGAAGGCCACGCTTTCCTGCAAGCCGAACGGAATTTGCAGCGAAAGGGCCACCGACCACGCTTTATCATCCGGGTCATGACTGGCGGCCACATAGAAACTGCTGCTGCCCCAAAGGTTTTTACTCCATGAAAGGTTGAGCAGCCGGGTGCTGTCGCTGTTGAAGCTTTCGACATCCAGCCACGCCGCGCCCAGGTTGCCGAAACGTCCCATATTAAAAGAGAGCGAGTACTGCGCGACGTTGCGACTGAGGCTGACTATCGGCTGGCGGTCGCTGTCATACATCACGGGCTGATCGTAAAGCGCAAGATTGCCGAAACCGCGCTCGCGGCGCGTGTGCTGCGTCGTAAAGGACATGTAGTCGGTGTTGTACTGATAGCCAAAGGTCCACTGCTGGCCTTGCTCGCCGCGCATCTGGCTGTACGCCACTGCGCCGTTCACCACGCCGACGTTGCCAAGCTTCACCATCGACCCTATGCCGCCAAGCCCCAGCGATTCCGCCCCTTCGCCATGCGCTTCCACCGTCCAGAAATCGTTAACGCCATAGCGGTAAGAGCCGCTCGCCGCCGCCGGGCCATAGTCAAAATTCTTTATGCCGTAGTTGCGCCGGATAGCGCCTGCCGTGAAAGCGCCGTCGCTTAGCCCCGCTTTGAGCAGGTCGCTTGCGACATAAAAAGGCAGCGTGGTGGTCACCTGGCGGCCCAGGGCGTCGGTGGTCACCAGCACCGCATCGCCGGAACCATTGATATAAGGCAGGTTGGTCAGGGTAAACGGCCCCGGTTCCAGCTGCGTGGAGCCGGAGCGGTAGCCGTTAATAAATACGTCAACCGTGGTAGGCACCGCCGCCTCGCCGGAAAACGCAGGCAGCGGATAAGTGACGAGATCCGGGCGCAGCGAAAAGTCGCGGCCGAACGATACGCCGCCGAGGCGCACGCTGTTGGTCCAGCTTAAGCTATCCGTCACCACATCGCCCACCGACCAGCTCAGCGCCGCGTCATCCAGCGTGCCGGTAAACGTCGAATCATAGCGGCGATACCCTTCGGTCTGCCCGGGATAGCCGTCCAGCACCTCGCGGTTTATCCCGGTCGTGGAAAAGGCGCCGTAATCATTAAACAGCCGCAACTCATGCCACAGCGAAGCCTGGCTGCCGCTGTGTTCAGTGTGGTTGGCATAGAAATCATAGTTCAGCAGTCCGCCGCGCCCGTTACGCGCGCGGATGCGCGGCGTGTCATCGCCAAGCGTGATTTCTCGCTCCGGCACCCACGCTTTCGGCACCGTCAGCAGCAGGCGCTGGCTGGTGCTGTCATACTCGGCGCGCACCTGGCTGAGCGTGGAAAGGTTCACCTCCCCCTGCGGCAGACGGTCGCCCGGCAACCCGGCGCGCTGCAAATCGGCGCTGGAAACCCAGAAGCTCCCCGCCCTGCGCGTAACCGGCACCACCAGCCCGGTGTCGTAATGGTTCAACACCAGCGAGAGATGAAAAATAGCCCGATCGTTAATGGCGCGGACATCCGGCGGCGGCGGTAAGGCGTCGTCGCCGGGCTGCGCCATGGCGCGGTCGGCAGCGACGCTAAGCAGTCCGGCCATCGACATTACGCTCATCGCCCTGTAGCGGCCTAGCGCGGAGAAGCGAGCCATTGCGAGTCGCGCGCATTAAGGGAAGCCGAGATTTCAGCAGGCGACGTTACGCCTGGCGGGAGAGGAAAAAGCCTTGTGCTGCGTGGCAACACATAACCCCACAGCCCATTTGCCAGTTCGCGCTGGCGCCCGTTCTGGCGCACCGACACTTTACTGAGGCGGACATGCACCTCGTCATTGTTGGTAATTTCAATCGCCGGCTGGCCGTTGTCGCGGGCCATCCGCCAGCTTAGTTTGGTCGGGTCGACAAACGCGTGGTGCGCGCCGGAGCGCTGGGTTTCAATTCCCTGGCCGTAAACAAACAGCGGAATGGAATAGCGCATTTGCAGCTTGATGCCGAGCTGCGGTTTGCTGTTGTCCTGCGGTTGCGGGATTTCATCTACCACCACCCGGTAAGCCTGCTCGACCCCCATGGGGATCTGCGCCTGGCTGATAAGACGGATAAGCTGTTTTTTACCGCCGCCGATCGTAACAATCGGCGGGCTTGCTACCACATCCTGCTGCGCTTCATAGCGTTCGAAGCCGCCTTCCTGACGCCAGCGCACCACACGAACCTGCATGGTTGTGGCAGTGCCGCCCTGGTTTTGTACCCAGAGTTCCGCCGCTTTTTCGCCTGCGGGCAGATAAGGATCGATCGGCCAGATAAGAATATTGCTTGCCGCCTGGCAAGCGCTGGAAAAAAGCCCGAGAGCGATGAGTAAACCGTAAGAATGGAAGCGCGCTGCGCTTGTTATCATGTCACTTCTCCCTGAATCACCATGACAAAGTCACCGTGAGCCGATCGCTGTAGCTCCCTGCGGGGCTGAAGCCGGTCAGCTGCGCTGCGCCGAAAATCGGCAGCGTAATGTTATTGCTGTTGCTGTAAGTCACCGTTACCGCCTGGTTAACGCCTATTTCGCTCGCGGCGGAGAGCGAGCTTGCGCTGTAAAGCCGGTAGGGCACGCGTTCTGTTCCGCCGCTGCGCGCCATGTTGCGCACCGTGGAATAGTTTTGCCCGCCGTCAATGCTCATGCTGATCGCCACGCCAGGCGTGCAGGCAAGCCGCAGGCCGCTGTTGGGCACAAAGCTGGTAGTGACGCGCGAACGGTCCACGCCGCTGCGCGTGCCAAAATCCAGCGTGCCGTAAACCCCGCCGGTGCCGCTCGTCACTGAACAGCCCGGCGCGATCGTGGCGTTAACCTGAAACGACTGCGTGGTCACGGCCTGCGCCGTCAGGCTGATAAAAGCCAACGCCAGAACGAAACCGCAGCTTTTTCGCACAGCTTTCCCCTGGACAGCCCGGCGGGCTGCCCTGTTGCGTTTGGTCAAAGAAGCGGCTGAGGTTAGTAAATAACGCTCACGTTAATGGTGTCGGTATAAGTGCCCGGCACGACCGTTACGCTGTTTCCGCCGCCCTGAATACGCCCGTAAAGCGTGTAGTTATCCACGCCGCCGGTTGTGGATGCGCGAGGAATGGGCGTGTTGTTAGCGATGACGTTGTTGAATGCCGCATCGCTGTAAAGGCTGTAAGCCACGCCCTGGGTGGCGTTGGTGGTGTTGACGAGGTAACGGCCCGGCGTGCCCGGCGTGCCGATAATAGTGCCTGGCGCCTGGTTGGTGCTGCCGGTTACCTGCACGGTGTAATCCGCCGTGGTGCACTGGATGGCGAAGCTGTTGCCGCCCGCCGCGCCGGTTAGCTGCGTGGTCAGGGTGTCGAAGGTAGCCGGGTGCGTACCGAAGTCCAGCGTACCGAAGTTGATGCCATTCTGGCTTGGGGAGCCGTTAATCAGGCAGCCGTTAGTCAGCGTTAAGGTTGCGCCGATAGTGCCGCTACTGGTTACTGCGTGGCTCATTGAAGAAGCGAGCAGTAACCCACCTCCGCAGATCACAACAAAAAGATTCTTTTTCATCGTGCTTTCCTCTGACTGCGCTGTCGCGAAGCATCCTGTTTTCTAAATTGATCAGCCTGTTAAGGCCCTTAACCGGAGCGCCGGCGGCCTTAAACTGAAATTTAGTTTATGTGTCTGAATTTAACCAAATGCTAACAACGCGTTCATACACATGCCTTATTGACAAACAAAAACATTTAAATACAGGATATTAACAGTTATAAATTCGTTAACGAATGTAAAATGAAATGAATATATTGATATTGTTGTGAATGAGATCACAAAAAAGGGGGGTTATCGGGTGGATAAAAATTGACAGATTGATGAGTCATGCTAAAGCACTATGTTAGAGAGGCTACACAGTAGCGGCGGGCAATTACTTTGGCGGGCACGGACGAGGTAAAACGGGGCGCAAAAGCGCCCCGAAAAGCGGGTCAGGCTACGCGCGTGGCGGCCATGTCGATAAGTTCCATCTCTTCGCTGTTAAGCAGCTTTTCGATGTGCACCAGAATCAGCATGCGTTCGCCAATGGCGCCGAGGCCGGTCAGATACTCGGTAGAAAGCGTCACCGCGAATTCCGGCGCCGGGCGGATTTGTTCGGCGGTGAGCGACAGCACGTCGGAGACGCCATCCACCACAATCCCCACCACGCGCTGGCCGAAGTTCAGCACAATCACCACGGTGTTGTCGTTGTACTCCACATCCTGCTGGTTGAACTTCACGCGCAGGTCAACGATAGGCACAATCACACCGCGCAGGTTAGTTACCCCTTTAATGAAAGAAGGCGTGTTGGCGATACGGGTTACCTGATCGTAGCCGCGGATCTCCTGCACTTTAAGAATATCGATACCGTATTCTTCATCGCCGAGGGTAAATACCAGAAATTCCTGACCTGACGGCTCTCCGGCCAGTTTAGTTACGTTGCTCATACCGGTCATTTGTATACCTTTTTACGCTTGTGGGATCAGGCGGCAGTCTGCGCCATACGCTGTTCACGGTTAATACTTTGCAGCGCTGATACATCAACAATCAGCGCCACGCTACCATCGCCCAGAATGGTGGCGGCCGAAATACCCGGCACTTTGCGATAGTTACTTTCAAGGTTTTTCACGACCACCTGATGCTGGCCGATAAGCTGGTCTACCAGCAGCGCGTAGCGGCGGCCCGCGCTTTGCAGAATAACCACGATGCCCTGCGTCGCTTCGGTTTTCGCGCCCTGTACGTCGAAGACTTTCCACAGTTCCACCAGCGGCAGGTATTCGCCGCGCACTTCCAGCACGCGCTCGCCGCCCGCCAGCGGATGCAAATCTTCTTCGCGCGGCTGTAGCGATTCCATCACGGCGTTCAGCGGCAGAATAAAGACTTCGTCGTTTACTTTAACCGACATGCCGTCGAGGATAGCGAGCGTCAGCGGCAGCAGAATGCGAATGGTGGTCCCCTGCCCTTGCTTCGACTGGATCTCAACGTGGCCGCCCATCTCCTGGATGTTACGCTTCACCACATCCATGCCTACGCCGCGACCGGAAACATCCGTGACCTGCTCGGCAGTCGAGAAGCCCGGCGCGAAAATCAGCATGCCGACTTCGTCATCCGTCATGCTTTCGCTGACCGCCATCCCCTGCGACATCGCTTTCGCCAGAATGCGCTCGCGGTTAAGCCCGGCGCCGTCGTCGGTTACTTCGATGCAGATGTTGCCGCCCTGATGTTCTGCCGAGAGGATCAGGTTGCCAACCGGCGATTTGCCCGCCGCCAGGCGTTTTTCCGGCGACTCAATGCCGTGGTCGAGGCTGTTGCGCACAAGGTGCGTAAGCGGATCGATAATGCGTTCGATCAGGCTCTTATCAAGCTCGGTGGAGCTGCCCATCAGCGTCAGTTCAACCTGCTTGTTTAGCTTACTGGCGAGGTCGCGCACCAGGCGCGGGAAGCGGCTGAATACGTATTCCATCGGCATCATACGGATGGACATCACCGATTCCTGTAAATCACGCGCGTTACGCTGCAACTGGCTCATGCTGGTAATCAGGTCGCCATGCGTAACCGGATCGAGTTCGTTGGAGCGCTGTTGCAGCATTGACTGAGTGATAACCAGTTCGCCGACGAGGTTTATCAACTGATCGACTTTTTCTACTGCAACGCGAATGCTGGTGGACTCTTTTTCGCGCGCGGGTTTTTCACGCTCTGCGCGGGCAGGCGCTGGCGCTGGCGCTGGCGCTGGCGCTTTGGCAACGGCGACAGGCGCCGCTACCGGCGCAGGCGCGGCTTCAGGCTCGGGCTGGGCAGCAGCTTGCGGCGCGGCGGCTGGGGCGAGCGGTTCGAGGAACGCGATTTGGTCAAGCTCGATAACAAAGCAGAGCACGGCGGTGATATCGTCGGCGCTGGCGCTGGTTTCAAGCGTTGCCGTCAGCGTATCGGCGCCCTTCTCCACCTGGCTTAACGCGCCGAGGTTACTCAGCTCTTCCAGCAGCAGGTCAGGCTCGTTCGTCTTAAGCTTGCTGAGCTGGATGCGCAGGCTGCCGCCATTCTGCACCACCGGCGCGGCCTGCGGCTTCTCTACGACAGTAAGATGCGCGCTGGCCGCAGGCGCAGCCGGCGCTTCGCCTTTTGCTTCCAGCGCCAGCTGACGCAGCGCCTGACAGATGTATTCAAAGCTGGCAGCATCCGGCTCCTGTGAGCTTTTATAAGCGTCGAGCTGTTCCTGCATAATATCTTTGGTTTCCAAAAACAGGTTGATGATGTCGGTGTTGAGTTGCATTTCACCGCGGCGGGCTTCATCAAGCAGGTTTTCCATCAGGTGCGTGGTTTCCTGCAAAATGGTGAAGCCGAAGGTGCCTGCGCCGCCTTTGATGGAGTGCGCCGCACGGAAAATGGCGTTGAGCTGCTCGGAATCCGGCGCCTCGGGCGACAGATCCAGCAGATGCTGCTCCATGTCGGCCAGCAGCTCGTCGGCTTCGTCAAAAAATGTTTGATAAAAATCGCTGATATCCATACTCACGCTATCACCTCATAACCGGTTGCGACGGTGTTGGGTTGGAGGCCGGGGGCACGGCGCCCGGTTGTTGTAACACGCTCAGAGGCTCGTTCTCGCTTTCGGCGTTTTCATGCACGATGGCGTCTTCCGCCTGCTTGTTGAGCACTAAAATGCTGATCCGACGGTTTAACGCTTCGTCAGGGCCGCGATTCGCCAGCCGCATGGTGGCGGCCATGCCCACGACGCGCAGCATCTTGCCTTCATCCAGCCCGCCGACGACCAGCTCGCGACGCGAAGCGTTGGCACGGTCGGCGGAAAGCTCCCAGTTGCTGTAACCGCGTTCGCCATTGGCGTAAGGGAAGTCATCCGTATGGCCCGACAGGCTGATTTTGTTCGGAATGCCGTTCAGCACTGGCGCGATGGCCCGCAGAATGTCCCGCATATACGGTTCCACGTCGGCGCTGCCGGTTTTAAACATGGGCCGGTTCTGACTGTCGATAATCTGAATACGCAGCCCTTCCTGCACCAGATCGATCTTCAGGTGCGGGCGCAGCGCGCGCAGTTTCGGATCCGCCTCGATCAGTTGGTCGAGATCGCCGCGCAGTTTTTTCAGACGGCTTTGTTCCATGCGCCTTTTCAACTCGTCGATATTCGGCTGCTTTTTCACTTCGCCCTGCTGCTGGGTGTAGTCATCACCACCGCCCGGGATCGGGCTTTCACTGTCGGCGATGCGATGACCGCCCGTAATGGCGGCGGAAAGCGGTGTGCGAAAGTATTCGGCTATTTGCGTCAATTCTTTAGGGCTGGAAATGGAGATGAGCCACATCACCAGAAAAAACGCCATCATTGCGGTCATAAAATCGGCGTAGGCGATTTTCCAGGAGCCATGCGAACCGCCGCCATGCCCTTTGTGCTTGCGTTTTTTTACGACAATGATGGGGTGATTCTGGTTTTTCATGCCTCTTCCGTCGCCTTTTGCTGGTTAGACGCTTTGGCTGCGCGCACATGCTCGTCCAGTTCGGTGAAGGAAGGACGTTCGCTGGAGTAAAGCGTTTTACGGCCAAACTCGACGGCGATAGGCGGCGCATAGCCGTTCAGGCTTGAGAGCAGGGTGACTTTTACGCACTGCATCATCTTGGTGGTTTCCGCGCTTTTCTGGCGCAGCACGGTGGCGAGCGGCGAAACGAACCCGTAAGCAAGCAGGATGCCAAGGAAAGTTCCCACCATGGCGTGCGCGATAAGCGCGCCAAGCTCCGCCGCAGGGCGATCTGCTGAGGCAAGCGCGTGAACCACGCCCATGACCGCCGCCACGATGCCGAAAGCGGGCAGCGAGTCGCCCATCAGCGCCAGGCTGTTGGCCGGCACTTCGCTTTCGCTTTCGTGGGTTTCAATCTCTTCATCCATCAGCGCTTCGATTTCGAACGTGTTCATGTTGCCGCTGATGATGAGGCGCAGATAATCGGTAATGAAGTCGAGCATCACCGCATCGGCGAGGATGCGCGGATAACTGGCGAAAATTTCGCTCTCTTTCGGATTTTCGATATCGCGCTCAAGCGAAAACATGCCCTGCTGGCGGGATTTGGTCATCAGGCGGTACAGCAGCGCCATCAGATCCATATACAAGCTTTTTGTGTATTTCGAGCGACGAAAAAGCAGCGGCAACGCCTTCAGCGTGCCTTTGATGGCTTTCCCATTGTTACCGACGATAAATGCGCCGATGCCCGCCCCACCGATGATAATGAACTCAGAGGGTTGATAAAGTGCCCCCAGGTGACCGCCGGTCATCATATAACCACCGAACACGGTCCCCAGAATGACCAGGTAACCTAATAAAATCAGCACGACATCATCCTTCTGCTGTTGACGAAAGTGAGGATGCGCAGATGGAGAGACGTTTAGCGGAACGGAGGGAATAAAAAAGCAGCGGCGAAATCGCCGCTGCTGGAGTGAGTTTCCACACCGAACCGGTTAGACGGCCTGATCGACCTGTTCATCCAGCAGTTGTGGAATAATATCGGCAGCTTCCCGGGAAAGTTTACGTCTTTTTACCGCTCGGGATGGCGGTTGGCACAGGCTGCACGCAAAGCTGCCAACCGGCTGATGCGCATGGGTGATAAAGTTGCCGCCGCAGCAGTTGCAGCGTGAAAGCTCAAGCATACCGCTTTCGACAAAACGCACCAGCGTCCATGCGCGGGTTAATGCAAGCAGCGGACCTTCTTCTTCCTGCTGCGGGCACTGTTCAAGGTAAAGACGGTAGGCTTTGATGACCGCATCCACGCCGCTGCACAGCCCCGTGCGCAGCAGGTATTGCCAGGCATTGCAGAACATCGAAGCGTGGATGTTTTGCTCCCAGGTCATAAACCAGTCGGTGGAAAAAGGCAGCATGCCTTTAGGCGGCGGGCTGCCGCGCAGCTCTTTGTAAAGCTTAATCAGACGGCCACGGCTAAGCTGCGTTTCGCTTTCGAGCATTTGCAAACGCGCGCCGAGCGTAATCAACTCCATCGCCAGCTGAATATCACGAGCTTCCTGAACAATGCTTTTTTCGCTCATGACTTAAGCCCTTTTCTTCTTCGGTGCGTCATCAGCGCTGGCGACTTCATTAAGCAGTCGCGTAGAGAGCAGAATACCGGTGTGGATCTGCTGCAAATCGTCGACGCGGGACTCCTGCGTCAGACGGGTGATTGTTTTGTGATCGTTGAACCGAAACTGGCAAACGAGCTGATTAGTTTCAGCCAGTTTCACCATTTGCGGCAGCGTTAATTCCACAAGCGTGGTAGCCATTTCTTCGTTAATACCTAAACGAAACATAGCCGAAGCCTTATCCTGACTGATCAGCCTTTGCGCCAGTAACAAATATGACAAATTGATATCATAAATATGTTTTAGCAACTCGGATGCGTGCATTTTTCCCATCCCGAATAACCAATTTTATTAAATGCGGCGTCGCCGCACCCCGTGATGTCGCCGGATAAGCTCCGGTAAAAAATAAAACCGTAATGGTAAAAAAATAATTGGTAGTACGCTGTGCTGACCGGTTAACAATTCCGGTTAAAATAGTTGCTTCCCTGTAGCGTTTCCTTACGCATTTAAGACTTCTTTACAAATTCCTAAGATTTTTCCTAATTCGCGCAAACTGTACTCGTCACCCCTGGCACATACAATGTGGTTGCGCTTAGATTTTAGGAATTATGTGATGTACGTCACATAATTTCAATCTATAAATCACACGAAAGCATAAGTGACAGTGTTTATTTGCTTAAAAAATAACCAAAACAGGCTCATAATAAGCGCCCTAAGTCGAATATTAATGCGTCAATGTTTCAAATAGTGACGGCTGTAATACTTACTATCAGCAATTATTTTACATCTATTCAACGCTGTTTATTTCTATGTTAGAAACATTAAGGTGATGTTGGACCAGTCAGATATAATTCCCATTATTCAATGAGTTACCTTTTAGTTACGCGTAACGTGCTTTTTCATTTTTTTACCGTTTTACTGCCACTTAACTGTCAAAAAATTGCGATAAAATAGGCCTGCCTGTTACGTCTCATTAACATCTTTCCGTCATGCTGATTCCATTCATAAGAATAATTAATGTATTTTTATGAGATCATTCACACTTCTTTCATACGTAATGCTTGCGCAACCCCTTTCACAGGCGTAAGAGCAAGGTATGGCTTCGTTTATAAGCTTTTTAAGGAGATAAACATGAGCTATGCCCATGTTCTTGTTGCAGTTGCGATGACGCCGGAAAGCCTTCAGCTTGTTGAAAAAGCGGTTTCGCTGGTTAAGCCTTATCAGGGACGTATTACCTTGCTAACCCTTGCCGCAGATCCGGAGCTTTATAACCAATTCGCCGCGCCTATGCTGGAAAATTTACGGGAATTAGTTTTAGAAGAAACGCAGGCTTTTTTAGAAGAGATTACGTCGCGCGCCGAATATCCCATCTTTAAGACGCATATCGCCACCGGCGAATTAAGCGATCATATTCTGGATATTTGCCGCAAAGAGCATATTGACCTGGTTATATGTGGAAATCATAACCAAAGCTTTTTCAGTAAAGCGCTTTGCTCAGCGAAAACGGTTGTCAGCCACAGCAAAGTAGATGTTCTATTAGTACCGCTCAAGTAAAAAAAAGCCTGCCAGAAAGATCTGGCAGGCTTTTTTTAACCGTTAAGCCAGTTTCGGGAAGGTCGCCACTTTACTTTGCAGCTCGCTTTCATCGCTGCGTGGCGTAACGTGCTTTAGGTCAGCGATAAAGCTCTCCTGCCAGTGGTTGATATCGTTTTTCTGCACAATCTCCAGCATTTCGCTGTGACGGGAAATACGCTCAGCCAGCGGCATCTTCAGCGCCCGATCCAGCGCCGCCGCTACTTCATCACGGTCGTAAGGGTTAACCAGCAACGCCGAGGTGAGTTCGTTCGCCGCACCGGCAAAGCGGGAAAGCACCAGCACGCCGGGGTTTTTCGGATCCTGCGCCGCTACATACTCCTTCGCCACCAGGTTCATACCGTCGCGCAGCGGCGTTACCAGACCGACATCCGCATGACGGAATACTTTCATCAACAGCTTACGGTCGAAATGCTGGTTGAGATAATAAAGTGGCGTCCAGCCGAGCTGACCATATCTGCCGTTAATGCGCCCCGCTTCGGTTTCCAGCAGGTGACGGATATCCTGGTAGGCCTGAACATCGCCGCGGGAGGTAGGCGCAATCTGCGTATAGCGGATTTTGCCGTGGTGCTCAGGGAATTTCTCAAGCAGCGCTTCAAACGCTTGAAAACGCTCCGGCAGACCTTTGGAGTAATCCAGTCGCTCTACTGAGAAAATGTTCTTAATACTGCCAAGTTCGCGCTTAAGCTGTTCAAGCTTCGGCGGCAGCGGCCCTGCGGCCTGCTCAGCGATTTCATCCGGCTCGATGCCGATGGGGTAAACTTCTGTACGGAAGGTTTTACCGTAAGCGGAATGGGTATTTTCACCCTGCGCGGTCAGGCGCGTCTGGGAAGCCAGGCAGTCCAGGAACGCCACGCGGTCGTTCTCAGTCTGAAAGCCCAGCAGGTCGTAGTCGCAAAGCTGCTCCAGTAATTCCTGATGCGGCGGCAATGCATTGAATATTTCCGGCGTCGGGAACGGGATGTGCAAAAAGAAACCGATGCGGTTATTGATGCCGCGTTTACGCAGTTCGGCGGCGAAGGGCAGCAGATGATAATCGTGGATCCAGAGAATATCATCCTCGTTCACCAGCGGTTTAAGCTTATCCGCCAGCAGGCTGTTAACGCGCTGATAGCCTTCCCATGCGTCGCGCTGAAAATTAACAAGATCCAGACGGTAGTGGAAAGCGGGCCAGAGAACGGCGTTGGAAAACTGGTTGTAATACTGCTCGTGGTCCTCTTCGCTCAGGTTGAACGACGCCCAGGTAATGTTGTCACGCGTCACTTTTTTTAGCGGCGCGTCTTCGTTGCCAATTTCCCCGCTCCAGCCAAACCAGAGACCGCCTGCGGCTTTCAGCGCCCCCAGTATCCCTACCGCGAGGCCCCCGGCGCTGCTTTTCTTATCATCAGGCGGGGCGATACGATTAGATACTACGACTAAGCGACTCATAGCCTTCTCTCCTTTCAGTCAAGTGCTTTTTTTCTTGTTCTAAGTGTTGTACGAGTTGTTCAAGCCAGGCATGCACATCTTGTACAGTGGAAAGACGCCATTGCGCCTGCGTCTCGCCCTGCCCGACCTTAATGGATACGCCATTCATGGCGTTAACAGTATGAAACCCCGCCTCATCCGTCAGGTCGTCCCCGACAAAGACCGGCGTGCGGCCCGCAAACGGCGCTTCAGTAAGAAACGCGGCGACGGCGGCGCCCTTGTTGATGCCTTTTGGTTTTAGCTCAACCACGCACTTCCCCGGCTGGAGCGCAAGCTCTTCGTGTTGCTGCGCCAGCGTATGGGCGAGTTGCAGCACTTGCTGCTCATATTCCGGCGCCAGACGGTAGTGCAGCGCGAATGCCATGCCTTTCGGTTCAAGCTCGGTGCCCGGCATTTTCGCCAGCGCCTGCTCAAGGCGCTGATGCAGCGACTCCACCAGCGCTTGCGGAAGCGACACGACATGGCGGGTTCCATTGATATCACGACGTTCCGCTCCGTGTACCCCGGCAAGCGGGAACTGGAACGGTGTGGCGAGTTTATCTAACTCAACCATCGAACGTCCTGAGACCAATGCCAGCGCCCCGTTACTCATGCTGGAGAGTTTTTGCAGCAGGCTACGTACCTCAGCGGGGATGGAAACCTGGTCCGGATGCGGTTTGATTTCAGCCAGCGTGCCGTCCAGGTCAAAAAAGAAGGCATGATCACCGGAAAGCAGCGGCGGTACAGACAAAACTTCAGCCACCCGAGTTCCTCCTTACAGGTTTAGTGAATAACCGCTTCGGTTATCCTGGGTTGTACATTAGCCATGTAAGTATAGACAGTGTGACGAGTGTCGCCATTCGACAACAGCTTCGCCAGCCGTAAAAGGCTGGCGAAGTGCGCAAATAACAGGCGAAAAACGGTTAAACCGTACGCTTCGCTTTTTGTTTGTAACGGTCGAAAATCACCGCGGCGAGAAGGATGAGGCCGCGCACCACGTACTGTGCGAAGGGGGAGATGTTCAGCAGGTTCATGGCGTTTTCTACGGTGCCCAGAATTAATATGCCAGCCACCACATACGAGATTTTTCCTATGCCGCCCTTGAGCGAAACACCGCCAAGCACACAGGCGGAGATAACAATCAGCTCATAGCCGATAGAGGTCATCGGCTGGCCGCTGGTCATGCGCGAGGCGAGAATAATCCCGGCCGCCGCAGACACCAGGCCTGAGAGCACGAAGATAATAATCTTGGTGCGCACTACCGGTACGCCCGCCAACCGCGCCGCCTCTTCATTGCCGCCAATCGCCAGGGTGTTGCGCCCGAACGTGGTTTTATTCAGCAGAAAGCCGAACAGCACCAGACAGGCGACTGTCAGCCAGATAGGCGCAGGCAGCCCCAGCCAGTTCGCGTAGCCCAGGGTGAAGAAGCGCTCATCTTCAATCCCTACCGCTTTGCCGTCGGAGATGATATAGGCCAGGCCGCGCACGATTTGCATCGTGGCGAGCGTGGTGATGAGCGCGTTGATTTTCAGCTTCGCAATGACAAAACCGTTTACCAGCCCGCTTGCCACGCCCAGCATCAGCCCGGCGAACACGCCAAGCCACAGGCTTTCGGTCATGTTAATCACCACCGCCGCGGTAACGCCGGCGCAGGCGATAACCGACGCCACGGAAAGATCGAAGTCGCCCGAGGCCAGGCAAAAGAGCATGCCGCAGGCCACCATGCCCGACATAGAAATGGCAAGCCCGAGGCCTTTCATATTGATAAAGGTGGCGAAGTTGGGAACGAAAATGGCGCAGGCGATAAACAGCACCGCGAAAACCACCAGCATGCCGTATTGATCCCAGATACGGCCCACGCTAAACGGCGACTTGCGGGCGCCGGATGAAGTTAATGAAGACATGTTCACTCCTCTTTCAGGCAACCGCCTGGCTGACTTTGGGCATAGCGAGACTCAATGCCTGCTGTTCGCTGGCCTGGTCATGCAACAGTTCTCCGGCGATCTCGCCTTCGCGCATGACGATGATGCGGTCGGCGACGCCGAGCACTTCCGGCAGATCGCTGGAGGCAAACAGCACCGCCACGCCCTGCGCGGCCAGCGCGTAAATCACGTTATAGATTTCATGCTTCGCGCCGACATCAATGCCGCGCGTAGGCTCGTCGAGCAAAATCACCTTCATCTCTTCCGAAAGCCAGCGGCCAAGAATGGCTTTTTGCTGGTTGCCGCCCGAAAGATTCATGATCAGCTGCTCCGCCGTGGGCGTTTTGATATTCAGCGAACGGATATGGTGCTCGGCGTTGGTCGCTTCCCACTGGTTATTAATGAGGCAACCCACGCTGATGTGTTTGCGTCGTGCGCTGATGTTGATGTTGTCCCGCACCGAGTGAACCGGAATTATTCCGTCTGCTTTACGGTCTTCCGGGCAGAGCATCATCCCTGCGCGAATGGCGTCGCCAGGCGTACGGATAGCGGCCGGCTTGCCGTCTATCCAGACCTGGCCGTCAGTGATGCGGGTGGCGCCGAATAACCCTTTCATTAATTCGCTTCGCCCGGCGCCTACAAGCCCGAACAACCCGACGATTTCGCCGCTTTTGACGCTCAGGCTGACCGGCATGCGCACGCCAGGCGCTTTGACATTGTCCAGACGTAAACGCTCTTCGCCGTATGCGCGCGGCTTCCAGCCGTAGATATCGCCCAGATTGCGCCCTACCATCGCCTGCACCAGGCTGTCGTGATTCACCTGCTGCATATCGCTGAAGGTGCAAACGTAGCGGCCATCTTTGAAGACGGTAATCGCGTCGCTTAGCGCAAAAATTTCCTCCATGCGGTGCGAAACATAGAGGATCACGCGCCCTTCTTTACGCAGCTCGCGGATCACGCGAAAGAGGTTTTCAATTTCCCGGGCCGAGAGCGAACTGGTGGGTTCGTCAAAAGCGATGACTTTGGCATTGCGCGCCAGCGCCTTGGCAATTTCGACCATCTGCCACTGACCGATTGAAAGGTATTTCAGCGGCGTTTGCGGGTCGATATCGAGCCCCAGATGCTCAAGTTGCAGCTTCGCCTCATAATTCAATAATGAACGGTTAACGATGCCGCCTTTATGGGGGATTTGCCCAAGATAGATGTTTTCCGCCACCGTCATTTCCGGCACCAGATGCAGCTCCTGATAAATAATGGCGACGCCGGCGTTCAGCGCGGCCAGCGTATCGTTAAACGCGACCTCTTCCCCTTTAATGGCGATGGTGCCGGTGGTGGGGGTGTAGTTGCCGCTCAGGATCTTCAGCAAGGTCGATTTGCCGGCGCCGTTTTCCCCCATCAGGGCATGAACCTGGCCGGCATGGCAATCAAAGCTAATGTCGGAAAGCGCTTTCACGCCCGGAAAGGTTTTCCCTATGCCGCGAAATGAGAGATAAGGTGCTGTCTGTTGCATAACGCCTCCACAATCGACTCCGGAAGCGGGCGCGTTGCGCGCCCGTGTGATATCGAACCGCGCATTACTTGCCGCCCAGCCCTTTTTTCGCCAGCTCATCTTTGAAGTTATCGCGTGTAATAAGCACCACGTCGGTTACTTCAGTGAACTTCGGCGGCTCGGCGCCTTTGGTGACCCAGTTGTAGAGCATTTCGCTGGATTTATAGCCATGAACGTCCGGGCTTGGCAGCAAGGAGCCGTAGAAGCCGGTAGCCTGCGCTTTGGAAAGCTCGCTTACGGCATCCACGCCGTTAATGCCGATGCCGATAACATCCGGTGCTTTAAAGCCCTGCCCTTCGGTAGCGCGCACGCCGCCAAGCACGGTGTTGTCGTTCATGCCGACCACCAGCCAGTGTTTAACTTCAGGATGCTGAACCAGCATGGAGTTCGCAGCGTCGAAAGCGCCGGGGATGTCGTTTGATTTGGTGGGAACTTTGTAGATCTGTTTTTCCGGGAAGCCGGCGGCTTTAAGCGCGTCCATGGAGCCGGTGGTGCGACGGCGCGCCGTATCCAGTTCATCTGCGGTGATAGCCATGACGGCGGTTTCTTTCACATCCCAGCCGCGCTTTTGCATCTCTTTATAAAGCTCCTGGCCCTGACGCTCGCCGATTTTGGTCGCCGCCATCATTACCAGCGGCACGGTTTCCATCGGCTTGCCTTTGGCCGTCACGAACTGATCGTCAACCGCGATGACTTTCATGTCGTAGCCGCGCGCTTTCGCCACAATCGCCGAGCCAAGTTTGGGATCGGGCGTACAGATAACAAAACCTTTAGCGCCGCTTGCCGCCAGGCTGTCGATAGCGTTTAACGTTTTTTCCCCGTCGGGCACGGCGATTTTAATGACCTCAAAACCTAACTCTTTCCCGGCTTTGTCGGCGAACTTCCATTCCGTCTGGAACCAGGGTTCTTCAGGCTGTTTGACCAGGAAACCGAGCTTCATGGTTTCTGCGATAGCGGATTGTGACATAACGGCAGCAAGACCCATCGCTGCCAGCGCTTTAGTAAATTTGTGCATGGTTGACTCCAGCTTTAGCTTTCTTTTATGCAGGGTAAAAACCGTTAGGGTTCTTTTAATCGGACATAAAACAAGGCATTAGCCTCGCCTTCCCGGCGATGGCCGTTGCTGGAGATAGTTTAATAAGGAAATCAATCCTCCATAGGAGAGCAAAATCACACCGCAGAATTACAGTCAGCCTGTGCATAGATTCAGCAATTTAAGGCATAATTTTGCTCATATATGTATGATGAATGAGATAGTCAGTGACAGGAATATCCATATCCTCAGCGTCTCAGTGCTGCGCTTGCCACGCTTGCAGCAAACCGCCTGTGTCGCCATAAAGCGGGTCGCTGGCCGGAATGGAAACCCGGGCGACATTTTTTAAGGTTTCCGGGAGCTGTTCAGGCTGATCCAGATATTTGTCTGGTGAGAGACCCGCAGGGTAAGCGCCGACCGCCATAAAATCGTCGCTCGCGTGAATTTGCTTATGGCCAACACCTGCCGGAATAAGCACCGCATCGCCTTTGATGAGACGAATGACCGGCCCGGTTTCGCCGCCAAGCTGGATGTCCGCTTCGCCCGCATAAATGCCCAACACTTCATGGGTGTTGGTATGAAAATGGGTGTAAGTAAAAACCGGGTAGCGCCAGCGAGGCGGCCAGGCGTGCTTATCAAAAGTGGATTCAAACCAGGCGGCGCCATCTTCCACTTCTGCCGGCATGGCCTGACGATAAAGCAAAAGCGGCAACGGATTATTAGGCACGCCGCCGCTGGGTTCAGAAAGGAAGTGCGTTTCGTAATGGTTCATAGAGCCCCCTGCTCGCTTAAAATTAAAAGTATAGCCAGCGGCGCGGGGGCGGCGGATTACCAGGAATAATAGATATGCTCCGCATGCTCGCGTACGGGCGCTTCATCCTCCAGCAGGCGCGCGGCAAGAGTAAGTGCGAAATCAAAAACATGCCCAAGCCCTTTGCCGCTGAGCAAATTGCCCTCTTCCACAACCGGAGCATCGACATAAACGCCGTCATCAATATCCCGCCAGAGATCGCCTGAACAAACGTAACGCCGCCCCTTTAATAACCCGTTCGCCCCCAGCACGCGAGCCGCCGCAGAACAGATGGGACAGATAAGCTTACCGGCTTCATCATGACGGCGAACAAACGCCAGCACGCTTTCATTTGCCGCCAGGTTTCGGCTGCCTTCCGGGCCGCCTGGCAAAACGACGGCGTCGTAAGTGACGTCAAACCGCTCTCGCAGGGTATGGTCAGCCACCATGGGAACGGCATGATAGCTTTCCACCGCGCGGCTTTCAGCACAGGCCAGCGTTTCCACGTCCAGCTTCATGCGGCGCAGAATATCAAGGGTCACAATAGCCTCCGCTTCTTCGAACCCCGGCGCCAACAATACGGCGATTCGTTTCATCTTTTTTTATCCTTGTGGTTGATAAGGTGCGCTATGCAGCCTAACCGTAAACGCCTGCGAAGCTTTGTTAGCCCCTTCACATTATTAAAACAATGTTTCATTTAATTGGCGTGGCATGGGGGAGCACTTTCCTGAATGAGCCAGCGTTTCGCCTGCGGGTAAAAGGGGCTTTATCAAAAATGAATTAAACAGTTAAGGATTAGTTGCGTGCAATAAAAGAACCCATTAATTTTTACTTCTTAAAAATACACACAAAAAGTAAGTGTAAGCAGTTGTAAAAACACGCCTAACTCAAGTTGTTTCATTTTCAATACGCAGTATTCTCAATTTTAAATTGATGCCGCCAGGGAACAGCTTGCGTATTACCGGGACGTTTCGCATTTGTTTTATCTTTATATATCAATGAATTAATCAAAAAGGAGGCTGAATACATTCATGATATAAATATTTAATTGAATTTAATTTGTTTAGTAAATAAGGATATCATTATGACCACCCCAGGAATGCTGCAAAAACTCAATGCGCAGGTGAACAGCGAGTTTTATGCCTCTCATCTTTATCTTCGTCTTGGCGACTGGTGCACCGAACATAGCCTGAATGGCGCCGCCACCTTTTTACGTAACCAGGCGCAAAATAATCTGACTCATATGATGTCGCTGTTTGAGCATATGAAAAACGAGGGAGCTAACCCGATCATTAGCGCTATTGCGCCGCCTGCCTGCGACTGCGATTCCCTCGAAGGGCTTTTTCTCCACACCATAGAAGATCTCAGACAGCGTAGCGCGAGCCTTAACGAGCTGACCCAACTGGCCGATGCGTGTCACGATGATGCGACGTTTAGTCTGTTAAGCGCCCTTTGCGCCCGTCACGCCGAAGATAAACAGTTTCTGCAAGGGGTGCTGGATGAAGTCCGCGCCGCTTCGCGCGATGGCGTGCCGCTTACCGAGACCGACCGCTGCTTTTTTAATCTTATTAATTACGAACAGCATTAACCCTTCCGCTTGCGTGGCCTGGCTTAAGCCGGGCCTGCCGCCTGACCGCTGCGCCTGGCTTTGTCTCATCCCCTGCTTAGTATGTTGTAACTAAGTAAAGCCGAAGCGTGCTGACAATCTGATCTGGCTCCCATTGATTAACCACACTATATGTAATGATTTAAGCCGTTTCGTTTTTCTAAACCAGGGATTGTTATGATAACCATTGAATTTATCGTCATTATTCTGTGCCTGCTGGTGGGAACGCGCTTTGGCGGCATGGGGCTTGGCTTGATCAGCGGCGTCGGGCTCTTTGTGCTGACGTTTGTGTTTGGACTGGAACCGGGCAAGCCGCCGGTAGATGTGATGCTGACCATCCTCGCGGTTATTGGTTGCGCCGCCACGCTGCAAACGGCAGGCGGCCTGAATGTGATGATGCAGTTCGCGGAAAAGCTGCTGCGCCGCCATCCGCAACACATTACCCTGCTCGCCCCTTTTACCACCTGGACGCTGACTTTTCTTTGCGGCACGGGGCATGTGGTTTACACCATGTTTCCCATCATTGCGGATATCGCGCTGAAAAAGCATATTCGCCCCGAGCGTCCTATGGCAGTGGCTTCCATAGCCTCTCAAATGGCGATTACCGCCTCGCCGGTTTCCGTGGCGGTCGTGTCGCTGGTCTCGATAATTGGCGCGCATCATGGCGTCGGGCAAGCCTGGGGGATCCTGGAAATTCTCGCCGTCTCGGTGCCTGCCTCCCTCTTCGGCGTGCTGATAGCCGCCCTCTGGAGCCTGCGGCGTGGTAAAGATCTGGCCGATGACCCGGCATTTCAGGCCCGTCTTAGCGACCCGAAACAGCGCGATTACATTTATGGCGCCAGCGAAACGCTGATGGATCAGCGTTTTCCTCGCGAAGCATACTGGTCAACCTGGATCTTTTTTACCGGCATCCTGGTGGTGGTGGTGCTCGGCGCGTTGCCCGCGCTGCGCCCGGCGTTTGAGGTGAAAGGCGCGCTCAAACCGCTCTCCATGAACCTGGTTATTCAGATGATGATGCTGATTGCCGGCGCGGTTATGCTGATTGCATGTAAGGTAAACGCTTCCGCTATCTCCAGCGGCGCGGTGTTTAAGGCGGGGATGGTGGCGATTTTCTCCGTATTTGGCGTGGCATGGATGAGCGATACCTTCTTCCAGGCGCATCTTGAAGGGTTAAAAACGGCGCTACAGGGCGTGGTGCAAAGCCACCCGTGGACTTATGCGCTGGTGCTTTTTCTGGTCTCGAAGCTGGTAAACAGCCAGGCGGCGGCGCTGACCGCGGTGGCGCCGATGGGGTTAATGCTGGGCGTTGAGCCCAAAATGCTGGTCGCTTTTTTTCCTGCTTCTTACGGCTATTTTATTTTGCCAACCTATCCAAGCGACCTCGCCTGCATTGGGTTTGACCGCTCCGGCACCACGCGTATCGGCAAATTTATCCTCAACCACAGTTTTATTCTGCCTGGACTGATTGGCGTGAGTTGCGCCTGCGCGGCCAGCTACACGCTGGTGCGGCTGTTTTTTTAACGCACCTCAGGAAAAGCAAAACGGCCTCGCAGGAGGCCGTTTTTTTAATGCGCTTCGTTTTGCGGCGTGAATTTTAACTCAATGAGCGCGACCGCTTTTTGCACCGCACGCAGCGTCACCGCATCCGCTGCCGGATGGCCGGTGAAATCAATGGATTTAAGCTGCGTCGCCATCTTGTCGCGCACTTCAACAGGCGCTATCACGTCAATGACATCCAGGATCTGCTTGATCACCAGCTGACACGCCACGATATCAGACTGCAACTCTTCTTCGGCGGTAAACACTTTCGACATTTTTCATTCCTCACGTTTTGTGGCCGCCATAGTAACGGCATGAATCGCAAAACGGTAGTAAAACGCAGAGGTAGTCGAAACGGGAAAGGAGGGATAAAGTGGGGATATAAAAAAACCTGCCGCAGCAGGTTTTTTTATCAGAACATAGCGCCAGGCGGTACGTCTTTGAAGGTTTTGCAGTAGTTTTCGAACATGCTTTTCAGGATCTTACGGAATTTCATTGATGTGCTCCGATTTTGTTTTTTTGCAGGTAACGTGTTGCGATGAGCTTATAATATGACCTGCATCACAAAAATCAACCAGTTTGTGATGAATATCACATCAAATAAGTTAACGATTTGCGCGCATTTGTTAATAAATTATATATAAATCCAACAGTTACCTTCTTAACTGAAAGTTAAAAAATTACTGATTTTTTTAAACGGGACGGTAGTAATGAGCGGTAACGATAGCGCGGCGACGCGTCGCGGTCTTTCGCCGGCAGCCCTGCTGGTAGCAGGCGCCTTCTTTATGGAGTTTCTCGACGGCACCGTCATTGCTACTGCGCTGCCGGAAATGGCGCGTACATTTGGCGTGCAGGCGGTTGACTTAAACATTGGCATCAGCGCCTATCTGCTAACGCTTGCGGTGTTAATTCCCGCCAGCGGCTGGATTGCCGACCGCTTCGGCGCTCGTGCGGTTTTTACGCTGGCGCTGGCCATTTTTACCGCCGCCTCGGTGCTGTGCGGGCTTGCCACTAGCCTTGAAATGTTTGTCGCTATGCGAATTTTACAGGGCGTTGGCGGCGCGCTGATGGTGCCCGTAGGGCGACTGGCCGTGCTGCGCACTACGCCCAAGCATCAATTGATAGGCGCCATCGCAACGCTCACCTGGCCGGCGCTGGTGGCGCCTATTATCGGCCCGCCGCTTGGCGGGTTTATTACCAGCTATGCCAACTGGCGCTGGATCTTCTTTATTAATCTGCCGCTTGGGCTGCTGGCAATGTGGCTTGCGCTGCGCATTATCCCTGACATTCGTGAAGAAGAACGGCGACCATTCGATACGCCGGGTTTTGTGGCGACTGCCGTCGCGATGGTTTCGCTGGTTTATATGATGGAGCTGCTCGGCGCGCAGCGGCCAGATATGGCGATGGCCGGCGCGCTGCTGCTGTTGGGCGGCGGCGCGTTGTGGTATGCGCTTCGCCATTTCCAGCGCACACGCTATCCGATGATTCGGCTGGACGCGATGCGGGTGCAAACCTTCCGCGTGACGATGTATGGCGGCTCGCTGTTTCGGGCTTCTATTAGCGCCGTCCCGTTTTTGTTGCCGCTGCTGTTCCAGGTGGGTTTTGGCATGGATGCGTTTCACTCCGGCCTGTTGGTGCTGGCGGTTTTCGCCGGCAACCTCACCATAAAACCCGCCACAACGCCGCTTATCCGCACGCTGGGGTTTAAAAAATTGCTGTTGATAAACGGCGTACTGAACGTGGCGGCGCTGCTCGCATGCGCGTTCCTGACGCCGCAAACCCCTGTCTGGCTCATTCTGGTTATTCTTTATCTGGGCGGCGTTTTTCGCTCGATTCAGTTTACCGGTATCAGCACCCTCGCCTTCGCCGATGTGCCTTCTCAGCAAATGAGCTATGCCAATACCTTGTTCAGCACCGCCACACAGCTGGCGGTCGGGCTCGGCATTACGCTTGGGGCGATAGGCATCCGGCTTGGCGAGCAAGTCAGCCACTGGCTTTCGCTGCAAGGCGTAGCAGGCGTCAGCTTTCGCCTGGCGTTTGTCTGGATAGCGATAATTTGCCTGGTGGGGTTAATTGATACGCTACGTCTGGCCAGCCGCGCCGGGGCGGCGGTTTCAGAAAAACGGGCATAAAAAAACCAGCGCCGGGGCGCTGGTTCTTAATGTGACAGAGATATCAGCCCAGCACTTCGCGTACGAAAGCTTCAATCTCTTTGTTCTGGCAGTTTTCAAAGAAACATTTCTGGAAACGCTCGCCAGAGACGGCGGTTTTCACCAGTTCACGGTCAATAGCGCGCAGCGTATCCAGATAGTTCTCTTTCACCACAGCGGCTTTCACCTGGTTGAGAATGCCTGCGTTGCGAACCTGCGGCTCTTTACGCTCCGGCGGATAGCCTTCGCCTTTACGGCCGGTGAACGCTTTTTCAAAGATAAAGCGCACATTAAGCTCCGCGCCCCAGCCAAAACCTTTCGCGAAAGGCAGCGCCAGCGCGTTGCCGTTATTAATCTGCGCAAACAGGAAAGCATCCGCCGGGTCAATGCAGTAACCGCAAACTACGCCCGGGTGAATGTTGAGCGACATCAGCGCGCCCTGGCCAGTGCCGCAACCGGTAATGACAAAATCTACCGCTTTCGAGTTCAGCAGGATGCTCGCCATGATCCCAAGATGGATATAGGTGAGATGATGATCCTGCTCGTCGCTCATGCCGACGTTGTAAACCGGATAGTCTTTCTCATCCGCAACCGTCTTGAGCTCTTTATAGATGATGGCGTTTTTCGCCGCCTGACTGTTTTCCATCATCAGTGCAATTTTCATTCTGTCCTCCTGAAGGGTACGCGGGTTTCCCCGCCACGAATAGCAAACCATGAGGTAAACATACTATCCAGCAAACACACTTTCAAATTAAATGAAAAAATGTTTTATAAAAGTATGTAAGCCTCACAGTTTTACTTTCCGTCCTTACTGAGCGCGTCAGAATGTTTCCCAGTTCGCTTGCGCCGCCGCAAGCGGGCGCGCAGCGAGAGGGATCGAAACGGCAGGCGCCGGCGCCTTTTCTTCACGAACCTGAGAGGCAGGCTGCGTGATACGAAACACCGATAACACGTCGTTCAGTCGTACCGCTTGCTTTTCGAGATCGACCGCCGAAAGTACGGATTGTTGAACCAGATGCACGTTCTGCTGCGTCACGCTGTCCATTTCCTTAACGGCAATGCCTACCTGGCTAATCCCTTTACTCTGTTCACCGGAGGCGCTGGCAATCTCGCCCATAATGTCATTCACCTGCTGTACGGCGCGCAGAATGTTGGACATCGCTTCGCCCGCCTTCTTCACCTGATCCGAACCGGTGTTGATGTTGCCGACCGACTCGTTAAGCAGCGTTTCTATCTCTTTCGCCGCCTGGGCGCTGCGGCTCGCCAGGTTGCGCACCTCGCTTGCGACTACGGCGAAGCCGCGACCCTGTTCGCCCGCACGCGCTGCTTCAACCGCCGCATTCAGCGCCAGAATGTTTGTCTGAAAAGCGATGCTGTTAATAACGGTAGTAATATCAACAATTTTGTGCGAACTGCTGCTGATAACCGACATCGTCTTCATGACCTGATCGACAGACTGTCCGCCTTCAATAGCGGTTTGCGTGGCGTTTTGCGCAAGCTGGCTGGCATGGCTGGCATTTTCAGCGTTAAGTTTAACCGTGCTGCTGAGCTGCTCCATGCTGGCGCTGGTCTCTTCAAGCGCGGCGGCCTGTTGCTCAGAACGGCTCGAAAGATCGTTGTTGATGCCCGTTACCTCGCCTGCATGAGAGCGGATAGCGTCTGCGCTGCGGCGAATATCCGAGACGGTTTTTTCCCAGTTCCCCTGCATGGCTCTGATATGCGGCACCATCAGCCCGATACAGTTGCGTCCAAGATCGCGAAGCGGCGCAGAGAGGTCGCCCTGCGCCAGCACATGCAAATGTCCGCGAATAATGTCCACTGGCTTGACCAGGAAGAAATAGAGATAGCGCTCGGTAAAAAGCGTAATAGCAATACTGGCGAAAACCGAGATAACCAACAGCGTCTGGGCGCCGTCTACCCACGACTTTTGCGCCGCGGTAAGCGTAAGACTCTCTTCAAGATGATGGAGAAACCAGAGCGTTAGCCCGGCGACGCCAATCCACGCGAGCGTGGAAAAGCAGAGTATCAAAACCACCATTACGCGAATTTTGATGTTACGAATGAAGTTCATAATGAGTTCCTGGTGTGTAAATACGCCATCCCTGAACAGACATGACGACACACCGTCCCTGCTTCATTCGTCTTTCTGTGGGACGAATTGAAACGTGTCGTATCGTTATATCGGCATGAGCCGCATAAACTTAAGTATCTGAACAATGAAATTAAGGAGAACTAAACTTAGACGGGGAATGGTGAAATCGCCAGGGTAAGGCAACGATATATAGGCTTTTCGGGCGATTGCAGAAAGCGGGGCTATGTAATCATAGGCAAAGACGACATTCTGCGGAAACCGACATGCGCAACGCGATACTTCTTGCAGCCCTGCTGCTGGCTGGCTGTACCCTAACCAAAGATCCTGAAGTAGTAGGCGGCAACAAGCTGACCGGCATGGTGCGACTGGGCTTTAGCGACCCCGCCTTGTTTGACGCGAAAGCCGACCCTTATCTCGCGCAAGCCACCGCTACGCGGCAGTGCCAGGAGTGGGGCTTTGCCACCGCTGAAGGCTACGGCCAGCCCATCAAAACCTGTTCCGTTATCAGCGGGACGCAATGTTTGAATGAGTCTGTGATTCTGGAATACCAGTGTCGCGGATTTGCCATACCGCCCCATTCCGGCTGGTGATTTCCCCGGCAACCAGCCGGTGTGCTGGCTAAAGTAATAAGCGTAACGAATGATTTATTCGCAATAATCTTCTGGACGCTTTTCCTGCGCACATGCTTGACTCCTCACGCCGCTTCGCTTCATGCCTGAAGCAGGCCAGACGGAATAAACACCCAATGACGTGAGCGCTGTATGAGAGATAAACGGGACAGAAAGAAACTTTACCGCGCGGAAGGCATCAAGCTTTTGTACAGCAACGCGCTTCCCGGCATTTTGATTACCTTTATCGTTGCGACCGGCCTGGTTTTTACTTTTATCGATCACGATAATCGCACAGGCAAACTCCTCTGGTGGGCAGCAATCTGCCTCGTTTTAGCTATCCGCCTGGTTGACACGCTTCTCTGGTATCGCGCCAACAGCTACCAACGTAAACAAAATCATTACTACTGGCGTTTCAGCGCAGGCTGTTTATTAACAGCCGCGTTATGGAGCAGCTGGTGTGTGCTCTTTAGCGAAGGGTTTAGCGCGGAGGAGTTTACGTTTTCGATGGTGATCCTCTCCGCTATGGCAGGCGGTGCGACCAGCATTCTTTCCGGCAATGTTTTTATCGGCACGCTTTATCCCGTTATCGTTCTGGTGCCTTTTTCGGTTGAGCTTCTGTTCGATGGCGAAAAATATAAAAGCAATCTTGGCATGCTCGGCCTCTGTTTTACCGCCATCATGCTCTTTTCGGCTGGCCGCGCCGCGCGCTACGTGAAAAGCGCCATTTTGCTGAAATACAAAAACAGCCAGCTGCTGGAGCGTATGGAAGAGACTATTCGCACGCGTACCCAGGAAATTTATGCTATTTCACACACCGATGCGTTAACCGGTTTACATAACCGCGTCGCCTTTCTGCGCGCCGCTAATGGGTTGGTAATGCGTTATAAGCAAAACGAGATCCCGGGCTTCAGCCTCTTTTTTATCGATCTGGACGGCTTTAAAACCATTAACGATACGCTCGGCCACGATGCCGGCGACCAAATCCTGCTGGCCTTCAGCGATCGTTTAAAAGCGTTCAACCAGGATGGCAATGCCCTGCTCTGCCGCTGGGGTGGCGATGAATTTATTTTTTGCACGCCCCTGTGCGACCGCGCCGCGCTTGGTCGGCTGGCCGAAGAAATGAGACAAAGCTTCAGTAAACCCTGGGCCTTGCACGGGCAGGAGATATTCCTGAGCGCGACTATCGGCATTGCTGTTTGTCCGCGACACAGCCAGGCGATAACCCGTCTTATCCAACTCGCTGATATCGCCATGTATTCCCTGAAAGGTAAGCAGCCTCAGCGCGTGGCTTTCTATAACCACGAGCTTGAAGCGCAGCTGTTAAATCAGATCTATTTACAGGAAGCGCTGAAAAGCGCGCTGGCGAAAAATGAGATGCGCCTGGTTTATCAGCCTATCGTTGAGGCGCAAAGCGGTAATATTGTGGCTTTCGAAACGCTTTTACGCTGGCATTGCGGCGAAGAGGCAATTTCACCCGCGCATTTTATTCCGGTCGCGGAAAAAAACGGCAGTATCGTACCGCTCGGGTACTGGATCCTGGAAGAGGCTTGCAAAACACTTGCCGAATTGCCGCCCGCCGCGAGCCATATTGCGCTTTCCGTTAATGTTTCAATAGTGCAGTTGCAGGATGCCGCGTTTATCGCAAAGGTTGAACAGCTATTAACTAACTACGCTATCGCGCCGGAACGTCTGCATATGGAAGTGACGGAATCGCTGTTTCATGAAAGCCAGGGCGAGATTTACGCCAAAGTCAGCTACCTGCAAAATAAAGGGGTGCGTATTTCCATCGATGATTTTGGCACAGGCTACTCCAGCCTCTCTGTCATCCAGAACATGCGTATCGATTTCGTCAAAATCGATCGCTCTTTTGTGAATAACATTGATGATAAAGGGCTGGCTGTGGTGCAAGCCATACTGACTATGTCCGGCACTTTTGGTTACGATGTGATTGCGGAAGGGGTGGAAACCGTACGCCAGGCGCAAACGCTGCGCAATTTCGGCGTGCCGTTATTACAAGGCTTTTACTTTAGCCAGCCGTTAGAAAAAGCCGATATGCTGGCTTTATGCAACGAACCCCTTATGGCGATATAAATTTATATTTATTAACCCGACATAAAAAGCCGCCTGCTTTTAATTGCGCTTTTTAGCTTTTATTTCTTCGATCTTAAAAAGAACGTTTTAGTTATATTAATGAGTCTGATTTCCATTTGCATTTTTACTTAAGCGCTTTATTTATTTTACTTTTTGCAAATAGATAAATAACAAATTATAGTGCGTTTCTCTTAATCAGCTTTCGGAGCGGCAACATGCTTAAATCAGATATGATGGAAAAACTTAACGAGCAAATGAACCTTGAGCTCTACTCCTCGCTGCTCTACCAGCAAATGAGCGCCTGGTGCAGCTATCATAGCTTTGAAGGGGCCGCCGCTTTTTTACGCCGCCACGCTCAGGAAGAGATGACACACATGCAGCGTCTGTTTGATTACCTGACAGATACTGGCGGCCTGCCGCAAATTAATGCCATTGCATCACCCTTTGCCCACTATGCTTCGCTGGACGAGTTGTTTAAAGCGACGTATGAGCATGAACAGCTGATTACCCATAAAATTAATGAGCTGGCCCATGCGGCAATGACCAGCCAGGATTATCCAACCTTTAATTTCCTGCAATGGTATGTCGCCGAACAGCATGAAGAAGAGAAATTATTTAAATCGGTTATTGATAAGCTGACGCTGGTCGGTAAAAGCGGCGAAGCGCTCTACTTTATCGATAAAGAACTCGCCACGCTGGATGCGCAGGCTTAACAGCGTAAACATCAACATACGGCTATTAAAAGCAGATGCCACAGAGCATCTGCTTTTTTATTGATCCGCGAATAAATTTATAACAGCGGAGAAAGAGCGAGAGGCGGAGCGCAGAAATAAAAAAACCACCTTTCGGTGGTTTTGCACGACACTGCTTATTGCTTTGATTATTCTTGTCTTTCCCAGTGGTACCCGGAGCGGGACTTGAACCCGCACAGCGCGAACGCCGAGGGATTTTAAATCCCTTGTGTCTACCGATTCCACCATCCGGGCTCGGGAAGAAAGTGGAGGCGCGTTCCGGAGTCGAACCGGACTAGGCGGATTTGCAATCCGCTACATAACCGCTTTGTTAACGCGCCTTAATACTTTGTCTTTTCAGACCGCACCCGCCGTAACGGCCAGCGCTTTTAATCTGGAGCGGGAAACGAGACTCGAACTCGCGACCCCGACCTTGGCAAGGTCGTGCTCTACCAACTGAGCTATTCCCGCTTATCGAAGCAACCAAACTTAATTACTTAACTTAATTGCTTGATTTCTTTATCTCCCGGCAACCTGTGCCGCCGTTCGATGCGTTGCATTCTACTTACCTGACGAAATGAGTCAACGAAATTTTCCCATCAGCCGGTTTGTTTGCTGAATTTTGCGCCGGATAGATCACCGTTCGAGCAAATCGCCCCGCGCAGCGTGCAAATACTGGAACATTGACCAGAAGGTCAGCACCGCGGCGACAAAAAAGAGCGCAATGCCGGCGTACTCAATCCACAGGTTAGGCCGCCACAAAAGCCCGACCAGCGCCAGCATCTGCGCCGTGGTTTTCACTTTACCTATCCAGGAAACCGCCACGCTGCTGCGCTTGCCGAGTTCCGCCATCCATTCACGCAATGCGGAGATGATAATTTCACGGGCGATCATGGTAGCAGCAGGCAATGTTATCCACCAGCTGTGGTAATGCTCCGCCACCAGCACCATGGCAATGCCAACCAGCACTTTATCGGCGACCGGATCAAGGAAAGCGCCGAAGCGCGTGCTTTGGTTCCAGCGGCGAGCCAGGTAGCCATCGAACCAGTCGGTAATGGCCGCGAAGCAAAAAATAAGGGCGCAGACAAAAGGCGCCCAGTGGAACGGCAGATAAAATGCCAGCACAAAAAATGGGATCAGGATGACGCGAAACAGGGTTAGCAACGTAGGAATATTAAATCGCATAATGCAGGTAACTATCTGTCGTCAGTAAAATTACCGCTATGTTGCTACATAGCCCCTAATGTTTCAACGAGTAGTAGATCTTTTCTGCCAGCGCCTGTGAAATCCCCGGCACTTTGGCAATTTCATCAATAGAAGCATTCAGCAGAGGCTGCAACCCGCCCATATATTTCAGCAGAACCTGACGCCGTTTCGGCCCGATACCTTCTATTTCTTCCAGCGTGCTGGTGTTTTTCACCTTAGCGCGTTTTTTACGATGCCCGGTTATCGCATGGTTGTGCGATTCATCACGAATATGCTGGATGACATGCAACGCAGGCGAGTCAGGCGGCAAAGAGAAGCCCTCCCCTTCCGGCTCGAAGAAAAGCGTCTCAAGGCCCGCTTTTCGGTCACTGCCTTTCGCCACGCCCAACAACAACGGATGATGCTTATCCCACGGCACGTCGAGTTCGGCGAAAACGGTTTTAGCCTGCGCCAACTGACCTTTGCCGCCGTCAATAAGAATGAGATCGGGGACTTTGCTTTCATCAATCGCTTTACCATAGCGGCGACGCAGCACCTGATTCATCGCCGCATAGTCATCGCCTGGCGTAATGCCGGTAATATTGTAGCGTCGATATTCCGCCCGCACAGGGCCGTTGCTGTCAAACACCACGCAGGAAGCGACCGTTTGCTCGCCCATGGTATGGCTGATATCAAAGCACTCCATCCGCTTCACTTCCGGCAAGTCGAGCGTTTTAGCCAGCGCCAGCAGCCGCTGAGTAATAGTAGACTGCTGAGAAAGCTTCGTGGTCAGCGCCGTCGCGGCGTTAGTGCGCGCAAGCTTAAGATAACGGGCGCGATCGCCGCGCGGTTTAGTCTGCACGTGTACGCGCCGTCCGGCGAGCTCGCTCAGGGATTCCGCCAGCACGTTCTGGTCCGCCAGCGCGAAATCGAGCAGAATTTCCCCCGGCAGCGTGCGCATCTGGCTGCCCTGTAAATAAAACTGGCCGACAAACGTCTCCACCACTTCCGCTAAGTCCGTGCCGCCGGGCACTTTCGGGAAATAGCTGCGGCTGCCCAGTACCTTACCCTGGCGAATAAACAGCACATGCACGCAGGCCATGCCCGCGTCAAACGCCACGCCGATAACGTCCAGGTCGTCGCCGGTGTTAGAAACAAACTGTTTTTCAGTGACGCGGCGCACGGCCTGTATCTGGTCACGAATGCGCGCCGCCTCTTCAAACTCCATGCTCTGGCTCGCTTTCTCCATGCGCGCCACCAGCTGGTTTATAACCTGGTCATCTTTCCCGGCGAGAAAGAGGCGCACATACTCCACCTGCTGCGCATAGTCCTCTTCGCTCACCAGCCCTTCAACGCACGGCCCAAGGCAGCGGCCAATCTGGTATTGCAGGCAGGGGCGCGAGCGGTTGCGGTAAACGCTGTTTTCGCACTGCCGGATGGGGAAGATTTTTTGCAGCAGCGCCAGCGTTTCTCTTACCGCATAGCCATTAGGGAACGGGCCGAAATATTCGCCTTTGGCATGCTTGGCGCCGCGGTGCATGGCGAGGCGCGGGTGCGTATCGCCGCTCAGAAAGATGTAAGGATAAGATTTATCATCGCGCAATAAGACGTTATAGCGCGGCTGATAAAGCTTGATGTAGTTATGTTCAAGAAGCAGCGCTTCCGTTTCGGTATGGGTTACCGTCACGTCAATCTGCTGAATTTGCGCGACCAGCGCTTCCGTTTTCCGGCTGGCGAGGTTGCTGCGAAAGTAGCTTGAAAGGCGCTTCTTGAGATCTTTTGCCTTACCGACATAGATAACCGTGCCGCTGGCGTCATACATTCGATAAACGCCAGGCTGGCTGGTCACGGTTTTCAGGAAAGATTTGGAATCAAAAACTTCACTCACTGACTTGTTAACGTCTCCGCATTACACAGGCCATGGCGGATTGCCAGATGAGTCAGCTCCACATCGCCATGAATATTCAGCTTGCTGAACATCCGATAGCGGTAGCTGTTCACCGTCTTCGGGCTGAGATTAAGCTGCTCGGAAATCTCAGTGACCTTCTGGCCTTTGGTAATCATGAGCATAATCTGCAATTCGCGTTCAGACAAACTGGCAAACGGCGATTCCGTCTTTGCAGGCTCTATCTGGCTGAGCGCCATCTGCTGAGCGATGTCTGATGCGATGTAACGCTGACCGGCATGAACGCAGCGGATAGCGCTGACCACTTCAGCAGGCGCGGCGCCTTTACTCAGGTATCCCGCAGCGCCAGCTTGCATGACTTTAGCGGGTAGCGGATTTTCCGTATGCACGGTTAACATAATGACTTTGATGTCAGAAGAGTAACGGGCGATTTTTCGGGTTGCCTCAAGGCCGCCGATACCCGGCATGTTCATGTCCATTAAGACAACATCTACCGGATTTGTGCGGCACCATTTGATGGCGTCCTCGCCGCAGCAAGCTTCGCCTGCCACTTTAATGCCCTTTATATCTTCAAGAATGCGTCGTATCCCTGCGCGCACCAGTTCGTGGTCATCAACAAGAAGAACGTTGATCAATGGAAAACTCTCCAGAAAAGGGATAACGCTGATAAAGCCAATCCGCCGTATATTAACGGGTTTTAAGCTAACTTTAAAATGTAAAACGTTAGCGGTAGTTCAGTTTCCGCCTTTTTTTGGAAATAAAACGCGACGACTCTGGCCCAAAAGTGGCAACACAATGCCACACCAAAAATGCACACCCTTACTTTTCAATAGCTTAGTTTTATATAACCATTTTAGCAAGCGAAGAAAAAATAAATCTAAATTGTCGGATATATTAATTAACCATCGAAAAACCAGCATGAAACATAATATTTAACGGCGTGAAAAATGTTACTTACATTGCCGGAATGTAGCGTATGAAAAATTACTTATGCAAAGCTAAACCCAGCGCGAATCGGCGTTCAAAAAAGCAGCAATGATTACTTTTGTACGCCTTATGGTATACTCCGCGCCCTCAATAATCTCGCCGCGCTTTTGGTTGCGCCAATCACAGAGGAAAAGAGATGAGCACCCCAGATTTTTCTACCGCAGACAATCTTCAGGAACTGGCCCAGGAAGTCACCTGCCTGAAAAGCCTGATTACCCTGATGTTGCAGGCTATGGGCCAGGCGGACGCCGGTCGGGTTATCATTAAAATGGAAAGACAGATTGCTGAAATGGAAGATGAAGCGCAGGCCGCCGTTTTCAGCAATACGGTTAAGCAAATTAAACAAGCTTACCGTCAGTAATATAAAAAACGGCAGCCGGATAAGCGGGCTGCCGTTTTGCTGTCTGACACGCAGAACCTAAGAAAATGTCATATCAGGCCTATCGCCGCCGCATAGCAGGCAATTTGCGTTTTATTGGGCGCATTGAACTTCTTCTGCATATTCTTCTGGTGGAAATTAACGGTGTTTTCGGAAATCGCAAGGATGATAGCAATTTCCGCTGACGTTTTGCCTTCCGCCGTCCACTGCAAAATCTCTTTTTCCCTTTTGCTGAGTTTCATCTCAAGGCAGGCCATTGCCGGGTCTTCGATCCGCGCGAGCGTCATCATGCTCAGCTCTGTTAAATAGTGAAGACGTAGCTCCATTTCGCTGTCAGCAAACGTTTTACCGTTAACCTGAGTACGGGAAACGGAAAGGAAGCCCTGAGTACGGCTTGGCGCCATGACACACTGCGTTATTCCCTTACGAAGCCCGAAATCACGCGCTCTCTGCCACAACTCCTCTGCCGGCGCGGCAAAAAGTTCATCATTCCACTTAAGAAAACCACGCCGGTAATTCTGTGGTTTTAGCACCGGATCGATCGCGAAATAATTTTCCGCCTGATAGTGATCTAACCACGCCTGCGGATAAGTGGAATAAAGCGTTAATCTTGGCCGTGTGAAAGGAACGGGATGCTTAATACAAAGCGCGAAATAATCAAATTCTAATTTTTGCGTTTGCTGGTGTAGCAGGTCGTAAATCTCATCGGCAGTTTCGATTGACTGAAAGCGAGCCAGTATATCCTGTCGCCAGTCAAAAAAATCACTTTCCTTCATGCTGTGCGATTATTCCCCTGCGTTATTAATATTGTCCAATTATGCGAATACAACGTAACATTTCTTTGAAATCATTTGTACACATTATCATTAAACGCAACATGAGAAGGAATCTCTTGCTAAGGTTTATGCGATAAGCAGGAGATAAAAATGTGTAAACCAACAGAGACAGTATCGCTTTATGCCATGCTCTGGCGATCGCTTCACGACCTTTCCCCGCTTCCTGATATTACCTTTACCGCTCCTGGCGCCCTGCCCTCCTGTTATGCGGTGAGCGATCTTGCCGCCGCCAGTCTGGGTTTAGTCGCCGGAACGTTACGCTCGCTCATCGACTCTGCGTCCCTCCCCGTTGTTGATCGCCGGCTGGCCAGCCTGTGGTTTGCCATGAGCCTGCGCCCGCTTAACCGCCCTGCGCCGGCGTTGTGGGATCCTTTCGCTGGCGATTACGCCACGCAGGATGGCTGGATAAGGCTGCACACCAATGCCGCGCATCACCGTCGTGCAATGGAAAGCGTGCTGGGTAAGCCTCTCAACCGGGAGGCGCTAAGCGTTACGGTAAAAGGCTGGCAAAGCGCAACGCTTGAAGAAGCGATTGCTGAGGCGGGCGGCTGCGCAGCGGCGATGCGCAGTGAAGACGAATGGCGAACGCATCCTCAGGGTCTGGCGGTCGCACGCGAACCGCTTTTTCTTCAGCAAACCACGGGTCTTGCGCCTGCCCCCGGCTGGCCTTTGCCTGCCGCGCGACCTTTGCTCGGCATTCGCGTACTGGATTTAACCCGTATTATCGCCGGCCCAGTCGCCACCCGGCTACTGGCGGGCCTTGGCGCGCAGGTGCTGCGTATTGACCCGCCAGACTGGGCCGAACCGACGCTGGAAGAAGAGATAACGCCAGGCAAGCGTTGCGCGCGGCTTGATCTGAAAAGTGAAGCAGGCAAAGCGCAACTGCGCGAGCTACTGGCTAAAGCCGATGTGGTGGTGCATGGCTACCGCGCCGATGCGCTGGCGACGCTCGGTTTTGATGAAGAAACGCGCAGCGCGCTGGCGCCGGGCCTGGTGGATGTCTCGCTGAACGCCTGGGGCTGGAGCGGCCCGTGGCGCAACCGTCGGGGTTTCGACAGCCTGGTTCAGATGGCCTGCGGAATAGCTCATGCGGGCATGTTGTGGCGAGGCGGCGACAAGCCCACCCCGCTGCCGGTGCAGGCGCTTGACCACGCGACGGGCTACCTGATGGCGGCTGCCGTGTTGAAAGGGCTTTACCACCGGCTGCATCATCAACAGGGTTACCAGGCGCGGTTGTCGCTTGCGCGAACCGCCGCATTATTGATGGCTTTTCCTCAACCACCTCAGGAAGTATTCGCTCCGCGAAGCCGCCATGATGAAATGCCTTATTACGAGTGGTCTTCGTTCGGACTCGGTGCGCGTCTTAAACCGCCGCTATGGCTTTCAGGGACGCCGCTTGCCTGGGCGAGGGCGCCTTCGCCCTGTGGCAGCGATAAAGCAAGATGGGAATAGACAGCGGCGGCGCCTGTGAAAACGTGAACAGATACCCGGCGCTGGCCCATTTCCCCTCCCGGGAAAGGGAAAAGCGCTCAGCGCCGAAACGCCTGCTTAGGGCGTTTTAGTCTGACACCGGCTAAACGCCGGTATCAGGCGAACAACATCAGGCGTTTAGAAATTTTTCGAGGAACTGGCGGGTGCGCGGTTGCTGCGGGTTAGCAAACAACGTCTTCGCTGGCCCCTGCTCCACGATGCGTCCTTGATCCATAAAAATGGCGCGATCCGCCACGTCGCGGGCAAAGCTCATCTCATGGGTGACGATGACCATGGTGCGCTTCTCCTGCGCCAGCTGACGGATAGTATTAAGCACTTCGCCCACCAGTTCAGGATCCAGCGCTGAAGTGGGTTCATCGAAGAGAATGACATCCGGGCGCATCGCCAGCGCTCGCGCTATCGCCACGCGCTGCTGCTGCCCACCGGAAAGCCGCTTAGGATAACTGGACTCTTTTCCCGTCAGCCCGACTTTCGCCAGCAGCTCACGCGCCCGGGCGGCGGCCTCGGCTTTTGGTTCGCCCTTAACGATAACCGGCCCTTCAATAATGTTTTCCAGCACCGTGCGGTGAGGAAAAAGGTTAAAGCTCTGGAACACAAAACCAACATGCTGGCGCAACCGGCGCACCAGCGCCTTTTGCTGGCTCATCGGCTTACCGGCGTCGATAACGATTTCGCCTACTTTGATTGTGCCGCTGTCAGGCTGCTCGAGCAGATTAATGCTGCGCAGCAAGGTGGTTTTACCTGAGCCGCTCGGCCCGATGATCGCCACGACTTCACCCTCGTTAACCTCCAGGTCAATGCCGTGCAGCACCGTCTGGCCGTGAAACGCTTTCACCAGATTTTTGACATCAATCGCACTCATTTCGGGTCACGCTCCTGGCGGTTCAGCTGGTTTTCGAAATAGTTTTGCAGCGCGGAAAGCACGGTCGCCATCACCCAGTAAATCAGCGACGCGGCCAGATACATCGTAAAGACTTCCAGCGTGCGCGACGTTATCAGCTGCGCCTGGCGGAACAGCTCCGGCACCTGAATGGTGGCGGCGAGCGAGGTGTCTTTTACAAGGCTGATGAAACTGTTGCTGAGCGGCGGCAACGCCACGCGCGCCGCCTGCGGCAGGATTGCGCGGCGCAGCGTCTGCCACGGCGTCATGCCAATACTCGCCGCCGCTTCCCACTGCCCTTTGTCGATAGAGGAGATCGCCGCGCGCAGGGTTTCGGAGGTATAAGCCGCAGTGTTTAGCGAAAGGCCAATCATCGCCGCCGGGATCGGGTCGAGTTCAATGCCGAACTGCGGCAGGCCGTAGTAGATCATAAAGAGCTGGGCGATAAGCGGCGTGCCGCGGAAAATCGAAATATAAAAGCGCGCCAGCCAGGAGACCGGCCAGAAGTGAGACAGGCGCATAAGCGCCAGCACAAAACCGAGCACCAGGCCGAAAAACATGCCGCCGATACTAAGCTGTAGCGTAAAGACCGCGCCCCGCAGCAAAAAGGGCGCGGAGTCGATCACCAGTTGAATACTTTCTTGCATTATATAAATAGCACCCTGGGTTATCAGATATGCGGATGATAGGCGAAAAGCGCCGGCGCCCCGCCCGTATGCACAAAGAGAATGGGACCGTTATCTTTAAAGCGCTGCTGCTCAATGCCGTCAATCAGCCCCGCCATCGCCTTGCCGGTGTAAACCGGGTCGAGCAGAATACCTTCAAGGCGGGCCAGCAGTTTCACCGCCTCCATGCCTTCGTCGTTCGGCACGCCGTAGGCTGGCGCAAAGTAGTCGTCCCATAAAATAATGTCGGCATGGGCTTCCAGCTCCAGCGTTTGCGCCACCGCCTGTTGCAGGGCCAGCACTTTAGGCTTTTGCTGCTCAACGGTGCGTGAAACCGTTACGCCAACCAGTTCCACTTCGGGCATCAGCTGTTCCAGCCCCACCGCAAGCCCGGCATGCGTGCCGGCGCTGCCGGAGGCGACGACGACAGATGAGAGGTCGACCGCGCCTTCACACTGCTGCGCGATTTCCAGCGCGCTTTCCACATAACCAAGCGCGCCCAGCGCGTTTGAGCCGCCCACCGGAATGACGTAAGGCCGAAAGCCCTGCGCTTCCACGCGGGTTGCGAGCGCTTCAAGCTGCGCGTCCGGGTCGGTCAGCGCATCGCACATTTCAGTTTGCGCGTTGAAGAGGTCCAGCAGCAGACGGTTGCCATTGCTGAGGTAGTTTTCAGCACGCGTGCCCATCGGGTTTTCCAGCAGCGCCACGCAGTTAAGCCCAAGCTTCGCCGCCACGGCCGCCGTCTGGCGCACATGGTTAGACTGAATGGCGCCCGCGGTAATCAGCGTGTCCGCGCCTTCGCGCAGCGCTTCGGCGGCGAGAAATTCCAGTTTGCGCAGCTTATTGCCGCCCATCGCCACCGGCGTGACGTCATCGCGCTTGATGTAAATTTCGCGGCCCAGGTAGTCAGACAGGCGCGGCAGGTATTCAAGCGGCGTCGGCGCGCCAATCAGTTCCAGACGCGCAAAGCGGGTCAAATTTTGCAAAGACATACAGCCTCCGGTTGCCGTTTCAGAAAGGGCGTAACGTTTTATTATGCATCACCCGGCGCGAGCCCGGCTAAATACAATAAAAAAAGGTGCTGAAATCAGCACCTTTTTTCGCTAAAACGCCGCTTATTTGGTTACATCAGCGCCAAACCACTTTTCGGAAAGCTGCTTGAGCGAGCCATCCTGCTGCATATCCGCAATCGCCTTGTTGATGGCGTTCAGCAGATCGTCATTGCCTTTGCGCAGCGCCACGCCTGCTTCCTGACGGGAGAACGGTTCGCCCGCCGCCGCCAGCGTGTTGTTGGTTTTCTTCACCAGATCCAGCGCCGCCAGACGGTCAACCAGAATGGCGTCGATACGGCCTACGCGCAGATCCTGATACTTGGTCGGATCGTCGTCATAGGTACGAATGTCCACGCCCTGCACATTCTGGCGCAGCCACTCTTCGTAGTTAGTGCCAAGGCCTACGCCCACTTTTTTGCCCTTCAGCGATTCCGCATTGGTAATGCTGCCGGCATTCTCTTTCTTCACCAGCGCCTGGATACCGGAAACGGTATAAGGGGTGGAGAAATCATACTTTTTCTTACGCTCGTCGGAGATGGTGACCTGGTTTATCACCACGTCGATGCGTTTAGAGTCGAGCGACGCAAGCATGCCGTCCCATTTGGTCGGCTTCAACGACGCTTTCACGCCAAGATGTTTCGCCAGCTCCTCGGCAAACTCGACCTCAAAGCCGGTCAGCTTGCCGTCGTCGCCCTGGTAGCTGAACGGCGGATAGGTGCCTTCCAGCCCTACCAGCAGCGTGCCGCGCTCTTTGACTTTATTCAGCAGATTTTCCGCAGCGTAAGTTTTCACGCTCATGCCCGCAACCAGCGCTACCGCCATGACGCCCATCAGCGCCTGGCGGCCAAAAGTAGCTAATTTCATATTTCCCCCAAGAGTCAAAACGTTAAGCCGCAGTGTAAATAGTTTCGCAGTGAAAGCAAAATCCACTCCGCTACAACTTATTCTTTTTTAATATATATCACATGCTGGCTGGACGACGGGTTTATGCGCGGGAGGAAAAGATTTTTGCGCCAGATACTGGGCATACTTGCGCAGCGCGATGCGGTAGTTGTTGGTGCTGGTAAGCGGCAGCCACATTTCAAGCCGGGCGTCGATATCGCCCTGCTTCGCCAGCTCTTGCGGCACCTGTTTTTGCGACAGATGCGCGCCCAGACGGCGCAGGCGAACCACATATTCGCGGATCGTGCCGTGGCTCATGTCGGTTTGTTCGAAAAGGTACTGCTTGAAGCCGATGATATCGAAGTAGTTGCTCTGCTCTTTGCAGTGCAAATCGCCGCAGAAGCGGCAAAGCGCCACCCATGCCTGGCGCTCTTCTTCCCAGGCCGCTTCGTCCATCAGGGTATCGAGCTGGGCGATAGCGATTTTGTTGACTATCTCGCCCTGGCGGACCAGGGTGATGCGATCAAGCAGCTTATGGCAGTGCGCGCAATGGGTTTGCGCGTGTTTGAAATCTTTCAGGTAGCGGCTCAAAGGCCGTCTTTTTAGTTGCTGCACCGTCATGATAACTCCTCATTAAATGCTGTGTGTGGCGTTACCGGCAGGTGAGCAACTCAACCTAAAGCTTACCCAGCCGGGTGCGCAGACGTTTAATAGCCTGGCTGTGCAGCTGGCTCACCCGCGACTCTCCCACTTCCAGCACCGCGCCAATCTCTTTGAGATTGAGCTCTTCCTGGTAGTAGAGCGTCAGCACCAGCTGTTCGCGCTCCGGCAGCGATTCGATCGCTTCCATGACGCGATGACGAAGATTGCTCTCCATCAACTGCTGCAACGGGTTTTCATTCTGGTGCTCGTCGGTGACCAGCTCGATGCTGTCGCCATGCTCCTCCCGCCACTCGTCGTAGGAAAAAAGCTGGCTGTTATTGGTATCGAGCAGCATCTGCCGGTACTCTTCGAGCGGGATATCCAGGCGCTGCGCCACTTCGGTTTCCGTCGCGTTGCGTCCCAGTTCCTGTTCCAGTTGGCCTATCGCCTGCGCCACTTCGCGCGCGTTGCGTCGGACGCTGCGCGGTACCCAGTCACGGCTGCGCAGTTCATCCAGCATCGCGCCACGAATACGCTGCACTGCGTAAGTGGTAAATGCCGTTCCTTGCAGGGCGTCGTAGCGTTCGACCGCGTTCAACAGGCCAATACCGCCCGCCTGAAGCAGATCGTCCAGTTCCACGCTCGCCGGCAGCCGCACCTGAAGGCGCAATGCTTCGTGACGCACCAGCGGCACATAACGCTGCCACAGCGAGTGTTTATCCATTACACCTTCAGCGGTATACATTGAATTCACGATAAACAGCCCTGCGTTAATTGAGTTATCGGCACGATTATCCGTTTCTGGAGGGGTTTTTAATGGGTGGAATAGTGGGTGAAATAAGGGGTTATTTCAGGTTTACCTTAGGGTCATAACGAAAAAACCCCGCCGGAGCGGGGTTTGGGTCAGGTGAAGGCGATTAGCCTTGCAGCAGAGACAGAACCTGCTGCGGAACCTGGTTGGCTTTCGCCAGCACGGAGTTACCCGCCTGCTGAATGATCTGCGCTTTAGACATGTTCGACACTTCGGTCGCATAGTCGGCGTCCTGAATACGGGACTGCGCTTCGGTCAGGTTGGTGGTGGTGTTGTTCAGGTTGGTGATAGCGGAATCCAGACGGTTCTGCACCGCACCCAGAGAAGAGCGGAATTCATCAACGGAAGCAATCGCCGCATCCAGCGCTTTCAGCGGATCTTTGGTCGTGCCGGTACCGGTTTCTTTCAGCTCAGCGCCGCCGCTGGTTTTGCCGGTTTGCAGGTTAGCGCCGTCCAGGTCAGCAGAAGCGTAGGTCTTCGCAGTAGCGCCAGTGCCTACGGTCACGATTTCAGTTTTACCGTCGTTACCGCCCAGGGTCACAGCAGCTTTAGCCGTAGCGCCAGTAGAATCGGTGTAAGACACAGATTTAGCAGTGAAGGTCGCGTCGTTAGTACCGTCATAGTCGGTCGCGTACAGCGTATCGCCTTTCTTCAGCGCGTAACCCGCGTCGGTTTGGTTACCAGCAGAATCGGTAGAGGTCAGTTTAACCAGAGATACGTTGGCAGCATTCGCGTCAGTCACACCCGCAGCAACCAGGCTTGCAACCGCATCAGTGTTATCAATAGAAGAACCAGCGGTCTGTACTTTATCTTCAGCAGCAGCGGTCGCCGGAACGCTTGCCAGTTTAGCGCCAGCGATAGTCGCGGTGCCATCAGCAGCAACGTTCAGCTCGTAATCACCGTTGTTAGCCGTGTTGGTCGCGCCAGATACGGTACCGTAGTATTTACCGGTGGTGTTATCAAATTTAACGGTTGCTGCATCGACGGTTGCGGTAGAGTCTGCCGTGGTGCCGTCGGCTTCGAACAGGCCGGTAGTGCCAGCCGCAATATCAGCGATATCCGTAGAAGAATCAGAGTAAGTCGTCGTGCCAGTTACCGCAGCAGAGGTGATGGTCGGAGACTTCTCAACGTTGAAGCCAGACAGGCCCAGAGTAGAGGAGTCAATCTGCTTCAGGTCGATGGTGATGGTCTGGCCGTCGTTGGCGCCAACCTGGATGTTCATTTTACCGTCTTTCGCCAGCACGTTCACGCCGTTGAACTGAGTCTGACCAGATACGCGGTCAATTTCGTCCAGACGGGATTTAATTTCGTCCTGGATAGAGCTCAGGTCGGAATCAGAGTTGGTGCCGTTCTGTGCCTGTACGGTCAGTTCACGGATACGCTGTAAGTTGTTGTTGATTTCAGACAGCGCACCCTCAGTGGTCTGAGCAACGGAGATACCGTCATTGGCGTTACGAGCAGCCTGGGTCAGGCCCTTGATGTTAGAAGTAAAGCGGTTAGCAATCGCCTGGCCAGCAGCGTCGTCTTTGGCGCTGTTGATGCGCAGACCGGATGACAGACGCTCAATCGCGGTAGACATCGCGGACTGGTTTTTGTTGATGTTGTTCTGAGTGATCAGCGAGAGGCTGTTGGTATTAATGACTTGTGCCATGATTTTAGGTTCCTGTAATTCAACTTTATGATTACGTTATGGGCTTCAACCCGTCGGCTTCATCGCCGTCAAACCTGTTATCGTCGCCTTCAGGAAGACCTTTAATCTTTTTTTCAATCCAGGCACAATTTTTTAGCCGCCGAATTACTCTTTTCTCTCCCGCTTATTCCGCCCATTAGTTATCCGAAATTAATCGTAAACTTTGCGCTTTCCTGGCCGATAACCCCGGTATTCAAACTACGTGTCGATCATATAAGGAATTCACATGGCGAGTATCTCTACATTGGGTGTTGGTTCAGGCCTGGACTTAAGCAGCATTCTTGATAGCCTGGAGACGGCCGAAAAGGCGGCGTTAACCCCTATTTCGACCCAGCAGACGTCTTATACCGCCAAACTCAGCGCTTACGGCACGTTAAAGAGCGCGCTGGAAACCTTCCAGACGGCGAACACCGCCCTTAATAAGGCAGACCTGTTCAGCGCCACGTCCACCAGCAGCAGCTCTACCGCCTTTAGCGCAACCACCAGCGGCGGCGCGGTGGCGGGGAAATACACCATCAGCGTGTCGCAGCTGGCGCAGGCGCAGACGCTGACCACCCGCAGCACGCAGTCCGACAGCAAAACCGCTATCGCTACCACCGACAGCACTATCACTATTCAGCAGGGCGGCGATAAAGACCCGGTCACGATTGACATCAGCGCAGCGAACTCCTCGCTTTCCGGCATTCGCGATGCGATCAACAACGCCAAAGCGGGCGTGACCGCCAGCGTTATTAATGTGGGCAACGGCCAGTACCGTTTATCCGTCACCGCCAATGACACCGGCAGCGACAACGCCATGACGCTGAGCGTGTCGGGCGACAGCGCGCTGCAAAGCTTTATGGGCTACAACGGCACCAGTACTGACGCCAGCAACGGCATGCAGGAGAGCGTGACCGCGCAAAACGCAAAGCTGAAAGTTAACAACGTCGATATTGAAAACAGTAGCAACACCATCAGCGACGCGCTGGAAAACATCACCCTGACGCTGAACGACGTCACCACAGGCAACCAGACGCTGACCATTAAAAGCGACACGTCAAAAGCGGAAAGCGCCGTCAGCGACTGGGTGGATGCCTATAACACCTTGCAGGACACCTTCTCTTCTTTAACCAAATACACCGCCGTCGATGTCGGGTCTGACGCTCAGGACACTAGCAACGGCGCCCTGCTTGGCGACAGCACCCTGCGCACCCTTCAGACGCAGTTGAAAAGTATGCTGACCAACTCGTCGAGCAGCTCAACCTACAAAACGCTGGCGCAGATTGGTGTCACCACTGACCCTTCCACCGGCAAGCTGGAGCTGGACTCCGATACCTTAAAAACAGCGCTGACTAAAGACGCGGACGGCGTAAAGGAGATGCTGGTTGGCGACGGTAAAACCACCGGCACCACTACCCGGATCGCCACCAACCTGACCAGCTGGCTCTCCAGCACCGGCATCATTCAGGCGGCAAAAGATGGCGTCAGCAAGACCCTCAACAACCTGACCGAGCAGTACAACAAGGTCAGCGACCGCATCGACAGCATGGTGGCGCGCTATAAAGAGCAGTTTACCCAGCTTGACGTGATGATGAACTCGCTGAACTCCACCAGCAGCTACCTGACCCAGCAGTTCGAAAACAACAGCGACGACTAATTACTGAGAGGAAAACATGTACGGCGCAAAAGGCACTCAAGCCTACGCAAAAATTGGTATTGAAAGCGCGGTAATGAGCGCCAGCCAGGATCAACTGGTCACGATGCTTTTCGACGGCGCGCTCAGCGCGCTGGTTCGCGCTCGCCTCTTTTTGCAGGACGGCAACCACGAAGGCAAAGGGCTTTCCCTTTCCAAAGCTATCAACATCATTGAAAACGGGCTCAAACAGGGGCTGGACGAAGCCAGCGGCGATGAGCTGACCATCAACCTGCTGTCGCTTTACGCCTATATGGTCAGACGCCTGCTACAGGCAAACCTGCATAACGACGCAAACGCGATTGAGGAAGTGGAGGGTCTGCTGCGCAACATCGCCGACGCCTGGAAAGAAGCGGCCCAGTCCACCAAGCTGATTCAGGATCTTGTCTAATGATTACCGCGCCGCAACTGCTCACCATTTATCAACAGTTACTTGAACTTAGCCAGACCATGCTGCGTCTGGCCGCCGAAGGGCAATGGGATGACCTGATTGCCAAAGAGATGGAGTATGTCAGTGCGGTGCAGAAACTGGCACGTGCGACGCAAGAGGCCCAGCCGCCTTCTCATATTCAGGAGCAACTGCGTCCCGTGCTGCGCCATGTCCTTGAAAATGAACGTGAAGTGAAAGCCCTTTTACAGGCGCGTATGAACGAACTGGCGAAGCTGCTGGGACAGAATTCGCGTCAGAAGTCAGTGCTCGCCGCCTACACCCGCCAGGGAGGAAACGTGCTGTTGCCGAACGACTCTTCAGAAGCAAATCAGTAAAAGGTGGACGGCGCTTCGCTGACCCAACGCGGGCAGCAAAGCGCCACCCGCCCTCTTCTCGTTAACATATCAACGCAACCTTTGTCACCTGTCGCTGCGCATTAAGGCAGCGGCGTGGCAAGCGGGCTTTTCGCCAGCACCTCCGCGCATTCCGCAGTCGGGCGCGCCACGCGTTTAAGCGTCATGCCTGCGTATTCCAGCGTATCGCCTGCCCGCTCAAGGTCATAAACTTCCTGTTTTACCGTCACGTTGTAGAGGTCGCCGCCCCGCTGCATCAGCTTGCCGGGCAGCGCAATAACGCGTTGCCACTGGCGGCAATCCAGCGTATCGCCCTGTGCGGTGACCACCAGGCTTGCTATCGCCTGCGGGCTTACCAGTTCGCTTTGCGGCCCCTGGCTTTGCCAGTAACCCGCAAGCCCTGCGGGCGCGGGCGCTTTAACAACCTCATTATAATCACTCACCTGCACACAACCCGATAAAGCCAGCCATGCGGTTAACAGCATCAATTTTTTCATTCGTTTTTCCTCCCTGCGAAGAAAAAGGAGTGTGGCATTAAAGCCGTAAGCTCGCCAGCATTACTCCGGAGCGCCGCAAAAATTGATCGAGACGAAGTTTTCGCTTTTTTTCGCTGGGCATCGCGCTTGCGGGGAGTACTATCTCGACTCCTTGCGCCCGCCCGGGCGCGTTTTAGTTCCGTCTGAGTTCAGAGGCTAAAGTTTCATGTCATGGCAATACTTTAAACAACACTATCTCATTACGTTCTGGTCTCCTTTTCCCGCCGTTATCGCAGCAGGTATTCTTTCCACTTATTATTTCGGTCTCACCGGCACCTTCTGGGCCGTGACCGGCGAATTTACCCGCTGGGGCGGACAGCTGTTGCAACTGATGGGCGTACAGGCGCAGACGTGGGGATACTTTAAGCTTATCCACCTTGAGGGAACGCCCCTCACCCGCATCGACGGGCGGATGATTATCGGCATGTTCGCTGGCTGTTTCGCCGCCGCGCTCTGGGCGAACAACGTGAAGCTGCGCCTGCCGCAGCATCGTATCCGTATTATCCAGGCGGTAGCCGGCGGCATTATTGCAGGCTTTGGCGCCCGTCTTGCCATGGGGTGTAACCTGGCGGCCTTTTTCACCGGCATTCCGCAGTTCTCTCTCCACGCCTGGTTTTTCGCTATTGCTACCGCCATCGGCTCCTGGGCGGGCGCCCGCTTTACGCTGCTGCCGATGTTCCGTATTCCGGTGAAGCTGCAAAAGGTCTCCAGCGCCTCGCCGCTCACCCAGAATCCTGCGCAGGCGCGCCGCCGTTTTCGTCTCGGCATGCTGGTGTTTATCGGCGCCGTTGGCTGGGCGCTGCTTACCGCCATGCAGATGCCGAAACTGGGGCTGGCGATGCTTTTTGGGGTTGGTTTTGGGCTGCTGATTGAACGCGCGCAAATCTGCTTTACCTCGGCGTTTCGCGATATGTGGATAACCGGGCGCACCCATATGGCGAAGGCGATTATCTTCGGCATGGCGGCGAGCGCCATCGGCATCTTTAGCTATGTGCAGCTTGGCGCGGAGCCGAAGATCATGTGGGCCGGGCCTAACGCCGCGATCGGCGGGCTGCTTTTCGGCTTTGGCATCGTGCTGGCGGGCGGCTGCGAAACCGGCTGGATGTACCGCGCCGTGGAAGGCCAGGTGCATTACTGGTGGGTGGGCCTTGGCAACGTCATTGGCTCCACGCTTCTGGCTTATTTCTGGGACGATATCTCCCCGGCGCTTGCCACCCGCTGGGATAAGGTGAATCTGCTTACCGCTTTCGGCCCGCTCGGCGGCCTGCTGGTCACCTACCTGTTGCTGCTCGCCGCGCTGCTTTTTGTGATCGCCTGGGAAAAACGCTTTTTCCGCGCGGCCCGTACTGTCGCTTCGCAACCTGTTAAGGAGAGCGTATGAAAAATTGGGTTCCTGATTACCGGCTCGATATGGTCGGCGAGCCGTGTCCTTACCCGGCGGTCGCTACCCTTGAAGCCATGCCGCAGCTCAGGAAAGGGGAAATTCTTGAAGTCGTGAGCGATTGCCCCCAGTCAATCAACAACATTCCGCTTGATGCCCGCAACCACGGCTATACGGTGCTGGATATTCAGCAAGACGGGCCAACCATCCGCTACCTGATCCAGCGTTAACGCCCTCCCGGCCCTGCTTCGCGCAGGGCCACGCATTTTGTGCCCTATACTTAATCATTATTTCTGCTTTAAGGAGACGGCCATGTGCGGACGATTCGCGCAAACGCGAAGCCGGGAAGAATACCTTGCCCCTTTCACCGAGAATTTTGAACGCGATATTCCCTGGGACCCGGAGCCGCTCGCCCACTACAACGTTGCCCCGCGCAGCCGCGTTTTGCTGCTCAGCATGGATGAAAACGATACGCTGCATTTAGAACCCGTGGTCTGGGGTTACGCCCCGGAGTGGTGGCATAAAGCGCCGCTGATTAACGCCCGCGTGGAAACCGCCTCGCAAAGCCGGATGTTTAAACCGCTGTGGCAGAACGGCCGGGCCATTGTTTTCGCTGATGGCTGGTATGAATGGCAGCGCGTAGGCGATAAAAAGCAGCCCTACTTTATCTATCGCGAGGATAAAGCGCCGCTCTGTTTCGCTGCGATTGGCAAAACGCCGTTTGATGCCAACAGTGAAGCCGAAGGATTTGTCATCGTCACCGCTGCCGCAGATGCAGGGCTGGTGGATATCCACGATCGTCGTCCGCTGGTGTTAACGCCCGAAGCGGCCCTTGCCTGGCTGCACCCCGACACATCCGCTAAGCGGGCGGATGAGCTTGCCCATGAAGGCGCGCTGCCTGCCGACGCTTTCGCCTGGCATCCGGTAACAAGAGCGGTGGGGAATGTAAAAAACCAGGGGCCTGAATTAGTGGAGCCGGTAGATAAACCCCATTCTTAGGTTTTTTTCTGCGGGCGGCCGCTTATATTTACTTATTGATATGTAAAAGGTTAGCGGCGGCCAACTCCTTTAGATCGTGAATAAGGGCATAGCCTTAATCTGTATTTCATTTTTCGCGCTTTGCTTTTTACCGCCCTTCGCTACGCTATTACTATCCTGGTTCCTCTGCACGCCTTAGCGCCTGTAAGCGAGAAAAAAATGTACGCTCTTGCAGCTTATCTGCTGTTTATGGCTGCCGCTCTGTTGCCGTTCTGGCTGGCCTCTTATAAAAAATCCACTTTACTGGCTGATTCAGAATATCGCGATCCGGGTTCTAACCATATTAATGCGCTGCGAGGCCTTGCGGCGTTGCTGGTAGCGCTACACCATTCGGTCTTTGCTTATAACTATTATCATCAGGGAAGCTGGTCGCTGAGCGAAGGGAATCATTTCTTTTCAGCAGAGAATGACTACCCGTTAATTTTGCTGGCCTCATTTGGCTATGTGCCGGTCATGCTTTTTTTTATGATAACAGGTTACCTTTTCGGCAATCACGGCATTAAAAATAACGGCATCAACATTCCGCTTTTTTATTACAAGCGGTTTGCCCGCATCGTTCCGCAATACCTTTTTGTCCTGGTGGCGGTGCTCTTTGTTTCCTTTGCCATGGGGCTTAAGCCGTCGACAACGCTTGCGGAGATCCTGCGTTTTATCGTCTCCTGGCTAACGTTTGGTTTTGTGGAGCCGGTGTCGTTCACCCCTGTTTATCGGGGTTCGCTGATTGTCGCCGGCGTTATCTGGACGCTGGCTTATGAGTGGATGTTTTACCTCGCCTTCCCGGCCATCATTGCTTTTATTTGTCTTTTTCGAAATAAAGTCGCCTGCCTGGCCGTGGCGATTATAACGATAGCCGCCGTTTGTAAGCTGGGTGTCATTAACGAGAAAAACGCTACGCTTGCGCTCTGTTTTGGCTTTGGCATTCTGGCCGCGCTGCTGCATGAATATTACCCGGCGCTAAAAAAGGTGCTGGTGAACAAGCTCTTTGTCTTATTCGCCATCGCTTCGGTGGTGATTATGGTCTGGGGATTGAAATATAAGGCCTACAGTATTTACAGCGCGCCGATGCTGTTTCCACTTTTTATTTCGGTCGCTTCCGGCGCGTCGCTACTGGGCTTATTAAAGTTTATGCCGTTAAGACTGGCAGGCACCGCCAGCTACAGCATCTATTTGCTGCATGGCGTTGTCTATGCCTGCATTTTCACCTGGACGCATCTGAGCTTTATACCGGGCGTAATCATCAGCCTGCTGATTACCGCATCCGTCAGCATGCTGACTTACCGGTGGGTCGAGCGCCCCTTTATTAAACAGAGTAAAAAATTGGTTTATGTGTTTACGCCTGCAAATGCAAAAGAATGAGGAGTTTTACCCTTCAGCCAGCACGAAAAGCTGGCTGAATTAAAGCCGGGAAACTAGACCTGCATGTTCATAATATCCTGGTAGGCCGCAACCAGCTTATTGCGTACCTGGATACCCATTTGCAGCGACACGGATGATTTTTGCAAATCAACCATAACGTCATTAAGCGCAACGCCCGGTTTGCCTATGGCGAAGTTTTCCGCCTGGGCGCGCGCGGCGTTTTGCGTTTCGCTAATGCGCCCCAGCGCCGCCTGCAACTCACCAGCAAAACTCACGCCCTGCGGGGCTTGCGTCGCCTCGTTGCGTGCGGTTAGCGCGGTGGCCTGCAACTGCTGAAGCACACCTTCAATGCCCTGAATGGCCATGTTATCCCCATCGGATTAATCTGAATGGCGGCAAGCGTAACACTTTGTCAATAAGATAAAGGCGTTAAATAGGAGCAAAAAACCCGGCTAATTGGCCCATAGAAAATCCTGTAAAAGCAAATAATGACATCGCCATCTTTGTGGAACTTTTGTCGTGCTTGCCGACCCGGGAGTCCGTTTTGCTTCATTACACGTCTTATTCTGTTAACGCTGAGCCGCGAGGTGAGCAATGACCGCTGCCACTGCTCAAACGCCACAAAATAAAGCCGGCGAATGGCTGAACCGCTTACGCGCTAACCCGAAAATCCCGTTGATGGTGGCCGCTGCCGCTACAGTGGCGATTATCGTCGCTATGGTGCTTTGGGCAAAAAGCCCGGATTACCGCGTGCTTTACAGTAATCTTAGCGATCAGGATGGCGGCGCCATCGTGACCCAGCTTACCCAAATGAATGTTCCCTATCGTTTCTCCGATAACGGCAGCGCCATTATGGTGCCAGCGGAAAACGTTCATGAACTGCGCCTGCGTCTCGCCCAGCAGGGTCTGCCAAAAGGCGGCGCGGTGGGCTTTGAGCTGCTTGACCAGGAAAAATTCGGCATCAGCCAGTTCAGCGAGCAGGTTAACTACCAGCGCGCGCTGGAAGGCGAACTCGCTCGCACGATTGAAACCTTAGGCCCGGTGAAGAGCGCCCGCGTGCACCTCGCCATGCCAAAACCTTCTCTTTTCGTGCGCGAACAAAAACTGCCTTCCGCTTCCGTAACCCTGAATCTTGAACCCGGTCGCGCGCTGGATGAAGGCCAGATCAGCGCCGTTGTGCATATGGTTTCCAGTTCGGTGGCAGGCCTGCCGCCGGGCAACGTCACGCTTGTGGATCAGGGCGGTCATCTGCTGACCCAATCCAACACTGCCGGTCGCGACCTTAACGATGCGCAGCTTAAATTTGCAAGCGATGTGGAAAGCCGTATCCAGCGCCGCATCGAAGCCATTCTTGGTCCGATCGTTGGCAGCGGCAACGTACATGCGCAGGTTACCGCGCAGCTTGATTTCGCCAATAAAGAGCAGACCGAAGAGCAATATCACCCGAACGGCGACCCGGCTCAGGCGGCGGTACGTTCGCGCCAGCTGAATACCAGCGAGCAGATCGGCGGCGCTTACCCGGGCGGCGTGCCTGGCGCGCTCTCTAATCAGCCTGCGCCAGCTAACAATGCGCCGATAGACGCGCCTCAGGCGCAAAATAATGGGCAGGCCAACGGCCAGAACGGTCAGAACAACCCGCAGCGCGCGCAAACCACCAGTACGGCAGCGAACAGCGGCCCGCGCAATACTCAGCACGACGAAACCACTAACTACGAAGTGGACCGCACGATTCGCCATACCAAAATGAACGTGGGCGATATTCAGCGTCTTTCCGTGGCTGTGGTGGTCAACTATCGCCAGCTGGCGGATGGCAAACCGCTGCCGCTGACGGCAGACCAGCTTAAGCAGATTGAAGATTTGACGCGCGAAGCGATGGGTTACTCCGAAAAGCGTGGCGATACCCTGAACGTGGTTAACTCGCCGTTTACCGCAACGGAAGAAACCGGCGGCGAACTGCCGTTCTGGCAACAACAGTCGTTTATCGACCAGATGCTTTCCGCAGGTCGCTGGCTGCTGGTGCTGATTGTCGCGTGGCTGCTGTGGCGCAAAGCGGTGCGCCCGCAAATTCAGCGCCGCGCCGAAGAAGCCAAAGCAGCACAGGAAATGGCGCAGCAGCGTAAAGAGATGGAAGAAGCGGTGGAAGTTCACCTTAGCAAAGATGAACAGACCCAGCAGCGCCGTAATAACCAGCGTCTGAGCGCCGAAGTAATGAGCCAGCGCATCCGCGAAATGTCCGATAACGATCCGCGCGTCGTCGCGCTGGTTATCCGCCAATGGATGAGTAACGAACTATGAGTAACCTGACCGGCACCGATAAAAGCGCCATTTTGCTGATGACCATTGGTGAAGATCGCGCGGCGGAAGTGTTCAAACACCTCGCCCCGCGCGAAGTGCAGCACCTGAGTGCGGCGATGGCGAACTTAAAGCAGATCTCCAACAAGCAGCTAACGGAAGTTCTGGCGGAGTTTGAACAAGAGGCGGAGCAGTTTGCTGCGCTCAGCGTCAACGCCAACGACTATCTGCGTTCGGTCCTGGTCAAAGCGCTGGGCGAAGAGCGTGCGGCAAGCCTGCTGGAAGATATTCTCGATACCAAAGAGACCACCAGCGGCATCGAAACGCTCAACTTCATGGAGCCGCAGAGCGCCGCCGACCTTATTCGCGACGAACATCCGCAGATCATCGCCACCATTCTTGTGCACCTCAAGCGTTCGCAGGCGGCGGATATCCTTGCGCTGTTCGATGAACGCCTGCGCCACGATGTCATGCTGCGTATCGCCACGTTTGGCGGCGTACAGCCAGCGGCGCTGGCGGAGCTGACCGAAGTGCTCAACAACCTGCTCGACGGCCAGAACCTCAAGCGCAGCAAGATGGGCGGCGTGAGAACCGCGGCGGAAATCATCAACCTGATGAAAACGCAGCAGGAAGAAGCCGTTATTACGGCGGTACGCGAGTTCGACGGCGAGCTGGCGCAAAAAATCATCGACGAAATGTTCCTGTTCGAAAACCTGGTGGAAGTGGACGACCGTTCCATCCAGCGTCTGTTGCAGGAAGTGGAGTCCGAATCTCTGCTTATCGCCCTCAAAGGCGCCGAGCAGCCGCTGCGCGAGAAATTCCTGCGCAACATGTCGCAGCGTGCGGCCGATATTCTGCGCGACGACCTCGCCAACCGCGGCCCGGTACGTCTGTCGCAGGTGGAAAACGAACAGAAAGCCATTCTGCTTATCGTCCGTCGTCTGGCGGAAACCGGCGAGATGGTGATTGGCAGCGGCGAGGATACCTATGTCTAATCAGCCTCTCTGGAAGCGGTGGATGCCGGATGATCTGCTGCCGCCAGCCGCTCCGCTGGATTTAACCCGCTTCGTCGAAGCTGACGAGGCGCCTGAGGCGGACAACCCTCTGCTCCAGGAGCAGCAACGTCAGCAGGCGCTGGCGATGGTGCAGGCACAGGCTCACGAGCAGGGTTACAACGCCGGTCTCGCCGAAGGTCGCCAGCAGGGGTTTGAACAGGGGCGTCAGGAAGGCTATGCCAAAGGCATGGAGCAAGGGCTTAACGAGGCGCGCCAGCAGCAGGCGCCTCACCATGCCCGCATGCAGCAACTGGTCAGCGAATTTCAGCACACCCTGGACGCGCTCGACAGCGTTATCGCCTCGCGTCTGATGCAGATGGCGCTGGAGGCGGCCCGTCAGGTTGTCGGCCAGATGACCGGCGTGGATAACACTGCGCTGATCAAACAAATTCAGGCGCTGTTGCAACAGGAGCCGCTGTTTAGCGGCAAACCGCAGCTGCGCGTCCACCCGGATGATTTACAGCGCGTGGAAGAGATGCTCGGCGCCACCCTCAGCCTGCACGGCTGGCGGCTTCGCGGCGACCCGACGCTGCATCCGGGCGGCTGTAAAGTGTCGGCCGATGAAGGCGATCTCGACGCCAGCGTGGCGACGCGCTGGCAGGAGCTGTGCCGTCTTGCCGCCCCTGGGGTGCTTTGATGACCGCCCGCCTCACCCGTTGGCTGAACGCCCTCGATAACTTCGAGGCCCGCATGGCGCAACTGCCGCCGGTACGCCGCTATGGCCGCCTCACCCGCGCCACAGGCCTGGTGCTGGAGGCGACCGGCCTTCAACTGCCGCTTGGCGCAACCTGCATTATTGAACGTCAGGATGGCAAGCAGCTTCAGGAAGTGGAAAGCGAAGTGGTCGGCTTTAACGGCCAGCGCCTTTTCCTGATGCCGCTTGAAGAGGTGGAAGGCATTTTGCCTGGCGCGCGCGTCTATGCCCGTACGGGTAACGGCGACGGCCTGCAAAGCGGCAAACAGCTGCCGCTCGGGCCGGCGCTGCTTGGCCGGGTGCTGGACGGCGCGGGCAAACCGCTCGATGGCCTCCCCTCCCCGGATACCGACGCCACCGGCGCGCTTATCACGCCGCACTTTAACCCGTTGCAGCGCACGCCCATTGAAGATGTGCTGGATGTCGGCGTGCGTCCGATCAACGCCCTGCTCACCGTCGGACGCGGTCAGCGTATGGGCCTGTTCGCAGGCTCCGGCGTCGGTAAATCGGTGTTGCTCGGCATGATGGCGCGCTATACCCAGGCGGATGTGATTGTCGTGGGGTTGATTGGCGAGCGCGGACGCGAAGTAAAAGATTTTATCGAGAACATTCTCGGCGCCGAAGGGCGCGCCCGCTCGGTTGTTATCGCCGCGCCAGCGGATGTTTCCCCGCTGCTACGCATGCAGGGCGCCGCGTATGCCACCCGCATTGCAGAGGATTTTCGCGATCGCGGCCAGCATGTGCTGCTGATTATGGATTCCCTCACCCGCTACGCGATGGCCCAGCGTGAAATCGCGCTCGCGATCGGCGAACCGCCAGCGACCAAAGGCTATCCCCCTTCCGTATTCGCCAAACTGCCGGCGCTGGTAGAGCGCGCGGGCAACGGGATTTCCGGCGGCGGTTCGATTACGGCGTTTTATACCGTTCTGACTGAAGGCGACGATCAGCAGGATCCGATCGCCGACTCGGCGCGCGCGATCCTCGACGGCCACATTGTGCTGTCTCGCCGCCTCGCTGAAGCGGGCCACTATCCGGCTATCGACATCGAAGCCTCGATCAGCCGCGCCATGACGTCGCTGATTACCGAACAGCATTACGCGCGGGTGCGCACCTTTAAACAATTGCTTTCCAGCTTCCAGCGCAACCGCGATCTGGTCAGCGTGGGCGCCTATGCCAAAGGCAGCGACCCGATGCTCGACCGCGCGATTGTGCTCTGGCCGCAGCTTGAAGCGTTCCTGCAACAGGGTATTTATGAACGCTCAGGCGTTGAAGATGCCCTGCGGGCGCTGGAGCTGATTTTCCCGACGGTATGATAGATAAGGGAGACGGTAATGAAACAAAACGGAGCGCTGAACACGCTTAAGGAACTGGCGGAAAAAGAGGTTGAAAACGCGGCGCTGCGCCTTGGCGAAATGCGTCGCGGCTGCAAGCAGGCGGAAGACCAGCTCACCATGCTGATGAACTACCAGCTTGAATACAGCAACAGCCTGAACCAGAACATGAGCCAGGGTATCGCCAGCAACCGGTGGCAAAACTACCAGCAGTTTATCTCTACGCTGGAGAAAGCCATTGAGCAGCATCGCCAACAGCTCAGCCAGTGGAACAACAAAGTCGAGCAGGCGCTGACCTTCTGGCGTGAGAAAAAACAGCGGCTTCAGGCGTGGGAGACGTTGCAGGAGCGGCATACCAGCGCCGCGCTGCTGGCGGAAAACCGCCTTGACCAGAAAAAGATGGATGAATTTGCCCAGCGGGCATCAATGAGGAAAGGCGAATGATTACGTTGCCAACCGTAGCACTTACTGGCGAAGCCGATGCGGTCACCGGCGCATTCGGCGCAAAAGGCGGCGATGCCGCACAGGATTTTCTCGCGCTGCTGAGCCAGCGTCTGGGCGGCGAACTGCCGCGCGCCGACGGCAACACCGTAACGCTGGCGCAGCTGGCTGCGGATGCGAAAACAGCGCTTCCGGCGGGTTTGGACACAGCCTCACTGCCTGCGGATGCCAGCCTGGAAAGCCTGATGGCGAAACTTCTGCCCGGCGCGACGGGTGAAGAAGCGGCATCGCTTACTGAAACCCGCGTTGCGGGCGCAGAGGCCAACAGCGACGACAACGCCCTGAGCAAGCCGCTTAGCGATGAAGATCTCAGCGCGCTGAGCGCGCTGTTCGCCATGCTGCCGCAAACGCCTGCCCTTGCCCAGGCGGCGAAAGCGCCAGCCGAAGCGTCGGAAAACGCCATTACGCTTAATGCCGCCGCAATGGGCGCCGCACAGCTTGCGATGCCTGCCGCCGCGCCAGCCAGCAGCACGGTGAAGACAGAGGCGAAAGCTAACGACACCGCTAAGGCGGATAATGGCCGTGACGCCCGGACTGACCCGCTAAACCTTAGCGCCGCCAGCGCCGAAGCGGTGAAAACCGCAACGGCCGCAGCCGTAACGCCTGTGCAGAACAGCGAAAAAAGCTTTAACGACGGCAACAGCACGCATGCGCTGACCGCGCTGAGCCACGCTTCCGCCGCCGCGCTGAATAATACCACCCAGACCGCTGCCGCCACGGCCGCCTCCGCGCCGCAAATCACCGCGCCGCTCGGCACGCCAGCCTGGGAGCAGTCTGTCAGCCAGCATGTCACGCTCTTTACCCGTCAGGGCCAGCAGAGCGCTGAGCTGCATCTTCACCCGGAAGAGCTGGGCGCCGTGCAAATCAGCCTGAAAATTGACGACAACACCGCGCAGCTGCAAATGATTTCGCCGCACAGCCATGTTCGCGCGGCGCTGGAAGCCGCTCTGCCAACCCTGCGCGCGCAGCTGGCGGAAAACGGCATTCAGCTCGGCCAGAGCAACATCAGCAGCGACAGCTCCGCTTCCGGCCAGCAGCAGGCGAACCAGCAGCAACAGCAGGGTTCCGGCGCCCGTAGCGGCTTTAGCTTCGCCAGTGCGGAAGAGGAAGCCACGCTTGCTCCGGTTAGCCTGCAAGCCGCCGCGCGCGGCAATAATGCGGTCGATATCTTTGCCTAACGCAAAAGGTAGCGGGAATAAACACGTCTTTTCCTGGCTTTGACTTTAGGCAAGGGCGGGATAATTAGAAAATAAGCCGTACCGATACAGGAAACCTGAGTCAGATGACTGACAGCGCTATCACTAAAAGCCGCAAACGCTCCATCTGGATCCCGTTGCTGGTTCTTATTACTCTCGCCGCCTGTGCGACGGCGGGTTACAGCTACTGGCGCATGCAGCAGCAGCCTGCCAGCGCCGCCAAAGCAGAGCCGGAACCGCCGCCGGCGCCGGTCTTCTTCGCGCTCGATACCTTTACGGTGAACCTGGGCGACGCTGACCGCGTGCTTTATATCGGCGTTACGCTGCGTCTGAAAGACGAAGCTTCGCGCCAGCGCATAAATGAATACCTGCCGGAAGTTCGCAGCCGTCTGCTGCTGCTCTTCTCGCGTCAGGATGCGAATACGCTCGCCACCGACGAAGGCAAACAGAAGCTGGTCGCCGCGATTAAAGAGACGCTGGCGCCGCCGCTGGTGACCGGTCAGCCGCAGCAGGTTGTTACCGACGTGCTGTACACTGCCTTTATTCTGCGGTAACCCCATGGGCGATAGCATTCTTTCCCAGGCCGAAATCGACGCGCTGTTAAACGGCGACAGCGAACAAAGCACGGAGCAGAAGGTCTCTTCGAGCGAAGGCGACGTTCGCCCCTACGATCCGAATACCCAGCGCCGCGTAGTGCGTGAACGCCTCCAGGCGCTGGAGATCATTAACGAGCGTTTCGCCCGTCAGTTCCGTATGGGGCTGTTTAACCTGCTGCGCCGCAGCCCGGACATTACCGTGGGGGCGATTCGCATTCAGCCCTACCACGAGTTCGCCCGTAACCTGCCGGTGCCGACGAACCTTAACCTGATTCACCTGAAACCGCTGCGCGGCACAGGGCTAGTGGTGTTCTCCCCAAGCCTGGTGTTTATCGCGGTGGACAACCTGTTCGGCGGCGACGGACGCTTTCCGACCAAAGTGGAAGGGCGCGAGTTCACCCATACCGAACAGCGCGTGATTATGCGCATGCTGAAGCTGGCGCTGGAGTCCTACAGCGACGCGTGGAAGGCGATTAACCCGCTGGACGTTGAGTACGTGCGTTCCGAAATGCAGGTGAAATTTACCAATATCACCACCTCGCCGAACGATATCGTGGTCAATACGCCGTTCCATGTGGAAATCGGCAACCTGACCGGCGAATTTAATATTTGCCTGCCGTTCAGCATGATTGAACCGCTGCGCGAGCTGCTGGTGAACCCGCCGCTGGAAAACTCCCGTCAGGAAGACCAGAACTGGCGCGACACCCTGGTGCGCCAGGTGCAGCACTCCGAGCTGGAATTGATAGCAAACTTCGCTGAAATCCCGCTGCGGTTATCCAAAATACTCAAACTTAAACCGGGCGATGTGCTGCCTATTGATAAGCCGGACCGCATTCTGGCGCACGTCGACGGCGTACCGGTGCTGACCAGCCAGTACGGCACCGTGCAGGGACAGTACGCACTGCGCGTTGAACATTTGATCAACCCTATTTTGAATTCGCTGAATGAGGAACAGCCCAAATGAGTGACATCAACAAACCGTCCGACGACAACGCAGGCATGGACGATCTGTGGGCTGACGCATTGAACGAACAAAAAAGCTCAGGCGGTTCAGCAGACGATCTGTGGGCCGATGCGCTGAGCGAGCAAAAAATCGCGGGCAAAAGCGCGGCCGACAGCGTCTTTCGCGCGCTCGAAGGCGGCGACGTGACCGGCGCGCTCCAGGATATCAACCTGATCATGGATATCCCGGTAAAACTGACCGTCGAGCTTGGCCGCACCCGCATGACCATTAAAGAGCTGCTGCGCCTGACGCAGGGGTCGGTGGTCGCCCTCGATGGCCTGGCTGGCGAGCCGCTGGATATTCTTATCAATGGTTACCTGATTGCCCAGGGCGAAGTGGTGGTCGTTGCGGATAAATATGGCGTGCGTATTACCGATATCATCACGCCTTCCGAACGTATGCGTCGTCTGAGCCGCTAATGAAAACCACCGCCACGATGAGCCAGCCTCTGCCCTCCGCGGGTTCATCGCTTATCCAGGTGAGCGGCGCGCTGACGCTTATCATTTTGGTGATTTTACTGGCGGCGTGGGTCGCCAGACGCTTTGGTTTTGCGCCGAAGCACAGCGGCAACCGCGAGCTGAAACTCAGCAGCAGCATAAGCCTCGGCAACCGCGAAAAAGTGGTGATTGTTGATGTCGAAGACGCCCGGTTAGTACTGGGCGTAACGGCGAGCCAGATTACTCACCTTCATACGCTGCCGCCAAAAGCGGCGACGGAAGAAGCTGCCGCTCCGGCCCCCGGCGCGGATTTTCAACAACTGATGAAAACGTTGCTTAAGCGCAACGGGAGAAAGTAATGCGTCGTTGGGTTTATCTCTCGTTGAGCGCACTCAGCCTTTTCGCCGCGCCAGCGATGGCGCAACTGCCGGGTCTGGTGAGCCAGCCGCTGGCGGGCGGCGGTCAGAGCTGGTCGCTGCCGGTACAGACGCTGGTGTTTATCACCTCGCTGACCTTCCTGCCTGCCGTGCTGCTGATGATGACGAGCTTCACGCGCATCATTATCGTTTTCGGCCTGCTGCGTAACGCGCTCGGCACCCCTTCGGCGCCGCCGAATCAGGTACTGCTGGGGCTGGCGCTGTTTTTAACCTTTTTTATTATGTCGCCGGTGCTCGATAAGATTTACACCGACGCGTACCAGCCGTTCAGCGAAAACAAAATTTCCATGGAAGTGGCGCTGGAAAAAGGCGCGCAGCCGCTGCGCGAGTTTATGCTGCGTCAAACCCGCGAAGCGGATCTGGCGCTCTTCGCTCGCCTGGCGAAAACGCCGGATATGGCCGGACCGGAAGCGGTGCCGATGCGCATTCTACTGCCCGCCTATGTCACCAGCGAACTTAAAACCGCCTTCCAGATTGGCTTTACGGTCTTTATCCCGTTCCTGCTTATCGACCTGGTGGTCGCCAGCGTGCTGATGGCGCTCGGGATGATGATGGTGCCGCCTGCGACTATCGCCCTGCCCTTTAAGCTCATGCTGTTTGTGCTGGTGGATGGCTGGCAATTGCTGGTCGGCTCGCTCGCCCAGAGCTTTTACAGTTAAGAGAGGATGCCATGACGCCAGAATCGGTCATGATGATGGGCACCGAGGCGATGAAAGTCGCCCTCGCCCTTGCCGCCCCGCTGCTGCTGGTGGCGCTGGTCACAGGTTTGATTATCAGCATCCTTCAGGCGGCTACCCAGATAAACGAGATGACGCTTTCGTTTATCCCGAAAATTCTCGCAGTGTTCGTCACCATGGTGGTGGCGGGCCCCTGGATGCTCAATCTGCTGCTTGATTACGTGCGCACGCTCTTCAATAACCTGCCGTATATGATCGGCTGACGGGGTATCGGGTGCTCCATTTCACAAGCGATCAGTGGCTTCAGTACCTGAACCTCTATTTCTGGCCGCTTCTGCGCGTGCTGGCGCTTATCTCTACGGCCCCCGTTCTGAGCGAGCGCAGCATCAGCAACCGGGTAAAAATCGGCCTGGCGCTGCTGATTACCCTGGTCATTGCGCCGACGCTGCCTGCGACGCAGGTGCCGATTTTCTCCGCCCAGGGGTTCTGGCTGGCGCTGCAACAAATTCTTATCGGCATTGCGCTGGGCTTTACCATGCAATTCGCCTTTGCCGCCGTGCGCACCGCTGGCGAGATTATCGGCCTGCAAATGGGGCTTTCCTTCGCCACCTTCTTTGATCCCGCCAGCCACCTCAATATGCCGGTACTGGCGCGCCTGCTGGATATGCTGGCGATGCTGCTGTTTTTAACCTTTAACGGCCATCTGTGGCTGATTTCTATCCTGGCGGACACGTTTCACACGCTGCCCCTTAGCGGCGAGCCGCTTAACAGCAATGCGTTTATGGCGCTGGCGCGCGCTGGCGGGCTTATTTTTATCAATGGACTGATGCTGGCGCTGCCGCTGGTCACGCTTTTGTTAACGCTTAATCTCGCGCTTGGTTTATTAAACCGCATGTCGCCGCAGCTATCTGTATTTGTGATTGGCTTTCCCGTTACGCTTTCGGTAGGGATGATGGTCATTATTGCGCTTATGCCGCTTATCGCGCCATTTTGCGAACATTTATTCGGTGAAGTATTCAATTTACTTTCCGAAATTGTCAGCGAAATACCCGCTAATAATTAACCATGAAAACTAAATGGCCTTTTGAGGATAATCCTAAAAAGGAAAATATATTTTCCCGCTGAGCTAAAGCGCAGCGGGGAATTAAAGATTCTACTCCGCTCACAACTCGCAACATTTACTTTACTTTAAGAACAATCCTGGCAAATTATACCTAACTTTACGGGATAGTGGGTCCGCCTGAATGACTTCCCTGACGCTGTTCCAGGTCGTCCGGCCTGCTTACCGAATGTTGCTTATGCACTTTTTATCTCGTAATTGCTGGTCTTCTTTGAACGGCGGTCGTTCTCAGGCTGGTGGTAAAGCAATCGTTGTGCTTTAACGGATAACGCGTTTAGTGAGGGTATGCTATGTCAACGATTATTATGGATTTATGCAGCTACACGCGGCTTGGTCTAACCGGCTACCTTGCCAGCCGGGGCGTCAGGAAGCGGCAAGTGTGCCATGTCGAAACGGTTGAAGCGCTGGAAGAAGCGTGCCAGAGCAGACAGCCTCATGTGGTATTTATTAACGAAGACTGTTTTATTCATGATGCGCCAAGCAGTCTGCAAATAAAGCAAATCATTAATCAAAATCCCGGTACGTTATTTATTGTGTTTATGGCGATTGCCAACCTGCATTTTGATGAATATCTCCGGGTGCGTAAAAATTTACTGATTAGTTCGAAGTCGATTAAACCAGAATCGCTGGACAGCATTCTTGGCGAATATCTGGCAAAAGATATGCAGTGCATCAGCCATATTAATTTGCCTACACTTTCGTTAAGCCGTACTGAATCAAGTATGTTACGAATGTGGATGTCGGGACAAGGTACGATACAAATTTCCGACCAGATGAATATTAAAGCGAAAACCGTTTCATCGCATAAAGGCAATATCAAACGCAAAATCAAAACACATAATAAGCAAGTTATTTATCATGTCGTTCGTTTGACCGATAATGTGACTAACGGCATTTTCGTTAATATGCGCTAAACCGCTTCTGTACCCTACACGCTATTTTTCGCTCAGGCTCTGGCCTGGCACAACGCGACACGCTTGCAAAGGCTTACGCCCAACAGCAAACCGCCCTCCTGAGAGGGCAGCGTTGCTTAGTCCGCTTTTTCGACAAAGATGCCGTCCGGGTGGCCTTTTTCATTAAAGAACCAGATGCCCATCGGATAGTCCTCCAGCGATACCAGATACATCGTTCCTTCGTTGAATTCTTCAATCGCCAGCACAACACCCGGGCGACGCGGGCCCCCGTCCGTTTTCACCGTAACCCGATCGTTGATGTTCATACTTGCTCCTCTTGTTTCTCTTCGTGCCAGTTTAGAACAAAAAGCGCCGCCGGTGCGATATTTAGCCGCGCTGGCGAGCGTCTATACTTAACAGGATGCACAACCGGAGGGTGACGGCGATGAAAACGACGAAGCCAGAAAGCGACAGCGCGCATCGCGATGTCGGGGTGGATGTGGATGCGTTGCTGGCTGCCATCAATGAAATCAGTGAAAGCGAGGTAAAACGGGTAGATGGCAGCGATGACCCGCAACGCGTCAGCGTGGACGGGCGCGATTACCACACTTACACCGAACTTGCCGAAGCGTTCGAACTTGATATCCAGGATTTCAGAGCCAGCGAACTAAACCGCTGAAATAAAAAATCCCGGCCTGGGGAGGCCGGGATAAACTTGCGAATGCAAGAAGCACGTAAAATTCGTTACACCAGGAAATCTGATGTCGGCCACCACCATATAGGCAATTTTTTTGCATGACAAGGATATATTTAGGCGGCAAATAGTTCGTTTCTACTATTCATTATAGTGATTATCACGCCAGGCCTTGCCGCGGGCTGTTAGTCTGGAAACGATCCCAGACATTCAAGAAAATGCCTGCAAAAAATTTAAGACTATTCCTGGCAGGCGCGTTGTTTATGCTTAGCGGAGCGCTTTTAGCCAGATGCGCTTTCTCAACAATATAAGGAGCCGACATGCCGCAACTCTCGCTTAACGATGCCCTGCTGGTGGTCACCGACCTCGACGGCACGCTGCTTGACCCGCATACCCACGAATGGGAAGCCGCGCAGTCATGGCTGACGCAGTTGGTTAAGCATCAGATCCCCGTCGTGCTTTCCAGCAGCAAAACATCAGCGGAAATTATCACTATGCAGCAAGAGATGGGGCTAACCGGCTTGCCTTTTATCGCCGAAAACGGCGCGGTCATTCAGCTGGATGAAAGCTGGAGCGATGCCCCTAACTTTCCGCGCATGCGGTGTGGAACCGATCATGAAGCGATACTTATCGTTATTGAGAAGTTACGGCAGCAACATGGCTACAAGCTGTTTAGCTTTGACGACGTGGATGATAAAAACATTGCGGACTGGACCGGCCTTAGCCCAAAAATGGCGGCGCTGGCGCGGCTTCTGGAAGCGTCGCAAACCCTTATCTGGCGAGATACTGACGAACGGCTTGCCGCGTTTGAAAAACAGCTTAACGAGACCGGCCTGGTGCTACAGGAAGGCGGTCGCTTCTGGCACGTGCTGGATGCCCAGTGCAGCAAAGGCGAAGCGATTAACTGGCTGAAATCGCAATACCAGCAGCGGGAAGGAAAACGGCGCGTGACGCTGGGCCTGGGCGATGGTCCTAACGACGCTTCGCTGCTGGATAATGTGGATTACGCAGTGGTCGTAAAAGGATTAAGCCGCCACGGCGTAATCCTTAAACACGATGATCCGCAGCGGGTTTACCGCACGCAGGCGGCGGGGCCAGAAGGCTGGCGCGAAGGGCTGGACCACTTCATCGGGCGTGAATGACATATTGTCAGTCGTGGGCGCAAACGCAATTGCGTCCACTCTGCTTCGCCCGGTAAAGCCTGCCGTCTGCTACCGACTGCAACAGTTCGAAATCATAATTTCCCTCTTCTTTCGCGCCGCTAACGCCAAGCGAACCGCTTATGCGCAGCGTCTTGTTTTGCGCCACCAGAATTTCGCGGGCGTTGAGCCTTGCACGGATACGTTCGGCGACGCGCTCAGCCTCAGCAACGGTGGCGCCCGGCAGCATGATGCAAAACTCCTCGCCCCCTACCCTGCCGGCAATATCCTGCGCTCTGAGCGTCTGGCTCACCAGACCCGCCGCATGGGAGAGCACCCGGTCGCCCGCCTGATGGCCAAACCTGTCGTTAATACTTTTAAAGTTATCGAGATCGAGCTGAATAACGGCGTAGGGTTCATTTTGTTCGTGACAGCGCAGGGCCGCTTTCTTTGCCCGCTCAAAAAAAGCGCCCCGGTTGAAAAGCCGGGTCAGGGTATCGTACCAGGCGCGCCATTGCAGGTGATTTTGCATCTGGTACATGCTGCGCACCATCCGGCGGATAATCACCCATGAAAAAATCAGCATGCCGGTAAAAAGCAGCCACAGCAGCGCCAGCACCAGCGTGATTTTGCCAAACTCGCCTTTGGCGCTTTGCGACAGCGTATCCACCCGCACCAGCACCCCGTCGAAATAACGTAAACGCGCCCAGCTGATGAAACGGGTGCCCAGCCGGTAATCGCCTTCCGTCGCGTGTTTCATCATGCCGGCAAGCTTCGCTTTTTGTTCGGCGGTTAACAAATGCGCCCGGTTAACAGTGGAACGCGTGGCCGCAATCACCTGGAAGCGGGAATCATAAAGCACGACATCGGCATCGTGATCTTCCTGAAGCGACTCCAGTAAGAATTGCGTCATCGCATCGACGGTAAAATCCATCGCCAGCACGCCGTACCAGCGCTGTTCATAATCCAGCGGCACACTGGCGGTCAGCGAACGGGTGGCGTGATGAACAGGGGACTGACTGTGCGTCCAGCGCACCGCGCGAGAAGGGTTATTGCGTTTCGCATGAGCAGAAAAATAGGGATGGTTGACCAGGCGGTGGTAGTGGCTGCGAATGCGCGCCTCTTTCTGCTCCTGCGCCAGCGGGCTTAAATAAAAACCGGCGCGGGAGGTATAAAAGAGGTGGCGCTGCAACCCAGGGTCTGCGCTTGCGCTGTCCAAAAGATAGCTAAACTCGGAAGCCGCCGACAGTTCCCGGTTCAGCCAGGCATCTTCTCTTGTGAGAAAGGGGTTCTGCTCAACATAAGCGTCCGATACGCCGCGCAAAGGAACGCCGCGTTGGTTATTCACGTTGAGTAGCCAGCCCTCGTTGTTACGCTGCGTCGAAAAGGTTTGCAGCGCGTCATCGGAGGGTTTGATAACGGGCACCGCCAGCGCCTCTTCCATCGCGGCGCGGTAAAACAGCAATCTGTCGACGCCATACTGCAAATGCCTGTCGAGCGCGGCGGCGATAGTGTCGAGGCTATTGCGCTGGCTTGAGAGATACGCATTTTCCAGCACCGCCAGTTCGCGCCAGGTCAGGAGCGTGGAACAGAGCAGCACGATGGTGAAACAGAGGTTCACGACCCGAATGGGATGACGAAAGCGGACTGGACTGAATTTCTTTTCTGACACCAGCAGGCTCCCTGCATCGACAGGCTATTCCCGGTTCATGAGCTTTATCTGGCTTATTTTACCGGATAGCGCCCTCTTTGCATCCTGCCGCATGCGCAAACCTGACAATAACGCCCGGCGCTGACCGGGCGTTTTCGTTAACGGCGTTCTTCACGCATCCGCTTTTCACCAGGAATTAATTCCTCTTCGCGGAAAGCTTCCCGCTGCACGCCGTAGCCGTCATACCAGCGGCACTCTACCATGCCGCTGGAATAGCCGGTGACGACCATGCTCGGGCCGCCGTTTTTACGTTTTACTGCATCGCTGACCAAAAAGACCATACCTGCCTCCTTTTCAGGGGTGAAATCTTTTACAAGATAGTAAAAGAACGCAGGAATTGCCGGACGCGAAGCGTGTAAACCAGAAAATTCTCAGTGTGCCGTTTTACCCCGTAAGCGGTTAATCCCTTTTACCACGGCCAGAACCACCGCGCCGACGATAAAACCCAGCACCAGGTTCATCAGCGTAGGCACAATCGCAGCGGCAAGATCGCCGCCCTGTTCCGCCCAGTGTTCGATCGCGTGATGCACGGGCGTAAAGCCGTGCACCACAATGCCCCCGCCCACCAGAAACATCGCCAGCGTGCCCAGTACCGACAGCGCTTTCATCAGCCACGGCGCGGTTACCAGCAGCCCTTTGCCGATAGCCTGCGCAAGTGTTGATGTTTTATCGGAAAGCCAATACCCCAGATCGTCAAGCTTTACAATAATGCCGACTATCCCATAAACGCCGACAGTCACCACAATGGCGATACCCGCCAGCACCAGCACCTGATTCATCAGCGGCGCTTGCGCCACGATGCCAAGGGTGATGGCGACAATCTCAGCCGAAAGAATAAAGTCGGTGCGAATTGCGCCTTTGACTTTGTCGCGCTCGAAGACTTTAGGATCCTGGCGCGAAATAGCTTCCAGCCTCTGCTGACGGGCTTCGGGCGTCTCCTTATGTTTGCGCGCTTCAATGCTGTGCAGCACTTTTTCCACGCCCTCATAACACAGAAACGCCCCGCCAACCATCAGCAGCGGCGTGATAGCCCAGGGGGCGAAGGCGCTGATAATGAGCGCCAGCGGCACCAGGATCAGCTTATTGAGAAACGATCCTTTCGCCACGCTCCAGACCACGGGCAATTCGCGGTTAGCGCGAACCCCGCTGACCTGTTGGGCATTCAAAGAAAGGTCATCGCCCAGCACACCGGCGGTCTTCTTTGCCGCCAGTTTGCCCATCATTGAGATATCATCCAGCAGCGTGGCGATATCATCCAGCAGCGTTAAAAGACTACTTCCAGCCAAAATAGTTATCCTTAGTTTTACAATCGAAAAGGTAAGTATGGAACAAAAGCCTGAGCGCGGAAAATTCTCCATAAAATCAACAAAAAATTCACCAAAAATAAACAATTAAAAACCTCGCCTCGGCAATCGTTTTCGCGTTCACTATAAGGGTTCTTTATTAATGTCGTGAGGGAGTATGCGTTTCGCCAAAGTTCTGCCGCTACTGGGCGCGCTTTTTGCGCTTTATATCATCTGGGGTTCCACCTACTTTGCTATCGCTATCGGCGTGAAAAGCTGGCCGCCATTTATGATGGCCGGGGTCCGCTTTTTATCAGCAGGCGTTCTGCTTATGGCTTTTTTACTGCTGACCGGCCACAAGCTGCCCGCGCGTCGGCCATTGCTTAACGCGGCGCTGATCGGCGTGCTGCTGCTGGCGGTGGGAAACGGATTTGTTACCGTAGCGGAGCACCAGCACGTTCCTTCCGGCATCGCCGCCGTGATGGTGGCGACCGTGCCGCTGTTTACGCTGGTTTTCAGCCGCCTGTTTGGCCTGCCGACGCGCAAGCTGGAGTGGTTCGGCATCGCCATCGGCCTTGCGGGCATCGTGCTGCTGAACAGCGGCGGCAACCTGAATGGCAACCCCTGGGGAGCGCTGCTGATTTTAATCGGCTCGCTCAGCTGGGCGTTCGGCTCGGTCTATGGTTCGCGCATTGAACTCCCCACCGGCATGATGGCGGGCGCCGTTGAGATGCTTTCCGCAGGCATCGTGCTGATGGCCGCCTCTTTGCTGAGCGGTGAAAAGCTGACGGCGATGCCGGATCTCTCCGGTTTCCTCGCCGTGGGCTACCTGGCGATTTTTGGTTCGGTTATCGCCATCAACGCTTACATGTACCTTATTCGCAACGTTTCGCCCGCCATTGCCACAAGCTATGCCTACGTAAACCCGGTGGTCGCGGTATTGCTCGGAACCGGCTTTGGCGGCGAAAACCTCTCTCCGGTGGAGTGGCTGGCGCTGGGGATTATTATTCTGGCGGTACTGCTGGTTACCGTGGGGAAATATCTGCTGCCGGTAAAGCCGACAGTGGTAGCGTGTGAGGTGGAGAAATAGTCTCAGGCGGGCGGCGCTGGCCGCTCGCGCTCAAGGGCATGGATGCCAAGGGTATCGATTTCCGCCCGCAGGCCGCCGCTGCAAATCCACTCCTCCAGCCTTTCGCGAAGCGCGTCGTCCGCAAGCTTCGCCCGGCCCCGCAGGGCGCACTCCCAGACCACCAGCACCCGCCAGCCTTCATTGAGCAGCTGTGAAATGTCCCGCCGGTCGCGTTCCACGTTTTTGCCGATTTTGTCGAGCCAGAAATCAGTCCGGGTGGCGGGCACTTTGAAGAGATAGCAGTCGTGATGATGCCAGAAGCAGCCGTGGGTAAAGATAATGCAGCGGTATTCGTCAAGAATGAAATCGGGCTTGCCGGCAAGCGAGGCGTCCTGCACCCGAAAGGCAAAGCCCGCTTCGCCAAGCAGGCTGGCCAGACGCTTTTCAATGGCGGTGTCGCGCGTGGCGATGGCGCGCATGTTTTTACTGCGTATCGCTTTGCTGTGCACATCCGCCATAGGGTTACTCCTGTCGCTGTTTTACCGCCTGCAAAATACGGGGACGAAGCAGTTGCGCTACCGCCGCGAAAACTGGCACGACGACCGAATTGCCGAACTGGCGGTAAGCCTGTGTATCAGAAACCGGGATGCGAAAGCGGTGTTCATGCGGCTGTTCAAAACCCATCAGGCGTGCGCATTCGCGCGGCGTTAAGCGGCGCGGCCGACGCGCCTGGTTCTGCGGGTGATCAAACTCTTCTTCACCGAGCGGTTTATCCCAGCCCCGGTCGACAAGAATTTCCGCGCCATCTTTGTAATAGCGGGCGGAAAGCGTTCGCGCCACGCTCTGCGGATTAAGCGGGTCAACCAGGCCAAAACCAAAGCCATTGCCTTTCGCCTGATGCTTTTGCGCGTAACGATAAAGATATTTCCACAGCGTTGGCGTCAGCACATAGCGGGCATCGACGGTGGGGTCGAGCAGTTCGCCAAAAGCGGGGCGCCGGGCGGGATAAAAAGCAGGTAAATCGCGCAGACTAAAACCATCATGAAGATGCAAGTCACGGCGAAAACCTACCAGCACGATGCGCTCACGGTGCTGCGGCAAAAAATGACGGCCATCGATGATTTTCGGGTCGCCCTTGCCCATCTCGTTTGCGTCCGCCACTTCATAACCCAGCTCATCCAGGGTTTCCATGATAATGCGGAAGGTTTTACCTTTATCGTGGCTCTTCAGGTTCTTCACGTTTTCCAGCACAAAGATGGCCGGACGCTTCGCGGCGATAATGCGCGCCACGTCAAAAAAAAGCGTGCCCTGGGTTTCACACGCGAAACCATGGGCGCGGCCCAGCGCGTTTTTCTTCGACACGCCCGCCAGCGAAAAGGGCTGGCAGGGAAAACCGGCCAGCAGCACGTCGTGGTCGGGCAAGGCGGCCTGAATATGCGCGGTGGCGTCATCATCATTAACATCAGCGCGGTGGCTTAATGTTACATCGCGAATATCTTCGTTGAACCGGTGCGCCTGAGGGTCGCAATACCAGTTCGCTTTATAGGTGCGAACGGCGTGTTTGTTCCATTCGCTGGTGAAAACGCACTGCCCGCCGATAGCTTCAAAACCGCTGCGAATGCCGCCGATGCCAGCAAAAAGATCGATAAAACGGAAAGCATAATCGGGGTGATGTTTCGGCGGCTGCGGCAGCAACGCTTCGAGCGAAGCCTGTTCGCGCGGCGTCAGGCGCGAGCATTGCGCTTCGCGCGTAAGCTCGCGTTTCAGTATGGCCCGGCTCCAGGTCTTATCGCCGACCTCGTTGAGCCGCGCCACCAGCGTTTTGACGTCGTAAATCTCAAATAATTGCGACAGCAAAGGATGCCTGACGAGGGAGAGATCGCCCTCGTCAATAACAAGTTGATTTTCCAGCATTGCGTTAGCCATACAGAACGAATATCTGACAGAGTAACACAAAACAGACCGCCGGGGCGGCCTGTGCGTCTTCAGGGCAACAGTCTGCTGAAGCGGCGCAAGACCTCGTCATCCAACTGGCGATATTCGCCTTTCAGCTCGGCGCAAAGTTTCGCCATATAGTGTACGAGGAAATCGGCGTTGTAATGCGCAAGCGCCCTGCCCGCCTCGGTCTGCATGGTGTCCGGAAGGGTAAGCAGCTTTTTCTGGAAATGGTCGAGCGCCCACGTTACGTCGTCTAAGTCGCGGTGCATTGCCAGCGGATCGTCGCCATCGAACAGCGCGCGCCCTAAAGCACCTGATGTATAAAAAACCCGTGCCAGACCTATCGCGCCTAAGGATTCCAGCCGGTCCGCGTCCTGCACAATTTTCGCTTCCAGCGTCTGGGGGGCGATACCGGCGCTAAAACTGTGCGCCTGGACGGCATGAGCGACGCCGTCATAAAGCGCGTGCGGAAAATCAGGAAAATGTTCGCCCAGAATAGCCAGCGTTTCCTGCGCGGCGCGGGTGGAGGCCAGATGACGTTCAGGGTGATTTTTCGGCAGGTTCACAACATCATGAAAATAACAGGCGGCCAGCACGACCAGCCGGTCCGCCTCGCTTCCTTGCATGATCTGCTGCGCGGTTTTCCAGACGCGGCGAAAATGCGCCACGTCATGCGCTTTGTCATCCTGTAACCAGCTCTGGTTGAACCAGGCCTCGAACCGCTCTTGCCAGTGGGATAAGGTCATAAGTACTCCTAATTGCGCTGCGGGCCCGTTTACTATTTGTAACGCAGATCACAAGATTAGCAAGACGTAGCCTGCGCCCTTGCTTCGCCCGGCGCGACTATTGACATTCAACCAGCCGGGCCGCGTTCCGGTGCGAGCCCGGCCAGGGTATCAGAGACGCCTGCCGATCCTGAAGCAGTTTTGTTGCAATAGTGTTACCAACCGCAACGTTATTAAGCCTGTCGCGTTTGTACGCCTTCGCCGTTCCGGACAAGCAAGAAGACGAACCTATTTAGGGCAGTTGCCCTGTGTTGAGGACGCTACGCAGCAATCCGTTAAAGGCTAAAAAGCGATAAAAACTGCAAGCCGTGAATCTGTTTACGCTTGCGGCATAATAAATGCGAAGCTCAATAATAGATTCAATTAATGCTTAGATATATTAAATACAAAATTAATATATATTTTCTCCTAATTGACCATCGCTTCCATGCTGCCTCACAGAATTTTTTTCAGATACCCGCGCTTTTATGGATAGAATCTTTTCGGCATTTAATTGCCATGTTATTCATGAAATTTATGATTATAAGGATATTGATAATGAAAAGAAAAGTTCTGGCATTGCTCGTCCCCGCGCTATTAGTGGCTGGCGCTACTCACGCTGCTGAAATTTATAATAAAAACAGCAATAAACTGGATCTCTTTGGCAAAGTCGACGCGCGTCATACTTTCTCCGACAACCCGGGAGACGATGGCGACGGCACTTATATGGAGTTTGGTTTTAAAGGCGAAACGCAAATCTCCAGCGAACTGACTGGCTATGGTTTGTGGAATTACAAAATCATGGCCAATAATGTTGAGAGCAACAACACGTCTTATAACAAGCTTGCTTACGCAGGCCTGAAATATGGCGAATACGGCTCCTTTGACTACGGTCGTAATTATGGCGTCATCTATGACGTTGAAGCCTGGACGGATATGCTGCCGGTCTTTGGCGGCGACTCTTACACGTATCATGATAACTACATGATTGGTCGCGGCAACGGTATGGCGACCTACCGCAACACCGATTTCTTCGGTCTGGTTGACGGCTGGAATTTCGCCTTACAGTACCAGGGCAACAACGAAAACGAAGGCAATGGCAACGAAGGTACCGGCAACGGCCATGACAGCCTCGGCAGCCAGAATGGCGACGGTTTCGGTCTTTCTACCTCTTATGATTTTGGTTCAGGCTTCGCGGCAACTGCGGCTTACTCCACTGCCGACCGTACTACCGATCAGGTTAATCGCGGCCGTAATAACGGTATTGTCGCAGGCGGCGAGCGCGCTGAAGCCTGGGCGACCGGTCTGAAATATGACGCCAATAATATCTACCTGGCGGCTACGTATGCCGAAACCCGTAATACGACGCCTTATGGCGACGCTGACGGCATTGCCAACAAAACCCAGAACATTGAAATCGTTGCGCAGTATCAGTTCGATTTCGGCCTGCGTCCGTCACTGGCTTTCCTGCAATCTAAAGGTAAAGACCTGCGTTACGGCGGCGAATATACCGATAAAGACCTGGTTAAATATGCTGACGTAGGCGCTTCCTGGTACCTGAATAAAAACTTCCTGACCTATGTTGATTACAAAATCAACCTGCTGGATGAAGACGATAACTTCTACCGCAACAACGGTATGGCGACCGATGACATTCTTGGCGTCGGCATGGTTTATCAGTTCTGATTTACTCTGCGTTTTTTCAAGCCCGCTTTATGCGGGCTTTTTTATTGCCGGTAAAACCAGATGGTTAGCCAGGCGCTAATCGTGACGCAGAATGTTTTCCGCTGCCGGTAAATATCTCAGCGAGAAATAAAAATGGTCTTTGGCGCAGGGCGAATGCATTTCCAGCAGCGACTCAATTTGCCTGCGCGGTTTTGGCCGCGCGCTGAAAACGCGGCCAGGGTTCGCTGTAAAAATCTCATAGACAATACCGCTGGCAGACGCTGTTGCTTCACACCCGGCGCTGCGGTTTATGTAGATCTCGCGCTGCGCCGCGCTCAGCTTGCCGGTACCGCCGCCATCCTGCACCAGAACCTTAACGCCGGTGTTTTTGATCCCGGCGAGTAGCTGGTTATATCCCTCCGGCGACATGTTGCCGGCAAAAAAGCTGCTGATATATACCGGCTTATCCGCAACGGAGGTAAGCAAGCGATGGGCGTCACGCAGCCATGTCAGCATCGGCACGCGGGCGGCCTGCTCACGCCAGTTATGATCGTCGATTTCGGCGCTGATGTACCAGCCGTCGGGCTTAAAACCAGGCTGTTGCATCCACAGCTTTGCCTGCGCCAGATCCTGCGCCAGCAGACGGTTCAGGTAATTGGCCAGCGCCGCTGGCGGCTGCTTCTGACGGTTAAAAAAATCGGGGTCAGCATACAATCCCAGAATGACTTTCAGGCCAGCCTGCTGCGCCGCCTGCGCTTTTTTAACTAAGGGCGCGCGCGCTTTCTCATCCTGGAACGCCTCGCCATAGCGCGTCCACTGGATAACCACTGTGTCAAACTGCTGCTGGCGCAGCGTCTGCATTAATGACAGCCACTGCGCGTCGCTGACCGCATTATCACGAAGCTGCGGCTGCCAGAAAATGCCCTGCATCGCGAAGGATGGCGCGCTAAACAGGATAAACGCGAGTAAACAAGAGAATAGCCGGATCATTTACCAGTGGACTCCCAGAGTAATGAAGGCATTGTTACGCTCGCCTGCATGCTGGTTAACGGTTTTCAGGGTGCGCTGATATTCAAGCCCCAGGCTGATTTTGTGCGGCCAGGCGTCATAACCTGTTTCGCCGGTCCAGATATTCCAGCGCACGCCCACGCCGCCGGTTTGCGCGCCCCGCGTTTCGCCGTCACGATAGCCATTGGCTTGCAGGTGCCCATAAGGCTCCAGCGTCTGCCCGTGCGCTACCTTCTGGTGCCAGCTGATGCGGTAATCCGCAGTCCATGCCTGTATGTCCTGGCGGACATACTGCGCGCCATCGAGATAAAGGTTATTCGCGAACCAGCCAGCACCGGCCGGGTGCCATTCATCGCTAAAACGGCCATTATTGAAAAATGAGGCGCTGGCGCGCAGTAATGTATCCGCTTCGCCGTGATGCTTATCGAGCGGCGCCTGCTGTTCAACGGCGAGGAAGAAAACGGTGTCGCGTAAGGGCTTCCAGCGCACGCCTGCGCCGAGCATCGGATTTTTCACCGGCATTGCCACGCCAGAGCCTGCCGTGTCGGCAAAGAGGCGGCTGTAGACCGAAAGTAGATCTCCCTCGATCAACTGATTCCGCCCAAGCCTGTACTCGGCTTCAAACTGGCCATAGCTGCGATAACTTTTTCCCGGTGATGCGCCATTAACCGCGTTATTCGCTGAATTTACAGCGCCCGACCGCAGCCCGAGCGTGCTGTCAAAGCTAAAGCTCCAGCGGCGGGCGATATCTTCATGCAACCGTCGCAAAGCGAATCGCTGCTGGGTTTGCTCAGCCGACAATGGTCTAATTTCCGCTTCGTTATTGATGTCATCCACCGCCTGGCGGGCGTAATGCCTGGTTGCGGCTACGTCATCCAGCCGCTGGCTGACATAAGCAAGCTGGCGGATAAGCGCCGGGTCGTCCGGCATCGCTTTCAGCGCCAGCTCAAGCTCTACGCGCGATGCCTCTGCCTCACCCTCATCCCACAATACATACCCGAGCGCAGCCCGGCTTGTGGCGTTGTGCGGGTTGATCGCCAGCGCCTGGCGTAAATCGTCCAACGCCGCAGGCGTGTTGCCCGTCTCACGGTAGAGTTGCGCGCGCAAAACATAAGCGCGCTCAGAGGGCGCAATCGCCAGCGCGCGGTTTACATCAGCAAGCGCCTTTTCCGGCTCTTGCGGCAAATAACGCTGCGCATGCAGCCACCAGTAATTTTCACTGTTATCCATTCCGCGTTTTTGCGCCTCCTGTAGCCACGAAGCGACGCTCTGGCTCTCGCCTGCCGCCTGCGCTGTATTGGCGGCGGCGATCAGGTCTTCGTTGCGCATCTCCACAAGGGGAAGTGTTTTCCAGGCGCGCATGGCGGCGGCGTAATCCTGGGCCTGGTAAGCCTGATACGCGACGGCCCGATGGCGCCAGCTATCCGGCGCACGCGCCTGCGCCTGCTGCGCGGCATAAAGCGCCATACCGGGCACGTCGTCACGGTAACAGGCGGCAAGCTGGCTCCACGCGGCGGCATCATACGAAGGCGATAAATCCCCCAGAAGCTTGCGCACCGACGCGCAGTTTTCAGCAAGCCAGGGCAGCTGGCTTTGCAGTTGCCGCTGGCGAAAAGAGGCTAACGGCTGCGACAGCTTCGCCTTTTGCGCTGCCGTCGCCCAGTTCGGGTGAGCCCGCAGCAAGCCGATAAGCCGCCCTGTTAACGCCTCAGCCGCTTCTTCATCGCCCGGGAAAGGGTAAGCCTGCAATAAAATATGCGCCGCTTCCTGGTCTTGCCCCGCTTTGATTAGCTGCCAGCTAAGCGTATCCAGACGCTGCACATTCTGCGGCTGGCTGGCGTAGAGCTGTCGCGCCAGACGCAGCGTTTCCGGCGTATTGTGGGTTGCCAGGCTCAGCGAATAACGCGCCTGCGGCAAGGCGTTTTCCGGCACGCCGGCGAGCAACTGCCGCGCCGCGCCATACTCTCCCCGCCTGATTAAGCCGGGCAGCGTTTCCCCGGCGATGAAGAGGCGGTTTTCGCTAAACCGCGCGCTGTACTGCGCTAACGCTTTTTCAGGCTGAGCGCTGTAGCGCGACAGCAAATAAAGCCAGCGTTTTTCTTCTTCTGGCGTCTGAAAAACAGGCTGGTGTTGCGCGAGATAGTCTTGCAGGCGCGCGCGCTCTCCTCTTTGCTCAAGCGTGGTCGCGTAAGCAAGGGAATATTCGGGGCTGGTGAATAAGCCCTGCGCTTGACGCGCCTGAAGGCGCTCATCGTTTTTCCCGGCAAGCAATACAGTAAACCATTGCTGATGCTCCGCCGCGCTTAAGCCGTGCTGCTGCTCGCGCTCGCTGAAAAGCGTATCCGCCACCTCCCACTGGCGCAGGTAGATCGCGCGTTGCAAAATAGCGTTGCGCAGCGTTTCACCTTGCGGTGCAGATGCAAATGCCGGGTCCGTAAGCTGCGCCTGCGCCACTTTCAGCTCCCCCAGACGCAGGGCGTTTTGCCCCACCTCGCTGCGACAGCGAACGTCAGGGGCGGCATCGCATTGCTGAAGCTGGGCGTGCAATGCCTTCACCGTCGTGACCGCCATGGGCTCAACCGGTATCGCCGCCAGGCTTTCTTCAAGGCGCTTATCGCCAGGGTGATGTTTTAGCTGTTCCGCCAGTACAGCGTAGGCTTGTTTGTTGTGCCCAAAATGACGAAGCGCTTGCGCCTGATAAAGCGTAAGCGCAACGTTATGCGGCTCGCGCCGGCGCACCTCTGCAAACTCACGCAGCGCGGTTTGCTCATCATTGTTTTTCTGCGCCCTGATCGCCTTTTCAAGGTGCGGATAAATCACAAAATGGCGATAGTCGCTTAGCCCAAGCGCTTCGGCGCTGGTTTCGGTGATCGTCGCCTGCGCCAGCGCGCCGCCGCTTAATACCGAAGCGATAACCAGGCTCAGCAGGCCGGGCATAAAGATTTTTTTCTTCATGATGCCTGCTCCAGCGCTGCCAGTTGCTGGGCCGTCAGGCCCGCTTCGCCAAGCAACGCCTGCATTGACAGTTGCAACTCCTGCTGGCGGGTTAGCACGCGCTCCAGCGTTTCCTGGCTTATCACCCCTTCCCTGACCAGAAATGCGCCCAGCGGCAACTCGCTGCGTTCGTGGCGCAGCAGCAATGCATTGATGGCGGAACTGTTGATATGGCCAAGCGTGGTCAGCACTTCAGCAAACAGAAATTGATGAGGCACGAAGCGGCGCCAGATAGCTTCGGATTGCGCCTCGCTCAACCATCCTTTCTTCACCGCTGCCTGCAACAGGCTGCGATCGTCCTGCCCCCGGCGACGGGCGTACCAGTGACGCAAACCGGTAACGACCTGCCCTCTTGGCACAATCACATATTCCACATCACACTTCAGCTTGCGAGAGAGCGCCGCCAGAGAGACGGGATCAATGCCTTGTTCGCTGGCCACCACCATCACGCCCCGCGTTTTTCTCAGCGGCAATATGGCGTAACGCAATGCCACGGTCGCAGGCACGCTTGCGATCAGCGATTCAGGAATGTCCCACGCATCGATGGACTCAGCGCGTACGCCATTCTGTTCCGCCAGCGCTTGCGCCAGCTGGGTGGCGGTAATATAGCCTTGCAGCATGAGCGAGCCGCCAAGATGCAGCCCCGGAATACGGTCGGTCAGGGCCTGCTCAAGCTGCGTTTCCGTGAGGATCTGGCGCGCAATAAGGATCTGGCCCAACGGGCGCAGGGCGCGAGTCTCGCCGGTAACGCTTGGAAAATCATGCGTGGTTTTATCCCAGGCGACGCGTCTTGGGTCGCCATGCTGAATAACCTGTCTGATGGCGCGCCAGTTGGCCATAAAGTTGACCAGATTGCCCCAGAAAAGCCGCACGATGGAAAGTAAACCCTGTCCCAGGCCGTAATAGATCGTCACGAAGATAACGCGTTGAATAATGCGGTTCGCCATCAGGGCGAAGTTCACCCACAGCAGCGTGACCAGCCACGGCCCGCCGGTAAAAATAGAGAGGAATTGCCACGCGTCCGGCCAAAGCCGCTGATAGAGCCACAGCGCAACCAGCTGGATCATGATTATCATCGCGGCAAAGCTCAGGAAATTGCTGATAGCGCCTTTTCTGTCGCGCCAGAGGAAATAGTTAAGCGTTGGGCTGTCGCTCCACTTATGGGTTTTGAAGCCCTGAAAAACGATGCCGATTATCCAGCGCGATTTCTGGCGCACGGCAGTGGTGAAGGTGTCCGGGAAATATTCGCGCACGCAAATAACGTTTGAAGAACGTCTGCGTTGCAGAAAACGGCGCGCAGGGTTGTGTTGCGCCTCGTTAACCACAGGAAAACGAACAAAAATTTCCGTCATGCCCTTCGCCTTGAGGCGAAAGCCGATATCGTAATCTTCCGTAAGGCTCTGAACGTCAAAAGCGATGCCGTCACCATCCGCCAGCAGCGCCATGACGGCGCGGCGGCTAAAGCAAGTCCCGACTCCCGCGCTCGGCACCTGCCCGGCAATAGCTTCCCGCACCGGCACGTCTTTACCATGCAGTTCAGCAAACTCATCGATATAAGACATGCTGGTAAAATGATGCCACTCGCGCTCAAACGGATAAACGGGGATCTGAATGAGATCTTTACGTTCGACGAGATAGTTAAAAAGGCGTAATTCAAGCGGTGAAATAACATCTTCCGCATCATGCAAAATAAAACCTGAAAAGGTGAATTTCGCGCTGCGCTCAAACTGCGTTATCGCATCAAGAATATTATTCAGGCAATCCGCTTTACTGGTCGGCCCCGGACGGGCGCAAACCACTTTATGAATATTGGGAAAACGCGCGCAAACTTCATCCACATCCCGCTGGGTATCAGGATCATTAGGATAAGTGCCGACGAAGATATGGTAATTTTCATAATCCAGCGTGGTTGCCGCAAGCTCCGCCATATTGCCAATCACGCCAGTTTCATTCCAGGCGGGCACCATAATAGCCAACGGCTTTTCATCCGGGGAGTAAAGTTCCTGATAACTCATCGGCTTATGGCGGCGATACACCGTAAGGGCGCGGCGCGCTTTGCGAAGCCAGTAAACAATATCGATAAAAATATCGTCCAGGCCGCTGATAAGCATCATTATCGCCAGCGCGATGGCAATATACTTAAGGCCATAAAGGTAGGTAGCAAAAATATCAACCAGACCATTCATAGCGCCGCCATCGTTTTATTCATGCGCTGATGCCTGATGTTGCCCTGGCTGTTTGTTATATTGCAGCTATTCATTATTTGTTAATTCACATTATTGGTTTATTTATGCGGTTAGCATTAACCTTATAAATAATCTGTTTCGCGCTTAACTGAACATGCATTTCCCGGATCAAAATCCGTTTTAAGAATGTGCGCGCCGCAGGGTGCCGCTTTCATCAGGGGATTATTTCCCCCGTAACTAAAAGCGTGCTTATAACCTTCCCTCTTGTCCGAAATAATACACCTGTTAGCACTTTAGTACTAGATTTGAACAAGGACGGCATACCGTGTAGGGGTAAAAAGGTAAACAACGTGGCGCCTGGCTGCGGAACGATGCGGCAACGCACAGCGTCAAAACATAAATCTGGTTGATTGAAACGTATACAAAAGCGGCATAAGGTAAGCCAGCATGAAAAGCCTGCGAGGCGTAAAAGGCGTCGGGGAAGTGTCGCGGTTTCTCTCAACGAGAGTTTTATCACTGAAAAAACAGACGGTAAGTGTTTGAATAGTGGCGGAGAGAGGGGGATTTGAACCCCCGGTAGAGTTGCCCCTACTCCGGTTTTCGAGACCGGTCCGTTCAGCCGCTCCGGCATCTCTCCGTTTTGATGGTTGCCATGATGCCAGGTAATTTGGCATTTTAACAGACCTCGCCCCTTCGATTTTGTTCAAGTGACGACTTTGCGAGCAGATAAGATGATTAAGTGGCCCTGGAAAGCAAACGACGATGCGCAGAATGACCCGATGCCATGGGAGCAAGCGCTCGCCATCCCCCTGCTGGCTGGTTTAACGGCGGATGAACAAAACAAACTGGTGCGGCTCGCCGAACGTTTTATTCAACAAAAACGGCTGGTGCCGCTACAGGGTTTTGAACTCGACTCGCTGAAAACCGCACGTATTTCTCTGCTCTTTTGCCTGCCGGTACTGGAACTGGGCCTGGAATGGCTCGACGGATTCCACGAAGTGCTGATCTATCCGGCGCCTTTTATTGTGGATGATGAGTGGGAAGATGATATCGGCCTTGTCCACAGCCAGCGCGTGGTGCACTCGGGCCAAAGCTGGCAGCAGGGGCCGATTGTCCTTAACTGGCTGGACGTGCAGGATTCCTTCGACGCTTCCGGTTTTAATCTGGTCATCCATGAAGTGGCGCACAAGCTCGATGCCCGCAATGGCGACCGGGCAAGCGGCATTCCTTTTATACCGCTGCGCGAAGTAGCCGGATGGGAACACGATTTACACGCCGCGATGGATAATATTCAGGATGAGATAGATCTGGTGGGTGAAAACGCCGCCAGCATCGACGCTTATGCGGCAACCGATCCGGCGGAATGCTTTGCCGTTCTCTCGGAATATTTCTTCAGCGCGCCCGAGCTCTTCGCGCCGCGCTTTCCTTCGCTCTGGCAGCGCTTTACCCAGTTTTACGGCCAGGATCCGCTTCGCCGGCTGCGGCTTTGCGAAACCAGCGGCGAACATGTCCGGCGCCAGATGCATTAAGCCGCAAACTGGCTCATTAATAACCAGTTGAATCAACGCGTTAAATTTTGCGTTGACACTGCGAAGGGGCGCTATTACTATGCGCCCCGTTCACACGATTCCTCTGTAGTTCAGTCGGTAGAACGGCGGACTGTTAATCCGTATGTCACTGGTTCGAGTCCAGTCAGAGGAGCCAAATTCAGAAAAGCCCGCTTAATGCGGGCTTTTTGCTTTTCTTGCCCTGTCCCCCGGTGGATTGCCGCCTGTTTTATCTCTCCTCCTGTCTGGCCCAGACCCGAACTGCGCTGTAAGCCCTCTGCTCTTGCTTTAAAAATCTTATTCGCTAATACAACGAATGCTATTTTTTCGCAGAATAAGATCGGTATGATCAGGGCAGCGCTCCACATCAATACAAAAGGATTTGTTTAAAATGCGTGGCATACAACGCCCTCTGATAATTTATACCAGCCGAAAGCCCTTTTATGACCGCTGTGCGGAAGATATGAAATGTGGCGATCTGGATGAAAAAACACTCAAAGAACGCTTCGGGCTATTACAGGTTTCTGAACGCGTCAATTGCTATACTTTCCAGAAACTGGCTATTCCGGCCTATGGCGACATGCCGTTTCTGAGCAAAGATCAGGCGGCGGGAATTCTCTTTGACCAACTTCGGTTCGAAGCCGGGAGATTTGCTTTCTGGGGACCCTATACGGGCATTATCCAAAGGCTCTTTACGCATATGCAGTATGGTAACGGTAAAGATTTTTATGATGTACAGATGAATCAGGCTTATAAGAGAATGATAGAGGGTGATAAAACGCCTGGCAGCACATTAGCAACTATAAAAAATTTATTAAGCCAGTTCGATTTCAACAGGCGTCCGCTCTCTATCGATGACTTCAGAGTAAAAATAAGCGCTGCGCATTTGCCGAAATATTCAAGGTTCGCCGATAATTTTAATGGCCTCGGCATTAGTATTCATGATATGAATAGTACCAAAATAACAATTGAGTCTTTGACATTTACAGGCAACCAATATTCGGCAATAGTAAAATACACAGGCCAGGATCATTTTGGACTCGATACGACAGACATAAGCAATATGAGGTTTAAATTTCTAAAAGTTTTCCAGATTTGGTTTATACTTCAGCATTATCGAAAGCTTGCGTTCAAACCTTTTTTTACGAACATGGAAGCCAGAATTGCGATTACAGGTAAAAACAATGCTTAAAAGATCGGCAATAAAAATTATAATTTTAGTATGTGTTATTATAGCTCTTATCGCAGCATGGCAATCATCGCGTCCTGTCCAAATAATGGCAGTCAAAGACTCTGTTTTATTTATAAAGAACATCCCTGTAACAGACAATGGCAAAATAAAATGGTGGAATGAGAACAAAGATTTCATTATTAAAAAGTATCATTTAATACAGGATGCCAAATTTTTCACAATCATTATTATGGACTTCGGTGAAGGTTATCAGGAACTACCTGGTACTGGATGGAGTAGCGTTGATAAAAGTGACGAAGACTTCATCTGTTTCGAAGAGATTAAGAATAAAAGACGCTGCATTTATAAAGAATGGTCTTTTGATATAACAGGAAACATGTCCAGGAAAGTATTTATTAATATTGGCGACAGAAGCTATGTACAAACTCCAGATGGAAAAACAGAGTTAATAGATAATCAGTAAGGATTGCGGTATAGAGCAGTTCTGCTTTCCTGCATTGCCACACTAACAGGTAAATCAAATAACCACAAAAAGCCCGCGTTGCGCGGGCTTTTGCTTTTTTCTGGTTAAATCTGGAAATCAATGACCGGTTCGGTGGCTTCCAGCGCCTGTCGCTTTATCTCATCAACCGAAAGGCCCGGGTTGCAAAGCTCGATAAAGCGCCAGACGTAATTACGCTGCAACTGCCCGCGCTTCAGGCCCAGCCAGACGGTGTTAGCGTCAAAAAGGTGTCGCGTATCCAGGCGCACCAGTTGTCCTGCTTCGCCGCTCGCCTGCTCTGCCACCAGCCCAATGCCAAGCCCCAGCTCAACATAAGTTTTGATAACGTCGGAATCCTGAGCGCTCAGCACGATGTCTGCCGTCAGCCCTTTGCGGGCGAAAGCCTCATCAATGCGCGAACGCCCGGTAATGCCCTGTCGGTAAGTAATAAGCGGCCAGCGGCTAATATCCTCCAGCGTCAGCGGGTTTGCCTGCAACAGGGGATGCTCCTGTGGTACCAGCAAGCTGTGATACCAGCGAAACCAGGGATAAGCCACAAGCGTCGGATCAGTGCTCAGGCGCTCACTGGCGATGCCGATATCCGCCGTCCCGCTTTGCAGCAATGCGTCAATTTCCTGCGGCGTACCCTGAATCAGCTCCAGGCGAACCTCAGGGAAGAGCGCGCGGAACTCTTTAATGACAGAAGGCAGGCTGTAACGCGCCTGCGTATGGGTGGTGGCGATAGTCAGCACGCCGGACGTATCGTTCGTGAACAAGTCGGCAAGCCTGCGCACGTTGCTGGCTTCGTCGAGAATACGCTCGGCGATCACCAGCAACGCTTTGCCCGGCTCCGTCATCCCCAGCAGGCGCTTGCCGCGGCGGATGAAAATTTCGATACCCAGCTCTTCTTCCAGTTCACGGATATGGCGGCTAACGCCGGACTGGGAGGTATAGAGCATATTAGCGACTTCGGTCAGGTTGTAATCCCGCCTTGCCGCTTCGCGGATAATTTTAAGCTGCTGGAAATTCACGTCGCCCCCGGGAGACAGTCAACATGACGCTATTGTTAAAGTCACCCGACGGGCAGAACAAATAATAAAAACCCGCAATTTATTCCTTAATGGAATAAACGTTAGCCGACCAGCATCAGCTCGCGGTTTTCCAGCGCCGGGCGTGTTACCAGCGACAGTAAAATTTCTTTTACCGCCTGCGCCTGTGGAGAGAGCGGCAGCGTGGAAGAGAGATTAAGCGACAGCGGCAAGCTCATGGAGGGGGCGGTAATGCGCGCCATCCAGCCGTTAGCGGACCCCGCCAGCGCCCGCGCCGCCGACTCAGGCAAAACCGTCACCCCCATGCCGCTGGCGATAGCGGCCGTGAGGGTGGCGATAGATTCAATTTCGCCGATGATTTTGGCGGTTAAGCGGCGCAGCGAGAACGCTTCATCCACGCGTTTACGCACCGCGCTGTAGTCGCGCGGCAAAAATAGATTCATTTCCGCCACGGCGGCGAGATCGATGCTCTGGCCGGGGCAGTCGCGCGTGCCCACCACGTAGAGATCTTCTTTCAGCAGCGGCTGGCTGCTCAGCCCCGCTGTGGCTGAGCGGTCGTAAAGCACGGCCATGTCGAGCTGGCCATTGAGCACTTTCTCATTCAGTACCGAGCCGCTGTTTTCATGCAGATAAACCAGCACATCGGGCAATTCCGCCCTTACGGCCTGCAACAAAGGCATGGTGATGGAAGACGCCGCGGTGCCCGGCGCAAGGCCGATGGAGACCTGCCCGCTCAACGTCTGGCCGACGTTATTTACCGCCAGCTGCGCCTGCTCGCACTGGCGCAGAATAGTGCGCGCATGCGCATAGAGAATTTTTCCGGCTTCCGTTGGCGTAACGCCTCGCTTGGTGCGGATCAACAGTTGCTGGTTCATCTCCCCTTCCAGGGTTGCAACCTGTTGGCTAAGGGCGGGTTGCGCAATGTGCAGCACTTCAGCGGCCTGCGTCAGGCTCCCGATATCGACGATTTTTACAAAGTACTTCAGTCGTCTTAAGTTCATTTTGCCTCCTGTACGGAATGCCGGTAGAAAAGCCAGCAAGATAGTCTTCAGGAGAGTTGCAAGATGCTTGCCAGTTTTCAGAATGCTCTGATCAGACCGCTTAAGCGGCTGGATAATAAGAGAAACTAATCACAAAGCGTATATCCATTACTGAAACAGCGTTTTTATACTGCCCTGTTCCGAACAGCGCTTGCACCAGAAGAGTGCGTAACAGCGCATTACGCCAGCCAGGCGTCCGGAGCGGCTACTTTCTCAGCAAACAAATCGTTAACGGCTATTCCCCCTTTGACAATCCCGGCCAGCGTCGTTAGTATGCGCCCCGTTCACACGATTCCTCTGTAGTTCAGTCGGTAGAACGGCGGACTGTTAATCCGTATGTCACTGGTTCGAGTCCAGTCAGAGGAGCCAAATTTAAAGAAGCCTGCTTTTTAGCAGGCTTTTTGCTTTTCAGCGTTTCCACTTTCCTTCACCGCGCTTTCTTTTTCCTGTGACATACTATCGGCATGGCTAACACCCGCCTGCCGTGCGGGATAAGGAGAAAAGATGTATAACGAAGCCGGAACTCACCTGACGCCAGAACAAGCGCTCGATAAGCTTGAAGCTATGTACGACGCGGCGGTTAACGCCCTGCGCGAGGCTATCGCCGCTTTTATCGATAATGGCGAAACGCCGGAAGAGGCGCGTCGCGCGCAGGGGTTGTTTGTTTATCCGCAATTGCAGGTAAGCTGGGACGGCAACGCGCGTAACGCTCAAAAGACCCGCGCCTATGGCCGCTTTACGCATCCGGGCTGCTACACCACGACCATTACCCGCCCTTCGCTTTTTCGCCCTTACCTGGCGGAACAGCTTACGCTGCTGTATGAAGATTACGGCGCAACGATAGAGGTTTCCCCTTCGCAGCATGAGATCCCCTACCCTTATGTGATAGACGGCTCAACGCTGACGCTGGACCGTTCCATGAGCGCCGGCCTCGCCCGCCACTTTCCCACTACTGAACTGGCGCAAATTGGCGATGAAACTGCCGACGGCATTTTCCACCCCACCGAGTTTTATCCGCTTTCGCATTTCGATGCCCGCCGGGTAGATTTCTCACTGGCGCGCCTGCGTCATTATACCGGCACCCCCGCAGAGCATTTTCAGCCGTTCGTCCTGTTTACCAATTACACGCGCTATGTGGATGAATTTGTACGCTGGGGATGCAGCCAAATCCTCGACCCGGAAAGCCCTTACGTTGCGCTCTCCTGCGCAGGTGGCGTGTGGATCACCGCGGATACCGAAGGGCCGGAAGAGGTCATTTCCGATCTCGCCTGGAAAAAACATCAAATGCCCGCCTGGCACTTAATCACCGCCGACGGCCAGGGCATTACGTTGATCAACATCGGCGTCGGGCCTTCGAATGCGAAAACTATCTGCGACCATCTCGCCGTATTGCGCCCCGACGTCTGGCTGATGATTGGTCACTGCGGCGGGCTGCGTGAAAGCCAGGCGATTGGCGATTACGTGCTGGCACACGCCTATCTGCGCGATGACCACGTGCTGGATGCGGTTCTGCCGCCCGATATCCCTATCCCGAGCATCGCCGAAGTGCAACGGGCGCTTTATGACGCCACCAAACTTGTGAGCGAAATGCCAGGCGAAGAGGTAAAACAGCGGCTGCGCACCGGCACTGTTGTGACCACAGACGACCGCAACTGGGAGCTGCGCTATTCCGCTTCTGCGTTGCGTTTCAACTTAAGCCGCGCGGTGGCGATTGACATGGAGAGCGCCACTATCGCCGCTCAGGGCTACCGTTTTCGCGTACCTTACGGCACGCTGCTTTGCGTATCCGACAAGCCGCTGCATGGCGAGATAAAACTGCCAGGCCAGGCGAACCGCTTCTACGAAGGCGCAATTTCCGAGCATTTGCAGATTGGCATTCGCGCAATCGACCTGCTGCGCGCCGAAGGCGAGCGCTTACACTCCCGTAAGCTTCGCACTTTTAACGAACCACCGTTCCGTTAATTATCCTGCTGATAAAATCGCGTCGCCGCGTAACCTTCGCGGCGGCGTTTTCAGCGCCCTGAAACGGGTTTATGTCTGAAAAGCGTCAAAAAAAGCGCAACTTGCGGAATTTATCGGCAAACGACCCGTTTTTTTAAAAAGAGCTTTTGACATCCCCAAACCATCCCGTTACTATGCGCCCCGTTCACACGATTCCTCTGTAGTTCAGTCGGTAGAACGGCGGACTGTTAATCCGTATGTCACTGGTTCGAGTCCAGTCAGAGGAGCCAAATTCAGAAAAGCCCGCTTAAGGAAACTTAAGCGGGCTTTTTGTTTTGTCTGTTACTCGCATAAAGCGGACACAAATCTTCTTTTGTGCCCTTGTCAGCATAACGCAACAACCGTTATTCATTGCCCCATTGATTGAGAAACGTCGCGATCTCATCAATACGCTTTTCGTCGATGCCGGCTTCATCCGCTATCTCTTTTTGCGCTTCTTCGCTGATCTCTTCGTTATTCATTAAACGGGTGATCAACAGCTGGAAATAGCGCGCCAGGGCATCACGTTCCGCTTCCGCTACCGGCGCTGCGGTTTCTGTCGAGTACTCATCCACGATGTCATAATATTTAAGGGGTATGTCGTTGCTCATAAGCCGCTCCCGTGATTATTGCCTGTCTCGTCAGGTCTGGAAAATTGCATTCGTATCTGGGTTGTTGCACTGCATTTTGTGACGCCCGGCAAAGGTCGCTAAGGTTTAGCTTAGCTGAGCGTCAAAACAGGCATTACCACATTAAATCGTCAGGCACTTTGAAATCCGCGTACGGATCGTCTTCATCCTGTTCGGCCTGGCTGAGCACGTTATTCAGCACAATGCTGTCTGCGTCTCGCTGGGCGATTTTATCGGCTACGGCTGCCGGGATAATCGCGTATTCACACTCTTCTTTATTAGCCACAACCAGGCGAGCAATAGCGAGACGGCCGCTAATCAGCTGCGCCTGGGTTGTCTTATCCACAGCCAGCTTTTTGATGACGTTATTATCAGTGAAATTAAAATCAACGGCGCCTTTCGACACGCTGATTCTGTTTATCTCAATGAGTTGCTTAACCTGCGCTTTATACTCTTTCGAGAGTGCGGCCTGCTTTTGCTGCTCGCTGAGCTGCTTATCACGCTCAAGCTGCGCTTTTTTATTTTCTTCCACCGCTTCTCTTGCCTCACGAGCCTGAACCCGTGATTTTTTCGCCGTCCGCTGGACCTTAGCCATTTTTTTGCTGGTGACTAACCCAGCTTTTAGCATCTGCTCTTGTAAGGTAAGTTTTGTCATCCTGGTTTCCAGACTTGCAAGGAATGTAAAGGTTAAGCTTCTGTGGTTTGAGTTTATACCTGATTACCCTGGCGGGCCGTTACGCAGCCGCGCAGGTTGCAGGCGCCGAAACCGGTACTCACTGCCGCAATATTGCGAAGACACGCAAGAACACGGCGCAAGCACGAAGCCGCTTATTTAAGCTTAAGCATTTTCACGGTGGCTTCTATATCGATCTCGTCTTCAGAGAAGATCAACGTCGTTCCCTGAAAAGTCGTGATGGCGAGCTTTTTAACCGAGCGCATTTCACCCGGCTTAGCGGCTGATTTCGGCCGGATGCTGCTCATCAGCGCGCCGACAGACAACACCGCATTTTCTTTATCGATACGGGTATCAGCGGGTACCTCTTCGCTGTAAACCAGAAAAGATTTGATAGAGGCAAGCTTAAGGCGCTCGCCGGCGATAAAGATATATTTGCTTTCCGGCAGCACTTTCACTGCATAGGCGGATAAACCTTTGTTATTGGTGCCGGGCTCGAAAGTCACCGCAGCATCTTTTTTTATCAGTTCCGGATTGGCGACTTTAATCACATGAAAATAGCGGTTTTCGCCGTTCTCATCTTTGATAAATCCAAAACCTTTATCTTTAAACCAGGTTGTGATCGTTCCGTTCATCGCCATTACCGTTTGCCTGCTCGTTAATCTACTGAATTTTTGCAGCGCGCAGTGTAAAGCACAACGTGCGCGCAGACTACAGCTTATAGCACTCTCTTTGCTTTCGCTGCCAGGCGGCTTTATTCGCGCCAGCCCATCGCCGGGGCGACGTGCTTAAGGATAGATTCAATCACATGCACGTTATAATCCACGCCCAGTTGGTTCGGCACGGTCAGCAGCAGCGTGTCCGCCTCGGCAATGGCTTCGTCCTGCTTTAGCTGCTCGATGAGCTTATCCGGCTCAGCGGCGTAGCTTCGCCCGAAGATGGCGCGGGTTTTCTCATCCAGATAACCGACTTTGTCGCTCTCATCGCGGCTACCGCCGAAGTAAGCGCGGTCGCGACCGTCCATCAGCGCGAAAATACTGCGGCTGACGGAGACGCGTGGCGTACGCGCATGCCCCGCTTGCGCCCAGGCCTCGCGGTAAGCGCGGATCTGCTGCGCCTGCTGAATATGGAACGGCTCGCCGGTTTCATCGTCTTTGAGCGTCGAGCTTTGCAGATTCATGCCAAGCTTCGCCGCCCAGACCGCAGTGGCATTCGAACCTGCGCCCCACCAGATACGCTCGCGCAGGCCTTCTGAGTAAGGTTCCAGGCGCAACATGCCCGGCGGGTTCGGGAACATCGGCTGCGGATTGGGTTTAGCGAACCCTTCGCCGCGTAGCGCATCCAGCAGCACCTCGGTATGACGGCGCGCCATATCAGATTCGTTTTCGCCCTCGGCAGGCTGATAACCAAAATAGCGCCAGCCATCGATCACCTGCTCCGGCGAACCACGGCTGATGCCAAGCTGCAAGCGCCCGCCGGAAATTAAATCCGCTGCGCTGGCGCTCTCCGCCATATAGAGCGGGTTTTCATAACGCATGTCGATAACGCCGGTGCCTATTTCAATATGACGGGTCCTGGCGCCGATGGCGGCAAGCAAGGGAAAAGGTGAGGCGAGCTGGCGAGCAAAGTGATGCACCCTGAAATAAGCGCCGTCCGCGCCCAGCTCTTCTGCTGCGACGGCCAGATCGATGGATTGCAACAGCGCGTCAGCGGCCGTACGGGTGCCAGACTGCGGCGAAGGCGTCCAGTGACCAAATGACAAAAACCCGATCTTTTTCATGACCTTTTTCCTTATCTACAGGGAATAAATCGGCAGGCGGCTTCTCCGGCAGCGAAGTAAGCCTGAAACGTTCTGCCTTGCGTAACAGCTACTTTACGCATTCCCGGAAGCGAATAAATGCCATTTGTTTAACATACAGCGTCAAATTAATTGACCAAACGAATAAAAGCCCGCTGCCGCCGGGCTTTTCCGCCGACCGCTTATGCCTGCGCATCCATGCCCGGCACGTCATCCGGATGAGTGAAAATAGTCAGCCCCAGCGCCTGGCCGATGCGTACATCGTTATCAGCGCCGCGGGACGCGCCCTCCAGCCGCAAAATAGCGTCGCAATGCCCGATAAGCCGGTGCGCCACCGGGTATAAATAGAGTTCGCTTACCGCATCGCCAATGCGCGTTGATCCTGCCGCCTGCGCCAGCGGTAAAGCCAGCCATTCGCCGATAACCGGCACATGTCCCTTATGCCAGACCGCCAGCGCCGCCTGTTGTAACCGTTCGAGATTGGCTTCGATCCGTTCGGGTTGATCGTCCGTGCCGCTTCTGACCGGGCCGGCAATTAAAATTTGTAAGGTTTTCATCGTTTTTCCTCAAAAGTAGCGCTCAGGGCGAGGTGTTGAAGCAGCATGATGGTTTTCCCGTCCTGAATCTCTCCGGTGCTGATAGCCTCCAGCGCGCGGGGAAAAGGCCATTCCAGCACCTCGATGTCCTCCCCCTCTTCCGCTACTCCGCCGCCGTTACCGCTGCGGTCCGGCTCCGCGTATTCGGCAATGAAAAAAAAGAGCTTCTCCGTTACCGAACCCGGGCTCATATAAGCTTCAAAAACTTTTTCGATGTGCGTCACGCGAAAACCTGTCTCTTCCTGCGCTTCCGCTTTGATGCGCTCTTCAGGCGAAAGGTTGTCGAGCAGCCCCGCCGCCGCCTCAATCAACATGCCGTGATGTCCGGTGATGTAGACGGGAAAACGGAACTGGCGGGTCAGCACCACCGTTTGCCTGGCTTTGTTGTAGAGCAGAATGACCGCGCCGTTTCCCCGGTCGTAGGCTTCACGCTCCTGTTGCTGCCAGGTGCCGTCCCGGCGCAGCAGTTCGAAGCGATATTTCTTCAGCGTGTACCAGTTGTCTGAGAGCAACGTTTCGTGAACGTTGCGTACGTGTTGTGATTGCGGAAGCATTTTTTGTCCTCCTGTAGTGACAAAAAAGACTCTGGCATGGATAATCGTGCACAGTCAAGCACAAACAGGAATAAAAACGCATGCTAGCCAGCCAGCGTAAGAAGCGCATTCTGGATATTTTAGCCAACGAAAAGCAGGTGCTTTCCGGCGAATTGAGCCAGCGATTCGGCGTCTCTGAAGATTCAATACGCCGTGATTTAAGGGAGTTAGCCGCAGAAGGGTTGTTGCAAAGGGTGCACGGCGGCGCCCTGCCGGTTTCCGCCGCTCTTGCGCCTTTTGAAACCAGAAAAAGCGTGCAGCCCGATTCAAAACGTGCAGTTTCACGCAAAGCCGCCGCGCTTATCACGCCGGGCCAGGTGGTGATTATCGACGGCGGCACCACTACCGGAGAGCTCATCAAACAATTGCCTGACGATCTTCCCTTTACCGCGGTGACGCATAGCCCGGCTATTGCGGTCGGGTTAATCGATTACCCGCAGGTTGAAGTTATTCTTATCGGCGGCAAGCTTTATAAGCATTCGGTGGTAACCGTAGGCGCCTCTGTGCTGGAATCAATCAACCGCATCAATGCCGATCTCTTTTTTATGGGGGTGACCGGCGTGCACAAAAGCGCCGGGTTTACAACGGGCGATTACGAGGAGGCCTGCGTTAAACGGGCGCTTGCCGCGCGGGCGGCGGAAACCGTGGTCATGGCTTCACAGGAAAAACTCAATTCCGCTTCCGCTTTCGCCATTGGGCCGCTCTCGCTTGCCAGCACGCTGGTTGTTGAAGGCGAACCGGATGCGGAGCTGGCGGCGGTTTTGCAAAAACAGTGCGTTACCGTTCTCTGAATGGACATTAACATTGCAGGGTTTATCCCGGCGCTGCTGCCGGTGGCGCTTTCACCCGGCGCGAGCTTTACGCTTGCGATGAACAGCGCGTTGTCGCAGGGCCGCAAAGGGCTGTGGGTTACGCTAACGGGCACGGCGCTTGGGATCTACACCCATGCGCTATTGATTGGCCTTGGCGTCAGTTCTCTGCTGGCGGCCTCCCCTGCGCTATTCGGTCTGTTGAAAATCGCGGGCACCCTTTATCTGCTCTGGCTGGGCGCGCAGCTTATACGCAGCGGGCTGAGCGCGCGGGCGTTAACATTCAGTAAAGGGGAAAAGGTTATTACGCTCAAAGCCGCCTGGCTTGCCAACGTGCTGAACCCGAAAGCGATGCTTTTTTACCTGACGGTGGTCTCACAGTTTGCGGGCCACCACGGCGAGGTGAGCCATTACCTTCTTCTCGCGTCAGTGCATGTGGCGGTCATGGCGGTATGGCTCATTGCGCTCAGCCTGATGCTGATAACCTCAGCGCGCAAAATCAACACGCAGGCGCTTAAGCGAATTATCAACACCGGCGGCGGCACGTTGTTAATTCTCTTCGCGCTGCTTAACGTGTTTCACTAGCGGGGCTGGCGACGTCGGCAGGCGCTTCAGCCCGCACGCGGGGGTATTTCTGCAACCACTTGCCGCTCGCCATACGCCAGTAAAAAAGCACGCCGCGCACCGCCCAGTCGAGGAACATGCCGAGCCAGACGCCCACCACGCCCCAGCCCAGCATAATTCCCAGCACATAGCCTGCAACCACCCTACAGCCCCACATGCCCAGCATGGAAACCCACATGGCGAAGCGGGCGTCGCGCGCCCCCTTAAGCCCGGCGGGCAATACCCAGGAAGCGGCCCAGATGGGCATAAAGGCGGCGTTGAGCCAGATAAGCACTTTCACCACCTCTTTTACATCCTGCTCATGGGTGTAAAACGAGGCCAGCAGCCCGGCGAAAGGCGCGCTCAGCCAGGCGATGGCGGTCAGCATCAGTGTGGAGAGCCAGAAGACGTGGCGCAGCTGCCGCTCTGCCTGGCCTATCTGCCCTTTTCCCAGCCGTTTGCCGGTAATGATGGTAGACGCGGAACCAAGGGCGTTGCCCGGCAGGTTGATCAGCGAAGCGATGGAAAACGCGATGAAGTTGCCGGCAATAACGTCGGTGCCCATGCCTGCAACGAACATTTGCGTCAGTAACTTGCCGCCGTTAAACAGCACGGATTCAATACTGGCAGGCAGGCCTATGCCCAGCACTTCCCAGAGAATGTTCAGCTTAAGCGGCGAAAAATAACTTTTAAGCGTGATGCGCAGCGCCGGGTTAAACCCAATCATGAGCACATAGATAATGGCGATAGCGCCGATATAGCGTGAAATGGTAAGCCCAAGGCCAGCGCCGACAAAGCCCATTCCATCCCAGGAAAAGAGCCCGTAAATCAGGAAGCTACTGATAATAATGTTAAGGATATTCATCCCGCCGTTAATCAACAGCGGAATTTTCGTGTTGCCGGCGCCGCGCAAGGCGCCGCTGCCGATAAGCGTAATAGCGGCGGCAGGATAACTCCAGGCGGTGAGTTCCAGATAGGTCAGGGCCAGATCTTTAACCTGCTGCGTCGCCTCTCCCGCCACGAAATCAATAATGTATTTACCGGTAAGGTGAATCAGCGCCGCGAGCAGTATTGAGACAATCGTCATCAACACCAGCGACTGCCGGGCGGCGGCGCGGGCGCGCCTGCGGTCGCGTTTGCCAAGGCTGAAGGCAACCACCACCGTGGTGCCAAGGTCAACAGCGGCAAAGAAAGAGAGCACCACCATGTTGAAGCTGTCGGCAAGGCCCACGCCCGCCATCGCCTCTTTGCCAAGCCAGCTGACCAGGAAGGTGCTCAGCACGCCCATCAGCAGCACACAGGTATTTTCCAGAAAAATAGGTACGGCGAGCGGCGTGATTTCGCGCCATAAAAGTACCCGATAACTTTTTCTTCTGACATACCAGGGGGTGTTTTTCACCGTCTGGCTCAACCGGGTTGCTAAGCTCAAAATTGACCTTCATTAAAAGTTGAAACCCTATTTCAAATAATGGGTTAGTTCGTAAACAACTGCAAAGATTTTCCCGCGAATTGCCAGAAATCAGGGGAAGGTGGTTGGTTTTAGCGCAATTGAACAGGCAATCGCGAAATCATGTTTGACAAATTTTGCGGCGACGCTAAGATTAGCCTCCACAATTCCTCTGTAGTTCAGTCGGTAGAACGGCGGACTGTTAATCCGTATGTCACTGGTTCGAGTCCAGTCAGAGGAGCCAGATTTGAAAAGCCCGCCTTGTGCGGGCTTTTTTTATAGCTCGTTGATGCCCGTGGTCGCGAAACCAATCTGCACCGGCATGCCCGATCTTCTCTCCAGCGCTTCAGTTACCGTTGCCGCATTCACGCTCCCCTCCTGCATGGCTTTGTTTAGCACCGGTTGTACCGGCAGCGGCACGCGCTTAGTGGATTCGAACTCCAGGCGGTTACGGGATAAAGGCTCGTGAACTTCCAGCCAGCGCGAGCCATCTGGCTCGGTAGTGAACTTCACCGGCCGGTCGATAATCTGTACGCGGGTGCCGACAGGCACGGTATCAAAGAGGTATTTGATGTCAGCGTCACGCAAACGGATGCAGCCCTGGCTCACCCGCAGGCCGATGCCAAAACGCGCATTCGTACCGTGAATGGCATACAGCCTGCCGATATATATCGCATACAACCCCATGGGGTTTTCCGGGCCTGGCGGCACCATCGCCGGCAGCGTTTCGCCGCGGCTTTCGTACTCACGCCGGGTGTTGGCGGTAGGCACCCAGGCAGGCGCCTCCTGCTTACGCTCAACGCGGGTGACCCAGTTTCTTGGCGTTTCGCGGCCAGCCTGGCCGATGCCGATGGGCAGCACTTCAACCGTATTGGTATCAGGCGGGTAGTAGTAGAGCCGCATCTCCGCCACGTTGATAACAATACCCTCGCGACGGGTATCGGGCAGGATCAGCTGTTGAGGAATAACTAAGGTTGTGCCCGCAGCGGGAAGGAAAGGATCGACCCCCGGATTCGCTTCCAGCATATTACTCAGCCCCTGGCTATGCGCGGCGGCGAAGGTTTCCAGCGGCTCGGTATTACCCTGCGGCACCGCCACGCTAAAACTGTTGCCAACCAGGCGGCTGCCTTCCGGCGGCAGCGCGTAAGTTACCGCCAGCGCGGCGCGCGTGGCGACAACCATCAGCAGAACGGTAAGCCCAATCACTCTGACCATAATGTTCCTTACATTCAGGTGAAGCTGATGACGTTATTACCCGCGCCCTCTGACGAAGCAATCATGCAACAGTGCGCTTTTGGCGCTCAGCAGGCTAAGGCGAAACAACGGCTTCTGGTGAGAATGGTTGAATTTTAGCACAGGCGGGCTGCGGCTCCCGCGAGGGAAAACCAGAAGCGAAGGCAAGCGCAGCCGGGTAAGCGTTCGCGCTACGGCGCCGGGTTGCAGAACAGAGGCGTAAAAAAACCGCCCGCAGGCGGCTTTTTCGCTTACTCGCCTTTCGGCTCGTGGGCTTTCAGTTCGCCCATGGCTTTCAGCTTTTTGGAAATTTCACGACGCTCTTTGGAGATTTCCGCATTCTTGATGATGTAATCATCCACGCGGTCTTCGTAGTCGCTTTTCATGCTGGCGATGATGCCCTGAATGGCTTCCACGCTCATACCCGGCTTGATGTAGTCGCTCAGGTTGTCGAGCAGCAGCACGCGCTTCTGGTTGTCACGGATCTTTTTCTCAACGTCCTGAATTTCACGCTGAAGTTTGTTTTTACGACGGAACAAGCGGACAAACTCAAGCACGTCCTGAAATGAAGGTTTGCTGTTTTCCATTTTTACACCCCTGCTAATTTTGAAACTCGGATTCGTTAAACAACCGCGACCTGGTTAACCATAGCCTTTCAGCCCCGCGGATGACAATGGCTTGCGCCGGATAAATAACCTGTCGGTATCATAACCTTAAAAACCGCTGAATCGAAACAACCTGCCAGCGCGCCTGCGCTGTCTGTCTCTTATTTGCGCAATGCCCGGCAGATAAGCTGCGATAACCGCTCAAGCTGACGCGCCAGTTCCATGCTTAACCAGACGTAGCCATGGATAGAGGTTTCCACCAGCTCGCCATACTGTTCGTCGCGCATCAGCGTGCGCAACTCCTGCACAATATCCGCAAGCTTTTCGTTATTCGCCAGCGCCGGCGAAGGGTTGCCCTCGCGCAAGGCCTGGGAGATAGCCTCAAAGGTGCGCTGCGTCATCTGCTGAACGTCGCGCAGCGTGCGGGCGTTAATCAGCAGAAAATGGCTCTCGCGCGAGGCCCAGTATGCGTTGATTTGCATCTCCAGCGTGCAGACCATGTTGCGGCTGGTGGTCTGAATCGCCTCGTAAATGGCTTTCTGAATATGCGTTTCCTTGCTGGCTGGCGTGATAAGCGCGCGCATTTTAACGACATCGTTTAGCACCTTTTGCAGAGGCTTATCGAGCCGCGGCCGCTCTACCAGGTTCGGCGAAAAGCCCGCCTGATAAATACGGTTAAAATCGCCCATCAGCTTCGCCATCTGGATGCGCCAGTGGATGAATGCCCGCTGCGGCAGGATGCTGGTAAAAAGCATCGCCAGCAAAGAGCCGAAAATCACGTCGCCGCTTCGCCACAGCGCCACTTCCATATCGCCGGTCGGCGACCCTACCACCACCGAGAGCGTAATGCCTATCAGCAGCGCCTGGTAAGGACGTTTGCCAAGCGTCAGATAGCCGCAGAGAAACATCGCCAGCGCACACCAGATGAGCATTAACGGCAGGGAAAAAAGCTCAAGCTTAAGCGCCACTAACCCCAGCGCGGCGCCCAGAATCGTACCGCCGATGCGCTCAAAGGCGCGGGGCACCACGTTGCCCCAGAAGGAGATGGGCCCCATGACCACCACCAGCGTAATAAGCGGCCAGGTGCCTTCAGGCACCTGCACCAGGCGCACAATCAAAAAAGTAAGAATGAAAGCCAGTGCGATGCGCACGCCATGCACAATGCGGTAATGACGATAAATGCGCACCTCGAAAGGCGTAAGGGACTTGTCGGGACGCACACCCGTTCTCCGTTGGCCAAAAGATTGATTGTACCTGTTTGTGCGCCTTTCGGGCCACATAACCCTGTTTTCTGTCGCGTTATTTGGCCCTTTTTCAGGAACTGTACTACTTTCCCTCTAGTGTAAAAAAATACAGAAATACATATTTCTTAACATTTCTGACATTTCATTACAGGAGATAAACCTTTTCTTAACAATGCAAAGCGAGCTACCCTTTAAATACTTCGCTGCGTAATCATTTCACGCGGTGGTTTTTTTATGCACATCTAAGGAAGCAATAATGCGCAAGCCACAAAAAACGCTGCCTGGGGTCACCCGACGGCAGGTTCTTAAATGGTCTGGCGCGGCGCTTACCCTGGGTGCCGGTTCCGCAAAAGCAATCACGTTAACTGGTACACCCGGCTGGCAGCCGTTCGCCGACAACCCTCCCGAAACATTTGACTCACAGGGCTGGCTGTTCCTCACCGCTGATGAAGCGGCCACGCTTGAAGCCATCGTCGACCGCCTGATCCCGGCGGATAACCTGAGTCCCGGCGGCAAAGAGATGGGCTGCGCGGTCTTTATCGACCGTCAGCTTCACGGTTTTTACGGCAATTTCGAGCGTCTTTACATGGAAGGCCCCTTTCAGGAAGGCACCCCTGAGCAGGGCGACCAGTCTGAGCTGACGCCCCGCCAGCGCTACCGCGTGGGCCTCGCCTCGCTGAACAAGTACACGCAGCAGCAGTTTCAGAAACCTTTCCGCGAGCTTTCCGGCGATGACCAGGACAAGGTACTGGCAGGCCTGGAGAAAGGCGACATTGAGCTGGAAGGCATCGTGGGTTCGCTTTTCTTCGCCCAGGTGCTCAGCAACACCACCGAAGGCTTCTTCGCCGACCCGGTCTATGGCGGCAACCGCGATATGGCGGCCTGGAAAATGCTCGGTTTTCCCGGCGCGCGCTACGACTACCGCGATTTCATTGAGAAACACAACGTAGAACTGAAATTCCCGCCGGTCAGCATTCAGGGCGGCCCTCAATGGAACAAGAAGGCATAAAGCATGGCGAAGAAATTACCAAAAACCGACGTGGTCGTGGTGGGCCTCGGCTGGGCAGGCTCGATCATCGCCAAAGAGCTGGCGGATGAAGGCCTTAACGTGGTCGGCATCGAGCGCGGCCCGTGGCGCGACACCGCGCGCGATTTCAACATCAACACCGTTACCGACGAATTACGCTACGTGCAGCGCCAGGAGCTGATGCTGCGCACCCGGCAAAACACCTGCACCATGCGCAACAACCCCTCGCAGACGGCGTTGCCGATGCGCAGCTGGGGTTCGTTTCACCCGGGCAACGGCACCGGCGGCGCGGGCAACCACTGGGCAGGCATTACCTTCCGCTTCCAGCCGGAAGAGTTTCGCTTAAAAAGCCACCTGCTTGAGCGCTACGGCAGCATCCCTGACGAACTGGTATTGCAGGACTGGGGCACCACCTGGGAAGAGATGGAGCCGCACTATATGGCGTTCGAACGCGTGGCGGGCACTTCAGGCAAGGCGGGCGTGCTGAACGGCCAGCGCCAGGAAGGCGGCAACCCGTTCGAAGGCACCCGCAGCGGCGAATACCCGACGCCTCCGCTGCGCCAGCCCTACGGCCCGGTTCTCTTCGCCGAGGCGGCGAAAAACATGGGTTATACCCCCTTCCCGGTGCCGTCATCGCTGGTTTCTGAGGCTTACACCAACCAGTACGGCGTAACCATGGGGCCGTGTACGTTCTGCGGCTTTTGCACCAACTACGGCTGCGCCAACTACTCCAAAGCCAGCGCCATCGTCAACGTGTTGCCCGCGCTGCTGCGCCAGGACAACTTCGAAGCGCGCACGTTCTGTGAAGTGTTGCAGGTCAATACCGACAACACCGGCAAGCAGGCGACAGGCGTGACCTATATCGACTCCTCCGGCGATGAATGGGAGCAGCCTGCGGATCTGGTGATCGTCGCGGCGTTTACCTTCGAGAACGTGCGTCTGATGCTGCTTTCCGGCATCGGCAAGGCTTACGATCCGGTGACCAACTCCGGCACCACCGGGCGCAACTACGCCTATCAGACCGCCAACGGCGTGACCCTGTTCTTCGATGATAAAAAGTTCAACCCGTTCATCGGCGCAGGCGCAGTGGGCATGGGCATCGACGATTTCAATAACGATAACTTCGACCACAGCGGCCTGGGCTTCTTCGGCGGCGGCAGTATCCGCGTAACGCCTATCGGCGGCGCGCCGATCAACTATCACCCTACCCCGCCAGGCTCCCCGAAATGGGGCAAGGGCTGGAAAGAGGCGATGGTGAAAAACTACCAGAGCACCATGTCGATTGGCTGCGAGGCGAGCAGTTACACCACCCGCACCAACTATCTGTCGCTCGATCCGAACTACAAAGATCATCTGGGTCGCCCGCTGCTGCGGATCACCTTCGACTTCCCGGAGAACGATCTGAAAATGGCGCAGTACTGCACCGGCAAAGTGGCGGAGATAGCCAAAGCGATGGGGCCGCGCGAAATGGTCGCCAAGCCGACCACTGGTCACTGGAACAGCGTGCCGTACCAGTCCTCGCACGTGGTTGGCGGGTTTATCATGGGCGCCGATCCTTCCACCAGCTCGGTGAATAAACACCTCCAGGTCTGGGATGTGCCGAATCTGTTCGTGGTGGGCGCTTCCGCCTTCCCGCAAAACCCGGGTTACAACCCTACCGGCACCGTGGGCGCGCTGGCATTCAAAGCGGCGTACGCCATCCGCAACTTTTATCTAAAAAACCCGGGGGAGATGATAAGCGCATGAAACGTTTAGCAGCTTTATCACTGCTGGCCCTTTCAGGCCTCGCCTCGTTCTGCGCGCAGGCGCAGCCGGAGTTTGACCAGGTTGAGAAAGGGCGTTATCTGGCGACGGTGGGCGACTGTACCGCCTGCCACACCAGCGACCCGCAAAAACCGTTCGCAGGCGGCGTGGAGATAAGCACGCCTTTCGGCAAGCTGGTGGGAGCGAACATCACCCCCGATAGCGAAACCGGCATCGGCAACTGGACTTACGATGACTTTAAACGCGCCATGTCCGAAGGGATCGGCCACGGCGGCAAGCGCTTGTATGGCGCCATGCCGTTTACGGCGTATACCAAAGTCACCGACGAGGATAACCGGGCAATCTGGGCCTATCTGCAAACGCTTGAGCCTATCCATAACCCGGTTGAGACCAACCTGCTGCCCTTCCCGTTCAACATCCGCACCAGTCTTATCGGCTGGAACTGGCTGAACTTCGATAAGGGCGTTTACAAGCCGGATATGTCGAAATCCGCCGAATGGAACCGCGGCGCGTATCTGGTGCAGGGTCTTGGTCACTGCGGCACCTGCCACACGCCGAAGAACATGACCGGCGGCGATAAAAACGACAATTTCCTTGAGGGAACGGAAATTGAAAACTGGTGGGCGCCGAATATTACCGCCGCCAACCATCAGGGCATTGGCCGCTGGAGCGAGCAGGATATTAAAGATTACCTGCGCACCGGCGTGAACCGTTATGACATCGCCTCCGGGCCGATGGCTGAGCAGGTGAAAAACTCTTCCCAGTTCTGGAAAGAGGAAGACTTGCAGGCGGTGGCGGTCTACCTGAAGTCGCTCGGCGTGAAAGATGAAAACGTGCCGCAGCCGATTAAAGGCGATGACAAGCAGATGCTCGCAGGACGCCACATCTACTTTGACCGCTGCTCCGCTTGCCATGGCTCTACTGGCAAAGGCGAGAAGAATATCTTCCCGCAGCTGGCGAACAATGCGCTGATCAACGCGCCTGAGCCGGTTTCGCTGGCGCATGTGGTGCTGGCAGGCAGCCGCGGCGTGGATACCGACGCCCGTCCGACGGCGCCGGCTATGCCCTCTTTTGCGGACATCATGACCGACGAAGAGATTGCCAACGTGCTGACCTATATCCGCAACAGTTGGGGCAACTCGGCGCCGGCGGTGAAAGAAAGCGACGTGAAGAAAATGCGCGAGCGCTTAACGCCGTAAGGCCGGAAAGCGCGCAAAACAAAGGCCACCCATTGGGTGGCCTTTTTTATGAGCGACGGCGTTATTCCGTGGCGTTCGGCCCAACAGGAATATACATCGCAATATCCCAGTGGCCGTCGCTCTGCCCGTCGTTCAGGTAGATCTCAAAGCACGGCTTATCCGCTACCCGATTTTTCCCGTCGTTATGCAGGGTAACGAAAAAATCGTCCCAGGCGGAGGCGAAGTCCTGATTCACTACTTTGGTTTTCGCTACCGCATATTCGCCGCCCGGCAGCGTCGTTAAGATCACCCCTTCGCTGTTTTCCGGCAAGCTGAAACCTTCCGGTACGGAAACCACGACATCCGCCCGCAGTTTTTCCGCCGGTACTTTTTCCGGGTTATCGTAATAAACCGCAATCCACTCGTTGGGCTGAATCGCTTTACTGTCCACCCACATCGTTAACTGCTCGAACCCCTGCGGCACCGTCTGCTCCCAGGGGCCAACCAGATGAAAACCTGCAATCGCGCGTTCGGCTACCTGCTCAATGGTGTAATTCATGGTCTCTCCTCACGGTGTAAATAACCGAGTATAGATACTTCTCACCAACAAGCCGTGCGATAACCTTTACAGTTTCTGATGCAGATAGTCGCTCAGGCGCGAAAACAGGCCGCCCTTTTCAATGTTATCCAGCGTGACCAGCGGCCAGTGCGCCACAACCTTGTCGCGGTCGTAGAGCTGAATTTCGCCAATGCGCGTATTGGCCGCCAGCGGCGCGTCCAGCTCCGGCTTTTCCAGCACGTAGCGCGCTTTGATGTTGGCCACTTCAGACTTTGGCAGCGTCAACCAGAAATCCTGATCGGTTCCCACCCTGACCTGCTCTTTGTCGCCGTACCAGACGCGCTCGGCGCCCACTTTTTTACCTTTGTGCAGGATTTGCACGGTATCGAAATTTTGCTGCCCCCAGTGCAGCAGCTTGCGCGCCTGCTCCTCACGTCCTTTCGGGCTTTCCCCGCCCATGATCACCGCAATCAGGCGACGGTTGCCGTCCACGCTGGAGGCGATAATGTTAAAACCGGCGCCGGAAGTGTGGCCCGTTTTCAGCCCGTCCACGTTCAGGCTTTTATCCCACAGCAGGCCGTTGCGGTTCTGCTGGGTAATACCGTTCCACGTCAGGCTCTTCTCGCTGTACATATGATAAAACGACGGCTCGCCGTGGATAATGGCGCGGGAAAGCACCGCCAGATCGTAAGCAGAGCTGTGCTGGCCGGGCGCATCCAGCCCGTGCACCGTTTCAAAATGGGTATCCGCCAGATGCAGCTTTTGCGCATAGTTGTTCATCATGGCGACAAACTGCTGTTCGCCGCCCGCCACATAATCCGCCAGCGCGACGCAGGCGTCATTGCCGGAATCGACAATTAGCCCACGGCTGAGATCGCGTACCGTCACGCGGTCGCCAGCTTTAAGAAACATCAACGAAGAACCTTCAAAGACCGGATTGTCTTTCGCCCAGGCGTCGCGCCCCACGGTCACGACATCATCGGCAGTAATACGGTGGCTGTCGATGGCGCGATCGACCACATAGCCGGTCATCAGCTTGGTCAGGCTTGCCGGGTTACGCTGCTGGTGTTCGTTATTTGCCGTCAGGATCTGGCCCGTGGTGTAATCCATTAATACCCAGGCGCCAGCCTGGATCTGCGGCGCAACGGGCGAACCGATAATGGGCGTGGCGGCAAAAGCGGGGCCGCCGAGAAAAACGAACAAAGAAGCGGCAAATAAAGGGCGAAGTTTCAACAGCATATCCTCAATAACATATTTTTCGCCGCTTGTTTTACGGCAGTTCTTATTTCGTTGCGCGGGCAAATTGCAAGGAAATATTTCTCAAATGCCCGCGCCCGGTAATTTCATCCGGCCTGCGGTAAATCTGATAATGAAACATTCTCGCGCTGTTCCGATTGCCCAGGCAGCTTTTTTCCTGGTTTCATGCACCCTTATTTTCAGACAGAGGAAAAGGTTATGGCGCAGGGCAAAAACTGGTCGCCGGAGCTGGAAGGGTTAAGAGGCATTGCCTCATTGTGGGTCTTATTCGGGCATATCTGCCTGCTGGTGCAGTGCCGTATTCCACTGCTTTATGACCCTGGCATGGGGGTTGATCTGTTTATTTTGTTATCAGGTTATCTGATGGCGAAAAATTATCAGGACCGGCGGGAAAAAGCGCCGTGGAATAGCCTGACGACGATCAGAGAGTTCTGGCTACGACGCTTTTTCAGGATCGCTTCGCTCTATTATTTGCTGCTTATCGTCGCGCTTATTTTTGGCGGCCTGTTCGGCGAGTGTCGCGATATTATCGCCAGCGCCTGGAGTTCAACCCAAACCGACGCCAGCCGTTACGCCGATCGCTCCTTTATCAACATTATTACCCATCTGAGCTTTATTTTCGGCGCGCTGCCGGAATACTCCTTCCGTACCGTATTGCCGGACTGGAGTATTGGCCTTGAAATGCAGTTCTATCTGCTTTTCCCGTTCATCATGCTGATGGTCATGCGCTGGGGCTTTATGCTGAGCGCGCTGGTGGTGATGGTGGTGTGCCTCGCGGCACGTTTTCTGCTGGCGGATTATTTCGACGCTTTTCCCATGCCGTCGATGATCCTGATTAAGCTGCCGCTGTTTGTCGCAGGCATGGTAATGGCGCAGGCGGTTCGCGAAAGCAGCCTGCGTTTATGGCTGGTGGCGTTGCTTGCGCCGCTGTGCGCCGCCTGGATGGGCATTGCCGTCACGCCAGTGCGCCTTGCCGCGCAGTGGGTCATGATTATCGGCATGACCGCGCTGTTGTGGCAGGCGGCGGAAGGTTCGCGCCTTCAGCGCGCCATGCGGCTGCCTAAACGCCTGCTGACGCTGCGCATAAGCCAGTTCCTTGGCGATGTCTCCTATTCTGTCTACCTGCTGCATCTGATGATTGTCATCCCCACCATCGCGCTGCTTGTCAACTACAGCAACTTTGAGCATCTCCCCTCGCCCGTGCGCATGCTGATGGTGGCGGCGCTCTGCACGCCAGTGGTCTATCTGTGCGCCTGGGGCCTTTTTCACCGCGTGGAAAAGCCTGGCATTGCCCTTGGCAGACGTATTATTACCGGCAGGAATGTGCGACCGGAGCAGGTGTTACCCTGATAAATGGGCGCGTCAGCGCCCTTTTTCTTCTGCTTGCCGGGGGGATGGTTTACCATTAAAGACAGTGTATTACTGACTGGAAGAATCCCCGTGTCTGAGCCTGCGGCGCAACCCACTTTTCTGTTTCACGATTATGAGACGTTCGGCACCAGCCCGTCGCTCGACCGGCCCGCGCAGTTCGCCGCGTTGCGAACCGACGAAAATTTTAATGTTCTCGGCGAACCGGAAGTCTTTTACTGCAAACCGGCGGATGATTATTTGCCGCAGCCTGAAGCGGTGCTGATAACCGGCATTACGCCGCAGGAAGCGCTGGCCAAAGGCGAGAACGAAGCGGAGTTCGCCCGACGCATCCACAGTCTCTTCACCGTGCCAAAAACCTGCGTGGTGGGCTACAACAATGTCCGTTTCGACGACGAAGTGACGCGCAATATCTTCTACCGCAACTTCTACGATCCCTACGCCTGGAGCTGGCAGAACGATAACTCGCGCTGGGATCTGCTGGACGTAATGCGCGCCTGCTATGCGCTACGCCCCGAAGGCATTGTCTGGCCGGAGAACGACGACGGTCTGCCGAGCTTCCGCCTGGAGCATCTTACCGCCGCCAACGGCATCGAGCACAGCAACGCGCACGACGCGATGGCGGACGTCTACGCCACTATCGCCATGGCGCAGCTGGTAAAAACCCGCCAGCCGCGGTTGTTTGAGTATCTCTATAGCTTTCGCGGCAAGCAGAAGCTGATGACGCTCATTGATATTCCGCAAATGAAGCCGCTGGTGCACGTTTCCGGCATGTTCGGCGCCTGGCGCGGCAACACCAGCTGGGTCGCCCCGCTCGCCTGGCACCCTGAAAACCGCAACGCGGTGATTGTGGCGGATCTGGCGGGGGATATCAGCCCGCTGCTGGAACTCGACAGCGACGCGCTGCGCGAGCGGCTCTATACGCCGAAGGCGAACCTTGGCGATGACCCCGCCGCGCCCATCAAGCTTATCCATCTGAATAAATGCCCGGTGCTGGCCCAGGCGAACACGCTGCGCCCGGAAGACGCGGAGCGTTTAGGCATAGACCGCCAGCAGTGTCTGGCGAACCTCAAGCTGCTGCGCGAAGCGCCGCAGGTGCGCGAGAAAGTGGTGGCGCTGTTTGCCGAAGCGCCGCCCTTCCCGCCGAGCGATAATGTGGATGCACAGCTGTATGACGGCTTTTTCAGCGACGCCGACCGCGCAGGCATGCGCATTGTCCTGCAAACGCCGCCGCAAAACCTGCCGGCGCTGGATATCACTTTCGCCGACAAGCGCATTGAGAAGTTGCTGTTTAACTTCCGCGCCCGCAATTTCCCCGGCACGCTGGATGAAGCGGAACAGCAGCGCTGGCTACAGTACCGCCGCGACCGTTTCTCCCCGGAGTTTTTGCAGGCCTATGCCCAGGAACTGGAGATGCTTTACAACCAGTATGAAGGGGATAAAGAGAAGATTGCGCTGATTAAAGCGCTTTATCAGTACGCGCAGGAAGTGGTGGGCTGACCATGACCGGGGCGGTCGCTTCTCCTGCCGTCCATGCAGGCGAGGAGACCGCTACAGCCGCCGAAACATGGCGCTTTCGTCAGTCTGGTTATCTCTCTTGCTGCGACACCAACAAAAAAGGCTCCTTACCAGGAGCCTTTTTCTTTTCGCCTGAATCAGGCGATATCTTCGTTGTACTGCGGAACCGGGTTACGGAAGCTGCGGGTTACGCACGCCAGATAAACCACACCGATACCGCCCCAGATGAGGCCCAGCACCATAGAGCTCTCTTCCAGGTTCAGCCACAGCGCGCCTACCGTCAACGCGCCGCAAATCGGCAGGATCAGGTAAGTGAAGTGGTCTTTCAGCGTCTTGTTGCGCTTCTCGCGGATCCAGAACTGTGAAATCACAGAGAGGTTCACGAAGGTAAACGCCACCAGCGCGCCGAAGTTAATGAGCGCGGTCGCCATCACCAGGTCGAAGTTAATCGCCATCAGCGCAATCGCGCCTACCAGCACCACGTTCAGCGCCGGGGTACGCCACTGCGGATGAACGTAGCCGAAGAAGCGGTTCGGGAACACGCCATCGCGGCCCATAACGTACATCAGGCGCGCAACGCCTGCATGCGCCGCCATACCGGAAGCCAGCACGGTAATGGTGGAGAAGATCAGCGCGCCCACCTGGAAGGCTTTGCCTGCTACATAGAGCATAATTTCCGGCTGTGACGCGTCTGGATCTTTAAAGCGCGAGATATCCGGGAAATAGAGCTGGATAAAGTAAGTCGCGAAAATAAAGATAAGCCCGCCAATCAGCGCCGTCAGGAAAATAGCGCGCGGAATAACGCGGCCTGCGTCTTTTGTCTCTTCAGACAGGTTGCTGATGCCATCAAAACCGGTGAATGAGAAGCACAGGATAGTCGCCCCGGTGATCATCGGAATGACATGCGCGTTTTCAGACCAGAAAGGACGGGAGCTCACCAGCGTGCCCGCGCCTTCGCCCTGGGAAACGCCATAAATCACCATGCCCAGAATAACGGCGATAAGCACGACTTGCAGCACCACGATAATGGTATTGAAGTTCGCTACGCCTTTCAGGGTACGCATGTTAAAGACGGTCATAAAGGCGACCAGCGCAATGACGAAGATCCACGATGGAATGCCAGGCACCAGCGCTTCAAAATAGATTTTCGCCAGCAGGATGTTGATCATCGGCGCGAACAGATAGTCGAGCAGCGAAGACCAGCCCACCATAAAGCCCACGGTGGGGTTAATCGCTTTCTGGGCGTAAGTGTAGGCGGAGCCAGCGGACGGGAAACGGCGCACCAGCTTACCGTAGCTCAGCGCGGTAAAGAGAATCGCTACCAGCGCGAAGGCGTAAGCGGTTGGTACGTGGCCATCCGTCAGGCCGGAGACAATACCAAACGTATCGAACAGCGTCATAGGTTGCATATAGGCAAGGCCCATCATTACAACCGGAATCAACGTAAGTGTTTTACGTAACTCCACGCGAGAGGTTTTACCGGTGGTGACGTTATGCGACATGGTTATTTCCCCCTACGGCGAAAGCCATCGCAAAAGCAATAAATTGCCCCATCTTATTTTCTTCCTCAGCGACACGACTGTCGATTTTTAGTAAGTATCTATCCGGTACGAAGCCCGGCCTCTTGAATTTAATTACGATGCCTGCCTGCAAAAAAATAACCGACGCGTTTAACGTCGGTTACTTATCTCATTTTGCAGGGCGCGTATTTTGCACCACTTTGAGGCTCGATGACAAGATGTTGAGGCCCTCATCAATAATTTCTTTTTCCGCCGTTAGCGGAATAAGAAAACGAATGACGTTGGCGCGCACGCCGCAGGAGAGTAAAACCAGCCCCTGGCGCCCCGCTTCCTGCACCAGCAATTGGGTAAGCGCTTTGTCAGGACGATGGCTGTCGCGGTTTTCGACTAACTCCATCGCCACCATCGCGCCAAGCCCGCGCACGTCGCCGATGCAGTCAAACTCCTCAGCCAGCGATGTCAGACGGCTGATAAGCCATTCGCCCTGCGCCTGGGCGCGCGCGTTAAGCTGCTCTTTTTCGATAAGCTCAGTAACCGCAAGGGCCGCGGCGATACTCACAGGCGAACCGGCATAGGTGCCGCCAAGACCTCCCGGCAGCGCTTTATCGAACAGCGCTTTTTTGCCCACCAGCGCCGCCAATGGAAAACCGCCCGCAAGACTTTTCGCCATCGTCACGAGATCCGGCTCCACCTCTGAATGTTCAATCGCAAAGGTTTTACCGGTGCGGCAAAAACCGCTCTGGATCTCATCGACAATCAGCACGATGCCGTGCTTATCGCACAGCGCGCGAAGCTGCTTCATAAACTCCGGCGAGGCGGCGTAAAACCCGCCCTCACCCTGTACCGGCTCGATAATAATCGCCGCTACTTCGTCAGGCGCGACGTCGGCGGCGAATATGCCCGCCAGCGACGCCAGCGCCTGGGTGTCGCTCACGCCAAGGTAAGCGGCGGGATAAGGCGCATGGTAAATCCCTGCCGGAAACGGCCCGTAGCCTTTTTTATAGGGTTGCACTTTGCCGGTTAGCGCCATGCCAAGCAGCGTCCGGCCATGGAACGCGCCACGAAACGCAATGACGGCCGAGCGGCCTGTCGCAATGCGCGCGACTTTAATCGCATTTTCAACCGCCTCCGCGCCCGTGGTGAGAAACAGCGTCTGGCATGGCTCGCTTATCGGCGCCAGTTGATTAAGGCGCTCCGCCAGCTCAATGTAGTTGCCATAGGGCGTGACCTGAAAACAGGGGTGGGTGAAGTGCTCCAGCTGCGCCCTGGCGGCTTCAATCACCGCCGGGTGATTGTGTCCGGTATTCAGCACCGCAATGCCTGAAGCGAAATCAATATAGCGCCGCCCTTCCACATCCCAGAGTTCCGCATTTTTTGCCCGCTCAATGTAAACCGGCAGCGCGTTGCCCACCCCCTGCGGCACGGCGTCGACGCGCCGTTGCTGCCATTGCTGGTTAGTCTGACTCATACAACCTCCTTGCGCATAAAACCCCTGCGTTAAAAACACAGTGGTGAAAGTAAAAACGTTTCTGGCAGGGATCTGCCTGTTTTAAACATAGACGAGCGCAAGAAAGTCAAAGTATGAAATTTACTCAGCCTCCGTCATGCGGCGCGGGCGCAGAGTACAGCTCGGCGATTTCGCTGTTGTTGAGGATTTGATCGCGCCACCATGCGCAGGCAAGCCCGGTGGTTTGCTCATTCCAGCCAATCCAGACCGGTTCGTAAGAGACGTGCGAAGCCACCTCTTTTTCCACCAACGCGCCGCTGTCGAGATAGGTCTGCGCAAGGTAGCGTGGGAGCCAGCCGCAGCCAATACCGCGCAGCTGCAACTCAAGCTTGGTTTTAAAATCAAACACGGTGACCGCGTCCTGGTCGTCCAGCACGCCGGATGCGAAGGAAAGATGCGAACTTGCCGGGTCAGCGACCGCCACGGCGCGGTAACGCTTGATAAGACGTCGTGAAAGCGGCTCCTGCGCCTGCGCGAGAGGATGCTGAGGCGCAACGGCGAAGACGCTTGCCAGATGGCCAAGCAGCGTAAAAGCAAAGCCGCTTAGCGGCGGCGGCGCGCGCATGGCGCCGATGACAATGTCCACGCGCCCCTGCGTCAGCGCCTCCCAGGAGCCGCCCAGCACGCCGTTGATAAATTTCAGCCTCGTCATCTCATGCTGCTGCAAAAAAGCCTCGATATGCGGAAAAAGAAGCGAAAAGGGAAAGGTATCGTCAATGCCAATCACCAGTTCATTTTCCCATCCCTGATGCAGTTTAACCGCCTGCTTTTCCAGATCGCTTACCGTTTGCAGTACTTCGCGGCCTTTTTCCAGCAGCATGGAGCCTGTAGGCGTAAAGCGGGCGCGGTGCCCGCTGCGATCGAGCACCTGAATATTCAGGTCGCTTTCTAATTTGTGAACGGTATAGCTGAGAGCGGAAGGAGTTTTGTAAAGCCGGGAAGCGGCAGCGGCGAAGCTGCCTTCTTTGTCTAATGCATCAAGGATCATTAATACATCAAGCAATGCTTTCATTGTCGCCTCTTGCGCTGTACAGCACGTTTATAGGCGTCAGGAACGGCAGCTATTCCATTGGCATCACTAACGGATCGGGGTAGAGATATTCAAAACCAAGTTCATTGCAAATGCGGTTGCCGTCTATCAGTTTACCTTCTCCACCCGCAGCCGCTTCGCTGAAGCGAGGCGGTTCAAGCCCAAGCAAACGCGCCATATGCGGGTAAAATATGGCGCGCGCCGGATGTTGAGGAGCACAAATATTATATATATGACCGCCTTTCGGCGCCTGCAAAAGTAATTGTATTGCGCCGATCACATCGTCGAGATGCACAAGGTTAACGCCATGCTGGCCGTCCGGCGCGATTTTGCCGGCAAAAAAGCGCCCGGGGTGCCTGCCCGGCCCCACTAATCCCGCCAGGCGAAGAATATCTACCGAGGTGCCTGGCAGATTATGCAGCCAGTCCTCCAGCTCCCTGAGCGTTTTGCCGCTTTCTGTTACAGGGTTGCGCGGCGACGTTTCTTTCATCATGCCGCTGCCATTGCCATAAACCGAGGTTGAGCTGGTGAAAATAATGCGCTTAACGTTATGAGCCAGCGCGCTGTCGACAATCTCCTGCACCGCCTGCATATAGAACTCGCCGTTGCCGCCGGTTCGGCGGGCGGGCAGCGTTAATACCAGCGCGTCAACATTTAACAGCGCATCCAGGTCGTCGCTGTCGCAAACCAGCTCCGGTTGCAGCACCAGAGGGTAACTCTCGATGCCGCACATGCGCGCCGCCTCAACGCCATCCTGCGTGGTTTTACTGCCGGTGACGTGCCACCCTCTTGCTGAAAGCGACAGCGCGAGCGGCATGCCTAACCACCCTAACCCCACAATTGCGACCTTTTTCATCCTTTCACCTCTCCTGCGGCTGCTTGCTAACTTACTCAGTTTAGGCTACGCCAGCGGCGTCTGGCTGACAATTCACAGCGGCAATATGATGATTTTTAATGATGAAAAAAAGCGCTTGCATTCTTCGGCTCGTATGGTTTACGGTTAAAGCCAGTTAATGAATAGTCATTCAGACGAGAAATTCACAATGCGCGTTCAGTTTAAAAACCACCACCATCACCATCATCCTGATTAGTCTTTCAGGCGATGTGTGCTGGAAGACGATTGGCTCTTCCAGTGGTGCATGAACGCAGAAAAAGCCCCCGGAAGATCCACTTCCGGGGGCTTTTTTTATGGACCGATTACAGACAGGATCACGAGGACACCAAGATGACCGATAACACCCGCTTGCGCATAGCTATGCAGAAATCTGGCCGTTTAAGCGACGACTCACGGGAACTGCTCGCCCGTTGCGGCATAAAAATCAATCTTCACACCCAGCGTCTGATTGCGCTGGCGGAGAATATGCCAATAGACATTCTGCGCGTGCGTGACGACGATATTCCGGGCCTGGTGATGGATGGCGTGGTGGACCTCGGCATCATTGGTGAAAATGTGCTGGAAGAAGAGCTGCTCACGCGCCGCGCTCAGGGTGAAGACCCGCGTTATTTCACGCTGCGTCGGCTTGATTTTGGCGGTTGCCGCCTGTCGCTCGCTACCGCCGTGGACGAACCCTGGGATGGCCCGGCCTGCCTGAATGGCAAACGCATCGCCACCTCTTATCCGCACCTGCTCAAACGCTACCTCGACCAAAAAGGCGTGCAGTTTAAATCGTGCCTGCTGAACGGTTCTGTGGAAGTCGCCCCGCGCGCGGGCCTCGCCGACGCTATCTGCGACCTCGTCTCTACCGGCGCAACGCTTGAAGCCAACGGCCTGCGCGAAGTGGAAGTTATCTATCGCTCCAAAGCCTGCCTGATTCAGCGCGACGGCGAAATGCCGGAAATGAAGCAGAAGCTTATCGACAAACTGCTGGTGCGCATTCAGGGCGTGATCCAGGCCCGCGAATCCAAATACATCATGATGCACGCGCCGACCGAACGCCTGGAAGAAGTCATCGCCCTGTTGCCGGGCGCCGAGCGCCCTACCATCCTGCCGCTGGCGGGCGACCAGCAGCGCGTGGCGATGCACATGGTAAGTAGCGAAACCCTGTTCTGGGAAACCATGGAAAAACTTAAAGCCCTCGGCGCCAGCTCTATCCTCGTGCTGCCGATTGAGAAGATGATGGAGTAAGCGCCATGACCTTTAACACGCTTATTGACTGGAACCGCTGCGATACGGCACAGCAGCGCGCATTGCTGACGCGCCCGGCGGTGGCTGCGTCTGACAGCGTTACCCGCACCGTCGCTGATATTCTCGATAACGTTAAAGCCCGGGGCGATGCGGCGCTGCGCGAATACAGCGCGAAATTTGATAAAACCGACGTGTCGGCACTGAAAGTTACGGCTGAAGAAATTGATGCGGCAGCAGCGCGGCTTGGCGATGAAATAAAAGAGGCGATGGCGGTGGCTGTCGCCAATATTGAGCGCTTTCACCTCGCCCAGCGCCTGGCGACGGTGGATATTGAAACCATGCCGGGCGTGCGCTGCCAGCAGGTCACGCGTCCTGTCGCCTCGGTGGGCCTGTATATTCCCGGCGGCTCAGCCCCGCTGTTTTCCACTGTGCTGATGCTGGCGACGCCTGCGCGGCTGGCGGGCTGCGGCAACGTCGTGCTCTGTTCGCCGCCGCCGATTGCCGATGAAATCCTTTACGCGGCGAAACTGTGCGGCGTGCAGGACGTCTTTAAAGCGGGCGGCGCCCAGGCTATCGCCGCGCTGGCTTTCGGCAGCGAAACGGTGCCGAAGGTGGATAAAATCTTCGGCCCGGGCAATGCGTATGTGACAGAGGCGAAGCGCCAGGTCAGCCAGCGCCTTGACGGCGCCGCCATTGACATGCCGGCGGGGCCTTCTGAAGTGCTGGTCATTGCCGACAGCGGCGCCACGCCCGACTTTGTTGCTTCCGACCTGCTTTCCCAGGCGGAGCACGGCCCGGATTCGCAAGTGATTTTACTCACGCCGGATAACGCCATGGCGCAGTCCGTGTCTGAAGCGGTAGAACGCCAGCTGGCGGCGCTGCCGCGCGCGGAAACGGCGCGCAAAGCGCTTTCCGCCAGCCGCATTATCATCGCCCGCGATCTGGCCCAGTGCGTGGAGATATCCAATCAGTACGGACCGGAGCACCTGATAATCCAGACCCGCAACGCCCGTGAACTGGTGGATAGCATTACCAGCGCAGGCTCGGTATTCCTGGGCGACTGGTCGCCGGAATCCGCTGGCGATTACGCTTCGGGTACTAACCATGTGCTGCCGACTTACGGTTATACCTCAACTTACTCAAGCCTCGGTCTGGCGGATTTCCAGAAGCGCATGACCGTGCAGGAGCTGTCGAAACAGGGCTTCGCGAGCCTTGCGAAAACCATTGAGACCCTGGCGGCGGCTGAACAGCTTACCGCCCATAAAAACGCCGTCACGCTGCGTGTCGCCGCCCTTAAGGAGATGGAATGAGCATTGAAGAACTGGCCCGCGCCAACGTGCGTGCGCTGACGCCTTATCAGTCTGCCCGTCGTCTGGGCGGCAGCGGCGACGTCTGGCTGAATGCGAATGAATATCCGGTGCCGGTTGAGTTTCAGCTTACCCGGCAAAACCTCAACCGTTACCCCGAATGCCAGCCAAAGCAGGTGATCGAGCGCTACGCCGCTTATGCAGGCGTGCAGCCGGAGCAGGTGCTGGTAAGCCGCGGCGCCGATGAAGGGATCGAGCTGTTAATCCGCGCGTTCTGCGAGCCGGGACAGGACGCCGTGCTTTACTGCCCGCCCACCTATGGCATGTACAGCGTCAGCGCAGAGGCTTTCGGCGTGGAGTACCGCACGGTGCCGGCGCGGGAAGACTGGCAGCTCGATTTGCCCGCAATTGAGGCGCAACTCGACGGCGTGAAGGTGGTGTTTGTTTGCAGCCCCAATAACCCGACCGGCCAGATTATCCATCCGCAAGATTTGCGCGCGCTGTTGGAAATGACCCGCGGCAAGGCGCTGGTGGTGGCGGATGAAGCCTATATCGAATTTTGTCCGCAGGCGACTGTGGCTGGCTGGCTTACTGAATACCCGCACCTGGTCGTGCTGCGCACGCTTTCAAAAGCCTTCGCGCTGGCGGGCTTGCGCTGCGGCTTTACGATTGCCGGCGAAGAGATTATCAACCTGTTGCTGAAAGTGATCGCCCCCTACCCGCTTTCCACGCCGGTCGCGGATATCGCCGCCCAGGCGCTTAGCCCGCAGGGCATTACGCAAATGCGCGAGCGAGTGGCGGAAATCAAGCTGAATCGCCAGTATCTGGTGTCGGCGCTGAAAGAGGTGCCGTGCGTCGAGCAGGTTTTCGACAGTGAAACCAATTACGTGCTGGCGCGCATTACCGCCTCCAGCGCGGTGTTTAAATCGTTATGGGATCAGGGCATTATTTTACGCGACCAGAACAAACAGCCTTCGCTGAGCGGCTGCCTGCGCATCAGCATCGGCACCCGCGAAGAGTGTCGGCGCGTGATTGATGCCCTGCGTGAACAACCCGGCCTTGCGGCCATGGAGCGTGTATGAGCCAGAAGATTCTCTTTATTGACCGGGACGGAACGCTTATTGCCGAACCGCCGACAGATTTTCAGGTGGATCGTTTCGATAAGCTGGCGTTTGAGCCGGATGCGATCCCCACTCTGCTGAAGCTGCAAAAAGCGGGCTTTAAGCTTGTGATGATCACAAACCAGGATGGCCTTGGCACCGGGAGTTTCCCGCAGGCGGATTTTGACGGCCCGCATAACCTGATGATGCAGATCTTCAGCTCTCAGGGCGTAGTTTTCGATGAGGTGTTGATCTGCCCGCATCTTCCTGCCGACGCCTGCGACTGCCGTAAGCCGAAAATCATGCTGGTTCAGGGTTACCTGGAAGAAGGCGTGCTGGACAAAGCCAACAGCTACGTGATTGGCGACCGCGCCACTGACATTGAACTTGCGCAGAACATGGGTATCCAGGGGCTGCGCTATAACCGCGCTGAGCTTAACTGGGCCGCTATCGGCGAGAAGCTGACGAAGCGCGACCGTTTCGCGCAGGTTTCCCGCAACACGAAAGAGACGCAAATTGACGTTAAGGTGTGGCTCGACCAGGAAGGCGGCAGCAAAATCAACACCGGCGTCGGCTTCTTCGACCACATGCTCGACCAGATTGCCACTCACGGCGGCTTTCGCATGGAGATTGCGGTTAAAGGCGACCTCTACATTGACGACCACCACACGGTGGAGGACACCGGGCTGGCCCTCGGCGAAGCGCTGAAGCTGGCGCTTGGCGACAAACGCGGCATTAACCGTTTTGGCTTCGTGCTGCCGATGGATGAATGCCTGGCGCGCTGCGCGCTGGATATCTCTGGCCGTCCGCATCTGGAATATAAAGCGGAGTTTACCTACCAGCGCGTGGGCGATCTCAGCACGGAAATGGTGGAACACTTTTTCCGTTCGCTCTCCTACACCATGGGCGTGACGCTGCACCTGAAAACCAAAGGCAAAAACGATCATCACCGGGTGGAAAGCCTGTTTAAAGCCTTTGGCCGCACGCTGCGCCAGGCGATACGCGTGGAAGGCGACACCCTTCCCTCTTCCAAAGGGGTGCTGTAATGAACGTGGTGATCCTGGACACTGGCTGCGCCAACCTCTCTTCCGTTAAATGGGCTATCCAGCGGCTGGGTTACGAGCCGCGGGTAAGCCGTGAGCCTGATATTGTGCTGCGCGCCGACAAGCTTTTTCTGCCCGGCGTCGGCACCGCGCAGGCGGCGATGGACCAGCTACGCGAGCGCGATCTTATCGATCTGATCAAAGCCTGCACCCAGCCGGTGCTGGGGATTTGCCTCGGCATGCAGTTGCTGGGGTCGCGCAGCGAAGAGAATAACGGCGTGGAAACGCTCGGCATTATTGATGAAGCGGTGCCGCACATGACCGACGTTGGCCTGCCGCTGCCGCATATGGGCTGGAACCGCGTCTATGCGAAAGCGGGCGACCGGCTGTTTCGCGGTATTGAAGACGGCGCCTGGTTCTACTTTGTCCATAGCTATGCGATGCCGGTGAACCCGAGCACCATCGCGCAGTGTAATTACGGCGAGCCGTTTACCGCCGCCGTACAGAAAGATAACTTCTGGGGCGTACAGTTCCACCCGGAACGTTCGGGCGCCGCGGGCGCGCAGCTGCTGAAAAATTTCCTGGAGATGTAAATGATTATTCCGGCACTGGATTTGATTGACGGAAAAGTGGTGCGTCTCCATCAGGGAGATTACAGCCAGCAGCGCGACTATGGCAGCGACCCGTTGCCGCGCTTGCAGGATTACGAAGCGCAGGGCGCGCAAGTGCTGCATCTGGTGGATTTAACCGGCGCGAAAGACCCGGCGAAACGGCAGATCCCGCTGCTGAAAACATTGCTGGCGGGCGTGAGCGTGCCGGTGCAGGTTGGCGGCGGCGTGCGTACCGAAGATGACGTTGCCGCGCTGCTCGAGGCGGGCGCCAGCCGCGTGGTGGTGGGTTCCACCGCGGTGAAATCGCCGCAAACGGTGCAACAATGGTTCAAACGTTTCGGCGCGGATGCGCTGGTGCTGGCGCTGGACGTGCGTATTGATGAAGCAGGCCGCAAGCAGGTGGCCGTCAGCGGCTGGCAGGAGAACTCCGGCGTAACGCTGGAGGCGCTGGTAGAGAGTTATTTGCCCTCTGGCCTGAAGCATGTGCTCTGTACGGATATTTCCCGCGACGGCACGCTTTCCGGCTCCAACGTCGCGCTGTATGAAGAAGTGTGCGCCCGCTATCCGCAAGTGGCGTTTCAGTCTTCCGGCGGCATCGGCGGGCTGGATGACATTCGCGCGCTGCGCGGCTGCGGGGTGAAAGGCGTGATTGTCGGACGCGCGCTGCTTGAAGGTAAATTCACTGTAACGGAGGCGATTCAATGCTGGCAAAACGGATAATTCCTTGCCTGGACGTGCGCGACGGCCAGGTGGTTAAAGGCGTGCAGTTCCGTAATCACGAAATCATCGGCGATATCGTGCCGCTGGCGAAACGCTACGCCCAGGAAGGCGCCGATGAACTCGTCTTTTATGATATTACCGCTTCGAGCGATGGCCGCGTGGTGGATAAAAGCTGGGTGTCTCGCGTGGCGGAGGTTATCGATATTCCTTTTTGCGTGGCGGGCGGCATTAAAACGCTGGATGACGCGGCGCAGATCCTTTCCTTCGGCGCCGACAAAATTTCTATTAACTCCCCTGCTCTGGCGGACCCGGAGCTTATCACCCGCCTTGCGGATCGCTTTGGCGTGCAGTGTATCGTGATTGGCATCGATACCTGGTTTGACAGCGAGACGGGTAAATATCATGTGAATCAATATACAGGCGATGAGAGCCGCACCCGGGTTACCGAATGGGAAACGCTCGACTGGGTACAGGAAGTGCAAAAGCGCGGCGCCGGAGAGATTGTGCTTAATATGATGAACCAGGACGGCGTGCGCAATGGCTATGACCTGACGCAGCTTAAAAAGGTGCGCGACGTTTGCCACGTACCGCTGATTGCCTCAGGCGGCGCGGGCACGATGGAACATTTCCTGGAAGCGTTTCGCGATGTGAATGTGGATGGTGCGCTGGCGGCATCGGTGTTTCACAAACAGATTATTAATATTGGCGAACTGAAAGCGTTTCTGATTCAGCAAGGCGTGGAGATTCGAGCGTGTTAACAGAACAACAGCGGGCCCAACTGGACTGGGCAAAAACCGACGGGCTGCTGCCGGTCGTGGTGCAGCATGCGGTTTCCGGCGAAGTGTTAATGCTGGGATATATGAATGAAGAGGCGCTGCGCCAGACGGAAGAAAGCGGAAAAGTGACGTTTTTCTCGCGCACCAAACAGCGGCTGTGGACCAAAGGCGAAACCTCAGGCCATTTCCTGAATGTCGTCACTATTACGCCAGACTGCGATAACGACACGTTACTGATACTGGCGAACCCCATCGGACCCACGTGCCATCTCGGCACCTCCAGCTGTTTTGGCGAGGCGCATCACCAGTGGCACTTCCTTTATCAGCTTGAAGAATTGCTCGCCGCGCGTAAAACCGCCTCGCCAGAGAGTTCGTATACCGCAAAGCTCTACGCCAGCGGCACCAAGCGTATTGCACAAAAAGTGGGAGAAGAAGGCGTGGAAACCGCGCTGGCCGCAACGGTACGCGACAAAGACGAGTTGGTTAACGAAGCGTCTGACCTGGTATATCACCTGCTGGTGCTGTTGCAGGATCAGGAGCTGGATTTAAGCGCGGTGATAGAGAACTTGCGGGGAAGGCATAAATAACAACAAGGGGAGTATCTAACTCCCCTTTCTTTATGTCAGTTTGATAATTTTTTTGCGGGCAAGCTTATAAAGTGCTTTTCACAGTTGAATGGCGGGCGCCCTGAATATAAGGCCTGCTACCATCACAAGCCTTTTCTTACTGCATAATAAAATGAGTGAAATAGCGAACATCATTAACCACGTACAGGGTTGTTCATTTCGTCTAATTTCGAACGCAGCCTAACGTATCGATATATCCCGCAGGAACCCTGATGTACCAGTCTGGACTGGGTAATATCATGATCTGCTTGAACCCATTTCCTTCATCCTTTGCATTGCAAAGCGCATTTGTATAAATATAATCAAGCGCAATCCGTCGCTTATCTGAAGAAGATTCGAAAAACGTATGCATTTTGCTAATGTACAAAACAAGCATAACTGCCAAAAACGCATATTTTAACGCAGGTATTTTAATCTGATACAGGCAAATTGTTATTAGCGTTACTGAAATAATATTTATGCCCATAAAATAGCGATCAGGATAGGTAGAACCATAACCGGTTAGTAAACCCGTAATGGCTGAACGGCCAGCGACCGTCGCGGCATCATATATAATTAACATTGCCAGCAAGAATAAAATCGCAGCTTTTGTTTTTGGCTCAGAACGCATATAAGCAACTAACACGATCCCGATATACATGATAACAAGACCAACGGAAATTACATCATTTAGTTTACTATAAAAGGAAAATACAAAAGGATATAAAACCGCTCTGGCAGAAACCATTTCAATAAGATGTGCGGGGTTATATGAAACACCTGCAATTCCACCGCTGCCATTCATGCGCGGAACTATAATAGCAAATAAAATCAACAATGCGATCGACAAGGGGATAAGGCTTAATACAAACCGTTTTTTATCAGCTTCCCTGAAAAAATTAATAATAAAATACATTCCCGTTATGGCAAAACAAACTGGATTTGTTGCCGCCATTAGAAAAATCCCTACGTCACACAGCCCTTTCTTAACTGAAGATGCATCTGTTCTAAACAGATGAAGACATATCGACAGTATGGGCATATAAAATCCTATCTGGACTAAAGTGCCGATTGATTCCGCTTGTGAAACCCCTAACGGAATAAATATCGAAAAACAAAAGGCGGCGCATGCCAACATATAATTAGCATGTCTTTTAACCGTCCAAAAGATGATTGTCGAAGTAAACGAATAAAAAGCATAAGACAAAGTAGCTACAAAAAGCGGTAGAAGCATAAGCACACTGCCGCTGAATATTTTGCTAAGCAGTGCTGCTAAAAATAAAAAGAAAATATTAAAAAAGACGAAGTAGTCAGGCCGGGCATGAAGGAAAGTATGCAGCCAGCCATTTGATATAGCATTACCCAGCCATACACCATCCTCAGCGTAGAGTGTTGGCGTAATAACAGGCTGAGGATATCGTGCAAAAAACACGAGGAATCCCAGAATAAAAATGCATAATGTTATTTGGGTTTTATTGCAGACTTTAATAATAACCTCCGTGAAACAGCGATGCTTGAGAGATCATGTACATGATATCTCAAGATATTCTCTCACTTATGATGCAGAGTGTATTTATAATAGTACTAATTTAAAATCAAAGGCATTTTCAAATTTTTGCAAGCAAAAATCTCATTGCCAGCTTGTCCGCTTAGACTAACTGTAAATGGTCCTTGTAATTCCGACGGATCAATATTAGCCATGTATCCTGCGTTTTCGAGTACCGCTTTACCAAATACGGCAGTCAAATCCCCGCGGCTATTCTTGGTGCTTGAGAAATAGATTTTGCGCTGATTCCTGTCGGTGAGTGTGATATACGTCTTATCGAAAAGCACCCCTTGAGCAGTAGATTTTGCCAGCCAACCTTTAACTATTAAGGGTGCTCCCCCTTCGCCATCAAGAACAGGCGCGGTTATTTCATCAATACTTGCGTCACAGTCTATTTCATTAATAGTAGTGGAGGAAGGTATCACAACCGGCTCATTGTATTTGATTTTTCGACGCTGATAATGAATTAAGGGTGTTTGAGCTACAAAAATTTTTGTCTCAAATTCAGGTTTGAAATAATAACTGGAATCTGTCTCAAACATAACCTTTGCCACGTCTTCTCCAGTAAAACCATTTACATCAAGACCGTCGAGCAAAGGTGATGCCCATACGCCACTCCTGGAGTTGATGATGCTTAAACGATACTCTTTAACCACGCCTGATTTGAGCAGATATTTTATTCTGACAACATCGCCCCTGAATAAAAAGTTTTTAAGTTTACCCAACAGGCTAATTTTGAAATCAGGATAAATCTTTAATATATGCTTTTGGGCGTCAGGCAAAGAATACCATTCACCAAACTTCATATGCTCAACCTTATTAAGCTTGAAAGCAGCAGATTGCGGATTTTCCTTTTTCAACAATAGCAACATCGGCTCATTATTTTTGCCATAAGTGAGTTTATGAATACTATAATTTTCAAGGATAGCCATTGAAGTTAGTGGGTCTTCATTTAAAATAAACTTATTATCAACTCCAATAAAACTATTACAGTCAGCACTACCACAGGCGAGACCACTGTTCCAGATAATGCTTTTCGGTTTATTCTCACCAGTCAAGTAATCGGCATTAGCCTGATCTAAAACTGGCGTGAGCGTCATATAGTTTTGAAATAAGGGGCGCGGTTTGTAATTGAATTTATTTGCATACATATACTCATTATTATATGGGTATATGTCGACTGGATCGCCGCCAACTAAGCTTACGATCTCATCATTTAATTTATAATCCCTGTACTTTTGAGCCATTCTTTCTTCATAAGACATGTCTTCAGAAAATGGCAACTTAAACGGGTTACTCAACGATGGCATGTTAAAGGTAGAAAATGCAAGGCTGAGCTTAGGTGAATGACTATAGGCAGAATGCGTACCAAGATAATAAAGACTAACAAAGGAAACTAAAAAAATTAACTTTGTCAGATAGCCTTTATCCAGGGAAATTAGCATTGCAATAAACGCGCAGGGAACGACAAAATAATTTATATAATGATCGGCACGCCCAAAACCTAGCTTGAATAGTAACAGCCAAGTTACAATCAATGGTAAGATAAAAAAAGGCTGTTTACGTATACCGTAAACAACAAAACATGCAAGCACTATAAAAGAGCAAATGAATGCAAAGCGATGATTTTTAATATCCAGAGTCATGTCGACCGCATTGCCATAGCTCAGCTGCATATTAAAGGCAAAATATTTTGCAACCAGATTGGCATCGCCATAAATTAGCATGCCGAAAATAACTGAGGAAACTAAAAAGGCGGATAAAAAAGCTATAATTTCTTTAAAACGGTAATCCTTAAAAAACTGACCCGCAAGGTAGCCGCCAATTACTGCTATAGCGATCATACCGTAGAAAAAACGGATATATAAAAACAACCCAGCCACTAAACCAAGGACTAGACAAAGTTTGATACTGATAAAGTATCTCTTTTGATTATTGCATTGCTTATAAAATAGAAAAAGCAGAGGCCAAAGGAACAAAGAAACTTTTAAGTCATTAAATGAAAAAAAACAAATGGCAGTTAATAAAACAAATAAGTACCCTTTGGCTCTATGCGTAAGAATGAGTATTGACCATAGCACCACGCTATAGAACACCAGAGAAAATGCTATAGAAGCGTAGTAGCTGTAAGCATTATAGTATTCGCTTACCCCGCCAACTAACCAAAACAGCGGGCCAAAGCTAAATATTAGATCTTGATCTTTTACAAATATAGCGTTCGTTAAATTCACCCAATGTTCAGCATTAGCAATTGAATCTTTAACTTTTCCTGTAGAAATAAAATTCAAAAAAGGCAATAATGCCAGCACGATAATAATAAAGAAAATGTTTTTCCTTGTTGTTAAACGTAGACGTATAGCTTCAGGAAAGTTCACGCTCATTGATCCTTCTTAACGTTGTATACACCTAAGCAACTCTTAAAAAGAATCTTTAACACTGCCAGGTTGCCCCTGAAGCTGCTGATTTTGGTTGGAACTTCACCCTCGGGGTAAATACGTGACGTTGCTAATTCAATACAACGGAAACCAAGTTTTGGAGCAATATATGATAAATAGGCCAGTAACTCATAAGTCATAAAGACATCGCGGAAGGGAGCTACCCGTTCATCGAGCAGCATTTTACTACTGTAAGCGCGAAAACCTTGCGTTGTATCAGTCCAGTGGAAACCTGAAGCAAAGCTCAATGCCGGAGCGTGGATATATTTTATGGCAAAATCACGAGACTTTGGTGTATTAACCGCAACCCCACCATTAACGAAGCGTGAAGCCTGAACAAAATCATAACCCTGATCCAATGCTTCAATAAATTGCGGGATCGGCGCAGGATCGTCTTTATCATTGCCATCAATAGTAATAATATTTTTATAACCTTTCTGCAAAACGAATGCATAGCCGCAGCGAAGCTGTGCGCTTAATTTACCAGGCCCCGTTTTGAGTAATAAACCGCTAACATTCAATTTTAATAAATTTTCCGTCTCAAGAGAGCCGTCTGTGCTACCACCATCAACTATAATAATGTCCGCGATATTATGAATATTCAGATTATTCATTTTTGTCAGCAAACTGATGATGCGTTTGCCTTCGTTTATTACTGGGATTACAACGCAGGCCTCATGCTTTTTCTCAGTCCATAACGTAATATTATAAGCTGGTACTTGCCAATTTTTATTGTTAATCATAGCTAAATCCATTCTGTTAAGCAGCCTTTGAAGTAATTAATGCAACACCAACAATCACAAATGCAACGCCTAATATAGTCGTCCAATGAAAAGTTTCATTAAACACAATCACTGACAAAACGGCAACCGCGGCAACGGCACCTGTAGTGAGAACTGGGTGAGCAATATTGAGTGGCAATACTGCAAGCGCAGCAGCATATAAGACGAAAGCGCCCCCATAAAGCGTCAACCCTAACCAAAATGGCCAGTTATTTAATGAAGCGAGAGGGTCAGTTAACGTTGGAAATTTACGTGGTGGCATCATCGCCATTTTAATTAACACACTGGCGGAGGCGTTGCATGCAATGCCTAAAATAAGTATAAACCATTTCAAAATATTGTTACCTGCTTAACGATATACGGACGTAACGTAAGAAAGAGCGCGGCGAATTGATGTCAGATGCGACTCATCTTTAGTCGCAAGCATTTCTATTGTGGCTGGATACCCATTGAGTTGCGTATTTAAAACATCAGCAAAAGCAGCATGTCCAGCGTAAGTATCTCCGATAGCGGCAAGCTGACCTTCACTAATGTGAATATGGCCTAAAACATTTTTAGCCTGAGCAACAATATCAACAACATTTTCATGATTGATAATAATCGCGCCGGTATCGAGTTGCATTTTGATGCATGGATGCGCTATCTCTTTGACTACGTGATACGTTTCACTGCTTGTTGTCATAAAATTCGCGCCATATAAAACGGGATTCGGCTCCAGGCAAATAATGACTCCATGTTCAGCAGCAATATCTCCAAGCCTGGTAAAAAAACTATAATATTTATTTTTAGTTTCTTCTGCTGAAAGGCCTGAACAGTCACGATTTTTCGGCGAACCAAAAACCAGGCGGGTTGCACCCAGCTCTGAACCGATACGCGAAATGTGTCTCAAGTGCTTAAGCAGTTGGTTTTGAACCTCATCCGAACCAAACACATTTAAGCCAACAGTTCCGAACAAAAGGGACTGCATGCCAATGATTTCTATTCCCTGCTCTTGCCACCAGGTTTTAACTGCTTTTATCTCTGTTGCTGTCGCTTTGGCTGGATCAGGAAAATATTTTCCAGGCGCAATATCTATCGCATCGATATTAAACTCTTTGAGAAGCGACAACACTTCTACATCCTCGCTAATATCCCAGGCGAGGTTGGAAATAGAGATTCTCATTTTTTTTCTTCCTGGATCTTTTTAGGCTCGGATTGAGCGTAATGTCTTACAGCCTGAAGCGTCTCTTTTACGGAGTATTGATAGTGACTACTACCGCCTAATACCGCCCCATGTATGCTACGCATGTCATATGAAACTGGCGAAGCGGTTTGATGAGTTGAAAACTCGAAACCAAAACCTTCACGGGCAATGTTTGCCACAGAAACTGGTTCGGCGGTGAGATGGATAAGACGAATATTTTTATCCAGCGCTTTTTCGATATCGAACCAGAGATTTACCATCGGGTAGAACTGAAAAACGCTGCGACTCTCGATTTTTTCAACATTGTTATCATTCAGGAAATCGTAAATGATATTTTTACGTAAGCCCGGACCGATCAAGCCTGGTAATCTTACAATAAGATGGCGAGGAAATTTTTTCTCGACAAACTGTTCCAGTCGATATCGGTTCAAGCCATAAGCATGAAGATCCTGCGTATCAATAACGGTATTTTCATCGACCTCGACAGGTTTTTTAAAAACATCAACGGTACTGATTAAAATAAAAGTATCACATTCAATACTGTCGAGACATGAAATTAAAGCATCGATTTTCTCACGGTCGCCTTGTGGATCGGCATTCGCTATCCATTTTTGCGCAGGAGCGCCAGCGCAAACGACAAGATCGAATTTTTTGCCTTTAATATCATTGATATTCGTTGAGCGATAGTGCTCATCGAACTGGGTTTGCTTCATCAATGTGGTACCTACAAATCCGGTATACCCAATTAATGCCTTAACCATTTTTCCTCCTGTCATTATCGATCGCGTCCGGTCTGCACAAGATTAGACTCTTCAGCCGTTGCATCATTCAAAACATTAACCCGGTCCTGATTAACCATTACAACGCTATTTTTCTCAAATACGACAGAATAAGCTGCCTGTTCGCTTCGGTCGTCCAGAAGACGGCTAAGATATTCGCCAAAAAAAGCCAGCATGATGAATTGAAGCATGAAAAGAACAGACATAAAAAGAATCGTCGTAGTCCACCCTTCGACAACATGACCGTTAATAAGATTGACAACAATACTATAAATGGCAAAAAGCAGTGCGCATGAGCTGCCAATCGTGCCAATAACCGACATCCAACGCAGCGGGCGTGAAGAGTTAAACACCATCAGTCGAACCAAATTGCGGAAACCATGCATGATTGACTTTTTCACCTGGCTTTCGCTCACTGGCTTATAAACCAGTTCACTGACTGGATAGCCGGTTTTTTGGATACGTAGATAAAATTGATGATGGAAACGGCCTGTATCTGTCACCGCATTCACGGCGCGACGACTTAAACAACGTAAGCCCGTCGAATTTTTTGGAATATGGTAATCAATTGCCCGTAAAACGCGTGATGCAGTATCACGCAAGATACGGTAGGTGTAAGGTAAAGGCTGATCAGAAACACCGACGACTACATCATAACCCGCTTTACATTCTTCGACGGCTCGATGAATTACATCGAGGGGGTCTGTAAGATGATCAAACAAAATTACAAAATCGCCGATTGCATTTTCAAGACCTGCCGCCCAGACAACATCATCATGCACGCCACCGGAAAGCTGAAGGAAACGTACGCTTGGAATTGTTTTTAAGATTAGGTCAACAGCAGAATTTCTTGGCACATCACGATACGGGCCTTTTGATACGACCAGAATTTCATAGTCGCTATAATTTTCATCCAGTAATCCCTGAATCTGACGTATTTTTGATATTAATTCTTCAGAGAGGTGGTGGGTATTTAAAACAACTGAAATAAAAGATTCGCTTTTCACTGGTGTAGTCTCTTTTCACTCTTAAATAACGTTTAGATTTTTAATTGCTTCCACAGCATCATATACGTTATCTATCTTGCCGCCCATTATGCAATGGAATCCTTTCATACCATGATTCGGCCGAAAAAGAATAGGCCGGGAATCATCCGTTTCGCTGCGAGGTAACAGGGTTTTTACTTCCCAAAGTGAACGTTCATAGCGACACTCGTTTAGTATTGGCATATAGCGGGAAGCATCTTTAATCATATATTTCCATGCGCTGGTTTTTTTATCCGCATCAAATTTCACATGAGAATCGCGGTATTTTTCACCAGGAGTATCATGCCATTCGTAGTGCGGCGTATAACGAACATGGCTAAATGAATGTAAACCTACCGATGGAAAAGGCATTACCGAGAAGAACGGCCCACACATGATTGTGAATCCGGTTTTCTTTAGTTCCTCCGGTACATCAACGAGGCACATCTCTGTCATTTCATGCTTAAGGGGAATAAGTTCAATCCCTGAATTATCAAGCAAATAATTCAAATGTGAGTAAGTACAATTAAAAACATGATCAGCGACATGCGCTTCTACTTCACCTGTATTTACATTTCGCACACAGGCTGTAATTTTATCACCATTGTTAATGACTTTATCAACTGAATAGCCACAGTGATATTCCGCCGCTGAGTTGTTCAACCGTTCTAACATCATATCCCGAAGCTTAAACGCATTGAAGGCGAACTCTTTAACGGTGTAGCATGCATCAATCAGTTGCGGGTTAACCAGGTTTTGAATTTTAGTGGGTGCTAAATCACAGTCCGCGCCAATTCGTTTACAAAACATGCGAAACTGACCGGCAGAGACTTTTCCAAGCTTTTCACTAATTAAATAATATTTATCAAAATCATCATCCACGCAATCTCTGAACTCATCAACAAAACGCGGGAAGGAGATTCGGGAACGTAAAGCCGTCAATATGCTTCTTGGGTAATGGTAGCCGTTGTGAACTCGTGCCTGATTATTATAAGAGGCGCGCGACATATAATTATTTTCTTTTTCAAACAGTTTGACGCCATGCCCTAACAGAGAAAATTGTTCGGCAAGGTACATTCCAAAAAAACCGCCACCGACAATTATTATTTCTTTGCGCATGATTACATAGATGCCTGTATATAATGAGTTTTCTATTATTTCTTATACCTGAACAATTCAGAAATAATTTCACGCTTAAACAAGGCCAAAATAAGACCATCTAAATAGATGGTCTTATATCTAGCCAGTTTATAAATCAGCCAGTTATTTAAGCCATTCCGTATGGAATACGCCTTCTTTATCGGTACGCTTATACGTATGCGCACCGAAGTAATCGCGTTGTGCCTGGATCAAGTTAGCCGGCAAAACCGCCGCACGGTAGCTGTCGTAATACGCTATTGCAGCTGAGAATGTCGGTACAGGGATACCATTTTGGACAGCATAAGCCACTACATCACGCAGTGCTTGCTGGTATTCATCTGCAATTTGCTTGAAATACGGCGCCAGCAGCAAGTTAGCAATGGCCGGATTTTCCGAGTAAGCATCAGTGATTTTCTGTAGAAATTGAGCACGAATGATACAACCAGCCCGGAATATTTTCGCAATTTCACCGTAATTGAGATCCCAATTGTACTCCTCCGAGGCCGCACGCAATTGCGAAAAACCCTGAGCATAGGAGACGATTTTACCCAAATACAGTGCGCGACGTACTTTCTCAATAAATTCAGCTTTTGCACCAGCGGGTTGTGCCTGCGGACCAGACAGAACTTTAGATGCTGCAACACGTTGCTCTTTTAAAGAAGAAATATAACGAGCAAATACAGATTCAGTAATCAATGACAGCGGTTCACCAAGATCCAGAGAGCTTTGGCTGGTCCATTTACCGGTACCTTTATTTGCAGCTTCGTCAAGAATGACATCAACAAGATATTTACCCTCTTCGTCTTTTTTGGTAAAAATATCTTTTGTTATATCAATGAGATAGCTACTCAACTCACCTTGATTCCACTCACTGAAGGTCGTTGCCAGTTCTTCATTAGACAGGCTAAGGCCGCCTTTAAGCAGTGCGTAGGCTTCTGCAATAAGTTGCATATCCCCATATTCAATGCCGTTGTGAACCATTTTTACATAGTGCCCGGCACCGTCAGCGCCAATGTAAGTCACGCACGGTTCGCCATCTTCGGCAACAGCAGCAATTTTAGTCAGAATCGGAGCGACAAGTTCGTAAGCATCTTTCTGCCCGCCAGGCATGATTGATGGACCCTTCAGCGCCCCTTCTTCACCGCCAGAGACGCCAGTGCCAATGAAATTAAAGCCTTCAGCAGAAAGCTCACGGTTACGACGGATGGTGTCATGGAAGAAGGTATTACCGCCATCAATGATGATGTCGCCTTTCTCCAGATAAGGTTTCAGGGAGTCAATCGCTTTGTCTGTACCCTCGCCAGCTTTTACCATCAACAGGATACGGCGCGGAGTTTCTAAGGATTCAACGAACTCTTGTACGGTGTAATAAGGAACCAATTTCTTGCCCGGATTTTCGGCAATCACTTCTTCGGTTTTTTCACGGGAGCGGTTGAAAATGGAAACGGTATAGCCACGGCTTTCGATGTTTAGCGCAAGGTTGCGCCCCATCACTGCCATACCAACAACGCCAATTTGTTGCTTAGACATGCAAAACTCCTGTCAGGTGTGGTAACCCTCTGACAGCCAGGCCAGAGGGCTTAAGTAACGATTATAGTAACGTAGATTTAACACGCTGGGTACCCACGTAAGATTGATTGGCCGGCTCGTATCAGTAAAGACCATGTACTAAATCGTCTTTACTTAGCCATGTTGCCAAAAGGTGGAATCGTCGAAACCAGGTAGTAGAAGCACCGTTGATACATAACCAATTATCATGATGCCTGAATAATTTTTATTATTAATTGGTAATTAAGGTGCAATCAAACACGAATAATCATAGCTTTTGCGAAAACGTATAGCTGATAAGAGAGGGATATTCACAAAACTCTTTAACCAGCAGACTTACCGCTATATTTATTATCGGCTTTAAAAAAGCTGTTGCATTGCATGATTAATTTAATATCGCTCTTATTTATAAAATAAGAGCGATGTGCCAGCGGTAAACTAACAGAGATAATTAATGAGATTAAATGGCTCTTCAACTATTCAAATAATCTTTTGCGCAAAGTGATTTCAGACGTGAACTTCCCCATGCATCAAAATTAGAGATGTCCATAATAGCTGAGTAGTCCTGCCATTTTTTATTATTAACTAAGCTGAGCATGCTCATCGCAAGTTCATGTGGGGTTAAATCAAGACCCAAGCGCTTGCAGAGTTCATTATAACTTTTGACGAACAACATCGCGCCTGCACATATATCTGAGATACTATGCGTTAAATCGTTCTTCAACCCACGGCCACGATCCCCTACCGGTTTTCCAGTAAAGGCTTCATAGCCAATAATTGAATCGTGCGGTGCAGAGAAAAAAAGCTCAACGGCAACGCGATTTTCATAGATTTTATCTATAAGAGCATTATCTGCATTTTCAGAATCATACATCGCATGCATTTGGAGAAACGCTTTTCTTCTGCTTTTTTCTGCCGTATTTGCCAGGCAGAAATAGTAGCCATGAATATCAATATCCATGAACTGTTTCACAGCATGCACAAACGCTTCTTGTGTAGTGCCGCTCCAGCCCACATCGACGAGAGCAACTCTATCACCACTTTTAATTCCTAACTGCTGCATATACGTAAAGAGACCACGCCGGTTTCTACGGCAAACCAGCAAAATCTGCCATCTCCATGCATATAAAAAGTCGGCCATTTTTGAAAACAGTGCAGCAGTTAAAGGAGTTTCTGCTGATAAGCCAAATGAAGCCATAACTTCGGGTGCGGGCGCCACAACACCTATACGCTCAAGAACCTCGCATGGTTGCAAACCCTCTGCACCCGACAATAAAAATGGAATGTAATGAATAAAGTTTTGATCGTTGATTGCCGCAAGCGTAAGTGCAATACGCGAACCATAAAAGTAAGTGGATCGAGGAAAATCACCTACATCGCCCCGTTCAACCATTTTTTGCAGCACATATCCATCACGTGACAAAAAAAGCACATGGTCGATTTGTTGCAAGGCAGCCTGATTTTTAATCCATTTAAGGAAGCCAAGCGACGCCGGGCCACCATAAGCAAAACCCAGGCTTTTAAACTTCTGAAGATCATGATAATCCTCATGGCTCTTAAGCATCCCCTGGGCAATGGAAAGAGACAGCGGAAGCCCCTTACAAATTGTTCCCAGATAATGTGAACTGTAAAGATAAGCCTTAATGCCTTTCTCACGCGGACGAATAACATCAGAAATTTCATTATCACCAAGGTGAAGAATATCGCCTGGTGCCACCTGAAGCTTCTGTACTATCACATCAAATATTTCACCTGAATCTCGTTTTGTGGCATTTTCTTCAGAAGAGCTAAAGACGCTTACGCCAGTAACACCAAATTTTTCAAGCGCTTGCTCAAAAAAACGCGCAGGGAGGTACATATCGGAGGTTACGACAACCGTTTTCCCTGCATCTTTTAGGTTTCGGAAAAGATCAAATATTATTGTGTTTGGCTCAACCAGTTTAAGTTCAAGTTGATATTCCGCATTTGCCATTTCTTCTGCAGTGTGCGAGTTATCAGCAAAAGCAGCATAGATACCTTCAATATTGATTTCTTTTTTTCCGCTTGCGCTCATGCGACGAAATGCTTCGGTTTGCGCAATCTGCCTTTTCTCCCTGAAATTATCAATAGCCAGTTGTTTCCCAAGAATATCAAAGGCATCTTCAGGATCGGCTAGCGGCCGGGTAAATAGCGTATCGAAAAAATCAAAGGAGATAACTTTCGCTTCTCTCAGCGCCTCAACAGGCATGTCTTTAAAATATTTAATTGCATCGGCATAGCGATTAAATTCAGGAGCAGAAATGGTATTCATAAGCATTAGCAACCTACCTCAAAATTAATGCCATTCGGGTGCAAATTAATATTAAAGAATGGATCGTATTGATAATAACGAGGATGTTTTTCGTTAAGTCGCTTTAACTCTGACATAAGGCGTTGTACTTTTGCTTCATCCTGATGATCTAATCCTCGGCTTACAGATTCGTAATGGTAAAGCTCAACTGCAGGGCACATGACGTTGTAGTAACCGGCATCTACTGCGCGGAAACATAAATCAACATCATTATAAGCAACCGGGAAAGATTCATCGAACTGTCCAATGCTATTAAATTTCGCCTTTTCAATCATTAAGCATGCACCAGTTACTGCTAACCAGTTATATTCTAAAAGATTACGCATGAAATAACCCGGTTGAGCACGATCGGTATTGTGGAACGCATGCATTGGTCCACCGGCAAGATTCAAAATTCCGGCATGTTGAATAAGGTTAGTCTCTGGGTAAAGCAACTTAGCACCTACAGCGCCTACATGCGGCAACTGGGCATAGCCGATCATGCGCTCCAACCAATCTGACTGAATCACTTCAGTATCATCATTTAGGAAGAGTAATATTTCTCCATTTGCATGAGCGACACCAACATTATTCAATTCGGAAAAATTAAAAGGATGATCATGACGAATGATTTTTACTTTTTCTTCATTTTTAAGTGAGGAAAAATAATTAAGCGTCTCGGCCGAAACAGAACCGTTATCTAAAATAATGATTTCGTAGTGAGTATATTGTGATTTACTTTTTATCGACTCTATGCAACGACGTAATACATTATAATTATCACGTGTTGGAATGATAATACTCACTAAAGGATTACCGACAGGGAAATAATTGACCCGGAAGTAACCAGCGGGACCGACCACCGGCTCGACGGCACCCGCAAGTCCGCGACGCTCCAGCGCATCTTTACGTACATTCACTGATGCCTGTAGTACGTAATCTTTAGCTGCAATATCAGATGCAGTTGATTGCGGTATAATACGCCAGTGGTAAAGTACTTTGGAGATATGGCTAATTTTTGAAGTTTGTTCAGAAACCCGTAAAACAAAATCCCAGTCCTGACAACCATCAAATTCGGAGCGCAATAAACCTGTTTTTGGCAATAAGGATTTTTTAACACAAGAGGCGTGACAAGTGAACATTGTACTCATCATCGTATCTGGTGACCAGTCAGGTTTGAAGTGCGGTTGAACGTAACGCCCTTCTTCGGAAAGCTTATCTTCGTCGCTATATATAAAATCTGGATCTTCATTATTGATACAGACAGCCATCTCATATAAGCAATCAGGCGTTAAAAGATCGTCATGGTCCGTAAAGACAATATAATCACCCGTAGCATGTTCAATAGCGACATTTGTCGCACCGGAGATACGGCTGTTCGTTTCAAGATGAATAATCTTGATCTTCGGATTAGTTATCTTTTCCAGTGCTTCATACAGCTGCGGATCGGTACTACAGTCGTTGGCCAGAATCAGTTCCCACTGGGGATACCACTGCGCTTCGATAGATTCTATGAGCTCATGCAATAGATCCAGTGGAGTGTTGTAAATCGGCACCACAATAGAAAACAGTGGTTTGACTGTCATATCACTAATTAAGGTTGCAAGATCATCAGGTTGTGCCGGCACAACATAACAATATTCATACGCCCCTTGCTTTAATGTATATCCTTCACGCTGATTGTAAACAATTGTAGTCGGTAGCACTGCTGATGCTGGGAGTGAATCGCTTTGAGCAGGAACAGCATTTTCAGTATTTATCGCTAAGGGCGCGGCGGCTTGAAATGATTGCATCATACGTTGTTGACGAAGGCGTCCGATAATGCCCTTCCAACCTTCGTGTTGTAGCGTAGCAAACCCACGAGAAATGATTTTTCTTAAGCCGTGTTGGTGATATAAGCGACAGGTAACAGAGGCCAACACCTTACTTCTGTGTCTTACTTTACCGAGAGCGCGCAAGGGCGCGGTAACTTTCCAACTGGTTGATGCTTCTAATGCGTTTATTCTCGTCATTGCTGCTGCGTGTTGAATATTTAATGCGTTTATTCTCGACATTGCGGCTGCGTGTTGAGCATCTACATGAGCAAGCTGTGTTGTTACTGCTGAAAGTTGGCTCTGTATATTTTCCAACTGGATGCTTTTTTCATTTAACTGTGCAATTGTTGAATCTAAATGTTCTTCTGTATGTCTCAATTTTGCTTCCATAACTTTATTCCGGGAATCCGTTTCGACCAGTTTTAAAGACGTCTCTTCTAGCTGTGCGGATGCTTCATTCAGGTTTTTTAATACGAGCGAATATGGATGAGTACTATTCTCTTCCAAAAATGATGCCAGAGACACGTTTTGAATAATCTCCAGTTCACCTTCCAAATACAGTTTAGCCAGGGGAGGTACGTTTTTTAACAGAATTTGTGGATCGTGTGAGGTAGCGTAATAAACATCAAGCATCCCTTCCTGAAGCTTAAGAATATCCACATAATCAACATTGTTGTTTTCCATGCCAGGTTGCCATACAACGTCCCCATTTTCGTTTTTAATACTCAACGAATGTATCGTAAACCAACCTGTGCTATCCGTCGGATCAAACCGCAATTTCGTAATGGGTAAATAATTGTTTCCAGTAACCTGACAGCGAATCGTATTTTTCCCTGGGACCAGAATAAACGAGTGCGTATTCTGTTCAGTAAATTCTTCGCCATCCGATGCAAAGTATAAACAAGCCAGGCTGTGGCTTGCCGTAACAGGGGCAAGGGGGCTTTCCTCATTCCAGAGCAATAATTCGTTGATATTACGGCCCGTGACCTGATGCTGAAAATCAGCCTCCTTGTATATATAGCGTTGGAGAGTGTCTTCTTCAAGAACGATTCCCAAAGATGCCATCAGTTTTTGTACAAATTCTTTGCGAGTAATGAGTTCATGTCCGACAAGCGGCCGTACTTTGGCTTGGTTGAGTATTAAAAGAATGCCGCGAAACAGAAGGTGACCTAACTCAATCCTTTCCATGCCTTGCCATTCAATATCAAAAAGGATGGGTTTTTCGTCGGTTATAATAATATTTTGCGGAATTGCATCCATAAAATATCCAGGCAGACTAAAATCAGCCTGGCAAGAAAAACTTAGGCAATCACCTTCGTTCTTAATGAATGTTTCCAGGGCACTAAGCCACTGCTTCATCAATGCAATAATATCATCGAGCTGCCAGTTTTCATTTGCCAGCACATTGATAAACTGCTGGCCAAGTAGAGTCCCCTGATAATATTTATCCCCTTCTTTTCTTATCTGAAGATATCTATTTGTATCAGGTTCACTATGTTCCTTTACGAAAAAACGATAAGAAACGTCAATTGCATTGTTACTATTTTTACTGAATATGGTTTCCTTTGCATAATGCTGTTTACGTTGCGTACTGTAATGATATGCAAGGATGGAATCGTCTAATGGTATTTCAGCATCAATGCTTGCTGCGAAAATAAATGAATTGGCAAGCGAAACACCAAGCTTATTTCTGAAAATTTCTGGAAAACAATTTTGCAGTGAGAATGTAAGGTGAGCTGGTAATTGAGGGTCGCTCACTACGCTCTGCACCGCGAGCGCAGAGGCATCAAAACCCGGCGTCAAACTTCCTGCGGGAGTTACAATTGATGTTGGTAGTTTATAGTCAGGAAATGGCAGAAGCACATCTGAGTAGCGATAACCTGTTTCAGTTAATAATTGTTTGAGTTCTTCATAACCCCACGTTTTCGCTTCCCCAGCCTTATATCGTCCTTCAATGCCATACATAGATTGCCGAATATGGTCTTCAGGCGCGCCAGCAAAATATTTAAGCCCTAGTTTATTCTCAATAGCGATGAATAAAAAACCGCCAGGCTTAAGCAATTTGCGAACTTGAATAAGTAAATCCTTTTCAGGAGATTCTCCATTGCCAAACATCGGAGCATATTCAAGAACGCCAATGAGAGTAATGGCATCAAATTGGCGTCCTGGGTTAAACTGGTCCAGACGCTCCGCAACAACCTGCACGTTATCCAAATCACGTGTACGGCTCGCAGCAATAGATGCGCGACGCTGGCTTCCTTCCAACGCCAGTATGTTTCCGCCGTTTTCACCTAAGAAACGGCTAATCGCTCCGCATCCTGCGCCAATTTCCAGTACATCACCTTTCAGTAAATGCGCGAAAGGACGCAGCACATTGCCACGTTGAGAAGTGAGGTGATAAAGCGTTTGCCAGTCAGCGCATTTATTACGTAACTCAGATGAAAAGAGCGTGATATCTTTCGCGTCCCGAATGATACCAGCCAGACGTTCTTCTGCTTCATCACCATCGTTATAACCAATGTTAATGTAATCTTGCCGCTTCCATACATTAAGACTGCTATCGTAAAAATAACCTAGATTTTCAAGTTGAAACATAAAACTCACCTGTAATTGTCTCATCGCTTATGTGTTGCCCGGCAATGAAACCATTTATTTCAGACTAATATGAGTATCTAAATTCACCAGACCGATAAATTGTACTCGGTTTACGACACTCAAATGTATAGAGTCATAACGTCTGTCATGAGGAACGACCGTTCCTCCTTCATCGCAGCTTGCAATGCCTACTGAGATAAAATAATCGCCAGATGCGAGATTAACAGGCATAGTAAAAGAGGCATGCATGATATCTCCAGCATTGAATTGTCTGGACATATCAATATTTTGATATTCACTGTTAGTATTATAAATGGTCACCCCTTCTTTAGTTTTCAGTGCAATACCAAAGATAGGACGATATACGGCATCTTTAAATTTTATATAAAACTGCAAATGAATAGCATGTTCGCCTTCAATGACCAGCGGATAGTGTTTACCATCCTGAATGAGCTGGTAATCCACAATTTCTGCTTTTAGATCTCCCCAGCGATATTCTGAAGGATTGTAATTAGGTCGTTGTTCAAAACTCAGTCCATCATCGGAAGCAAACAGATTAGTCGATATTTCTTGCAGATGATCTTCAGCCCGGCGCTGTTCAATACTGGATTCAATCTCTTCTTTAGCTTCAATTTTTTTATCTGTTTTACCAAAAAGAAGATCAAGGTATTTATTTACTACAACACGGGGGCTGTCTTGCATGAGCATGACGCCATCATTAATTAAAATGGCAGAATCACAATGCGTTACTATCTGTTCCGTTGCATGAGAAACAAAAAGAATGGAGGTTCCTCTTTCTTTTAGTTGCTTTAAACGCGCAAAACACTTGGCCTGAAATCTTGCATCGCCAACTGCTAAAGCCTCATCCACAATCAGGATCTCGGGTTCGATCTGAGCCTGAATAGCAAACGCAAGCCGAACCAACATACCACTTGAATAGGAGCGTACCGGCGAATCGATAAAGTGCCCGATATCTGCGAAACTGATGATATCATCTATTTTCTCATCAATTTCTGCTTTGCTCAGACCCAGCAACACAGCATTCAGATAAATATTTTCACGACCAGAAAAATCGTTATTAAATCCGGCCCCTAATTCAAGCAGGGCTGCAACTCGCCCTTCTATTTTTACGCTTCCGGTAGTAGGCGTCAGTGTACCGGCAATAATCTGCAAAAGTGTTGATTTACCGGAGCCATTTTTCCCAACGATCCCCACTGTTTCACCTTTTTTAAGGCGAAAGCTCACATCCTGTAGAGCCCAAAATTCATCATGATGTAATCGTTCGACTTTGCCTTCTCGCTGCTTTTTTTTTGGTACAATAATTTCTTTCAGACGTTTGAAGGGATTATCATAAACTTGATAGCATTTACTGACATTATCAACTTCAATTGCAAATAAATCAGATGACATCAGCAAATCCTCCCCTTGTTTTCTGGAACCAAAAATAGCAAACGTAGCTAATCCAAAGTGCATTCACTGAATATATTGCTAACCCCAGAAAATCAGGCAATTGTCCCCACACAATGACAACACGCGACTGCTCAATAATATAAGTTAGCGGGTTAAGCAAGACAATTGATTGCATCCACTCTGGTAAAGCGGAAAGAGGATAAAAAACAGGAGAGAGGAATATTAAGATAGTTACAATTACACCGATAGATTGACCAATATCACGAATGTATACCCCCAGGGAAGATATAAGCCAGGTCAAACCTAGAGCTAAAATTACCAGCGGTAAAAACACTAATGGCGCGAATATTAAGGTCCAGTGAACATAACCGTTAAATACAAAAAAAGCCATAATTAAGACACTACTACTAATTACGCTTTGAAATATAGCAGACAATACGGCAACGACAGGAAGTATTTCCAGAGGAAACACAACTTTTTTAACATAATTAGCATGTTGTAAGATAATATTTGGCGCCCGGAGTAAGCATTCTGCCAAAAATGAATGAATAATCATCCCTACAAACAAAATGACCGCAAATTGTGTTTTTGGTTCATCTACAGCCGCATTACCCCAGCGAGCCTTAAAAACAACAGAAAAAACAAGCGTATAGATAGTAAGCATAAGAATGGGGTTAATCAGTGACCATAGAACACCAATCGCCGATCCCTTATACTTACTTAAAATATCCCTTTTAGTCATTTGAAAAATAAGACTACGGTTACTCCATAGCGAGTTTACAAGCGAACCCGACGACCGCTGCTTTAACTTTCCAATCACATCTCTACCTCAAGAATAAATTGCCTTTTTGCCGTCAAATTTTGTTAAAAATTATAGCAACGATCAATGCAATATTTCCGAAAAATGTTTGGCGATATAATTTTGCATCAAAAATCATTTTGACGCGTAATAGAATATTCGAGTTCCGATTGCTATTAAAGCTGGCTAAAATCCTGGCGTTTTCAGGTGTTAATCTGCCTGTGAAGGTCTTAAGAAGCTCAATGTTTTTATCATTCCAACATTTAAAATGACCAGCCATCAGTTTTTTGATTCGCTGAATGCGAGCTAACATTGAGAGATTCGAGCCAATAATATTTTCCTGATGTTGTCGATACTTTATCGTAGGCGAAGCATCATAAAATATTTCGCCTCCACAGCCTGTAATAAGTATATAAACCCACCAATCATGCGAAACGATTTCCTGCCATTTAGGCGTTTCGATAACAATATCCCTGGCTTGCTTATTGAGCACCATTGTGTTGCCGCCAGCAATACTCTGTACTAATGCATTACGAAAAGACGGCGTTTTGTTAAAAAGAGGAGAGAGACCAATCTCATCCCCTTCTTCATTTATCAGCAATGTTCTACCACAATAGACAACGGGCTTATGTTGATTATTATCCAGCAACTTTAGCGCGTGGGATAACTTGTTTTCCATCCATTCGTCATCCTGATCGCTAAAGGCATAATAATCAAAATCATTGCCGCTGGCCTCAAGTGCACTTATAAAATTCCAGGCGAAGCCTTTACCGGGACCATGAAGTAAGACAACCCTGTCTTCTCCATATCTTCTCTGAAATTCTTTAATGATATCCAGCGTATCGTCAGTGGAACCATCATCAGATGCAAAGATAACCCAGCTCTGATGAGTTTGATTTGTAATTGAGTCAAGCTGTTTGCGTAAATACTTACTTCCGTTGTAAGTGCACAACAGTATGGCAACTCTCTTATCCATCTTCATGTTAGAGATAGGTTTCCGCACCTGATAAGAGAAGCCCTTTTTCATCTTTGGCCGACAGCTGAACTTTATCCTTCTCTGGCCATTCGATGTTGATTTGTGGATCGTTCCATATGATGCAACGCTCCGATTGTGGTGCATAATAATTCGTTGCTTTATAAACGAATTGAGCAGTTTCGCTTAGCGTTAAAAAACCATGAGCGAACCCTTCAGGTATCCAAAGTTGTCGCTTATTTTCCGCGCTTAATACAACCCCGACCCACTGCCCAAAGGTTGCAGAATTTTTTCGAATATCTACGGCTACATCAAATACTTCGCCTTCGATGCAGCGTACCAGTTTGCCCTGCGCATGTGGATCAAGCTGGTAATGCAAACCGCGGAGTACTCCTTTTTGTGACTGTGAATGATTGTCCTGTACAAAAGTTATTTTTTTTCCTACGGCCTCTTCAAAAACTTTTTCACTGAAACTTTCAAAGAAAAAACCACGTGCGTCACCAAATACTTTCGGCTCAAAAATTAATACTTCCGGAATTGCAGTTTTGATTACGTTCATTTATTTACTTTCCAAGCATTTCACTCACAACACGCTTCACACCCACTTTCCAGTCCGGAATGACAGTAGCAAAAGCGGTCTGGAATTTTACATTCGACAAGCGAGAGTTCGATGGACGTTTAGCGGGGGTTGGATACGCAGTTGTATCAACGCCTTTAACTTCTTCAACAGAAAGGGGTTCACCGAGTTCGCGAGCAACAGAGAAAACATATTGTGCATAGTCATACCAGGTGGTTTCCCCACTGGCAACAAGATGATAGGTGCCATATAACGAAGCATTGTTTACTGCTGCGCGAATTGCAATCGCTGTGCAATCCGCAAGCAATTCTGCTCCGGTTGGTGCGCCAAACTGATCATTAATAATGGCTAATTGCTTTTTTTCTTTTGCCAGGCGAAGCATTGTTTTAGCAAAGTTTGCGCCCCTGGTCGCGTATACCCAACTAGTCCGGAAAATAAAATGACGTGGATTATTGGTTGCCACGGCAATTTCGCCGGCTAGCTTGGTTTCACCATAGACATTTAAGGGACCAGTAGGCTCATCTTCTTTGCGAAAGTGGCTTCCTGCGCCATTAAAAACATAATCAGTCGAATAGTGCACTAATAATGCGCCAAGTTTCGCTGATTCTTTAGCGATTACTTCTACACTGTCAGCATTTAATAATTGAGCAAGCTCTTTTTCACTTTCAGCTTTATCCACCGCAGTGTGTGCAGCGGCATTCACAATCACATCCGGTTTTACACTGCGAATGGTACTGGCGATACCCTCAGGGTTAGTCAGGTCGCCGCATAATTCGGTATCGAAATAATCTATTGCAACAAGTTCACCGAGAGTTGATAAGGAGCGCTGCAATTCCCAGCCAACCTGTCCGTTTTTTCCAATTAATAAAATCTTCATGGTATTCCCTTCTTTGCAGCACGATTAATCATTTTCACTGATTAACAATTGCAGATAACGACCATAATCAGTTTTTGATAATTTTTTGATTTGCTCTGCTACTTGCTCTTTATTCATCCAACCTTTGCGAAACGCGATTTCCTCAAGGCAGGCAACCTTCATGCCCTGGCGTTTCTCGATAGTGTGAATAAACTGCGATGCTTCAACCAGGCTGTCGTGCGTGCCGGTATCCAGCCATGCGAAACCACGGCCAAGCAACTCAACCTGCAATTCTCCGCGCTCCAGATACATTTGGTTTAAAGTGGTTATTTCCAACTCACCGCGCGCAGAGGGTTTTACTTCTTTCGCCATTTCGACAACTTTATTGTCATAGAAATAAAGACCCGTTACAGCCCAGTGCGATTTGGGCTTCAATGGCTTCTCTTCAATAGATAAGGCTTTGTAGTTGGCGTCGAATTCCACAACACCAAAACGCTCAGGATCAAGTACCTGATAGCCAAATACCGTTGCACCAGAAGTTATTTGCGCTGCGGCCTCCAGTTTTTTACCAAAACTTTGGCCGAAATAAATATTATCGCCCAGCACCAATGCGCATGGCTCATTATTGATAAATTCTTCACCAATAATGAATGCCTGCGCCAGTCCGTCCGGAGAAGGCTGCACCGCCCAGGAAAGATTAATACCAAATTGCTCGCCTGTACCCAGCAAGCGCTGGAACGCAGGCATATCTTCCGGTGTGGTTATTATCAGGATATCTTTGATTCCTGCCAGCATCAGTACAGAAATCGGATAATAAATCATCGGCTTATCGTAAACAGGCAAGAGCTGTTTGGATACGCCCTGGGTAATTGGATATAAACGTGTTCCGGAGCCGCCAGCAAGTACAATACCTTTCATCTTATTTGTCTCAATTTTTTAAGCCTAAACGTTCACCAGCGTAAGAACCGTCTAACACGCGCTGCCACCATTCTTTATTGTTCAGGTACCAATGAACCGTTTTCTCGATACCTGATTCAAATGTTTCTTCAGGAACCCAACCTAAATCATTCTTAATTTTTGTTGCGTCTATCGCGTAACGCATATCATGTCCTGGTCGGTCGGTTACAAATGTGATTAATTCAGAGAAACTGGCGATATTATTTGGTTTATTCACAACCAAACGATCAAGAATGGAACATATAGTTTTAACTACATCAATATTCTTACGCTCATTATGGCCACCAATATTATAGGTTTCGCCAATTTTACCTTCAGTTGCCACTTTATATAGCGCGCGTGCGTGATCTTCTACATACAGCCAATCGCGAATTTGTGAACCATCACCATAAACGGGTAAAGGCTTGCCTGCCAGTGCATTCAATATGATTAGCGGAATGAGCTTCTCTGGAAAATGGTAAGGGCCATAGTTATTTGAGCAGTTGGTTATCACAGTCGGCAGGCCATATGTGCGATTCCACGCTCTTACCAGATGATCGCTGGATGCTTTTGATGCCGAATACGGGCTACTCGGCGCATAAGGTGTCTCTTCCGTGAATAAATCATCGGTGCCATGCAGATCGCCATACACTTCATCAGTGGAAATGTGATGAAAACGGAACGTTGCTTTTTTTTCTGCATTTAGTTTTGAATAGTAATTACGTGCAGCGTCCAGAAGCACAAACGTACCAATGACGTTGGTATGAATAAAGGCCGCAGGTCCATCGATCGAACGATCGACATGGCTCTCTGCTGCAAGGTGCATCACAATATCAGGTGCATATTCGTTTAATAACTCAGCGATTTTTACACTATCAGTGATATCGGTATGGGAAAAGCGATAGCGTGAATTTTGCGCAACAGGTGCCAGCGATTCCAGATTGCCGGCGTAGGTAAGGCTATCAACAACCAAAACCTCATCCTTTGTGTTATTGATAATGTTACGTACTACTGCGGAACCAATGAATCCCGCCCCACCTGTAACCAGAATCTTCATAATATTGCTTGACCTGTATAATTTGGCTTATTGAAGGTTATTCGCTGCTTAATTTACCTGCCTGCGGGCATAATTTATGCACGCTACCGCCCCTGGCTATCGCAGCCAGAGCGCGTACAGCTTTGTGACTTATTAGTGCTCTTTGTAAAAAACAACCGGCATCCCCACGGCTTATGGCTCAGCTGCTAAGGGAAGCCGCGTCAGTTATTTTTTACGAAGCGCACTGCACTCTCTGAGAAGTAGTAGCCATAAAAACCGGCTAATTGATGCAGGAAAAACATAAAATTCATAGTCATGCAATCTAAACTTCAACAGCGTCAAAAGAGCGATTCTAAACTAACTACCTGTTTATCATCATACAAGCTGAACGCTGTTGACATCACTTTAAAAACAAACGGTCGCCCCATAATTTCATGAGCAACCGTTTTTTTCCATCCATGCTTATCAATTAAGCAAGCAGCTTCTTGATGCTTTCGCGGAACTTCTGCCCTTCTTTCAGATTACGAAGGCCATAGTTCACAAACGCCTGCATGTAACCCATTTTCTTACCGCAGTCGTAGCTTTCGCCTGTCATCAACATGGCTTCGACCGGCTGTTTTTCATTGATACGCGCGATCGCATCCGTTAACTGGATACGGCCCCACGCGCCCGGCTCGGTTTTCGCCAACTCTTCCCAGATATCTGCGGAAAGCACATAGCGCCCTACCGCCATCAGGTCGGAGTTCAGCGTCTGCGGCTGATCGGGTTTTTCGATGAAATCAACGATACGGCTGACTTTGCCTTCGCTATCCAGCGGATCCTGAGTCGTAATAACCGAGTATTCGGACAGATCGCCCGGCATACGCTTCGCCAGAACCTGGCTGCGGCCGGTTTCGTTGAAACGCGCCACCATAGCGGCAAGGTTATAACGCAGCGGATCGGCAGTCGCGTCATCAAGAATGATGTCAGGCAGCACAACCACAAACGGATTATCACCGACAACCGGACGAGCGCAAAGGATAGAGTGGCCAAGACCAAGCGGCTGCGCCTGGCGGACGTTCATGATAGTTACGCCAGGCGGGCAGATTGACTGCACTTCCGCCAGAAGCTGACGCTTAACGCGCTGTTCGAGCAGCGCCTCAAGTTCATAAGAGGTGTCGAAATGGTTTTCCACTGCATTTTTCGAAGAGTGGGTCACCAGTACAATTTCTTTGATGCCCGCAGCTACAATCTCATCGACAATGTATTGAATCATTGGCTTATCGACGATCGGCAGCATTTCTTTCGGAATGGCTTTTGTGGCCGGCAGCATGTGCATACCTAAACCAGCCACCGGGATTACCGCTTTCAAATTAACCATTTACTTTGTCACCTCAAAATTGGGTTGATGAATTATAGACTTTTGAAATCTCATTACCAGCATGAAATGTCAAAAGTTGACGCTTTACCGAGGTGTGACTCATTTCTCTTTACTTAAAATATGATGCTTTCTTTTGAGCAGGTCTCAGAATCTTCGCAAAGTGGCGAAATGGCTATTTTTGCGCTACCGATAGCTTAAAATTCAGCCTTTGCGCGCTGACATGCTGCTGATCGACCCGGTCTATATCCACTGACTCTTGCCCTCTTTCGTTAATTGCATGAATATTCGCCAGTGAGAGCAGCGTGTCCTCCTTCGCCATGAAACGCCCCCGCACATCTTTTCGCAGGTCAAAGTGCATTTTCAGCGCCGGTCCCACGGCAGAGTCCTGCATAACGCTAATATTTCTCAGGAACAGGTGCTGCGGCTTATTGTGCAGCTCAAGCGTAGCGCGCTTCATCGTCACGTTAGTGATAGCGACGAACGAGGTGGCGTTGCCGGAAGAGATTTGGATGCCCCGGCTTTTATAGGGCATGTGGGTGTTGTCGAGATGGATATCGTTAAGCTTGAAGTTTTGCGGTATCGAAAGGTAGTTGCCTTTAATCACGCCATAGCCAATCAACATACCGGCGCTGTTAGTCATATTTACCTGATCGATAATAAAGTTATCGCAGCCGTAAATAGCCACGGTTGCGTTATCGATGCCCGCTTTTTTACTGAAGGTGTGGTTTATATTTTTGGCATTGATGTTACGTATAACGAAATGCTTGCCGTTTTCAACATGCACCAGTTGCCGGCAATTGCTGCCAGTAATATTGGCAACCACAAAGTTTTTTACCGCCTGGCTCTCGGGGTAGTCGTTGTCATAAGTGCTGCCCGCAAGGCCAATGCCGATGCCCCAGTTAATTTTGCCATTCGTACAGTCAATATGGTCGATAACATGGTCGGAGATAAGGATGTCGCTGTCGTTGATAGCCACGTTCCACTCAATCGCGTCGCCCTGTAAGTGCGTAAAACGACCTTTGGTAATGCGCACTCCTTCCATCTTGTCGCGAAATCCCTGGCGCAAAATGCCGTAGTTCGCATCATGCACCGTGATGTTATCAATAAGAAGGTTACGCATCGTGACCGGCTCTTTCTGGCCGATATAAATCTGCGCCACCGGGCCAAAGCCGCTTAAATCAACCCCTTTAATAACGCAGTCGGAGCCGCGCACATCAAGGGTGATATTGTGCAGGCGGCCGCCCTCTTCTCCCACCACCTGGCTGCCGTCCTGTAAAACAAAGCGACCTTTACCGTTACCCTTTATGCCGCCGCGCACCAGCAGGGTTTTACCTGGTGGAATAAACACCGCGCCATTAACGTTGTCACATACCGTATCGGCAGGCACTTCCACCGTCTGCGCCTGCGCAAAAGCCTGTTTAAAGGCGGCGATCATATCGGTTTTGTCATAGCGGGCGATGCTGACGCTATCAGCACGGGTTTGCGCACGGGCGGCAAGCGGGAAGAGCGGCAGGATAGCCAGCGCGGAGCTGGCTTGCAGAAGGGTGCGGCGGGAAAGGGAAGGTGACAATTTTATCTCTTTACGCATAGTACCTCAGGCTCTATAGCGCTTGCAGCAAACCGGCAAGCTCTCGATAAATGACCTGCTGATTGAAGTCGGTTTCTACTTTTTGTCGGGCATGGCGTAGCATGGGCCGAAGCTCTTCTTCGCGCAGGCTGGCGAATGTCTGTAAACGCTCCGCCAGCGCTTCGGCGTCGTTCTCCGGCACCAGCCAGCCCGATTTGCCCGCGTCGATAAGCTCAGGAATGCCGCTGTGCAGCGTGGAAACCACCGGAATGCCGACGGCCATCGCTTCCATTAACGCAACCGGGATGCCTTCCATATCGCCATCGGCGCCCGTTATGGAAGGGAGCAGGAAGAGATCGGCCTGGTCCAGCAGCGCCTTGACCTCATGGCTTGGCTTAAAGCCCGGCATAAAGACCTGGTCTTGCAGACCATGCTGCTGGATCAACGCGCGAAGGCGCTGCTCCCAGGGGCCGATGCCCAGAATGTTGTAACGAAAGTTCACCCCGCGCGCCTTCAGCAAACGGCAGGCCTCTATGGCCACATGCAGCCCTTTTTTCTCGGTCAACCGCGCAACAGAGATAATCTCAAGCGGCGAACCAGGCACCTTCAGCGGACGCAGGGAAAATTTATTCATGTCCACGCCCATGCGCGATACCACGATCTTTTCATCCGGGCAGCCCATCGCTTTCAGGCGGCTTGCCCACAGTTCGCTGATGGGCAACATCAGGTCGCCGCGGCGAAAAAGCTGTTGATACTCCGGCGTATAGCGCGCCAGCGCGTCGCGGTGAGAAATATCGATGCCGTGAAAAACAGTGGCGATTTTGCCGCGCAGAATGCCAAGCTCGCGCAGTTTGGCGGCCGTCACGCCTGCCGGGCCAAAATGGGCGATAAAAACATCGGCAACCACAGGCGCTTTTACTCGCCCGCAGATGGCGGAAAGGATCAGGTTACGCGCTTCGTCGCCGTAGCGTTTTTTATCAAGCGCCTTCCAGGTACGGGGGCGCAGCGCCCCCTTCAAGGTGTTGCCCGCCCGCGATTTCAGTTTCGCCAGTTTGCCTTCGGGCTCGTCCAGCAGCCAGGTGGTTTTTTGTGCAAGCCCATACTGCGTAAACGCCGCGTGGGTGTTCTGCATATCCCCTTTTTGCAAAGCGACAATCTCCACCTCGTACCCCATGTCGATAAAACCGACAATCTGATTAAGTACAAAGGTTTCAGATGCCAGCGGGAATTTCAGCAGAAAGAAACCAACCTTCATTTTCCCTCCCCGGCGCGCTGCAATACGTCCTGCACCATTCGCAGACCGTGTTCGCGCTCGGCCTGCACCGCCTGATCCAGGCGCTGGTTGATTTCCGGCAGTTTCTCCAGCGTTTCGCTAACCTTCTGCTGTAGCGAACCATCAAGCAAATTACGGATCTCAACCGCCATCTCCGGCATGCCGAGCTGTTTCATGATGCCGGCGGACTTGTGCTCGTAGTTGATGGCGATAGCCGGGGTGCCGAAATTCATTGAAATAATGGCCGAATGCAGGCGGGTGCCTACCGTCAGCTGGCAGGCGCCCAGCAGCTTGCCCATTTCCAGGTCGTTGAGTTCGTCCATCACCACATGATAATGCTCTGGCTGTTCAATCATCGACTTCAGGTTGAGCGCCACCATCCGGTCATCTTTGTTATAGCTGCCGATGCCGGTGCAGGTAGAAAGCGCCAGCACCTGGTAACCGTCGGCGATCAGCTGGTTAACCATGATGGCAAAGGCTTTTTCATAGGCCTGCTGCGTCGTACCCAGACGCTTGTCGAAAGGCGCGAGATCGCGAAGGGTGATGGCGACAGTTTTACGCTGGCGAATAATGTCCAGCCAGTGATTGACCGCGTATTCCAGCGTCAAATCGTTCGCGTCGCGATCCACCAGCCAGGCGGTATCCACGCCCTGCTCTACCTTTTGCGTACTGATGCCCGCTTCTTCCATTAAGTCGCGGCTCACCGTTTCGCGCAGCACCAGCGCATCGGCATTGCTGAAAACATGATTCGCCACTTCATTAAACTGCGGGTCGTTAAACGGGCCCACGCTGTGGCCAATCATGTAAATGGGTTTTTTCGCCATAAAGCTGCACAGCGCATGTTCAAACTGCGAAACACCGTAGAGATCGACAAAGAACGAGCCGCCCACCTGGATAATGGCGTCATACTGCTCAAGCGTATCAACAAAATCGGTAAAGGCTTTCGGTACGGAAACATTGCTGAGCTTGCCGCGCTGCGTCACTTTCGCCAGCAATACCTTATGCTGGTACTTACGGCGCAGCACTTTTTTTACCCGGCCCATGACGCCTGCGGCGTTATTAGCCTGTTTCATATGTTCATAGAGGCCATCTTTCATCACCGGTCGGCCCAACAAACTTGCGGAACTTACCGGATAGCGGCTCATCACGTCGATGTCGACGCGCTTATCCAGCGTATGGATAGCGTCGATAAGGCCGCGGAGAATGGCGCTATCGCCGCGGTTGCCGCAGGTATGATTACCCAAAATTAAAATTTTCATTATGACCTCGTCATCTTAACTACAGCGCGCTTTGCCATTCAGCTCACGCGCAATAAGGCTTTCAACTTGTCGCTACGGCACAGCTGACGCTTAATCTCCAGCACCAGAGGTTCACGAGAAAAAAGCAAAGTCAGCGCAAACGCCGCGACGCCAGCAACCACCTGAAGGATCAGCAACGCCGCAAAAGGGAGTTGCCCTGGGAAAAAATATCCCAGTCCGCCACTCACCAGCACGGTGGGTATAGATAAGCGGAACGGTAACCAGATGCTGTAAATGTAGTCACGATAACTGGGTCCAAGTATCGGTTTGATAAGGACAAAATAGGTCAATACGGTATTTATTATCTGCACCGACAAAAAGCCGATGGTCACGCCCAAAACGCCGCCCCAATGGCCGCCAAGCACAATGGCGGGCACAAACAGCAACGTTTTAAACAGGTTGAACTTAAAGCTAATATCCATGCGCGCTTTCGCCATCAGCAGCGAACCGATAGGGTTGCCAATCGCCCGCAGCAGCCCAACGATGCACAGCAGTTGCAGCACCGGCGTTATAAACAGCCAGCGCTCGCCGAACACCACCCGCACGAAAGAGTCGGCAACCACCATCAGCCCCAGCAGCGCCGGGAAGTTAATAATGCCGACCATGGAGATAAGCTTGTAGTAATTCACCCGCAGCTTTTCCGTATCGTCCTGAATTTTGGCGAAAGCCGGAAACAGCACGCGGGTAATAATCGGGTTGAGTTTGGCAGGCGGGATCACCGCCAGGTTATAGGCGAGGTTAAAGCCCCCTGCCGCGCCGGCGCCGAGAATACGCGCCAGCACAAGCGTTGAGAGGTTGGTGTTGATGTAGTTCACCACGCTGTCGGCTGTCAGCCAGGCGCCGAACTTCAGGTTCGAGGCGACGGAAGGCAGCGAGAAATGCAGACCGGGCCGATAAATTTTGCGCCCGGCGAAACCAAACAACGCCGTGCGCACCACCGTATTGACCAGGTAACCAATAATCGCGGTCAGCGCCACCGGCCAGTAATGGGCGCTGATAACGGTAAAGGTGAAGCCCGACAACACCGCCAGGGTTTCAATCATGCCGATTTTGTTAAATTCCAGCTCCTTTTGCATCAGGGCGCGGAACTGCTGGCCGTGTGGGATCACCACAAACGCGAAGGCCAGCGTTTTAATCAGCGGTGAAAGATCGGGGTTGTGCAAAAGCGTAGCGATAACCCCGCTCAGCGAGAAAACCACCACGCAGACCAGTATGCCAAGCCCGACATTCAGCCAGTAGAGCGTCGTCAACTCAAGATGACTGATCTCTTTACGCTGAATAATCGAGTTGGCGATGCCGAAGTCGGAAAGCGTATCGGCCAGCGCGATGATCACCAGCGAAATAGTCAGCAAGCCGAACTGGTGGTTATCCATCAGGCGGGCCAGCCACGTCATCTGTAAAAGTCCAAGAACGATGATGATGACGGTGGAGATAGCGGACCATTTGGCGCCGCTGATGGTTTTTTCTCTAAGGCTCATGACAAATCCTTAATATGCCGCTTTGTTCACAAAGCCTTTGAAGATAGTGAGAAAGACGATTTTGATATCGAGCCACAGGCTCCACTCGCGAATGTACTCAAGGTCAAACTCGACGCGTTTCTCCATCTTCTCCAGAGTATCGGTCTCGCCGCGCCAGCCGTTGATCTGCGCCCAGCCGGTAATGCCAGGTTTCACTTTATGGCGCAGCATGTAGCCTTCAATCAGCGCGCGGTACTGCTCGTTATGCGCAACCGCATGCGGACGCGGACCGACAATCGACATCCCGCCGGTCAGCACGTTGATAAACTGCGGCAGCTCATCAAGCGAGGTGCGGCGCAGGAAGCTGCCCACTCTGGTGACGCGCGGGTCGTTTTGCGTGGCCTGAACCACCACCGCATCGTTTTCCATCACCCGCATGGAGCGGAACTTCCACACTTTGATCGGCTTGCCGTCCATCCCGTAACGGGTCTGGCGGAAGATAATCGGGCCGGGCGAGCTGGCTTTCACGGCAATGGCGATACACAGCAGCACCGGTGAAATCAGCAGCAGGATCAGCGAGGAGAGAATGATGTCCTCAATACGCTTGAGCACGCGGTTAATGCCGGAAAGCGGCGTATCAAACAGCGGCACCACCGGCACGCCGTTCACCTCATCCAGACGCGAATGCAGAATGTTGAAGGTGAACACGTCGGGGATCATCATCACCGAACAGGTGGTGTCGGAAAGATCGCGCACCAGCTTTTTAATGCTCGCGGCGTCGTTCATCGACATGGCGATATAAACATTATGAATTTTGCCCGCTTTCGCATCTTCCACCAGCTGTTCGGTGGTGCCCGCCCACTGCGGCGGCACGCCGTCCGGCAGCGGATCGTGGTAAACGCCCATCACTTCAAAGCCAAGCCACGGCTCGTTGCGAAAGCTTTCCGCCAGCTCCTGGCCCACAGGCAAGGTTCCGGCGATAGCAACCCGACGCGTGTTGTAGCCCAGGTTGCGCAGCCAGCCTGCGCCAAAGCGGATAAAGCTGCGACAAACCACCATGCCGACGCTGGAAAGCAGATACCAGGCAAGATAGGTGCCGAAACTGATATTGAAATCATCGTTAAACGCCAGCAAGCCCGAGCTAAAGACCAGCGCCAGCGTCCAGTTTTGCAACAGCAGCATCAGCTCAGTCGAAATCTTCACACCGCGCCATGAGCGGTAGAAATCGGTGATGCCGCCGATCATCTGAAACACCACCAGCGCAATCAGGGCCATCAGCAGATGCATATAAAAGAAAGGCAAGCCGCTGAGCTGACACACCAGCCAAAGCCCGGTAAACATAATGGTGATATCAGAGAGCCGTTGCACCATGGAGATTAACGATGCATTCGTTTTAGCTCGTTCGCGCTTTTTTAGATTTGCCATCGTTGTACCTGTAGGGCGCCCAAAGGCGCTGTTAAGCGATCTCACCTTAATGCCCCTCCTGCCCTCCCCGCGCCGGGGAGGGTTCCGTTCCTGGTTCCTGAGAAACCGTTTTTCTTTTTCCCTCTCGACAGAAGGCGCTCTCCCCTTTTACCTGCCGGGGCGAAGGTTGTGGCCGCCTGGTTACTGGTTCAGCAGCGCCAGGATCTCCCGTGTTTTAACCTGCATTAATTCCGTATTGCCGCGGGATTCCACGTTCAGCCGCACCACCGGTTCGGTGTTCGAGCTGCGCAGGTTAAAGCGCCAGTCGATAAACTCCATGCTGATGCCATCGGTGCGGTCGACAGAAAGCGCTTGCGAAGAAAAGTGGTTTTCCACGCGCCCGATAGCCTGCGCCGGTTCAGCGAGCTTGCTGTTGATTTCGCCGCTCGCCGGGAAGGCGGCCATGCGGTCGCGCACCAGTTCGCCAAGCGTTTGTCCTTTCAGACACAGCAGTTCGGCGACCAGCAGCCAGGGGATCATCCCGCTGTCGCAATAGGCGAAATCGCGGAAGTAGTGGTGCGCGCTCATCTCGCCGCCGTAAATGGCATCTTCGTGACGCATACGCTCTTTAATGAACGCGTGACCGGTTTTCGACATCACAGGCGTGCCGCCTGCGGCCTTCACCACGTCTACGGTGTTCCAGGAAAGGCGCGGGTCATGAATGATTTTCGCGCCGGGGTGTTTTTCGAGGAAAGCTTCCGCCAGCAGGCCGACAATGTAGTAGCCCTCGATAAACTGCCCGGTTTCATCGAACAGGAAGCAGCGGTCGAAATCGCCGTCAAAGGCGATGCCCATATCCGCGCCGTGCTCAATCACCGCGTTGCGGGTGTCGTCGCGGCACTCCGGCAGCAGCGGGTTAGGAATGCCGTTAGGGAAATTGCCATCCGGCGTGTTGTGCACCTTGATAAAACTCACCGGCGCGTTGAGCGCCTTTAAGCGAGCTTCCAGCGCATCCACCACCGGGCCTGCCGCGCCGTTGCCTGAATTAATAACCAGCTTCAGCGGCTTGAGGTTGTTTACATCAATGTAAGAGAGCAGGTGATCGATGTAAGCATCGCGCAGATCGATACGCTTGTAGCTGCCGCGCTTCGCCTCGTTGACAGGCGGGAAGTCGTTAGCTTCCGCCAGACGCTGTACGTCGCGAAGGCCAGTGTCGCCGCTAATCGGACGCGCGCCCTCGCGCACCAGCTTCATGCCGTTATAGTCCATCGGGTTGTGGCTGGCGGTCACTTCGATGCCGCCGTCCACGCCCAGGTGGAAGGTGGCGAAATAGATCTCTTCGGTGCCGGAAAGACCGATATCCAGCACATCGACGCCCGCGTCCTGCAACCCTTTTGCCAGCGCAAGCTTCAGCGCTTCGCTTGTCAGGCGCACGTCGCCGCCCAGTACGATGGTTTTCGGCTTGAGGAATTCGCCATAGGCGCGACCGATACGCCAGGCGATATCTTCGTTCAGCTCCTCGCCCAGGCGGCCGCGAATGTCATAGGCTTTAAAACAGGTTAACTTTTCCATTTTTATCTCTTGATTCGTCTTTTTTTCGGAAAACCGTAATGCGCAGGTCTGCGAACTTCACGTTGCAAAAAGGGGTTAGCCCGTCTGCAACGTGAAAAACGTTGCAGAATCAGACGCGGCCGTAGCGGTCGGCAAACCGCACCACGTCGTCCTCTTCCAGATAAGCGCCGGACCGCACTTCAATCAGGTCGAGGGGAATTTTCCCCGGGTTTTCCAGGCAATGGGTGGCGCCGAGCGGAATGTAAATCGACTCGTTTTCGCCCAGCAGCGTGATCTCGTCATTAATGGTGACCTTCGCGGTACCGGCCACCACAATCCAGTGCTCGGCGCGATGGTGATGCATTTGCAGCGAAAGCCCCTCGCCCGGCTTCACGGTGATACGCTTAACCTGATAGCGTTCGCCTTCGTCGATAGAGTCATATTTGCCCCACGGGCGGTACACTTCGCGGTGGATATGGTGTTCGCGGCGGCCGTCATGCTTTATCTGCTCCACTACCTTTTTCACATCCTGTACGTGGTTGCGGTCGGCGATCAGCACAGCGTCTTTGGTTTGCACCACCACCAGGTCTTTCACCCCTACGGTGGTCACCAGGCCCGATTCGGCGTAAACGTAGCTGTTCTCAGTGTTGTGGCTGATAACATCGCCGTGATGCACGTTGCCTTCCGGCGTGCGGTTTGAAATTTCCCAAAGCGACGACCAGGAGCCAACGTCGCTCCAGCCCGCGTCCATGGGCACCACGACCGCGTCAGCGGTCTTTTCCATCACCGCGTAATCCACAGACTCATCCGGGCAGGCCAGGAAAGCGGCTTCGTCCACGCGGATAAAATCGAGATCCGGGTCGACGACGCTCATCGCCTTCTCGCACGCCTGCAAAATATCCGGGCGGTATTTGGCAAGCTCTTCCAGATAACGCCCGGCGCGGAACAGGAACATGCCGCTGTTCCAGTAATATTCCCCGGTATTCACGTAAGCGCGGGCGGTCTCGAGGTTCGGTTTTTCGACGAACTGCGCCACGCTGAACGCCACGGCGTCCACGTTCTGTTCCGGGTTCACTACCTCGCCGCGGCGAATGTAGCCATACCCCGTTTCCGGTTGATCCGGCACGATGCCGAACGTGACCAGCTTGCCACTTTCGGCAAACGGCATCGCCGCGCGCACCGCCTCGCGGAACGCCTCTTCGTTCTGGATAACGTGATCCGCCGCCAGCACCAGCATCAACGGATCGGCGTTCGGGCTGTTGCGCTGCGCCGCCAGCGCCGCCAGCGCAATGGCTGGCGCAGTATTACGCCCGGCAGGCTCAAGAATGATGTTTTCGGTCAGCTTGTTCAGCTCGCGCAGCTGTTCGGCGACGATAAAACGGTGCTGCTCGTTGCAGATAACCACCGGGCTTTCGCACTGCACGCCGTTTAAGCGGCAGACCGTCGCCTGCAACATGGTCAGATCCCCTTTCAGACAGAGGAACTGTTTTGGGTAAAGCACGCGGGAAAGCGGCCACAGACGGCTGCCGGAGCCGCCCGCCATAATGACTGGATAGAGTGTCGACTGACTCATGCTTAACCCCGAATATCAGCGATAAATTGACTTAACACGTTCTCTTTTTCGAGCGTGCGTTCGGCATATTCACGTGCCACCGTGTTGAATTTGGGCAGTCCCAGACAGGCTTCGATGCCCTGCACCAGCGCGGATGTCGATTCCGGCTCAACGCAGACGGCGATGCCCGGGTAATTCAGGCAAAGCTGGCCAAGCTCGGTTTCGCTCTCGGCGGTGATAACCGCATTGCCGCCCACTGCCAGAATATTGGTGAGTTTGGAAGGCAATACCGCATCCGCCGCGCCGCGCTTCTGGATAACCAGATGGCAGTCGGCCATCTTTAACAGCGCCGGCAAGGCCTCGTAAGGCTGAAGCGGGAAGAAGCGCACGTTCGAGAGGCCGCGTTCCGCCGCCATTTTCTCAAGCCGCGCTTTGCCGCCGCCCTGGCCGACAATCACAAATTCCCAGGGCTTGTCTTTCAGGCGTTCCGCCGCTTCGATGGCGGTTTCCAGCCCCTGCTTTTCTCCAATGTTGCCGGAGTAAAGAATGATTTTTTTATCCGCCGGCAGGCCAAGCTGCTGGCGAAGCGCCGCCGCCTCCGCCTGCGTGACGTCGCGAAAGCGGGAAACTTCCGACCAGTTGGGGAAGAAAATAACGCGATCGTCCGGCACGCCCTTCTCTCTGGCTTTATTCATCATTGAACGAGAGATGGTCGAGACGTTATCGACGTTATGCAGACCGCTGCGCTCAAAGCGGCTAGCCAGGCGAGCGACTTTGCCGCCCTTGCCCTTGCCCGCCATGCCAAGACCGAGCATGGCGTCCACTTCGTAATCCTGAATGTGCAGCAGCGTTTTCGCGCCGGAAAGCTTCGCCAGCAGACGCATGCCCGGCGTGCAGAACAGCGTCGGCACAACGCCGATAATGCGGTCCGGCTTCCAGCTTCGCTGCGCCAGCAGCGGGAAAAACGAGCTCGCCGCAAAGCTGCCTAAATGAATTAAACGTTTCAGCGTTGAAGGCTGCTTCGGCACATAGAGCGGGCAGCGCCAGACGGTGGCGGCGCCCTGCTCTTTTTTCCAGCGCCAGGCGGAGTAATTTTCCCCCACCTGCCACTGCGGGTAATAAGGAGGTGCGGTGATGACCCGCACCTCATGGCCCTGACGGGCCATCCATTCCACCATCTCGCCGGTGTACTTGCCGATACCGGTCAGCTCCGGCGAGTAGTTGATGCCATAGACCAGAATCTTCATAGTCCCGGCGCCTCCGCCTGGCGTTCGGCAAGGAAATAGGCGCGGCTGTTGTCATGCACCTCTTCGCTTGCCGTCAGCTGTTCGGGCTTCATCCAGCGGTACGCATTGTGCTGGTCTGTCGGCAGGCTTAACGCCTCCTCGTTCACCCGCAGGCGAAAGCCCAGCACGATGTAGTGCGTGGAGAAATCCGTACCGGAGAAGTTGTCGTCATAAAAGTGCTGCCAGACGCCATAAAACTCCCCTTCTCCCATAGCGAAACGCTTGCCAAGCTCGGCCTGAGTCAGGCGCTCGAAGGCGTGCGCGAGCGGTTCGTCCTTCTGCACGCGCCCGCCCGGCACAAACCAGTAACCCTGCGCCGGACGGTTGTTGCGCTTGCCCAGCAGAAACTCCCCGCGCTCGTTCTCCACGATAAGATCAATGGAGATAAGCGGCGTGGAACGCACCACGGTGGCAAAGTCTTGCTGGCTTAAAAACATCGCTTACCCCCGGAACCGTTGCTGGTTTTCAAGGAACCACTGATAGGTGCTGGCAAGACCGGCTTCCAGCGTTACCTCGTGATACCAGCCCAGGCTGTGCAGGCGCTGCACATCCAGCAGTTTGCGCGGCGTGCCGTCCGGTTTGGTGGCGTCGAACACCACGCGGCCTTTGTAGCCCACCACTTTAGCGATGGTCTGCGCCAGTTCGCGGATGGTGCAGTCCACACCAGTGCCGACGTTAATGTGGGAAAGCATTGGCTCGGTGTTTTCCAGCCACACTTCATGCGCCAGCTCCATAACGTGGATGCTGGCTGCCGCCATGTCATCCACGTGCAGGAATTCACGCATCGGCGTACCGCTGCCCCACACCACCACATCCGGCGTATTGTCCTGCGTCGCCTCGTGAAAACGGCGCAGCAGCGCCGGGATCACGTGCGAATTGCTCGGGTGAAAGTTATCGTTCGGCCCGTACAGGTTGGTCGGCATTACGGAGCGATAGTCGCGGCCATACTGGCGGTTGTAAGACTCGCACAGCTTAATGCCTGCAATCTTAGCGATGGCGTACGGCTCGTTGGTCGGCTCAAGCGTTCCCTGCAACAACTCGCTCTCTTTAATCGGCTGGTTCGCCATCTTCGGATAAATGCATGATGAGCCGAGGAACAGCAGCTTATTCACGTCGTTCTTATGCGCCGCGTGAATGATGTTGCTTTCGATCATCATGTTTTCGTAGATGAAATCCGCCGGATAGGTGTTGTTGGCGACGATGCCGCCCACTTTCGCCGCCGCCAGATAAACCTGGTCGAGCTTCGCGTCGGCGAAGAAGGCGTCGACCGCCTTCCCGTCCAGCAGGTTTAGCTCATCGCGGCTTTTCAACACCAGTTCAACGTCGTCGCGCTGCTCAAGCTGGCGGACGATGGCCGAGCCCACCATTCCGCGGTGGCCGGCGACAAAAATACGTTGTTTTTTCATCCTCAGGACTCCAGCGCGATGGCCACCTCGTAGCCGTGAGATTTGAGCAGCGAGTGTTTTTTGGCCGCTTCAAGATCTTTGGCTACCATCTCAGAAACCATCTCCTGGAGAGTGATTTCCGGCTTCCAGCCCAGTTTTTCGTGCGCTTTGGTCGGGTCGCCAAGCAGGGTTTCCACCTCTGCCGGACGGAAGTAGCGCGGGTCAACCTGAACGATAACGTCGCCCGGCTTCACGCCCGGCGCGTCGTGACCGGTTACGGAAACCACGATGCCTTTTTCTTCCACGCCTTTGCCTTCAAAGCGCAGCTTAATGCCAAGCTGTGCGGCGGCCATTTCGACGAACTGGCGAACGGAGTACTGCACGCCGGTCGCGATAACGAAATCTTCCGGCTGCTCCTGTTGCAGCATCATCCACTGCATTTTTACGTAGTCTTTGGCATGGCCCCAGTCACGCAGGGAGTCCATGTTGCCAAGGTGCAGGCAAGACTCGAGGCCCTGGGCGATGTTGGCGATAGCGCGGGTAATTTTGCGGGTTACGAAGGTTTCGCCGCGGCGCGGGGATTCGTGGTTGAACAGAATGCCGTTGCAGGCATACATGCCATAGGATTCACGGTAGTTAACGGTGATCCAGTAAGCGTAAAGTTTTGCCACTGCATACGGTGAACGTGGGTAGAACGGCGTGGTCTCTTTCTGCGGGATTTCCTGCACCAGACCGTACAGCTCAGAGGTGGACGCCTGGTAGAAGCGGGTTTTCTTCTCAAGGCCCAGGAAGCGAATGGCTTCCAGCAGGCGCAGGGTGCCGATGGCGTCTACATCTGCGGTGTATTCCGGAGATTCAAAAGAGACCGCTACGTGGCTCATCGCGCCCAGGTTGTAGACTTCATCCGGCTGCACTTCATGAAGGATACGGGTCAGGTTGGACGTATCGGTCAGGTCGCCGTAATGCAGGTGGAATTTCGGGTTGCTGGTGTGCGGATCCTGATAGATATGGTCCACGCGCTCGGTGTTGAATGACGAGGCGCGACGCTTGATGCCGTGTACTTCGTAGCCTTTCTCAAGCAGGAACTCAGCCAGATAAGAGCCGTCTTGTCCGGTTACGCCGGTAATGAGAGCAACTTTACTCATAATGTCTATTTCCTCTGTTTAAATCGGACCTTGCCTGCTCGCCAGGCTGTTTCATAATCCAGGGTTCAGTAACCTGTTCCCCTCGTTCAGGCCCTCTCGCCCGGAGAGGGGAAAATCTTTTCGTTATTGCGGTTGCGAAGGCGTTTCCACGCGTTCGCGAATGACTTTTGCCGGGTTGCCGCGACAAATCGCATTGGCTGGCAGCGGTTTAAATACGCTGCTTCTTGCGCCTACTACCGTGCCGTCGCCAATGGTGACGCCAGGGGCGACAAACACATCGGTTGCCAGCCAGCATTTCTCGCCAATCACAATCGGCGTGGCGTTAATATCGAAATGGTCGGACAGATAATCGTGGCTGCCGGTGCAGAGATAACATTTCTGCGAAACCACCGAATTGGCGCCGATGGTAATATCGCCAAGGGTATATAAAACGGCCTCATCGCCGACCCAGGCATAATCCCCAAGCGTTAATTTCCAGGGGTAGGTTATTTTTACCGAAGGGCGAATAACCACCCCTTTGCCGATGCGTGCGCCGAAAAGTCTTAATAAAAAAGCGCGCCAGCGATAAAGCACTTGCGGAGACCAGGCAAATAATGTCGCCTGAACCGCCCACCACAGTTGAACCTTAATAGGGTGCCCGCCCCGGAAGCCTTTCGGCACCGAGAATCCGCTTAATTCCTGCATAGTTTTTCCTTATGCTTCAGGCGTTATGCTTTGTGATACATCGCCTTAGCTTTGCCGGTCGTGCGCAGGCGTAATAAATAAGATATTTCTGCCCAGAAGCCGGGCACGCCTAATATTTTGCGTTGTACGTTTTTTGCATCGCGGCATAATTCCAGATTATTCGAGGTTGACACGCCACCCATCGAAAATTCCGAAACCAGGCCTTTTAATTTTTTAAAACCGTAGCCTGCTTTGTAAAGGCGAGCGGTTAATGCGTAATCGGATGAGACTTTATATTGCAGATCGTAAGGATAATTGCGCAGCCCTTCCACCGGGAAGAAAATAGCCTGATGGCTGGCCGGGAGGCTGTGATAAATATACCAGCCATGCTTAGCGCCGCGGCGTACTTTGTTGCCATCGCCAAAATCAAGCAGCGCATCGCCAATATACATGGCGTGTTCGTCGGCAGGCGTAGCGGCGAGCTGGTGAGCGACGTCCGCCACTTCCGAATGAAACACATCGCCGGAATTAAGAAAAATAGCGTAACGGCCTTTGGCCATGGCGATGCCTTTATTCATTGCATCGTAAATGCCTTTATCTTTTTCGCTAACGTAGCGTAAATTATACTGGCCTTGCAGATTTTTCAGAAATTCCTCAGTGCCGTCGTTAGAGCCGCCGTCCACCACAATCCATTCAAACTCAATGTTTTTCGCTTTCGCCAGATGGGCCAGCGACTGCCAGGTTTTCACTACCCCTTCGTAATTGCGCCAGGCGACAGTAATTACACTCAAAAGCATCATGGCTGACCTCATCAGGAAGCTGTAATGTTTAACGCTTTACGCAGAATAAACGGACATACAATTAAAAAAGCATATTCCGGGCTGAATATCGAACCGGTAAAAAACAGCGACACCGGCGTGAAAAGCCACAGCTGAACGCGAAAATTCTGATTATTACCAAACGCGTTAAGCATCATTTTTACAACCCGGTACATATACCAGCAGGTTAATAAAACCGCGAACCAGGAAAAATAAATGATTAGCAGATACAGCCCATTGTCTATGGTTTTACCGACGTCCGCACCGTTAAAAATTCCGAATGATGCGACATATTCGTAAAGCGAACCAAAACGCACAACGCCGTCAATGTTTGTTAATGAATACCCCACCATCGCCAGCGGACCGATAATACGGTAATAAGATGACGATCCTTCGGTGCCGAGATCGCCCAGGCGGGTCGCGATATAGGGGAAAGCAAACACAACGCCGACAATAAAGACCGCCAGTGAAATAATTGCCAACGGTAACTTTTTACGGATCGCATTTTTGTTGAGGTACTGAAACGCCCATTCCAGCAAATAGAAGAGAATAAACGTCATTACCCCTGAAAACGACCCGGATAAAATTATCCCCAGCAGAATCATACCATCCGTCTTCGGCGTTTTGATACCAAACTGTTTGATACTGAGCCAAATTGAGATTAACGCCAGAGCGAAGAAGGCAGGTTCAAAATAAAGCGCCGTGGTGCGCCGCCCGCCAAACTTGATAAAATTCAGTACATAGCTGTTGCTGTAGATAAGAAATTTAGAAATATTCTCCATCAGGCTGCTGCCGCCAGTCAGAATAATCTGAGCCATTTCCATTGCCGCGAGCGCCACAATAATCCCAACCACAATGTAAAATATCCGTAATATTTTACGATAATTGCGCGGCGAAATGGTTTTGAAGCGGATACTCCAGGTCATGCCGATAATGATAACGATATAAACAAAGAGCATCGTCGACGTAACATACTTGCTGGCATCCAGCGACTTACCAAAAACGAAGTTGAAAAGCGTAAGCCCGGCGCCTACTCCCAGCGCAATAAGTAATTTCTTAACGCTTATTTTTTCCACGTACAGCAGCAAAATAAGCGGCAGAAACGTTACGATGGTAATGGGGAAGCTTTCACCGAGTTGCAGAAGCTTCACGTTCACCACAAGGTAGATGAACGGCAGCAGCAGATAGCTACAGACTCTGATAGAACGAGACATATTCCTCCAGCATCTGTTCGCCGCTGTATGCCGCCCGGCTGCGCGCGGTAAAGTCTTCAAGGGAGGCGCCAAACACCGCCTGCGCTATCTCCGCTTTCCCCTGCTGCGCCAGTTGCAATGCGGTTTGCTCATCCACCGTCTGGCCGCCCGATTTTTGCAGCACTTCCCGCGCCGCGTCGCTGTGGGTGGCGATAACCGGCACGCCGATAGAAAGCGCTTCGCATAAAATCAGCGGGTAGTTATCCACGCGCGACGTAAACAGCAGCGCGTCCATTTGATTTAGCTCGCTCATTAACTGGCGCTTGTCGGTCAGGAAACCGTGGTTAACGACATTGCTTGCTTCAAAGGGCGAAAACTTGCCGAAGGTATGCACCTCCACCTTCTCGCCAAGCGACACCAGTTCGCGCACCAGACGCTGGTTAGTTTTGCCGTCGTAGCGCAGGTCATGGGCCACCACGGCGATTTTCGGCTTCGCCGACGCCGCCTGCCGGGGCGGCAGCTCCGCCAGGATAGCCTCCGTCGCCACATCGATACCGTTGTTGATAATGTGGCAGCGCCCTGCCCCGTACAGCTCGTTGAAGGCGTCCGCGACGTGCTGGCTTGGGGAGATAAAACGGCAACCCAGGGCCAGCATTTCACGAAACAGCTGGCGTTTGCCTGCCACCAGGCGGTGGGCGCGGTCAATCTTCACCGGCGGGTAGTTACTCAGCGTCGGGCATTTGCCGCAGCCGCTCTTCCAGCCTTCGCAGCCGTCAAGAAAGGCGCAGCGGCCGGTTACGCTCCAGTGGTCGTGCAGCGTCCAGACAAAAGTGACGTCCGCTTTATGCGCTTTCAGGCGCTGGCAGAAATCCACGACCTCTTGCAGATTCAGCCAGTAACTGTGCAGAACGTGAAAGTGCAGCACTACCGGCCCTTCGGTGCGCGTTACGCGACGGTAAAGCCCGTTAAGGTTGCCGAACAGGTCGCGGTTAAAAAGCCGGAACAGCGCAATATTGGCAATGGAAGTCAGGCGCGGGGTATGTTTTTCCACGTGTGCGAAGCGGTCATGGCTGACGCTTTTCTTACCGCCCTTGCCATAGCCATAAATAAAGCGCGAACGCAGTCCCTTTTGCAGCGCGCGCTGGTGAAGATCCAGCGCCACGCCCGCCGCCCCGCCTTCGGCAAGGCGAACATTAAATTGCAGAATGTTCATTTAATTACCTTTACTCGCGCTTTTTCACCCACCACCAGCGCGTTGTCCGGCACGCTGTCCAGCACCACGCTGCCTGCGCCGACGGTAACGTTGTTGCCGATGGTGATATCGCCAATCATCACCACGTTCGCCCCCAGCTCAACGCCGTTGCCGATAACCGGACAAGCCAGGCTGTCGGCGCCGCGATTGCCGATGGTGACGCCGTGGCGAATAACAAAATCGTCTCCCGCCACCACGTTTTTATTGATGACGACCGCATAGCCATGATGAATAGTGAAACGGCGGCCAATGGTGGCGGCGGCCTGGATTTCATAACCAAACAGGCATTCGGTTATAAAGCGATAGAGCAGCAGCACGGGCGCCGCCCAAAGGTTGTTCAGGACATTTTTCTTGCGCCAGACCGAGCAAAAATGGGCCACGCGATAAGCGATTACCATGCAGCAGGGGCGAAGGTTCCATGAATTGGCGCGCAGATCCTCAAGCAGCATTATTTCCCCCGCAGTCCGTCAGCCAGTCGCTTGGTGTTGCGAACAGAAAGCAGCGTAAGCAGCGTGCGCCAGGTCATGCGTTTGTTGCGGATCTGGTAGAGCGTGAAGAGTTGATACTTCTTGCTTGCGCGGTCGAATTTGTCTTTGTGCTTGCGATAGAAGTGAAAATAGCCGGCAAACTTTTTCGCCGATTTGGTTATCTGCATTTCGCCATGGTTGATGTGCAGAATTTGCGTCGCCTCTTCCACTTTCCAGGGTTCGCCGTACTCCACAACCATGCGCAGGAAGATATCGTAATCCTGCGCCGCCGCGAGTTCGGTATCGAACAGGCAGCTTTTAAAGCGCCAGGCATAGGTAAAGACCTGGTTGCCGACAATATTGCGTTTGTAGAACAGCTTCAGCGACCAGGGCGATTTCGGGTAAAGCGGCAGGCTCGCGGGCTGGGAATAGACCTGGCCTTCGCACAGGTAGTCGTTGGCATACAAAAAGGCGTGCGTGACCAGCTGGTGTTTGTGCTCAAGAAAGGTAGAGAGGCGATCCGGCATCCATTCGTCATCGTCATCAATACCGGTAATAAACTCCCCTTTCGCCTGCAATATGGCCTGATTGCGCACCGCGCAAGCGCCGGAGTTGTAGTCGTTGCGGGTATAACGCACGCGCGGATCGTTCAGTCCCTCAACAAAGCCTTGCAGTTGCTCATAAGAGGATGAACAGTCATCGACAATGATCATCTCCCAGTGTTCATAGTCCTGGCGCAGCACCGAGTTAATGGCGCGAATAGCCAGCTGTTGGCGATTCCATGTCGGCATATAAATGGAAATTAATGGGCGCGCTGTGCGGTTCATTGTTGTTTCTCCGAATGCAGATGGACGTTATGCACGTTAGCGGCGACTGCTTTTGGCTTCGGGCTATCGTTGGCAATGACAGCCCGAAGCATTCTCTTTTTTATTCCTCGTTCCGTGGCGAGGCGCATCTCGCCCTCCTCTTAAGAAGAGGGCTGGAACAAGAGCGGCCAGGTTATTTGTGGTCCGACTTATATTCGTACTCGTAATAGCCGTAATCCTGATAGCCCGTGGCACGACGGAAGATAGAGTTCAGGATCACCCCTTTCACCTGGATGCCGTTCTGCTCGAAGCGGCTCAGGCTGGTTTCCACCTCTTTAAGGGTGTTGACGGCGTAGCGCGCCACCATCAGCGTGGTGCCGGCGTGGCGGCCTACTACCGCCGCGTCGGTCACCGCCAGAATCGGCGGCGTATCAATCAGCACCAGGTCATACTGGCTGCTGGCCCACTTCACCAGTTCAGCGAAACGCTCGCTCATCAACAGCTCAGACGGGTTCGGCGGGATCTGCCCGCGCGGCACCAGGTCAAAACCGGGAATAGAGGTTTTTTGTGCGCAGCGGGCGATATCGCCCTGCCCGGAGAGCACATCAGACAGACCATTTACATTCGTGGTGCCAAGCAGCTCATGGGTGTAGCCCTTACGCATATCGCAGTCGATAAGCAGCACGCGTTTATTGGTCTGGCTGATCACCGCCGCCAGGTTGGCGCAAACGAACGTTTTACCGATGGAAGGGCTGACCCCGGTCATCATCAGCACGTTGTTTCGCGCCTGCATCATGGCGAAGTGCAGGCTGGTGCGCAGGCTGCGGATAGCTTCAACGGCAAGGTCGGTCGGGTTACCCACCGCCAGCAGCTGGCTCTGCTTGTAGCGCTTCACCCCTTTAACGGTTTTCACGCTGTCACGCTCTTTTTGCCATTCAGAAAGCGGGATGCTGGCGTAGACGTTGATACCTGCCTCTTCCAGCACCTGCGGGCTTTCAATGCCGCGGTTAAAGAGGGAGCGCAGCAGCACAATCACCACCGAAAGCAGCAGGCCGAGAATAATGCTGCCAAGAATAATCAGCGCTTTTTTCGGCTTCACGATCCCCGGCTGGGTAATCGCCGGGTCGACGATGCGCACGTCGCCGACGGTGCTCGCCTGGGTGATTTTCAGCTCCTGCTGTTTATTAAGCAGCTGCATGTAGACCTGCTGGCCTGACTCGACATCGCGCGTCAGACGAACGATCTCCTGCTGCGTTTTCGGCATGGCGGTAACGCGGTTATTCAGCTTCGCCTTTTCATCTTCCAGCGCCTGGCGCTTTTCCAGCAGCGTGCGGTAAGCCGGGTGCGCTTTGGTATAGAGCTTGGAGATTTCCGCTTCTTTGAAGGTCAGCTCGTTAAGCTGGGCGTCGATGTTAACCATCGAATCCAGCACCGATTTGGCTTCAAGCGGCAGGTCGACCGAGTCTTTTTCCTGACGGTACGCGTTCAGCTTGTTTTCGGCGTCATCCAGACGCGCGCGCACTTCGGGCAGCTGCTTGTCGAGGAAAGCCAGGCTTTTCGCCGCCTCTTCCGACTTGCGCTGCACGTTCTGCTCAAGGTAATTGCGGGTGATGCTGTTCAGGATGTCGCGGATTTTGTCGCGATCTTCGCCGGTAAAGGTAAGGCTTAACACGCCGGTGTCTTTACCGTTTTCGGTCACGGTCAGGTTGCCTTGCAGCTGATTGATCATACCGAGCGTGGAGTATTTCGTGACGGTAAACTCGCTGCCTTCTGCGGCGCGAATGTCGCTTACCACCATTTGCACGCCCTCTTTCGACAGCGGCTGGCCGACGGTGCCGCGCGCGCTAAAGCCCGCGTCGCTGGTCAGCTGATACTGCTGCGGCCCCAGCACCTCAAGGGTAAAGACATCCTGCGCCATGCCTTTCGGCAGGTTGAAAGTCGTTACCTTCACCGTATCGTTGGCATGGCCGGTCAGGCGGTCCCAGCCCGCGCCGAAAATCGGGAAGCTGTTTTTCTCGACCGCGATATCAAGGTCGAGATCGTCGACCGTTTTACCCAGCACCAGACGCGACTGAATGAGCTGGATCTCCGCTTCAGAAGCGGGCGGCTTGTTGGTTAGCGCGCTGTTGATATCCTGCACCAGCGAATTGCCGGCATCCTGTTCTATCTGCACCAGCGCGTCGGCGCTGTAAATGGGCGTGGCGAACAGCACATAGATAAGCGCCAGCAGGCCGAAAAGCGCGGTGATGCCGAGCACCCACCACTTCGCTTCAATCACCGTGCCGATAAGGCGCCCGATATCAATTTCGTCACTGCCCTCGGACGAGGCGGCGGAGTGTCTTACTTTCTCTGTCATCGTTATCCCTGCTGCGTATTCAGTGCCTGCGCCCACTTGCGGGCCGACCGATCGAGAAGTGAATAGACCGCTTCAAACGCTTCGCGGCTTTTACGGTAAGGGTCCGGGATTTCGTTCTCGCCATCCCAGTGGCCAAACAGCATGACTTTGCCCCGCATTTCCGGCGCGATGTCGCACAGCGCGTGAATATGCCGCCGCTCCATAGTCAGAATCAGATCGTATTCACGGCACATGGCGGCGGTAAGCTGACGGGCGCTATGCCCGTCCAGCGACAAGTCATTGGCCTGCGCCACGCTTACTGCATTCGCGTCCGCGGGTTTTCCCACCAGCGCGCCAAGGCCCGCTGAGTGGACAGTCAATTCCGGCTGGTAGCGCTTAAGCAGGCGCTCCGCCGTGGGGGAACGGCAAATGTTCCCCACACACACCACAAGAATTTTGTTAAACATAGGCCGTTACCAGTTGTGGACGTCGCTTGCCGTATCCGTCATATAACGGACACCACTGATGGTCGGCAGCAGTTGGTTGATAAGGCGGTTCCAGCGGGCCACCGGCGCGGTTGTGACGTAAACCACATCGTACGGTTGCAGGCGGAACTCGGTCGCCATTACCAGCGACGTGGCGTCGGACATATCAAGCTGGTAGATGTTGGCAATCTTGCCGTTGCGCTGGCCTTCGCCTCTGAGCGGACGGATAACGAAGATGCCGCTGGCATTGGAGGTGTTGAGGTCGATGCCCTCTGCCTGGCCGAGCGCTTCGGTCAGCGTCATGCCGCTGAAGTCCATCTTGAGCGTGCTCTGTTTTTTCACTTCGCCCATCACGAAGACTTTAAGGTCGTCGTTACGCGGCACGAAAAGAATGTCGCCCGGATAAAGCAGGCGGTTCTGGCTCAGATCGCCGTTTTGCATCAGCGCCTGAAGAGAAATGCGATTTTCGCGCCCGTTGTGGGTCAGCACTACGTTGCGCCAGTCGGCGTCTTCCGTCAGGCCGCCTGCGGCGTTAATGGCATCCAGCACCGTAAGCGGTACGTTGGTGATCGCCTGCTGACCCGATTTTTGCACCTGGCCTGAAACGTAGGCTTTTTGCGAGCGGAATGCGGCGATATTAACGTCCACCTGCGGATCGGCGATGTATTGCGCTAAACGGCCGGTAATATCACTACGAATTTCCGAAAGGGTTTTACCCGCTACGTGGACTCTGCCGATATAGGGATAGAACATGGAGCCGTCCGGCTGCACCCAGTTGCCGGTGTCGCTGGAGCTACGATACTGGCCTGCCGGCGTGGTCAGTTCAGGGTGATCCCAGACGGTGACGTTAAGCACGTCGCCCGGCCCTACCCGGTACTGATAATTAGAGATTTCCTGATCCAATGACATATTGGGCTGCGCGACATTGGGTCGGGGTCTTAATTGCTCAACCAGCCTTGGCGTAAGCGGATAAACATTTACCATCCGGTCAAGGTCAAAGTCTGCATCCTGTTGTTTGATCACATCTTTGCCCATCGTGGACATATTACTACCGGGAAAGACGGTGCAACCACCTAGCAAGGTTACAGACACCAATAAAGGCATCAATTTCAGTCTGGATCTCATCATTGAATATTTATCACTTAGGCAAAGTTATTATCCAGGATGTTTTAAATAAGCAACCCTGTTTTTCACTGCCCGCAATAGTGATACCTGCGGGCAAAGTTAATAAACAGAATCAATCCTAAAATTGCTTATTTAACCGCATATCGTTGACAGAAAAATTATCGTCGCATCTCTGTGCGCGGGCATGCTACCGCCCTTGGCTCACAGCAACCAACCCACTGAAATTACGAAAATAATGTAGAGTGTATGAATTAAACCAGAATTATCTTATTTAACGATTTCATCAGTAAAACAGCGCTGCCCAGCCCCACAAAGCGTGCGGAAGAAAAAAGAATAGCCGGAGCCTGATGACGAATATCGAAAGTTAGTTTTACAGTTCCTGACCCTTCAGGCAAGGCGCGTGACCGGGAACGATTCATTTTAAGAAAATCCCGGTAAATACCCCTCAGCTTTTAGGATTATCCTCAACTTGACGAAATAGAGTTCATAAATTAAGGCAAGTTTATTGCCGAAGACGCCACATGCGGAAAATCTTAAAATAATGTACGCAGCAACGCGCGCTGCGAAATAATAATTAAAGGTTAATGGCAGAGAGGTGATTAAATAATGACAAATTTATCTCGCCGCGAAATTAATAAGATAAATCTCAGTAATGATTGATTTTCAGCGCGCCATTAACCATGATCATGACAGACATTTGTCATACAACACAGGTAAATAACCCGTTATGGAATGGATTGCCGATCCGTCAATCTGGGCAGGGCTTGCGACATTGATAGTGCTTGAGCTGGTGCTCGGGATTGATAACCTGGTGTTTATCGCCATTCTCGCCGAGAAACTTCCGCCCGCCCAGCGCGACCGCGCGCGTATCACCGGCCTGCTGCTCGCCATGGGAATGCGTTTGCTTTTGCTGGCCTCAATCTCCTGGCTGGTCACGCTTACCCAACCGCTGTTTACCCTGTACGGCCACGCCTTCAGCGCCCGCGATTTGATCATGCTTATCGGCGGACTCTTTCTGCTGTTTAAAGCCACGGTCGAGCTTAATGAAAGGCTGGAGGGAAAAGACACGCACGGGCCTACGCAGCGGCGCGGGGCTAAATTCTGGGCGGTTGTGACCCAAATCGTTATTCTTGACGCCATTTTCTCCCTCGATTCGGTTATCACCGCAGTGGGGATGGTGGATAAACTCGCGGTAATGATGGCGGCGGTGGTCATCGCCATCTCGCTGATGATGCTCGCCAGCAAGGCGCTGACCCGCTTCGTCAACAGCCATCCGACAATTGTTATTCTCTGCCTGAGCTTTTTGCTGATGATAGGCTTCAGCCTGATTGCCGAGGGCTTTGGCTATCACATCCCGAAAGGCTACCTCTACGCCGCTATCGGCTTCTCTATCATGATTGAAGCGCTTAATCAGCTGGCTATCTTCAACCGTCGGCGGTTTCTTTCCGCCACCAGCCAGAACCTGCGTCAGCGTACGGCGGAAGCGGTGCTGCGGTTGTTGAGCGGCAATAAAGAAGAAGCGGATTTGGACGCGCAGACCGCTTCGCTGATTGCCGATTACGACAACACGCCGGTGTTTGATCCGCAGGAGCGACGGATGATCGCCCGCGTGTTGCACCTTAACCAGCGCCGCGTTGGCAGCATTATGACGCCGCGTCATGATATCGAACATATCGAGCTCAGCGCGCCGGAAGAGCAGGTCCGCGCCCTGCTGGATAAAAACCAGCACACCCGCGTGGTGGTTACGGGCGGTGAAGAAGACTTGCTGGGCGTGGTGCATATTCTCGATCTGCTACAGCAATCCTTGCATGGCCGCCCGCTGGATTTGCGCGCGCTGATTCGCCAGCCGCTGGTCTTTCCCGAATATCTGCCGCTGTTGCAGGCGCTTGAGCAGTTTCGCAATGCGCGAACGCACTTCGCTTTTGTGGTGGATGAATTTGGCTCGGTGCAGGGAGTGGTGACGCTCAGCGACGTGATGGAAACCATTGCAGGCAATCTGCCCAATGAGGTCGACTCGCTGGACGCGCGTCATGATATTCAAAAAAACCAGGATGGCAGCTGGACTGCCAACGGGCATATGCCGCTTGAGGATCTGGTGCAGTATGTGCCGCTGCCGCTGGAGGAGAAACGCGATTACCACACGCTTGCCGGGCTGATTATGGAATATTTGCAGCGCATTCCTGAAGAGGGCGAAGAGGTGCAGGTAGGCGACTACCAGCTTAAAACGCTGGAGGTGGAACACCACCGGATACAGAGAGTGCGAATTGTGCCGCTCGCCCAGCCGGAGCTGGATTACGAAGTGTAACGCATAAAAAAACCGGGAGTCAGGCTCCCGGTTTTTCATCACAGTTTATCAAGCAGCTTTTTCAAATCCTTGCCTTTACTGCTCTCCTGATGGCGATCCGCCCAGTCGTTCAGCCGACGTTTAGCTTCATTTTGCAGTCGCTTACGCAGCATGTCGTCAACCTCAAGGTTGTAGTTGAGCTGCTGCCACGGACCGTAAACCCGCAGCGGCACCGGCGTTTCTTTCAGCCAGGCGACCAGTTTGTCGTCGCCCTGCCAGCCGCCGCTAACCTGCACATTAAATCGCGTATCGCACTGCTCGCGCACCAGATCAAGCGTTCCTTCGCCGGTCAGCGCCAGCAGCGACGAGCGCCCCTGCATCGCTTTCAGCGTTAGCGCGCCGTTATCCAGCGTGGCTGCCGCGCTGAACTGCTCAAGCGTGGTGGCGTTGTCATAATCCTGCTGCGCTTTTACGCCGCCGTTGCTGCGCGCCACCGCCTGCTGGATAAGCTGCTGGAAGTTCATGCCTTCAAGCCGGGAATCGGTCATCATGACCGAAGCCTGTCCAGCCCAGCGCTCGCGAAAAGCCTTCGCGTCTATTCTGTCGCCCTCAAATTCGCCGTTAAGCGAAAGTTTGCCGGTTAAGGCAATGGGGTAATCGAACGCTTTAAGAATCGACCCGACTTCAATGTTTTCAATCTGCGCGCTAAACGCGGCATGGGGTACATCGTTTCGCGCGTCCAGGCTGCCCGGCAGCGAAAGCTTGCCGTCGCCCAGCTGGCCTTCAAGTTTTGACAGGGTTAACAACCCCGCGTCGTTGGCAAGCTGCGCGTCGACATTTTTAAACTCCAGCCCGCGCCAGCGCACCGAGCGCGCATGAACCGTGGCTCTGGCGGTAAAACCGCGCAGTTCGCTGTATTGCGCCTCTTCCACCTCGCTTGCCACCACCGGGCGCGGCAGCGAAGGCTGCCCCTGTCCCTGCTGGCGAACCCGGCTATCTGTCGCCGCATCGGCGACAACCAGGTTTTCAAAATTAAGCAGATCGGCGTGCAGATCCAGGTTCCACTGCGGCTCATCCGTCAGCACCACGCTACCCTGCCCGCTCAGCGTACTGTCATTAGCTTTAAGATTAAGCTGCGTAAAAGAGAGGGTTTTTGACGGTTCCTGCCACTGCGCCTGGAACGTCGCCTGCCCGCTGATGCCCTGACGCGGGAGATCGGCGCCCTGCAACTGCCAGTTGAACTGCGAAACCGAAGCCAGAAGCCGCTGCGGGTAATCCGCGGCGTTAAGGTTTGCGGTGAGCGAGAAGGTCAGATCGCGCTGATCGCGATTGACGCGCGCGCTCATCTCAACCGTCGCCTGATGCTTCTCGTCCTGCTCCATTTGCAGATTAAGGCTGCGTACCGTTACCTGTTCTTCATCCTCATGCTGAAAAACCAGCAGGCTGTCGGCCACCTTCAGGCGCGAAATATCAAACGACCAGCCGCGCTCCTCTTCCCGCGGCGCGACGCCGCCTTTCGGCCCTACCGGCGCGCCTTGCGGATGGCGCTCTTCGCTTTGCGGCGTAAGCTGCACAACGGCGCCTTTAAGCATCACCTGACGCACTTCCAGACGGTGCGAAAGCAGCGGCAACAGCGCCACGTCAAGGCGCATATTGTCGGCGCTGACCACCGGCACGCTCGCCCCCGGCGCCGTCAGGCTCATCCGGTTTGACAGAATGCTAAGCTGGGGCCAGACGTGCCAGCGCAGCGGGCCGTCAAGCTTCAGCTGATAGCCGCTGCGCGCTTCCACCTGGCGAACCATATAGGCGCGAAAATCGTTAGGATTGACCAACAGGACAAGCGCGGAGAGACCGGCGAAAAATACCACCAGCAGAATCATCAGCGCGGTCAGAAGTCGTCTCATGGCATCCTCAGTTGACTGTCCCGCCAGGCTCAGTCTTTATCAATTCGACTGGCGACCGCACCCTGCTGATCGCGATATTTGGCATCCTGGCGGCGGTTATAAGGCCGCGCAGCCGGACCTGAAAGCGGCTCGAAGCTCAGCGCGCCGATGACCATACCAGGGCGCAACGCCAGCGGCAGCTTACCCGAGTTATAAAACTCCAGCACAATGCAGCCCTGCCAGCCGGGATCGATACGGTGCGCCGTAACATGCACCATCAACCCGAGGCGCGCCAGCGACGAGCGGCCGTCAAGCCAGCCGACCAAATCCGCAGGCAGCGTGACGGATTCATAGGTTACCGCCAGCGCCAGTTCGCCCGGATGAAGGAAAAATGCCTCGCCGTCGTTAAGAACGATTTCATCGCTCATGACGCGATCGAGCGCGGCGCTTACTTCATCTTTCGGCCCGCTGAGATCGATATACGCGGCGGTATGGCCGCTGAAAGTACGAAATTTATTGCCAAGGCGCACATCCACGGTCGCGCCATTGATGCGCTCCACCGGTGGACGCGGGGTGATCGACAAACGGCCTTCGTCAAGCCAGGCTTCTATATCGCGGTCACAAAGACGCATCGCACGCTCTCCTGTTGTGCTGTTGTCCCGGTCTGCGGACCGGGAGCGGAGGTAACTCTTTGAACGTTACACGCAAAATCTGCGTTATTCAAAAAACTGGCTGATTTTTGCCTTAAGAATATCAATCGCGATACGGTTTTTCCCGCCGCGCGGCACGATGATATCGGCATACTGTTTAGAAGGGTCGATGAACTGCAAAAACATCGGACGCACGGTTTTTTGATACTGCGCCATTACAGAATCCATTGAGCGTCCGCGTTCGTTCACGTCGCGCTTGATGCGGCGCATCAGGCAGATATCCAGCGGCGTATCGACGAAAATGGAAAAGTTCATCTCCTCGCGCAGGCGCGCGTCAGTCAACAGCAGGATCCCTTCCAGAATGATGACTTTTTTCGGTTCGATATGAACGGTTTCTTTCATGCGGGTGTGTTCAACATAGCTGTAAACCGGGAGTTCAATAGGTTTCCCCGCCTTAAGCATTTGCAGATGCTGAAACAACAGGCTGTGATCCATCGCGCTCGGATGGTCGTAGTTGGTTTTTACCCTTTCTTCCATCGACAGATGACTTTGATCTTTGTAATAGCTGTCTTCCGGAATAACACCAATGTGTTCATCACCTACCTGTTCACGTAACTCCCGATAGAGCGTACTGGCGATCAAACTCTTACCTGAAGCCGATGCGCCGGCGATACCGATAATGACGCATTGATGGGACTTGTCAGTCATAAATTAGCGACCTGGTTTACTTAATTGTTAAGGAAGGAAGACGCGGGGGGCGTCAAACGCCGCAATTATAGGGATTTCCCCGGGGTGATACCAGCAAGAGCTTATGACCGGCAGGACAACTGCAAAAAATGTACTGAAAAAACAATAGTCCCAAAGTCGCAAATGTAGAAAAGCGACTACGAAATATTTATCAAGGCGAAGCGTTAATTTCTGAGCGTACGCCATAGGAATTGTAAATTGTTTGTACTAGCATACCGAAAACACTTTTTTAGATGCGTCCGGGCCTTGCTCCTGACGGCAATGCTTTCGCGGATTATGCGGTAATGACTAATAAAAAGAATAAGCGCGCTTTAGTTGCTACGCCACGGCCCCTGCTGCGCTGCCTGACGCTTGGGTTGCTTTCCTTTATTTTGACCCTGTTTTCCCTTGAATTAACGTTGCTCGGCACCATGCTGGCCCCGGTGTGGTTTCCTACCGCCCTGATGATTGTGGCGTTTTATCGCCACCCGCTGCGGCTGTGGCCCGGTATTGCCGCCGCCTGTTCGCTTGGCAGTATTGCCGCCACTATTACGCTTTATTCCGCAGAACATGTATTGCTCAGTTATACCTTTATTAATTTGTTTGAAGCGTTAATCGGGGCGGTTTTGCTGCGTAAGCTGCTTCCCTGGTACAACCCGTTGCAGAACCTGAACAACTGGCTGCGTCTGGCGCTCGGCAGCGCCGTTATTCCACCGCTTATCGGCGGCCTGGTGCTGGTTACCTTTACCCACCCGGTTAACCCGCTGCGCAGCTTTTCCGTCTGGGTGCTTTCTGAAGCTATCGGCGTGTTGTCGCTGGTGCCGCTGGGGCTGCTTTTTAAAAGCCATTATCTGTTACGCCACCGCAACCCGCGCCTGTTGCTGGAAACGCTGGGCACGCTCGCGGCAACGCTTTTTTTAAGCTGGCTCGCCCTGCATTACCTTCCCTGGCCTTTTACCATAATCATTGTTCTGCTGATGTGGAGCGCCATCCGGCTGCCGCGCCTTGAAGCCTTTGTCGTTTTCCTTGCCACGGTCATGGCCGTTTCTTTTATGCTGGCCTCCCAGCCAGACATGGTGCGCCTGCCTAATCCTGGCGTGATGTCCAACGCGCCCTGGCTGCCGTTTTTGATGATCCTGCTGCCCGCCAATATCACGACAATGGTGATGTACGCGTTTCGCGAAGAACGAAAGCATATCTCTGAAAGCGAGGCGCGCTTTCGCAACGCCATGGAATATTCCGCCATCGGCATGGCGCTGGTTTCAACCGAAGGGCAGTGGTTGCAGGTCAATAAAGCGCTCTGTCACTTTTTAGGCTATACCCCGGAGCAGCTTCGCTCGCTGACGTTTCAACAGCTAACCTACCCGGAAGACCTGCACGCCGACCTGGAACAGATTGATATGCTCACCCAGGGCGCCATCAACAGCTACTCCCTTGAGAAAAGGTATTACACCAGCAAAGGGGATGTGGTCTGGGCGCTGCTGGCGGTTTCGGTGGTACGGCACACCGACGGCTCGCCGCTGTATTTTATCGCCCAGGTGGAAGACATAACCGATCTCAAGCATACCGAGTGGGTGAATAAGCGCCTGATGGAGCGCATTACGCTCGCTAACGAAGCAGGCGGCATCGGCATCTGGGAGTGGGAGCTTGGCCCCGATCTCATCACCTGGGATAAGCGCATGTTTGAGCTTTACGACGTGCCGCCGCATGCGAAGCCGACCTGGCAGCTCTGGCGAGAGAGAGTAATAAAAGAAGATCGTCCGCTGGCTGAAAAGACCATCCAGGAAGCGCTGCGCAACCGCATCCCGTTCAAACTTGAGTTCCGTATTCAGGTTCAGGGCGGTATCCGCCATATCCGCTCGCTCGCCAACCGCGTACTGGGCAAAAACGGCGAAGTGGAGCGTCTGCTTGGGGTCAATATGGATATGACCGAAGTGAAGCAGCTTAACGAAGCGCTGTTCCAGGAAAAGGAGCGGCTGCATATTACGCTGGATTCTATCGGCGAGGCGGTTATCTGCGCCGATCAGGAGCTTAACGTTACCTTCATGAACCCTGTCGCGGAAAAAATGAGCGGCTGGACGCAGGAACAGGCGCTGGGGCAACCGCTCGCCAGCGTGCTGCGCATTACGGTGGGAGATAAAGGCCCGCTGCTGGACGATCTCCACAACGGCGACTCTTCCCGCATCAGCGCCATTGAGCAGGATATCGTTCTGCACTGTCGCAGCGGCGGCGCTTATGACATTCACTACACTATCACGCCGTTAAGCACGCTGGACGGGCAAAACATCGGCTCCGTGATGGTTATCCATGACGTGACAGAGTCGCGCAAGATGCTGCGCCAGCTAAGTTACAATGCCTCCCACGATGCGCTGACGCATCTGTCCAACCGCGTCAGCTTTGAAAATCACCTTAAGCGCCTGCTGCAAAGCGTAAACGACAATCATCAACGCCACGCGCTGGTATTCGTCGATCTTGACCGCTTTAAAGCGGTTAACGACACCGCAGGCCACGCCGCTGGCGACGCGCTGCTGCGGGAACTAGCTTCCCTGATGCTTGGCATGCTGCGCACTACCGATATTCTCGCTCGCCTTGGCGGCGACGAATTTGGCCTGCTGCTGCCCGATTGCAGCGTGGAGAATGCGCGCACGATTTCTGAACGGCTGATTGCCGCGGTTAACGACTATCACTTTATCTGGGAAGGCCGCCTGCACCGCATCGGCGCCAGCGCTGGCATCACCATGATCGACGCGTCGAATAACCAGGCTTCCGAGGTGATGTCGCAGGCGGATATCGCCTGTTACGCCTCTAAAAACAGCGGCCGTGGCGTGGTAACGCTTTATGAACCGCAACAGCAGCGGTTGCAGCACAGCCGCGACGCGCTACCGCTTGATGAACAGTGGCGGATGATAAAAGAAAACCCGATGGCGCTGGTGGCCCGCCCTGTCGTTTCGCCCCGCGTGCCGGAAAGCACCAGTTTTCTGCTGCTTTCCGTTCGCCTGTGGACCAGCGAAGGAACGGTTATGGAAGAGCAGGCGTTTCGCGCCACCATCAACGAAGCGGAGCTGCTGCATGCGCTTGACCGCCGCGTCGTGCACGATTTCTTTCGCGACCATGCCGCTGATGTCGCGCGTAAAGGGTTTGGCGTCGCGCTGCCGCTTTCCGCAGGGATCACAGGGCCGCGCCTGGTGGACGAGCTGCTGGATTTTCTTGATGCCGGCCCCTTCCCGCCTCGCCTGCTGCACCTGGTCATTAACAGCGACGCGTTTGAAAAAGATGCCCGCATGACAAGCCGCCAGCTCGACAGGTTGCGCCAGGCGGGTTGCCATATCATCCTCAGCCACGTCGGCCGCGATCTGGAAATATTCAACCATATCAGCCGCGCCGTGGCGGACTACGTCATGCTTGACCCGGAAGTGGTGACAAACATTCATACCAACCTGATGGATGAAATGCTCGCCACCATTGTGCTTGGCCACACCCGCCGCCTGAAGCTGATTTGCATCGCCGGGCCCGTTAACCAGCCGATGATGACAGAGACGCTGGCGGGCATCGGCGTCGATATGATTTACGGCGATGCGCTGGCGCCAGGACAGCCGCTCGGCCTGCTGCTCAACAGCAGCTATTTCGCTATTAACTGACCTCAGGCCGCCAGCCATAGCTGAACCAGATATGCAGCAGCGCATACGATCGCAAGGGCTGCCAGCGCAGCGCATAGCGACGAATTTGCGCAGGCGTCATACCGGCGAAGCGCTGCTTAATGGCGTAATCATCGGCCAGAAATACATCCGGCGCCTGCCAGCCGCGCAGCGCAAAATAGTTGGCCGTCCAGCGCCCTATCCCCGGCATCTGCATTAATGCCTTCATGCCCTGCTCCACATCCGCCGGACGCGCTAAGGGAAACCGACCCGCTTCGCATTCGCGCGCTAAATGAATAAGCGCCTCGGCGCGCTTGAGCGGCATGCCCTGCGCCTTCAACACCTGCGGGTCGGCCAACGCAAGCTGCGCCGCGGTGGGGAAAAGCCGCCACTCGCCGTGTTCATCCAGCGGCGCGCCGTAAGCCGCCACCACTTTCCCGGTAAGCCGCGCCGCCTGCGCCACGCTTACCAGCTGGCCGAGAATGGCGCGCACGCCCTGTTCAAACACATCCATGCAGCCCGGCAACCGCAGACCGGGACGGCCCTCCGCCAGCTCGCCCAGCGTCTGGTGAATCACGTTTGGGTCTGCATCCAGATCCAGCAGCCGACGCACGCGCTCAATAACGTTTTCGGCAACAGGCTGCAACCCTTCGCTGATCTCTAGCTCAAGCTGATGGCTTTCGGGGCGCGGCGTCAGCGTCAGCCAGCCGTGGCGGCCTTCAATGGCGAGGGTGCGACGGTAGCGCTCAGAAGTCACGTTTTCCACGCCCGCCACGGCGCGATCGCCCAGAAACGCGAACATCCACGCCCAGTCATAAGGCGGCTGATAGCTAAGGGTTATCATGTCGTCTCCTTTGTTAATGATTTCCTTAGCATAATGGGTAATCGCCTTTTTCGCTTTGCGCATATATTCCGTTTGCCCGTTAGCCCACATTCCGCTAAAGTCGCCCCCCTTCTTCACTGGCATGGGGATAGCAATGTTTATTGGTTTTGACTACGGCACCGCCAACTGTTCGGTTGCCGTAATGCGCGATGGCGCGCCGCAGATATTAACGATGGAAAATGGCTCTGCGCTTTTACCTTCAATGATCAGCGCGCCGACGCGCGAAGCGGTCAGCGAATGGCTTTATCGTCACCACGGCGTTGATGCGCAGGAAAAAGAGACCCAGGCGCTGTTAAGACGCGCCATCTCTTACAACCGCGAAGAAGATATCGACGTGACGCCGGGCAGCGTGCTGTTTGGCCTGAATGCGCTACAGCACTATATGGTCGACCCGGAAGAGGTCTGGTTCGTGAAATCGCCGAAATCGTTTCTCGGCGCAAGCGGGCTTAAGCCGCAGCAGGTGGCGCTGTTTGAAGATCTGGTCTGCTCCATGATGCTGCACATCCGCAACACCGCGCAGGCCCAGACCACAGAAGAGATCAATCAGGCGGTGATCGGCCGGCCGATTAACTTCCAGGGACTCGGCGGCGAAGAGGCGAACGCCCAGGCACAGGGCATTCTGGCGCGCGCGGCAAAGCGCGCCGGCTTTCAGGATGTGGTGTTTCAGTTTGAGCCGGTTGCGGCCGGTCTTGATTTTGAAGCCACCCTGCGCGATGAAAAACGGGTGCTGGTGGTGGATATCGGCGGCGGTACGACCGACTGCTCGCTGCTGTTGATGGGGCCGCAGTGGCATGCGCGTCGCGATCGCGAAGCGAGCCTGCTTGGCCATAGCGGTTGTCGCGTGGGCGGCAACGACCTGGATATCGCGCTGGCGTTCAAACAGCTTATGCCGTTGCTGGGCCTTGGCGGACTGACGGAAAAAGGCACTGCTCTGCCGGCGCTGCCCTGGTGGAACGCCTGCGCCATTAACGACGTTCCGGCGCAAAGCGATTTCTACAGTTCGGCAAACGGCCGCCTGCTGGCAGACCTGGCGCGCGATGCGCGGGAAAGCGAAAAAGTGGCGCGGCTGCAAAAAGTGTGGCGCCAGCGTCTGAGCTACCGGCTGGTGCGTGCGGCGGAAGAGAGCAAAATCGCCCTTTCCGATGCCCGCGAAACCCGCACGCTGCTGCCGTTTATCGCCGAGGCGTTACAGACCGATATCACGCAGGACGCGCTGGAAGCGGCGCTCGACCAGCCGTTAAGCCGCATTCTTGAGCAGGTGACGCTGGCGCTGGAAACCAGCAGCGAACGCCCGGATGTGATTTACCTCACCGGCGGCAGCGCTCGCTCCCCGCTGATTAAAAAAGCGCTGGCGCAGCAGTTGCCTGGCATCCCCATCGCGGGCGGCGACGACTTCGGCTCGGTCACCGCCGGGCTTGCACGCTGGGCGCAGGTGGTATTTCGTTAAGCGTTAAAGGGGAAACACAGAGGTTTCCCCGTTTAGTTCCACTTTAAGCGAGAGTTTGCCGCCCAGCGCCTCAATATAACGTTTAAGCGTAATGAGTTTTATATCCACGCCGCGCTGTTCCAGCGCGGCGATGGCAGGCTGGGTAACGCCCATGACCTCCGCCACTTGCTGCTGAGAGATCTCAAGTGTTTCACGCAGCCGCTGGAGTTCAACTTCCAGAACGCTCTCTTCCGCCATCTTTTTCACCCGTTTTTGCCGTTCCGTAGGCATTTGAGCAATAACATCCTGCAATGTCTTCATTTTGTCTTCTCCAGTGAATAAAGATGGCGGGAAAACGCCTCGTCAGCAAGACGGATATACGTTTCGTAAAACCGTTTTTGATCTGATTTATCGCCTGCGCACAGCATGACAGCCCGGCGCAACGGGTCAAAAGCATAAAAAAGGCGATAAGGCGCACGTGAAAACAGAAAACGCAGCTCTTTCATATTGATATAAGCCGAACCTTTTACCTGGTCGGCCCACGGGCGGCCTAACAAAGGGCCATATTGTTCAAGCTTCGCCAGCTCTGCAATCACTTTGTCCTGTAGCTCCGGGTGTTGCTGCTGATACCAGTGCATAAAATCCGGGCTAAAAAGCACAGTCCATGTCATGTGCGCTCCATAAATTGTAGTTTATGTTTTATCGATAAACCACACCTTAACTACGGATAAAAAACAGCGCGAGCTAAGCACAGCAAATGTGCGAGGCATTTCCCAGGGCCTGAGCCATTCGGACTTATCCTGACTTTGTTTCATATTTCCTCCATTATTCTCCGGCCTCGCGTTACTAAACTAGTATCATTACGCCTAATCGTTTCAGGAAAAGAAGACGTTTAACTTATGAAAGGCAAAAAGAGTTCCCGCTGGTGGCTGGCCGCAGGGGTTGCGGTCGTGGTTATTGCCGCCGTGCTGTACTGGCGCCATGCGAATAACAGCGCGCCTGCGCAGTCGCAGGCCTCTGCGCAGCAGCGCCCGGCGTCTGGCGGCCGTAAAGGCATGCGCGGCGCCGCTCTGGCGCCGGTACAGGCCGCCGCCGCCACCAGCCAGACCGTGCCGCGCTATCTCACCGGCCTTGGCACCATTACCGCCGCCAATACCGTCACAGTGCGCAGCCGCGTCGACGGCCAGCTAATGGCGATTCATTTCCAGGAAGGGCAGCAGGTAAAAGCGGGCGATCTGCTCGCAGAAATCGACCCGAGCCAGTTTAAAGTGGCGCTGGCGCAGGCGCAGGGCCAGCTCGCCCGCGATAAAGCCACGCTCGCTAACGCCCGCCGCGACCTTGCCCGCTATCAGCAGCTTTCTAAAACCAACCTGGTTTCCCGCCAGGAGCTGGACGCCCAGCAGGCGCTGGTGAGCGAAACCGCAGGCACCATCAAGGCCGACGAAGCGGCCGTCGCCAGCGCGCAGTTGCAGCTCGACTGGAGCCGCATCACCGCGCCCATTGACGGCCGCGTTGGTTTAAAGCAGGTGGATATCGGCAACCAGATCTCAAGCGGCGACACCACCGGCATCGTGGTGCTGACGCAAACGCACCCTATTGACCTCGTTTTTACCCTGCCGGAGAGCGAAATCGCCACCGTCGTGCAGGCGCAGAAAGCGGGACAGCGCTTAACCGTGGAAGCCTGGGATCGCACTAATAAGCAGAAACTGAGCACTGGCGCGCTGCTGAGTTTTGATAACCAGATAGACGCCACCACCGGCACCATCAAGCTAAAAGCGCGCTTTGAAAACCAGGATGACGCGCTCTTCCCCAACCAGTTTGTTAATGCCCGCATGCTGGTGGCGAAAGAAGAGAACGCCGTGGTTATCCCCACCGCCGCGTTGCAGATGGGTAACGAAGGCAACTTCGTCTGGGTGCTGAACGATAAAAACCAGGTCAGCAAGCACACCGTCACCACGGGTATTCAGGACAGCGAAAAAGTGGTGATTACCGCAGGTTTATCCGCAGGCGACCGCGTGGTCACCGACGGCATTGACCGCCTGACGGAAGGCGCGAAAGTGGAAGTGGTGCAGCCTGAGACGCAGGCCAGCGGCGAGCGGAAAAACGCGCCAGCCACAGGCGATCGCGCAAGCCAACGCGGCGAAGGCGCGCGTCCGGGAGCGGCTTCCTGATGCAGGTATTGCCTCCAGGGTCCACAGGCGGCCCGTCGCGCCTGTTTATTATGCGGCCTGTCGCCACCACGCTTTTGATGGTGGCTATCCTGCTTGCGGGGATCATCGGCTATCGCTTCTTGCCCGTTTCGGCGTTGCCGGAAGTGGACTACCCGACCATCCAGGTGGTGACGCTCTACCCGGGCGCCAGCCCGGACGTTGTGACATCCGCCATTACCGCGCCGCTTGAGCGCCAGTTCGGCCAGATGTCGGGCTTAAAGCAGATGGCTTCGCAAAGCTCCGGCGGCGCGTCGGTCGTCACATTGCAGTTTCAGCTAACGCTGCCGCTGGATGTGGCCGAACAGGAGGTGCAGGCTGCGATTAACGCCGCCACTAACCTGCTGCCGAACGATTTGCCGAACCCGCCGGTTTACAGCAAGGTCAACCCGGCGGACCCGCCTGTTATGACGCTCGCCGTGACCTCCTCCGCCCTGCCGATGACGCAGGTGGAAGATATGGTCGAAACGCGCGTGGCGCAGAAAATCTCCCAGGTGGCGGGCGTAGGGCTGGTAACGCTGTCGGGCGGCCAGCGACCGGCGGTGCGGGTAAAGCTTAACGCCCCGGCGCTGGCCTCGTTAGGGCTGACCAGCGAAACCGTACGCACCGCCATCAGCAACGCCAACGTAAACTCGGCAAAGGGCAGCATGGACGGGCCGACCCGTGCGGTCACGCTCTCCGCCAACGATCAAATGACCTCCGCCGCGGAGTACCGCAACCTTATCATCGCTTACCAGAACGGCGCGGCGATCCGCCTTGGCGATGTAGCGACGGTCGAGCAAGGCGCGGAAAACAGCTGGCTTGGCGCCTGGGCTAATAAGCAGCAGGCGATAGTGATGAACGTGCAGCGCCAGCCGGGCGCGAACATCATTACCACCGCCGACACCATCCGTAAGATGCTGCCGACCCTGACGCAAAGCCTGCCGAAGTCGGTGAAAGTGGAGTTGCTGACCGACCGCACCACCAATATCCGCGCCTCGGTAGACGATACTCAGCATGAGCTGATGCTGGCTATCGCGCTGGTGGTGATGATTATCTATCTCTTCCTGCGCAACGTGCCGGCGACCATTATTCCCGCTGTCGCCGTGCCGCTCTCGCTGGTAGGCACCTTTGCCGTAATGGTTTTTCTGGACTTCTCCATCAACAACCTGACGCTGATGGCGCTGACCATCGCCACCGGCTTTGTGGTGGATGACGCCATCGTGGTGATTGAGAACATCTCGCGTTATATCGAAAAGGGCGAGAAGCCGCTGGCCGCGGCGCTGAAAGGCGCGGGGGAAATCGGCTTCACCATTATTTCGCTGACCTTTTCGCTGATTGCGGTGCTGATCCCGCTGCTGTTTATGGGCGATATCGTAGGGCGTCTGTTCCGCGAGTTCGCCGTGACGCTGGCGGTCGCGATTTTGATTTCCGCCGTGGTCTCGCTGACGCTCACGCCGATGATGTGCGCGCGCATGCTGAGCCACGAATCGCTGCGCAAGCAAAACCGCTTTTCACGGGCTTCCGAGCGCTTTTTCGACCGCGTTATCGCAGGCTATGGGCGTCTGCTCAAGCGAGTATTAAGCCACCCGTGGCTGACGCTTGGCGTGGCGTTCGGCACGCTGGCGCTCACTGTTTTGCTGTGGGTGTTTATCCCGAAAGGCTTTTTCCCGGTTCAGGATAACGGCATTATCCAGGGCACGTTGCAGGCGCCGCAGTCCGCGTCGTTCTCCAGCATGGCGCAACGCCAGCGGCAGGTGGCGGACGTCATCCTTAACGATCCGGCGGTGGAAAGCCTCACGTCGTTTGTGGGCGTGGACGGCACCAACCCTTCGCTTAACAGCGCTCGCCTGCAAATTAACCTCAAAGCGCTGGATGAACGCGACGACCGGGTGCAAACGGTTATCGATCGTCTGCAACAGGAAGTGGCGAAAGTGCCGGGCGTGCAGCTTTATCTGCAACCCATTCAGGATTTGACTATCGACACCCAGGTGAGCCGCACCCAGTATCAGTTCACGTTGCAGGCCACCTCGCTTGAGGCGCTCAGCACCTGGGTGCCGAAGCTGATGGACGAACTGCGCACGCGCCCGGAACTGGCGGACGTCAGCAGCGACTGGCAGGACCAGGGTCTGGTGGCGTATGTGAATGTGGATCGCGCCAGCGCCAGCCGCCTTGGCATCAGCATGGCGGATGTCGACAACGCGCTGTATAACGCTTTCGGCCAGCGTCTGATCTCCACTATTTACACCCAGGCGAACCAGTATCGCGTGGTGCTGGAGCATAATGCTGACGCCACGCCGGGCCTTGCCGCGCTGGACAACGTGCGCCTCGCCAGCAGCGAAGGCGGCGCGGTGCCGCTCAGCAGCATTGCGAAAGTGGAACAGCGCTTCGGGCCGCTGTCGATAAACCATCTGGACCAGTTCCCTTCCACGACCATTTCCTTCAACGTGCCGGAAGATTACTCGCTGGGCGATGCGGTGCAGGCGGTGACCGAGGCGGAACAGGCGCTCGCCTTCCCGACGGATATCACCACCTCTTTCCAGGGCAGCACGCTCGCATTCCAGGCCGCGCTCGGCAGCACCATCTGGCTGATTGTCGCCTCGGTTGTGGCGATGTACATCGTGCTTGGCGTGCTTTATGAGAGCTTTATCCACCCGATAACTATTCTCTCTACGCTGCCTACCGCAGGCGTCGGCGCGCTGCTGGCGCTGTTGCTGGCTGGCAGCGAGCTGGATGTTATCGCCATTATCGGCATCATTTTGCTTATCGGCATCGTGAAGAAAAACGCCATCATGATGATCGACTTCGCGCTGGCGGCGGAGCGCGAGCAGGGAATGTCGCCTTATGAAGCCATTTACCAGGCCTGCCTGCTGCGCTTTCGGCCCATTCTCATGACCACGCTTGCGGCGCTGCTGGGCGCGCTGCCGCTGATGCTCAGCACCGGCGTGGGCGCGGAACTCAGACGCCCGCTCGGCATCGGCATGGTGGGCGGTCTGCTGGTAAGCCAGGTGCTGACGCTCTTTACCACGCCTGTGATTTATCTGCTGTTCGACAGACTTTCGCACTACGCCCGCAGCCGCTTCCCGAAGCGTGAAGAGGAGGCGTAAGTGAAGTTTTACGCCCTCTTTATCTACCGTCCGGTGGCGACGATTTTACTGACCGTCGCCCTGACGCTTTGCGGCGTGCTGGGGTTTCGCCTGCTGCCGGTCGCCCCGCTGCCGCAGGTCGACTTTCCGGTGATCATGGTCAGCGCCTCGCTCCCGGGGGCGTCGCCGGAAACTATGGCGTCATCGGTGGCGACGCCGCTTGAGCGGGCGCTCGGGCGCATCGCGGGCGTTAACGAAATGACCTCGTCAAGCTCGCTTGGCAGCACGCGCATTATCCTGGAGTTCAACTTCGACCGCGACATCAACGGCGCGGCGCGGGACGTGCAGGCGGCCATCAACGCCGCGCAGAGCCTGCTGCCAAGCGGCATGCCCTCGCGTCCCACCTATCGCAAGGCCAACCCCTCCGACGCGCCGATCATGATCCTGACGCTGACCTCAGACACCTACTCCCAGGGCGAGCTTTATGATTACGCTTCAACGCAGCTTGCGCAGACCATCGCGCAGATTGACGGCGTGGGCGATGTGGACGTGGGCGGCAGTTCGCTGCCTGCCGTGCGGGTGGCGCTTAACCCGCAGGCGCTGTTTAATCAGGGCGTCTCGCTGGATGCGGTGCGAAGCGCCATCAGCGACAGCAACGTGCGTCGCCCGCAGGGTGCAGTGGAAGACGCCAGCCGCCGCTGGCAGTTGCAGACCAACGACGAACTGAAAACCGCCGCTGAGTATCAGCCCGTGATTGTGCATTACAACAATGGCGCGGCGGTGCGTTTAAGCGACGTGGCGACCATCACCGACTCGGTGCAGGATGTGCGCAACGCGGGCATGACCAACGCCAAACCCGCCATTCTGCTGATGATCCGCAAGCTTCCCGAAGCCAATATCATCCAGACAGTCGACCGCATCCGCGCAAAAGTGCCGGAGCTTCGCAACACCATTCCCGCGGCTATTGATTTGCAGATAGCCCAGGACCGCTCGCCGACTATCCGCGCCTCGCTCGCAGAGGTGGAGCAGACGCTGGCTATCTCTGTTGCGCTGGTCATTCTGGTGGTCTTTTTGTTCCTGCGCGACGGGCGCGCCACTTTTATTCCGGCGGTAGCGGTGCCGGTCTCGCTGATTGGCACCTGCGCGGCGATGTACCTGTGCGGATTCAGCCTGAATAACCTTTCGCTGATGGCGCTGACTATCGCGACCGGCTTTGTGGTGGATGACGCCATCGTGGTGCTGGAAAACATTGCCCGTCACCTGGAAGCGGGGATGAAACCGTTGCAGGCGGCGTTGCAGGGGGTGCGGGAAGTCGGCTTTACGGTGCTTTCCATGAGCCTGTCGCTGGTGGCGGTGTTCCTGCCGCTGCTGCTGATGGGCGGCCTGCCTGGCAGGCTGTTCCGCGAGTTCGCCGTGACGCTTTCGGTAGCGATAGGCATTTCTATGGTGGTTTCGCTTACGCTTACCCCAATGATGTGCGGCTGGCTGCTGAAAAGCGAAAAGCCGCACCGCCCCGCCCGCAAGCGCGGCGTAGGCCGGCTGCTTGTCGCGCTCCAGGAAAGGTATGCGCGCTCGCTGAAATGGGTGCTTAACCATGCGCGGCTGGTGGGCGTGATTTTCATTGCCACCATCGCCCTTAACGTCTGGCTTTATATCGCCATTCCGAAAACCTTCTTCCCGGAACAGGATACTGGCCAGCTGATGGGCGGCATCCAGGCGGATCAAAGCATCTCTTTCCAGGCGATGCGCGGCAAGCTGCAAAACTTCATGAAGATTATTCGCGACGACCCGGCGGTGGATAACGTCACCGGCTTTACCGGCGGCTCGCGGGTGAACAGCGGCATGATGTTTATTACGCTTAAGCCGCGCGATGAGCGCAACGAAAGCGCCCAGCAAGTTATTGACCGGCTGCGTAAAAAACTCGCTAAAGAGCCGGGCGCCAGCCTGTTTCTGATGGCGGTGCAGGATATCCGCGTCGGCGGGCGTCAGGCTAACGCCAGCTATCAGTACACGCTGCTTTCCGACGACCTCGCCGCGCTGCGGGAATGGGAGCCGAAGATCCGCGCCGCCTTCGCGAAGCTCCCGGAGCTTGCCGACGTGAACTCCGATCAGCAGGACAACGGCGCGGAGATGAACCTGATTTACGATCGCGAAACGATGTCGCGGCTTGGCATTAGCGTGCAGGACGCCAACAACCTGCTGAATAACGCCTTCGGCCAGCGGCAAATCTCCACTATCTATGAGGCGCTGAACCAGTACAAAGTGGTGATGGAGGTCGACCCGCGCTACACCCAGGATATTAGCGCGCTGAATCAGATGTTTGTGGTGAACAGCGAAGGCAAACCTATCCCGCTCTCTTATTTCGCGAAGTGGCAGCCAGCCAATGCGCCGCTCTCCGTAAACCACCAGGGCTTGTCGGCCTCGTCCACCATCGCCTTTAACCTGCCGACCGGCGTGTCGCTGTCGCAGGCAAGCGAAGCGATTGAGCGCGCCATGGTTTCTCTTGGCGTGCCCTCAACGGTGCGCGGCAGCTTCGCCGGCACCGCGCAGGTCTTCCAGGAGACGATGAATTCGCAGGTGATCCTGATCCTCGCCGCCATCGCCACGGTGTATATCGTGCTGGGCATACTCTATGAGAGCTATGTGCATCCGCTGACGATCCTTTCCACCCTGCCCTCGGCGGGCGTAGGGGCGCTGCTGGCGCTGGAGTGGTTCGGCGCGCCGTTTAGCCTGATCGCGCTCATCGGTATTATGCTATTGATTGGCATAGTGAAGAAGAACGCCATCATGATGGTGGATTTCGCCATCGAGGCGCAGCGCAACGGCAACCTGACGCCGCAGGAGGCCATTTTCCAGGCGAGCCTGCTGCGTTTTCGCCCCATCATGATGACCACGCTTGCGGCGCTGTTCGGCGCGCTCCCGCTGGTGCTCTCCGGCGGCGACGGCTCGGAACTGCGCCAGCCGCTCGGCATCACTATCGTCGGCGGCCTGGTCATGAGCCAGCTACTGACGCTCTACACCACGCCGGTGGTATATCTCTTCTTTGACCGCTTACGGCTGCGCTTTGCGCGTAAGCCAAAACAGGATGAACCGTTATCGATAAGTGAGTAAGCCTATGACAGACCTGCCCAACAGCGTGCGCTGGCAACTGTGGATTGTCGCTTTCGGCTTCTTTATGCAGTCGCTCGACACCACTATCGTCAATACCGCCCTCCCCTCCATGGCGCAAAGCCTGGGGGAGAGCCCGCTTCATATGCACATGGTGATAGTCGCCTATGTGTTGACGGTGGCGGTCACGCTGCCCGCCAGCGGCTGGCTGGCGGACCGGGTAGGGGTGCGCAATATCTTCTTTTGCGCCATTGTCATTTTTACGCTCGGCTCGCTGTTTTGCGCCCAGGCTAACTCGCTTAATGGTCTGGTGGCGGCGCGGGTGGTGCAAGGGATAGGCGGGGCGATGATGGTGCCGGTGGGCAGGCTGACGGTGATGAAAATTGTGCCGCGCGAGCAATACATGGCGGCGATGACTTTCGTTACCCTGCCAGGCCAGGTCGGGCCGCTGCTCGGCCCGGCGCTCGGCGGCGTGCTGGTGGAATATGCCTCGTGGCACTGGATTTTTTTAATCAACCTGCCGGTGGGCGTTGTGGGCGCTATCGCCACCTTATGGCTGATGCCCAATTACACCATGCAGACCCGGCGCTTTGATTTTTCCGGCTTTTTACTGCTGGCCGTAGGAATGGCGGCGCTGACGCTGGCGCTGGACGGGCAAAAAGGGCTTGGCATTTCGCCCCTGTCGCTGAGCCTGCTTATCTCTGCGGGCGCCGCAGCCCTTCTATTTTACCTGTGGCATGCGCGCGGCAATGAATCAGCGCTCTTTAACCTGCGGCTTTTCGACACCCGAACCTTTTCGCTGGGGCTGTTCGGCAGCCTGTGCGGACGCATCGGCAGCGGCATGCTGCCCTTTATGACGCCGATTTTCCTGCAAATCGGCCTTGGTTTTTCGCCCTTTTACGCCGGGCTGATGATGATCCCGATGGTGCTTGGCAGCATGGGGATGAAGCGCATTGTGGTGCAGGTGGTGAACCGCTTTGGCTATCGCAAAACGCTGGTGGCCTCAACGCTTGGGCTGGCGCTTATCAGCCTGCTGTTTATGTGGGTGGGGCTGATGGGCTGGTATTATCTGCTGCCGGTGGTGCTGTTCTTCCAGGGGGTAATCAACTCGGTGCGTTTCTCCTCAATGAACACCCTGACGCTGCGCGATCTGCCGGACGAACTGGCGAGCGGCGGCAACAGCCTGCTGTCGATGGTGATGCAGCTCTCCATGAGTATTGGCGTCTCGGTGGCCGGGATCCTCCTTGGCGCCTTCGGCCATAACCAGCTGGCGGCGGACAGCGGCATTGCCCACCAGGTCTTTCTTTATACCTATATGTGCATGGCGGTGATTATCGCCCTGCCCGCGCTGGTGTTCGCCCGCGTGCCGAAGGACACGATGAAAAACGTCGTTATCGCACGGCGTAAAAGGAGCCATAAGTAAATGAAACTCTGGCGGCCGGGTATTACCGGCAAGCTTTTTTTAGCGATCTTCGCCACCTGCATTTTGCTGCTTATTACCATGCACTGGGCGGTGCGCCTGAGCTTTGAGCGCGGCTTTATCGATTATATTAAGCGCGGCAACGAACAGCGGATGTCGATGCTCAGCGACGCGCTCGCCGACCAGTATATTTTGCACGGCAACTGGCTTTTTCTGCGCCATAACGATCGCTTTGTTTTCCAGATCCTGCGTTCATTTGAGCGCGAGAACGATCATGAAGATGGCCCGCCGCCGAACGGCCCGCGGCCAGACCTGCCGCCTCACGGCTGGCGCACGCAGTTCTGGGTGGTCGATCAGGACCACAAGGTGCTGGTCGGCCCGCGCGCCCCGGTACCGCCGGACGGCGCGCGCCACGCCATCCAGGTTAACGGCAGCACGGTGGGCTGGGTTATCGCTTCGCCGGTCGAACGGCTGACCCGCAGCACCGACATCAATTTTGATAAACAGCAGCGGCGCACCAGCTGGCTGATTGTCGCGCTCGCAACGCTTCTCACGGCGCTCGCCACGTTTCCGCTGGCGCGCGGGCTGCTTGCGCCGGTCAAAAAGCTGGTGGAAGGCACCCATAAGCTGGCGGCGGGCGATTTTACCACCCGCGTCGCCTCCACAAGCCAGGATGAGCTTGGCAAGCTGGCGAACGATTTCAACCAGCTTGCCAGCACGCTGGAGAAAAACCAGACTATGCGCCGCGCCTTTATGGCGGACATTTCACACGAGTTGCGCACGCCGCTTGCAGTGCTGCGCGGCGAACTCGAAGCGATACAGGACGGGGTGCGGCAGTTTACGCCGGAGTCGGTCGCCTCGCTCCAGGCGGAAGTGGGCACGCTCACCAAACTGGTTGACGACCTGCATCAGCTTTCGCTCTCCGATGAAGGGGCGCTGGCCTACCAGAAAGCGCCGGTGGACGTGGTGAACCTGCTGGAGATGGCCGCAGGCGCCTTTCGTGAACGTTTCGCCGCGCGCGGGCTTTCGATGGCGCTCTCCCTGCCGGACAGCGCGCAGGTCTTCGGCGACCGCGACCGCCTGATGCAACTCTTTAATAACCTGCTGGAAAACAGCCTGCGTTATACCGATGCGGGCGGACAGCTGTTGATTCAGGGCGAAACAGAACAAAAACAGCTGCGGCTGACCTTCGCCGACAGCGCGCCGGGCGTCAGCGATGAACAGCTTGGGCTGCTGTTTGAGCGCTTCTACCGCGCCGAAGGATCTCGCAACCGCGCCAGCGGCGGCTCCGGCCTTGGCCTCGCCATTTGCACCAATATCGTTGAAGCGCACGGCGGGAAGATCTACGCCGCGCATTCGCCTTCGGGCGGGGTAAGCATTACAGTGGCTTTACCGCTCGATTCTGACCTGACGAGAAACGTATGACCGAAATACCTATTGATGACAACGCGCCGCGTATCCTGATTGTGGAAGATGAGCCGAAGCTTGGACAGTTGCTTATCGACTATTTACGCGCCGCCAGCTACGCCCCGACGCTCATCAACCACGGCGACAAAGTGCTGCCCTGGGTGCGCCAGACGCCGCCGGATCTTATCCTGCTTGACCTCATGCTGCCCGGCACCGACGGCCTGACGCTGTGCCGTGAAATCCGCCGTTTTTCTGAAGTGCCGATTGTTATGGTGACGGCAAAAATTGAAGAGATTGACCGTCTGCTTGGGCTTGAGATTGGCGCGGATGATTATATCTGCAAACCGTATAGCCCCCGCGAGGTGGTGGCCCGCGTGAAAACTATCCTGCGCCGCTGCCGTCCGCAGCGTGATTTGCAGGCGCTGGACGCGCAAAGCCCGCTGCTTGTCGACGAAAGCCGTTTCCAGGCAAGCTGGCGCGATAAAGCGCTGGACTTAACGCCGGCGGAGTTTCGCCTGCTGAAAACGCTCTCCAGCGAGCCGGGCAAGGTTTTCTCCCGCGAGCAGTTGTTAAACCACCTGTATGACGATTATCGCGTGGTCACGGACCGCACCATCGACAGCCATATTAAAAACCTGCGCCGCAAGCTGGAAGCGCTGGACGCCGAACAGTCGTTTATTCGCGCCGTATATGGAGTGGGTTACCGGTGGGAGGCGGATGCCTGTCGGATGGGGTGAAGCGTTATCCGCTCCAGCTCTCGCTTTAATTGATATGTTGTGAGGGTGAAAGGTTACGTTCGCCATAGCGTTGCGTCCTTGTATCGCCTTTTCTTCGCGAACGTGCAAAGGGGGCTCGCCGCCGCCCCCTTTGCAATCCCGGCTCCCGGCTCGCAAAATCGCCCGCTGAAGCGGGAAACCCCAGCTTTTCCACGCTGGCTTCGGGTCGGACATGACGATACATCCCTGTATCGACATGTCCTCGCACCGGGTCCAACCGGTGCGCCCCGACCATCGTTGAAAAGCTGGGGCGATTTTGAGGCCGGTTCACACTTCTCGCTGAAAAGTTAAATTTAATAATTACAGGTGCGGATTCGCTTTAGGAGGGAGGCGTAAAAAGGGTTCGTAATATCAACCGCTCCGCCATAGACTCACAGAAGCATAATCGATACCACCCTGGCTAACCGAAGCGCCGTTTGCACGCCGCACTGCCTGGCGCTACAATTCCCGCCCTTAACGTGGGGGTAAATGTACCTCCGTCCGCCTGATTCCAGGCGGGTCTGACCTGTCATCAGAACGAGAACGCCATGTTTAAACCAGAACTCCTTTCGCCCGCGGGCACCCTCAAGAATATGCGTTACGCTTTCGCGTACGGCGCCGACGCCGTTTATGCGGGCCAGCCGCGCTATTCCCTGCGCGTGCGTAATAACGAATTCAACCATGAGAATTTACAGCTCGGCATTAATGAGGCGCACGCGCTCGGCAAAAAATTCTACGTGGTGGTGAATATCGCCCCGCACAACGCCAAGCTGAAAACCTTTATCCGCGACCTGCAACCGGTCGTGGATATGGGGCCGGACGCGCTGATTATGTCCGACCCGGGGCTGATTATGCTGGTGCGCGAGCACTTTCCGCAGATGGATATTCACCTCTCGGTGCAGGCGAACGCCGTTAACTGGGCGACGGTGAAGTTCTGGAAACAGATGGGACTCACCCGCGTTATCCTCTCCCGCGAGCTTTCGCTGGAAGAGATTGCCGAGATCCGCGAGCAGGTGCCGGAAATGGAGCTGGAAATTTTTGTGCACGGCGCGCTCTGCATGGCCTACTCCGGCCGCTGCCTGCTTTCGGGTTATATCAATAAGCGCGATCCAAACCAGGGCACCTGCACCAACGCCTGCCGCTGGGAATATAAAGTGCAGGAAGGCAAAGAGGACGACATCGGCAATATTGTGCACATCCATGAGCCCATTCCGGTGCAGACCGTTGAACCCACGCTCGGCGTCGGCGCGCCGACCGATAAAGTCTTTATGCTGGAAGAGGCGATGCGCCCGGGCGAGTACATGACCGCCTTTGAGGACGAGCACGGCACTTACATCATGAATTCCAAAGACCTGCGCGCTATTCAGCACGTTGAGCGCCTTACCAGAATGGGCGTCCACTCGCTGAAAATCGAAGGTCGCACTAAATCGTTCTACTATTGCGCCCGCACCGCGCAGGTTTATCGCCGCGCTATTGATGACGCCGCTGCCGGCAAACCGTTCGACCCAGGCCTGCTGGAGACGCTCGAAGGCCTGGCGCACCGCGGCTATACCGAAGGCTTTTTGCGCCGCCACACGCATGATGATTACCAGAACTATGAGTACGGCTACTCGGTTTCCGACCGCCAGCAGTTTGTCGGCGAGTTTACCGGCGAGCGCAAAGGCGACCTTGCCGCCGTGGCGGTGAAAAATAAGTTTTCGCTGGGCGATAGCCTGGAGCTAATGACGCCGCAGGGCAACGTGAGCTTCACGCTTGAGCACATGGAAAACGCGAAAGGAGAAAAAATGGACGTGGCGCCCGGAGATGGTTATACCGTCTGGCTGCCTGTTCCGCAGGATATGTCGCTGGAATATGCGCTGCTTATGCGCAACCTCACTGGACAGACCACGCGTAATCCGCACGGTAAATAATTAATCTTAGTTATTTTTTCGGCGTGAATGATTTTAGAATCGGATCACATACGGTTACGATTGATCCGGTTATTATCTCCCGCGCTGAAAAACATAACCGATAAATGCCAGCAGTACCAGGAACCACCTCCTTCGCCTGCGTAATCTCCCTTACGCAGGCTTATTTTTTTCTGCCGCTTTTCAGCCTCTTCTGACTGGCTGCGATAAACTCTGCGGTAGACTCTTTTCAGTGGGCTTTCAGAGGTCGCAATGGAAAACTATCCGGTTTCACTCATTATTCTTAACGGCAAGAGCGCCGATAACGAGCTGCTGCGCAGCGCCGTTGAAATGCTCCGTGAAGAGGGCTTTACGCTGCACATTCGCGTAACCTGGGAAAAAGGCGACGCCATCCGCTTTGTTGCCGAAGCGACGAAGCTTGGGGTCGATACGGTGATTGCCGGGGGCGGCGACGGCACGATTAACGAAATCGCCACGGCGCTGGCGAAACTGCCAACGGAAAAGCGCCCGGCGCTGGGCATTCTGCCGCTGGGAACAGCGAATGATTTCGCCACCAGCACCGGTATTCCCGTTGAACTGGACAAAGCGTTGCAGCTGGCGATTATCGGCAAAGCTACGCCGATAGATATTGTGCAGGTAAACGACGACGCCTTTTTTATCAACATGGCGACCGGCGGCTTCGGCACGCGCATTACCACGGAAACGCCGGAGAAACTGAAAGCGGCGCTGGGCGGCGTCTCTTATTTAATTCATGGCCTGATGCGCATGGATACGCTTAAGCCCGACAGCTGCGAAATTCGCGGCGACAACTTTCAGTGGCAGGGCGACGCGCTGGTTATCGGCATCGGTAACGGTCGCCAGGCGGGCGGCGGACAGCAGCTTTGTCCGCAGGCGCTGATTAACGACGGTCTGCTGCACCTGCGTATTTTTACTGGCGAAGAGTTGCTGCCTGCGCTGTTTACCACCTTAACCCGCCCGGAAGAGAGCCCGAATATTATCGACGGCAAATCAGCCTGGTTTGAGATAACCGCGCCGCACGACATTACCTTTAACCTCGACGGCGAGCCGCTGAGCGGCCAGCATTTTCGCATTGAGGTGCAGCCCGGCGCGCTAAGCTGCCGCCTGCCGCCCGACTGCGAACTGCTGAAATAATCGCTGTGGCGGGTAACGCTTTGTCTGCCCGCCCGACAAAAGCCCCCTCCTTTGGGGAAAAGGGATAGCAAGAGAAGCCCGCCGTTCCCCAGACATAAAAAAACGCGCCCGCAGGCGCGTTTTCCTCAGACGTTGCCGTGAATCAGGCAATCGTCACTTTGGCGTCCAGATAAACATCCTGCACCGCGTTAATCAGCTTCACACCGTCGGCCATGGTTTTCTTAAACGCTTTGCGACCGAGGATAAGCCCCATGCCGCCCGCGCGTTTGTTGATAACCGCCGTGCGCACCGCCTCTTCAAGGTCAGTTTCGCCGCCTGACGCGCCGCCGGAGTTGATCAACCCCGCCCGGCCCATATAGCAGTTCGCCAGCTGATAACGCACCAGATCGATCGGGTTATCGGTGGTCAGCTTGCTGTAGACGCGCTCGTCGGTATAGCCGAATTTCACCGCGTTGTAGCCGCCGTTGTTTTCCGCCATTTTCTGTTTAACGATATCCGCCCCGATAGTGGCGGCAAGATGGTTGGCCTGGCCGGTGAGGTCGGCGCTTGCGTGATAATCCACACCATCCTTTTTAAAAGACGCGTTACGCAGATAGGCCCACAGCACCGTCACCATGCCAAGCTCGTGCGCGCGCTCAAAAGCGGCGGAAATCTCTTCAATCTGGCGGCGCGACTCTTCGGAGCCAAAGTAAATGGTCGCCCCGACAGCGACCGCGCCCATATTAAACGCCTGCTCTACGCTTGCATAAAGCGTCTGGTCATACTGGGTGGGATAGCTCAGGGTTTCATTGTGGTTAAGCTTCACCAGGAAAGGAATGCGGTGGGCGTAGCGACGCGAAACCGAAGCCAGCACGCCGTAGGTGGAAGCGACACAGTTGCAGCCCGCCTCAATAGCCAGTTCAACAATGTTTTTCGGGTCGAAGTAGCGAGGGTTTGCCGCAAACGACGCGCCCGCCGAGTGCTCCACCCCCTGATCGACCGGTAAAATGGAAAGGTAGCCGGTGCCTGCCAGCCGCCCGGTGTTGTAAAGCGTCTGCATGTTACGCAACACCGCTGGCGGACGATTATTGTCGATCATAACGCGGTCGACATAATCTTCGCCGGGCAGGTAGAGCTGCTCTGCCGGAATAGTCATACAACGATGCTGTAACAGGCTTTCGGCATCTTTGCCAAGCAACTGCGCAATATCTGTCATAACTTTCTCCCGTAATTGCGACGGGCTCCATACCCGTCGGCATGATGATTCCCGCCCACGCGTTCATGGGCAGCAATCATCATGATACTGAACAGCAAGAATTGCCATACGAAAGAAGTTTTTCAGTTCATTCTGCTGGCTCGCTTCACCACCAGGCATGAAAATGATGGACCGGCCCGATGCCTTCGCCTACTTCCAGCGTATCCGCCTGCGCAAGCGCCTGCGACAGCCATATTTTCGCCGCCGCTACGGTCTCTTCCCAGTTTGCATAGCGCGGACGCAGCGCCGCTAAGGCGCTGGAGAGGGTGCAGCCGGTGCCATGCGTGTTTTTCGTTACAATGCGTGGCGCGGTGAACCGCCGCGCGCCTGCGCGGGTGAACAGCCAGTCCGGGCTTTCTTTATCTTCCAGATGCCCGCCCTTCATTAATACCGCCTCGCAGCCGAGCGCCAGCAATGCTTCGCCCTGCTGATGCATCTCCTGTTCGTTTCGCGCATGCGCGGCGCCAAGCAGCGCTGCCGCCTCAGGCAAATTCGGCGTGATTATCGACACCTGCGGCAGCAGACGCTGGCGAAGGGTGGCGACCGCCCCGGCTGAAAGCAGCGGATCGCCGCTTTTCGCCAGCATGACGGTATCCAGCACCACGTTTTTCACCTGGTAGCGCGCCAGCCGCTCTGCCACCGCCTCCACGATGTCGCTTTGCGCCAGCATGCCGATCTTTGTGGTGTCGATACGCACATCGCTGAAGACTGAATCCAGTTGCGCCGCCACAAACGCCGGTTCGATACGATAAACGGACTGCACGCCGCGGGTGTTTTGCGCCACCAGCGCCGTGATGACCGAGCAGCCGTAAGCGCCGAGGGCGGAAAAGGTTTTGAGATCGGCCTGGATACCCGCGCCGCCGCTCGGGTCAGTACCTGCGATAGTCAAAGCGTTGATGCGTTTCATGCGCGGCCCTCCCCGTTGAGCTGGTAAAGGGCGTCGAGGAAAGCGGGCGTGAAAGAGCCGGGCCCGGCGCTTCGCTCCAGCGCAAGGCTGCCTGCGCGCTTCATTATCCAGCACCCCGCCGCCACATTCTCAAGCCGGTTTCCGGGAAGCGACGCGCAGGCGGCTACGACGGCGGAAAGCGCGCAGCCGGTGCCGACAACCCGCGTCATCAACGCATCGCCGCCGCGCACCGCCAGCGTGCGTTCGCCGTCAGTAATATAGTCCGCCTCGCCGGTTACGGCGACGATGGCGCCGCTGCGCCCGGCGAGCGTTTGGGCGGCATGCAACGCCGCCTCGGCGCTGGCGGTGCTGTCGACCCCTCGCCCGCCCTCGCTCAGCCCGGCTAGCGCAAGGATTTCCGAAGCGTTAGCGCGTATCGCCGCCGGACGCTGCGCCAGCACGTCCTGAGCAAAGCCGGTGCGAAAATCCAGCGCGCCGACAGCGACCGGGTCGAGCGTCCAGGGTTTGCCGGCGTGGTTTGCGCTCTCAATCGCGGCCTGCATCGCTGTTGCCCGTTCGCGGGTGAGCGTGCCGATGTTGATCAGCACAGCGTCGGCAAGCCTCGCGAACTGGGCGGCTTCATCCGGCTCTATGACCATGGCGGGCGACGCGTTAAGCGCCAGCAATACGTTAGCGGTAAAGGTTTGCACCACATCATTGGTCAGGCAATGAACGAGGGGGGAACGGGTACGAAGTTGGGTTAACACAGCGGCCGCTTGCGGGCCGGACAGCAGGTCAGGTTGCATCACTCTCTCCTGCCAGGCTTAAAAGAAGGGATACCCGGCAGGCATCTGACTTCCCTACGCTGGCATTATCCAGATCAGGTAATACGGGTATTTCTCAGCCTTCACAAAGAAGGGCACCCCGAGTCATGTACAGCAATAATTGTTCCGGCTTTTGGCCGTGGTGAAGGAGGATATTCGCGAAGCATGCGGAAGTAAAGGCGCAGGGGGAAGTTCTCTCACAAGCCAGGATAACTCTCAAAACGCAGCGAAACCCCCGCCGGTAGCGCGTCGGACATGATAAATATTCTCTTCACTTATGTATGTCATATTTCTATACACACAAAACCTTGCAAGGCGTTGGCCTGGCAGGGAAAGATAATCTGGCGAACCGTGTGACAAGCCCTGTACAACGTGGAGAATACATGAACAAAACAAAAATGATGCTTCTGGGCGCGCTGCTTACCGTAGCGGGAACTGTCTTTGCCGCGCAGCCTGCGGCGCCGAAAGGGCTGGATGCCTACGAAGTGAAGGAGTTCCATTCCGACTCGCGCAAATTCGTTATTGGCGATATCGTGCCGGATATGTACCGCACGGAAGAGTACAACATCAAAAAATGGCAGCTTCGCAACCTGCCTGCGCCAGAAGCCGGCAGCCACTGGACTTATATGGGCGGCAACTACGTGCTGATAACCGACGCAGAAGGCAAAATTCTTAAGGCGATGAACGGCGATATTTTTTATCACCACTAATCCCTTCAGGCTGCCTTTTCGCTGTTGCCCCCCTTCTCAGGCGGCGCTTTATGTAAGCGTCGCCTGGCGCTCCGCCTTATCTGTTACCCCCATTTCTGACGGCTTATCGCGCGCGTCATTTCTTTATAAATTAAAGCCCTGCTTTACGGTGCCGATACTTATTCAAACAATTCACAGTAAGGATGCTTTATGAAACGCGCGCTTGTTCCCGTTGCGCTGGCGATGCTGAGCGCCGCCAGCGCCGCTGCGGCGAAACCGCTTACCGAAAGTTTGCTGCGCTGCGACAGCCAGTTTTTCAGCGAGCTTTATGCTCAACAGGCAAAATTCACTCACGCCGCCCCGCTGGTAAAAGATAGCCAGCGTCACGCCTGGTTTGCCCCGCCCAAAAATGACGCCGGGATAGTCTGGTTCGCCCAGCCGGTTCATATGCAGCAACTGACACTTTCAGGCTTTTATCTCCAGCAAAACAACCTGGATAAGTTGGGCAACTATTTTTACTGGGGATGGGTGATTAAGGAATCGCCGCAGGCGGTGATGGCTGCGCTGCCTGAGGCGAACTGGCAATCCACAGGCGACGGGTATATTACCAACGCCATGATTAAACGCCCCGGCGACAGTAAATGGCAGGTTAACAACACAGCGGTAAGCGGCATAGCGCCTGCCGAAGGCAGCGTGGAAAAGCTGGCTATCTTAAGCGTGAACAAAGATAAAACCCTGCTGCTGTGTACGTTGCAGGGTAGCGTGACCGATGAAATTTTACTGCCGTTGCGCCCGGATTTAGCAGGAGGCAAAAAATGATCAAACCCCTTTTACTCTGCGGCGCTGTCGCGTTGCTCACGGCTTGCGCAGGGGCAGGCAAATCGCCGTCGGCGGGAACCAGCGAACCGCAAGCGGTAGCGGCAGGCGATCCGCCGCACGGCGTTATTAAGCTGCTGCTTGATGACGAGGGGGGCACTTACGCCGATCTGCGCGCCGTTTCTACCTGGCAGGGCAACTCCCGTCTGCGTCGCTTCTATATTATTAATAATTACAGCAAGCAGACCGTTATTCACCAGGATCCGCCGCTTATCATTACCAGCTCGCGCGCCAATAGCGTCATTAACTGCGATACGCAGGAGCGCACGCTGTTTGATCGCATCTATTTCTCAAAGCCTTATGCGCAGGGTGACGCCATCGCCTCGTCCCGGCAGGACGCCGTCGGCCAGTGGAGCGCGTTTCCCAAAGAGTCGCTGATTGGCATTGTCGCCGGCATGGTTTGCCAGCTGGATCCGTCCCGTCTGAAGCCTGAGCCGCCGGCGCAAAGCGAACCTACGCGACTGGGCGCGCTCTGACGCCACAGCAAAAAGCCGCTTAACAGCGGCTTTTTTATGCTTACGCCGGGCGCAGCCTCGCCGCTAACCCACGCAAGAAGTTACGCAGAAACTGGTCGCCGCATTCGCGGTAGTTTTTATGATCGGGCGCCCGCATCATCGCCGTCACTTCCGGCAGGGAGATGCGGAGTTTTTGCTCCAGCATGATAGCCACAATGTCATCGGTTTTCAGTGCGAACGCCACGCGTAACTTCTTGAGGATAATATTGTTATTCGTTTTACGCTCGGCGCGCAGCGCAGGCTTGCTTTCATCTTTGCCGCGTCGCGAGTAGATAAGCCCGTTGAGAAAAGCGTTCAGCACCACATCAGGGCAACGCTGAAAACCTTCCTCTTCCTCTTTTTTGGTATAAGCAACCATTTGCTCTACCGGCACCGGGCTGTCCGCCAGCGCCAGGATCGCGACCATGTCGTTATTGCTGAGTTTCAGCATGTAGCGCACGCTACGTAATACATCATTATTTATCATTGCGGGCTTATCTCACCGTTTCGACTTGCGGGGGCGGCAGTATAGCCGCATGAAGGAAATACCCTAAGCGGTTTTCAGTCCCAGCGTCTCTTTTAGCTTTTTCAGGTAACGACGGCTTACCGGCACCGTTTGCCCATGGCGCAGCAGCAGCTCCGCCTGGCCATTCTCTTCAAGACGAATCTCTTTCAGGTGCGACATATTCACCAGATACTGACGATGGCAGCGCAGCAGCGGCGTGCGGCTTTCCAGCGTGCGCAGCGTGAGTTCGGTAAACCCCTCCTGCCCTTCGCTGCTGGTGACGAAAACGCCGCTCATGCGGCTGGTCACAAACGCCACTTCTTCCATTTGCAGCAGGTAAATGCGGCTGTGGCCGGTGCAGGGAATATATTTAAGCCCCTCTTCCCCTGGATTAAGCACCGAAACATCCTGCGTGGTGCGCTCGCTGCGCAAGCGGTTCAGCGTGCGGGAAAGCCGCGCATGTTCAATGGGCTTCAGGAGGTAGTCAAAGGCGTGCTCTTCAAACGCCTGCACCGCATATTCATCAAAAGCGGTGAGAAACACTATCCAGGGGCGCTGCTCCGGGTCAAGCATGCCTGCCATCTCCAGCCCGGAAATGCGCGGCATCTGGATATCCAGAAAGAGCACGTCGGGGCGCAGGCGATGCACGGCGCCGATAGCTTCCACCGCGTTAGCGCACTCGCCGACGATTTCAATATCGCTCTCGTCCTGCAACAGCACGCGCAGGTTCTCGCGCGCCAGCGGTTCATCATCCACGATCAGCACTTTAATCATGCTGTCTCCTCCAGAGGTAAGCGTAGGGTAATACGGGTAAAACAGTCGGTTTTATAGTTAACCGAAATACCGCACTCGTCGCCGAAGCGGGCGCGAAGGCGCTTATCCACGAGGCTCATGCCAAGGCCGTTTTGCCCGGGCGTTGGCTGATAAAGCCCCGCGTTATCTTCTATTTCCACCAGCAAATGGCCCCCTTCACAGCGGGCGTTAAGCATAATTTCGCCCGGGCCCAGCAGCTGTGAAGTGCCGTGCTTGATGGCATTTTCCACAATCGGTTGCAGCGTAAAAGCCGGCAGCCTGACATGCGTATGTTCTTGCGGCAGGTTTATTTGCACCCGTAAATGAGACTGAAAACGCGCCTGCTCAATTTGCAGGTAAGCGTTCACATGTTCTATCTCATCCGCCAGGGTAACAATTTCGGCCGGGCGCTTAAGGTTTTTACGGAAGAAGGTCGACAGGTACTGCACCAGCTGGCATGCCTGGTTGCTGTCGCGGCGGATCACCGCCATCAGCGTGTTGAGCGCGTTAAACAGAAAATGCGGGTTGACCTGGGCGTGCAGCAGCTTAATTTCCGACTGCGCCAGCAGCGCGTTCTGGCGCTCATACTGGCCCGCCAGGATTTGCGCGGAAAGCAGCTGCGCAATGCCCTCGCCCAGCGTGCGATTTATGGAACTAAAAAGACGGTTTTTCGCTTCATAAAGCTTAATGGTGCCGATAACCCGGCGGTTCTCGCCGCGCAGCGGAATAACCAGCGTCGAACCCAGCTTACAGTTAGGGTGTAGCGAACAGCGGTACGGCACTTCGTTGCCGTCGGCGTAGACGACTTCGCCCGTCTCCAGCGCGCGCTGCGTCCAGCGGGACGAAATAGGGTTGCCGGGCAGATGGTGATCGTCGCCGATGCCGGTAAACGCCAGCAGCTTTTCCCGGTCGGTGATCGCCACCGCGCCGATATCCAGCTCCTTATAAAGCACCTGCGCCACCTTCATGCTGTTCTCGACGTTAAAGCCCTGGCGCAGGATCCCCTCCGTCGAGGCGGCTACTTTCAGGGCAGTGGCGGAAAACGCGGTGGTGTATTTTTCAAACATGGCGCGCTTGTCGAGCAAAATGCGCATAAAGAGCGCGGCGCCGACGGTATTGGTGACCATCATCGGCGCGGCGATGTTCTTGACTAACGCCAGCGCATCGTCGAACGGCCGGGCTATCAGCAAAATAATGCCCATCTGCACCAGCTCCGCCACGAAAGTAATGGCGCCTGCGGTCAGCGGCCTGAAAACTTTGTCGCTGCGCCCGCGCCGCGCCAGCACGCTGTGCACCAGTCCGCCAAGCAGTCCTTCGACAATAGTGGAAACCATGCAGCTCAGCGCCGTCATGCCGCCGAGCGAATAGCGGTGCAGACCGCCGGTCAACCCCACCAGCCCGCCCACCAGCGGACCGCCGAGCAGCCCGCCCATCACGGCGCCGATGGCGCGGGTGTTGGCGATGGAGTCCTGAATATGCAGGCCGAAATAGGTGCCCATAATGCAGAAAATGGAAAAGGTGACGTAGCAGAGCAGCTTGTGCGGCGGGCGCACCGTCACCTGCATTAGCGGAATAAAGAGGCGGGTTTTGCTCATCAGCCAGGCGATGACCAGAAAGACGCACATCTGCTGAAGCAGCAACAGCACCAGATTGAACTCGTACATCATCCCACCCCTTCGTTCGAAAGGGCGTAAAATACCCCGCCGCGCTATAACTTTCTATGAAGGTATACAAAAAATTAATTTCATCAGGCGTAACTTAAGAAAAAGGAGCGGATGTGGAGATCAGAGCCTGGCAGGAGAGCGACAGACCTTTTTTACGCACGCTGTATCTGCACGCGCGGCGTGAAAGCTGGCGCTGGCTGGATGGCGAGCGCTGGCGGCTTGAGGATTTCGATAGCGAAACGCTGGGCGAAAAAATTTGGGTCGCGGTGGATAAAGGCCGCCGCGTCGGTTTCGCCTCGGTGCTGGAGAGCGACAATTTTCTCCATTGCCTGTTTGTCGACCCGCAGGCCCAGGGGCGCGGCGTCGGCGGCGCGCTACTCAAACACGTGGAACAACAGTTCAGCGGCACGGGGGCGCTGAAGTGCCTGGCGAAAAACAACCGGGCGCTGGCCTTTTACGAACGGCACGGCTGGCAACCGCAAGCGCGGGGAGAGAGCGAACAGGGAGAATATGTGCTGATGCATTACCGGCTGCCCTGAGATAAGGGCAGCCGTAACGGTTACACCGCGCGGAAAGCGATGTCGCCGGGGATGATCTCACCCTGCCAGTAGAGCTGAGCCGCGACGCGTCCCGCCAGCTGGCGATAAAGCGTGGTGAATTCGCTGTCCGGGCGGGCGATAACGGTCGGCGTGCCGTTATCCAGGTCTTCACGCAGCGAGATGTGCAGCGGCAACTGGCCCAGCAACTGGGTATGGTAGGTTTCCGCCAGCTTCTGCGCGCCGCCGGTGCCGAAGATCGGCTCGTGGTGGCCGCAGTTGCTGCACACATGCATGCTCATGTTTTCCACGATGCCAAGCACCGGCACTTCCACTTTCTCGAACATCACAATGCCTTTTTTGGCGTCGATAAGCGCGATGTCCTGCGGCGTGGTGACGACGACCGCGCCAGTAACCGGGATATTCTGGGCAAGCGTAAGCTGAATGTCGCCAGTGCCCGGCGGCATATCCAGCACCAGATAATCGAGATCCGGCCACATGGTTTCCTGCAACAGCTGCAACAGCGCTTTGCTCGCCATCGGACCGCGCCACACCATGGCGTTATCGTCAGTCACCAGATAGCCAATAGAGTTGGTGGCGAGACCGTGCGAGACAATCGGCGCCATGTGCGTGCCGTCCGGCGACGTAGGACGCTGGCCTTCGGCGCCCAGCATGGTCGGCACAGAAGGGCCGTAGATATCGGCGTCGAGAATGCCCACTTTCGCCCCTTCGGCGATAAGCGCCAACGCCAGGTTTACGGCAGTGGAGGATTTCCCCACCCCACCCTTGCCGGAGCTAACGGCAATGATGTTCTTCACACCGTTTACGCCGGGCTGGTTTTTCACGCGCTTTAAGGTCGCCACGTTATGCGAAAGCTTCCAGTCAATCGCTTTTGCACCGGTCATGCGCAGCAGTTCAGCGCTGCATTGCTCTTTGAGATCTTCAAAAGCGCTGTTCCAGGCGAAGGGCATCTGCAACTCAATGTGGATGGTGTCGTCGAGCCATGCCACGTGGTGCAGCGCCTTAAGGGCCGTGAGGTTGTGCTTTAACGTCGGGTGTTGAAAGTTAGCCAGCGTCCCGGCAACCATGGCGCGCAGGGCTTCCGGTGAAGTGGTCTGGGATTGCGAACTCATCCCGTCTCCTTTGTTTACTTATTTGAATGAGGATTGTAACGACCAAGTTTATCACAGGTGATGATTATCTATTTACCAATCAGCGGCCCAATAAGCGGCCTAATCTTTACCTTTTCACGCCGGGAAGCCCTACTTTTATGGCTGAGTTATTACCTTTTTGGTAACATCGAAAACCCTTTTTACAACTGAAGATGCAATATTCACTATGGATCAGGTCGCAAAAAAAATTCTGGTAACGTGCGCGCTGCCGTACGCCAACGGCTCCATTCACCTCGGCCATATGCTGGAGCACATCCAGGCTGATGTCTGGGTGCGTTACCAGCGAATGCGCGGCCATCAGGTGAATTTTATCTGCGCGGACGACGCCCACGGCACGCCCATCATGCTCAAAGCCCAGCAGCTTGGCGTAACGCCAGAGCAGATGATCGCGGAAATGAGCCAGGAGCATCAGACCGATTTCGCCGGCTTCAACATCAGTTATGACAACTATCACTCCACCCACAGCGACGAAAACCGCGTGCTGTCGGAGCTGATTTACACGCGCCTGAAAGAGAACGGTTTTATTAAAAACCGCACCATCTCCCAGCTTTACGACCCGGAAAAAGGCATGTTCCTGCCGGACCGTTTCGTAAAAGGCACCTGCCCGCGCTGTAAATCGCCGGATCAGTACGGCGATAACTGCGAAGTGTGCGGCGCGACCTACAGCCCGACCGAGCTTATCGAGCCGAAATCGGTGGTCTCCGGCGCCACGCCAGTTATGCGCGAGTCTGAGCACTTCTTCTTCGACCTGCCGTCCTTTAGCGAAATGTTGCAGGCGTGGACCCGCAGCGGCGCGTTGCAGGAGCAGGTGGCGAACAAAATGCAGGAGTGGTTTGAGTCCGGGCTGCAACAGTGGGATATCTCCCGCGATGCTCCCTACTTCGGCTTTGAAATTCCGAATGCGCCGGGCAAATATTTCTACGTCTGGCTGGACGCGCCTATCGGCTATATGGGCTCGTTCAAAAACCTGTGCGATAAGCGCGGCGATCTGAACTTCGACGACTGGTGGAAAAAAGATTCCGACGCGGAGCTTTACCACTTTATCGGCAAAGATATCGTTTACTTCCACAGCCTGTTCTGGCCGGCGATGCTGGAAGGCAGCGGCTATCGTAAGCCGACCAACCTGTTCGTACACGGCTACGTAACGGTGAACGGCGCGAAGATGTCTAAATCCCGCGGCACCTTCATTAAAGCGAGCACCTGGCTGAACCACTTCGACGCCGACAGCCTGCGTTACTACTATGCCGCGAAGCTCTCTTCCCGCATCGACGATATCGACCTTAACCTGGAAGATTTTGTGCAGCGCGTGAATGCCGACATCGTGAACAAAGTGGTAAACCTGGCGTCGCGCAACGCGGGCTTTATCGCTAAACGTTTTGACGGCGAACTGGCCGCTGAGCTTGCCGACCCGGCGCTCTATAAAACCTTTACCGACGCCGCCGCGGTGATTGGCGAGGCGTGGGAGAGCCGCGAGTTCGGCAAAGCCATCCGTGAAATTATGGCGCTGGCTGACCTCGCTAACCGCTACGTTGACGACCAGGCGCCATGGGTCGTGGCGAAACAGGAAGGCCGCGACGCCGACCTGCAAGCTATCTGCTCCATGGGCATTAACCTGTTCCGCGTGCTGATGACTTACCTCAAGCCGGTGCTGCCTTCCCTGAGCGAGCGCGCTGAGGCGTTCCTTAACACCACGCTTGAGTGGAACGCCATTGCCCAACCGCTGCTGAGCCATAAAGTGAACAACTTTAAGGCGCTCTATAACCGTATTGAAATGAAACAGGTAGAAGCCCTCGTGGAAGCCTCCAGAGAAGAAGTAAAAGCGGCAAGCGCGCCGGTCACTGGCCCGCTGGCGGACGACCCGATCCAGGAAACCATTACTTTTGACGATTTCGCAAAAGTAGACCTGCGCATCGCGCTGATTGAAAACGCCGAATTTGTGGATGGCTCCGATAAGCTGCTGCGCCTGACGCTGGATCTCGGCGGCGAGAAGCGCAACGTCTTCTCCGGCATCCGCTCCGCGTATCCTGATCCGCAGGCGCTGATTGGCCGTCTTACCGTGATGGTGGCGAACCTTGCGCCGCGTAAAATGCGCTTTGGCCTCTCGGAAGGAATGGTAATGGCCGCAGGTCCTGGCGGGAAAGATATCTTCCTGCTGAGCCCGGACAGCGGCGCGCAGCCTGGTCAACAGGTGAAATAAATCCGTCATAATTTGCCAGCGCCCTCATTCTGAGGGCGTTTTTTTGGCACTTCTTACAAAAAAATAAGCTTTTCTCCTGGTACACAAACAACCGTCTACAGTTAAAGAGGGGTGTCCCGGGCGAAACGAGAATGAAATATGGCGCTTTACACCATCGGTGAAGTGGCGGAGCTTTGTGAGGTCAATCCTGTCACCTTACGCGCGTGGCAAAGGCGTTATGGCCTGCTTAAACCTCAGCGGACAGACGGCGGGCACCGGCTGTTTAACGAGCAGGATATTGACCGCATCCGTGAGATAAAACACTGGATCGACAACGGCGTGCAGGTCAGCAAAGTTAAAGCGCTGCTAAGCAGTGAAAACCCGGATCCGCAGGACGACAGCTGGCGCGAGCGACAGGAAGCCTTGCTGCATGTGCTGCGCGAAGGCAGCCCGGCCCAGCTGCGCCACTGGATAAGCGACATCGGGCGCGACTACCCCGCCGGTACGCTGGTCGACCATCTCTTCAACCCACTGCGCCGCCGTTTGCAGTGCCAACAGGGCACGCTTCAGGCATTGCTAAGCCTGCTGGACGGCGCGCTGATCAATTACATCGCTTTGTGCCTGCACTCTTCGCGTAAAAAGCCAGGCAAAGACGCGCTGGTGGTGGGATGGAACGTTAACGACGCCACCCGGCTATGGCTGGCGGCCTGGGTCGCCACACAGCAGGGCTGGCGGGTCGATGTGCTGGCGAATCCCCTTTCGCAATTACGCCCGGAGGCCTTTAACGGCAGAACGTTGCTGTTATGGTGCGGCGAAGCGCCGGGGCAACAGGTGCTCAATCAGCTCGATCGCTGGCGAGAAAAAGGGCATACGTTAATTCCTTTACATGAACAGAACGCCATTTAAAGGTTCATTAACAGCCCCGCTTCACCTTATAATCAGCCGGCTAACAAAGGAGCAAAGGATGAAATTAGTCAAAATGAGCCTGGTGACAGGCATGGTCCTGATGGCCATTGGCGGGATAGGCGGCGTAATGCTGGCAGGCTACACCATCATCCTGCATTCCGTGTCATAACCCGCTCCAGCCGGTCGAAAGCACGGTCGACGATAATCGCCGCCAGCCCTACCAGAACTGCGCCCTGTACCACGTAAGCGGTGTTGAAGCCGCTTAAGCCGATAATAATCGGCGTGCCGAGCGTATTTGCCCCCACGGTAGAGGCAATGGCGGCGGTGCCGATATTCACAATGGTTGAGGTGCGAATACCCGCCAGGATCACCGGCGCGGCGAGCGGCAACTCCACTTTGAACAGACGCTGCGCATCGCTCATTCCCACCCCTTTCGCCACCTCTTTCGCCCCCTGCGGCACGCTGGCAAGCCCGGCGAGCGTTCCCTGCAAGACAGGCAGCAAGCCGTAAAGAATAAGCGCAATGATGGCAGGCTCGCGGCCAAACCCCATTACCGGCACGGCGACCGCCAGTACCGCGACAGGCGGAAAAGTTTGCCCCGCCGCGGCGATGGTTTCCACCAGTTGCCGGAACTCCGCGCCTGCCGGGCGCGTAACCGCCACCCCCAGCGCCACGCCGGTCGCCGCGGCGATAAAGCTTGAAACCCCCACCAGCAGAAAATGCGCGAGCGTAAGCGTAACGAAACTTTCCTGCTGGTAGAGCGGGCGCGGCTGCTCCGGGAACAGCCAGCCAAAAAAGGCGCTACTGTGCGGCAGCCAGATAAGCAGCGCAACGTAATCGGCGATAAGCCACCAGAGCGGGTCAACGAAGCGACGCATCGGCGCTCCCCCGTTCATCTGTGAGCAAATCCTGAAAATGCAGCACGCCCGCTGGTTTGCCCTGCGCCGGTTTGACGGGAAGCTGCTGGCACTGGCGCTCAACAAAAATCGAAAGCGCTTCGCGCAGAGAAAGATGCGGCTCGATGGCCTCGCCTGCGCACACGCCGGGCTTCATCGCCTCGCCCACCGTGCGCAAGGAGAGCAGCCGCACGCCGCGCTCGCTGCGCCCGAAAAAGTCGCTGACAAAACGGTTCGCCGGGTGCAGCAAGATCTCCAGCGGCGTGCCCTGCTGCACTACCCGGCCTTTATCCATCACCACAAGGTGCTCCGCCAGCAGCAGCGCTTCGTCGATATCATGCGTCACCAGCACGATGGTGCGTCCCAGCAGACGGTGGATGCGGCGCATCTCCTGTTGCAGCGCGCTACGGGTTACCGGGTCGAGCGCGCCGAAGGGTTCGTCCATCAGCAACACTTCCGGGTCGGCCGCCAGCGCCCGCGCCACCCCGACGCGCTGCTGCTGCCCGCCGGAAAGCTCATGAGGCGCGCGATGGCGAAACGCATCCGGCGCCAGGCCGAGCAGCTCAAGCAATTCATCTACGCGGGCGTTAATGCGCGCCTTCGGCCATTTCAGCAGTTGCGGCACCGTGGCGATGTTTTGCGCCACGGTCCAGTGGGGAAAAAGCCCGATAGACTGAATGGCGTAGCCCATACGCCGACGCAGGCTCTCCGGCGAGAAATTCCGGATCTCTTCCCCGGCGAAGCGAATGCGTCCCTCATCATGCTCCACCAGCCGGTTGATCATCTTCAGCGTGGTGGATTTACCCGAGCCGGAAGTGCCCACCAGCACCGAAAATGCCCCTTCCCGAAAGGTAAGCGACACATCATTAACCGCAGGCTGGCCCTGAAAATATTTGCTGACGTTATCGAATTCAATCATGGCGCTTCGCCTCCAGCCCTGCGATCAGCAGGTTAAATAATGCATCCACTACCACTGCCAGCGCGATAGTGGGGATCACGCCAAGCAGCACTAAATCGAGCGCGCTGCTGAGCAGCCCCTGAAAGACCAGCGCGCCGAAGCCGCCTGCGCCAATCAGCGCCGCCACCACCGCCATGCCGACGGTCTGCACCGCCATCACTTTGAGGCCGCGCAGCAACACCGGCAGCGCCAGCATCACCTCAACCTGCCAGAAAATCTGGCCGCGGGTCATGCCCATGCCGCGGGCGCTCTCGCGCACCGTCTCCGGCACCTGGTTTAGCCCCGCCACGACGCTTCTCGTCAGCGGCAGCAGCGCGTAAAGCACCAGCGCAATAAGCGCAGGCGCCATGCCGATGCCGGAAATACCCAGCTCGCCAAGCCAGGGCAGCGCGCGGGAAAGCCCGGCGAGCGGCGCGATAAGCAGGCCGAAGAGCGCCACCGAAGGCACGGTCTGAATAACATTCAGCACGCCGAAAATGGTCGGCTGGCGTCGCGGGTTGCGGTAAGCGGCAAGCCCCAGCGGCACGCCAATCACCAGCGCCGGAACAAGCGTGCCAAAGAGCAAGGTAAGATGGCGCGCCAGCGCATCATCAAAGACATCCTGGCGGTTGGCATACTCTTTCAGTAGCGAGAGATCCTGGAAATGGCCGCTCAGCAAAAGCAGCGTGGGGATGACCCACAGTTGCGCCTGCAATAACCAGCGGCGCAGGGGGCGCGCCGTCAGGCGGCTAATGACATCGCTGCACAGCAAAAGCGAGAGCGCGAGCATCAGCCACAATCCGCTGCCGAAGGAGGTTCGCGCCACCGCGCTGCCCTCTTGCGCCAGTCTTGTCGCCGCCGCGCCGCCAAGAAACAGCAGCAGAATAAAAAGCAGTTGCGAGACGACAAGCGTAGCCGTAAGCGCCGCACGTCCCGGCGTAAAGGCAAGCGCGAAAAGCAGCCCGGCGGGCACAGCAAGCCAGCCAAAATAAACCGGGAAAGCTTGCGGTAAAGTTAAAGGCGCGCCGGAAACCAGGCGGTTCGGCGCATAAGTGAGGACAGGCAACAGGGCGGCTCCGACCAGCAGCACAGCCAGCAGCAACGCCACCCGGTTATAGCAACGTAAAGACAAAAGTCATTCCTTGTACGGTCGCTTATTTCACGAACCCTTTCTGTTTCAGGTAATCCGCCGCCACTTTTTTGGCGTCCAGCCCTTCCACGGCGATGCTGGCGTTAAGCTTCTGCAACGTTTTTTCATCAAGCGAGGCGAAAACCGGGTCCAGCCACGTCGGCAGGTCCGGATAGGCTTTCAGCACCGCGTCGCGCACGACCGGCGCCGGGGCATAGATAGGCTGAACGCCTTTCGGATCGGTCAGGGTTTGCAGCCCCAGCGCCGCCACCGGGCCGTCGGTGCCGTAAGCCATCGCCGCGTTAACGCCGGAAGTTTGCTGCGCGGCGGCCTTAATGGTTACCGCCGTATCGCCGCCCGCTAAAGAGAGAAGCTGGTTCTGGTTAAGGTCGAAACCGTAAGCTTTCTCAAAGGCCGGCAGCGCGTCCGGGCGCTCAATAAATTCTGCCGAAGCGGCAAGCTTAAAGTCACCGCCCTCTTTCAGGTAGCGGCTCAGATCCTCAAGCGAGGCGAGTTTGTTTTTCTTCGCCAGGTCTTCGCGCACGGCGATAGTCCAGGTGTTGTTAGCGGGCGCGGCGGCAAGCCAGGTCAGCTTGTTTTGCTGCTGGTCGAGCTTTTTCACCTTTTCATAGCCCTGCTGCGCGTTTTTCCACGCCGCGTCTTTTTCATCTTTAAAGAAGAACGCGCCGTTGCCGGTGTACTCCGGGTAAATATCCAGCTCGCCGGAAGTGATAGCGCCGCGCACCACCGGCGTGGTGCCAAGCTGCACCTTATTCACGGTTTTTACGCCGTGGCTTTCCAGCACCTGCAAAATAATGTTGCCGAGCAGCGCGCCCTCGGTGTCGATCTTCGAGCCAACCTTAACCGGTTCCGCGGCCTGTGCGCCCGCAGCCAGCATAAGCAAACCTGCCGCGCTCCATTGCTGAAGTAATTTCATGTCGGTTCCTCATTGTTATTGTGATGCCTGGATTCAGGGCTTTGCAAAAAGCGTAGTTGAGAATCGTGCGGGAAGATATTTTCAGCTCAGAATTTGCGGTTTTAGATTAGACGAAGCGGTTATATCACTGAAAAGCGGCAATAAAAAAGGCCGGTTCGACCGGCCTTTTTGTCAGGGGAAAACTCAGAGCAATTCAAAAGCGCCCTGTTTCACCCGGGCGGAATCAAGCCCGATAAAGACGTTGAACTTGCCCGGTTCGGCATCGTACTTCATGCGCGCGTTCCAGAATTTCAGCGCGTCGATGTCGATAGGGAAGCTCACGGTCTGGCTTTCGCCTGGCTTCAGCGTCACTTTCTCAAAGCCGCGCAACTGCTTCACCGGACGGCTGATTGACGCGGTCACGTCCTGCAAGTACATCTGCACCGCCGTCGCCCCTTCCCGCTTACCGGTATTAGTGACCGTAACGCTTGCCGTTACCGTGCCGTCGCGCTTCATGGTAGGGGCGGAAAGCTTCACGTCGGACACGCTGAAAGTGGTGTAGCTCAGGCCGTAGCCGAACGGATAAAGCGGGCCGTTGGCTTCATCAAAGTAGCGTGAGGTGTACTTGTTCGGTTTTTCCGGGTTATACGGGCGACCGGTGTTCAGGTGGCTGTAATAAACCGGGATCTGCCCGACCGAGCGCGGGAAAGAGATCGGCAGCTTGCCGGAAGGGTTGTAGTCGCCAAACAGGACGTCGGCAATGGCGTTGCCACCTTCGGTGCCGGCAAACCACGTTTCAAGGATCGCGTCCGCCTGCTGATTTTCTTTCACCAGCGCCAGCGGGCGACCGTTCATCAGCACCAGCACCAGCGGTTTACCGGTGGCTTTCAGCGCGGTAATCAGGTCGCGCTGGCTCTGCGGGATGGTGAGATCGGTGCGGCTGGAGGCTTCATGCGCCATGCCCTGCGCCTCGCCGACAGCGGCCACCACCACATCCGCCTGCTGCGCCGCTTTGACCGCTTCGTCAATCATCGCCTGCGGTGAGCGCTCGTCCACTTTCACCGCCTCTTCATACTGGTTCAGGAAGGTGACGATCTCTTTATCATTGGTAAGGTTTGCGCCTTTGGCGTAAATAATTTTCGCTTTATCGCCCACGGCGTTTTGCATGCCGGTCAGCAGCGTGACGGATTGATCGGTCACGCCAGCGGCGGACCAGCTGCCCATCATGTCGCGCTTGCTGTCGGCAAGCGGCCCTACCACGGCGATGGTGCCCGACTTTTTCAGCGGCAGCGTATCGAGACGGTTTTTCAGCAATACCACGCTTTCACGCGCCACCTTGCGGGCATCGTCGCGGTGCAGGCGGCTTTCCGCGTTGGTATCCTGCGGGTCGGAGCCTTTCGGGCCCAGATGGCTGTACGGATCGTTAAACAGCCCCATGTCATATTTCACATTCAGCACATGGCGGGCGGCTTCATCCAGTTCAGCCATGGTGACTTTGCCGCTTTTGATGAGATTGGGTAGATATTTGCTGTAATACTCATCGGCCATGCTCATGTCGACGCCAGACTTAATCGCCACGCGCACCGCATCTTCCGGGTCGGACGCCGTCCCGTGTTTGATGAGCTCTTTGATGGCGCCATGGTCGGAAATAGTGATGCCTTTAAAGCCCCACTCGCCGCGCAGCAAATCTTTCAACAGCCATGGATCGGAAGAGGCAGGCGAGCCGTTCAGCGAGTTAAGCGCAATCATCACCCCGCCGCTGCCCGCATCCAGCGCCGTCTTATAAGGCGGCATATAGTCGTTGAACAGGCGTTGCGGGCTCATATCAACCGTGTTGTACTCTTTGCCCCCTTCCACCGCGCCGTAAGCGGCAAAGTGCTTAACGCTGGTCATGACCGAATAGCGGTCCGCCGGGCTTTTGCCCTGCATCGCTTCGACCATGGTTTTGCCCATCATGGCGGTCAGGTATGTATCCTCGCCAAACCCTTCCGAGCCACGGCCCCAGCGAGGGTCGCGGGTAATGTCCACCATCGGCGCCCAGGTCATATTCAGACCGTCGTCCGCCGCTTCATAAGCGGAAATGCGGCCAACGTTTTTCACCGCCTCCAGGTTAAAGGTAGAAGCAAGGCCAAGGCTAATGGGAAAAACGGTGCGCTGGCCATGTACCACGTCGTAGGCGAAGAAGAGCGGGATTTTGGTGCGGCTCAGTTCCATGACCTGATCCTGCATCACGCGGATATCAGGACGCGTCACCGTGTTAAAAATCGCCCCTACCTGGCCCTGTTTAATCATTTCACGAACGGCTTCTTTCGGGGTGTCCGGCCCGACGCTGATTAACCGCAGCTGGCCGATTTTCTCATCGGTAGTCATTTTTTTGAGTAAATCGGTAACAAACGCATCCCGCGCTTCGGGCGTCAGCGGATGGTTGCCGAACATTTCGGAAGCCAGAGCCGGTTGCAGCGCGAGGCTGACGGCCATACCTACAGAACAAAGCCATTTCATAGGATTAACTCTCTTTGGTAAGCATCCGCGCCGCAAAGCGACACGGTAAAAATAAGGAGTGCAGTGTGCCATAAGCATAACAAGGTAAGAAGATTCGTTGCGATTTGTGCGCTGATTTTTCGACGTTTTAAGACTCCTGGCCAAATTCAGCGCTATGCTTAGAGACGATGATTTTTCCCGCCACAAGGAGTGGAACATGTCCCTCAGCGCACAGCACAATCCGCATCCCTTCATCAGCGAATTAACCCGCCTCGTTGGCGCCAGCCAGCTGCTCACCGACCCGGCGAAAACCGCCCGCTACCGTAAAGGCTTCCGCTCAGGCCAGGGCGACGCGCTGGCGGTGGTTTTTCCGGGTACGCTGCTCGAATTATGGCGCGTTCTGAACGCCTGCGTGCAGCACGACAAAATTATTCTGATGCAGGCGGCCAATACCGGGTTGACCGAAGGTTCGACGCCGAACGGCAATGATTACGACCGCGAGATCGTCATCATCAGCACGCTGCGTCTTGATAAGCTTCACCTGCTGGATAAAGGCAAGCAGGTGCTGGCTTACCCCGGCACCACGCTCTATCAGCTCGAAAAGGCGCTCAAGCCGCTCGGGCGCGAACCGCACTCCGTTATCGGCTCTTCCTGCATCGGCGCTTCGGTGATTGGCGGCATTTGCAATAATTCCGGCGGCGCGCTGGTGCACCGCGGCCCCGCTTATACCGAAATGTCGCTCTACGCGCAGATAGATGCCCAGGGCAAGCTGCATCTGGTTAACCATCTCGGCATTGAGCTTGGCGCTACGCCGGAGCAAATCCTCGGGGCGCTGGATGACGATCGCCTGAAAGAGGAGGCGGTGCGCTACGACAACCGCCAGGCCTCCGATCACCACTATATTGAACGCGTGCGCGATATCGAGGCCGATACCCCGGCGCGTTATAACGCCGACCCGGACCGGCTTTTCGAAGCCTCCGGCTGCGCCGGCAAACTGGCGGTTTTCGCCGTGCGGCTGGATACGTTCGAAGCCGAAAAACGCCAGGGCGTGTTTTACATCGGCACCAACCAGCCGGAAGTGCTGACGGAAATTCGCCGCCACATTCTGGCGAATTTTAAAAACCTGCCGGTGGCGGGCGAGTATATGCATCGCGATATCTATGACATTGCCGAGCGCTACGGCAAAGATACCTTCCTGATGATAGATAAACTCGGCACCGACAAAATGCCCCTGTTCTTTACCGCCAAAGGCCGCACCGACGCCTGGCTGGAAAGGGTGCCTTTTGTGAAGCCGCATTTCACTGACCGCATGATGCAGACGCTTGGCAATCTCTTCCCGCGCCACCTGCCGCCGCGCATGAAAAGCTGGCGCGATAAATATGAACATCATCTGCTGTTGAAAATGGCGGGCGACGGCATTGCCGAAGCGCGTGACTGGCTGGCGGACTTTTTCAAAACCGCCGAAGGCGATGTGTTTGCCTGTACCGCGGAAGAAGGCAGCAAGGCGTTCCTGCACCGCTTTGCCGCGGCGGGCGCGGCGGTGCGCTATCACGCGGTGCACGCGGATGAAGTGGAAGATATTCTGGCGCTGGATATCGCCCTGCGGCGCAACGACACCGACTGGTTTGAAACCCTGCCGCCGGAAATCGACAGCAAGCTGGTGCATAAGCTCTATTACGGCCACTTTTTCTGCCACGTTTTCCATCAGGATTACATTGTGAAAAAAGGCGTTGACGCGCATGCGCTGAAAGAGCAAATGCTCGCCCTGCTGCGCGAGCGCGGCGCGCAATACCCCGCCGAGCATAACGTAGGGCACCTTTATGAAGCCCCGGCGAGCTTAAAACAATTTTATAAGGCGAACGATCCCACAAACAGCATGAACCCCGGCATTGGCAAAACCAGTAAGCAAAAATACTGGGGCGAAGGGGTTACGTCTCCTGAAGGTGCTGAGAAACATCGGGCGATATAGTGCGCAAGACAACGGACGCGCTGTTTTCGGATTATTTTTCGTACTAGAGTAACGGCTCCTGCCGCAGGCGCCTTGTCTGCGGCTCACACAGCAAGGGAAGGAGCATAATATGTCCGTTGTCGAAATCCTGCCGACGACTGAGATAGCAATCCGCGACGTTACAGCGGAAGACGTAGATGCTATTACCTCAATTTATGGCTGGCACGTGCGTCATGGGCGCGCCTCGTTTGAAGAGATGGCGCCGGATGCCGCGCAGATGGCCGGGCGCATTGAGCAAATCCAGCGTCAGGGGCTACCCTGGCTGGTCGCCACCCTCCACGGGGTGGTGGTCGGCTACTGCTACGCCACCCTTTACCGTTCCCGTCCCGCCTACCGCTATACAGTGGAAGAATCTATTTATGTGGAAAACAGCATGCGCGGGCGCGGCATCGGCAGCGAACTGCTGGCGGCGTTAATTCACCGCTGCGAAGAGGGGCCGTGGCGACAGATGATCGCGGTCATTGGCGATGGCGAAAATAACCAGGGCTCGCACCGGCTGCACCGTCAGCAGGGTTTTGAGGTGGTGGGACACCTCAAAAGCGTGGGCTTCAAGCATGGCGACTGGCGCGATACCCTGATCATGCAGCGTCCGCTCAACAAAGGCGACTGGACGCTGCCGGGGAACTAATCGTCCTGGGCGTTACCACCTGCGGCGCTGTTGCTTGCCATCTGCGCCGCTTTTTGTTTTTTGTAGCTTAACGCGGAAGCAGGAACCGGCGTCACTTTGCCCGTTTCAAGCCAGGTGCGCAGGCGGCTGGCATCGGCAAAATGGGTATACTTGCCAAACGCATCCATTACCACCAGCGACACCGGGCGGCCTTTAATTACCGTACGCATCACCAGACAATGGCCCGCCGCGTTGGTAAAGCCGGTTTTGGTCAGCTGGATATTCCAGTTCGGGCGATAGACCAGATGGTTGGTATTGCGAAACGGCAGCGTATAGGCGGGATTAGAGAAGGTCGCCATATCTTCATGCGTGGTGCTGAGCTGGCCTATAAGCGGATACTGCTTGCTGGCAATGAGCAGCTTAGTGAGATCCCGCGCCGTTGAAACGTTATGAATGGACAGCCCCGTCGGCTCTACGTATCGGGTATGCGTCATGCCCAGCGCTTTCGCTTTGGCGTTCATGGCGCGGATAAACGCATCGTAGCCGCCCGGGTAATGGTGCGCCAGGCTCGCCGCCGCGCGGTTTTCGGAAGACATCAGCGCCAGCAGCAGCATATTTTTACGGCTTATTTCGCTGTTCAGGCGCACGCGGGAGTAAATGCCTTTCATCTCCGGCGTGTGGCTGATATCCACCTTCAGCTTTTCATCGAGCGGCAAATGCGCATCCAGCACTACCATCGCGGTCATTACTTTGGTGATGGAGGCTATCGGGCGGATGAGATCCGGGTGGCTGGAATAGAGCACCTTGTTGGTTTCAAGGTCGACAATCATGGCGCTGCCGGAAGCGATTTCCGGCTGGGCCGCCGTCACAGCAGCGGCAGGCGTTTTAGCGGCGAAGGCCTGCGGCGCAAAAGGCGCAGCCAGCATAAGCGTCAATGTTAACAACGAATGGCGGATTTTTTTCGGCATGGTGTTTGTTCAGATTATTATTCACAAGCGTAATGACGCACACCGCTACCGTTCAGCATATTTATAACGGCAGCGGGCGCGGCATGATACTCCGGCGCCCTGCTAAACCGCTACTGGAGAATCGTGTCGAAAGCTTACGTTGCCGGCGCTAACGCCAGCAACGCGCTTTCCTCAGAATAGCCGATATCCATAACCCCACAACACCACGGTCAGCGCCAGCAGGACTTCCAGCACCAGCACGCCGATAGCAAGCGTCGAGCCAGAGAAATTCAGCCCCTCTTCCCGGTTGATGTTAAGGAAGGTAGGAATACCGATATAAAGCAGATAACCGGTGTAAAAGAGCGCAAGGGTGCCTACCAGTGCGCAAAGCCAGACCACCGGATAAAGCGCCACCACGCCGCTTAAAAAGAGCGGAGTTGCGACATAGCCGGCAAAGACCATACAGCGCGCCAGCGACGGACGCTGCGGCAGGCTGCGCGCCATCCACCAGATAACGCGGCCCATCACGGCCACGCCTGCCAGCATCAGCGCATAAAAGAGTATGGCCAGAGAAAAACCGGTAACGAGCGAGAGCCGCACGACGTTGCCGTCGTCAAAATCCCAGCCGATCTGCGTAGTGCCGATAAAAGCGCAGACGACCGGAATAGCGGCCATTAACAGAACATGATGAGTGTAATGATGCGAAACGGTTTCGTTTTCACGCCGGATGGTTTGCATTTCACGATCGGGATGGGAGAAGAGTCCCCAGACATGGTTCATAACGCCCCCTTAAGTCGCCCAGGTAATGCGTTGTTAAGTATAACGCACACAGCGATTAAAAATTGAGCAAAGCGCATTTTCCAGGCAGACAGACCCGTCGTTGAGCCCGTTGTGAATTTCAGGGTATATGCTTTAAGGAAAGCGTAAACAGGAGAACCGCTTACACCGATGGATATCAACGCGTTAATTGCCCAGTATGGCTATGCGGCGCTGCTGGTCGGCAGCCTCGCGGAAGGCGAAACCATTACGCTTTTGGGCGGCGTGGCCGCGCATCAGGGATTATTGAAGTTCCCCCTGGTGGTGCTGGCGGTGGCGCTTGGCGGAATGATTGGCGACCAGGCGCTCTATCTTTTTGGCCGCCGCTTCGGCAACCGCGCGCTGACGCGCTTTTCCCGCCACCAGAAGAAAATTGACCGCGCCCAGCGGCTTATCCTGCGTTATCCGGTGTGGTTTGTTATCGGCACGCGCTTTATGTACGGCTTTCGCGTCATCGGCCCGCTGCTGATTGGCGCAAGCCGCGTACCGCCGAAACTCTTTTTGCCGTTGAATATTGTCGGCGCGCTGTTGTGGGCGCTGATTTTCACAACGCTTGGCTACGCGGGCGGTGAAATTATCGCCCCCTGGCTTGAGCGCATCGACCAGCATCTTAAACACGCAATCTGGCTGGTGCTTGCCGTAGGGATCGTATTGCTGCTGCGCCTTTTGTTAAAACGGCGCAGCAGGAAGCGGGAAAATCAGGACTGAGGTTTAAACTGCGGGTTAGCGAGCATAAAGCCGCCGTCGACAATAAACGACTGACCGGTGGTATAACTGGCGTCTTCAGAACAAAGCCAGGCCACCAGGCTTGCAATCTCTTTGGTTTCACCCGGGCGCGCCAGCGGCACATTGGGTAATGAGCCCGGTTTCGCGTCGCCTTCCTGCATGTCGTTCATCGGCGTGGCAATCGCGCCCGGCGCGACGGAATTAACCAGTATGTTGTAACTAACAAGCTCCAGCGCCATCGATTTTGTCAGCCCGCCCAGCGCATGCTTCGCGGCGGTATAGGCGCTGGCTTCCGGCAGCGGCGTGTGTTCATGCACTGAGGTGATGTTGACAATGCGCCCGCCCTGCCCTTGTTTTACCATCGCCCGCGCGGCGATTTGCGAACAAAGAAACGCGCCGTGTACGTCAACGGTAAAAATTTGCTGCCAGTCGTTAAAATCGACCTCCAGAAACGGCGCTTTGTTCATGGCGCCCGCGTTATTGACCAGCGCGTCGATACGGCCAAAACGATCGATAAGCGTCTGAATGGCGTTCGCCCCGTCGGGCAGATCGCTCAGATTAAGCTGGATGGTTTCGGCGCGGCGTCCAAAGCTTTCCACCTCTTTCGCCGTCTCTTTCGCCCCGGATTCATCTTTATGCCAGGTGATCCCGACGTCGTATCCCTGTTTTGCGAGGTAAACCGCGCACTTCTTGCCAATGCCCGAATCTGACGCAGTGACAATCGCCACCTTGTTTGCAGAACTCATTGCGACCTCCGGTGTTTTCCAAAGAAGGAATAAGTATAGAAGAGGCCGGGAAACTGACCGCGTAAGTGAAAAAGCTTTTCAGTTCGTCTGTCATGCGGGGCTGCGCGCCAGCCATGCTTTCATAAGAGCGACTGCGCTCGCCATTGCCTTCGCGCTGCGCCATTACTATCGCCCCGTCCACCCGCAGCGCCAGCCGTTTCGCCGATACCAGCTTACCGAAAGCGAGCGCCGCTTTTTCTGGCCGGATGGCCGCCATCCAGACGACCATCCGGGCCTGAGCGACCACGGCTTTTAACGCCTGGAGCAGGAAAACGAGCGTAAGCCGGGCGGAGAAAACCGCCCGCAGCTGCCTGTTTTTCACGCAACCGAACGTCATCGGGACGGCAAGCTCGCCACAAAAGGCTACGCTTTCCTTGTAGCATCAATATTTTGCTCACTACACAAGGAGAATTAGAGATGATGAAGCTACTGCTGTGGGCCATTCTGATTATTTTTATTATCGGGTTACTGGTGGTCACGGGCGTCTTTAAGATGATCTTCTGACCAGAAGGGCGCCGCCTGCGCGGCGTCCTGCTTACTGGCTTTGCAGGCTGCTGTAGTTAACCGGCACCCAGCGATACCCTTCCCCTGCTTTCTTCACCTTGCCAATACCCGGAAACGCAATGTGCGCCGAGGCGATCCAGACATTTTCGCGCGCCGCCATCGCCAGCGTCGCTTTACGTCTCTCCACCGCTTTCGCCTGATCGACATCAAAATGAATGGCCACGTCGGGCTGGGGCATCTGCACCGCCTGTACATGGATGATATCGCCCCACAACAGCATGGTTTCCCCGCCGCGGCTGACCTGGTAAATCACGCTGCCCGGCGTGTGCCCGCCTGCCGGCAGCGCCTCAATACCCGCTATGATTTCAGCAGGCGCGGTGAAAGGCTTAAGCTTACCGGCATCGATAACCGGGCGCAGCGAACGCGCCGACTCGGCAAAGGTATGTCGCTGGCTCTGTTCAACGTCACTTTCATGCGCCGGGTTCAGCCAGAAATCGACGTCGCGCTGATCCACGCGCACCGTGGCGTTGGGGAAAGCGGGCTTTCCGTCGTGCTGAACGCCGCCTGAGTGATCGGCATGAATATGCGTCAGCAGCACCGTATCAATCTGTTCCGGCGCAATGCCTGCCGCTCTCAGGTTCTCCAGCAGATGACCGCCCGCCTTACCAAAAAGCGGGCCTGCGCCGCTGTCGACCAGGATAAGCCGTTTGCCGGTGTTTATCACATAAGCGTTAACAGAGGTTTCTGTTTGCGGCGTCATTGCCTGATCCGCCATTCGTTTTGAGAGCGTAGCGTGGTCGATATGCGTAAGCAGCTTTTCGCTGTCGATAACCACGGTGCCGTCAGAAACTGCGGTTATCTGCCAGTCGCCGAGCATCATGCGATAAAAGCCAGGCGCCTGGCTCGTCGCCATCGGCAGCGGTTGGGCCGTAACGCTAAAGGCGCACAGCAGAAGAGTGGCAAGCGTCAGCGTAAATTTCATAATGCGTCTCCGGGTTGATTTGTCTTGTCGAAGTATCCGCCCGGCGATACTATCACTCCAATTGATTGGAGAGATTATGACTATCAAAGAAAATGATTTTCGTAAAATCGACCTGAACTTGCTTATCGCCTTTGCGGTGCTGTTTCGCGAACAAAGCGTGTCGCTGGCGGCGGATAAACTGCATCTCGGCCAGCCAGCGGTAAGCGGCGCGCTGTCGCGGCTCAGGGAGATGTTCGACGACCCGCTGTTTGTGCGCAGCGGCCACCGCATGCAGCCTACCGCGCGAGCGCAGGCGCTGCATGGCGAGCTGATGCCGTTGCTTGAACAGCTGCAAAGCGCGCTGTTTCAGCAGGCAGAGTTCCACCCGCAGCAGGCGAACGCCACAGTAACGCTTGGCATGACGGACTGGGTGGAGATGTGGCTGATGCCGCAGCTTATTCCGGCGCTGCGCGATGCCGCGCCGGGCCTGCGCCTGAACGTGGTGGCGAGCGATCCTTTCACCGACGCGCAGCGTCTGGAAGGGGGCGAGCTCGACATGGCGATAAGCGTGGCGCAGGCTTCCGCCCGCTGGCAGGAGCGCGAAGCGCTGACGCAAATGCCGTTCGTCACGCTCTGGCACCCTGAGCAAATCACGCTGAATAACCCGCTTTCGCTGGAAAGCTACGCCGCGCAGCCGCACCTGCTGGTAACTTACCGTGAAGCGTCCAGCAGCCAGATAGATACGCTGCTGGCAAAGCAGGGGCAGCGGCGCACCGTATGCTACACCACGCCCCATTTCGCCGCCCTGCCCGGCCTGCTTCGACAGATGCCCGCCCTTGCCACCGTTCCCGCCGGGTTATCGGCAAGCTGGCAGCGCAACTGGGGGCTGACGGCGAGCCCGGTGCCGCTGGAAGTGCCGCCAATTGAAGTGGCGATGCTCTGGCATCAGCGGCATAACAGCGACCCGGCGCTGATGTGGCTGCGGGAATTTATTCGCCAGCGCTTTGGTTAATGGCGGTTGATGGCTTCGGCTATCGCCGCTGAGGTGGTTAAGGTGCGAATTTCGCGAAACAGCTCTGTCGCTTCGCTGTATTCCTGGCGCAAATAGCCGAGCCACTGCTTGATGCGCGCTACGTGATACATGCCAGTGTCACCCTGCTTTTCCAGCCGGGTATATTTTTGCAGCAGCCGCACGACTTCGGGCCAGGCCATACGCGGCTCGTTATATTTAATCACCCGGCTCAGGTTGGGCACATTCAGCGCGCCGCGGCCTATCATCACCGCATCGCAGCCGGTGGCCTGCATGCACGCCCGGGCGCTCTGCCAGTCCCAGATTTCCCCGTTGGCGATAACCGGAATGGCGAGCCGCTCGCGAATTTCGCCAATGGCCTGCCAGTTAATGCGCTCGGCCCGGTAGCCATCTTCTTTGGTGCGGCCATGCACCACCAGCTCCGTCGCGCCTGCCTGCTGCACGGCGTCGGCGATTTCGAAACGCCGCTCGCCGCTGTCCCAGCCAAGCCGCACTTTTACCGTCACCGGCAGATGCGAAGGCACCGCCTCGCGCATCGCCTTCGCGCCGCGGTAAATCAGCTCCGGATCTTTAAGCAGCGTCGCCCCGCCGCCGCTGCCGTTGACAAGCTTTGACGGACAGCCGCAGTTTAAATCAACGCCCCAGGAGCCAAGCTCTACCGCCCGCGCCGCATTTTCACCAAGCCACTGCGGATGCTGCCCAAGCAGTTGCACGCGAACCCGCGTGCCGGAAGGCGTGCGGCTCTGGTGATGCAGCTCCGGGCAGAGCCTGTAGAAGGATTTCACCGGCAGCAGCTGGTCCACCACGCGTAAAAACTCAGTGATGCAAAGATCGTAATCATTCACTTCTGTCAGGAGTTCGCGCACAAGCGAATCGAGCACTCCTTCCATCGGCGCCAGTAAAACGCGCATATCGTTACCCGTGAGAAAAAGAGGCGCTATGGTAGCGCCTGCGGCGGCTGGCTGAAAGAGGCCTCAGGCGCCGCTTACGGTTATTTAGCAGAGATAAGCCGCGCCGCGGTTGCGCGCTACGTTCCACAACTGTGCCTTGCAGGAATATCAGGTATGCTGACAATTCATGGTGTGATCGGTAGCACAGTTTACGCTTTAATTGTATGATGAATGCATTCCGCAAAGGGTGACTTTCATGAGTATTACGCTGACGACTCTCTGGCAATTCATACGCGCTTTTCTGTTAATTTACGCCTGCTTATATGCGGGCATCGCCATCGCCGCTTTGCTGCCGATCACCATTCCCGGCAGCATTATCGGCATGCTCATTCTCTTCTTACTGCTTTCGTTGCAAATCCTCCCGGCAAAGTGGGTTAAGCCGGGTTGCCACGTGCTGATTCGCTATATGGCGCTGCTTTTCGTGCCGGTGGGTATCGGCGTGATGCAGTATGTCGACGTGCTTCGCGCGCAGTTTGGCCCGGTGGTGGTCTCCTGCTTTATCAGCACGCTGCTGGTGTTTCTGGTGGTGAGCTGGAGTTCGCACCTGGTGCATGGCGAGCGCAAAGTGGTCGGTCAGAAGGAGAAAAAGTGATGCTTGAGAATATCTGGTGGTCGCTGCCGCTGACGCTGGCGGTTTTCTTCGGCGCGCGCAAACTGGCGGCGAAGCTGAAATCGCCTCTGCTTAACCCGCTGCTGGTGTCGATGGTCATCATCATTCCTTTTCTGGTGGCGACGGGCATCTCCTATGAGCGCTATTTCGCCGGCAGCAAAATTCTGAACGATCTTTTACAGCCCGCCGTGGTGGCGCTGGCGTTTCCGCTTTATGAGCAATTGCACCAAATCCGCGCACGCTGGAAATCCATTATTACTATCTGCTTTATCGGCAGCATGGTGGCGATGATAACCGGCACTTCCGTCGCGCTGCTGATGGGCGCAAGCCCCGAAATCGCCGCCTCGGTGCTGCCTAAATCGGTTACCACGCCAATTGCGATGGCGGTAGGCGGCAGCATCGGCGGCATTCCGGCTATCAGCGCCGTGTGCGTGATCTTCGTGGGTATTCTCGGCGCGGTTTTCGGCCATAGCCTGCTGAACCTGATGCGTATTCGCACTAAAGCGTCCCGGGGTCTTGCAATGGGTACGGCCTCGCACGCTTTAGGCACGGCGCGTTGCGCGGAGCTGGATTACCAGGAAGGGGCGTTCAGCTCTCTGGCGCTGGTGATTTGCGGCATTATTACCTCGCTTATCGCGCCGTTTTTATTTCCGCTGATCCTGACGGTTTTCGGCTAAAAGTTGCGATACGTCGCGCAATTTCTTTTGAAATTTCATTTGTTGCATAGGCAGTGAGACGAAAATCACATATAAAGCCCATCGAGGCCCGTAAACTACGGTTCCAGTAAACTGATAAGAGGCTTAGCCCATGCATTCACGTTTTGAATCTGCTTTTGCACAGCTTCCCGCCGCGTTGCAGGATGTCCTGGCGCCGTGGCTTAATGATGACCACTTCCCGGCCATGCTGAGCGCAAGTCAGGTTGAAGCGGTAAAACGCCACAGCGGGCTGGACGACGAAGCGCTGGCTTTCACGCTGTTGCCGCTGGCGGCCGCCTGCGCGCAAACGGATATCTCCCATTTTAATGTCGGCGCTATTGCGCGCGGGCTGAGCGGCGCGCTCTATTTCGGCGCCAATATGGAATTTACCGGCGTGGCGATGCAGCAAACCGTGCATGCGGAGCAAAGCGCCATCACCCACGCCTGGATGCGCGGCGAAAAAGGCCTGAGCGCCATTACCGTGAACTACACGCCCTGCGGCCATTGCCGCCAGTTTATGAACGAGCTGAACAGCGGCCTGACCCTGCGTATTAACCTGCCAGGACGCGCCCCTTCGAAGCTTGGCGATTATTTGCCAGACGCCTTCGGCCCGCGCGATCTGGACATCAAAACATTGATTTTCGATGCAGAGGATCATGCTTTCGCCTTAAAAGGCGAAGCGTTCGCCGACGCGGCCATTAAAGCGGCCAGCCGCAGCCACGCGCCTTACAGCCAGTCGCCTTCCGGTATCGCGCTGCAAACCGCTGACGGCCAGATCTTTACCGGCAGCTATGCGGAAAACGCCGCGTTTAACCCGTCTCTTCCCCCTTTGCAGGCGGCGCTCAATCTGCTGAGCCTGAACGGCTACGGCTGGCGTGATATTCAGCGGGCCGCGCTTGCGGAAAAAACCCAGGCGAATATCGTTCAGTGGGATGCCACCGTGGCTACGCTACGCGCTGTTGGCTGCCACGCGGTGGAACGCATAGCGCTCGATTAATCAAAGCCCTGCGGATGAACTGTCCGCAGTGGTGAAATTTCCTTCAACCGATTCGCTGTTTCTTGCTCTTGCCCCACGGGTAAAGTAGCCTTGGATGACATTTCACCCCTGCTCCGAGTGCCTGAATGTTGAAGCGTTTGTTATACAGCCTGCTGGTTCTGATTAGCCTGGTGCTGTTAACTGCGCTTGGGCTTGATCGCTGGATCAGCTGGAAAACGTCGCCCTACGTTTACGATGAATTGCAGGATCTTCCCTACCGCCAGGTGGGGGTAGTGCTGGGGACGGCGAAATATTATCGCACCGGGGTGATCAATCAGTATTACCGCTATCGTATTCAGGGCGCGCTGAACGCCTATAACAGCGGCAAGGTGAATTACCTGCTGCTTTCCGGCGATAACGCGCAGCAAAGCTATAACGAACCGATGACGATGCGCAAAGACTTGATCGCCGCAGGCGTCGATCCGGCGGATATCGTGCTGGATTACGCGGGTTTTCGCACGCTGGATTCCATCGTGCGCACGCGCAAAGTCTTTGATACCAACGACTTCATTATCATTACCCAGCGATTCCACTGCGAACGCGCGCTTTTTATCGCCCTGCATATGGGCATTCAGGCGCAGTGTTATGCGGTGCCTTCACCGAAAAATATGCTGCCGGTGCGCATCCGCGAATTCGGCGCCCGCCTGGGGGCGCTTGCGGATCTCTATATCTTCAAGCGCGAACCGCGCTTTTTAGGGCCGCTTATTCCTATCCCCTCCCTGCATGAAGTGCCCGACGACGCCCAGGGTTATCCGGCGGTAACGCCAGAGCAGCTGCTGGAGTTGCAGAAGAAGAAATAGCGTTGGGTTTTTCGTGTCCGGGCAAAGTAAAAGATGAGGTTGCCCGTAAACGCGCCCGCAGCGCAACGCCTTCGGTTGTTGGCTTTCTCTTCAGAGGACAGCCGGTTACGCTGCGGCGTTTATCAGGAAGGTTATTTATCGCCGCCCGCAATGCATGCAAAAACCAAAGGCAGCCCTGTTTACCTGCCCTGCCCTGGCGTTACCCATAAAAAAGCCCCCGTCTCCGGAGGCTTTTTCACAGGGTGAGCTATTACTTCTTACGCGCGTATTTCAGTGAGTCCAGCGCAACTGCGAAGATAATGATGGCGCCCTTGATGATGTACTGCCAGTAAGGGTTCACGCCGATATAGGTCAGGCCGTAGTTGATAACGGTGAAGATGATCACACCGGTTACCACGCCGAGCACCGTGCCCACGCCGCCGCTGAAAGAGACCCCGCCCACTACGCAGGCTGCGATAGCGTCAAGCTCATACATAAAGCCAAGGTTGTTGGTTGCAGAACCGATACGGCCCGCCTCCAGCAGCCCGCCGAAGGCGTAGAACACGCCAGAGAGCGCATAAATCATCAGCAGGTTCAGCGCGACGTTCACGCCGGAGACCTTTGCTGCTTCAGGGTTGCCGCCGATGGCGAAGATGTTTTTGCCAAAGCGGGTTTTGTTCCACAGGATCCAGACGAACGCTACCGCGATTAACGCATAGAAGGTGATATAGGAGAGCCTGAAGCTGCCTATGGCAAGAAACCCTTGCGTAAAGGTCGAGAAGCCGCTGTCGAAGCCGGAAATCGGCGACGCGCCCACGAAGTCGTAATACAGGGAGTTAATACCGTAAACGATAATCATGGTACCGAGGGTGGTAATAAACGGCGTTACGTTCAGGTAAGCGATAACAATGCCGTTAATCAGGCCGATAATGGCGCCGATAGCGCAGACGATAAGAATCACCACCGGAATCGGCATGGTCGCCATTTCCGGGAAGACTTTGTTGGCGTTTTCCATAGACTGCAAAAGCGTTGCCGCGACTACCGCCGCCAGGCCAACCTGGCGCCCCGCAGAAAGGTCGGTCCCCTGCGTCACAATAAGCCCCGCCACGCCGAGCGCGATGATAATACGCACTGAAGACTGGGTCAGAATGTTACTTAAGTTAAGCAGGCTTAAAAAAGTGGGATCCTGGAAAATAATAATGGCCAGCAACACTAAAAGAACGACGTAAATACCGCCTTCTTTCAGATAAGTGAGAAAACTCTTCTTATTTAACGCACTCATGAGGAGCCCCTGATATTAAAGGTGCAAAGACGCAAGACGCAAAATTTCATTTTGCGTTGTCGTTTTGGTGTCAACAATTCCGGAGACGAGGCCATTGCTCATTACCAGAATACGATCGGTTATCCCTAACAGCTCTGGCATTTCGGAGGAGATAATAATGATCCCTTTGCCTTTTTTCGCCAGTTCAGCAATAAGCTGATAAATTTCAAATTTCGCGCCTACGTCAATGCCGCGCGTTGGTTCATCGAGCATTAATATTTCCGGTTGCGTCAGCAGCCAGCGGCCGATAATTACCTTTTGCTGGTTGCCGCCGGAAAGCGAACCAATTTGCGTGCGGTGTCCTGGCGTTTTTACGCGCATGGAATCGATAACCCACTGGGTATCGCTTTTCATGCGGGAATTATCCAGCAGACCGATTTTGTTTTTGTAGTTGCGAATATTGGAGATCAGGGAGTTAAAACCGATGTCCAGATAAGCGTAAATCCCCGTTGAGCGACGCTCCTCGGTCACCAGCGCAAAGCCGTGGTTAATGGCTTCGTTCGCGGTGTGGTTATTAATCTGTTTGCCGTGCAGGGTAATGGTGCCCGCCGATTTTTCGCGGATGCCAAATAATGTTTCCACAATGTCGGTGCGTCGTGCGCCTACCAGGCCTGCGATGCCGAGAATTTCGCCTTTATGCAAGTCAAAGGAGACATCGCGGATAGAAGGCTGGCGCAGCGAAGTCAGGTTGCGCACTTCAAGAATCACTTCGCCCGGTTTGTTCTCTTTATCCGGGAAGCGCTGGTTGAGCGAGCGGCCTACCATCATGGCGATGATCTTATCCATATCCAGCCCTTCCAGCGGCTGGGTGGCGATCCACTGTCCGTCGCGCAAAATCGTAATTTCGTCGCAGAGCTGGAATATCTCTTCCATTTTATGGGAGATATACACAATGCCGCAGCCGCGATCTTTCAGCTTGCGGATAATTTTAAAGAGATGGTTTACCTCTTTTTCCGTCAGCGAAGAGGTCGGCTCATCCATGATGACGATTTTGGCGTCGTAGGAGAACGCTTTGGCGATTTCAATCATCTGCATCTGTGAAACAGAAAGCGTGCCGACGCGCGCGCGGGGATCGATATCAATATCCAGCTCGTCGAAAATCGCTTTGGTATCACGATACATTTTGTCCTGATCGACAAAAACCCCTTTGGTGGGGTAGCGACCAAGCCACATATTGTCCATAACGGAGCGCTGAAGAACCAGGTTTAATTCCTGATGCACCATGGAAATACCATTTTCCAGCGCTTCTTTGGCCGAATGAAAATCAATTTCTTTTCCCAGGAAAAGAATGCTGCCGGAATCTTTTTGATAGATCCCAAAAAGACACTTTAATAACGTTGATTTACCCGCGCCGTTCTCCCCCATTAATGCATGAATGGAGTGAGGACGAACTTTTAAATTAACGTTATCGAGTGCCTTAACGCCCGGGAAAGACTTGTTGATATTGGTCATTTCCAACAAGTATTCGCCTGACGACTGCGTAGTATTGCTGACCATAATTATACCTGGCTGCGAGAGTGTTGGCTTTGCATGGCACGGTTTAAAAGGGGCGCCTGCGCGCCCCAAAAAAGTATTACTTAATCTTATTTGCTGGAGAACTGCGCCAGATTGTCTTTATCAACGCCGACGTAAGGAATACGTACGACTTTGTTTTCAATTTTCCAGTTGGTGCCGTCAGCAGCGCCTTTGCCCTGCGCCAGGTTTTTCGCCAGATCGAAAGTCGCTTTCGCCTGGTTATTGGCGTCGTTCAGCACGGTGCCGGCCATCGCGCCGGATTTCACCAGCGCCAGCGCTTCCGGCAGGGCGTCAACGCCGAAGACCGGGACGGAAGATTTGTTGTGCGCTTTCAGCGCTTCTACCGCGCCCATCGCCATTGCGTCGTTGTTAGCAATCACGACTTCAATTTTGTTCGCGTTCGGGCCAGAGAGCCAGGCGTCCATTTTGTCTTTCGCCTGAGCGGTGTCCCACATAGCGGTATCTAACGCCAGCTGCTGGGTTTTGATGCCTTTATCGTTCAGCTCTTTGATAACGTAAGTGGTACGCGCTTCGGCATCCGGGTGGCCCGGTTCGCCTTTCAGCAGCACGAACTGGATCTGGCCGTCTTTGTTCAGGTCCCAGTTTTTGTTAGCGCCCCAGTGCTTGGCGATGAGATCGCCCTGGATAACGCCGGATTCTTTGGAGTCGGTCCCTACATAAAAAGCTTTGTCGTAGCTGTCGAGCGCTTTGCGTGAAGGTTCTTTGTTATAGAAAACCACCGGCACGTTCTGGCCGCGCGCTTTTTCAATCACGGTGCCTGCCGCAGCTGGGTCAACCAGGTTGATGGCCAGCGACTTCACGCCTTTAGCCAGCAACACGTCAATCTGGTCATTCTGCTTGGACTGGTCGTTCTGCGAGTCGTTCATCAGCAGTTCAACGTCCGGAGTGGCTTTTGCTTCTTTTTCAATGGCCTTGCGTACAACGGACATGAAGTTATCGTCATACTTATAAATGGTCACGCCAATACGGTCAGCAGCCTGAGCAGCGGTGCCAAACAGCATGCAGGACATAACGGCAGACAGAGTAAGGACCTTCTTATTCATGGTATCTCCGGTTTTATGCAGGGTAGTTCTGATGAAAAACGGGCGGCGGGGTAGTAATGTTAAAAGAGTGTTACTAACCACCGAAGCTCACTTTAAAATTTTCTTCCCTGATCGATAACGCTCCAGCACTGCTTTTTTTGATTGTTTTTGGACCGTAAACCATGCTCTTAGCGCAACGCTGCTGTTACATAGTGTTTCAGCCTTTAAAACGCTGACATCATAGACCAGCGTAATGTTAATATACTGTGAATTTACTCACAGATTGAAAGCGGTTACATCACGCTCGTTTATAAACTAGTGATCGGCCCCACACTTTGCTTCACCGCCACGGAATGGCGACGCACCAGGGTCGGCATAAAACAGTGGCTGGCCTGTAAATCCAGCTCTCCTGCGGCGCCAAGCAGCGCCAGTTCTGTCGCGAGCCGCGCCATTGAAACAATGGGATAGCGCACGGTAGTGAGTTGCGGATCGGTGTAACGGGCGATGGGAATATCATCAAAACCAATGAGTGACAAATGCTGCGGCACCGCAATGCCGTTATCTTTAAGCGCCGTGAGCGCGCCCGCCGCCATGCTGTCGTTATAGGCAAACACGGCGGTGAGTTGCAGGTTGCGGCCTAACAGTTCCACCATCGCCGCCTCGCCGCCCTGCATATCCGGGCTGCCCATGCCGATCCAGCTTTCCGGCGCCGTCACCCCCTGCTCCGCCAGCGCCCGCAGCCAGCCTTCTTTACGCTGGTCGTCATCTTCAATGCGGTGAGCGGAAGCCAGATAGCCGATGCGCTGATGGCCGTTGCTTTGCAGCATGCGGGTTGCCATCATCGCCCCGCTGATGTTATCAAGCCCTACGCAGCGATGCGCATAGCCCGGCACAATGCGGTTGATAAGCACCATACCGGGAATTTGCTCAAGAAAGCTGGCAAGTTCTTCATCGCAAAGCGCTTTTGCGTGCACGATTAACGCGCTGCAACGCTGGCGAATCAGCACTTCAATGGCGTGACGCTCTTTTTCCGCTTCGTGATAGCTGTTGCCGATGAGCACATATTTATTATGCTGCTGAGCGACCGTATCCACCGCTTTCACCAGCGCGCCGAAAAAGGGGTCGGAAACATCCATGACCACGACGCCGATGGTGTCGCTGACCTGCGTGGCCAGCGCCTGGGCATTAGCGTTTGGCCGGTAGCCAAGCTGGCTGACCGCCTGCATAACGTTTTCACGCGTTTCAGGACTCACCAGCGCGCTGTTATTGAGGACTCGGGAGACGGTAGCGACAGAGACGCCCGCAAGCCTTGCGACGTCACGAATAGTGATCATGGCGATCACCTTTAAGTAATTGGCAGCGATTCACGAATACCCCCTGTGTAAGCCTGGGGGCTATTCTCGCAGCGCAAAGCCAGGCGCTACGTGAAGCGCATCACAGCGCTGGAAACGGTTACATGCGAAATGTTAACGATTGTGATCCAGATCGTTATCTGGTTGTTTGCGAGAGGGAGACGCCAGAGGCCCGGGCGGTAAGCTGGCGCCACAGCCATTCAACCGGCCCCTGGCGGAAACGACGCAGCCAGAGCACGGAGAAAAGCAGGTTAACGCTCCAGACCGCAGGCACGAAAGCCAGCAGCTGCAACCGGTCGAACTTCATAAACAGGCCGAAGCGATGAAACAGCGTGATGCAAATCAGCGATTGCAGCAGGTAGTTGGTCAGCGCCATGCGTCCAACGCACGCCAGCGCGCCGGTGAGCTTTAGCTTTGCGAGCGAAGGCCAGAAGCCGTAAATCAGCGCCGCGTAGCCAAGGGTCTGTAACGGCGCGCTGATTTCACGCGGCGCCTGCAAATAAAACGCAGTCCAGCGGTAATCCCAGCCAAGCCGCCACTGCGCGATGATCGCAGGCAGGTTAATCAGCAGACCTGCGGCAATAAGGATCAGGCCGGTGCGGCGATAGTGTTGCAGGCTGAACTCGCCGCGCAACCAGCCGCTGCGCATCAGCGCCGCGCCGATAAGCATCATGCCCGCCAGTTGCCAGCCATACTGCGCGCCCAGCGCGAGCAAACTTGAAGAGAGCAAATCAAGCCGGTTGTCGATAGCTTCCAGGCCGCCCTTCAGCTTCCAGTACTGCTCGTATTGCAGGTTTGCCGCGTCCGGCAGCCACGAGCGATTTATCTGATCGCCTGTGATGGCGCCAAGCAGGAGCAAGATCCCCACGCCCATGAGGTAGAGCATCACGCCGGTATTAAACAGCGATTTCGCCCCCGGCGCGTCGCGCACCATTCGCCAGCTGACAAGCCCCACCAGCCCGTAAGCCAGCAGGATATCGCCATCCCAGAGGAAAACGGCATGCAGTAAGCCGAAGATCGCAAGCAGGCTTAAACGCGCCTGGATCCAGCGTTTTCCGCGCACCAGCAGCATTTGCAGGCCCGCGCCGAACAGCAGAGCAAACAGGGTGAGGAATTTAACCTGCGCGAAGAGATCCATCAGCGCCCAGGTCCAGGCGTCGCGGCTTGTCGCCTCGCCATACCAGGCGGGATTGAGGTAGGCCGCCTTCGGCAAGCCGAAGGCGTTAATGTTTAACAGCAGGATGCCAAGAATGGCGACGCCGCGAACCACGTCCAGCGTGACGTTTCTTGCCATGGCAGCCTGCCCTGTCGCTTAGCTGGAGTGGCGCACGGCGCGCAGAAACTCCTGGCGCGTGTTCTGACTGGACTTGAACAGCCCGCCAAGCGAAGTCGTGGTGGTAGCGCTGGTCGCATCGCGAATGCCGCGCGCTTTCACACAGTAATGCACCGCATCAATTGAAACCGCCACGTTGTTGGTGCCAAGCAGCGTTTGCAACGCGACCAGCACCTGCTGCGTTAAGCGCTCCTGCACCTGCGGGCGCTGAGCGAAGAACTGTACGATACGGTTGAGTTTTGACAGGCCAATCACCGAATCTTTCGGGATATAAGCCACGGTGGCTTTGCCATCGATAGTCACAAAATGGTGTTCGCAGGTGCTGGTCAGCGTGATATCGCGCACCGTGACCATCTCATCCACGTTCATTTTGTTTTCAATGACGGTGATTTTCGGGAAATTCGCGTAGTCCAGGCCGGAGAAAATCTCGTCGACATACATCTTGGCGATGCGGTGCGGCGTTTCCATCAGGCTGTCATCGCTCAGATCGAGATTAAGCAGTTGCATAATCTCGGTCATATGACCGGCGATAAGGCGCTTGCGGGTTTCGTTATCCAGCTCGTGCAATGGCGGGCGCAGCGGCGTCTCCAGCCCACGCGCAACCAGCGCCTCGTGTACCAGGGCAGCTTCTTTTGAGAGTAATGACATCTTTATTTTTCTCCAGCAGGTGTGACCAGCCTTTGCCGCAGGGGCAAAGTGAGCGTTCATTGTGCGTGAGCGGACGCACATAATCCAGTAGCGGGACCGATAATTATTGGGATTGACGATTCCTTTGATCGTCGCGCCGCCAGACCAGCGCGCCGCCGATGACCAGCGCAGCGCCGGCAATCCATAGCGCAGGCTCCAGCCTGCCGGTGAGAAAAGTGGAAACGGCTGAGGTCATCGGCCCCACAAGCTGACCCACCGCATAGCCGGTGGTAAGCAGCCCTGCGAGATACCGCGTATGCTCCGGCGCCAGTTCCCGCCCGTAGTGTAACGAAAGCTGCACGGCGCAAAGAAAGCCGCCGCCCACCAGCAGCGCGCCGATAACCAGCCCGTTAATGCCCGGCAGCCATGCGGCGGCCACCACGCCCGCCGCCTGTAGCCACAGCACCACCGCCAGCCGCTGATTGCTTTGCAACACGCCGCGAAGCAGGATGCTGAGCGCGATGCCGATGACCGAAGCGCCGCCGAACACAGGCCAGACAAACTGCGCGAACAGGCTGCCGGGAAAACGCGCCGCCGCCATTTGCGAAAGAAAAGTAGCAGGCAGTATGTAACCAAACCCGGCAAGGCTGTAGCTCCAGACCAGCTTTTTCAGGCCGCAGGTTAAGCGCAGCGGCGCAGGCTGGCTGCCGGGGCGGTGAAGTTGCCCCCGGCGCGGCAGGTTGCGGGCGACAAGCGCGATAAACAGCAGCGCCAGCACGCCGTAAATAAGCCAGCCCTGCTGCGCGCTAAGCCCGGCGCCGTGTATCCAGACGGCCAGCAGACCGCTGATGGCGATGCCTGCGCCTGGCCCTGCGAACACGGCCGCGCTAAGCCCGGGTCTGCCGAAATGCGCGAGCTGCTCGTTGGTCCAGGCGGCCATTAACACCAGCCCCCAGCCGCTCATACAGCCAATCGCAAAGCGTAGTAGCGCGTGCGGCCAGGGCCCGGCGACAAAGGCGGAAAGCAGCGTCAGCAAGACCGCGCCGCCGATGCCCGCCCACAGGCGAAGCTCCACCCGCGTTTTTGCCCGCATCGCATCCCATGCGCCTGCCAGATACCCCAGATAGTTGGCGGCCGCCACCAGACCGGCGCTGGTGAGCGTTAACTGCCCCTCCCCCACCATCAAAGGCACCTGCGGCGTAAAGGCGAAACGTCCAATCCCCATGACGACAACCAGTGCAAGAAATCCGGTGAGTGCAATCCGCAGCGCCACAGCGCCCCCATTTGTTAAAATAAAGTTACCGCTATGATGCAGCATGGCTTCTGGAAGGTGAAGTGAAACTTGTTCACCCGCCAATGGGCGTTTGCGCTATGCTGTTCAGCTACTTATAAGGAGCCGCCTATGGAACTGCTCGACGAGCATCGCTGTTTTTCCGGCCAGCAGCAGCGCTGGCGACATCATTCTGAGACGCTCAATTGCGCCATGATCTTCAGCATTTTTCTGCCGCCTGAAGCCGACTCCCCGCCGCCGGTGCTTTACTGGCTCTCCGGCCTGACCTGCACTGATGAAAACTTCACCACCAAAGCGGGCGCGCAACGCGTGGCGGCTGAACTTGGCATTGCGTTAGTGATGCCGGATACCAGCCCGCGCGGCGACGACGTGGCGGACGCCGAGGGGTACGACCTCGGCAAAGGCGCTGGCTTTTATCTTAACGCCAGCGAAGCGCCGTGGGCATCGCACTATCGCATGTATGATTACCTGCGCGATGAGCTGCCGGGGGTTATCGCTGAAAACTTCAGGGTTGCTGACCGCTGTTCCATCAGCGGCCATTCCATGGGCGGCCACGGGGCGCTGATTATGGCGCTGAAAAATCCGGGGCGCTTTCGTTCCGTTTCCGCTTTCGCCCCTATCGTCAACCCGGCGGCCGTGCCGTGGGGGAAAAAAGCGTTCACCGCGTATCTGGGCGAAGATGAAAACCTGTGGCGGGAGTGGGACAGCTGCGCGCTGATGGAAAACGCCGCGCCTGAACAGGCTATCCCTACGCTTATCGACCAGGGCGACAGCGATCCGTTCTTTGGCGAGCAGCTCCAGCCGGAGCGGCTTGATGAAGCGGCGCGCGAAGCGGGCTGGCCGTTAACGCTGCGCATGCAGCCGGGCTACGACCATAGCTACTGGTTCATCGCGACCTTTATTGAAGAGCATTTGCGCTTTCACGCGCAGCATTTGCGTTAAGCGCGCAGCCGCGGTCACGGCGGACGGCGCATTGCTCAGCGCCTCTGCCAATACGGTGCGGTACCACAATAAAAAAGGGCGCTTATCGCGCCCTTTTCATTACTTCTTCAGATGTTCCGGAAAGGTCATTTCGCTGTAGCGTACGAAATGGGTTCCCCGGGTCCACTTGTAGCCGAACCAGATAATCAGGAACAGCGGAATGCCGATATAGGTTGCCGCGACCGCCGTCCAGTCAATGGTGTCTTCCAGGAAAGCCTGATAGTTCTGGCCCAGCGTGATGATAAGACAGAGCACGAAGGCGAAAATCGGCCCCAGCGGGAAGAAACCGGAGCGGTACGGCAGATCGTTAATGTCATTGCCCTGCATCACATAGCCGCGACGGAAGCGGTAGTGGCTGATGGCGATGCCAAGCCAGGCGATGAAGCCCGTCATCCCGGACGTATTAAGCAGCCACAGGTAAACGGTCTGGTTGCCAAACATAGAGGTGAGGAAGCAAAGCCCGGCAACCACCGTGGTGGCATACAGCGCGTTGCGCGGCACGCCGCCTTTTGAAAGCTTTGAGAAAATGCGCGGCGCTTTGCCGTCGCAGGCCAATGTATAAAGCATGCGGGTGGAGGCATACATGCCGGAGTTACCCGCAGAAAGTACTGCCGTAAGGATAACCGCGTTCATGATAGCCGCTGCGCCCAACAGGCCGGCATGTTCAAACACCAGGGTGAACGGGCTGACGCTGATGTCTTTAACATCGTTGCGCAGCAGGCTCGGGTCGGTATACGGAATAATCAGGCTGATGATAAGAATAGCGAAGACATAGAACAGCAGGATACGCCAGAAAACCTGACGCACCGCGCGCGGAATGTTTTTCGCCGGATCTTCAGATTCACCCGCCGCGATGCCGATAAGCTCGGTGCCCTGGAAAGAGAAGCCGACAATCATCGCCACGCCAATCATCGCGGCAAAACCGCCAGCAAACGGCGCTTCGCCCACTTGCCAGTTGCTCCAGCCCGCCGGTTCGGCGCCTTTGAAGATGCCGACGATCATCGCAATGCCGACCAGGATAAAGATAATGACGGTCGCCACTTTGATGAGCGAGAACCAGTACTCCGCCTCGCCAAAGCCTTTTACAGAAATGTAGTTAAGCAGGAACATAATGCCGAGGAAGACAGCGCTCCAGATCCAGCCTGGCGTATCAGGGAACCAGTAGCTCATCACAAGCTGCGAGGCCACAAGATCGACGGCGATCGTCACCGCCCAGTTGTACCAGTAGTTCCAGCCCAGCGCGAAACCGAAGCCTTCTTCCACGTAATTCTGGCCATAGGTCGCGAACGAGCCGGATACCGGCATATAGGCCGCCAGCTCGCCGAGGCTGGTCATCAGGAAATAGACCATCAGGCCGATGAGTATGTAGGAAAAGAGCGCGCCGCCGGGGCCCGCCTGAGAAATCGTCGCGCCGGATGCGACAAAAAGCCCTGTGCCGATGGAGCCGCCGATGGCGATCATCGTCAAATGACGCGCCTTCAGTTCACGGCGTAGCGCAGGCGCTTGTGTGGTTTTAGATTCGGAAACCATATAAAAATAATGCCCATCCATCAAAAGAGGCGCGATTGTAGCAGACTCAAACCGAAGCGCCTGGTGGAAATACGCTGTTATAAGAGACGTTCATGATAGCCGCTGGATCATAAGTAAAGCAGCGGCGCGAAGGAAATGTGCAAATTTTTTCTTATGACCGACGGCGCCAGTAAGCCGCCGGGTTCAGGGCTCGCAATAGCGCAAAAAGCGCTGCAACGCGTTGGAAAGGTGTTTCTGACGATGATGAATGCGGTAAAGCGTGCGCGTCAGGCGCGGCAGCGGCGCGTTTATCTCCACCAGCGAGCCGGTTTCCAGCTGCTCGGCGATGACCCGGCGCGACAGACAGCTTATGCCAAGCCCGTGGCGAACCGCGTGCTTAATGGCTTCGGAGTTGCCAAGCTCCATCGCCAGCACGAATTGCGGCAGGTGCGATAACAGCAGATAGTCGACGATTTCGCGCGTGCCGGAGCCTTTCTCGCGCAGGATCCAGGGCGCGGCGGCGAGGCGCTCCAGCGTGACCTCTTCATTTAATAGCGGGCTGGCGGGCGAGGCGAAGATCACCAGCTCATCTTCAAGCCAGGGTTCAGTCACAATCTCCGCCATATGGCACGGCCCTTCAATAAGCCCGATGTCGACGCGAAAATCGGCGACGGCGTTAATCACATCCTGACTGTTGCCAACGCTCATCTCCAGCGGCAGCGAGGGAAAGTCGCGGCGGTAGCGGGCAATCACTTCCGGCAAAATGTAGTTGCCAATCGTGCTGCTGGCGTAAACGCGAATAGCGCCATTTTCTTCGCGAAAGAGCTGCTCTATTTCGCCCGCCTGCTCAAGCAGCGCGACCGCGCGCGGATAAAGCAGCCTGCCATGCTCATTAACCACCAGCCGTTTGCCCACGCGGTCAAAAAGCTGTACGCCGAGCTGGCCTTCTAAATCGGTTAACGCCGCGCTGACGGCCGATTGCGACAGCGCCAGCATTTGCGACGCCTGCGTGGTGGAACCGCTTTTCAACACTTCGGCAAACACCTCAAGCTGACGCAGAGTGATATGCATGGTTGCCCTCAACAGTAAGCTTTCTTACCACTTATGATGATTAATTATAAATATATAATCAATTTTATTTTTAAGCCGCCGGGCCTTACGCTTCTGCTGACAAAAGGAGAAGGCTATGACAACACAGATACTTCATAAACGGCGGCACACGCTAGTGCATTATCTCCCGGGTCTGGCGCTTACCGCGTTGATAACCGGCCTGGCGCTGTGGGCAGGCGCTATTCCGGCGGTTTCGGCCACGGGCTTCAGCGCGCTGACGCTCGCTATTCTGGGCGGCATGGTCATCGGCAATACGGTTTACCCTCGCCTCTGGCAGCCGTGCGACGCTGGCGTGCTGTTCGCCAAACAGCATTTATTACGACTGGGCATTATTCTTTATGGCTTTCGCCTGACTTTTGCGCAAATCGCTGATGTCGGCGCGAGCGGCTTGCTTATTGATATTCTCACGCTCAGCAGCACTTTTTTCCTCGCCTGCTGGCTTGGAAAAAACGTTTTCCGGCTTGACCGTGAAACCAGCTGGCTGATTGGCGCGGGCAGCAGCATCTGCGGCGCGGCGGCCATTCTCGCCACTGAGCCAGTCATTAAAGCGCAGGCCAGTAAAGTAACCGTAGCGGTGGCGACGGTAGTGATTTTCGGCACCCTGGCCATCTTCCTCTACCCCATAATGTGGCCCTGGCTTAACGCCTTTTTCTCGCCTGAAACTTACGGCGTTTATATGGGTTCAACCATGCATGAAGTGGCGCAGGTGGTGGCCGCAGGCCATGCCGTAAGCCCCGAGGCGGAAAATGCGGCGGTTATCGCGAAAATGCTGCGCGTCATGATGCTCGCCCCCTTCCTGCTTTTCCTGGCGGCGCGGGTAAAACAGCTGGCCCCTGCGGGCGACGGCAAGCGCAGCGCCATCACGATCCCCTGGTTCGCTATCCTGTTTATTCTGGTGGCGGTGTTTAACTCTTTCCATCTGCTGCCGCAAAAAGCGGTGGATGCGCTGGTGCTGCTCGACACGGTGCTGCTGGCGATGGCGATGGCCGCGCTCGGCATCACGACGCACCTCAGCGCGCTGAAAAAAGCGGGCGTGCGGCCGCTGCTGATGGCGCTTACGCTCTTTTTCTGGCTGATCGCGGGCGGCGGCGCGATTAATGTTGTGGTGCATCGATTGATGGCATAAACCGGCACGCGCTTTCCCGGCCTTTCCCGCTATGATAAAACGTTCCCCCTTTGCGGGTATGACAGGAGAGAAAGATGAAGTTTATTGGAGCGCATGTCAGCGCCTCCGGCGGGCTTGCCAACGCCGCCATCCGTGCCGCCGAGATTGGAGCAACAGCCTTCGCGCTGTTTACTAAAAACCAGCGTCAATGGCGTGCCGCCCCGCTCACTCCGGCCATTATTGAGGAATTTAAAGCCGCCTGTGAAAAACATGGCTATGGCCCGGGACAGATCCTGCCGCACGACAGCTTTTTGATTAACCTCGGCCATCCGGAAGCGGAAGCGCTGGAAAAATCGCGCAAGGCGTTTATTGATGAGCTGACGCGCTGCCAGCAGCTGGGGCTGACGCTGCTGAACTTCCATCCGGGCAGCCATTTACAGCAGATAAGCGAAGAGGCGTGCCTGGCGCGCATTGCGGAATCGGTCAATATCGCGCTTGACCAGACCGAAGGGGTGACCGCCGTGATTGAAAATACCGCGGGTCAGGGAAGCAACCTCGGCTTTCGTTTTGAACATCTGGCGGCGATTATCGACCAGGTGGAAGATAAATCTCGCGTCGGGGTCTGCATCGATACCTGCCACGCTTTTGCGGCGGGTTACGACCTGCGTAGCGAAGAAGCGTGCGAAAAAACGTTCGCCGAGTTTGAGCGTATCGTCGGCTTTGAGTATTTACGCGGCATGCATTTGAACGACGCGAAAAGCGCTTTTGCAAGCCGGGTAGACCGCCATCACAGCCTCGGCGAGGGCAATATCGGCCATACGCCGTTTCGCTGGCTGATGCGCGACAGCCGCTTCGACGGCATACCGCTGGTACTGGAAACCATCAACCCGGATATCTGGGCAGAAGAGATTGCCTGGCTTAAGGCGCAGCAAATCGATACCGCTACCGCCTGAAATGCGTGGCCAAAAAAAAGCTCCCCGAAGGGAGCTTTTTTATTGCGCGAACCTTACGCGGTTTTGGCCGCCAGCTCCGCTTCCGGACGCTTAAGGAAAGCGTAAGCCAGACCCGACACCAGCGTACCGGCGACGATGGCGATCAGATAACCCAGCACCGGTGTGATGGCGCCCGGGATAAGCAGTACGAAGAGACCGCCGTGCGGCGCCATCAGCTTCGCGCCTACCGCCATGGAGATAGCGCCGGTTACCGCCCCGCCCACAATGCAGCACGGGATAACGCGCATCGGGTCGCGGGCCGCGAACGGAATAGCCCCTTCGGAGATAAAGCACAGGCCCAGCACCAGCGCCGCCTTGCCCCCTTCCTGCTGGCCTTTGTCGAACTTACGACGCGCCACCAGGGTCGCAATGCCCATCGCCAGCGGCGGAACCATACCGGCCGCCATAATCGCCGCCATCGGCGCGTAAACCTGGGAACTCAGCAACCCTACGCCAAATGCGTAAGCCGCTTTGTTTACCGGGCCGCCCATATCAGTACACATCATGCCGCCAAGAATGGCGCCCAGCAGTACTGCGTTCGCAGTCCCCATGCTTTGCAGCCATGCGGTCAGGCCAGCCAGAATTTTCGCCACCGGCGTACCGATAACATAAATCATCGCCAGACCGACAATCAGGCTTGAGAACAGCGGGATAATAAGGATAGGCTTCAGCGCCTCCATGCTCGGCGGCAGCTTCAGCTTGCCGCTGATCGCTTTCGCGACATAACCGGCAAGAAAGCCTGCGAGAATACCACCGATAAAACCGGAGCCGGTGCTGACAGCGAGCATGCCGCCAATCAGCCCTGGCGTCAGACCCGGACGGTCTGCGATAGAAAAGGCGATAAAACCGGCCAGAACCGGCACCATGAGAGCAAACGCCGAGCCGCCGCCGATTTTCATCAGCGCCGCCGCCAGCGTCCCTTCCTGTTTGAACGCTTCAATACCGAAGACGAACGAAAGCGCAATCAGCAGGCCGCCTGCGACAACCATCGGCAACATGTAAGAGACGCCGGTCAGCAGGTGACGATAAGCGCCGCCGCCCTGCGATTTCTGGTCCGCAGACGCGGAAGCCGCCTGGCCGGAAGGCTGATACGGTTTCGCTTCAGCCAGCGCTTTATCGAACTCCTGGGCGGTTTTTTTCAGCGCCAGACCCGTAGAGGTGCGGTACATCGGTTTGCCGGCAAACTTCGCCAGATCCACTTCGATATCCGCCGCGACGATCACCAGATCCGCCTGCGCCACCTCTTCCGGCGTAATAGCGTTGCCTGCGCCTACGGAGCCGCGGGTTTCCACTTTGGCCCACCAGCCGCGTTTTTTCGCTTCGGTTTCGATGGCTTCCGCCGCCATAAAGGTATGCGCGACGCCGGTCGGGCATGCGGTTACCGCGACAATGCGTTTCTGACCGCCAGCCGCAGGAGCAGCGACTGGCGCTGCGACGGCCGGTGCGCGGTAAGGCTGCGCTTTTTCTTTGGCCTCGCCAAGGAAAAGCGCCGGATGCGCGACGGCGCGATCGATTTCGCCGACGAACACGTTTTTGCCGTTGAGCGAGCTGTCGGACGGCAGGTTTTTGCCAAGGACGATAACCAGTTCCGCGTCGTTCGGATTATCAGTCAGTTCAAGATGCGCTTTCTGCGCCGCCGCACCGAGCAGGGTCTTCGCCATATAGGCGCGAGCCTGGCCGAGCGCGGAGTCAATAATCAGCAGCGTTTTCATTATGCCTCTCCTGCTGTCAGTTAAAAGGTTGTAAGTCGACGCGCGCCATCATCGCCGCCAACTGAGTGCGATCGGTCACCCCGACATTGCTCTGGCTGACGGCAAGGGCCGCCACTGCCGTGGCAAGACGTAACGTGTGCTCGCTTGATTCACGCATCAGCAGACCGTAAATCAGGCCGCCGACCATAGAGTCGCCGGCGCCAACCGTGCTGACCACTTCGCAGGCAGGCGGTTTGGCTATCCATTCGCCGGATGCGTTAACCCATAAAGCGCCTTCCGCGCCGAGCGAGATAACCACATGGGCGATGCCTTGATCGCGCAGGGCGTGAGCCGCTTCAATCACGTCTTTCAGCTCCGGCAGCTTGCGCCCTGCCCAGATTTCCAGCTCGCGACGGTTAGGCTTCACCAGCCACGGCGCGGCTTTCAGGCCCGCCACCAGCGCTTCGCGGCTGCTGTCGAAAATAATGCACGGACACTGGCTGCGCAGGCGCGTCATCCAGTCGGTGAAGGCTTCCGGGCTGACGCCCGCCGGCAGGCTGCCGCTGACGCAAACCATGTCGAACTGACCAAGCCAGCTCAGGGAGTCATTAACAAACCGCTCCCAGTCCGCGCCGGTGACGTCAAAGCCGGAGAAGTTGAAGTCGGTCACTTCGCCATCTTTCTCCGTCAGCTTGACGTTAATGCGGGTGCGGCCCTGAACCACCTGAAAACGGTTGGCGATGCCCAGCTCGCTGAAAAGTTGCTGAAAGCCGTCCTGGTTATCTTTGCCAAGGAAGCCGCCGACGGTCACGTCGATGCCTAAGTCCTTCAGCACTTTTGCAACGTTGATGCCTTTACCCGCTGCGTGCAGGCCGGTGGTGCGCACGAGGTTGACTTCGCCGCGCTCGATTTCCGGCGTAAAGCCGACAAGATCATAAGCGGGGTTAAGGGTAATAGTAGCGACGCGTCTGCTCATGCTGCGCCCTCCCCGAGACCAGAAGCGATGGCTTCGCCGATGGCTTTCAGCGCTGCTTCAGCATCGTCGCCCTGCGCGGTAAAGCGCAGACGGTGGCCTTTCTTCACGCCAAGCGCCACCACCTTCATCAGGCTGCGGCCATTGGCCGGCTTGCCCGTACCGTCAAGATTGACGACAGTGATATCGCTATTGAATTGCTTAATGGTATTTACCAGCATGGTGCCCGGACGCGCATGCAAACCGTGTTCGTTGCGTACGGTAAACTCAGCGCTCAGCACATCTTCTTTCAGCGCGTCGTCGCTGGTCAGCAATGCAAGCAGGGTCGGCGCATCGGCGCTCAGCAGACGGTCAGCTTTCTCGCTTAAGAGTATGTCGCTCAGGCGCTTAAGCACCGGCAGCGGCTGCTCATCCGCCATGGCGATCGTCACCAGCAAACCGACTTTTTCGCCGTTCGCTTCAAAAGCGTTTGCCGGGCGGCTTACCGCTACAGCGCTGGCAAGGTTGCCCTGCGCGCTGTCGGCAAGCCAGACGCCCTGCCCTAAATTCAGCGGCGCGTCGTTGATTGCCTGGCTTACGAAGGCGGCATCCACTGCGCCGACGGCTTTCAGACGACCTGCGTTCAGCGCCTGCAACGTAACCAGATCGGTTGCGGCGACATCAAGGCTGAACATGTCATTATCAAGCTTCAGCGAATCGCCCTGTTTCTCGCCCATCAGCAACGCGCGCAGCTCTTCCGCGCTGGTGGTGGTTTTAAGCTGTTCAGCAATGGCGTCATCGCTTAACACATGCGTTAACTGACGCAACAGCCCCAGATGCTCATCGGAACTGGCGGCAATGCCGATAGCCACATAGGCCACCTGATCTTCGCCCCAGCGAATGCCCTGCGGAAACTGAAAAACCTGTACGCCGGTTTTCAGCACCTGGTCGCGGGTGTCGGTAGTGCCGTGAGGAATGGCGATGCCGTTGCCTAAGTAGGTGGAGGTTTGCTGTTCGCGGGCGAGCATGCCATTAACATAGCCTTCAGCCACATTGCCTGCTTTCACCAGCGCGTCAGCAACCTGACGGATGGCTTCTTCTTTATTGTTGGCGCTGGCGCCGGGATGGATATCCTGAACAGATAATTGGAACATGGTCTCCTCGCTTGCTGAAAGTGAATCGTTTCAGCCTTTCTGAGAAAAAAGGCGTTACCTTAAGTTTGTGAAAAGCTGAAGATAACGCTGAAACGTTTCAAGAAGTGTGAGGACTTCCGATACGCTCCGCAAGAAAAGCCGTTAAAGCGATGTTGATTTTTAGATGTGTCGCACATTTCCAGATCTTCACACTCTGTTAGCTGAACCGTTCTTCACCAATACCCTTTCTTCCTTTATGGATTTCAGCTTCACTTCAGCAAAAATTAAAACGCCTTTTTGATTATTCGTGTGGCGTATGATCCAGACCGCTGTTTATTTGTCAGCAAGGCGCGTAAACTTCGCCTTCCCTTGTGAACATGTTCGATTTTTATGCAAAACATTCCTGCTGCGGCGCGCCCGCGCTCGCTGGATGCGGCTTCCGCCTCTTTTTTAATTGTAGCTTTTTTAACCGGCATTGCCGGGGCGCTGCAAACTCCTACGCTTAGCCTGTTCCTGACAGAAGAAGTGCATGCGCGCCCGGCGATGGTGGGCTTCTTTTTTACCGGCAGCGCTATCATCGGCATACTGGTCAGCCAGTTTCTGGCGGGCCGTTCGGATAAAAAAGGCGACCGTAAATCGCTTATTTTCGTCTGCTGCCTGCTGGGCGCGCTTGCCTGCGTGCTTTTTGCATGGAACCGGAACTACTTCATTTTGCTGTTCGTCGGCGTTTTTTTGAGCAGCTTCGGCTCTACCGCGAACCCGCAGATGTTTGCGCTGGCGCGCGAGCATGCCGACCGGACCGGCCGCGAAGCTGTGATGTTCAGTTCAATATTGCGCGCGCAGGTGTCGCTGGCCTGGGTCGTGGGGCCGCCGCTGGCTTATGCGCTGGCGATGGGCTTCGGCTTTGAAGTGATGTATTTGAGCGCGGCAGCAGCGTTTGTTGTCTGCGCCCTGATGGTGTGGGGTTTTCTGCCTTCAATGCGTAAAGAGCCGCAGGCGACCTCCACCACGCTTGAAGCGCCGCGCCGCAATCGTCGCGACGCCCTTTTGCTGTTCGTTATCTGCACGCTGATGTGGGGCACCAACAGCCTTTATATTATTAATATGCCGCTTTACATCATCAATGAACTGCACCTGCCGGAAAAGCTGGCCGGGGTGATGATGGGAACCGCCGCCGGGCTGGAAATCCCCACGATGTTGATAGCGGGCTACTACGCAAAGCGCTTCGGTAAGCGTTTTTTGATGCGCGCGGCGATTGTCGGCGGCGTGCTTTTTTATATTGGCATGATCACGCTAACCAACCCGATAATGTTGCTCGCGCTGCAACTGCTGAACGCGATTTACATCGGTATTCTCGCCGGTATCGGCATGCTCTATTTTCAGGATCTGATGCCGGGCCAGGCGGGCGCTGCCACCACGCTTTATACTAATACAACGCGCGTAGGCTGGATTATCGCCGGTTCGCTTGCCGGGGTGATTGCGGAAATCTGGAACTATCACGCCGTTTTTTACGTGGCGCTGGTAATGACTGCCGCCGCGGTATGGTGTCTGTGGCGAATCAAAGATGTTTAGGGCGCGGTGAGCGCTTCAAGATGGATGAGATAGTCCATCGCCTGCTGGCGGCTGGCGCCGCACATCTCAAGCGCGGGTTGCAAACCGCCGCATACCTTCGGGCGCAGCGGAGAGCCGAACAGCTTGCAGCGCTTGCGCTCGTCAAGCTGCACGCAGGGGGTATTCGCCGGCTTGCCCTCTGGCATTCCCGGAATGGGGCTCGATATTGAAGGCGCGGTACAGCAGGCACCGCAGTCGGGACGACATTCCATAATGACCTCAGCCGGGCAAACAGGCGCGGACTTTATCAGGCGCCGCCCGCAAAGACTATCGACTTTTTGCGCAACGCTGCGAAAGCGGTGAAATCCGCTTGCCTGGCCGGCGCCTCGCGAGTACCTTGTCGCGATATTTTCGCTATCCCAAATTAACAGGACACTTCGATGCCAAGAGCTAACGAAATTAAAAAAGGTATGGTGCTCAATTACAACGGCAAGCTGCTGATTGTAAAAGACATTGATATTCAGTCACCGAGCGCGCGCGGCGCCGCCACGCTTTACAAGATGCGTTTTTCCGATGTGCGTACCGGTCTGAAAGTCGAAGAGCGTTTTAAAGGCGACGACATTGTCGATACCGTAACCCTGAACCGCCGCTTCGTGGATTTCTCCTACATAGACGGCAACGAATACGTGTTCATGGATAAAGAAGACTACACGCCTTATACCTTCACGAAAGATCAGATTGAAGAAGAGTTGCAGTTTATGCCGGAAGGCGGCATGCCGGACATGCAGGTGCTGCTGTGGGACGGCCAGCTGCTGGCGCTGGAGCTGCCGCAGACCGTAGACCTGGAAATTGTGGAAACCGCGCCGGGCATTAAAGGCGCTTCAGCAAGCGCGCGCAACAAGCCAGCGACGCTGACGACCGGTCTGGTGGTGCAGGTGCCGGAATACCTCTCTGCGGGTGAGAAGATCCGTATTCATATTGAAGAAAAACGTTATATGGGCCGCGCAGACTAACAGGCCCGCGCGCCTGGCAGCATTTCGCTTGCCGGGCAATAAAAAACCGGCACGCTCGCCGGTTTTTTTATGCGCTTTTCTCAGGCCTGGTTGAGCCAGCCCGATTACAGCAGTTCAGGATATTTCGTCATTTTCAGCGCCAGTTCAACGCCGCGCACTTCAGCCATCCCCTTAAGACGCCCAATCGCCGAATAGCCGGGATTCGTTTTCTTACGCAGATCGTCAAGCATCTGGTGTCCGTGATCGGGACGGAACGGGATAGGACGCAAGTCGCCCGCTTTTTTACGGCGCAGTTCTTCCGTCAGGATCGCATCCACCACCGCCACCATGTTGACATCGCCGTTCAGGTGCGCCGCCTCATGGAAGGTTTTCGGGTTCGTTTCACGGCAGGTTGAACGCAAATGGGTGAAATGAATACGGTCGCCAAAAGTTTCAATCATCCGCACCAGGTCGTTATCCGCGCGTACGCCGTAAGAGCCGGTGCACATGGTGAAGCCGTTGTTGATGCTGTCTACGGTTTCTTTCAGCCACTGCATGTCTTCAATGGTCGAGACAATGCGCGGCAGACCAAGGATTGGACGCGGCGGATCGTCCGGATGCACCGCCAGGCGCACGCCCGCTTCTTCAGCAACCGGCACAATAGCGCGCAGGAAATAGGCCATATTCTCTCGAAGCTGGGCCTTATCAATACCTGAATATTCCGCAAGGCGGGCGCGGAATTGATCAAGCGTATAGCCCTCTTCCGCTCCCGGCAGACCGGCAATGATATTGCGCGTCAGCTTGTCGATTTCCGCTTCGCTGGCGTCGTTGAAGTAGGCCAGCGCCTGGCGCTGTTCTTCTTCGCTGTAATCCGCCTGCGCCCCTTCGCGCTTGAGAATATGCAGTTCGAAGGCGGCGAAGGCTATCTGGTCGAAACGCAACGCTTTTGAACCGTCGGGCAAAACATACTCCAGGTCCGTACGCGTCCAGTCGAGGATCGGCATGAAGTTATAGCAGACGGTATCGATGCCGCAGGCGGCAAGATTGCGAATGCTCTGCTGGTAGTTAGCGATATGCTTATCGAAGTCGCCGGTGTGGGTTTTAATCTCTTCATGCACCGGAATGCTTTCCACGACTGACCAGACCAACCCTTTTTCCGCCAGCAGCGCCTGACGCGCGCGGATCTCTTCCACCGGCCAGATTTCGCCATTCGCAATATGATGCAGCGCCGTTACTACGCCGGTCGCGCCTGCCTGACGTACATCATCCAGCGATACCGGATCGTTCGGGCCATACCACCGCCAGGTTTGTTCCATGACCATCCCCTCGTTAAGTTGTTATACCAATCAAAATAATGCTGATGACGACTACCATACATGTTTATGGATAACGGTCAAACCAGCCGCCACCATTGATTGATCCAGCTCACAAACCCCGGATATTTACGGCACACCAATTTAATTTGTTGTCATATAACTTTACACTGGTTTTGTTAAATGATGGTTAATAAGGTATGTACTAAATGAATACAATTGCCTCCGCAACGCTGCCCGATTCGGTCAAACGTCCCCGCTACGATCGCAGTCATTTACAGAGCCGCATCGTGCATTTCGGCTTCGGCGCGTTTCATCGCGCGCATCAGGCCTTGTTAACCGACCGGGTGCTTAATGAGCAGGGCGGCGACTGGGGAATTTGCGAAATCAGTCTGTTCAGCGGCGATAAGCTAATGAGCGACCTTCGCGCGCAGGATCATCTCTATACCGTGCTGGAAAAAGGCGCCACGGGCAACCAGGCGTACATTATCGGCGCCGTAAATGAGTGCCTTAACGCGAAGCTTGATGGCATGGAGGCAATCATTGAAAAATTTTGTGAGCCGCAGGTCGCCATCGTTTCCCTGACTATCACGGAAAAAGGCTATTGCATCGACCCGGCGACCGGCAAGCTTGATACGCACAACGAGCGCATCATTCACGACCTGGAAAACCCTCATCAACCGCATTCGGCTCCAGGCTTGCTGGTTGAAGCGCTGCACCGCCGCCGTGAACGGGGCCTTGCGCCTTTTACCGTTCTTTCCTGCGATAACATTCCTGATAACGGCCATGTCGTCCGCCAGGCCGTAGTGGGTATGGCGCAAAAACGCAGCCCGGAACTGGCGCAATGGATTAGCGAGCAAGTGACGTTTCCGGCGACGATGGTTGATCGTATCGTGCCCGCCGCGACCGACGAATCCCTTGCGGAAATTGCAGATGCGCTGGGCGTGCAAGACCCTTGCGCGATTAGCGCCGAACCGTTCATTCAGTGGGTCATTGAAGATAATTTCGTCGCAGGCCGTCCTGCCTGGGAGACCGCTGGCGTGCAGCTGGTTGACGATGTCCAGCCCTGGGAGCAGATGAAGCTGCGCATGCTGAACGGCAGCCACTCTTTCCTGGCTTATCTGGGCTATCTGGCGGGATATCAACATATCAGCGATTGCATGCAGGACAGCCATTTTCGCCAGGCGGCGCGCCAGCTCATGTTGCAGGAACAGGCGCCGACGCTTCGCATTACCGGCGTTAACCTGGAGGAGTATGCGGACAGCCTGATCGAGCGTTTCAGCAACCCGGCGCTGAAACACCGTACCTGGCAAATTGCGATGGACGGCAGCCAGAAACTGCCGCAGCGCATGCTGGAAAGTATTCGCTGGCACCTTGCAAACGGCGGCGACTGGTCGCTGCTGGCGCTCGGCGTGGCGGGCTGGATGCGCTATGTCAGCGGCGTGGATGAAAAAGGCGAAGCGATAGACGTGCGCGACCCGCTGAGCGAAAAAATTCGTGAGCGGGTTGAAAACAGCGCGCCGGAGAATCGCGTTGACGCCCTTCTCGCTTTGCAGGCGATTTTTGGCGCCGATCTGCCGCAAAATCCCATTTTCGTGCACAGCCTGAAGGCCGCCTGGCAAACGCTCTCCCGCCTCGGGGCGAAAGAAGCGGTCGCCCGCCTCGTTAGCCGCTAAATTTAACCATCCATGCTTTATAAGGGCGGCGCTCCTCGTCGCCCTTTCTTCTTTCTTCTCTTTGCTCTGGTTTTTAGAGACTATTGATGTTTTCTCTTTTGTTCCGGAGCGCGCGTGACTAAAACCAACCTTATTACTGGCTTCCTTGGCAGCGGTAAAACCACCACGATTTTGCACTTGCTGGCGCAAAAAGACCCGGCGGAAAAGTGGGCCGTGCTGGTGAATGAATTTGGCGAAGTGGGCATCGACGGCGCCCTGCTTGCCGACAGCGGCGCGCTGCTTAAAGAGATCCCCGGCGGTTGCATGTGCTGCGTTAACGGGCTGCCGATGCAGGTTGGCCTGAATACCTTGTTGCGCCAGGGCAAGCCGGACCGTTTGCTGATTGAACCGACCGGACTTGGTCACCCGAAACAGATCCTCGATATGCTGACAGCGCCGGTTTATGAGCCGTGGATAGATTTGCGCGCCACCCTTTGTCTGCTCGACCCCCGCCAGTTGCTGGATGAAAAAAGCGTGAATAACGAAAACTTCCGTGACCAGCTGGCGGCGGCGGACATCATCATCGCCAATAAAAGCGATCGCGCCGACGAAGCCAGCAGCCAGGCGCTGGATAAATGGCGCGCTGAACAAGGGGGAGGCCGCGAGGTGGTATTCGCCACGCAGGGAAAAATTGACGGCGCATTGCTTGATAAACCGCGCGAGAATCAGCGCGAGCTGCCGGTAAGCGCAGAACACAGCCATTCTCACCCCGGCAATCGCGGTCTGGCGGCGCTAAGCCTTGGGCAGAACCAGCGCTGGCGGCGCAATCTCAATCATGGCCAGGGCTACCATGCCTGTGGCTGGATTTTCGATGCCGATACGGTATTCGACACTATCGGGCTGCTGGAATGGGCGCGGCTTGCGCCGGTTGATCGTGTTAAAGGGGTGCTGCGCATTCCTGAAGGGCTGGTGCGTATTAACCGCCAGGGATTCGATTTAAATATTGAAACGCAGAATGTCGCGCCCCCTGACAGCCGCATTGAACTGATAACGCAAAATGAAACGGACTGGAACAGCCTGCAATCCGCTTTGTTGAAGCTTCGTTTAAGTTAGTGGGGCTAACTTTGCCCCTTTGCTGATTAAACTGTGACTCCGATCATGAAAACTCGTTTACCGCTTATCCTGCTGCTGAATGCCGCGGGCGTAGCGCTATTTCTTTCCTGGTTCCTGCCAGCTAACCATGGTTTCTGGTACGCCATTGATACGGGCGTCTTTTCATTTTTCAACCAGCAGCTGGCGGTGAACCGACCGTTCTTATGGTTCGTGGCTATTACGAATAATCGTGCGTTCGATGGCTGCTCATTGCTGGCGATGGGCGCGCTTATGCTTTGGCACTGGCGCCGCGGCCTGCCTGCTGAACGTCGCCGCATCGTGCTGATGGGCCTGGTCATGTTGCTGGTGGCCGTGGTGCTTAACCAGCTCGGCCAGAAACTTTTACCGGTTACGCGCCCCAGCCCGACGCTGACCTTTACCGGCATAAACCGCGTCAGCGAACTGTTGTCTATTTCAACCAAGGATGCGTCCAAAGACAGTTTTCCTGGCGATCATGGCATGATGCTGCTTATTTTCGCAGGGTTTATGTGGCGATATTTTGGTCAAAAAGCATTCGCCATCGCTTTAATTATATTTGCGGTTTTTGCTTTGCCGCGCATGATGATTGGCGCGCACTGGTTTACCGATATATTTGTAGGTTCACTTTGTGTTGTGCTGGTGGGGCTGCCCTGGTGCCTGTTAACCCCTCTTACGGATAAGGTTATTGACGCATTTGATCGCACCCTTCCCGGTAAAAAACAAACAATTTAATAACATTTAATTAAAATTATTATAAGCATTGTCATCAGGGATCGTTTTCGATCCCTGATTGTTTCAGCAGCGTTAATTTCAGTTAAATATCATTACCACGCTGACTATTATTTAATAACCTGATGATCAGGCTGTTTTTAGCGCTTTTCTGCCCTCTGTTACACAACTACACACTTTCCTTTTTTCACATCACAATTTCTTATAAAAAAAGCGATAAAACCACTCGCCAGACAGGGTTTGATCGGGTAATCTCGGTCTCGTTTTGCTTTCAAGGCTGCATTCGCGGCGCTGAAAATAAAAATGTGCGTTTCTGCACAATTTCGATCAGTCGGAATTGTCTCATCACGCATGGGTAATTAGTCTCGTCACGTTTGGCATTTTTATAACGATATTTATCGTTAAGGACATCAAGGGAAAATAATTAATATGGTCAAATCTCAGCCGATTTTGAGATATTTTCTGCGGCTCGTACCCGCAGTCGCAGTTGCGGTACTGCTGTCCGCCTGTAGCTCAACCAACACCGCAAAGAATATGCATTCTGAGACGCATGCAGTCGGTAATAAAGATGGCTTTTTACTGCAAGCCTCTCAGGATGAATTTGAAAACATGGTCCGTAATCTCGACGTTAAGTCGCGCCTTATGGATCAGTATGCCAGCTGGAAAGGCGTCCGTTACCGTCTGGGCGGCAGCACTAAAAGCGGCATCGATTGTTCCGGTTTCGTACAACGTACTTTTCGCGAACAGTTTGGCTTAGAACTTCCGCGTTCTACCTATGAACAGCAGGAAATGGGTAAAAGCGTCGACCGCACGAAGCTTCGGACCGGCGATCTTGTGCTCTTCCGCGCCGGCTCTACCGGCCGCCACGTAGGTATTTATATCGGTAATAACCAGTTCGTACACGCCTCCACCAGCAGCGGCGTCATGATCTCCAGCATGGACGAGCCTTACTGGAAAAAGCGCTATAACGAAGCGCGCCGGGTATTAAGCCGCAGTTAACATTGTCCCCCTTGATGACAAACGTTGACGAACAATAAAAAGACGCTGCTCCGGCAGCGTTTTTTTATTGTCTGCGCCTGTGTAAAATTATCGCCAGCCGCTTTTCCGGCTACGTCAGCAGCACTACGCCAAACGCCAGCCTCGTCTATACGGGAGCACGACCACCAAATGCCGTTAACCCATTTTTCTTCCAGGCTGTCGACGCCCAAAAAAATCGTGGCGAAAAGCGTTACCGTCGGCTTGCTTATCGCCCTGCTGGCGGGCGGTTTCTATACCCTCTATCTTCACCACAAGCGCGAACAAGCCTGGACGCTGCTGGCAAAAGATATCCAGCATTATCTCTCGCACTATTTTCACGAGCTGAAAACCACGGCGGATGCTTTACAGCCGCTGACGTTCGCCGATTGTTCAATGGTTTCTTCCGAGCTGACTTCCCGCGCCGCTTTTAACGTCAACGTACGGGCGTTTTTACTGATTCAGGATGACACTGCTTACTGTTCTTCAGCCATCGGCGCTATACGTCTGCCGCTAACAGAGCTAATGACGTCGATTGATCCTGATAAGCCTGTCGACATGAATATCATCGAAGGCACGCCCATGGTGCCCGGCAAACCCGCTATCGCCATGTGGTTTCGTAACCCGGCGGATAACAGCCGCGGCATCTTCACCATTTTGCATGTTAATCTCACGCCTTATCTGCTCTTTACCGCTCGCCAGAGAGATATTACCGGTATTGCGCTGGTGGTGGGCAACGAGGCGCTGACAACATTTGAAACCGGCATCCTGCACACCGGAGATCTGCCCGGGAAGCCTTTACGCGCCGCCAGTATCACCGGTTATCCTATGCAGATTTATCTCTACGGCAACGTCTGGCCAGTAGAAGATATCCAGCTTTCGGTGCTGACTGGCATCCTGAGCGGCCTGCTGGGCGGGGTGCTGACCGGCTATTTGCTCTACTCCCGCTCCCGTTCAGGTAAAGAAATTTTAACCGGCATAAAACGCAACCAGTTCTTTGTGATGTACCAGCCGGTTGTTGAATCTGGCGAACTGCGCATGACGGGCGTGGAGGCCCTGATGCGCTGGGAACACCCCGAAGCGGGGATGATCCCGCCCGATGCGTTTATCAGTTTTGCCGAAGCGCAGCAGCTTATCGTGCCGCTGACGCGCCACCTGTTTAAGCTCATCGCCGCCGATGCGCCGCAGTTGCAAAAAGTGTTGCCGCCCGGCGCCAAGCTTGGCGTAAACATCGCCCCGGGCCATTTGCACTCCGCCAGCTTTAAAGAGGATATTCGTCATTTCGCCGCCTCTTTGCCGCCCAACTATTTTCACATCGTATTTGAAATCACCGAGCGCGATATGATTCAGGAGAAAGAGGCGCTGGGCCTGTTTCAGTGGCTGCATGATGAAGGGTTTGAAATTGCGGTGGATGATTTCGGCACCGGCCACAGTGCGTTAATTTACCTTGAGCGTTTCAAACTGGACTATTTGAAAATCGATCGCGGTTTTGTTAACGCCATCGGCACCGAGACGCTCACCTCTCCCGTGCTGGATGCCGTAATCACGCTTGCGAAGCGGCTTAATATGGACACGGTTGCCGAAGGGGTAGAAACGGCGGAACAGGCGAAATGGCTGCGCGAACAGGGCGTAACGTATTTACAGGGATATTATTTTAGCCGCCCGCTGCGCCTGGAGCAGCTTAGCCAGGCTTCGGCAATCCCGGAAAACGATTAGTCGCTCAACGGTTTCCCTCATCGCGTCCCTCCCTTATTATGCTCAAACCCTCCGCCAGTAGAGCAAGACCGGCACTGGCGATAATAAGGACTTTTTAACAGGCTATCTCATGTTTGCACGCGCGCTTGTAGTACTGCTGATCCTGTTTGGTGCGGCTTGTCATGCCGAACAAATCAATGAGAGCTACTCTCTGGCTGTTCTGGGAGAGCCTAAGTACGCCGTCAATTTCACCCATTTCGACTACGTTAACCCGGCTGCGCCAAAAGGCGGCAGCGTGACGCTTTCGGCTATCGGCACATTTGATAACTTTAACCGCTACGCCCTGCGCGGCAACGCCGCCGTGCGTACGGAGTCGCTTTACGACCCGCTGTTTACTACGTCAGATGACGAGCCGGGCAGTTATTATCCGCTGGTGGGAGAAATGGTGCGCTACCCGCAAGACTTCTCATGGGCGGAGGTAGAGATTAACCCGCGCGCGCGGTTTCATGACGGCACCCCCATTACGGCTGACGATGTCGCTTTTACCTTTCATAAATTCATGACGGAAGGGGTGCCGCAGTTTCGTCTTTATTACAAAGGGGCGACGGTGAAAGCCATCGCGCCGCTGACGGTGCGTATCGAACTGGCGAAACCAGGCAAAGAAGATATGCTGGGCCTGCTTTCGCTGCCGGTTATGCCCCAAAAATTCTGGAAAGATCACAAGCTCAGCGACCCGCTCGCCCGTCCGCCGCTGGCCAGCGGCCCGTATCGCCTTACCGATTTTCGCATGGGCCAGTACGTGGTCTATTCACGCGTTAAAGATTACTGGGCGGCGGACCTGCCGGTTAACCGCGGTCGCTGGAACTTCGACACGCTGCGCTATGACTACTATCTGGATGACAACGTCGCTTTTGAAGCGTTTAAAGCAGGCGCGTTCGATTTTCGTCCTGAAACCAGCCCCAAAAATTGGGCGACGCGCTATACCGGCAAGAACTTCGACAGCCATTACATTGTGAAAGAAGAGCAAAAGAACGAAGCGGCGCAGGATGCGCGCTGGCTGGCGTTTAATATTCAGCGCCCGATGTTCGCCGACCGCCGGGTGCGCGAAGCCATCACGCTCGCCTTTGATTTCGAATGGATGAACAAGGCGCTGTTCTACGGCGCTTACAGCCGCCCCGTCAGCTATTTTCAAAATACCGAATACGCAGCCCGCAATTATCCGGACGCCGCCGAACTTACCCTGCTCGCGCCGCTGAAAAGCGAAGTGCCGCCCGAGGTCTTTACTTCCATTTATCAGCCGCCGGTTTCGCGTGGCGACGGGTTTGAACGCGACCACCTGCTTGAAGCCCTTGAGCTGTTAAAAGCCGCTGGCTGGACATTAAAAAATCAAAAACTGGTTAATGAAAAAACCGGCCAGCCTTTTACGTTCGAATTGTTGCTTTCGGCTGCGGGCAATAACCAGTGGGTGCTTCCTTTCCAGCACAATCTTGCGCGGCTTGGCATTACCATGTCCATTCGGCAGGTTGATAACTCGCAAATGACCAACCGCCTGCGCAAGCGGGATTACGACATGATCCCGACGCTGTATCGCGCTATGCCCTGGCCAGGCGGCGACTTGCAGATCTCCTGGGCTTCGGCATACATTGATTCCACTTATAATTCCCCCGGTGTGCAAAACCCGGCGGTGGATAAACTTATCGCGCAGATACTGGAAAACCAGGGCAATAAAGAGAAACTCCTGCCGCTGGGCCGCGCGTTGGACAGAGTGCTGACCTGGAACTATTACATGCTGCCGATGTGGTACACCTCCTCAGACCGTTTCGCCCGCTGGGATAAATTCTCCCGCCCCGGCATTCACCCTGTTTATTCACTGGGTTTCGACACCTGGTGGTATGACGTTAATAAAGCGGCGAAGCTGCCTGCGGCGCGGCGCTGAGGAACGACATGGGCGCTTACCTTATCCGTCGTTTGCTGCTGATCATCCCAACCCTCTGGGCCATCATTACGCTGAACTTTTTTATTGTGCAGATAGCCCCTGGCGGACCGGTCGACCAGGCCATCGCGGCCATTCAGTTCGGTCACGGCAGCGGCGTGCCGGGCGTCAGCGCCGAAGGAGCAAGCACCTCGCATGCGAGAGCGGGGGTGGGCACGCCAGGGGAGAGCCAGTATCGCGGCGCGCGTGGGCTGGACCCGGAAGTGATAGCCGAGATAACCCACCGCTACGGTTTTGATAAACCCCTGCATGAACGTTATTTCACCATGCTGGGCGACTACCTGCGTTTCGACTTCGGCGATAGCCTGTTCAGAAGCGCCTCTGTAGTGCAGCTGATTGGCGACAGCCTGCCGGTCTCGATAACGCTTGGGCTGTGGAGCACTTTAATTATCTATCTGGTTTCCATTCCGCTGGGCATTCGCAAAGCGGTGCATAACGGCAGCGGGTTCGATATCTGGAGCAGCGCATTTATCATTATTGGCTACGCGGTACCCGCTTTTTTATTCGCCATTCTGCTGATTGTGCTGTTCGCCGGCGGCACCTGGTTTGATATTTTTCCGCTGCGCGGGCTGGTATCGGCGAATTTCGATACGCTGCCCTGGTATAAAAAAATCACCGATTACCTCTGGCATATCACCCTGCCCGTGCTGGCGACGGTGATTGGCGGCTTTGCGGCGCTGACCATGCTCACCAAAAACGCTTTTCTGGATGAGATCCGCAAGCAGTACGTTGTGACCGCCCGGGCGAAAGGGGTGGGCGAAAAGCAGATCCTCTGGAAACATATCTTTCGCAACGCCATGTTGCTGGTAATTGCAGGCTTTCCGGCTACGTTCATCAGCATGTTTTTTACCGGCTCGCTGCTGATTGAAGTGATGTTTTCGCTTAACGGCCTGGGACTGCTCGGCTATGAAGCCACCGTCTCGCGCGACTACCCGGTGATGTTTGGCACGCTTTATATCTTCACGCTGATTGGCCTGCTGTTGAATATCCTGAGCGATATCACCTACACGCTGGTTGACCCACGTATCGATTTTGAGGGACGCGGATGAGTCGATTAAGCCCGGTTAACCAGGCCCGCTGGGCGCGGTTTCGCCGCAACCGCCGCGGTTATTGGTCATTATGGATTTTTGCGGTGATTTTTATCCTGAGCCTCTTTTCCGAGCTGCTTGCCAACGACAGGCCGCTGGCGGTGCACTTTCAGGATCGCTGGTATTTTCCGGTTGTAAAAGATTACAGCGAAAGCGACTTCGGCGGCCCGCTCGCTACCCGCGCGGATTACCAGGATCCGTGGCTTCGCCAACAGCTTGAATCTGGCTGGACGCTGTGGGCGCCCGTGCGCTTTGGCGCGAATGCGATTAACTATGCCACCGACGTTCCCTTCCCCTCCCCGCCTTCAGGGCAAAACTGGCTTGGCACCGACGCCAACGGCGGCGACGTGCTGGCGCGTATTCTTTACGGCACGCGCATTTCGCTGCTGTTTGGTCTGATGCTGACGTTAACCTCAAGCGTTATCGGCGTGCTCGCGGGCGCGATACAGGGCTACTACGGCGGCAAGGTAGATTTATGGGGGCAGCGCTTTATTGAGGTCTGGTCCGGAATGCCGACACTGTTTTTAATTATCCTGCTTTCAAGCGTGGTGCAACCTGGCTTCTGGTGGCTGCTCGCTATCACCGTCATTTTTGGCTGGATGAGCCTGGTTGGCGTGGTGCGCGCCGAGTTTCTTCGCACCCGCAATTTTGACTATATCCGCGCCGCCCAGGCGCTGGGCGTCAGCGACCGGGCGATTATGTGGCGGCACATGCTGCCTAACGCCATGGTCGCAACGCTGACTTTTCTGCCGTTTATCCTTTGCGGCTCGATAACGACCCTGACCTCGCTCGACTTTCTGGGCTTCGGTTTGCCGCTCGGTTCGCCTTCGCTTGGTGAATTGCTGTTGCAGGGCAAAAACAATCTCCAGGCCCCCTGGCTTGGCATTACCGCCTTTTTCTCGCTGGCGATTTTGCTTTCGTTATTAATTTTTATCGGCGAAGCGGTGCGCGACGCCTTCGATCCGGGCAAGGCGGTCTGATATGGCGCAACCCTTACTTTCCATTGAGCAGCTCTCTGTTGCGTTTCGCCAGCAGGAAACGGAGCGCCGGGTGGTGAATAACCTTTCTTTGAGCATTGAGGCGGGCGAAACGCTGGCGCTGGTGGGAGAATCAGGCTCCGGCAAAAGCGTGACGGCGCTTTCCGTGCTGCGCCTGCTCCCTTCTCCGCCGGTGGTTTATCCGCAAGGCGACATTCGCTTTCATGGCGAATCGCTGCTGACGGCCTCTGAACAGCAGCTTCGCGGCGTGCGCGGCAACCGCATCGCGATGATCTTTCAGGAGCCGATGGTTTCGCTCAATCCGCTGCATAATATTGAACGCCAGCTTTATGAAGTGCTTTCGCTGCACCGGGGCATGCGCCGCGAACCGGCGCGCGCGGAAATTATCACCTGCCTTGAGCGCGTCGGCATTCGCCAGCCCGCTCTGCGGCTTAACGATTTTCCGCATCAGCTCTCTGGCGGCGAACGCCAGCGCGTGATGATAGCGATGGCGCTGTTAACCCGCCCTGAACTGCTTATTGCGGACGAACCCACTACCGCGCTGGACGTTACGGTACAGGCGCAAATTCTTAAGCTGCTGAGTGAGCTGCGGCGCGAGCTGAACATGGGTCTGCTTTTTATCACCCATAACCTGAATATTGTGAAGCGGCTGGCGGATAACGTGGCGGTGATGCAAAACGGCGAATGCGTGGAGCGCAATAACACCCTACGCCTTTTTAGCGCGCCGCAGCATGAGTATACCCGCCGCCTGCTGGATGCCGAGCCGGCTGGCGATCCGGTAGCGCTAAAAGACCTTGTCGCGCCGCTGTTAGAAGTCAACAAACTCCAGGTCGCCTTCCCCATCCGGCGCGGCCTGCTCAAGCGCGTAGTGGGCCACCATTACGCCGTAAAAGAGATAAGTTTTACGCTGCGCCCTGGCGAAAGTTTAGGACTGGTCGGCGAATCGGGTTCAGGCAAAAGCACCACCGGCCTTGCCCTGCTGCGCCTGCTGCCGTCGCAGGGTGAAATTATTTTTGACGGCCAGCCGCTGCATAACCGCAACCGTAAACAGATGCTGGCGGTGCGCCACCGGATCCAGGTGGTTTTTCAGGATCCGAACTCCTCGCTTAACCCAAGGCTTAACGTGCTGCAAATCATCGAAGAAGGATTACGCGTGCATCAGCCCGGTTTATCCGCAGCCGAGCGGGAGGCGCAGGTTAAGGCAGTAATGCAGGAAGTGGGGCTCGATCCGCAAACGCGTCACCGATATCCGGCGGAATTTTCCGGCGGCCAGCGTCAACGCATAGCGATAGCAAGAGCGTTAATCCTTAAACCCGAGCTAATTGTTCTTGACGAACCGACTTCGTCGCTGGACCGCACCGTGCAGGCACAAGTGCTGGCGCTGCTCAAAACCTTACAGGAACGGCATCGGCTGGCTTATATATTTATCAGTCACGATCTTCAGGTGGTGCGCTCGCTATGCCACCAGGTAGTGGTGCTGCGCCAGGGCGAGGTGGTCGAACAGGGGAATTGCCGGCACATTTTCAACGCGCCGCAGGCAGAGTATACGCGTCAGCTGCTTACGCCAGACTGACGCGCTCAGAAAGGATTCTGGCCGGAGAACGTCTCGGCAATCGCCACGCCGAAATTTTTCAGGCGGCAGGTGGCGGCAAACTCATCCTGACGGTTAACAAACAGCGTAGGCTCGCCTTCACACTCCAGCACGGAGCAGTCCACTTCAATATCGCTCAGCGCCTGGCTTAATTTATGCATCACCGGCCAGGCGTTGTCGCCATCCGGGCTCAGCAACTTCAAAGCAACAAGGCAGTTTTCGCATGGGCCATTTTGTTGCGGAATCGGTTCAACTTTTGAACCCGCAAAACCCGCCCGCCAACGATAGCTCTGCGGCAAGCGATGGACGATGGAAAGTTGTAACATGTTCAAATTCTGGTCCCCGAAGCAAGAAAATTTCACAAACGATTTACATACAGGTTAACACAATGTTGAAAAAAGGTGATCAAATCAACAAAGAAAACGCTTACATGTCTTACCGCTGCGTAGTTAACCTTTCATTCATAAGGACTATTTTATGTGCGGCGGATCGCGTTTTGGCGCTATATGTACCCCTTTCTGCGATCTAACTCAACCTTTTTTACTACAGGGCTGTGACCTTTTCAGCGCTTTACTTTTACATTCGCGAAACAAATTACGCCAAAAAACGCCGTCAAGCGTTTATATGAATTAAAAAAAGAGCGCTCTACGCGCTCTTTATGTAGACGTTTACGCTCGCCGCGGGCGGCTGGCGTAAAGGTAAAAGAGGATGGAACAGGTGGCGCAAAACGCGATGGACCAGATCATCGGCCAGGCGGAGGTAAAGGTCGATAACGAAAGCAGCGCGCCAGTTATCGCCCCGATGCCAAAACGGAAGGTGCCAGCCAGCGAAGAGGCGGTGCCCGCCATATGAGGAAACTCATCCAGAATAACCGCCATGGCGTTAGAGGCCACCAGCGATACGCAACCCACAAAAGCCGCCACGCCTAACACCAGCGCCCAGAAGCCAAGATCAAGCTGTGCGCTAATCACCATCCACAGCGCCATCAGAAACTGCACATAAAGCCCGTTGCGGAACATTTTCAATGCGCCGACCCGGCGGACAAAGCGGCTATTAACGATGGTCATAATGAACAGAAAGACAATATTCAGCGCAAAGTAATAACCGAAGTTCTGCGGCGAAACGTGGTTAAGCTCAATGTAAACAAACGGCCCGGCGCTTAAAAACGAGAACATGCCCGCAAAGCTGAAACCGCTTGCCAGCATATAACTCAGCACGCGCTTGTGGCGAAACAGCGTGGCGAAATTGCCAAGCGTGGTGCGAAAGTGAAACTTCTGGCGGCGCTCCACCGGCAGCGTTTCGCTGATAAGAAAGAAAATAGCGACCGAAGCAAGCAGCGCCAGTAACGCGAGGATCCAGAAAATCGCGTGCCAGTTAAACCAGACCAGAACCGCCCCGCCCGCCATTGGCGCCACCAGCGGCGCAATAGTGGTAACCAGCATGACGAAAGACATCATGCGCGAGAACTCTTCTTTGGGGTAGATATCGCGCATCAGAGCGTTAATCACAACGCTCGCCGCCGCAGCGGCCAGGCCATGCAGCAGACGCATGGCGATGAGCTGATCAACAGACTGCGACAGCGCGCAGGCGACCGCAGCGGCGGCAAAAATCAGCGTGCCGCCAAGGATAACCGGTTTGCGCCCGATGCTGTCCGCCATCGGCCCATAAAAAAGCTGGCCGATGGCAAAACCCATGATATAGGTGCTGAGGGTCATCTGGGTCCGGCCCGCGTCAACGCCATATTCCTGGGCAATCACCGGCAGCGCCGGCAAATACATATCGATGGAAAGCGGCATCAGCATGGCCAGCAGGCCAAGGATAAAGACAATGCCCAACGATGAATTTTGCCTTGTGGTCACAAGGTTCTCCTGAAATTAGCGTGCCGGCGCGCCAACGCTGGCTATCTCTTCGTCGGTAAGCGGGCGGTATTCGCCAGGCTCCAGGTCAGGATCCAGCGCAATAGCGCCGATGCGCTCGCGGTGCAGCGCCACAACGTGATTGCCGACAGCGGCAAACATTCGCTTCACCTGATGGTAACGCCCTTCGCTGATGGTCAGCCGCACCTCGGTCGGGGTGATGATTTCAAGCTGCGCCGGTTTGGTGAGATCCTTTTCATTATGCAGCTGAACGCCCGTTGCGAAACGCTCAGCGGTGTCATCCGCCACCGGCGATTCCAGCGTCACAAGATAGGTTTTCTCGCAGTGGTGGCGCGGCGAGGTGATGCGGTGCGACCACTGGCCGTCATCCGTCATCAGCACCAGGCCGGTTGTATCAATATCCAGGCGCCCTGCGGCGTGCAGCTTGTGGGCGACCGGCACGTCAAGAAAATAGAGCACGGTGGGGTGATCGGGGTCGTCAGTAGAGCAAACGTAGCCCTGGGGCTTGTTCAGCATAAAATAACGCGGGCCGTTTTGCTGAGTCAGCGGGTTGCCGTCATACTCCACATCGTGGTCCGGCGACAGCTTAAAAGCGCTGTCCTTAATGATTTCGCCATCCACCGTTACCCGGCTGGCGCGAATTTCACGGCCAGCAATAGCGCGGCTGACGCCAAGCTGCTGGGCGATAAATTTATCGAGTCGCATCCGATTTATAAGCCTGTCTTATCTGGAAAATCCAGCCTGCGCTGGTTGAGCTAACGCTTTTGATGAATGATGAGCGCCAGCAGGCCGCTCAGTATAACGGCCTGCAACCGACTCACAAGACGAAATTAATTCATGGCATAATATTAGCGTGATTCCTTTATTCAGTAAGCCAATGTTTACCCTACGCCCCTATCAACAAGAAGCGGTGGACGCTACCCTCGCCTGGTTTCGCCGCCGCCGCGACCCTGCCGTCATTGTGCTGCCGACTGGCGCAGGCAAGAGCCTGGTTATCGCCGAGCTGGCGCGCATCGCCCGTGGGCGCGTGCTGGTGCTTGCGCATGTGAAAGAGCTGGTCGCTCAAAACCATGCTAAATATTGCGCGCTCGGGCTGGAAGCGGATATCTACGCCGCAGGCCTTGCCCGCAAAGAGAGTCACGGTAAGGTGGTGTTCGGCAGCGTGCAGTCGGTGGCGCGAAACCTTGACCATTTTCAGGGGGAATTCTCGCTTTTAATTGTCGATGAGTGCCATCGCATCAGCGACGATGACGAAAGCCAGTATCAGCAAATCCTCACCCACCTGCAAAAGGTGAACCCTCACTTACGTCTGCTGGGGCTGACCGCCACGCCTTATCGTCTCGGCAAAGGCTGGATTTACCAGTTTCACTATCACGGCATGGTGCGCGGCGACGAGAAGGCGCTGTTTCGCGACTGCATTTACGAGCTGCCGCTGCGCTATATGATTAAGCACGGCTACCTGACGCCGCCGGAGCGGCTCGATATGCCGGTAGTGCAATATGATTTCAGCCGTTTACAGGCGCAGTCGAACGGCCTGTTCAGCGAAGCGGACCTTAACCGCGAGCTGAAGCAGCAAAAGCGCATCACCCCGCATATCATCAGCCAGATCCAGGAGTTCGCGCAAACGCGTAAGGGAGTGATGATCTTCGCCGCGACGGTGGAGCATGCCAAAGAGATTACCGGCCTGCTGCCAGCGAACGACGCGGCGCTTATCACCGGCGAAACGCCGGGCCCGGCGCGCGACGAGCTTATCGAGGCGTTTAAGGCGCAGAAATTCCGCTATCTGGTTAATGTGTCCGTGCTTACTACCGGTTTTGACGCGCCGCACGTGGACCTGATAGCCATTCTTCGGCCAACGGAGTCGGTAAGCCTTTACCAGCAGATTGTCGGGCGCGGCCTGCGTCTGGCGCCAGGTAAAACCGACTGCCTGATCCTGGATTACGCTGGCAACCCACACGACCTGTACACGCCGGAAGTGGGTAGCCCTAAGAAAAAAAGCGACAACGTGCCGGTGCAGGTATTTTGCCCCGACTGCGGTTTCGCCAACACCTTCTGGGGGAAAACCACCGCCGACGGCACGATAATCGAACATTTCGGCCGCCGCTGTCAGGGCTTTTTTGAAGATGACGACGGCCACCGCGAACAGTGCGACTACCGCTTTCGCTTCAAAAATTGTCCGCAGTGCAACGCGGAAAATGACATTGCCGCCCGGAGTTGCCGCGAATGCGATTGCGTGCTGGTCGATCCGGACGACATGTTAAAAGCGGCGCTGAAGCTCAAAGACGCGCTGGTGCTGCGCTGCGGCGGCATGCAGTTGCAGCCGGGGAGCGATGAGAAAGGCGAATGGCTGAAAATTACCTATTACGATGAGGATGGCGCGGACGTTTCCGAACGTTTTCGGCTGCAAACGCCCGCTCAGCGAACCGCCTTCGAACAGCTTTTTATCCGTCCTCATACCCGCGCGCCTGGCATTCCGCTGCGCTGGCATAAAGTGGCGGATATCGTCGCCCAGCAGGCGCTGCTGCGCCATCCTGATTTCGTGGTGGCGCGTCTGAAAGGCCAGTACTGGCAGGTGCGTGAAAAGGTATTCGATTACGAAGGACGCTATCGCCGGGCTAATGAATTGCGCGGCTAAGGGCGGTTTTCGTTGATGCCGCCGGGCGATGAAGCTATAATGCCGCCCGCTTTTGCATCCGCAAAGCCGATCATCTGCCTGTTGCTGGGTCGCCTGTAACAGGATTTATTTATAGAGAGACAGTTATGTTTACTATCGAAGCACAAGCACGTAAAGAGCAGGGTAAGGGTGCGAGCCGCCGCCTGCGCGCAGCGAACAAATTCCCGGCCATCATCTATGGCGGCGAAGACGCTGCGATCGCTATCGAACTGGATCACGACAAGCTGATGAACATGCAGGCTAAACCTGAGTTCTACAGCGAAGTCCTGACCATCGTTGTTGATGGCAAAGAAGTTAAAGTTAAAGTTCAGGCTGTTCAGCGTCACGCTTACAAGCCGAAACTGCAACACATGGACTTCGTTCGCGCTTAATTGCCGTAACGCCGTTCAGAAAAAACGCCGCTTAATGCGGCGTTTTTTTATGGCTGCGGTTTACCTTATCCGCCTTTCGACGGATAAATTTGCTCAGGACTTGCCGCTGGTGCGGCGCTGTAGCTGGTCGCGCAGGTTAGGCGGCGTGCCTTTGATGGTCAGGGTGTCGGTCGCCGGATCCCAGAAAATGCGCTCGCCAAGCAGCGTGGCGTCGAAATTAATCGTCAGCCCGCCGCCGCTGCCGGCATATTTCGTCAGCTGGCGCAGCGTGCTGCGATCCGCCGGGAAGCTCTCTTCCAGCTCATAGCCCTGCTCGGCGGTAAACGCCTCAAAGCTTTTTTCGCCAAAGCTTGGCAGCGCTTTGGAAAGCTCGGCAAGCGCAATCTCTTCGCCTGCCTGCAACTGTTCGTTGCAGTAGGTATAAACCTGCGCCCGCACGTCCTGACGCTCGTTTTTATCAAGCTGCGCTTCGGCAGTGTAATCGTCTACCGCCTGCAATAAGCCGCGGTTTTGCGCCTTAGCGTTAAGCCCTTCGCTGGCGCCCAGAAAATCCATAAAGAAATCGGCCACCTTGCGCCCTACCCGCCCTTTCAGGAAGGTCAGGTAACGGGTCGATTCCGGGTTGGTTTCCCATTCGGTTAAGTCGATGCGCGCCACGATATCGGCATGGTTGATATCCAGATAATGCGTCGAGCTGATATCCAGATTTTCATTCACCCGCATGCTGCTTAAGTTATTCAGCACGGCAACCAGCAGGTACTCCACCGCCAGATAGCGGTACTGGCAGAACAGCACCACGCCGCCCTCGGCGAAAGGGTACTTCGCCAGCTCGTCGCGCAGACGGCCGGTCGCCGCGCGGCTGAAAGCGAGAAAATCATCCTCGCCCTTACGGCACTGGCGCAGCGCCTGGGCAAGCTCGCTTTCTGGCGTAAACAGGCCGTAGGCTTTGCTTTTCGCGCTATAAACGCGATGCAGCTCGGCCATCATTTCAGACACCGTCACGTTGGGCTCGAGCAGCGAGTCGCGCAGCACCAGCTCAAGGTTCTGCTCATCGCGCTTAATTAACTGATGTAAGGCAATCTGGTCGATATCCAGACTCATGATAAACTCTCCTGTCAAACAGGACGGTATTCAACCACTGCCTGTCGCGCATGGCAACCGCAGATGTTTCAGCTTGTGGGCAGTTGATAAAATGCGGGAAAAATGGCGGGTGCTACGGTAAGATATCGCCCTTTACTGATTAAACTGATGTCGAGTTATGCCACAACTGTCCCGCTATAGTGATGAACGCGTTGAAGAACTGCTGAGTGAACTGGTGAACGTGCTGGAAAAGCACAAGGCGCCCACCGATCTTTCCCTGATGGTGCTTGGCAATATGGTCACCAATTTGATTAACACCAGCGTAGCGCCTGCGCAGCGCCAGACGCTGGCCCGTTCCTTCGCTGAGGCGTTGCAGTCCTCTGTTCGCGAAGACGAAGCGCATTAAGGGATAACGTAAATAAGCATGGTGAATAACCGTCAGCGCTACGCCGAAAAAGTCTCCCAGATGATAAGCTGGGGGCACTGGTTCGCCCTGTTCAACATTCTGTTGGCCATGGTGATAGGCAGCCGCTACCTGTTTATCGCTGACTGGCCAACCACGCTTACGGGCCGCCTTTATTCTTATGTAAGCCTGGTCGGCCACTTCAGCTTTCTGGTTTTCGCCAGCTATCTGCTCATTCTTTTCCCTCTCACCTTTGTGGTGATGTCCCAGCGGCTGATGCGGTTTCTCTCCGCCGTACTGGCAACGGTTGGAATGACATTGCTGTTAATCGACAGCGAAGTCTTTACCCGCTTCCACCTGCACCTGAATCCCGTGGTGTGGCAGCTGGTGGTCAACCCTGAGCAGGGTGAAATGGCCCGCGACTGGCAGCTGATGTTCATTGGCGTGCCGGTCATTTTTCTTGCCCAGATGCTCTTCGCCACCTGGAGCTGGCAAAAGCTGCGCAGCCTGACGCGCCGACGCCGTTACGCCAGGCCCGTGGCGGGCCTCTTCTTTGTCGCTTTTATCGCCACCCACGTGATGTATATCTGGGCGGATGCCAATTTCTATCGCCCCATCACCATGCAGCGCGCGAATCTGCCGCTCTCTTACCCGATGACGGCGCGCCGCTTTCTGGAAAAACATGGCCTGCTGGATGCGCGGGAATATCAACGCCGCCTGATTGAACAGGGCGACCCGGAAGCGGTATCGGTGCAGTATCCGCTAAGCGACCTGCGCTACACCGATATGGGCACCGGCCATAATGTGCTGTTCATTACCGTCGACGGCCTTAACTATTCGCGTTTTGAAAAGCAGATGCCGACGCTTGCGAAATTCGCCCATGAAAATGTGAATTTCACCCAGCATATGAGTTCCGGCAGCTATGTTGATAATGGCGTTTTCGGCCTGTTTTACGGCATTTCGCCCTCTTATATGGATGGCGTGCTGTCGGCGCGCATTCCGGCTGCGCTGATTACCGCGCTCAATCAGCAAGGCTACCAGCTTGGCCTGTTCTCATCAGACGGCTTTAACAGCCCGCTCTACCGCCAGGCGCTGCTCTCAGATTTCTCGCTGCCTGCGGCGCGTCGCCAGAGCGATGAGCAAACCGCCTCGCAGTGGATAAGCTGGCTTAATAAATATGCTTCTGAAGATAACCGCTGGTTCTCCTGGGTCTCTTTCAACGGCACGGCGATTAACGACAGCCAACAGGCTAACTTTACGCGCCGCTATGGCCGCGCGGCGGAGAGCGTCGATGCGCAAATTCAGCGCGTGCTCTCTTCCCTGCAAAGCGCCGGCAAGCTTGAAAACACGGTAGTGATCATTACCGCCGGGCGCGGCGTGCCGCTTGGCGATCAGCAGGAGAGCTTCGGCTGGAGCCGTTCGCGCATTCAGGTGCCGCTGGTTATTCACTGGCCCGGAACGCCTGCCCAGCGCGTGACTAAACTCACCACGCATCAGGATGTGATGACCACCCTGATGCAGCGCCTGCTGCACGTGCGAACCCCTTCTTATGAGTACTCGCAGGGCGAAGATTTGTTTGCCCCGGTGCGCCGTAATAACTGGGTAGTCAGCGCCGACAGCAATACGCTTGCGGTCACCACGCCGCAGATGACCCTGGTGCTGGATAACAACGGCAACTATCGCACGTATGACCTGAAAGGCGAGCGCATGAGCGAAGATAAACTGCAACTCGGCCTGTTGTTGCAGGTGTTGACGGATGAAAAACGCTTTATCGCTAACTGATTGATTATTTATGAATCAGTCAGCCAGCCGTACCCTTGCAATCAGCACGGAAACGGGTAGTATAACGCTCCACGTGTCGGCACGTAGCGCAGCCTGGTAGCGCACTGTCATGGGGTGTCAGGGGTCGGAGGTTCAAATCCTCTCGTGCCGACCAAAAATTCCCAAAAAAACCAACCCATTGCGGTTGGTTTTTTTATGCCTGCAATAACGCGACCCGTTAATTTCTGCCCGCGATCTGCGGCGTTTATTTCCCTGATGCAAAGCGTAAAACCCGATAACTGCTGGAAAAACGGCGTCGGTGCCGCTACCATGCTTAGCCTTCACGCCGCCCCGTAGAATGGGCGTTTGACAACAACACCTGCGAATTCCTATGTCTGAAAATCATACTGTTGCGCCGCATGTGCGCGAGCTTTCCGTTGCGCACGTGGTGCGTACGCCGCGCCTGCTGCTGCGCGAAACCCTGGCGGGGGTTGTCACCGCACTGGCGCTGATCCCGGAAGTTATCTCCTTTTCAGTGATAGCGGGCGTCGACCCGAAAGTCAGCCTGATCGCCTCCATCGTGCTTTGTTTTTGCATGTCGCTGCTTGGCGGTCGCCCGGCAATGGTGACGGCGGCGGCCGGTTCGGTGGCGCTGGTGATCGGGCCGATGGTGCATCAGCATGGCGTCGGCTACATCCTGCCCGCTGTGGTGCTGGCTGGCGTTATCCAGATCCTGTTTGGCGTGCTCGGCCTTGCGCGCATGATGCGCTACATCCCCCGCTCGGTAATGACCGGTTTTGTGAATGCTCTGGGCATTCTGATTTTTATGGCCCAGGTGCCGCACGTCTGGGGGCAAAACAGCACCGTTCTGCTGCTGTTTATCCTTACGCTTGCCATTGTGCTGCTGCTGCCGCGCGTACTGAAAAGCATTCCTTCGCCGCTCGTCGCCATTGTCGCCGTAACGCTTATCGCGGTGTATGGCGGCTATACGCTGCCGACAGTGGGCGATGAAGGCCCGATGACGCCAGGGCTGCCCGGTTTTAACGCGCTGCTGGTGCCGCTTAACCTGCAAACGCTACAGATAGTCTGGCCCTGCGCGCTCAGCGTGGCGTTTGTCGGGCTGATGGAGTCTTTACTGACCGCGAAACTCGTGGATGACATTACCGATACCCCTTCCAGCAAGCGTCGCGAATGCTGGGGCCTGGGCGTCGCCAATATTTTTGCCGGCTTTTATGGCGGTATTGCCGGCTGCGCGATGATAGGACAGACGGTCGTCAACGTGGAGCTTGGCAAGGCGCGCTCGCGTTTCTCCACTATCGCCGCCGCGCTGGTGCTGCTGCTGCTGGTGACAGGGCTTAGCGCCATTATGGCGAAAATCCCAATGGTGGTGCTGGCGGGCATCATGATGATTGTGGCGGTGAAAACCCTTAACTGGCACAGCCTCGCGCCAGTGACCTTAAAACGCATGCCGCTTTCCGAAACGCTGGTCATGGTCACAACGGTAATTGCCACCGTCTGGACCGGCAACCTGGCGGTGGGCGTTGCCGGCGGGGTTATCTTCGCGATGGTGCTGTTCGCCCGTCGCATCGCGCATGTGGTCCATGCCGACCGTGAAGTCACTGAAGAGGGCAAAGCGGTGCGCTATACCGTGCGCGGCCCGCTGTTTTTCGCCAGCAGCAACGATCTCTACGAGCATTTTCTGTATGCCGACGATCCGTCGCGCGTGATTATCGACCTCACCCACGCGCAAATCTGGGACGCTTCCACCGTTGCGGCGCTGGATGCCATCGAGACCCGCTATCGCCAGCATGGGATCGAAGTGAAAATCCAAGGGCTGGATCTGCGCAGCCACGATTTCCATCAGCGCCTGAGCGGTAAAATCTGAACCGCAGGCCCGTCGGCTAGCGCTCGCGCAGCGCTTCCCGGGCCTTGTTAAGCGGTTTTGTCAGGTAATCCAGCACTGACTTTTGCCCGGTTTTAATTTCCACATCCGCTACCATGCCGGGCAATATCGGAAAGCGTTTTCCCGCTTTATTGGTCAGCTCGGCATTTTGGGTGCGAATATAAACGCGATAAAACCATAAGTCGCGTTTCACTTCATCCTGTAGCGTATCGGCGGAAACCATCTCCACCTCGCCCGGCAGCGCGCCATAAATCGCCGGATCATAGGCAGTAATTTTTACGCTTGCCGCCAGCCCCGGGCGGATCCAGGCGATATCGCGCGGGCTGATGCGCGTTTCGACCAACAGCCGGTCTTCCACCGGCACGATCTCCATCAGTTTATCCCCTGGCGAAAGCACCCCGCCCCGGGTATTAAGCTGGATATCTTTGACGATGCCGCGTACCGGCGAATGCAATGTAACGCGGGTAAGCTGATCGCGTTTTCCTTCGACGATCTGCCGTTGCGCGTCGAGATCCGCGTTGTTCTTCACCTGCTCTTCGCGAGCGCGCACCGCGTAGTCATTACGCGCTTCGTCCATTTTGCCCTGTAATGCGCTGAGCTCTTTACGCAAACGGATAACCTCTACCCTGCCTGCCGCGCCTTGCGCGACCAGCGGTTCCGTCATGCGCAGCTCATCTTCCACAAGCCTTGCCGATTGCTGAAGATGGCTTACTGTCTCTTCAAGATTGCGACGTCGCGATTCGTAAAGCTGACGCTCGCGGGCCACCAGCGCGGCATCGGCGGCGATCTCCGGGCTAAAGCGCAGCGGTTCGCCGCTCAGTTCGGCGCGCAGACGCTCGGCGGAAGCCTGAAGGTTGCGCGCCCGTGCGGCCGCCTCGCCAAAGCTTGACTGAAAGCGCACCGGGTCAAGCCGGGCCAGCAACTCTCCCTGGGCGACCATCTGCCCTTCGTGAACAAATACCTTATCGATAATGCCGCCATCGAGGCTTTGTATAACCTGCGCTTTGCTGGAAGGGGTGATTTTGCCGCTGCCCAGCGTCACTTCGTCAAGCACCGCAAACCAGGCCCAAACCAGAAACAGCGCAAGCGTCAGGCTGCATGCCCAGATAATGCGGGTGGCGCTGCGTCTTTCATGGCGCAGCTTACGGTAAAGCATAAATTTGCTCATGCCGCATGCTCCTTGCCGGGAGGCTTCGCAGGCAGGAAGGTTTTCAGCACTTCGTCGCGAGCGCCATCGGCGATAATATGACCGTTGTCCATCACCACCACCCGGTTAGTGAGACGCAGCAGCGCTGGTCGGTGCGTTACCAGCACCAGCGTACGCCCCTCAAGCCAGCCGCCAAGACGGTGGATCACCTGCTGCTCCAGTTGCTCATCCATGGAAGCCGTCGGCTCATCAAGCAGCACGATGCGCGGGTTGCGCAATATCAGCCGGCTTAACAAAATCATCTGTTTTTGTCCGCCAGAAAGCCCCCGCCCGCCTTCCAGGATCATGCGATCAAGGCTCGCGGCATCCAGCTCCGTCAGGCTCAGCGCGCCGCTGATGCGCAGCGCTTCCAGAATCGCCTGTTCGCTGGCGCAAGGGTTGCCCAGCAGCAGGTTCTGTCGAAGCGTGCCGAAAAAGAGCCGCGCCTCCTGCGACAACCAGCCCACCGCATGGCGAACCTCCTGCGGATCGATGCATTTCATATCCACGCCGCCGAGCAGTACCTTGCCCTGCGTCGCCTGCACCTGGCCTGCGAGCAGCTTCAGCAGCGTGGATTTCCCGGCGCCGACGCGCCCGAGCACCGCCACGCGCTGGCCCGGCAGGATCTGCATATTCTCAATTTGCAGATCCTGCTGGCCGCTTTCCGGCGCCCAGGCGTAGCGCACCTGGCGCAGCGAATAATGCCCGGACAGCGCAGTGCAGCGCGCGCGCTTCTCCTCCTCCGGGGCATCGAGCGGCTTTTTCAGCAGTTCGTCGAGGCTATGCAGCGCGCTGCGGGCGTGCTGCCAGCGCGAAAAGAGCAACGTGAGCTGCAACAAAGGCGCAATCGCGCGGGAGGAAAGCAAACTACAGGCCACCAGCGTGCCTGTGGTGATGCTGCCGTCGATAATCAGAAACACGCCGTAAATCAGCATGCCGGCGTAGGTTAACTGTTGCACCGCCGCTACCCAGCCGTTAAAGCGCGCCGCCCATTCCCGCTGGCGAATGGCGATTTGCGCCCCCACTTCGTGGGTCTGCTCCCACTGGCGCTGGAACCACGGCTCCGCCTGCAACGCTTTAATATCCTCAACCCCTTCGACGGCCTCCACCAGCACCGCGTTGCGAATAGCGCCTTCGCGCATGCCCTCTCGCGTAAGGCGCGAGAGCGGTAGCTGGATAAGCAAGCCGGGAATAAGAATAAGCGGCAACGCCAGCAGCGGGATCCAGGCCAGGCTGCCGCCGATAAACGCCAGCAGGGCCAGAAACAGCGCAATAAAAGGAATGTCGGCCACCGCGCCTAAGGTTGTCGAGGTCAGCAACTCCCGCAGTTGATCAATTTCGCGCAGCTGCGAGATAAAAGATCCCGTCGCTTTCGGCCGGTGTTCGTTGCGAATAGCCAGCGTGCGCGCAAAAAGCATCGCGGAAATACGCAGATCGATCTGCTTGCCTGTGGCATCAGCAAGCCGGCTGCGCATCAGGCGCAGGACAAACTCCATGCTAACCGCGCACAGCACGCCGCCCGCCAGCACCCACAGCGAAGGCCAGGACTGCGCCGGGATAACCCGGTCATAAACCTGCATGGAAAACAGAATGCCCGCCAGCGTAAGGGTATTGGCAACAAGCGAGGCGAGCGCGATATCGCCGAGCACCCCGCCCATGCTGCGAAAATGCTTCCAGAACCAGTGGCGCTGCCAGGGCTTGAGAAACTCATCAATACGGTCATCGCGCACGCGCTGCGCAAGGCCAATCAGCATCACTTCATCGCGGGCATGGCTTAACAGCTTGCGCAGCGGCGCCTGTCGCACCACATCGCCGCCCCGGCAGAGCCAGTAACTCACCAGCCCCTGCCGGTTGAGGCTTTCCAGCAGAACCGGGGTGCCGTCCTTTAACAGCAGTACGGCGGGCAACACTTCGTCATGCCACGTCATTTCGCTAAGGCTGACGGCGCTGAGTTGCAGCCCCATCAGCGCCGCTATTTTTTCCCGCCTGGCGCCGTCATGCGGCGCATGGTGCCAGCGCATCTGCTGGTGAATAAGCTGCGGGTCTACCGGATGGCCAAAGGCCGCGGCGCTGCGGGCGAGCAGCAGCAGCCAGGCTTCGTTTTCATTAACGGAAATACTCATAGTCAGCCCTTATGCTCACCTGCGGTCAGAGCGACGGCAGCGTGTCGCCGCTCTGCGCGGCTCTGTCGATGGCGAACCAGTCAAGCAGGGTATCTGCCGCCGCCGCATAGTTAACACTCGCCGTCGCCGCGTCGAAGCGCGCCTCTTCGCGAGTAATTTGCGCCTGGAAGAGATCCTGTTCGCTGCTGAGCAGGTCGGTCAGGCTGCGTTTGCCCAGCTGGTATTCGTTCTGGTAAACCTCGCGGGTACGCAAGGCGCTTTGATACTGCCGCTCCCCGGCGCGCAGGCGCGACTGCGCGCCTTTCAGCGCCGCCTGAGCGTTAGCGGCGTTCTGGTCGATAAGCCGCTGCGCCTGCTCCACTTCCGCTTCAGCCGCCTCCCGCTCCGCCTGCGCCGCCGCCACCCGGGCGTTGAGGGCGCCGCCCTGATAAATGGGCGCGTCGACACGCAGCTGGACGCTGTCGTCCCACCAGCCGTCATCGTTGTTCACATAGCGCGTCCGCCCCGCTTCCACTTTCAGGGTCGGCCAGCGCGCGGCCTGCGCCTGACGCACCCTTTCATCGGCGGCGCGCTCTTTTTCCCGGGCGCCGCGCACCGCCGCCGTGCTTTCATAATCCACAACGTCTGCCGGCGCGCGCGCAAACAGCGGCGGCAGCGGCCCAAGCTGCGGGTTTGCTTCGCCGGTCAACACCGTCAGGCGCGCCAGCGCCGCCTGCTCCAGCGCCTGGTATTGCGCTTCGCTGGCCCGCATGCCGTCAATGCGCGTCTGCGCCTGGAGCTTATCGGAGTCGGAGTTCAGCCCGGCGTCGGCGCGAAGCGTCGCCAGTCGCGCCACCTTCTCAAGCCCGCCCGTCTGTTCACGGCTGGCCGCGGCAAGCGTCTGCTGGCGTTTCGCCTCAAGCCAGGCGAGCAGCGTCTCCTGCGCCACCCGGGTCAGCGTGTCGTAAAGCGCAAAGCGGTTCGCTTCGCTTAAGCGCGCCTGTTCGTCCACGCGGCTGCGGGTTTTGCCGAAGTCATATAAAAGCTGGCTGAGGGTAATGCCGCCCGAGCCGTCGCTGCGGGTGCTGTCGGCGTGACCGGCGCTGCCCTGCAAGGCTATCTGCGGATACCAGCCGCTTTTCGCTTCATCCAGCCGGGCGCGGCCGACGCGAATTTGCGCCGCCGCCTGCGCTATCTGCGGATGGCGGGCGAAGGCGCGAAGGATCGCCTCGCGCAGCCCGCTGTCGCCAGCGTCCGGCTGCACAGCGGAGCGCAGGCTGAAAGGCGCTTCAGCAGGCGTTGTTTGCAGGGCGTTTTGCGCAGGCGTCGGCAAAGCCAGCAGCAGCAGCCATAAAGGGGAGAGGGTAAGCTTCATCTTGCGCCTCGCCTTTACTGGAGCCGCACGTGCACGGTCTGTTCAATGAGCACATCGCCCAGCGGATCGCCCTGGCTTAACGCGCTGTTATGCCAGACGTCGAATAACTGCCCTTCTACCGCGCGCTGCCCGCTGAAATCCCACATTCCCTCCGGCGAATTAATAAGCGTAACGCTGTCATTTTGCGACGCGTTGATAGTCAGGCTCTGCTGGCTTACCGACTTTTGCTGCATCACATCGTCAAAACTCAACGCCAGCGACCCGGTTTCGCCTGTCGCGCCTTCAAGCCCGAGCTGGCTGAAGCTCCACTGCGGCTCCGGCGGCTGGGGCTCGCGCAGCGTAAAAACCGCCTCTTCGCCCCCCGCCGCCAGCGACGCGCCCTGCACCAGACCGCCATCAGCCTGGGTGACCATCACGCCGCCAATGCTGTAGCTCTGGTTGTGCGGCGTATCCCCCGGCCAGGCTTGCGGCGATGCGCTGTCAACATCCAGCGTGCTAAAGGCCTGCACGGCGGTTACGTTGCGATCGAGGGTGATTTCGCGCAAGGGCGAAGCGGTATTGCCCGCCACGTCGGTGAAAGTCGCCTGGAGGACGTAAAGGCCGTCAAGCATCGTGCTCAGGCTGGTGGACGGGATCAGCGTGCTCCAGCTGCCGTCGTCCTGAATAAGCGTGGTCCACGACTCGCCGTTCAGGGTCACGGTGACCTCTTCTCCCACGTCCGCCGTTGAGGCGCTGCCGCTGACCGTTACGTCCGCCTGGCTTTCCGTGAGGTTGATAAGGTCGTCTGTGGCGACCGGGTCGATGGTCAGCGTCGCCACGGTATCGACGGTGAAGCCGCCGCCCGCCTCCGTCTCGTTGCCGCTGGCGTCGCTTACCCTGCCAATCAGGGTATAGACGCCGTCAGCGAGCGCGCTGATAACGTCAGCCGGGATCGTTGTGCTCCATTCGCCCAGTGGCCCTACCGTGGCGGTATAGAGGGTATCGTTCAACGTGAGCGTCACGGTGCGGCCCTCTTCCACGTTAAACGCAACGCCGGTGATCGTCAGCGGCTGGCTGGACTCCTGGGCATTGATGTAGTTATCGTCAAAAACGGCGTTGATAAGCAGCGTCGGCAGCGTGGCGGCGGCGGCATCCAGCGTTACGCTGTGCGGCACGCTAGTGCTGTTGCCCGCCGCGTCGGCAAGGCTTGCGGTGAGCGTATAAGGGCCGTCCGCCAGCGTCGCTACATCAGCGGCGGGTAGCGTCGCGCTCCAGCTGCCGTCCGCCTGCACCGTCGCGCTGTAACTCAGGCCGCTGAGGGTAAGCGAGACCGTGCGCCCGACATCCGCGGCGTCAGCCGTGCCGCTCACCGCCACGCCCGCGCCCGCCTCGGCGGCGTTGATAATGTCGTCAGTGGCGATGGGGTTCACCGTCAGGGTGACGGCTTTGTCCAGCGTGAAGGCATGCGGCGCGCTGGTGCTGTTGCCCGCCGCGTCGGCAAGGCTTGCGGTGAGCGTGTAAGGACCGTCCGCCAGCGTCGCTAAATCAGCGGCGGGTAGCGTCGCGCTCCAGCTGCCGTCCGCCTGCACCGTCGCGCTGTAGCTAAAGCTGTTGAGCGAAACGGTCACCGTTCGCCCGACGTCCGCCAGGTCCGCCGTGCCCGTTATCACCACGTCTGTTGCCGCCTCGGCGGCGTTGATCACATCGTCAGCGGCGATGGGGTTAACGCTGAGCGCAACCGCGGTATCGAGCGTCACCGCGCGCGGCACGCTGATGCTGTTGCCCGCCGCGTCGGCAAGGCTTGCGGTGAGCGTGTAAGGGCCGTCCGCCAGCGCTGCTACATCCGCGGCGGGTAGCGTCACGCTCCAGCTGCCGTCCGTCTGCACCGTCGCGCTGTAGCTGACGCCGTTAAGCGTCACAGCGACCTCCCGCTCGGCGTCAAGCAATGAGGCTGTGCCGCTTACCACCACGCCCGCGCCCGCCTCGGCGGCGTTGATAATGTCGTCTGTGGCGATGGGGTTCACCGTCAGGTCAACGTTGAGATCGACGATAAATCCCCCCGTCGCGTTTTGCAGGTTGCCGCTGGCGTCGCTGACCTGCCCGGTCACGATATAAATGCCGGGCGTCAGGGCGGTTATTACGCTGGCAGGCACTTCCACGCTCCATAACCCATCCGCGCCGACCACGGCGGAGAGCGGACTGCCGGCGAATTCCAGCGCGACCGTCCGTCCCGCCTCCACGTTGGTGGTCACGCCGCTCAGAATAAGCGGTTGGGTAATTTCGCTGCTGTTGATGTAGTTATTTTGCGAAACGGCGTTAATGATGAGCGTCGGCAACGTCACGGCGGCGGCGTCCAGCGTTATTGCGTGCGGCACGGTAAGCGTGTTGCCCGCCGCGTCGGTGAGGCTGGCGTTAATCGTGTACTGCCCGTCCGCCAGCGAAGCGAGATCGGCGGCGGGCACCGTCGCGCTCCAGCTGCCGTCCGCCTGCACCGTGGCGCTGTAGCTCAGGCCGCTGAGGGTCAGCGAGACCGTGCGCCCGGCGTCCGCCGGGTCCGCCGTGCCGCTCACCGCCACGCCTGCGCCCGCCTCTGCGGCATTAATAATGTCGTCGGCAGCCACCGGGTTCACCGTCAGGGTGACAGCGCTGTCCAGGGTAAAAGTATGCGGCACGCTGATGCTGTTGCCCGCCGCGTCGGTGAGGCTGGCGTTGATCGTGTACTGCCCGTCCGCCAGCGAAGCGAGATCGGCGGCGGACACCGTTGCGCTCCAGCTGCCGTCCGCCTGCACCGCGGCGATGTAGCTCAGGCCGCTGAGGGTCAGCGATACCATGCGCCCGGCGTCCGCCGGGTCCGCCGTGCCGCTCACCGCCACGCCTGCCCCCGCCTCAGCGGCATTGATAATGTCGTCGGCAGCCACCGGGTTTACGGTGAGCGCGACCTGCGTATCCACCAGAAACCCGCCCGCGGCCACCCCCGGGTTGCCGCTGGTATCGCTGACCTGCCCGGAAATTGTCTGGTTGCCCTGGCTAAGCGCGCTGACTATCTCCACCGGCACCTGCACAATCCAGCCGCCATTGCTTCCCACGGTTGCCGTCAGCGTATTGCCCGCCAAATCCAGCGTTACCGTCTGCCCCGCTTCTACATTGGTGGTCGTACCGCTGATAAAAAGCGGCTGGCCCGCTTCTGCGGCGCTGAGAATGTTGTCGCCGGCAACCGGGTTAATGGTGAGGGTCGGTAGTGTCGCCGGGTCGGCGTCCAGCGTGAAGCTGTGCGGCACCGTGAGGTTATTGCCCGCCGGGTCGCTGAGCGTGGCGTTGATGGTATAAACCCCATCCGTCAGCCCGACGAGATCCTCCGGCGGTACGGCGGTGCTCCAGGTGCCATCGCTCAGAATGCTGGCCGTGTAGTTCACGCCATTCAGCGTCAGCGTTATCGTGTGCCCCGCCACATCAGCCGAAGCGAGGCCGCTCAGGATAATGGGGGCGCTGCTTTCCAGCGCATTGATAATATCGTCGCCTGCCACCGGGTTAAACGTCAGCGAAAGCTCGGTATCGATCGTGATTACATGATTCAGGCTGCTGGGATTGCCCGCCGCATCCTGGGTGGCGAGTATGATTTCCACTACCCCTTCCGGCAAGCTTGCCAGCGCAGCCGCGGGCACCGTCACGCTCCAGTTGCCGCTGCCATCGACCGTTGTAGTGTACGTCACGCCGTTAAAGGTCAGGTTTACCGGCTGGCCGCTTTCCAGATCGAGGCTGGCGCCGCTCAGGATGAGATCGCTCTGGCTTTCAAGGGCATTAATGATGTCATCGCCGGCGACAGGGTTGATGCTCAGCTCCGGCGGCGTGGTATCCACTTCAAATTGTTCCTGCGGCGTGGCGCCAAGGTTCCCTAACCCGTCTGCCGCCACCACCGTAATAGAGACTTCGCCATTATTAAGCTGCTGCAATATTTCAGGCGGCAACTCCAGCGTCCAGTTGCCGTTGGCGTCGACGGTTGCAATATAGTTATTGCCGCCAGCCGTCGGATCTACTGTCACCTGCCAGCGGCCATCGCTGCCCAGCAGCGAGGCGGCAAGCTCGCGGACATTAAACCCGCCGATATTGATCGCCACCGTCTGGTTAGCGCCAAACGCTCCCGATGTGCCGGACAGCAGTTGCAGTTGCTGAACTTCCTGGCTATTGAGCGCGCCATCGCCGAACGGCGTATTTAACGTCGGTTCAGGCGGCGTCATAGCCATCACCACAGATTCGCTGACAGCAGCGCTGTTGCCCGCCGCGTCGCTTGCGGTCACGGTCAATGGATACAGCCCGTTGCTCATATCGCTTAAGGTGTCAGGCGGAACAGTGACCAGCCAGTTGCCTTGCGCATCCGCAGTGGCGCTCCAGCTGAGGTTGTTATAGTTCACCACTATCTGCGCGCCCGGCTCCGTCGTGCCGGAAATGTCGATGGGCAGACGCGTTTCAATAAGATTAAGCAGATTGTCGCCCGTTACGGCATTGAGCGTAACGGCAGGCGGCTGCGTATCCACCAGCAAAGCCGCGTTGCCCGCCCCGCTGTTGCCAAAGGCGTCGGTCGCCGTCACGCTGACACCGAGTTCCCCCTGCGCCAGCTGGCTTAATACCTCTGGCGGCAGCGTTAATGTCCAGCGGCCGTCACTGTCTACCGTGGCGCTGTAGCTTACGCCGTTCAGGCTGACGAGCACCGTTTGCCCGGCGCCGCTGATGCCGGTTGACCCCGTCAGCGTTTGCGTCGTCTGGCTTTCAGCGAGATTAAGAAGATTATCGCCAAAGGCGGTGTCGATTGTGGGCGTCGGCAATGCATGCGTGACCACCAGCAGCGCGCTTTCGCTGCTCACCGTTTTACCGGTTTCATCGGTGGCGCTGGCGCGCACCTGCACCGTGCCGTCCGCTAAGGCTTGCGCTTCCTGCGGCGAAAGCATCACCTGCCAGCTACCGTCCTGCTGAACCTGCGCGCTATAGCTTTTATCGCCAAGCGTGATAGTCACCAGCGAGCCGGGCGCCAGGTTCGCGCTGGTGCCGCTGATGAGCAATCCGTTTTGCGCCTCCGCCGCGTTCAGCACGTTATCGCCCGCCATAATGCCAAGCGTCAGGACGCCTGCGGGCGCGGGCGGCGTGGGCCCGCTGCCATTGTCGCTATCGCCGCCGCCTCCACCGCCACCGCCTGCGCCCGCCGCTGCGATAACGCCGCCGAAGGCGAGCGCCCCCAGCGCGCTCGCCAGGTACGTCATCGAATGGCTATGCGTAATGAATAAGGGATCGATGCCCGCCAGGGTTTCGAATTGCGGCGTAAGCCCCCCTTGTGCGGCGACCGGAAAGGCGGCATGGGTAACTGAGGAGGCGCCGTTATCAAAAACCAGTTCGCTGTGCTGGCCGTCTGTTTCCAGAAAATAGTTTTTGCAAACAAGCGTAGAGCCATCCTGCAAATGCAGGATCAGATCATCGCCCTGCCGCTCATAGCGCACCACGCTTTGCGCCGCCGCATGAAGACGAACAATGGAGGGCTGCGTCAGCAGCAGCGTTCTTGTGCCGCCGCTTTGCACTGTGCTGATACTCTGTCCCCCGTCGCGAGTCAGCGCGTCGATGGTTACCGGGGAGGGTTGAATTGCATCACTCACAACGTTCGCCATAGCTCTCTCCTGAAGGGCATGCCGGGCAACCGGCCGCACCGCTGATTTTTAGTGCCGTCCGCGCGCGAGCGAAACCCGCTGCCGCGTCCGTTTAAAACGACGCGCTTAACGCGTGGGCTTTTAAGGCTTCCAGTCCTTTAGCGACGGCAGGGAATAAGGCTTGCCGTCAATCTTGACAATGAGCTGGTCGGTGGCGATTTTGCTTATCACCACGTTGCGCGCGAGGCTGTCGCCCTCTTTATAAAGGTGGTTGTTAAGCTTCACGCGGCTGTTTACGCCATCGGATGAATACATATGCTGCTGGTATTTGAGGTAGGGCACACGCTGGCGCAGCACCGCCTGCGCGTCGTCGTCTGCATTTTCCTGGCGCTCTTCCGGCCCGGCTTTTACGTTTTCCATCGCCCCCTGCGGCACTTCGGAATTAAATTCGCGGCTTTGTTCACGCAGCGCCATCGCCAGTTTTTCACGCAGCTTCGCCGCATCGACGCCCCCTTCCGGCGGCGTCATCAACGCGCTTTCCTGAAACAGCGGCTCATGTTGCGGCGGGGCGCTGAGCGGGTTTTGCAGCGGCAACTGGGCGAAAAGCGCATTTTTTAGCTCATCGACCTGCGGCTGGGTCGTGGGCAACGCTTTGGTGGTGTAGACGTAATGCATGTCGGAGATAAACGTTTCCGGCTGCTCGACTTTCACCACCGGCGCTGGCGGCGGGTTGCGAAACGCCCAGTAAAGACGAAGATAACTGCCCCCGATAGCGACGGCGGCAGCCCCGACGCCAAGCAGCGTCAGCGCCAGCAGCACGTTTTTAACCGTGGGAGCACGGCGCAGGCGCACGCGGCGGTTGGTTTGTACGCTTTCATAGGCGGCGGTGAAAATATCAGACATGGCGGCGGCTCCTCATGGCTTCGTGGTCATCGCGACGGACGCTTTTTGCACGGGCAGCGTGCTGGCAAGCGCCGTTCCCGCTGGCTCTGCCGGCTCGCGGTTTTGAACTTTTTGCACCGGCTCCTGCGCAGCCTCTTTTTCACGAATCAGCCCGGGCGATTCGCCGGAAGCGACAAGCAGCTTCATGAGCGTGCTTTCGCCAACCTGCCCGTCTGCTTTCAACCCCGATTTGCGCTGAAACTCTTTAACGTTTTCCACCAGCGCCCCGGACCACCCTGGCGCGCTGTTTTTCGGTTTCATCAGCGCCCGGCTGAGCATTTTGTTCAGCCAGGCAATTTCACTGGCGTCGCTTTTCGCATCCACTTTGCTGTTGCCTTGCGGCGTAAGGCGATAAAGCAGCACGTAATTGCCGGTAGCGGCGTTTTTGAACCAGTCGCGGGAAACCTGCCAGGTTTTATTGCCCATCAGCAAATCGAGATCTTTCGGGCCGCTGCGCACCACGCTTGCATAGCCGATGCGCCCCGCCACTTTTATTTCCGCTATCCACGGGTAGCCATTTTTCTCAAGGGTTGAGACCGGGCCTTCGCCTTTTTTGCACTGCAATCTGGCGCGCCCCGCCTCTTCGCAAAATGCTTCTTCCAGCGGCACGTCATAGCCCCAGACCCGGTAAAGCTGGCGCATGGCGCTGATGGGCTGATCGAGAGAATCTTCGATTCTGACAAGCGGTTTGGCTTGCGCCGGGGGCGGTTTGTGCGCCCAGGCGGCGGGCAAGGGCAGCAGTTCAGAGGTATGCGGCAGCGCCTGCCAGCCTGCCGCGATAAACAGCCCCAGCCAGACGCCGCCCGCCAGTAAGGGCAGAGCGTAACGCGGGCGTCTGGCGGTCAGCTCATTAAGGGCGTATCGCACATGGCGCGATTTAACCTGTCGGCTGCGCTCGGCGAAGGCGGCAAGCAAGGCGTAATGCGCCGCCTGCGCCATCAGCGAAAGCTTCCCCTGGCAGCGGGAGTAGAGCATCAGTATGTGCAGCCAGGAAAAAGGCGCGGTTTTTACCCCATTCCAGCGTTGCTGATGCGTAAACCAGTCGCGGGTTTCCCGCCAGCTCAGCGGACGAAGGCTAATCTGCGCACGCAGCGGCAACGCGCCTGTCATGGCATGAAGGGCCGGGGCAAGCGCAGGCGCGCCCGCTATAAGCAGCGTAATATCCCTCCCCTGTTCCCGCGCCTTATCCACTACCTTGCGTAAAATACGTTTATGCAGCGGCGCAAACTCTCCCTGCACCTGCAATATTAATAAGCGCGCCTGATGTTGCTGGCCTTCATGCTTTATTACATTAAGTAAAAACTCAGAAATACGCTTTTCAAATTCCCGGGCCTGAAGGCTGTCGCTGACATTAATTAAACAGCTTTGTTTATCATTTTGCCGCCGCAACCGGGAAAGCAATTCGGCGATAACTTCTTCATCCTGGCCAAAAAGCCCAACCGCGCCTGATTCATTACAGGCATGCGCCAGCATCAGCTCGACGCCTGCAAAATAATTAATAAAGCAGCGCTGCTTAAGATTGTGATAAACCAGTTCTCTGAATGGCGTATCAGTAAAACCGAAATGTGTAAGATACATAATCGTTTTTACTCCGCAGTCATTTATCAACTCACAACGACCCGTAAACCCGCCTTAGTCAGCAGGACTTTGCCGTCGCAACAGATAAGAAACAAAACATCACCGTCTTTAATGAATAATGAAGAAATAAGGCGTACTGAAGTGAAAAATTGAATCACTTGTAGCTATAGAAGGATTGAAAAGGTGTGTCAAGAAATGTCATTTCAAATTTTTAATTATGCAAATCAAATAGATGTGTATTTATGTGATTTTAATCACTTCTAAAAAATATCGTTTTCCATATTCCCTGCCCGCCCGATTTTACGTTCAACCCCTTGCTGAGTCTGTATTCTTACGGCGCTTTTAATCTAACCCGACGCGCTTGATAAAAAATATTGCGCATCTTGTTTAAAAAAACTCGCCGTCTCGCTGAGAGAAGTCATTAATCATGAAGTTAACCCATAAAAAATTAATTAAAAGCCATTTTAAAATGCTATTCGTCACGCAGGAAATTAATTTCCAGGCTCTATAAAATAAATTATACAAATGAAAATTAGCTGTATAACTTATTTCAAACCACAGTATTAATAAGCGCGAAAAGTAAAAAAATCCGAAAATTTAATTTTCTTTAAATCAGTGGGATAACCGTTATGTTTAATTCCGGCAATTTTATTTGGTAGACAGTTAAATAAAGTTCAGCTAGATAAAACTTTACATTCAACTTACGCAGTGTCACCCATTATGAACGGTAAATTCAGACGGATTGCTCTGTTCTGCATGGCGGCGCTTTATTGCTCCACGCCTGTCGTCGCAGCAGATTTCAGCGCCAGTTTTAAAAACACTGATATTCACGAATTTATTGATGTCGCAGGGCGCAATTTAAACAAAACCATCCTGGTCGACCCTTCGGTGCAGGGCACCATATCCGTACGCACTTACGATCTGTTAACCGAAGAGCAGTATTATCAGTTCTTTCTGAGCGTGCTGGATCTCTACGGGTTTACCGCTATTCCGATGGACAACGGCATGCTGAAAGTGGTGCGTTCGTCGATGGCGAAAAGCGCCGGGGTGCCGATTGCCGACAGTCAAAACCCCGGCAAAGGCGATGAAATTATTACCCGCGTTGTACAAATGGTGAATGTGCCGGTGCGCGATCTGGCGCCGCTGCTGCGCCAGCTTAATGACGCATCCGGCATCGGCAACGTGGTGAACTACGAGCCTTCAAACGTGCTGCTGTTAACCGGCAAAGCCTCGGTGGTCAACCGGCTTGTGGACCTGGTGCGGCGCGTCGACGCCTCCGGGGTGCAGCAACGGGAAACCTACAAGCTGCGTTTCGGCACGGCGAAAGAGATTGCCGATATGCTCAACAATCTCACCAACGAAGAGCAAAAAGGGCAAAGCGCGCCGCAGCTTGCCGCCAAAGTGGTGGCCGATAACCGCACCAATACTTTGATTCTGAGCGGCTCGCAACAGGCGCGTGACCGTACGCGGCGGTTAATCACCCAGCTCGACCGTTATGAAGTGAGCGAAGGAAAAACCCGCGTCTTTTATCTCAAATATGCCAATGCGACCAAAATCGCCAACGTGCTGAACGGCATCGGCGACAAAATTCAGGGCGAAAAAGGCAAAGCGGCCGGCGGCGCCAAAGGCGCAAGCCCCATGACTGGCGCTGCGGGGAATGATTTAAATATCACCGCAGACGATCAGAACAACGCGCTGGTGATCAGCGCCCAGCCTGACGTCATGCAGTCGCTGGAACAGGTTATCGCCCGTCTTGATATTCGCCGCGCGCAGGTACTGGTGGAAGCGATCATCGTCGAAGTGCAGAACGGCGAAGGCCTTAACCTTGGCGTGCAGTGGATGCAGGACTACGGCATCGCCCAGTTTACCGGCACCGGCCTTGGCATCAACCGCGTGCGACAGGGGCTTGATCAACGGGATATCGACGGGCGCCTGACGGCGACGAACCCGTTGACCAGCGTGCTGAACAACTACAACGGCCTCGCCACCGGCTTTTTCAACGGCGACTTTGGCGTGCTGCTGACCGCCATCGCCTCCGACAGCAAAAACGACATTCTTTCCACCCCAAGCGTGGTCACGCTGGATAACAAAGAAGCGTCGTTTAACGTCGGCCAGGATGTGCCGGTGCTTTCCGGCTCGCAGGCCAGCACCACCGGCGACAATGTCTTTAACACGGTGGAGCGTAAAACCGTCGGCACCAAGCTTAAAGTCACGCCGTTAATCAACGATGACAATTCGGTACAGCTCAAGATCGATCAGGAAGTGTCCAGCGTCGATCCTACCTCCAGCAACAGTTCGCTCGGGCCGACGTTTAACACCCGCACCATCAGCAACGAAGTGTTAGTGCGCGACGGGCAAACCGTCGTGCTGGGCGGTCTGGTGGAAGATCTCACGGCCCAGACCGTACAAAAAGTGCCGCTGCTTGGCGATATCCCGCTGATTGGTCAGCTGTTCCGCTACACCAGCAATACCAAAGGCAAGCGCAACCTGATGGTGTTTATTCGCCCCACGGTTCTGCGCAACGATGTCGACTACCGCACCTCTTCACGCACGCAGTACAACAACACGCGCGACGCGCAGCTCCAGCGGCTGGAAGAGCGCAAGTTAGGCATCCTGCCGCCGACAGATCCGAAGTTGCTGCCCACGTATCCCGATAACGCGCCTTCAACGGTTTCGCCCACGGTAACGCCTTCGTCGTCCACGCCGCCGCGCGGGCGTAACCCGTTTCGTAACTAGCTTTCAGGGGGAGATATGGAAACCACCAGTAAATCGTTCTGCTCTTACGGCTATGCCCGGGAGCACGGGATCGTGATGGCGGACGAGCAGATCTATATTCGCGAAAACACGCCGCTTAGCGCCGTACTGGAGATGCAGCGTATGATCCGCCGCCCCTTCGCGCCGGTCACGCTCTCTGCGGAAGCCTTTGACGAAATGCTCTCAAGGATCTGGCAGCAGAGCAGCGGCATGTCGCAGCAGATCATGGAAGATATGGATGCCGACATTGATCTGATGGCGCTGACAGAAGAGATCCCGGATAACGAAGACCTGCTGGAAAACGACGAGAACTCGCCGGTTATCCGCCTGATTAACGCCATTCTCGGCGAGGCGGTAAAAGAGAATGCGTCGGACATTCATATCGAAACCTTTGAGAAAACCTTAAGCATCCGCTTTCGCGTGGATGGCGTGCTGCAATCGATCCTGCAACCGGCGCGCAAGCTCGCCCCGCTGCTGGTGTCGCGCATTAAAGTCATGGCGAAGCTGGATATTGCGGAAAAAAGATTGCCGCAGGATGGCCGTATTTCATTGCGCATCGGCAAACGCGCCATTGACGTCCGTGTTTCTACCATCCCCTCGCAATATGGCGAGCGCGTGGTTATGCGCCTGCTGGATAAATCGAAAATGCAGATGGATTTAACCCAGCTTGGCCTTTCGGAACAGGATTTGAACTACATGCGCGGGCTTATCGATAAACCGCACGGGATAATCCTTGTTACCGGCCCGACCGGCTCCGGTAAAAGCACCACGCTCTACGCCGTGCTCTCCTCGCTGGACCGCAACCAGCGCAACATCCTCACGGTGGAAGATCCTATTGAATATGAACTTGAGGGGGTCGGCCAGACGCAGGTTAACCCGCGCGTGGATATGACCTTCGCCCGCGGCCTGCGCGCCATTCTGCGCCAGGACCCGGACGTGGTGATGGTGGGCGAAATCCGCGACAGCGAAACGGCGCAGATAGCGGTGCAGGCCTCGCTGACCGGCCACCTGGTGATGTCCACCCTGCACACCAACAGCGCCAGCGGCGCGATTACCCGCTTGCGCGACATGGGGCTGGAGTCTTTTCTTATCGGCTCTTCGCTGCTGGGGGTGGTCGCCCAGCGCCTGGTGCGCCGCCTCTGCCCCCACTGCAAACAGGAGGTGGAGCTGACGCCCCAGGAAGCCGAAATGTTCAACTTCATGCCCAACCCGCCGAGGCGCGTCTGGGGGCCAGTCGGCTGCGAGAAATGCCGCAACAGCGGTTATTCAGGGCGTGCGGGCATTCATGAACTGCTGGTGATGGACCCGGAGCTGCGCCGCGCCATTAATGACAACGAAGACGAAATGACCATGGAGCCGATTCTGCGCAAAAGCACCCGCAGCCTGCGCCAGAATGGGCTGCTCAAAGTGGTTCAGGGCATTACCTCGCTTGATGAGGTGATGCGCGTGACCACCACCGGCCAGGGAGAGGACGCGTAATGGCCTGGTATGCGTGGCGCGCCACGGCGCAAAACGGCAAAGCCGAGCGCGGAACGATGCAGGCGGAGTCGCCGCGCCAGGTCCGCCAGCAGCTGCGCGAACAGGGCCTGACGCCGGTCAGCGTTCAGGAGAGCAGCGCGCCGGGCGCGGGAAAAGCCGGCAGCGGCAAAAAGTTCTCCAGCAATTCGCTGGCGCTGTTTACCCGCCAGCTCGCCACGCTGACCAATGCGGCGCTGCCGCTGGAGAGCGCCCTGCGGGTCATCGCGCGCCAGACCGAAGATAAAAAGCTCGCCCAGGCGCTAACCACCATCCATGAAAAAGTGGTGGAAGGCCACTCGCTCTCGGAAGCGCTGGGGGAATATCCGCAGGCGTTCGACAACCTCTACCGCACGCTGGTCACCGCCGGGGAGAAGACCGGTCATCTTGGCGGCGTGCTGGATAAGCTTGCGGATTACAACGAAATTCGCCAGCAGATGAAAAGCAAGCTCACCCAGGCGATGGTCTACCCCATCACCCTGACCATCGTGGCCATCACCGTTATCTCTATTTTGCTGGTGGCAGTAGTGCCGCAGGTGGTGGGGCAATTTGTGCAGATGAAACAAGAGCTGCCGGTTACCACCCGCACGCTGATTGCCATCAGCGATTTTTTACAGGCGTACGGCCTGATTATTGTGGCGGCCATTATCGGCTCGCTGGTGGCCTTTCGCTTCTGGCTGAAAAGAGGCGACAACCGGCTGCGCTACCACCGCTGGCAGATCCAACGCTCGCCTTTGCAGAAGCTTGCGCGGGCGACCAACAGCGCCCGTTATATCCGCACGCTCAGTATTTTACAGGCCAGCGGCGTGCCGCTGCTGGAAGGCATGATTATCTCCGTTGAGGGGCTGGAAAACCTGTTTGTCCGCCAGCGGCTGACGGAGGCCGCCGACAAAGTGCGCCAGGGCGCGACGCTGAACTCGTCGCTGGAACAGACCCAGCTCTTTCCGCCAATGATGCTTTATATGGTCGCCTCCGGGGAGGAGAGCGGCGAACTCGGCCCGCTGATGGCGCGGGCGGCGGACAACCAGGACAAAGCGCTGCAACACCGCATTACCCTGACGCTTTCTATCTTCGAACCGCTGCTGGTGATAACGATGGCGAGCATCGTGCTTTTTATCGTGATGTCGATTCTGCAACCATTACTGCAACTTAATAACATGGTGGGGTGAAAGAGACGGTATGAACAGAGCAAAAGTTAACCTTCAGACAGTGTCCCACCAGCACGGCTTCACCCTGCTGGAGATCATGGTGGTCATCGTTATCCTCGGCATTCTCGCCAGCATGGTGGTGCCGAACCTGATGAGCAATAAAGAGCGCGCGGATAAACAAAAAGCGGTGAGCGATATCATCGCCATGGAAAACGCGCTCGACATGTACAAGCTCGACAACCACCGCTACCCCACCACCGAACAGGGTTTACAGGCGCTGATTACCAAACCGGAACTTTCTCCGGTGCCGGATAACTACCGCCCGGACGGCTATATCAAACGCCTGCCGCAGGATCCCTGGGGCAACGATTACCTGATAGTCAGCCCGGGCGAACACGGCCCCATCGACATCTTCTCCGCCGGCCCTGATGCGGAGCCGAATACCCCGGATGACGTTTCCAACTGGACGCTGGATAAGAAATCCACAAATGAAACCGAGCAAAAATGAGTCGCGCGCGGCAACGGGGCTTCACCCTGCTGGAGGTGATGCTGGCCATCATGATCTTCGCCAGCAGCGCGTTGCTGGTGGTGATGACGCTACCGGAGCGCAGCGGCCCGGCCATTTTCGGCCAGCAGTTTAAGACGCTGCTGGAGTATGCCTCGACCCGCGCGGTAATGGAGGGCAACGTCATCGGCATGGTGATAACCGAACGTGAGTTCCGGCTGGTTATCCTCAATGCCGGTGATGCGCCCGCGGAACAGCCAGCCGCCTGGCGGCCGCTTGATGCCGGGCGCGTGACGACCCGGGGCGATTTTCCCGAAGATATGCGGGTCTCGCTCGCGCCGCAGCGTCTTGCGGAGTCGCTGGTTTCGCCGCCGCAGATCCTGTTTTTGCCGGATGGAGAGAGCAGCGTATTTACGCTCACCCTCAGCGGCAGCGGCAGCGGCGATCAGCAGAGCTTTGACGTTATCTCGAAAGGGGCGATGCCGGTGACGCTGGCATTAAGGAACGAACATGGCAAACCGTGAAACGGGCATGACGCTGCTGGAGGTAATGGTCGCGCTGGCCATTTTCTCTACCGCTGCGCTGGCGCTGATGAATACCGTAAGCGTAAGCGCCAACTACACCGGGCGGCTTGGCGACGTGCTGCGCGCAAGCTGGGTGGCGGAAAATGTCATCGCCGAAGCGCACCTTGCGGATAACCGTTTTAGCGCTGAGGCGCACGAGGAGACGGTCAACATGGGCGGGCAAAAATGGTTGTGGCGCACGCAGGCGGTGAAAGACGCCGACGGCAACACCATAAACCAGGTCACGGTGTATATCCCGGAGGAGAAAACGCGCCCGCTGGTGACGTTATCCGACGCCTCCGTCTGGAGCGGCGATGAATAGCCGCCTGCGCCTGCAACAGGGCTTTACGCTGCTGGAAGTGATGATAGCCCTGATGGTCTTCGCGCTTATCAGCATGATGGCCTGGCAGATTATTCACGGCGCGATGGAAAACGCCGCGTTCACCGATAAACAAACGGCGAACCTGAGCCAGTTGCAGTTAACCTGGAGCCGCCTTGAGCGCGACCTCACGCAGATGCTGCCGCGCGGGGTGAATGGCGATGAGCAGGCGCTGCGCCTGAGCGAAAACGCGCTGGCCTTTACCACGCAGGACAACCTGGCAAGCTTCGGCAGGCCGCAGGAGCCGGATATTTTGCGCGTTACCTGGCGGTTGCAGGACAACACGCTCTGGCGCGACGTCGCCCCGGCGCTCGATCTCGCGAACATGGCGCAAGGGGTGCAGGTGCCAGTGCTCGAACATGTAAAAAACTGGCAGTGGCGCTTTTTCGCCGAAGGGTGGCGCGACGCATGGGCGGAGAAAAGCGCCATTCCGCAGGGCGTGGAGTTAACCGTCACGCTGGAAAACGACGAGACGTGGCGCTGGGTTTTTGTCATCAGCGACGGCTGGCCGATGCCGACCGAAGGCGCAGAAAGTGCAGCGCCGACCGAAGGAACGCCGGATCCGGCGACCCCGCAGGAAACCACGACGCCGTCAGAGGCGGCGCAGCCGGCGGCGGGCGGCGCGCCCGCTCAACCTGCCGCAACCCCGGGAGCGCAACCATGAAGCCAAAAAGTGAGCGGCGCCAGCGCGGCGTGGCGCTGCTGATGGTGTTGATCCTGCTGGTGCTGATGTCCGTGATGGCGGCGAAAATCAGCCAGCAGTTTAGCGGCAATTTACAGCGCATTCAGTATCAGCTGAGCCAGCAACAGCTGCGCTGGGCAATCCTCGGCGCAGATAAACAGGTGCTGAACGGGCTGGCGAAAGATGTCGCCGACCCGCAAAAAGCAGGCTCTGTGCAGCAACTCTGGAAAGAGCCGCTGGAGCGCGTTGACGGCGAGGTGACGCTGAAAAGCGAACTGGTGGACGGGCAAAACTGTTTTAACGTTAACGCGCTGCTCGGCCCGGCGGACGCCTCGCCTGCGCCTGGCAACGCGCCGGGCAACGCGCCCGCCGACGGCGCGCCTGCGGCAAGCAATGCCCCGGACGCGTTATCCCCCGAAGCGCAGCGGGAGAAAATTGTCGAATACCTGCTGACCAGCACCGGCATTAACGCGGTCAGCGCAGAAACGGTTTATCAGCAGCTGGAAGAGTATCTTGGCGTTGAAAAACCCGGGGAGGATAGCTCGCGGCGGGATTTTACCCAGGCTTATGCCGCGCAAAAACCGCCCCGCGTCCCGGCGCGCCAGATGATGTATTCCATCAGCGAACTGAAGCTGCTGCCCGGCTTTCCGCTGAGCTATTACGCGAAGGTCAAAACGCTCCTGTGCGCGCTGCCCGCCATCAAAACGGCCATTAACATCAACACGCTGTCGCGCGACGAAGCTCCCCTGCTCTCGGCGCTCTTTTTCGGCAGCCTGACGGCGGAAGATGTGATGCGGCTTATCGACCAGCGTCCGGAAGCGGGCTGGGAGACGCTGGAGGCGTTTAAGGCGCAGCTTGAACAGCAGTTTCCGGTGAAAGGCCAGGCGGCAAACCTTGATAAGTACATCACGCTAAACAGCCAGTTTTACACCCTGTATCACACAGGGAATACAGAGGCGTTAACGCTTCGCAGCGCCGACGGCCTTTATATCGATACCGCATCGGGCAACCAGCTGCTCTGGTCCCGCCGCTATCGCCTCGTCGATTAAGTCGATTAAAAGGAATGAGCTAATGAAAGACGCATTAATCATAAGAGCGAGCTCAAACCCTGAACAGGCCGTCTGGTGGTGGCCGCTGGGCGCGGCGCAGGATCCCGCCAGGCTTGAGGGCTGGGCTGGGCTTCGCGAACTGGCGGCGCATCCGCTTGCGGGCGCAGTCTGCCTGCTGGTGCCGGCAAGCGAGGTGGTGTTCCGCGATTTTACGCTGACCAAAAAAGGGCCTTTCACCCAGTTGCCGCAGTTTAGCTGGCTGGCGGAAGATTCGCTGATGGGCGACGTGGAAGATCTGCACTGGACGGTGGTGCGCAAAGTCGGCAATCAGGTGACCGCCGCCGCCATCAACGCCACGCTGCTGCAACAGATGCTGGAGGCCTGCCGCGAAGCGGGCTTGCAGGTGGTGAAAGCGGCGCCCGACGCCCTGCTGCTGCCCTTCAACCCGGACGGCGCCACTTTCGCTTCGCTTGACGAGGAGTGGTGGATACGTCAGGGCGAGACACAGGCGACCACGGTTCACGCTACGCTCCTGCCTGCGGTGTTTGAACGTCTTGGCGCAGGCAACCATCAATGTTACGGCGATATGCTCCCCGCTTTTCGCCAGGCGGTGGAGCTGCAACCCTGGCAGCATCCGCTGCGGCTTATCGCCCCGGAGCTGAAAACGAAAAAACTCAATCTGCTGCACGGCGCTTTCAGCCAGCAGGCGGATATAAAAGAAGAGGTGCGCCGCTGGCGCAAACCGCTTACTGGCGTCGCGGTCCTCGCCTTGCTGCTTAGCCTGCTGCCGCAACTGGCCAATTTCTGGCAGATCAAAACGCAGCAAAAAGCGGCGGAAGAAAGCGTGCAGGCGTTGTTCAAAGCCTATTTTCCCCAGTCGTCCTTTACCAGTAATTTGAAATATCACTTCACACAGCAACTCAAAACGCCAACGCGCGATTTCTTCCAGGATCTCGCGCAGTTGGATCAGATTAAGCGGACCTTTACCGACATCGAACTGGGTACGGTGCGCTATGACGCCGCGCAGAGCGCTTTTACCCTGAATGTCACCGCCCCCGGCAAAGCGCGCGTCGAGGCTTTCGTCAACCAGGCGAAACCTGCGTTCGCCTTTGCCATTACCGAAGAGAAAAGCGCCGCGGAGGGCAAACCGTTCTCCGCCGTGCTCAAAGGGGAGGCGGTGAAAAAATGAAGCAAAAACTTGTCGCCTGGTTTAGCGCGCGCAACGCCCGCGAAAGAATGATGATCATGCTGATGGGCTTCGCCTTGCTGTGGGTCGTCGTTTATTACGGCCTCTGGCAGCCGCTGCAAACGGCTATCGACAATGGCAAAACGGCGATTAACCGCGCCCGCGAAACACAAACCTGGATGCAGACCCAGGCGCTGCAACATGACCTGCGGGTGCGCCGGACGCTGGCGGCTAACCCAGACCAGGCGCTGAGGGAAAGCCTGAAAGCGAGCAAACTGGCGCCGACGCAACTCTCGGTGCAGGGGCAAAAAGCCACGCTCACGCTTGAGCCTGTCGCCCTGGCCACGCTCTGGCAGTGGTATGTCAGCCTTAACCGCGCAAGCGGGATCCAACTTGAGTCGATAACCCTGACGCCGCTTGCCAAAAACGACGGCGCGCTGAAGGTGGAAATGACGCTCTTCTGGAGTAAAAGCGTATGACGACGCCTCAGCAACTCTTTTTCCTGATGCGCGAAGAGTACACGTTGCTCTTTTATATGCAGTGTCTGCTGCTCGGCGCGATTGTCGGCAGCTTTCTTGGCATGGTGATTTCACGCGGGCCGCGCCTGGCGCAAGCGCAAAACGATGTGCTCTATCACCTGAGCTTTCCTGCGTCGTACTGCCACCATTGCGGCCATGCGTTAAGCTGGTGGGAAAATATTCCGGTGGTCAGCTGGTTTATTTTACGCGGGCGCTGCAACCATTGCGGCGAGCCTATTCCACGCTGGCTGCCAGGCGTTGAAATAAGTAACGCCCTGCTCTTTTGTTTAATGGCGATGGTGTTTCATCACCCGACGCAAATAATGGCAGGCTGGTTGTTAGTGAGTTTCCTGATTATTTTAAGCGTGCTTGACTGGCAATATTTTCTGTTGCCGGACTGCTTCACGCTGCCGCTATTATGGAGCGGCCTGCTGGTGAATACCTTTTCCGGCACGGTGGCATTACAGGACGCCATTATCGGCGCTGCTGCCGGCTACCTGTTTTTATGGTCGCTTTACTGGATTTTTCGTCTGACCCTAAAAAAAGAGGCCCTCGGCTATGGCGACTTCAAGCTGCTGGCGGCGCTTGGCGCCTGGCTTGGCTGGCAAGCGCTGCCCTATATCTGTCTGCTTGCAAGCTGCATTGGGCTTTTATTCGCGGCGAAAAGCACGCGGCTGAATATCACCCTGCGTTTTCCGTTCGGCAGTTATTTAAGTTTTGCAGGGCTGTGGGTTTTTATCTTTTATCACTACGGCGGCTGATACGTTTTACGTTAAGCCATTTAATCATGCCTTATTAAAGCATTGGCCACGAACCTTGCCTTAATAACGCCCCCTCTATGCCATTAAGGAGGTTACAGACAATATAAATAATCCACTTCCGTTCTATAGCGTTTATCAGGCAAGTCGTCAGGCATCGCTTTTTCTGAATACCTCAGAAAAGGGCTGACCATTAACTTATCTGAATATGGGGCTCACGAATGAAACGAATGAAGTTATCTCTACTGGCGATAGCCATTGCCACGATTTGCACGCCCGCCTTCGCGGCGTTGCCGAGCAAACCGTCGTTAAGCAGCGGCAATGATAAATTCGCCCTGGTGGAGGTGGATCAAGCCGCCACCGCCTATAACCAACTGGTCAAAGTCAATAACTCGGTCAACGTCGTTGTCGAGTGGAATATCTGGAGCGGCGACCCGGGCACCAGCGCGAAAGTGCTGATGAACGGCAAGCAGGTGTGGAGCGGCGCGGCGGGCACCAGCGGTAAAGCCACTTTCGCCGTGAATAAAGGCGGACGTTACCAGACGCAGGTGGAAGTCTGTAATGCCAGCGGTTGTACCAAAAGCGACAATAAGCTGATTATCGTGGCGGACACCGACGGCAGCCATCTCACCCCGCTGACCGCAACGCCCGGCGAGAAAAACAAAACCTACACCCAGCACCCCGACAAAATCATCGGCGCTTATTTCCCGGAATGGGGCGTTTATGACCGCAACTATCCGGTTGATAAAATCCCGGCGGCGAACCTGAACCACCTGCTGTATGGCTTCATCCCTATTTGCGGCGGCGACGGTATCAACGACAGCCTGAAAAGCATCAGCAACAGCTTCGAAGCGCTGCAACGTTCCTGCGCCGGGCGGCAGGATTTCCAGGTCGCCATCCACGATCCGTGGGCGGCGCTGCAAAAACCGCAGAAAGGGGTCACCGCCTGGGACGACCCCTATAAAGGCAACTTCGGCCAGCTGATGGCGCTGAAGCTCGCCTACCCTAACCTGAAGATCCTGCCTTCCATCGGCGGCTGGACTCTCTCCGACCCGTTCTTTTTCCTGAACGACAAAACCAAGCGCGACCGTTTTGTCGCCTCGGTAAGGGAGTTTTTAAAAACCTGGAAATTCTTCGACGGGGTGGATATCGACTGGGAGTTTCCGGGCGGCGGCGGTCAAAACCCCAACCTCGGCGGCCCTCAGGACCGGGAAACCTATACCACATTGATGCGAGAACTGCGCGCAATGCTGGACAGCCTTTCCACGGAAACGGGCAAGACCTATAAGCTCACCTCCGCCATCGGCGTCGGCAACGATAAAATCGCCAACGTCGATTACCTCGCCGCCAGCCAGTATCTCGATAACATCTTTATGATGAGTTACGACTTCTACGGCGCCTGGAGCATGACCGATCGCGGTCATCAGACCGCGATCTATGCGCCCACCTGGAAGCCAGATACGCAGTACACCGCCGATAACGGCCTTAAACTGCTGCTGGCGCAGGGGGTCGACCCGAAAAAACTGGTGCTGGGCGTAGCGATGTATGGCCGCGGCTGGACCGGCGTTTCGGGTTACACCAATAACAACCCGTTCACCGGCGGCACGGCGACCGGGCCAGTCAAAGGCACCTGGGAAGAAGGGGTGGTTGATTACCGCCAGATTGCCAATGAATACCGTAACGGCGCGGGCTGGGCTTACGCCTATGACGAGACCGCCGAAGCGCCTTACCTGTTCAAACAGTCTACCGGCGATTTGATCACCTATGATGACGTCCGCTCCACCACCGCCAAAGGGAAGTATGCGCTGAGCAAAGGGCTGGCCGGCATGTTCGCCTGGGAAATCGACGCTGACAACGGCGAGATCCTCAACGCCATGAACGAAAGCCTGATGGGCGGCGGCGATACGCCCACACCGACGCCGACGCCCGCGCCGACTAACCAGCCGCCGGTGGCGAGCGCCAGCGATCAGCAGGTGACCGGCCCGGTGAACGTGACGCTGGATGGCTCCGGCTCGCACGATCCGGAGGGCGGCGCTCTGACCTACGCCTGGAGCCAGACTTCCGGCACTACCGTTAGCCTGAGCAATAAAAACACGGCGAAAGCGAGCTTTAACGCCCCTGCCACCACCGCCGACAAAACCTATGGCTTCCAGCTGAAGGTGACCGACAGCGGCGGGTTGAGCAGCACCGCCAGCATCCAGGTGGTGGATAAAGCGCCTGCGCCAAACCATGCGCCAACGGTCAACCCGCTTGAGGCTATTACGTTGCAGGCGGGGCAACAGGCGAATCTGCACGCCCAGGCGGTGGATCAGGATAACGATCCGCTGACTTATCAGTGGAACGCGCCTGCTGAGCTGTCGCCGGAAGGCAGCAACACCGCGGATCTGAGCATTACCGCGCCGGACGTGGCCGCCAACCAGTCGTTTAACCTCTCGGTCAACGTCAGCGACGGTAAAACCAGCAGCCAGCAGTCGGTAAGCGTGGCCGTCACGCCGCGCCAGGACGATGAGCCGCTGCCGTCACCAGACCCGACCCCTGGCCCGGCGCCGGAACCGACCCCGGAACCGACGCCTGCGCCGACCCCGAGTGGCGGCGGCAGTTGCGACAGTCCCACCGATCCCAACGCCAGCCAGTATCCTGCCTGGTCCGCCAGCACCGTGTATAACGGCGGCGAAACGGTCAGCTATAACAACCTGGTCTGGAAGGCGAAATACTGGACGCAGAATAACGCGCCGGGCTTTGACGCCGACCAGTGGCTGCTGGTCAGCCAGGTGAAAATGTCCTGGCGGCCGGACGTGGTTTATAACGGCGGCGACACCACCGACTATGCCGGCTCCCAGTGGCAGGCTAAGTGGTGGACGAAAGGCGATGAGCCGGGCAAAGCGGATGTCTGGGTGAAAAAAGGGACGTCGGAGTGTCAGTAACCCCCTGAAAGCGCGCTGCGCCACGACGCACGCGTTTGAATGTTGGCATGCCGGCGCGAAGATGCGCTCGCGCCGGCAAGGGTGAATGACAGCGCTGACGCGGGCGGCGCAGCGGCAGTTTCGCTGCGTTGCCTGCGCGCCGCGCAACCAGGCCGCCTCTGGCGGATGACGCCTGTCGCCCTGCGCCAACCCGCAGTCAAGCTAACCATAAAGGTTATTTGCGATGAAAAGAAACGTATTAGCCCGGACTATCAGTATCCTGTGCCTGTGCGGCGCAACAGCCCCGGCGCTGGCGCTGGAGGCGTGGAGCGGACAAGAAGGCGGTGACACTTACCAGGTGATTTTCGCCGGCAACGTCTACACCAACGCCTGGTGGGTCGGCGCGGCTAACTGCCCCGGCTCGAACGACCCGGACGGCCCCTGGCGCCAGGTTCGCGCCGCGACCGCCGCAGAGATAACCCAGTATGGCAACCCCGCCAACTGCGATATTTCCAACGGCGCGCCTGCTGCAAAGCTGCCTGAGTACAGTAGCGCCCAGAGTTACCAGAAAGATGATAAGGTCTCCAGCAGCGGCGTGAGCTATAAGGCGCTGAAGGCCATTTCACCCTCCTCCTTCGCGCCGGGCCAGCCGAATCCGTGGATGGCTTACGTCGCCGTGCCGCAATGGCAGTCGGGCAAAATTTATCAGCAGGGCGACGTGGTGATGGTAAACGGCCAGGGCTATAAAGCCTGGTTCTATAACGTGGATGAAGACCCGTCAAAAGAGGAGAACCAGAACCTTACCGGCGACAACGGCCAGCCCTGGAAACCGCTCGGCACGCTGAAAGTCTGGTCCGATCAAGAGCTGGCGAGCGCCCCGGCGCTTGATACGCAACAGCTTTACCCGGCAGGTTCGCTGGTGAAATTCCAGGGCCAGCCTTACGTTTCGCTCACCGCCGTGCAGCATGTGCAGCCGAGCGATCCGTCGCCCTGGGGGATTTATATCGACTGGACCGGCACCAAAGAGCGGGTCGGCACGCCGAAATCGGAGTGGCCCGCCCACGTTTATGCGCCCTATGTGGATTTCACCCTGAACACCATCCCCGATCTCGCCTCGCTGGCATCGAGTAAAAACATTACCCACTACACGCTGGCGTTTATCGTCGCCAAAGACGCCAACACCTGCCTGCCCACCTGGGGTACGGCCTACAACATTAATGACTATACCCAGTACAGCAAAATCAAGGCGCTGCGCGACGCAGGCGGCGATATTCAGGTTTCCATCGGCGGCGCGAATAACTCGCCGCTGGCGGCGGCCTGTAAGAACGTGAACGACCTGCAACAGCACTATTACGACATCGTCGATAATCTCAATCTGAAGGTGCTGGATTTTGATATCGAAGGCAACTGGGTGGCGGATCATGAATCTATTCAGCGGCGCAACAGCGCGCTGAAAATGGTGCAGGAACGCTGGAAACAGGAAGGCCGCAAGGTAGGCCTGGTCTTTACCCTGCCCATCCTGCCGACCGGCCTGACGCCGGAGGGTATCTACGTGCTGGAAGATGCCAAAGCCAAAGGGGTGGAGCTGACCGGCGTCAACGTCATGACCATGGATTACGGCAACACAGTCTGCCAGTCCTCCGGCCAGGAGGGGCAGAATATCCATGGCAAATGCGCCACCTCGGCTGTCGACAACCTGTTCCAGCAGGTGAAAAAAATCTGGCCGGACAAGAGCGACAGCGCCATCAACAACATGCTCGGCACCACGCCGATGATTGGCTATAACGACGTGCAGGGAGAGACGTTTTACCTCTCCGACGCGCGGCTGGTGATGCAGCAGGCGCAGGAGCGGCAGCTTGGCATGATAGGCATCTGGTCGATAGCGCGCGACCAGCCGGGCCAGCAGGGTTATGTCGGGCCGGAAAACAGTGGCCTGACCGCCCAGCAGGCGCCGCTTTACGCCTTCAGCGATGTCTTTTCACCCTTCACTTCCGCCAGCAGCAGTAGCGGCGGCGGCGGCGGGCAGCCTGCCCCTGCGCCTGCGCCAACCCCGGCGCCGTCCAACGTGGCCCCAGTAGCGAACGCGGGGGTCAGCCAGACGATTCAGGGCACGCAGACGGTGACGCTTGACGGTTCCGGCTCAAGCGACGCCGACGGCGACACGCTGACCTACCAGTGGCAGCAAACCGGCGGGCCGGACGTGACGCTTAACAACGCTACCCAGGCGCACAGCACCTTTACGGTGCCCTCGCCGCAGCACGCCGAGTACAGCTTCCGTCTGACGGTGAACGACGGGCAACACAGCGCCTACGCCGACACCTCGGTGACGGTGCTGGAAGCCGCCCAGCCGGTAGCGCCGCTGATCAACCTGGCGTCGTCATTCCAGGGGCTGAGCGGCAGCCAGATCGTGATAACCGCGACCGCCGCCGACCCGGACAGCATGAGTAACCAGCTACGGTGGAGCTGGGTGGTGCCGAACGGCGTGGGCCAGGTGAGCGGCCAGGAGAGCAATACGCTGACGATCACCGCCGCCAGCGTGACGGCGGCGCAGTCATTCCCGCTGGCGGTGCACGTAACCGACCAGAGCGGACTGAGCGCCAACGCCTCTACCACCTTGCAGATAAACCCGCTGCCGCAGCCCTCAGGCGGCGACTTCCAGTACGTTTATCCGCAAAACATTAGTCAGTACAAAGCGGGCACCCGCGTGAAAGGCAAAGACGGCAATATCTACGAGTGCAAACCTTTCCCTTATGCCGGCTGGTGTAAGGGAGCGGCCTGGGCCTACGCCCCGGGCGAAGGGTTGAACTGGTCTGACGCCTGGATCAAACGGTAATTAACGGCCTGTACGGGGCGCCGCCTCGCGCGGCGTCCTTTCAGGCGGGAGGAGACGATGAAAGCCTGTTTCGCATTGCCGCTTTATGCCGTAAGCCTGATGGCGCAGGCTACCTGCTGGGACGAGGCGGCCTATTATTTCAACCTCGATCCGAAGCTGCTTAACGCTATCGCCCAGGTAGAGTCAGGCATGAACCCTGAGGCGATCAACGTCAATACTAACGGCAGCTACGACGTCGGCCTGATGCAAATCAACAGCATTCACTTTGAGCGGCTGCGCAAGCTGGGCGTCGATGAAGTGCTGTTGATGCGCGACCCCTGCGTGTCGGTACTGGTGGGGGCCTCTATTCTTTCCCAGATGGTGCAGACCTACGGCTATACCTGGGAGGCGATTGGCGCTTATAACGCGGGCACCAGCGAAAGCCGCCACGGTTTGCGTATGCGCTATGCCTGGAAAGTCTGGCAACGTTATCAACGGCTAAAAGGGTTATAACCAGCGAAGGCTTGTCGCTGGTTAACGTGATTAACAGACTCGCTAAAACCCACTACCTTAATTTTCCGTAATCCCGGTTTTAGCGAGAAGCTATTATGTATTTTGCTTGCTGTAATCCGGCGCGGGCAATTTAACATCCTGATTAACGCCCTGATAATTTACCTCAATATGATCTTTAGTAATCGCCACAACACGCGCGTTATCATATCCCTTTAATGTTTCGCCAACGTGATAAACCACCTGCTCCGCGCCCTGCTTAACAATCGTGGCGGAGAGATCTTCTTTATTACTGAAAACAATTCCGCTGATATCCAGCGCCAGCTGCGGCGCGCTTGCCTGCATGGCTGGTGCCGTAACGGCAGGGTTGAAAAGCGCGAGCGTTACCGGGGCGGCAGGCGGGTTCGCTACGGTTTCAACCTGTTGAAGTTGTTCGCGGGTTTGCGACCAGTTCAGCCAGCCACTGGCCGTCTGCATTACGCCCGCCAGAGCGATGATGCCGCACAGTGCGGGCGCGAAATATTTTTTAATAGCAGGAGTCATCATATTTTCACTATTGAGTTTAAGGATAAACTTATTGCCGAAATGCGTTTATCTGATTTACGGCGTGATATTTAGCGAGGGAATTCTAACAAGCGCTAATTGTGTCCACCACCAAAACATTCACCAGCACAATAAATCAAAAATAACATTTCTTTCTTAAATAAAAGCACTTAGCGAAAATAACCAAATTAAGCAGGAAAGAATTCGATTTTCAGAAAGACTAAATACAGCGATTTTCGTCATAAAATAGCGGGCGCGGCCTTTTTACAGCTGGCCGCGCCCTGCTATTAACCGCCGATACGCGCTACGGCATCGCGGCTGGCAAGCGCACGCTCTTCGCCGGTCAGTTCGCTTAACTGCCCCTGGCGCATCTCCAGCAGACGGTCGGCGTGAATAAAGTAGTGATCGTCATGGCTGATGGCGAAAATGGTTTTCCCCATCTGCTGCATCAGCGGCAGCAAGACCTGATAAAACTCGCGGCGGAAATGCGGGTCCTGATCCGCCGCCCATTCATCCAGCAAAATGATGTCGCGGTCTTCCGCCAGCGCCAGCAGCAGCGCGACGCGCTTCTTCTGCCCTTTAGAGAGCTTAAGATTGAGGATTTTCCCGTTGTCCAGCTCCAGCTTTTCAGCCATTTTCAGCCGCTTCAGCCAGGCTTCCACCAGCACCGGGTTCGCCGCTTCTCCCTTTGGCCCCAGCAGCTTGTCGAATAGCCAGACGTCAGTGAAGACCGCCGAGAAGTGCTGGCGGTAAGCGTCCATTTCGCTTGCACTAATCGCTTTGCCATCCAGCAAGATCTCCCCGCTAACCGGTTCATAAAGGCCGGTCAGCAGCATAGCGAGCGTGGATTTACCGCTGCCGTTGCCCCCTATCAGGAACAGCAGTTCGCCGCGATGAATAGTGAGATTTAGCGGGCCGACGCCGAAGCTGCCGTCGCTGTAGCTGAACGTCACGTCGCGAAGCTCAAGCGTTTGCCAGTCGGCGAACTTTTCAGGGCGTTTAAAGGCAGGCTGATAAGCCGCCAGCTGAAACTGCTTCAGCTTATTAAACGCCACCTGGGCGGTGAGCAGCGTCGGCAACGCGCCCATTGCGGAAAGCAGCGGCGTGCGCAAAAAGAGCAGCGCCAGCGAGTAGGTCGCCGCCACGTTGGTATCCGCCCAGCCGAGGCCATTCGCCATCCAGAACACCAGACCAATCACCCCGAGCATCATAATGTTCGACCAGTTGACGGCGCTCAGGTGAAAGGTGTCGGCGCGGATAATGTGCTGGCGGTAGCTTTGCGCGTCTGGCTTGTAGACGTTGTCAAAAATATATTCCGCGCGCTCGCGATTAAGCGCCAGCTCCTTGCGCCCTTCCAGCACCGTCTGGAAATCGTTATAGAGGCTGTCTTCCACTTCGCGCAGCGTGGCGATGTGCTTATAAACGCGCTGCACCAGCAGGTAGCCAATCCACAGCGTAATGGCAATCCACACGGCGGTAACCAGCAGCATTCTGGACGACAGCCAGCCAAGATAAATAGCGCTGCCGACCGTCAGGATAATCCCCTGCACCAGTTCCGGCAGGCGCACAAAAGCGATGGTGATGTTACGCACGTCGCTGGTCAGCCCCGCCAGCAGCGTGGCGCTGCCGAGCTTTTCGACCTGCTCGACCGGCGTATCCATAATGCGCTTGATAAACTCGCTGCGCAGCCGGTACACAAAATGGTGCCCAAGCATCGTTAACGCCAGCTGCGAGGCGAGCGTTACCGCCATCAGCACCAGCAGCAGGCCGAGAAATTCCGGCAGCACCGCAAGCGTGAGATCGGCAGTGGCTATCAGACGTTGGTTAATAAAAGCGATAAGGCCTATACCCAGCGCGGCGCTGGCGAGGCTTAACGCCAGCACCAGCACAAACGGCAGACGGTACTGGCGCCAGACAAGGCGCAGAAGTTCCATAAAAGCAGCTACCCACAGAAAACAAAACAGCGAGCAGTTTAAACGGCGTGAACGCGACGGCAAGAATAATTCTTATTTTTATTCGCCTTTGCCCGCCTGCCGGAACGTCAGATTGTAGCGCCAGGGTCCGGCGTCGGGATGGTCGCCTGGTTTCAGCGGCTGAATGCCGTGATAAAAAAGGCGCGAAGGCCCGCCCCACACCACCACATCGCCATGTTCCAGCAGCAGCCTTTTCAACGGATCGCTGCGCTTAAGCCCGCCCCACTGAAACACCGCGGGCAGCCCAAGCGAGACGGAAACAATCGGCGCTCGCAGGTTCGGCTCGTCTTTATCCTGATGCAGCGAGAGTTTCGCCCCGGGCGCATAGCGGTTAATCAAACAGGCGTCCGGCTGGAAATCGTCGTAGCCCGCGGCTTTCGCCGCCGCGTCGCAAAGACGGCGAAAGGCGGGCGGGATGTCAGGCCAGGGTTTACCGGTGAGCGGATCGCGCGTTGCGTAGCTGTAACCGCTGCGGCTGCTGGTCCAGCCCAGCGAACCGCAGCTGGTCATCGCCACCGACATGGTGTAGCCGCCTGGCGTCACCATCTGGCGAAAAGGCGACTGCGCCGCCACGTCTGCGATAGTCGCCAGCAGTTCAGAGGCCGTGGCGAAGGCGAAACGGCGCAGTATCACCGCCCCTTCGTCGAGCGACTCCTGCCAGGGCGGCTGGTCGGCAAAGAGATCCATTACTTCTCCTTTTTCACTTTGGCTTCCCGGGCCAGCAGCGCGGCTTTACGCGCCACGCCCCAGCGGTAGCCCGCCAGCGCGCCGTCGCCGCGCACGACCCGGTGACACGGAATCACCACCGCAAGCTTATTGGCGGCGCAGGCGCTCGCCACCGCGCGCACGGCGCCGGGCTTGCCGATTTTGCGTGCCAGCTCGCTGTAACTTAGCGTGCTGCCGGCGGGAATATCGCGCAGCGCCTGCCAGACCTGCTGCTGGAAGGCGGTGCCGCGAATATCAAGCGGCAGCGCCCATTTGCCCTGCGGGGCGTCAAGAAAGGCTATTACCTGCGCGACGCGTTCATCAAAAGCGGCATCCTGCGAAGGCTGCGCGCCGGGAAAAAGCGCGAGCAGTTCGGCTTCCAGCGCCTCGCGGCTTTCGCCGGGGAGAATGGCGCAGACGCCCCGCTCGCTCTGCGCCACCAGGCACAGCCCCAGCTGGCACGGTGCGAGAGTCCAGACGACGCTGGCGGATTCGCCGCCGCGCCCATATTGCCGCGGCGTCATGCCAAGCGCAGCGTCAGCCTCGCGATAAAACGCGCTGCCGCATGCGTAACCGGCGGCGTAGAGCGCATCGGTAACCTTCTCTTCTTTGCGCAGGGCGTTGCGCACTTTTTGCACCCGCAGCGCCTGCTGCCAGGCTTTCGGCGTCAGCCCGGTAACCGCCTTAAATTGCCGGTGAAAATGATACGGACTCATCGCCGCATTTTGCGCGAGTTCAGCAAGCGTAAGGGGCGCGTCGCTTGACGCCATCAGCCGACAGGCGGCGGCAATGCGCATCGCCTTCTGTTGTTCAGGCGGCGCTTTGTCAGGCTGGCAGCGCTTGCAGGGGCGAAACCCGGCTGCCAGCGCGCCTGCGGCGTCGGGGTAGAATCGCACGTTGGCGCGCAGCGGCCGCCGGGCGCGACAGGAAGGGCGGCAGAAAATACCGGTCGTGACCACCGCAAAAACAAAGCGTTCATCGGCTTGCGCGTCGCGGCGCTCTACCGCCTGCCAGCGCGCCTGTTCGGAGGTAAAATCTTCACGTTTCATAACAGACTCCTCTTTATAAGGTAGCCCTACTCTGCGCGCGCGCCACGCGTAAAAAACCCGCCATCTTGCTTTTTAATTTTTTTCGCTCACCAGGAAGGTGCGAAACGGCGGCGACATCCAGACCGAGAACCCTTCGGCCTCTTTCGTCACGAGATAAACCGCCAGCCCCTCTTTTAGCGCCACCGCTTTGGCCTTTTCCGGCCCCAGCACCATCAGGCCAGTATCCCAGCCGTCCGCCTCAAGCGCCGTAGGCGAGATAACCGTCACGGAGACCAGCTTATGGGTTATCGGCCGTCCGGTGGCAGGGTCGATAACGTGGGAAAGCCGTTTGCCGTCGAGTTCGTAATAGTTGCGATAGCTGCCCGAGGTGCTGATGCCGTGGCCGTTGATATCAACGATCGCCTGCACGGCGTTCTCCTGGTCGGTCGGCTTTTGAATCGCCACGCGCCAGGGGTTGCCCTGCGGATTCGTCCCCCGGCTTGCCAGCGCCCCGCCCACCGAAACCAGATAGCGGCTGATCCCTTCTTGCTCCATCAAACGCGCCAGATGATCCGCCGCGTAGCCTTCACCTACGGTCGAAAGGTCAACAAAAAGCCCCGGCAGATCTTTTTGCAGAAACTGTTGGCCTGCGCGGTTTATGACCGACAGGTGCTGCAAGCCGGTTTGCGCCTTCGCGGCGGCGATTTGCGCCTCATCCGGCGTTTTCACCGGCTGTCTGGCCGGGCCGAAGCCCCATAAATTCACCAGCGGGCCGACGGTAATGTCCATCGCGCCGTCAGTCTTTGCGCCAATCCGTAAAGAAAGGGTAACGATGTCGCTCATCGCCTCTTCTACCGGCCAGGGCTGCGTGCTGGCGGAGCGGTTGAAGCGCATCAGCGCCGAGTCGTTTTTCCAGGTAGAGAGCAGCCGGTCATCGCCATCCAGCTGCGCCTGAATTTTTTTACGCAGGTCGTCTGCGCGGGCGGCATCGATGCCCGCGAGGCTCACGCGCCAGAATGTGCCCATGGTTTTGCCTTCCAGCACCAGCGGCGTCGCCTGGGTGGAAGAGGAGTTGTCGCAGCCGACAAGCAACAGCGCGCAGGCCAGCAAGCCCGCGCAAAGGGAATGGAACTTCATGCTTTTTCCTCACGCTTAAGCGGCGAGAGTACAACAAAAGCGCGCGCCGTGGATGACGCGGCAAATAAAAAAGGGGCCCGCAGGCCCCTTATGCAATGTCGTGCGGCTTAGAACTGGTAAACCAGGCCCAGCGCTACGATGTCGTCAGTACCGGTGCCAGTGGCGCGGGTAAAGTCGTTGTCATCAACCAGGTTGATTTTGTAATCAACATAGGTGGACATGTTTTTGTTGAAGTAGTAGGTCGCGCCCACATCCACATATTTCAGCAGATCCTGGTCGCCGTAACCGCCTTCGATGTCCTTACCGCGGGATTGCAGGTAAGCCACGGACGGGCGCAGACCGAAGTCGAACTGGTACTGCGCAACCACTTCGAAGTTCTGCGCTTTGTTCGCGAAGCCGTAATCATCAGTACGGCCGCTGCCGTTGGAGGTACCGAAACGGGTAGCGTTGTAAGTCTGGGAGTACTGCGCCGCCAGGTAGATGTTGTTAGCGTCGTATTTCACGCCGCCGCTGTAAACTTCAGCGTGGTCGCCGTTGCCGTATACGCCAGCCGCGTTCTGGTCAGCCGTACGCTTGGAGGAGCTGGCTGCTGCGCCGATAGCGAAACCTTCGCCCAGATCGTAAGTCAGTGACGCGCCGTAGCCGTCGCCGTTCTGTTTCAGCAGGCTGCGACCGTTAGCGACGTCGTTTTCACCGCTGACGCTGCCGTTTTTACCCTGATATTGCAGAGCAAAGTTCAGGCCGTCGACCAGACCGAAGAAGTCGGTGTTGCGGTAGGTTGCTACGCCGTTAGCACGAGATTGCAGGAAGTTGTCCGCGCCGTAAGTGTCGCCGCCGAATTCCGGCAGAACGTCGGTCCAGGAGGTCACGTCGTAGATTACGCCGTAGTTACGGCCGTAGTCGAAAGAACCGGCATCGCCGAATTTAACGCCCGCGAACGCGACACGAGACCAGGAACGGTTAGTGGTTTCCGCGTCGTTACCCTGGATCTGGTATTCCCACTGGCCGTAGCCGGTGATCTGATCGTTAACCTGGGTTTCGCCTTTGAAACCGATACGCATGTAAGTCTGGTCGCCGTCGTTGCCAGCGTCGTCAGAGAAATAGTGCAGGCCGTCAACTTTGCCGAACAGGTCTAATTTGTTGCCGTCTTTGTTATAAATTTCAGCCGCCTGTGCGGCGCCTGCGACCAGCAGAGCTGGGATAAGCAGGGATAGTGCTTTAACTTTCATCTTATTAACCCTCTATTGTTATATGCCTTTTTTATTTGCCACTGCGTACTGACGCTTTTCACATCAGTCGGCGAACCCATTCTCCGCAAAAAAGCAGAATAATCCAATGCGAATATGATACGAAAACTTTGAAAATGTATATTTTATGCCGCGAGGTGTAACAGGATATTAATGACGGGGAACTTTTTTAGCGCACCAATTGCTAAAAATATTCGCATTATTTATCAAGCAAATATAAATAAATCAATAATTTCAATGCGATAATACAGGATATTTTTGACCGCACTGATTGCCAAAACAGCACAGGCGATCCCGTCTAAAATTACTCTCGCTATCATCATTAACTTTATTTATTACCGTCATTCAGATCTGAATGTTCGATTTACCCCTATTCCTGCCGGATGCTCGCATCCGGTTTTTTTTTACCTGAATTTACCCGCTTCGTTATTATCCCGTCACGTTAATAAAAAAATTAACGACTATTAATTAATCAATTTCTGTTTTAGCCATCTGTTATTACTCTGATTAAATTTATGGCTTCTTTTAGTCAGGGAATTTTTAATACCCGTCGTTCCCGGCCTCTTTTTTAGCCATCGACTGTACTTTTAATGCGCAAGAGACCGGAGCCGTGGAGCTGCCCGCATGATTGTTATTTAGCGCAGTTATCATCCATCTGGAAAATCATACGTTTCGCTTTATACTGCATGATTTGCGATACTGGCGAACATCTGGAAACGCTCTCTGCCCTTTACCGCACCGCGTTACGACAGCGAGACGTTTCCCGATACAGGCAGCAAGCGGTTTTCTTTTTTTCATTACGGCGCATGGCCGGTGGATTGCACACAACGATGAGTCAGTCAGACGCGATGATCCCCAACAAGTTTTCCCTGTTACCGGGCAGTATTACCCGTTTCTTTTTATTGCTGATCGTAGTGTTGCTGGTTTCGCTGGGCGTAATGGTGCAAAGCGCGGTTAACGCCTGGCTTAAAGACAGAAGCTATCAGATTGTCGATATCACCCGCGCCATGCATAAGCGGGTAGATACCTGGCGTTACGCGACCTGGCAGATCTACGACAATATCGCTGCCGCCAATTCCGCCTCCGAAGGCGCGAATCTTCAGGAAACGCGGCTGCGCCAGGATGTCTATTACCTGGAAAAGCCGCGCCGTAAAACCGAAGCGTTGATTTTCGGCTCTCATGACAGTTCAACGCTTGAGATGACCCAGCGTATTTCAACCTATCTTGATACCCTGTGGGGCGCAGAAACCGTACCCTGGTCGATGTATTACCTGAACGGCCAGGATAACAGCATGATCCTTATCTCCACCCTGCCGCTAAAAGATCTCTCCTCCGGCTTTAAAGAGTCTTCGGTAGGCAATATTGTCGACTCCCGCCGCGCAGAGATGTTGCAACAGGCTAACGCGCTGGATGAACGGGAAAGCTTCTCGCCCCTGCGCCGGCTCGCCTGGCAAAACGGCCACTACTTTACGCTACGCACGACCTTTAACCAGCCAGGACATCTTGCAACCGTTGTGGCGTTCGATTTACCGATTAACGACCTGATCCCCCCCGGCATGCCGCTGGAAAGTTTCCGCCTTGAGCAGGACAACGGCCAGGCTACTCTCTCCGGCACCGATAAAGAGACGCCAGACAGCGTCACGATTAACTTCAATAGCTCGCGCATTGAAATTGCCTCGCCGTTAAGCTCCACCAACCTTCGCCTGGTATGGGAAGTCCCGTTCGGCACGCTGATGATGGATACGCTGCAAAACATTTTGCTGCCGCTGCTGCTGAATCTCGGCCTGCTGGCGCTGGCGCTGTTCGGCTACACCACCTTTCGCAACCAACCTACGACCCGTCCCCAGGAAACCCCGAGCGGCAATAATAAAGAATTACATATGCTGCGGGCCCTGAATGAAGAGATTGTCTCGTTGCTGCCGCTTGGCCTGCTGGTGCATGACCAGGAGAGCAATCGCACGGTCATCAGCAATAAAATTGCCGACCATTTATTGCCGCATCTCAATTTACAGAACATCACCTCTATGGCCGACCAGCATCAGGGGGTGATCCAGGCGACGGTTAATAATGAGCTTTATGAAATCCGCCAGTTTCGCAGCCAGGTCGCGTCGCGCACGCAGATATTTATTATCCGCGATCAGGACCGCGAAATTCTGGTAAATAAAAAGCTCAAGCAGGCGCAGCGCCTCTATGAGAAAAATCAGCAGGGTCGCGCCGCCTTTATGCATCACATGGGCGAGGCGTTAAGCGCGCCGGTGAAGCAGCTGGCCGAGCAGGCCACCGCCCTGCATAGCGATGAAAGCCTGGCGCTTGCGGATCAGGCAGACCGGATTGTGCGGCTGGTGGAGGAGATTCAGCTGGCGAACCAGCTTGAAGCGGATAGCTGGAAAAGCCACAGCAGCGCTTTCGTCATTCAGGATTTGATCGACGAAGTGGTGCCTGAAGTCCTGCCCGTTATTAAGCGTAAAGGGCTGCAACTGCTTATCAATAACCAGCTGCCGGCACATGAAGAGCGTCACGGCGACCGCGAAGCGTTGCGTAAAATTTTGCTGATGCTGCTTCATTACTCCGTCACGACAACGCAGATGGGGAAAATTACGCTGGAAATCAGCGCGGAAGAGCATGAGAAAGAGCGTTTGCTGCTGCGCATTCTTGATACGGGCGACGGCATTAATACCAGCGAAATCGATAACCTGCACTTCCCGTATCTTAATGACACCTCCGGCGACCGCTTCGGCAAGGCTAACGGACTGACTTTCTGGCTTTGCAACCAGCTTGCGCGCCGTCTGGGCGGCAGCCTGAACATTAAATCTCGCCAGGATCTGGGCACCCGTTATTCCCTGCATGTCACCATGGCGGCAGAGCCTGTGAATGAAGCCGAGCGTGAAGAGGGCCTGCTGGACGATGTGATAGCGATGGTGGATGTCACCTCCAGCGAAGTACGCAATGTAGTTGTTCGCCAGCTTGAACAGTGGGGAGCGACCTGCATCACGCCGGATGAAAGACTGGCGAGTCAAGAGTTTGATCTGTTTTTAACAGATAATCCGTCTAATCTTACTGCCAATGGCTTGCTTTTAAGCGATGATGAGGACGGCGTGAAGCGAATCGGCAACGGTAAGTTCCGCGTCAACTTCAACATCAGTAATGCTATGCAGGAAGCGGTGCTACAACTTATAGAGGAGCAGCTGGCACAGGAAGAAGTTCCCGAGTCACCTTTGGGCGGCGATGAGAATACGCAGCTCCATGCCAGCGGCTATTACGCGCTGTTTGTCGACACGGTACCGGACGATGTTCAGAGACTGTATACTGAATCAGCAGCGGGCGACTACGCTACGCTTGCGCTGACCGCGCATCGCCTGAAAGGGGTGTTTGCAATGCTGAATCTGATACCCGGCAAGCAGTTATGTGAAACGCTGGAGCATCATATTCGTGAGAACGATGCACCAACCATAGAAAAATATATCAGCGACATTGACGCTTACGTCAAAAGCTTGCTGTAGCAAGGTAGCCTAATACATGAACAATATGAACGTAATTATTGCCGATGACCATCCGATTGTTCTGTTCGGCATTCGTAAGTCTCTTGAACAAATCGAGTGGGTGAACGTTGTCGGTGAGTTCGAAGATTCCACAACATTGATCAATAACTTGCCAAAGCTTGACGCGCACGTCCTTATCACCGACCTCTCTATGCCGGGCGATAAATATGGCGATGGCATTACGCTTATCAAATACATTAAGCGTCATTTCCCGAACCTCTCGATTATTGTTCTGACCATGAACAATAATCCGGCTATCTTAAGCGCCGTACTGGATCTGGATATCGAAGGCATCGTACTCAAGCAAGGCGCGCCGACCGATCTGCCCAAAGCGCTGGCGGCGTTGCAAAAAGGCAAGAAATTCACGCCGGAAAGCGTCTCTCGCCTGCTGGAGAAAATCAGCGCTGGCGGTTATGGCGACAAACGCCTGTCGCCGAAAGAGAGCGAAGTGCTGCGCCTTTTTGCTGAAGGTTTCCTGGTAACGGAAATCGCCAAGAAGCTGAACCGCAGTATTAAAACCATCAGCAGCCAGAAAAAATCGGCAATGATGAAGCTTGGCGTCGATAACGACATCGCCCTGCTTAACTATCTCTCTTCCGTAAGCCTGACGCCTGCGGACAAAGACTAAAAAAAAGCCCTCGCCATGTTGTGAGGGCTTTTTTATTTCAAGCGCGACGTTTACCCGTCGCGCTTTTTTATGGTTATTACCGCGCCCGGCGCACACGCTCGGCGTAAACCGCCAGCGTCTGCTTAAGCACATCCAGCGTCACCGGCTTGGAAAGACAGCTGTCCATGCCCGATTCAATACAGCGCTGTTTTTCTTCCGCCAGGGCGTTTGCCGTCACCCCGACTACCGGCAGCGTCAGACCAAGCTGGCGAATGCGCTGCGTCAGGCGGTAACCGTCCATGTTCGGCATGTTCACGTCGCTCAGTACGATATCAATATGATTTTTACTCAGTACGTTAAGCGCATCCACGCCGTCGTTAGCCGTTTTGCATTGATAGCCAAGCGATCCCAGCTGATCGGCAAGCAGACGGCGGTTAATCGGATGATCGTCAACCACCAGGATCATCATGTCGTCGTTTTGCTCGGTGTCGCTGGCCCCCGCCTGGAGCGCTGGCGAGCCTGAAGGCACATCCACGTTGATGCTGTAAATACGCCCAAGCAGGCTGATGACGTCATGCGGCGAAGCGACGCTGTGCATCCAGACGCCGGCTGCCCGCTCCAGCGGAATGCCGATATGGCGGCGGCAGAACACAATCGCCGCGCGGCCGCGCCAGGCGCTGCTCAGCTCATCGTCGGTTATCAACACATCTTCTTTATCAGGCTCTTCCCCGGCATAACACTGTACCCGGATGCCATTTTGCTCCAGTAGCGTCTGGAGATAATGGTTAAGCGAAGCGTTACGCACTGCGAGCCAGCAGCGTTTATCGGCAAGCCCGTCGACGCTGCCTTTTGGCGGCGTCTGCGCCTCGTACAGCGGGATACGCACGGTGAACTGGCTGCCCATGCCAGGTTCGGTGTCCACCGAAATATCGCCATCCATCATGCTGATAAGCTTTTCACAAATCGCGAGGCCAAGCCCGGTGCCCTGGAAGTTGCGCTGCACGCCGGTTCCCACCTGGAAGAAGGGGTCGAAGAGGCGTACGACCTCTTTCGCCGGAATACCGACGCCAGTGTCGCGCACCCGGAAGCTCAGATAATCCCCTTCCACCTGCACGTGCAGGATAATGCAGCCAATATCGGTAAACTTAATAGCGTTGCTTAACAGGTTGGAGATAACCTGTTGCAGACGCATCGGGTCGCCCTGCAACGTGAGCGGCACCTCTGGCTCAATAAAGCAGTAGAGCCCGAGCTGTTTTCGCACCACCAGCGGCAGGTAGTTGGCGGTGATATGACTCATCACTTCACGCGGCGAAAATTCGCGCGGCTCGATTTTGAGCTGTTCAGACTCAATCTTCGAGAAGTCCAGAATATCGCTAATGATTTTTAGCAGCAGGCTGGACGAGTTGTTCATCGCCGTTACCAGCCTGTCCACCCCTTTCGGCAAGGCTTTGGTTTGCAGCAGATCAAGGTTGCCGATTATACCGTAAAGCGGCGTGCGCAGCTCATGGCTGACCGTCGCGAGGAACATCGATTTTGACTGGCTCGCCTGTTCCGCCGCCTGGGCCATATCCTGTAGCGACTCTTCCATCTTCACGCGCGCCGAAACGTCCACCAGCACGCAAATAGCTACGTTTTCATTGCGATAGCGTGAATGCACAAAGCTGATTTGCAAATTGGTGTTGTTGCTGGTTAATACGTCGACGAAGTTCACCTGCTGGCCGCAAATAATCTGCGTCAGCCGCTGGCGGTCCTCATGAGTGAGCATGTTGAGGTAGTTATGCGCCAGTTCGTTAGAAAGGATGTTGGTGCCGTCGATGGTGCGCAAAATACAGATGCCCACCGGCGCAGAGGCGACAATCTTGCGGTTAAACTGCTCGTGTTCCTCCAGCCGCTGGGCGTCATTTTCCGCCGGGATGAAAATACGCCGCTCGTACATGCGCGCCAGCGTAAAGAGCACAATGCCCACCAGCACGTTCAGCAGCACGGCGTTAAGAATCAGCATGCGAATGCGCTCCAGCACCATGTCCACCGGTACGGAATAGACAATGCTGAGCGAAGAAGGCGGCAGCGTTTTCTTGAGAATTAACTGCTTAAAGCGAGCGGTGTAGCCAAACCAGGTGCGCTCCTGCGCCCAGCGGGTGTCTGGCTCAATGCGCATTTCCGGTCCGGTTAAAGAGAGCAACGGATGGCCGCTTTCATCAAGGATGGTCACCCCCATCGGCAAACTGCCTGGCGTATAGAAGTTTTCCATGCGGATGGTCTGCTCAATGCCGAGCAGCGCTTGCAGACGGTTGCCCGGGTAGACCGGCGTCAACGAGTAGAAGTAGCCGATGCCGGGCCGCGGCCCTTGTCCGACCCAGTAAAGGCTATTGCCCCGCTCTTCCTGCGGCGCGTTGCGGTATTTCATGATGCGCTCGTGCAAAGCCTGCAACGTTTTGTCGCGCTCAAGCGGCATATCACGCAGCCCAAAATCCGCCATGCACAGGTTGTCTGAACCAATCAAAAAGACGCGGTTGAGATCGTAGGCGGCGGAGAAATTATCGTGCCAGTAGCGTAAAAACCAGGAAAGCGACTGCAACGAACCGCGCCAGGCGTTGCCAAGGGTGTTGCAGTCTGAATCGGGAAAGAGCGGCACAAACGTCGGCGTATCCAGCCGGTCGTCTGACTGCTGGCTCATTCTCAGCGTTTTATCGTCGTTCTGTAGCTGATTTTCCGCGATATATTTCAGCTCTTTCATGACGTCGGACGTACGCTGGATGTAGCGCTGCGCCTGGTCATAGCTCAGGTTAAATTCCTGATGGATCTCCGCCTCTTTATCGTGAAGCGCGCCAACAATATAAAATACCGAAAACAGCGCGATAAGCAGCCACAGTAACAGGGCTAAAGCCCGGAAAAGATAGCGGGAGACTTTAAGCGTCGTGCGAAAATTGACGAAGTATTTCAAGGTGGCACCGGTAGCCGTCGACAGGTGATGGTAAATGCCGTTTAAGGTAGCCGTAAAAAGCCAGGGTCGCAACGGCAAAGCAAAGGGCCGGTTTCCCGGCCCTTATATTACGCATAACGAATCGCTTACTCGTCTGCGTCTTCTTCTTCCGCGTCGTCGATATCGTCATCTTCTACTTCAGATGCGATTTCGTCGTCGCCTTCCGCTACGCTGCCGTCGATAGAATCGAGTTCTTCGTCATCCACCGGCTCGGCCACGCGTTGCAGACCCACCACGTTCTCCTCTTCCGCTGTACGGATAAGGATAACGCCCTGGGTGTTACGGCCCACTTCACGGATCTCAGAAACGCGGGTGCGCACCAGCGTACCGGCATCGGTGATCATCATGATCTGGTCGCTTTCCGCAACCTGCACCGCGCCGACCACTGCGCCATTGCGCTCGGTCACCTTGATAGAGATAACGCCTTTGGTCGCGCGCGACTTGGTCGGATACTCTTCAACCGGCGTACGCTTGCCGTAGCCATTCTGCGTGGCGGTGAGGATAGCCCCTTCGCCGCGCGGCACGATAAGCGAAACCACGCTGTCGCTCTCCGCCAGACGAATGCCGCGCACGCCAGTGGCGTTACGGCCCATCGGACGCACCGCGTCTTCTTTGAAGCGCACCACTTTCCCTTCGGCGGAGAAGAGCATCACTTCGTCGTCTTTCGCTGTCAGGTCGACGCCAATCAGCTCGTCGCCCTCTTTCAGGTTGACGGCGATGATGCCGGCGGTACGCGGACGGCTGAACTCAGTAAGCGCCGTTTTCTTCACGGTGCCGCTGGCGGTCGCCATAAAGACGCTGACGCCCTCTTCGTATTCACGCACCGGCAGAATGGCGGTGATACGCTCGTTCGCTTCCAGCGGCAGCAGGTTGACGATAGGACGCCCGCGCGCGCCGCGGCTCGCTTCCGGCAACTGGTAAACTTTCATCCAGTAGAGACGGCCGCGGCTCGAGAAGCAGAGAATGGTGTCGTGAGTATTGGCCACCAGCAGACGGTCAATAAAATCTTCTTCTTTAATGCGCGCGGCAGATTTGCCTTTCCCGCCGCGACGCTGCGCTTCGTAATCCGAAAGCGGCTGATATTTCACATAGCCCTGATGAGACAGGGTGACCACCACATCTTCCTGGTTGATCAGATCTTCAATGTTGATATCGGCGCTGTTGGCGGTGATTTCGGTACGGCGCTCGTCGCCGAACTGATCGCGGATCGCTTCCAGCTCTTCACGAATGACTTCCATCAGACGCTCGGCGCTGGAAAGGATATGCAGCAGTTCTGCGATCTCTTCCAGCAGTTGCTTGTACTCGTCGAGCAGTTTTTCGTGCTCAAGGCCGGTCAGCTTCTGCAAGCGCAGGTCGAGGATCGCCTGGGCCTGCTGCTCGGTCAGGTAGTATTTACCGTCGCGAATGCCGAACTCCGGCTCCAGCCACTCCGGACGCGCGGCATCGTCGCCGGCGCGCTCAAGCATAGCGGCGACGTTACCCAGATCCCACCCTGAAGCGACCAGACCCGCTTTTGCCTCCGCAGGCGTCGGCGCGCGGCGGATAAGCTCAATTATCGGGTCGATGTTCGCCAGCGCGACGGCCAGCGCTTCAAGGATATGGGCGCGATCGCGCGCTTTGCGCAGTTCGAAAATAGTACGGCGCGTTACCACTTCGCGGCGGTGGCGAACGAAAGCGGCAAGGATCTCTTTAAGCGTCATGATCTTCGGCTGGCCATGGTGCAATGCCACCATGTTGATGCCGAAGGAGACCTGGAGTTGGGTCTGGGAGTAGAGGTTGTTCAGAACCACTTCGCCCACCGCGTCGCGCTTAATCTCAATGACGATACGCATACCGTCTTTGTCGGACTCGTCGCGCAGCGCGCTGATGCCTTCCACACGCTTCTCTTTCACCAGCTCGGCGATTTTCTCGATCAGGCGCGCTTTGTTCACCTGGTACGGAATTTCATGCACGATGATGGTTTCGCGGCCGGTTTTGGCGTCGGCTTCCACTTCCGCGCGGGCGCGAATGTAGATTTTGCCGCGACCGGTGCGGTACGCCTCTTCAATGCCGCGGCGGCCGTTGATCAGCGCGGCGGTCGGGAAGTCCGGCCCCGGAATGTATTCCATCAGCCCTTCAACGCTGATGTCTTCATCCTCGATGTAGGCGAGGCAGCCGTTGATGACTTCAGTAAGGTTATGCGGCGGAATGTTCGTCGCCATACCTACGGCGATACCGGACGCACCGTTGACCAGCAGGTTCGGGATCTTCGTCGGCATGACTTCCGGAATTTTTTCCGTGCCGTCGTAGTTATCAACGAAATCGACCGTCTCTTTTTCAAGATCGGCCATCAGCTCATGGGCGATTTTCGCCAGGCGAATTTCGGTATAACGCATCGCCGCGGCGGAGTCGCCATCAATGGAGCCGAAGTTGCCCTGGCCGTCGACCAGCATGTAGCGCAGCGAGAACGGCTGCGCCATACGCACGATTGTGTCGTAAACTGCGGAGTCACCGTGGGGATGGTATTTACCGATTACGTCGCCGACAACACGGGCGGATTTTTTGTAGGCTTTATTCCAGTCATTGCCCAGCACGTTCATGGCGTAAAGTACGCGACGGTGAACTGGCTTGAGGCCATCTCGGACATCCGGAAGCGCGCGGCCGACGATAACCGACATCGCGTAATCCAGATAGGAGTTCTTAAGCTCTTCTTCAATGTTGACCGGTGTAATTTCTCTGGCAAGGTCGCTCATCTGACCGTTATCCCTCTACTGTGTCCCGGATTCAAAGGTGCGAAATTATAACACAAGCGGGTGATTATCGGTAAGCGGAATAGGCCCGCAGAGCGCTTTATTCCCCTGTTTTGCCTGTTATACTCGACGCTCTTGCGAAGAAAGGAGTAAAAGCGCCCATGAATGCTGAAAAACCCCCCGTTGCGCGCAACGTTGATCACGATGAAATCGCCAAATTTGAAGCCGTAGCGTCACGCTGGTGGGATAAAGAAGGCGAATTTAAACCGCTGCATCGCATCAACCCCTTGCGCCTTGGCTACATCGCCGAGCGCTCAGGCGGCCTGTTCGGCAAAAAGGTGCTGGATGTCGGCTGCGGCGGCGGCATTCTTGCGGAAAGCATGGCGCGTGAAGGCGCGACGGTAACCGGTCTTGATATGGGATTCGAACCGTTGCAGGTAGCGCGTCTGCATGCGCTGGAAAGCGGTGTTGAAGTGGACTACGTTCAGCAAACGGTGGAAGAGCACGCCAGCCAGCATGCGGGCGCCTATGATGTGGTTACCTGCATGGAGATGCTTGAGCATGTGCCGGATCCGCGCTCTGTCGTTCACGCCTGCGCAAAGCTTGTAAAACCCGGCGGCCACGTCTTTTTCTCTACGTTAAACCGCAACGGCAAATCCTGGCTGATGGCGGTCGTGGGCGCGGAATATGTGCTGCGCATGGTGCCGAAAGGCACGCACGATGCGAAGAAGTTTATTAAGCCTGCCGAACTGCTTGGCTGGGTGGATGAAACCCAACAGATCAAAGAGCGGCACATGATTGGGCTGCACTATAACCCTGTCACCGACCGTTTTAAGCTCGCGCCTGGCGTTGATGTGAATTATATGTTGCATACTCAGGCTAAAAACCCCGGTTAATATAAGCTTTTCGTATTAAAAATTGCGCAGCGCTTTGTTGCGCAATTTTCTTGCTGACCAGGAAATCGGCGTTTGATCATATTTTCATTTTTTTTCTCGCGATATTGACACGACCTCCAGCCCTTATAAGACGCGCACTTAGATAATTTCAACGTTTCGCAACCGCAAATTAACACTGAAATCAAGCCTTGTTCTCAAAAGAATCCAGACTAGAATACTCACCATATAGCGTTTAACTTATCCCAAACCCCCAATATATAGTATTTATCCACAGAGTTAATCACAAAGTGAAACCTGTGAATAAACGGGGGATATTTCTATTTCACGGACAGGTATATTTCACATGAATCAGAGTCTGCTGGTGACAAAACGTGATGGCCGTAAAGAGCGCATCGATCTGGACAAAATTCATCGTGTTCTCGACTGGGCGGCTGAAGGGCTTAACAACGTCTCTATCTCTCAGGTAGAGCTGCGCTCTCACATTCAGTTCTATGATGGCATCACGACCTCCGACATTCATGAAACCATCATCAAGGCCGCAGCGGATCTCATCTCCCGCGACGCCCCGGACTACCAGTACCTGGCCGCGCGCCTGGCTATCTTCCACCTGCGTAAAAAAGCCTACGGCCAGTTTGAGCCGCCGAAGCTTTACGATCACGTCGTCAACATGGTGGAGCTTGGCAAATACGACAGACATCTGCTGGAAGACTACACGGAAGAAGAGTTCCAGCAGATGGACGGTTTTATCGATCACCATCGTGACATGGACTTTTCCTACGCCGCTGTTAAACAGCTGGAAGGCAAATACCTGGTTCAGAACCGCGTGACCGGCGAAATCTACGAGAGCGCGCAGTTCCTCTACATTCTCGTGGCGGCGTGCCTGTTCTCCGGCTACCCGCGCGAAACCCGTCTGGATTACGTTAAACGTTTCTACGACGCGGTCTCGACGTTCAAAATTTCACTGCCGACGCCGATTATGTCCGGCGTGCGCACCCCGACTCGCCAGTTCAGCTCCTGCGTGCTGATTGAGTGCGGCGACAGCCTGGACTCCATCAACGCCACCTCCAGCGCGATTGTGAAATACGTTTCCCAGCGCGCAGGCATCGGCATCAACGCTGGCCGCATTCGCGCGCTCGGCAGCCCGATCCGCGGCGGCGAGGCATTCCATACCGGCTGCATTCCGTTCTACAAGCATTTCCAGACTGCGGTGAAATCCTGCTCCCAGGGCGGCGTTCGCGGCGGCGCGGCAACCCTCTTCTACCCGATGTGGCATCTGGAAGTGGAAAGCCTGCTGGTGCTGAAAAACAACCGCGGCACCGAAGCGAACCGCGTGCGTCATATGGACTACGGCGTGCAGATCAACAAGCTGATGTATACCCGCTTGCTGAAAGGCGAAGATATCACGCTCTTCAGCCCGTCTGACGTTCCGGGCCTCTATGACGCCTTTTTCGCCGACCAGGATGAGTTCGAGCGTCTGTATGTGAAATACGAAAAAGACGACAGCATCCGTAAGCAGCGCATTAAAGCCTCTGAGCTTTTCTCGCTGATGATGCAGGAGCGCGCCTCCACGGGCCGTATCTACATTCAGAACGTCGACCACTGCAACACCCACAGCCCGTTCGACCCGGTAGTCGCGCCGGTGCGCCAGTCTAACCTGTGTCTGGAGATCGCCCTGCCGACCAAACCGCTGGAAGATGTAAACGACGAGAATGGCGAAATCGCGCTGTGCACCCTCTCCGCCTTTAACCTTGGCGCGATTAACAACCTGAACGAGCTGGAAGAGCTGGCTATTCTTGCGGTACGCGCCCTTGACGCTCTGCTCGATTATCAGGATTACCCGATCCCGGCGGCCAAACGCGGCGCGATGGGCCGTCGTACGCTGGGCATCGGCGTGATTAACTTCGCTTACTATCTGGCGAAGCACGGCGTGCGCTACTCCGACGGCAGCGCCAACAACCTGACGCACAAAACGTTCGAAGCGATTCAGTACTTCCTGCTGAAAGCCTCCAACGAACTGGCGAAAGAGCAAGGCGCTTGCCCGTGGTTTAACGAAACCACTTACAGCAAAGGCATTCTGCCCATCGACACCTACAAGAAAGATCTGGATGCGATTGCCAACGAACCGCTGCACTACGACTGGGAAAGCCTGCGCGAATCCATCAAAACGCACGGCCTGCGCAACTCTACCCTGTCGGCGCTGATGCCTTCGGAAACCTCTTCGCAGATTTCCAACGCCACCAACGGCATCGAGCCGCCGCGCGGCCATATCAGCATCAAAGCGTCGAAAGATGGCATCCTGCGCCAGGTAGTGCCGGACTACGAACAGCTGAAAGATCAGTACGAGCTGCTGTGGGAAATGCCGAATAACGACGGCTACCTGCAACTGGTTGGCCTGATGCAGAAATTCATCGACCAGTCGATTTCGGCAAACACCAACTATGACCCGCAGCGCTTCCCGTCGGGTAAAGTGCCGATGCAGCAGTTGCTGAAAGACTTGCTCACGGCGTACAAGTTCGGCGTGAAAACGCTCTACTACCAGAACACCCGCGACGGCGCGGAAGATGCCCAGGATGACCTGGCGCCGTCCATCCAGGACGACGGCTGCGAAAGCGGCGCGTGTAAGATTTAAAAGCGGGGCGGGGAAACCCGCCCTTTTGTTGTTAAGGCGGCAGGCGGCGCTTCGCTTACCTGCCCTACAGGAATAACCGCAACTGTTAGCCGTAGGGTGGATACGCAACGCGACCGCCACCTTCCACAGCCGATTTTGTTTGCAGACAGGATTTATGTCATGGCCTACACCACTTTTTCACAGACGAAAAACGACCAGCTGCTTGAACCGATGTTCTTCGGCCAGCCGGTAAACGTAGCGCGCTACGATCAGCAAAAATATGAAATCTTTGAAAAGCTGATTGAAAAGCAGCTCTCTTTCTTCTGGCGCCCGGAAGAGGTGGACGTTTCCCGCGACCGCATCGACTTTCAGGCATTGCCGGAGCATGAGAAGCACATCTTCTTAAGCAACCTGAAATACCAGACGCTGCTGGACTCTATTCAGGGCCGCAGCCCCAACGTGGCGCTGCTGCCGCTTATCTCCATTCCGGAGCTGGAAACCTGGGTGGAAACCTGGGCGTTTTCAGAAACCATTCACTCGCGCTCTTACACTCATATCATTCGCAATATCGTCAACGACCCGGCGCTGGTGTTTGACGACATCGTAACGAATGAGCAAATCCTTAAGCGCGCTCAGGGTATTTCCCACTATTACGATGACCTGATCGAGATGACCAGCTACTGGCATCTGCTGGGTGAAGGCACGCACAGCGTCAACGGCAAAACCGTGACCGTAAACCTGCATGAGCTGAAGAAAAAGCTCTACCTGTGCCTGATGAGCGTGAACGCGCTGGAAGCGATCCGCTTCTATGTCTCTTTCGCCTGCTCCTTCGCTTTCGCCGAGCGCGAACTGATGGAAGGCAACGCCAAAATTATCCGCCTCATCGCCCGCGACGAAGCGCTGCACCTGACCGGCACGCAGCACATGCTGAACCTGATGCGCAGCGGCGAAGATGATCCGGAAATGGCGCAGATCGCTGAAGAGTGCAAACAGGAGTGCTATGACCTGTTCGTGCTGGCGGCGCAGCAGGAGAAAGAGTGGGCGGAATACCTGTTCCAGGGCGGCTCGATGATCGGCCTGAACAAAGACATTCTCTGCCAGTATGTGGAGTACATCACCAATATTCGCATGCAGGCGGTGGGGCTGGAGCTGCCGTTTAAAACCCGCTCCAACCCGATCCCGTGGATCAACACCTGGCTGGTATCAGACAACGTTCAGGTGGCGCCGCAAGAGGTAGAAGTTAGCTCTTACCTGGTCGGCCAGATCGATTCTGAAATCGACCACGACGATCTCAGCAGCTTCCAGCTCTGATATGTGCCGCGTTACGCTTCGCCTGTCCGGTTCGCAGCTTGAGTGCGACGAGGCGCATCCGTCGCTGCTTATCGCGCTGGAGTCGCACAAGGTAGCGGTGGAATACCAGTGTCGCGAAGGCTATTGCGGTTCATGTCGCACGCGGCTGGTAACGGGCCAGGTGACCTGGCTTACCGAGCCGCTTGCCTTTATCCAGCCCGGCGAAATTCTCCCCTGCTGCTGCAAAGCGCAGGGAGATATAGAAATAGAGATGTAATCTGTTAACACAGAAACACAAAAGGGGCCGAGGCCCCTTTTTTAGTGGTTCTGATGCAGGAACTGCACCGCTTTGTCGGGGAAATCGGTAAACACCCCTTCCACATCCGCTTTACGGTAAAGCGCCTCATAAAGCGCATTAACATCGCTGACGTAATCCGGCAACTGGTCGGCGCGCACGGTATAAGGATGAACCAGCAACTGGCTGGCATGGGCTTCCTGCGCCATCGCCGTTAGCTTCACATTCCCTTTCGAGGCGTCTGGGGCTATCAGCATGTGGTAATCCGGCCCGATGCCGTCGGCATATTTCGCAATTTCCTTCATCGCGCCGGGCTTAAACATCCAGTCATAGCTGTAGTTAACCCAGGTGCCGTCCGGCTGCTTCTGCTGAGTTTCCTTCCAGTCGGTCCGGGCGATAAGCTGCACCAGCTTTACGTCCATCCCCATTTTCGGCTCAAGCTCGGTTTTAATGCGCTTAAGCTCAGCAGCGTCGAAACATTGCAAATAGACCTTATCCTGCTTCGTGCTATAGCCATACTGCTTAAGCACCGTCAGGGTTTTCGCCGCGATATCTTTGCCTTCCTGATGATGGAACCAGGGCGCTTTGATCTCCGGGTATATGCCGATGTTTTTGCCGGTGGCATGATTCAGCCCCTGAACAAACTCAATTTCCTCTTCAAAAGTATGAATGCGGAAATCCGATGTCCCCATGGGAAAACGCCCCGGAAAGGTCTGCGTTTTTTTACCGTTTTCGATATCAAACCCCTCGGTAAACTTCAGGGATTTAATCTCGGCGAGCGTAAAGTCGATAGCGTAATAACGCCCGTCCTTACGCGCCCGGTCAGGGAAACGCGCCGCCACGTCAGTAACGCGATCCAGATAATGGTCGTGCAACACCACCAGCTGGTCATCTTTGGTCATCACCAAATCCTGTTCGAGGAAATCGGCGCCCTGGGCATAGGCCATCGCTTTTGCCGGCAACGTGTGCTCTGGCAAATAGCCGCTTGCGCCGCGGTGGGCAATCACGATTTTATCGCCCGCCGTAGCGCTTGCGACAACGGCGCAAAGCGCCAGCGCCGCAAGCGTTGTTCTCAGCTTCATTACTACTCCTTAAGCGCGTTTCGCCTGGATTTCCTGGTGATGTTTTCGCTCGCCGATCATCACGACTATCAGCAACAGTACCGCCAGAATGCTGCCGCCCACCATTACCATAAAGCCGCCATCCCAGCCGAAGAAATCCACGGTGTAGCCTACGATAGCGCTCGCCGCGACCGAGCCGCCGAGGTAGCCGAAAAGACCGGTAAAGCCAGCCGCCGTGCCCGCCGCCTTTTTCGGCGCCAGTTCCAGCGCATGCAGGCCAATCAGCATCACCGGGCCATAAATCAGGAAGCCGATAACAATCATGCAGGCCATGTCCACCGTCGGGTTGCCCGGCGGGTTGAGCCAGTAAACGATAGTCGCGATGGTCACCAGCGTCATGAAAAATACGCCGGTCGCGCCGCGGTTGCCTTTGAACACTTTATCGGACATCCAGCCGCACAGCAGCGTGCCCGGTATGCCTGCATATTCATAAAGGAAATAGGCCCACGAGGATTTATCCAGCGCGAAGTGTTTGACCTCTTTGAGGTAGGTCGGCGACCAGTCGAGAATGCCGTAGCGCAGCAGATAGACAAACACGTTGGCGATGGCGATGTACCACAACAGTTTGTTCGGCAGCACGTACTGCATGAAAATCTGCTTCGCCGTCAGCTCCTGCTCATCCCTTTCGCTGTAGTCGTCCGGGTAGTCGTTTTTGTACTCTTCAATGGGCGGCAGACCGCAGGATTGCGGCGTATCGCGCATTAAAGCGAAAGCGATAATCGCCACCAGTATGGCGCCGAAGGCGGGCATATAAAGCGCGGCGTGCCAGTCGTTAAACCAGGCCATGCCGAGCAGGAATAGTAACGGCGGAATGCCGCCGCCCACGTTATGCGCGCAGTTCCAGACAGAAACGATGCCGCCACGCTCTTTCTGCGACCACCAGTGCACCATCGTACGTCCGCACGGCGGCCATCCCATGCCCTGGAACCAGCCGCACAGAAACAGCAGCACGAACATCACCATGATGCTGGATGTCGCCCAGGGCACGAAGCCCATAAACAGCATCACCGCAGCGGCAAGAATAAGCCCGGCAGGCAGGAAAACGCGCGGGTTCGAGCGGTCGGAAACCGAGCCCATAATAAATTTAGAAAAACCATACGCGATGGAGATACCGGAAAGCGCAAACCCAAGATCGCCACGGGAAAAGCCCTGCTCCACCAGGTAAGGCATGGCGAGCGCGAAGTTTTTCCGCACCAGATAGTAGGCGGCATACCCAAAGAAAATGCCCATGAAGATCTGCCAGCGCAGGCGGCGATAAACCGGGTCCACACGGTCTGCGGGAAGCCGCGCCTGATGGGCGGCGGGTCTGAAAATACTTAACATGTCACTCTCCTGGCAGGTATTGGCGTGCAAGCGCATAATCATTTGCGCTGCTTATGTTTGTTTTCGCGCAGGAGAATACGGCGCTTTTGCCATAATTGCTGTGAAACATCGCACATAATGTTACAGTTTTATGACAAACGAAGATTACATGACGTTTTTATGTTCTTTTGTTTTCGTTTTATGGTCGATTATGCTCGTTAAAAGAGACGTCGTTCTGGTTTTGTGAAGCTGATCGGGTAATGATGAAATGCGTGAAATGCAGTAGCTCATAAATGCCGGGCGCATAAAAAAACGCAGCCGGTTTTCGCCCGCTGCGTTCAGAAGAGAGGATGCTGCGCCGCTACTGGCTGAATGCTTCCACCACCCGCACCCAGCCCTGCTCTGCGGTCACCGGCGTCTCGTTAAGCCAGCGTCGCAGCATAGTCAGCGCCATCATGGCGCAGACCTCCTGGCGGGTGCGTAACGCATGGCGGCTGGCGCTGAATTGCAGCCGCGCCGCATGCAGCCCCACAGGGGTGCATAACACTACGTTGACTTGCTCATCCTGCATGGCGCCTACCAGCAGCGTCAGTTCGCTGCCCGCTTTTTGCACCAGCGCCGCTGCCCGCTGCGCGGTCTCTTCCAGCGTTTCATCGCGGTCGGTCAGCACCTCGCTGTCGAGCAGCGGCGCGCCCGCAGAACGCAGCTGGAGCGCAAGCAGCCCGGACGTGAATTGTTCGCTGAGCGACAGGCGCAGCTCTTTTTCCTGCAAGCGGCGCGCAAGCTGCGCGGGCAGACCTTCAGTGCCTTCGAAAATCAGGCTTTCTCCCGCGACTTCACGCACTTTCGGCCACAACGCTTCCATCGCCTCACGCGCCTTCGCAGGCCCGGTCAGTTTTAGTTCGATAATCGGCATCGAGGAGCGGTAGCCCATCACCACTTCAGGCGGGAGCGCAAGCGCGTTCAGGCTCTGGGCGAGATCGCTTTCTGAGCGGCCAAACGTAGTAAGCCGCAGGCAAACCGGCGGTTCGACTTGCGGATAACGCTCGCGCAAACGCGGCACGATCTGCTGCTCGACCATCTGGCGAAACTCCGACGGTACGCCTGGGGTAAAGAAAATCCATGCGCGATTCAACGTCATGGCGAAGCCGCAGGCGGTGCCGATGGGGTTATCCACCATCTCGCTGCCAGCCGGGATCATCGCCTGCTTGCGGTTGCTCGGCGCCATGACGCGCCCACGGGAAGTGAAAAACTGCGACATATGCGCGAGCCACTCTTCATGCAGTTCCAGCCCTACGCCTGCCGCTTTCGCCGCCGCTTCAGCGCTGAGATCGTCGCTGGTCGGCCCGAGGCCGCCATTCACAATCACTACATCCGCCTGCTGGCTGCGCTCCTGTAAAATGGCCACCAGCGCGTCCAGGTTGTCGCCTACTGTGTTGCGGCGGGTCATGGGGAAGCCATTTTCAAAGAGGTAGTCCGCAAGCCATGCGGCGTTGGTATCGACGATTTGACCATGCAGCACTTCGTCGCCCGTCGAGAGCATTTCTACTTTCAGCATTATTTTCTCCACACAAAGGGAACGCTTCACTATAGCGCAAGCGGGCGGGAGAAAGGGGAAGAAAAGGCGCGACGAAAGCCGCGCCGGGAGGATCAGAAAGCGGCGCTGACACCAACATACGGGCCGTCGGCCAGTTTGCTGTCGCGATCGCCATCTTTACCGCTTACGTTGATATAGCGATAACCCGCTTCAATGTTCAGCGGGCGCAATACAGAGAGGCGCGCGCCGACGCTCGCTTCCTGATAATCATCAATGCTGCTGGAGAGTGAATCCGGTGAATAGTAGTAATCGCCAAACAGCGAGAAGCTCTGGCCAATCGGTAACTTCACGCCGCCGCCTACCGCTGCCGCGTAGCCTTCGCTGCCTTCTTTCGGATTCAGGTAAACGCCGCGAACGCCCGGGGAGAGCATAAACGGCCCCAGCGGCAGGTTGAAGTTCAGACCAAGGCCTGCGATATCGCCGTGATCGTCGTTATGCGCCCAGTTGCCGGTCAGGGCAAGACCGGTGCTTTCGGTGCCGAAACCCGCAGTCAGATTGGTGTAATGCTCGCCCACTTCGCCGCCCACGTTCAGCGCGCTCGCCTGGCTTGCCACAAACAGCAGTCCGCTGACGCCTGCAATCAGTAATTTTTTCATTCCGTGTATCTCAAATAAGCAAAAAGGATCCCAAAAAAGCAGCGGCATTGTACCGCTATCCCGCGGCGAAGCAATGTATCCGGGCTTTAGCATTCACATGCTGTTGTAACCGAGTGAAAGTAATTATTTTTTCTTAACGAAAGGTGACGAAGATAACTGTGATAGGAAGAGACAAATTGTCCGCGATCAACAATTCAACTAAAAATATCGCCCAGGATAATTCTGTAATCAATAGGGAATTACAATCAAACTGCTCTACCTTTTCCGGGAGAAAAACGATGAGTAAAAAAGGATTAACCACGGCGTCAGGCGCACCGGTGGCCAATAATAACAATTCCATGACGGCGGGACGCCGGGGACCGATGCTGCTACAGGATGTCTGGTTCTTAGAGAAACTGGCGCATTTCGATCGCGAAGTGATCCCGGAACGCCGCATGCACGCGAAAGGCTCCGGCGCTTATGGCACTTTTACCGTAACCCAGGATATTACCGACTTTACCCGCGCAAAGATCTTTTCGCAGCCGGGCAAGAAAACGGATCTGTTTATCCGCTTTTCAACCGTGGCGGGCGAGCGCGGCGCCGCCGATGCCGAGCGCGATATCCGCGGCTTTTCCATTAAGTTTTACACGGAAGAAGGCAACTGGGATCTGGTCGGCAACAACACCCCGGTGTTCTATCTGCGCGACCCGCTGAAATTCCCGGATCTTAATCACGTAGTGAAGCGCGACCCGCGCACCAACCTGCGTAACCCGACTTATAAGTGGGACTTTTTCTCGTTGCAGCCGGAAACCGTGCACCAGCTGACCATCGACTTCTCCGACCGCGGCCTGCCGCGCTCGTACCGTGAAATGCATGGCTTCGGCAGCCATACTTACAGCTTTATCAACGCCAGTAACGAGCGTTTTTGGGTGAAATTCCACCTGCGCTCCGAGCAGGGCATTCATAATCTGATGGATGATGAAGCAAAGCGCCTGATTGCAGAAGATCGCGAAAGCGCTCAGCGCGACCTGTTTGACTCAATTGAAAAAGGCGATTTCCCGCGCTGGAAATTCTATGTGCAGATCATGCCGGAAGCGGAAGCTTCACAAACTCCTTATAACCCGTTCGACCTGACCAAAGTCTGGCCGCATGCCGATTATCCGCTGATTGAAGTGGGCGTGCTGGAGCTCAACCGCAACCCGGATAATTACTTTGCGGAAGTTGAGCAGGTGGCGATGTCGCCAGCCAACGTCGTACCCGGCATCGGTTTCTCGCCAGACCGTATGTTGCAGGGCCGCCTTTTCTCTTACGGCGACGCGCACCGCTACCGCCTGGGCGTGAACCATCACCAGATCCCGGTGAACAAGCCGCGCTGCCCGTTCCATAACTACCATCGTGACGGCGCAATGCGGGTGGATGGCAACAGCGGTAACGGTCCGACCTATGAGCCGAACAGCTTTGGCGTGTTCCAGGAGCAGCCGGATTACAGCGAGCCGCCGCTGAGCATTGAGGGTGCGGCAGATCACTGGAACCACCGCGAAGACACGGATTACTTCACCCAACCGCGAGCGTTGTTCAACCTCATCGGCGAGGAGGAGCGCCAGCGCATGTACAACCGCATCGCGGATGATATCCAGAGCGTGCCGGAATTTATCCAGCAGCGTCAGATTGGCATCTTCAGCGAAGTACATCCGGCGTACGGCGCAGGCGTGGCCGCGGCGCTGGCGGCCCTGAAAGCCAAAGGCTAAACCGTAGCGCTTTCCCGTTCAGCAAACGGGGAAAGCTCATTTACCACCCATTGCGAAAGCTGACGGCGGGAGATTTTAATCCCGCCGTTTTTTATGCTTTCAGGAAGCGCCAGCCAGCGCACCGGCTGCTGAAAACGCGCCAGCTTGTCGCGCACCCACAAAGCCAGCGCCTCCGGCTGCGCGCCTACTTCACACTCCACCACCGCCACCGGACGATGGCCGAACTCTTTGTCCTCAAGCGGCACCACAAAAGCCTGCCGCACCTGAGGATGCGCCGCAATAACGCGCTCGACTTCTTCCGGCTGGATGCCTTCGCCGCCGCTGAAAAAGAGGTTATCCAGACGCCCCGGCACGCACAGCCTGTCGCCAAGCCATACGCCGCGATCGCGGGTGGCGAACCACCCCTCGCGGTTTGTCAGCGGCTGAACGCCGCCATCACGCCAGTAGCCCGCCGCCATGCTCGCGCCGCGCAGCCAAATTTCCCCGTTCACGATTTTCACCTCCCGGCCCGCCAGCGCAAAGCCAACATCTTTACGCCCGTCCGCTTTTTTCGCGCAAACCGTGGAGGCGAATTCAGTCAGGCCATAGCCGCACCAGCAGGCAATGCCGCGCTGGTACGCCGCTTCGGTTAACTCAACCGGGATCGCCGCGCCGCCCAGCAGCACAGCCTTAAGCGACGGGATCGCCACCTTTTCCTCAAGCAACCGCCACAGCTGAGTGGGAACCAGCGAGGCATGCGTGCAACCCGCCAGCGCCTGAGCCAGCGGTTGCGACTCCCGCGTTGCAAGGCTTGCGCCCGCCAACAGCCAGCGCCAGAAAATCCCCTGCCCTGAAACATGATAGAGCGGCAGAGAAAGCAGCCAGCAGTCACCGCCAGCGAAAGGAATTTCGCCAAGCACGCCAGCGGCGCTGGCAAGGTGCGCCGCTGCGCTATGCACCGCCGCTTTCGGCAGGCCGGTCGAGCCAGAGGTGAGCGTCATGGAAGCGAAACGTTCAGGCTGCCAGCCAGCCGCATGGACGCAATCGCCTTCTTCGTGCCAGGCGAGCAGCGGCAAACCCGGCGGCGGCAAGGCCTCACCGCACACCAGCGCATGCTCAAGCGAAAGCACAGGCAATAACTGCGCCAGCAGAGGTGCGGGCAACTGCGGGTTAAGCGGCAATATGCGCGCGCCGCATTGCAACAGCGCAAGCCAGGCGAACAACGCCTGCGGGCTGTTCTTCGCGCACAGCGCCACGCCCGCGCCTTCCCGCACGCCTTGCTGGTAAAAGCCCGCCGCCAGCGCATCGACCCGCTCGCACAATTGTTGCCAGGTAACGCTTTCCTGCGAGGTACGCAAAGCCACTGCGTCGCGGCGCTCCGCTCTCCAGTGTTGCCAGGGCCAGGTCTTGAAAATCACAATAACCGCTCCAGTTTTTCTACAGGCCAGCAGGGTAATTCGCTGCCCGGCCAGCTGCGCGCCAGCTGCGCCTGCATCAGCGAGAGCGTATCAAGCCCCGGCACCGTCTGCGGCGTCAGCCAGGCAGCGAGGCGCGCCAGCTGCGTCAAGCCAAGGCTGGATTCAATGGAAGAGCTGATGACGGCCTCAAGCCCCAGCGCGTGCGCCTGCGCTACCTGCTCGCGCACTTTATCAAGGCTGCCGGTCAGGGTAGGTTTGATAACCACCGCGCTCAGTCCAGGTTCCGCAGCGAAGGTAAAGCCAGGTTCGCGCAAGCTTTCGTCCCAGGCGATAGCGATGCCCGTTTCTCGCGTGAATTCACGGGACTGCTCGCGTGTCTTGCACGGCTCTTCAATAAACGCAATGCGGTCCCGGTTCTGCGGAGCGACATATTTCGCAAACTGGCGCGCCTTAAGCGGCGTCCAGCTGCGGTTAGCGTCAAGGCGCAGACGCAGATCGGGCACGGCTTCCAGCAGCAGATTCACCACCATGCCATCGCGTACGGCTTCACAGAGGCCCACTTTTACCTTAGCGATTTTGTCGCCCGGCATGGCTGAAAGCGTGGCGAAGAGCGCGTCCGGGTCGCCGCTGCACAGAGGTGCGGCACGAAAATCCGCCGTCAGCGGCAGTTCGCCGGTAAGCTCGGCCAGCGCGCAACTTAAGCCGAAGTCAGCGCAGGGCAGACCGGGCAGCGCAACCGCCTGCCCGCCGCGCCATGCGGTTGCCCAGGCGAGCACTGCCGTCTGCGCCTCTTCCAGCGTTTCCAGGCTAAAGCCCGGCAGCGGCGCCGCTTCGCCCCAACCTTCGCGCTCGCCCTCGCAAAGCTGAATCAGCAGCCCTTCGCGAAACTTTAGCCGCCGCTCGCGCAGCACCACGCCTGCATCCATCGGCAGTGCATAGCGGTAAACCTGAGCGCGACGCATTACGGGTTACGCTTGAACTTGCTGAAGTCTGGCTGGCGCTTTTCGTTGAACGCGTTGCGCCCTTCCTGGCCTTCTTCAGTCATGTAGAACAGCATTGTGGCGTTGCCCGCCAGTTCCTGTAGCCCCGCCTGGCCGTCGCAGTCGGCGTTGAGCGCCGCCTTCAGGCACCGCAGCGCCATCGGACTGTTTTGCAGCATTTCGCGACACCAGCGCACCGTCTCTTTTTCCAGCTCAGCCAGTGGCACCACGGTGTTAACCAGCCCCATCTCCAGCGCCTGCTGCGCATTGTACTGACGGCAAAGGAACCAGATTTCCCGCGCCTTTTTCTGGCCGACGATGCGCGCCATATAAGAGGCGCCCCAGCCGCCGTCAAACGATCCGACCTTCGGCCCGGTCTGGCCGAAGACGGCGTTTTCCGCGGCGATAGTCAGGTCGCACATCATATGCAATACATGACCGCCGCCAATGGAATAGCCCGCCACCATCGCAACGACGGGTTTCGGGCAGGTGCGGATCTGACGCTGGAAGTCGAGCACGTTAAGGTGATGCACGCCGGAATCATCCTGATAGCCGCCGTAGTCGCCACGCACTTTCTGATCGCCGCCCGCGCAGAAGGCTTTTTCCCCCTCGCCGGTAAGAATGATCACGCCGATATTGTCGTCATAGCGGGCGTCCGCCAGCGCCTGCAACATCTCTTTCACCGTGAGCGGGCGAAACGCGTTGCGCACTTCAGGGCGATTTATAGTGATTTTCGCGATGCCGTCGGCGGATTTGTGGTAGCGAATGTCGTGATAGCCTTCTGAGCAATCGCGCCATTCAACCGGTGCGTAGAGCATCTGTTCATCAGGGTAGATCATGGTGATTCCTTAGCATGTTGAAGCAAAATAGCATTGATGCAGCGCGCCGCCGCTTGCGGGTTTTCCCGGTGGGCATTGTGGCCGGCTGCGGCAATGGGATGACGCGTTGCGGTAAGCTCAGCGGCGAGCGCGGCGAATTTTTTGTCCTTTTCGCCGTAAAGGTAATGAAAAGGCAAACAGAGCTGCGCCAGCGGCGCGCGAAGATTTGGCTGGCGACCAAGAGAGGTCGCCTCCAGCATGGCGGCGAGCGCATGCGGATCGTTACGGCTGCGCAGGGTGATTAACGCAGCGCGCTGCGGCTCGTCCAGCGAGGCGAAAACCGGCTGGCGATACCACTCTTTCAGCACCTCCGCGAGGGGCGCCTGGCGTAACCGCTGCGCCCAGCAGCAGTCCGCCGCAAACCGGGCTTGCCGTTCCTCAGGGTGTGGCAACCCCGGATGGCTACCTTCGACAATCAGGCCCTGTAGCCCGGCAGGTTTCTGGCAGGCAAAATGCATCGCAATGCGCCCGCCAAGGGAATAACCCACCAGCCAGTAATTAAGTATGTTGTAACTAATTAGCGTATCGGCAAGCAGGTCGTTTACCTGTTGGAAATGACGCGCCTGAAGTGCTGAAGATTTACCGTGGCCGGGTAGATCGATAAACAAATGTGAATAGTCCGTCATCCCGGCGGCGACAGGTTGCCACTCCTCAAGGCAGCCCAGAAAGCCGTGCAGCCAGATGAGCCAGGGGCGGCAAGCAACAGCGCTTTGCCACGCTTCTGCGTACAGCTTCATGCCTGGCTTACCTGCGCGACCAGACGCTGCAAGGTTTGCGCGCCCTCTTCAGGCGGCACGGCAATTTCCACAACCGTAGCGCCAGGCGTTCGCCAGCCCGCTTTGACCGCTTCATCTAACGCCTGCCAGCTTTCTGGCCGGCAATAATGAAGCCCGAACAGGGCTGCGGCATGTTCAAAGGTGACGTTCTGCGGCATGCAGTAATATTTTTCGCGCACGGCGGCTGGCGTCGGCAGCAGGGAGAAAATCTGGCCGCCATTGTTGTTCACAACAATCAACACAAGCGGCGCGGACGCCTGGCGCAGCAGCGCCAGAGAGTTGAGATCGTAAAGCGCGGAAAGATCGCCCACGATGGCGAGCGTCGGGCGGGCAGTGGCCCGCTGCACCCCGGCGGCGGTCGAGATGAGCCCGTCTATGCCGCTCGCTCCGCGATTGCTGTAAACCGGATAGCCGGCAGGAAGCTGAGCAAACGCGTCCACCAGCCGCACCACTAAACTGTTGCCGACAAAAAGCTGGCCCGCTTGCGGCAGCAGTTCCGCTATCCGGCTCGCTAACTGCGCCTCACCGAAGCGCTGCGTCGCCTGCGCCACTTGTTGGCTGGCCTCTTTAGCCAGCGCCTCCAGCGCCATCGCCCAGGGGGCGCGTTTTTGCGCATCATGAAGCGTAAGCCAGTCGCTGATATTGGCGGTCAGCCTGCGGCCGCGATGATGCGCCGGATCAAGGCGTCCAGGGAGCGAATCCACCAGCCAGTACTCATCCGGTTCACAGGCTGCCTGCCACTGCAACAGACGTTTACCGGTTAGGCTCGCGCCAAACTGGATAACGAGCTGCGCCTGCGCCAACAGCGCCGTCGCGCGTGGATTGCCCAGCCATAAATCGGCGCACGGCAATGGCTGCCCCGTTTGAGAAAGGACATCGCTAATCAGCGGCCAGCCGAGCGTGTTTGCCCAGGCGGCTACCTGTTCGCCTTCGCTTGCCGAAAGCCTGCCGGCGATAACCACGCCGCGCTTTTGCCGCCAGAAAAACCAGTCACGTTGCTTAAGACACGCCTGCCCTTCGCTCATACGCAGCCAGGGTTGGTCGCTGCGCCACCACTCCCCTAACGCCTGCTGCCACTCAAGCCCCGTGTCGTCCATTTCGCCATACAGCGGTTCGGCAAAGGGACAGTTGATGTGAACCGCGCCCGCTTTGAGGGTGCCGAGCGCTTCATCAAGCGTGGAGACCAGCCAGCGGGCGGGAATCTCCTGCGTCGGACGCGGCAAAGCAAGGGAGACCTCAGGGTGTGAAGCGAAGATGCCTTGCTGGCGAATGGCCTGATTCGCGCCGCAGTCAATAAGCTCCGGCGGCCTGTCCGCCGTCAGCAAAATCAGCTTTTCGCCGGTAAGCCCGGCTTCAATCAACGCCGGATAGAGGTTAGCTACCGCAGTGCCGGACGTAACGATGACTGCCACCGCCTCCCCGCTGCCTTTTGCCAGCCCCAACGCAAGATGGCCAAGCCCGCGCTCATCAAAATGGGTATGAACGATAAAGGCGTGATTTTCAGCCGCCGCCAGGGTCAGCGGCGTAGAGCGCGAACCTGGAGCGATGCAGATATGCCGAACGCCGTGGCGCGTCAGCGTCTCAAGAATGACCGCAGCCCAGCGTCGGTTGAAGGAGCTTATCGACATGATGTTGTCCGGTATCAATTTTGCCCGGTTATTATAAGAGTTATGACATCACGTATTTTGATATGGGTCGGTATTGTGGCGCTTAGCGGCAAAGGAGCGTGCGCAGGCCCGCCGCTTTGTTTTCTATCTCTTGCCACTCCTGTTCCGGGTCGGAACCCGCGACTATGCCTGCGCCAGCATACAGGCGCACCGTGTCGCCCGTCACCAGCGCCGAGCGCAGCGCCACGCAAAATTCGGTTTGCTGAAGGGAAAGATAACCGGCCGAACCGGCATACCAGCCGCGGATAAAAGGCTCATGCTCGCCGATAAAAACCCGCGCCGCCTCGCGCGGCAGCCCGGCTACGGCGGCGGTGGGCTGCAACTGACGCAGGCAGAGAGCGTCATCCGGCTGATGAAGCGTACTCCAGATGCAACGGCGCAAGTGCTGCACTTTTCGCAGGCGCAGCACCTGCGGCGGCAGGACATCATAACCTTTGCCCAGCATTTCCAGTCGCTGGCAGATATCCTCCACCACCAGCAAATTCTCGCGCTGGTTTTTATCGTCAGCCAGCAGGCGTCGGGCAAGCCCCCATGCGCGATGATCGTCGGCGTGATTTTCTATGGTGCCCGCCAGCGCTTCGGTACGCAGCGCGCTGTCGATACGTCGCCAGAGCCGTTCTGGGCTGGAGCCAAGGAAAGCCTCCTGCTCGCCAAAAGCGAAATAAAAATGGTAGCAGCTAAGGTTAACCCGTCGGCTGGCGGCCAGTAACGCCGCCGCGCTGACCGGGCGACGAAACCGCATATCGGTTGCCCGCGCCAGCACCACTTTATCCATCTCCTGATGATGAATTGCACGGGTAGCAAGGCGTACTTTATCGCACCAGCCGTCTTTATCAGGGATATGCGTTTCACTCACCAGGCGCGGATTCAGCGGCGCGAGAAGTTTCAGGGGCTGAAGTTCATTCAGAAATGTTGTTGCTTTGCGGGCATCGTCCTGTAACGACGTTTCGCTCCAGAGATACAGGCACAACCATGCCTGCCCTTTGTTACGTCGCCATTCAAGCCGTGAAAGGAAGAAATCGCCTTGCTGTGGGTCGAAAGCATTGAGGCCCCAGATACGTACATCGGGGACGTTCTGCTGCGCTAAGAAGAGTTGCGCTTCGCTCAAAGAAGCGAAGCGTTTAAGCGAACCCAGCGCGGCAGCTTCATCATTACCGCTGCGCTGCTGCCAGTAAAATTGGGGGTAGACTGGCTGGCTTGCAAGCCAGGCAAGCGGATCGCTGGCGTCGCTGAGACTGACAGGCGCGCAAAGCGCGCGTAAGCCTGGTTCTGCCGGGAAAGCTGCCGCTAACTGGACGGCAAGCTCCCCTAACGCTTTTTCGATGGACGACACTTAACCCCCCTCCCCCTGAAAAACCATGCATTATACGTGGTTAAAGGGTTAATAAAAACGACACACCGCCGAAGCGGTGTGATTTCAGGGGTAAAGCGCGCAAAAAGTTTAACGACGCGCCAGCAAGAGCCCCAGCACCAGGCCAGCCGCAGCGCCGATACCTACGCCCTGCCAGGGTTTTTCATGAACATAATCATCAGCGCGGTAAACCGCTTTTTTCGCGCGATAGTAGTAGTTGTCTGAAGCATTGCTGACGCGTGATTTAACATCGTGCAGCGCCTGTTCAGCGCGAGCCTTAAGCTCGATGTATTTCTGGTCGGCCGGGTCGCCTGAAGAGCGTAAGACCTCTTCCAGCGTTTCGCTCAGCAGAGTCAAATCATCATCAAGACGCGGTTCATACGGTTGTGAATCGGACATAACTGTTCTCCGTGTTTTTGTGAATACCCGTCTGCTAACTATAGACAACGCCAGCGCTTTTTGCGTAACCGCTATTCCTTCGCCATACCGATGTGAGGAATGCCGTCTTCGTCGTAAACGTCGGTCACCGGCTTAAAGCCGAAACTGCCGTAAAAAGATTGCAGGTGTGCCTGCGCGCCCAGATATATCGCCTGCTGCGGCCAGTATTTGCGGCAAACAGCCAATGCTTGTTCCATTAACTGGTAGCCAAGTTTTTCACCGCGCGCGGCGGGAGAAACAATGACCCGGCCAATCGCAACAGGCTCCCATTCAACTTCACTTTTCAGAATCCTCGCATACGCGACCAGCTCACCATCGCGCCAGCCCAGAAGATGCCGGTTTTCGCCCACCAGATCGTCGCCGTCGATATCGGCATAAACGCAGTTTTGCTCTACGACAAAAACGTCGCAACGCAGTTTTAGCAGCGCATAAAGCGTGGGAACGTCGAGTTCGCTGTGGTGCAAGTCTTGCCAGTGGATCATGAAATGCTCCTGAGTAAGAAGGGTCATCGCTATACTAAAGGCTTTTCTCGCCAGACGGGAGCTTACCTTCTATGGAACTGACTTTTCTCGGCACGTCGGCTGGCGTGCCTGCCCGCGCCCGCAACGTGACGGCGATGGTGTTGAATCCGCAACTCGCACAGCCTGGCTTATGGCTGTTTGACTGCGGCGAAGGCACCCAGCACCAGATGCTGCGCACCGCGTTTAACCCCGGCAAACTGGATAAAATTTTCATTACCCATCTGCATGGCGACCATATTTTTGGGTTGCCGGGCCTGCTGTGCAGCCGCTCCATGGCGGGCAGCGAAGCGCCGCTGACGGTTTATGGCCCCGCAGGCATTCGGGAGTTTATTGAAATGTCGCTGCGCCTCAGCGGCTCCTGGGCAGGCTTCCCGCTAACCATTCATGAAATCACCGAAGGTCAGGTGTTCGACGACGGACAGATTAAAGTCAGCGCGGTGGCGCTTTCGCACCCTGTTGAGTGCTATGGCTACCGCATTGAAGAGTATGACAAGCCAGGCAAGCTGGACGCTCAGCGGCTGATCCGCGCAGGGGTTGCGCCCGGCCCGCTTTTTCAGCGGCTTAAGCAGGGCGAAACGGTGCGGCTGGAAGGAGGCATGGAAATTAACGGCCGTGATTACCTCGGCGAGCCGCAAAAAGGCAAACGGCTGGCGATTTTCGGCGATACCGGCCCGACGCCCGGCGCGTTGCAGCTGGCCCGGGAAGTGGACGTGATGGTGCATGAAACCACGCTTGAGGCGGCGATGGCGGAGAAAGCCAACAGCCGGGGCCACTCTACGACGCACCAGGCGGCAGAGCTGGCGCATGAGGCGCGAGCCGGGCGTCTTATCATGACCCATTTCAGCTCCCGCTACGACGCAGCGGCCTGCGCCCGGCTGCTGGCGGAGGCGCAGTCGATTTTCCCGGCAAGCGAGCTGGCGGAAGATTTCCTGACTATTACGGTATAGCGGCCATAAAAAAACCGCCGGCAAGCGGCGGTTTTAGCACAACGACAGAGTTAAGGCAGTACCTGCGCGGCCTGTACGGCGACACCCAACGGATGCGCCATTTGCACCAGCGTAATCAGCGGTTGCGGCCATACGCCCAGCACCAGCACCAGCAACGCAGACAGCAGCACCACTACGCCGCCTGCGCTCCATGCCCAGTTGGACGGCGCATCGCGGTTAAGCTGCTGAGGCGCGCTCAGATAGAGGCTTACCGCTACGCGCAGGTAGTAGTAAAGACCAATCGCAGAACCGACAACCACCGCCGCCGTCAGCCACCACAGGCTGGACTGCACGCCCACCGCCAGCACGTAGAACTTACCGATAAAGCCAAGCGTCATCGGGATACCCGCGAGCGACAGCATCATCACCGTCATTACCGCTGAAAGGATTGGACGGTGCCAGAAAAGGCCACGATAGGAGTAAAGCGAATCCGCGTCCGGGCCACGATACGGGCTGGACATCAGGCTCACCACGCCAAACGCGCCGAGGCTGCTGAAGAGATAACCTGCAAGGTACACGCCTACGGTTTCCATCGACATCTCGCCGCTATGCAGCGCGATCAGCGCCACCAGCAGATAGCCCAGATGAGAAATGGAGGAGTAACCCAGCAGGCGCTTGATGTTGGTCTGGCTCAGCGCCATCAGGTTACCGAAGATGATGGAGATGAAAGCGATGATGCCCAACACCACGCGCACGGCCTCGCTGTCACCGACTGGCGCATAAAGGAACAGACGCATCACCACGCCGAAGATGGCGATTTTGCTCGCAGTGGCCAGGAAGGTAGATACCGGAGCAGGCGCGCCCTGGTAAACGTCCGGCGTCCAGAGGTGGAACGGCACCAGCGAAAGCTTAAAGCCGAGACCCACAATCATCAGGCCCAGACCCGCCAGCAGCAACGGCTCATGCAGCATGTTATCCGCAAGGCTCTTACCGAGGCTGACAAACGACAGGCTGCCGGACTGCGCATACACCAGCGCGATGCCGAACAGCAGGAAAGACGAGGCTGCGGCGGAGAGAATGGTGTACTTGACAGAGGCTTCCAGCGAGCGTTTCTGACGAAACGCGTAGCCTATCAAGCCGAACAGCGGCAGCGAAATCAGTTCGATGCCGAGGAACAGCGAGGCGAGATGGTTAGCGTTCGCCAGCAGAATGCCGCCAAGCGCGGCAATCAGCACCAGCAGATAGAACTCTTCTTTATTATCTGGATAACCCTGCAACCATGGATAGGCGAAGGTGCAGGTCGCCAGACTCGCCAGCAGCACAAGGCCGGTGTAGAGCATAGCGTAGCCGTCCACCCGCATCAGCGGGGTGACATCCATCGGCCCCACCAGGCCGACAAACCAGAGCGACAGCAGCGCGGCGTTCAGACCGATAACTGACAGCGTGGCATTAAGAAAGTGGTTGCGTCGCCACGCAATGGAGAGCATCACAACCACTACCGTCAAGCCGACGACGAGCAGCGGTAGCAGCGCGATCAATTGTTGGAGTGTTATTGTCATGGCGAATTACGGCCTTGTAGTAGAAACAGAATCGGTAAACCACTGCTGGATATTGCTCATCGCGGAATGCGAAGTATCCAGAATCGGCTGCGGATAGAAGCCGAGCAGCACCAGAAGCACCACCAGCAGCAGAATGATGAACAGCTCGCGCAGCGACATCCCGCGGATCTCCTGACGGGCCGCTTCGCTCTTCGCCTGACCAAAGTATGCGCGATGCAGCATCGCCAGCGAGTAGACAGATGCGAATACCAGCCCGAAGGTGGAGATAACCGTAATCAGCGGCACCACATGGAAGCTGCCGAAGAGGATCATGAATTCACCAACGAAGTTACCGGTGCCAGGCATACCCAGCGTTGCGACAGCAAAGAACATCGACATTGCCGGCAGCCATTTAATTTTGCTCCACAGGCCGCCCATCAGGCGCATATCGCGGGTGTGCAGGCGCTCATAGAGCTGGCCGCACAGGATGAAGAGACCCGCAGCGGAAAGACCGTGGGCAATCATCTGAATCACTGCGCCCTGGTAGGCGAGCTGGCTGCCGGTATAAATGGCGATCAGCACGAAACCCATGTGGGAAACAGAGGTGTAAGCGATAAGACGTTTGATGTCGGTCTGCGAGAAAGCCATCCACGCGCCGTAGAAAATACCGATAACGCCAAGCCACATGGCGACAGGCGCAAACTCCGCCGACGCGTTCGGAAACAGCGGCAGGGAGAAACGCAGCAGGCCGTAAGCCGCGGTTTTCAACAAAATGCCCGCGAGGTCAACGGAACCGGCGGTCGGCGCCTGGGAGTGCGCATCCGGCAGCCAGCCATGCAGCGGCACAACCGGCATTTTCACCGCGAACGCAATGAAGAAGCCGAGCATCAGCAGCCATTCCACATTGTGGGACATGGGCGTTTTCAGCAGTTGCTGATAGTTAAAGGTCCATTCGCCGGTCGCGTTGTGGTGAACGAACACCAGCGCCAGAATAGCGATAAGCATGACCAGACCGCTTGCCTGGGTATAGATAAAGAACTTGGTGGCGGCAGTAATACGCGTCTTCCCGTCGGAGGCTTTATGGCCCCAGAGCGCAATCAGGAAGTACATCGGCACCAGCATCATTTCCCAGAAGAAGAAGAACAGGAACATGTCGATGGCAAGGAACACGCCGATAACGCCGCCCAGGATCCACATCAGGTTGAGGTGGAAGAAGCCCTGGTATTTCTCAATCTCATTCCAGGAACAGAGCACCGCCAGCACGCCAAGCAGACCGGTCAGCACCACCATAAGCAGGGAAAGCCCGTCGATGGCAAGGTGAATGGTAATGCCAAAGCGCGGGATCCACGGCAGGATGAATTCTGACTGCCACTGCGGCAATCCTGCCGCCTGCGTCAGAGAATAGCCGCCCTGCAACCAGAGTTGCAGCGAGAGCGCCAGCGTCAGCCCCATGGTGATCAGCGCAATCCAGCGCGGCATCTTGACGCCGAAGCGCTCCGTCTGCCAGCAGAAAAAGCCGCCGATAAAGGGAATCAATATTAGCCAGGGTAATAACATGGCAATCAATATTCCTTGTTAAAGTCCCGGACAGGCTCACTGCCATAACCGCCTGTCACCGGGACCTGATTTTCAACGAATTCTCAGCAGAGAAAATTCACTTATTCTTGCAAACTCAACGCAAAACCATCAGCAGCGCCAGCACTACGACCGCGCCGATGCTCATGGATGCTACATACCAGCGCAGATAGCCGTTCTCGCTGAACAACAAGCCACGGCCTGCGAAGCGGGAAAGGATTGCCGGAATGTTCATCAGCGCATTCAGCGGATCGCGTTTTAACAGCCAGGCGATACCGAGATACGGTTTGACGAAGACTTTGTCATACAGCCAGTCGAAGCCCCAGGCATGGAACCACCAGGTGCCGAAGAAGCGACCCGGCGCGCTGTTGGCAACGGCAGTCACCAGCGTACGCTTGCCAAGCCACAGCCAGGCGGCAATCAGGATGCCGATGATGGCAATGGCGCCGGATGCGATTTCCACTGTCATTTTGCCTTCGTGACCGAAGTTGCTCTCCGGCAGTACGCCAGCCAGCGGCGGCGTGATCAGCGCGCCCACAAAAGTGGAAAGCACCAGCAGCACGATAAGGGGCAGGTGGTGGGTGATCCCCTTCCCTGCATGAGCGTGAATTTTCTCTTCGCCGTGGAACACGATGAAAATCATGCGGGAGGTATAGATGGAGGTCAGGAACGCCCCCGCCAGACCCGCCAGCATTAAGTAGTTATGGCCGTTCGCCGCCGCGCCCCACAGAATTTCATCTTTACTGTAGAAGCCTGCGGTAATGAGCGGCAGCGCCGCCAGCGCCGCGCCGCCCACCAGGAAGCAAGCGTAAACCAGCGGAATAGATTTGCGCAGCCCGCCCATTTTAAAGATGTTCTGCTCGTGGTGGCACGCCAGGATGACGGAGCCGGACGAGAGGAACAGCAGCGCTTTGAAGAAAGCGTGGGTCATCAGGTGGAAAATCGCCGCGTCCCACGCCTGCACGCCGAGCGCCAGGAACATATAGCCAATCTGGCTCATGGTGGAGTAAGCGAGTACGCGTTTGATGTCGGTCTGCACCAGCGCCGCGAAACCAGCCAGCACCAGCGTAACCGCGCCGACGATGCCCACCAGATGCAGCACGTCAGGCGTCATCAGGAACAGGCCATGGGTGCGGGCAATCAGGTAAACGCCTGCGGTCACCATGGTTGCCGCGTGGATAAGCGCAGAAACCGGGGTCGGGCCCGCCATCGCGTCCGCAAGCCAGGTTTGGAGCGGAAGCTGCGCCGATTTACCCACCGCGCCGCCGAGCAGCATCAGCGTCGCCCAGCGCAGCATCTCATTGCCGTTAGCAAAGTGCTGCGGCGCCAGCTCCACCATTTCGCGGAAGTTCAGCGTACCGAGTTCGTTGTAGAGAATGAACAGCGCGAAAGCGAGGAAGACGTCGCCCACGCGGGTAACGACAAACGCTTTCATCGCCGCAGCGCCGTTCTTCGGATCGGTATAGTAGAAGCCGATCAGCAGATAAGAGCAGAGACCTACCCCTTCCCAGCCGAGGTACATCAGCAGCAGGTTATCGGCCAGCACCAGCACTACCATGCTTGCGATAAACAGGTTGGTATAAGCAAAGAAGCGGGAGTATCCCTCTTCACCGCGCATATACCAGGAGGCGAACATATGAATCAGGAAGCCTACGCCTGTTACGACAGAGAGCATGGTCAGCGACAGGCCATCCAGCACCAGGTTAAAACCGATGTTGAAATCCCCTACCGCCATCCAGGTCCACAGCGGCTGAGTGAAAGCCTGTTTGCCGTTACTGAAAAAATCGAAGCCAACAATAGCGGTAACTAACGCCGCCAGCCCGACAGACCCGACGCCCACCGTGGCGGAAAGGTTTTCCGACCAGCGGCCGCGTGAGAACGCCAGCAATACATAGCCAATCAATGGCAAAACAATCGTTAACCAGAGGAGGTTCATCCACGCATCTCACTTACTGAATCGATATTCAGGTTCTGGCGACGGCGATGGAGTTGCAGCAGCAGCGCAAGGCCGATGCTCGCTTCCGCAGCCGCGAGGCTAATCGCCAGGATATACATCACCTGACCGTCGGTCTGGCCCCAGTAGCTGCCCGCGACCACAAAGGCGAGCGCGGCGGCGTTAATCATGATTTCGAGGCCAATCAGCATAAACAGCAGATTGCGACGGATAACCAGGCCCGTCAGTCCGAGAACGAACAGAATGGCCGCGAGGATGAGTCCATGTTGTAACGGGATCATACGTGCTCCTCCGTTTTTCTTTTCGCCTGCTCAGCCGGCGAACCGCCGCGCACGCTGACTACGTCGCCTGCGGACTCTTCGCGACCGAGGTGGAAGGCCACAACCAGCCCCGCCAGCAGCAGCATAGAAGCCAGCTCCACCGCCAGAACGTAAGGCCCGAACAGCGTAATGCCGACCTCTTTGGCGCCGATTGGCGTGCCGTCGATCCCCTGATCGTTAACGCCCAGGATGGCGTAAACCATCACCACCAGCAGTACGGCAGAAAGAATGCCAGGCCCGATCCAGAGCTGCGGCTTAAGCCAGCCGCGCTCCTGCTCGATAACTGAATTGCCGAGGTTGAGCATCATCACCACGAACACGAACAGCACCATAATGGCGCCTGCGTAAACGATGATTTCCAGCGCGCCGGCGAAGTAAGCGCCGAGCGAGAAAAACACGCCTGCGATGGCCAGCAGCGAGATAATCAGGTACAGCAACGCATGCACCGGATTGGTGTGGGTGATCACCCGTACGGTGGTCAGGACCGCCACAAGGGCGCAGATATAAAAAGCGAATTCCATTCCTGACTCCTTAAGGTAACAGGCTCTTGACGTCGATAGGCTTGGCTTCGTTTTCCGCCTCGCCTTTGTCTTTGCCGTCGATCGCCATACCCGCCATCCGGTAGAAGTTGTACTCCGGGTATTTGCCCGGACCGGAGATCAGCAGATCCTCTTTTTCATAAACCAGATCCTGACGCTTGTACTCGCCCAGTTCGAAATCCGGCGTCAGCTGGATGGCGGTAGTCGGGCAAGCTTCTTCGCACATGCCGCAAAAAATGCAGCGTGAAAAGTTAATGCGGAAAAACTCCGGGTACCAGCGGCCGTCTTTCGTCTCTGCCTTTTGCAAAGAGATACAGCCTACGGGACACGCTACCGCACACAAGTTACAGGCAACGCAGCGCTCCTGACCGTCCGGATCGCGCGTCAGCACGATACGGCCACGGTAGCGCGGCGGCAGATAAACCGGCTCTTCCGGATACATGCGCGTCTCGCGTTTGGAAAACGCGTGCAGGCCGATCATCCAGATACTGCGTAGTTGGGTGCCGAAACCAACCACTAATTCTTTCAATGTCATGGCTTAATCACCCCTTACGATGCCTGCCAGAGAATAACCGCGGCGGTTGCCAGCAAATTGATAAGCGTCAGAGGCAGGCATACTTTCCAGCCAAAAGACATCACCTGGTCATAACGAGGACGCGGCAATGCGGCGCGAATCAAAATAAACATCATCATGAAGAACGCGGTTTTCAGCGCGAACCAGATGAAAGGCGGTAACCACGGGCCATTCCAGCCACCGAAGAACAGGGTCACAATCAGGGCGGAAACGGTGACGATGCCGATATATTCGCCCACGAAGAACAAACCGAATTTCATGCCGGAATATTCGATGTGGTAACCGTCGGCCAGCTCCTGCTCGGCTTCCGGCTGGTCGAAGGGGTGACGGTGACACACCGCGACGCCTGCGATAGCGAAAGTCACAAAACCGAAGAACTGCGGAATGACGTTCCACAGATGCGCCTGGTTGTTGACGATGTCGGTCATATTGAATGAACCGGCCTGCGCCACCACGCCCATCAGGGAAAGCCCGAGGAACACTTCATAGCTCAGCGTCTGGGCGGATGCGCGCATCGCACCCAGCAGCGAGTATTTGTTGTTGCTCGACCAGCCGGCAAACAGCACCGCATAAACCGCCAGACCCGCCATCATCAGGAAGAACAGGATCCCGATGTTGAGATCGGCGACGACCCACGTGGGGCTCACCGGCACGATTGCGAAGGCAAGCAGCAGGGAGGTGAACGCGATCATCGGCGCCAGAGTAAAGATCACGCGGTCGGTAAAACGCGGAACCCAGTCCTCTTTAAAGAACATCTTGATCATGTCCGCCACGAGCTGGAGCGAACCGCCCCAGCCCACACGGTTCGGTCCGTAGCGGTTCTGGAACAGGCCCAGCAGGCGACGTTCGCCGAAGCTCATGAACGCGCCGCAACTGACCACGACCAGCAGAATCACGACCGCTTTGAGGATACCGAGCAGGACGGCGATAACGTCCGGTGTAAACCAACTCATTGCACAGCCTCCTGCAGATTTTCAAGACGAGCGCCCGCCAGCACCGGCGCGATGCCTGGCATGCCCATCGGCAACCCTACCTGCCCTGCCGCCAGACCTTCCGAAAGCTGCAACGGCAGGCTTACGGTTTGTCCTTCATAGCTGAAAGAGACTTTCGAACCGGCGTTGACGCCAAGCTTCGCGGCATCCGCCGGATTGAGCTTGATGTACGGCTGAGGCATGCGCGTCTGGAACACAGGTGAACGCTGCGACATCTCATCGCTACCGAACAGGTGGTAGTAAGGCGCGATGCGCCACTGCCCTTCCTGCGCTTTGAAGCTTTCCGGCACAGCGGTGAAGTAATCCAGACCGCCCGCAGAGGCTTCGATGAGGCGCACGCCCGGGTCGCCGTGACGCAGGTGGCCACCCACTTCGTCCTGGAATTTGTTCCAGGCCTGCGGGGAGTTCCAGCCCGGCGCCCAGGCGAAAGGCACCTGCGAACGCGGCGCGTCCGGATGGTTGTTCCCTTCCATCGAGAAGGAGAACATGGTGTCTTTATCCTGCGGCTGACGCGGCTCGTGCACGCTGATATTGGCGCGCATTGCGGTGCGTCCGCTGTAGCGGTGCGGCTCACGCGCCAGTTTCTGTCCGCGAATGCGGAAAGAAGCGTCCGGCGCGGCGTCTTTAATACCCGCAAGCTGCGGCAGCTTCGCGATACAGGCGTCGATAACGTGGTCCAGCTGCGTCCAGTCCACTTCGCGGCTCTGCACCGTGCTGTGCAGGGAATGCAGCCAGCGCCAGCTTTCCAGCATAGTGGCTTTGCTGTCGTAGTAGTGCGGATCATAAACCTGGAAGAAGCGCTGGGCGCGGCCTTCGTTGTTGATCACGGTGCCGTCGCTTTCGGCGAAGCTCGCGGTCGAAAGCACAAGATGCGCGTGCTCCATAATCGCGGTGCGCTGATGGTCGATAACCATGACCAGCGGCGCTTTCGCCAGCGCAGCGTTTACACGCGTGGCGGAGGCGTGGCGATGCAGGTCGTTTTCCAGCACGATAACCGCATCAGCGCTGCCCGTTTCCAGTTCATGCAGCGCTTCATCCAGCGAACCGCCGCCGATCATGCCGAGGCCGACGCTGTTAACCGCGCGGGCAATCATAGTGATGCCCACATCCGCGCCACGGCCTTTCAGGGCTTTCGCCACGTTAGCCGCAGCATGGATAATTTCTGCGCTGCCGGCGTTAGTGCCGGAAACAATCAGCGGTTTTTTCGCGCCTGCCAGCGCCTGAACGATAATATCGACTTTATTTTGCAGATCGCGATCCAGCCCTTCCACCGCCGGTGCGGCAGCGTCCAGCGCGTTAGCGATAGCAAAACCCAGACGCGCCTGATCTTCTACCGGCGCGCGGTAAGTCCAGGCGGCGATATCATCCAGACGAGTGCTGTCGACGTTCGTGACAAACAGCGGGTGTTTGGCATGCTGGCCAATGTTCAGGATCGCCGCGATCTGCCAGTCGGCCACTTTCTGCGCCGCCGCCATTTCGCGCGCTTTGCCTTTCACCGCCTGACGAACCGCCAGCGCGGCGCGGGCGCCGGTCTGGGTGAGATCTTCGCCCAGAATCAAGACGGCGTCGTAGGATTCGATTTCGCGAAGCGCCGGAGTGTGAATACCGCTTTCGCGCAACACCTTCAGCATCAGTTGCAGGCGTTCCTGCTCGCCTGCGGCGATACCGGTATAGAAGTTTGCCGCGCCGACCAGTTCACGCAACGCAAAGTTGCTCTCAACGCTTGCGCGCGGTGAACCAATGCCGATCACTTTTTTCGACTGACGCAGAATATCCGCCGCGCCCTGCATCGCCTGCTCGGCGTTCAGGGTGATAAGGTCGGTGCCGCGACGCTGTACTGGCTGACGCGGACGATCTTTCAGGTTCACATAGCCGTAGCCGAAACGACCGCGGTCGCAAAGGAAGTAGTGGTTTACGGTGCCGTTATAGCGGTTTTCAATGCGGCGCAATTCGCCATAGCGTTCGCCCGGGCTGGTGTTACAGCCCAGTGAGCACTGCTGGCAGATGCTTGGCGCAAACTGCATGTCCCACTTACGGTTATAACGCTCGGAGTGCGTTTTATCGGTGAAAACGCCGGTCGGGCAGATTTCCACCAGGTTGCCGGAAAACTCGCTTTCCAGCACGCCATCTTCCGGACGACCGAAGTAGACGTTGTCGTGCGCGCCGTAAACACCCAGATCTTTGCCATCGGCATAATCTTTGTAGTAACGCACGCAGCGGTAGCAGGCGATACAGCGGTTCATCTCGTGAGAGATAAACGGCCCGAGATCCTGATTACGGTGGGTACGTTTGGTGAAACGGTAACGGCGGAAGCTATGACCGGTCATAACAGTCATATCCTGGAGATGGCAGTTGCCCCCCTCCTCACAGACCGGGCAGTCGTGGGGATGGTTGGTCATCAGCCATTCCACCACGCTTTCGCGGAACTGCTTCGCTTCAGCGTCATCAATTGAGATAAAGGTTCCATCGGATGCCGGAGTCATACAGGACATCACCAGGCGGCCACGGGTATCTTCCGCGTTCTGATATTGCTTCACCGCACACTGGCGGCAGGCACCGACGCTCCCCAGCGCCGGATGCCAGCAAAAGTAAGGAATATCGAGGCCGAGAGAGAGACAAGCCTGTAGCAGGTTGTCCGCTCCGTCCACCTCGTATTCTTTGCCGTCTACATGAATCGTAGCCATAGTCAGCATGCTTCCAGTTGGCCCGGCTTAGCGCCAGGCGTTAATCAAAATTCTTGTACCCCTCCCCTCTTCCAGCGAAAGAGGGTAAGGCGGCGCTTCTCTTTATTATGGAAGGGGCCGCCGGAGGGAAATCACCAACGCGTTTTTAACAGGTTAGGCTGAATACCGCTGATACGATGGGTATTGCTAAAATCCTGTTTGATGCCCGCTTCAAATTCATCGCGGAAATATTTAATCGCGCTTTGCAGCGGCTCTACGGCGCCTGGCGCATGGGCGCAAAAGGTTTTGCCCGGACCCAGGAAGCGGCAAAGCTGCTCAAGGGTTTCGATATCGCCCGGCTGCCCTTCGCCTCGCTCCAGCGCGCGCAAAATTTTCACGCTCCACGGCAGGCCGTCGCGGCACGGCGTACACCAGCCGCAGGATTCGCGTGCGAAGAACTCTTCCAGGTTGCGTACCAGCGAAACCATGTTGATTTCATGATCCACCGCCATCGCCAGCGCCGTTCCCAGACGGCTGCCCGCTTTACCGATGCTGGCAAACTCCATTGGCAGATCAAGGTGCGCGTCGGTGAGGAAGTCTGTTCCCGCGCCGCCGGGCTGCCAGGCTTTGAATTTCAGGCCGTCTCGCATGCCGCCCGCGTAATCTTCCAGAATTTCACGCGCAGTGGTGCCAAACGGCAGCTCCCAGACGCCCGGATTTTTTACGCGCCCGGAGAAGCCCATCAGCTTGGTGCCGTTGTCTTCGCTCTTTGAGAGCCCCTGGTACCACTCAACGCCGTTAGCGAGAATAGCCGGCACGTTGCACAGCGTTTCTACGTTATTAACGCAGGTCGGCTTGCCCCAAACCCCACTGGATGCCGGGAACGGCGGTTTAGAACGCGGATTGGCGCGACGCCCTTCCAGCGAGTTGATCAGCGCCGTCTCTTCGCCGCAGATGTAACGGCCTGCGCCGGTATGTACAAAAAGTTCGAAGTCGAAGCCGGAACCCAGAATGTTTTTGCCAAGCAGGCCCGCTTGCGTCGCTTCTGCGATAGCGCGGCGCAGACGCTCGGCGGCTTCAATGTATTCGCCGCGCAGGAAGATGTAGCCGCGGTAAGCCTTGAGCGCAAACGCAGAGATCAGCATGCCTTCCACCAGCAGGTGCGGCAGTTGCTCCATCAGCAAGCGGTCTTTATAGGTGCCCGGTTCCATCTCATCGGCGTTACACAGCAGGTAACGGATGTTCATGGATTCGTCTTTCGGCATCAGGCTCCACTTCAGACCTGTGGAGAAGCCTGCGCCGCCGCGGCCCTTCAGCCCGGCGTCTTTTACCGCATTGACGATTTCATCCGGCGCCATACCGGTTAACGCTTTGCGTGCGCCCGCGTAACCGTTTTTGCTTTCGTATTCTTCAAGCCAGACCGGCTGTTTATCATCGCGCAGACGCCAGGTCAGCGGATGGGTTTCGGCAGTACGAATAATGGTTTTCATTTGTACTGCTCCAGCAGATCAGGGATGGTTTCCGGCGTCAGATAACTGTGAGTATCCTCATCAATCATCATGGTCGGCCCCTTGTCGCAGTTGCCAAGGCAGCAGGTCGGCAGCAGCGTAAAGCGGCCGTCGAACGTGGTCTGGCCTGGCTTGATCTCCAGGTGCTTTTCAATAGCGGACTGAATACCCTGGTAGCCGGTAATATGGCAGACCACGCTATCGCAGTAGCGAATAACGTGGCGGCCAACGGGCTGGCGGAAAATTTGGCTATAGAACGTCGCCACGCCTTCCACGTCGCTCGCCGGAATGCCCAGAACATCGGCAATGGCGTAAATAGCGCCGTCCGGCACCCATCCACGCTGTTTCTGGACGATTTTTAGCGCTTCAATGGACGCCGCACGCGGGTCTTCATAGTGATGCTTTTCGTGCTCAATCGCCTCACGCTCTGCCGCACTCAGCTCAAAAGCCTCAGCCTGTGGTTGTTGATTCTCGTGCATAGTTAGCGATCCACATCAGACATTACAAAATCGATACTACCCAGATAGACGATAAGGTCGGAGACCAGGCTGCCGCGAATCACAGCAGGGATCTGCTGTAGATGCGGGAAGCTCGGCGTACGCACGCGGGTGCGGTAGCTCATGGTGCTGCCGTCGCTGGTGAGGTAGTAGCTGTTAATCCCTTTTGTCGCCTCGATCATCTGGAAAGATTCGTTGGCTGGCATCACCGGTCCCCAGGAAACCTGTAGGAAGTGGGTGATCAGGGTTTCAATATGTTGCAGCGTGCGCTCTTTCGGCGGCGGCGTCGTCAGCGGGTGATCCGCCTTGAACGGGCCTTCCGGCATGTTATTGAGGCACTGCTCAAGAATGCGCAGACTCTGGCGCAGCTCTTCTACTTTCAACATTACGCGGGTGTAAGCGTCGCTGACGCCGCCGCCGAGCGGAATTTCAAAGTCGAAGTTTTCGTAGCCAGAATAAGGACGCGCTTTACGCACGTCGAAATCGATACCGGTAGCGCGCAAGCCAGCGCCGGTTGTCCCCCATTCCAGCGCCTCTTTTGCGCCGTAAGCGGCAACGCCCTGGGCGCGGCCTTTCAGAATGGTGTTGCGCAGCGCGGCTTTCTCATAGGAAGCGAGACGTTTCGGCATCCAGTCGAGGAACTCACGCAGCAGGCGGTCCCAACCGCGAGGCAGATCGTGCGCCACGCCGCCGATGCGGAACCAGGCCGGGTGCATACGGAACCCGGTAATCGCTTCGACCAGATCGTAAATTTTTTGGCGATCGGTAAAGGCGAAGAAGACCGGCGTCATCGCCCCCACGTCCTGAATAAACGTAGAGATATAAAGCAGGTGACTGTTGATGCGGAACAGCTCGGAGAGCATAACGCGAATCACGTTAACGCGATCCGGCACGACAATGCCCGCCAGCTTTTCAACGGCCAGCACGTAAGGCATTTCGTTAACGCAGCCGCCGAGGTATTCGATGCGGTCAGTGTACGGAATATAGCTGTGCCATGACTGGCGCTCGCCCATCTTTTCCGCGCCGCGGTGGTGATAACCGATATCCGGCACGCAGTCGACAATCTCTTCGCCGTCCAGTTGCAGGATAATACGGAACGCACCGTGCGCGGACGGGTGGTTCGGACCGAGGTTGAGGAACATGAAATCCTCATTTTCGGTGCCGCGCTTCATGCCCCAGTCTTCCGGTTTGAAGGTCAACGCTTCCATTTCTAAATCCTGCTTGGCTTTCGTCAGCTCAAACGGATCGAATTCAGTCGCGCGCGCCGGGTAATCTTTACGCAGCGGGTGGCCTTCCCAGGTCGGCGGCATCATGATGCGCGTCAGGTGCGGGTGGCCGTTAAAGGTGATGCCAAACATCTCCCAGGTTTCACGCTCATACCAGTTGGCGTTCGGGAAAAGTTTGGTAAACGTTGGCACGTTCAGATCGTTTTCACTGAGCGCGACTTTCAGCATGATGTCGCGGTTGCGATCGATAGAAAGCAGATGATAGAAAACGGAAAAATCCGCGGCGGGTAACCCTTCGCGGTGGGTGCGCAGACGTTCATCCATGCCATGCAGGTCGTAAAGCATGACATAAGGTTTCGGTACGCGTTTTAGAAAATCGCCAACTTCCAGTAATTGCTCGCGCTTAACCCACACCACCGGGACCCCGGTGCGGGTAGCCTGAACAGTAAAGGCATCCGGCCCAAAACGGTTACGCAATTCGCCGATAATCGGGTCATCAAGGTGATCCCGGGTTTGCCAGGCTTGCTGGGCGGCTTCATGCGCGGTTAAATCGGTCATAGTACTCACCATTGCAATGGTTCTGTGGTGACTGACGGGAGTGGCTTCGCGCTGTTATAGAGTGATATGCAAAGAGAAGACCCACCGCCCGCAGGCGCAATTAAATTTCGTCTGGTGTACGCAAGTTGGTGACAGCAATACGCTCGCCGCGTTTACGTTCGCGCTCGGACTGCATATTGGCGCGGTAAACGCCCTGATCGCCAACAACCCACGACAGCGGACGGCGCTCTTTGCCGATTGATTCCTGCAACAGCATCAGCGCCTGCATATAAGCTTCAGGGCGCGGCGGACAGCCAGGAATATAAACGTCAACCGGCAGAAACTTGTCGACGCCCTGCACAACGGAGTAGATGTCGTACATGCCGCCCGAGTTAGCGCAGGCGCCCATGGAAATCACCCATTTCGGCTCAAGCATTTGGTCGTAAAGACGCTGAATGACTGGCGCCATTTTGGTAAACGGCGTACCGGCGATAACCATGAGGTCCGCCTGACGCGGGGAGGCGCGCAACACTTCTGCGCCGAAGCGAGCGACGTCATGCACTGCCGTAAACGATGTCACCATCTCTACGTAGCAGCATGAAAGGCCGAAGTTATAAGGCCAGATTGAGTTTTTGCGACCCCAGTTCACCATGTCGTGCAGGGCGTTCTCAAGTTTCCCCAGATAGACAGTGCGGTGGACCTGCTGCTCCAGGGGATCGGCGACAATCTCCTGTTTTTGCAGGGGGTAACGGTCGTTCTCACCGTTGGGATCGATGCGGGTGAGCGTGTAATCCATCTTATTGCCTCGCTGTTACTGCGTATGACGATTAGTGAGACCGCTCTGTTCGGGGTTGATACGCTCGCGGCGTGAACGCGCGGGCGTCCAGTCCAGCGCGCCGATACGCACCAGATAAACCAGACCAGCCAGTAGCACTAAAATGAAAATTGCGGCTTCGACAAAGCCGACCCATCCGCTTTCGCGAATCGACGTCGACCATGCATAGAGATATAGGGCTTCCACGTCGAAGATGACGAAGAACATAGCCACCAGATAGAACTTTGCGGAAAGACGCAAGCGGGCGGAGCCCACAGAATCGATACCGGATTCAAAAGGCGTGTTTTTATGCCTCGCGCGTGCGCGACCGCCTAAAAACCAGGCGCCTGCCAGCATCAGGCAACACAAACCGATTGCAACAATAAGAAAGATAGCGAATGCCCAGTGATGAGCGATGACTTCAGTGGATGTTGACATACGCATTGCTTAACTCAAAAAGTGGCGCTAAGACCCCTGCTCTTGCTGGCAGATGAACGCCACATCGATTTAAAGGGAGGAACAATAAACCTTACAATTACTGCCGTTATAGGCCTTTAGGCAGCAAATTGATGGGGTTTTTTACTCCTTTCTATAACCTTTTGTCAACTTTAACAAAAGAATCCTCACATTAGTTTACATCCACGCAACCCGGTTAACATTTGATGCCGTTTTACAACGAGAGTGATTGCCCGGACACCCTGTTTAGCGGTGTTGAATCGTGTCCGTAAGGTGAGTTAATTAAAAATAACCCTCTTATTCTGGCAGGAAATGGCAACTATTCATCCCCCTTAGCAAGGGTATTTTCTTGATCTGAGACACGCTTTTGTTAATTTCCGGGTAAAAAGAACAACAATGCCGCTCAATTTTTAACAAGAAAGCGGGATCTCAAGGGCGCTATTGTGGAAAATTTAAGCAGATAAAAACGATAAAATAACCGTGAAAAACAAAAGGAATTGGCGCAGCTAAAGCGCATGAAAAGGCGGGTTTTTAGCAAATGTGTGTACAAATACGCCCTTTAATCCATTAAAGGGCGCAGACAGGTTTTTTATGCAGTTTACAAAATGTTACCAGTTTGCCGGGCCGGCTACTCAATATCATCTTCAGTCATGATTGAATCATCGCCGCTTCCTGCGGTAGCGACATAGTTCCATGGGGTATAACTGTTTTCCATCGACTGAAAAATAATCTGGGCGAGATCGTTTTGTCCGTTAGCGTTGCGACACAGCAGATACTGCGTTTCGGGCATCACCGGCAGGCCATCGGAGGTGCCCAGCACACGCAGATCGGGACTCATCATTTCAACCGGCCGCGCGGTAATGCCAAGCCCCGCTTTTACTGCGGCGCGCACAGCAGGCAACGTTGACGCTACGTAGGCAATACGCCACGGAAGCTTGGCCGCATTGAGGCTTTCAAGAATGGCGTCGCGCGAAGCGCTCGGCTCATCAAGCAGCACCAGCGGTACAGGTTCGCCTTTTTGCAAAGTATAATCCGCAGCGCAATACCAAAGCGTTGGGGAAGTGCGAAGCACCATACTGTCAAAATGAGTTGGGCAGGCGGTAGTCACGACAAGGTCGACTTCTTGCTGATTGAGCATTTCAACCATAAACGGGTTACGTTTAACGCGTACGTCCAGTGCTAATTTCGGATAAACCGAACTAATACGGTTCAGAAGGTAGGGCAAAATGGTATCGGCGGACTCGTCCGAAGCACCGATGGTCAGTACGCCCTGCAAACTGCTAAACATTAGTGATGTGCATGCTTCATCATTAAAGCGAAGAATTTTTCTCGCATAGCCCAGCAGCTGAATGCCATGTTCAGTAAGCAGCTTGTTGCGACCATGTCGGGCGAACAGCTCTTTTCCCACCAGCTGTTCAAGGCGTTGCATCTGTTGGCTCACCGCCGATTGCGTTCGGCACACTGCCGCCGCTGCGGCTGCGAAGGTATTTAGATCGGCAACCGCCACAAAGGTCCGGAGCAGATCGAGGTCGAGATTAAGTATCGGACGATTTGCATTTATCATGTTGTTATTCACTGTCAGGTTACGCTATGGCGGCCTTGGTTTAAAAAGCTATGTGTTCAAAAAAAGCAATTCCGTTTGACGTGCACATCCGGCCACCGTTGTGTTGCCGTGAAGCGCAATTGACGCTTAATTTTTACAATCATTAAGGCACAAAAATGTTGATAAACTTATCTTTTAACAAATAAATTTATTGCCACACGTTCAAATACTTTGCACATCCATTCAGTTTGTTTAATTAAATTCCTGACGGTATACAAAAGTTTCTGGCAAAACGGCGACATCCAGGCTTTGCCCCGCTTTGCTTTAATGCAAGTGACATAAAGCGAAAACACCAGATCGCCTATATTATTGATAAGAAACAATTAAGTATCAAAGCAGATTGAAAAAACAGACTCATCACTGGGTATTATGCCAGAGTGCGTCATCATAAGCCTGATCATACTATCTCATATCGGCATTTTTTTTAATAGCCTGTGTAAATTATCGAAGTATTCTTATTAAGCTGTTTATAAATACATACCTAATTAGGATGTCCTTAAATTTTATATTAAATAAAACTTATTATTCATAATTAATAAAAGCGATAGCCTTAACGGCAATGCCACAATTCAAAGCACTTAAACGCTGCCCAGGTTCAGTTTGATACAGAGTGAAAATATTCATTTTTTTAGAGCAATCAAGTTTGGATAAGAGAACGGGAAGAGGATATAAGGCATCTTCTCCGCTACTCGTTCAGAAAACATAACCTAAAACTAAAATCCCAGCCTTATATACCTTATTAAAGCTATTTAATAGAATTTTGTTTCATATTTTGTGATCGGGGCCGTTTGTTTTTTAACCCGCCGCGTTTCAAGTTTAGCTTAATTTTGACTATTTCACCCTTCAAAAGCAGGAACGGTAGGAGTACATTGTCGCCACCCGCTTCCACGGCAGGACGCGGGATAACAATGAAGGTCAGATCCATGTCACCCATCGAAAAATCCAGCAAACTTGATAATGTCTGTTACGACATTCGCGGCCCGGTGCTGAAAGAAGCGAAGCGCCTGGAAGAAGAAGGCAATAAAGTTCTTAAGCTCAATATAGGTAACCCCGCCCCGTTTGGCTTCGACGCGCCGGATGAAATCCTCGTCGACGTGATTCGTAACCTGCCAACAGCGCAAGGCTATAGCGATTCAAAAGGTCTTTATTCTGCTCGTAAAGCTATCATGCAGCATTATCAGGCGCGTGGAATGCGTGATGTAACCGTTGAGGATATTTACATCGGCAACGGCGTTTCTGAACTGATTGTGCAGGCGATGCAGGCGTTGCTTAACAGCGGCGATGAGATGCTGGTGCCTGCGCCGGATTACCCGTTATGGACGGCTGCGGTTTCTTTGTCCAGCGGGAAAGCGGTTCACTACCTGTGCGATGAATCCTCCGACTGGTTTCCCGATCTCGACGATATCCGTTCGAAAATTACCCCCCGCACGCGCGGCATTGTCATCATAAATCCGAATAACCCCACCGGTGCGGTTTACTCTAAAGCGCTGCTGATGGAGGTGGTTGAGATCGCACGCCAGCATAATCTCATTATTTTTGCTGACGAAATTTACGACAAAATTCTCTATGACGATGCGGAACATCATTCTATCGCCGCGCTGGCGCCGGATCTGTTAACCGTCACGTTCAACGGCCTGTCAAAAACCTATCGCGTAGCCGGGTTCCGCCAGGGCTGGATGGTGCTGAACGGGCCGAAAAAGCATGCCAAAGGCTATATTGAAGGGCTGGAGATGCTGGCTTCGATGCGCCTGTGCGCCAACGTGCCGGCGCAGCACGCCATTCAGACAGCGCTGGGGGGTTATCAAAGCATCAGCGAATTTATCATTCCCGGCGGTCGTCTTTATGAGCAGCGTAACCGCGCCTGGGAACTGATCAACGACATTCCTGGCGTGAGCTGCGTTAAACCGCGAGGCGCGCTTTATATGTTCCCGAAAATCGACGCAAAGCGCTTTAATATTCATGACGACCAGAAAATGGTGCTCGATTTTCTGTTACAGGAAAAAGTGCTGCTGGTACAGGGCACCGCCTTTAACTGGCCATGGCCCGATCACGTGCGCATTGTTACGCTGCCCCGCATCGACGAACTGGATTTAGCGATTACCAAATTTGGCCGCTTCCTCTCGGATTATCATCAGTAATCATCAGGGGGGAAGATTTGCATCTTCCCCCTCCTCCCTCCACAATGGTTTTGTCGCAGTCACAGACAGAGCCTATATATGAATCAAAGCCATTTCTTCGCGTATCTTTCCCGTCTTAAATTGATTAACCGCTGGCCGCTAATGCGCAATGTGCGAACGGAAAACGTTTCCGAACATAGCCTACAGGTGGCGATGGTGGCGCATGCTCTGGCAGTCATTAAAAATCGTAAGTTTGGCGGTGAACTGAACGCCGAGCGCATCGCGCTGCTGGCGATGTACCACGACGCCAGCGAAGTGCTGACCGGCGATTTGCCCACGCCGGTTAAATACTTCAATACGCAAATCGCGCATGAGTACAAAGCCATTGAGAAAATCGCTCAGCAAAAGCTGGTGGAAATGGTGCCGGAAGAGTTGCGCGATCTTTTCGCCCCGCTGATTGACGAGCACCACTACAGCGATGAAGAAAAAGCGGTAGTGAAACAGGCGGACGCATTATGCGCCTACCTGAAGTGCCTGGAAGAGCTCTCTGCCGGCAATAACGAGTTTTTACTGGCAAAAAGCCGTCTGGAAAAAACTCTTGCCGAACGGCGCAGCGCTGAAATGGATTACTTCATTGACGTCTTTGTGCCGAGTTTTCATCTCTCGCTGGACGAAATAAGCCAGGACTCGCCGCTCTAAAAACGCCCCGCCCTGCCCTGCTCAAAACGGGAACAGGAGCGGGATTAAGACCACGCAAATTATCATCACCATCAGGGTAAAGGGCACGCCGAGCTTGACGAAATCGCCGAACGCATAGCGCCCCGGCCCCAGTACCAGCGTATTGACGGGCGATGAGACGGGCGTCATAAAGGCAGCGGATGCCGCCATCGCCACCGCCATGGCAAACGGATAAGGCGATACGCCCATCGTCTTTGCCGCCGCCAGAGCAACGGGCGCCATAAGCACAGCGGTTGCGGTGTTAGAAATAAACAGCCCCGTTACCGCACATAAAACAAACAGGCATGCCAGCATCGCCTGTGGGCCGTAGCCGCCGCCCAGCTCCATCAGCCCGCTCACCACTAAATCGACGCCGCCGCTTTTTTGCAGCGCCAGCGCGAAAGGCATCATACCGACGATAAGAATGATGCTCGGCCAGTGAATCGCTTTATAAGCGCTTTGCAGATCAATACAGCGGAACTTGCCCATCAGCAGGCAGGCGATAATAGCAGCGACAGGATTGGGAATTTCATCTGTCAGCATCATCGCCACCATCAATGCCAGGCAGAAAATCGCATGCGGCGCCTGGCTATGCGCGGGGGAAGCCTCGCTCTCCTCCGCTGGTAAATTGAGCACCAGAAAATCATGCCCTCTCTCCCCCAGCTTGCTGATAAGCTTCCAGTTGCCTACGACCAGCAGGATATCGCCAAGCATCAGCGGTTCATCGACAATAATGCCTTTCAGCGCCTCGCCGTCGCGGCGCAGCCCTACCACATTCAGGCCGTAACGGGTGCGAAAGCCGATATCACGCACGCTTTTGCCGATGATTTCCGACTCCGGGATCAGCGAAACTTCCGCCATACCGACATCCAGCGCCTGGTCAGAAAAGTACTCACCGCGCAGCACCATCGGCTCCAGTTGCAGCTCGCTGCAAAACTGGCGTAAGTCCACTTCCGGGTCAGACATATCGATAAGCAGCACATCGCGGGCGCGAAACTCTGTAGTCCCCGACACATTGACGATTACCCGGCGAAAGCGCCGCCAGCGCTCAAGGCCAATCACGTTCGCGCCATAGCGCTCGCGCAGTTTCAAATCGTCAAGACGGCGGCCTGCCAGAGGCGAGCCCGGGCGGATCGCGAGGCGGCGGGCGCGGCCGGTAAGGTGATAGTCCTTAATCAAATCGCGAAAAGTGCGGCGTTTCCAGCTTGCCGGTTCCGTGCTGCCGCTGACCTTGAGTAAAAAGCGAAACAGCAGCATATAAACAATGCCGCAAAGCAGAATAACCAGCCCCAGCGGCGTAACATCAAAAAATGCAAAACCTTTGAACCCTTCGCGCAGTAATTCGCTATTCACCACCATATTGGGCGGCGTGGCCACAAGCGTCATCATGCCGCTGATAAGCCCGGCGAAACTGAGCGGCATCATTAAACGCGAGGGAGAGATTTTCATACGCGAACAGACGCTGAGCACGACCGGAATAAAGATAGCCACTACGCCAGTGGAACTCATAAAAGCGCCCAGCCCTGCCACCGTGAGCATCAGCAGGATCAGCATTTTCGTCTCGCTGCTTCCCGCCACGCTCATCAGCCATGAGCCCATTTTGGTCGCCACCCCTGTGCGAACCAGCCCGTCGCCAATAATAAACAGCGCGGCGATAAGAATGACGTTAGGATCGCTAAAACCTGCAAAGGCTTCGTTAAGCGTCAGGGTGCCGCTTAAAACAAACGCGATGATGACCAGCAGCGCCACAGCGTCCATACGTACTTTACCGGTAGCGAAAAGCACCACCGCTATGGCCAGCAGACTGAGTACCCAGATCAGTTCACCGTTCACAACCTGTCCTTGTTTTGCGCCCCGGATCGCACCGGGAAACTGAGAGTGGAAAAGAAAAGCGGCGAGAAGCCGTTTTCTCGCCGTAATAGCAGGGTCACTATAACCGGATCGCAGAGCAGCGATCCGGGGTTACATCATAAATGGGCTTTTTTACTGACGGTAACCGTACCGTCCGGCATTTTTTCAATCGACAGTTCATCAAGGCGAGCGATAACCAGCGCGGCTTCATTCAGACGCGGCGTGGTTTCAGGGGCGTTCACCGCTATCACCGGCGAACCGGCAGCAAGGCCGGAGTGAATACCTGCCGGAGCGTCTTCCACTACCGCGCACTCTTCGGGCGCCAGACCAAGCAGTTGCGCGCCAAGCAAATACGCATCCGGCTCCGGCTTCCCGCGCTTAACGCGCTCCGCCGTGACAAACACCTCAGGCAGCGGCAGGCCGCTTGCCTTGCGGCGGGCAGAAGCGACAGGCATAGAGCCTGAGGTGACGATAGCCCAGGGGATCTGCGCCTCGTTCAGTTGCGAAAGCAACGCCTGAGCGCCAGGCAGCGCCACGATGCCTTCGGTATCGGAGGCTTCTATGTGCTCCAGCCGGGTAAATTCTGCGGCAATCTCCTCCTCGCTTCTTCCCGGCATAAAATGACGTAGCGAGGTAATGGCCTGCTTGCCGTGAATGAAACCTAACACTTCCTCATGGCTGATGCCGAAACGATCGGCCCAACTGCACCAGGCGCGTTCGACAGTCGCCAGTGAATCCACCAGCGTGCCGTCGAGGTCGAACAAAAATCCTTTACACTTCACATCCAGCTCCTGTCAGGCGTTGGTAATTTGCATAATCTCGTTGGCGCTCAGATGATACTGTCGCGGGCAGGATTGCCAGACTTTAAGCATGCGCTGGTATTTTTCCCACATAGGAGTCTGAGCGTTGAAGCCGTGCGTGCCGGCATCAAAATGGGTATAGCGGCCTTCGGTGTTCACCATGAAACGCACATAGCCGAGATAACGCGCTTCCGTGGCCGCGTCAAAGCCAAGAAACGTTACGCGGCGCTCGTCAATGGTCTGGTTATCTTTCAGGTTTTCGCGGGAAACACGGAGCGCATGGTACATCTCCATGATATCGATGACGGTGCGGCAGGTCTCTTCGGGAAGCTGGCCGAAATCGCGATCCAGCTCGCGCATCTGTAGGCCATAACCGCGCTCAATAATCGTTTGCAGGCGGCGATAACGCTCGGCGTTGTCCGGGTCGAGCATCGTCATCATTTTATACTGGTTCGAGAGAATCAGACGTTGGGCGTTGGTCATTTCCATTCTTGACTCCTGAGCGCGCAACGCGCGCATAAAAGGCCTGAGAGCACATAAAAAGTGTGCCTTCCTTTATATGCGCAACCCGGGGTCAATTACAAATCATCAAGGAAAGTTTTGTCGAGCTGCTTAAAGGCCCGCTTGAGCGTATCGGCCAGCGCCTGATAATCAGGCTTGCCTTCCACCGGCGCCATCACCTGACCTGCCTCTTGCAGCTTGCCGCGCACCTCATAAAACCATTGCAATACCGAAGGCGGCAGCGGCGTAACGGAGCGTTTACCCAGCCACCACAGCCCCTGCATCGGCAGGCTTAACGCAAAAAGCGCGGTAGCAACGGCAGGCCCAAGCTGGCCGCCCAGGGCGATTTGCCAGCAGAGAGTAAAAACGGCAACCGGCGGCATAAAGCGAATAGCGTGGCGGGTTGCACGGATAACGCGGTTTTCGACAAAGACGGGAGCGAGGCGCTTTTCAAGAGGCCACGTCTTCGCATAGTGCTGCCCACGACGGAACAGACTAAAAAAACTCACCGGGCGATTTTCGGGTGTGGACATGGCGTCACCTCAACTTCAAGTATAAAAAATAAAATAATCGTGCAAGATAACAACTGTACATGACATCGTTCAAAATATTTTGTCAATCTCTGCCGCGATCGAGTATCCTGTTTGCGCCTGTGATGGCGTAGACCGCAAGCCGGACGCTGTCAAACACATTCATAAAACGCCGTTGCCGGAAAAATGCGCAAAATGGCGTAAACTCATGAGTATTTCTTGTCATGGCAGAATTTTCGCCTGGCATGACGTTAATCATAAATGTCGGCGTCATCTTGCGCTACGCTCAGAGACTCACTGACGTTTTTTTAGCCACGTATCAATAATAGGTACTTCCATGTCGAGTAAGTTAGTACTGGTTCTCAACTGCGGTAGCTCCTCACTGAAATTCGCCATCATCGATGCGCTCAACGGTGACGAGTACCTCTCCGGTCTGGCCGAGTGTTTCCATCTTCCTGAAGCCCGTATCAAATGGAAAATGGACGGTGGAAAACAGGAAGCTGCGCTGGGCGCCGGCGCCGCACACAGCGAAGCGCTGAACTTCATCGTTAATACTATTCTGGCACAAAAACCTGAACTCTCCGCACAGCTGACCGCAATTGGTCATCGTATCGTACATGGCGGCGAGAAGTACACCAGCTCCGTGGTGATTGACGACTCTGTTATTCAGGGCATTAAAGACGCTGCCTCTTTTGCTCCGCTGCATAACCCGGCTCACCTTATCGGCATCGCTGAAGCGCTGAAATCTTTCCCGAACCTGGCGAAGAAAAACGTGGCCGTATTCGACACCGCGTTCCACCAGACCATGCCGGAAGAATCCTACCTCTACGCTCTGCCGTACAAACTGTACAAAGAGCACGGCATCCGCCGCTACGGCGCGCACGGCACCAGCCACTTCTACGTGACTCAGGAAGCAGCAAAAATGCTGAACAAGCCGGTGGAAGAGCTGAATATTATCACCTGCCACCTGGGCAACGGCGGTTCAGTTTCCGCTATCCGTAACGGCAAATGCGTCGACACTTCTATGGGTCTGACCCCGCTGGAAGGTCTGGTGATGGGCACCCGCTCCGGCGACATCGACCCGGCTATCGTGTTCCACCTGCATGACGCGCTGGGCATGAGCGTTGATCAGATCAACAAGCTGCTGACCAAAGAGTCCGGCCTGCTGGGTCTGACCGAAGTGACCAGCGACTGCCGCTACGTTGAAGATAACTACGAAGCCAAAGAAGACGCGAAGCGTGCGATGGACGTGTACTGCCACCGCCTGGCGAAATACATCGGCTCCTACACCGCGCTGATGGAAGGCCGCCTTGACGCCGTAGTCTTCACTGGCGGCATCGGTGAAAACGCCGCGATGGTGCGTGAACTGTCTCTGGGCAAACTGGGCGTGCTCGGCTTTGAAGTCGATCATGAACGCAACCTGGCTGCCCGCTTCGGCAAGTCTGGCTTTATCAATAAAGAAGGCACCACCCTCGCCGTGGTCATCCCGACCAACGAAGAACTGGTTATCGCTCAGGACGCCAGCCGTCTGACCGCCTGATACCCCACCGCCAGCCTGTGCTGGCGGTGTTGTTTTGTGTCGCGCCGGAGGAGTCTGGCCGCAACGAACGAAAGAGGATAAACCGTGTCCCGTACTATCATGCTTATTCCTACCGGAACCAGCGTCGGCCTGACCAGCGTCAGCCTCGGCGTTATCCGCGCTATGGAACGTAAAGGCGTCCGTCTGAGCGTCTTCAAGCCTATCGCCCAGCCGCGTACCGGCGGCGACAAGCTCGATCAGACCACCGCCATCGTGCGCGCTAACAGCAATCTGCCGGCCGCAGAGCCGCTGCGCATGAGCCACGTCGAATCGCTGCTTTCCAGCAACCAGAAAGACGTGCTGATGGAAGAGATCATCGCTCGCTTCCACGAGAACACCAAAGACGCGGAAGTGGTGCTGGTGGAAGGCCTGGTGCCGACCCGTAAGCATCAGTTCGCCCAGTCGCTGAACTACGAGATCGCCAAAACCCTGAACGCGGAAATCGTCTTCGTGATGTCTCAGGGCACCGATAACCCGGAGCAGCTGAAAGAGCGTATCGAGCTGACCCGCAGCAGCTTCGGCGGCGCGAAAAACGGCAACATCACCGGCGTTATTGTTAACAAACTGAACGCGCCGGTGGATGAGCAGGGCCGCACGCGTCCGGATCTCTCTGAGATTTTTGACGACTCTACCAAAGCCAAAGTCGTCAGCATCGATGCGCAGCATCTGCAAACGGTCAGCCCGCTGCCGGTACTGGGCGCGGTGCCGTGGAGCTTTGATCTGATAGCCACCCGCGCTATCGACATGGCTCGTCACCTGAATGCGACGATTGTTAACGAAGGCGATATCAAAACCCGCCGCGTGAAATCCGTGACTTTCTGCGCGCGCAGCATTCCGCATATGCTGGAGCACTTCCGTCCTGGCTCGCTGCTGGTGACCTCCGCAGACCGTCCGGATGTGCTGGTTGCCGCTTGTCTCGCCGCGATGAACGGCGTAGAAATCGGCGCCATCCTGCTGACCGGCGGCTATGAAATGGATGCCCGCATCAGCAAGCTGTGCGAACGCGCTTTCGCTACCGGCCTGCCGGTGTTTATGGTCAACACCAACACCTGGCAGACCTCGCTCAGCCTGCAAAGCTTCAACCTTGAAGTGCCAGCGGATGACCACGAGCGCATCGAGAAAGTTCAGGAGTATGTAGCAAGCCACATCAACACCGAGTGGATTGACTCCCTGTCCGCCACTTCCGAGCGCAGCCGTCGCCTCTCGCCGCCGGCGTTCCGCTACCAGTTGACCGAACTTGCGCGCAAAGCGGGCAAACGCGTTGTGCTGCCGGAAGGCGACGAGCCGCGTACCGTGAAAGCGGCCGCTATCTGCGCCGAGCGCGGTATTGCGACCTGCGTGCTGTTGGGCAACCCGGATGAAATTAGCCGCGTAGCGGCCGCGCAGGGCGTGGAGCTCGGCGCTGGCATCGAAATCGTCGACCCGGAAGTGGTGCGTGAAAGCTACGTCGCCCGTCTGGTTGAGCTGCGTAAGAATAAAGGCATGACCGAAGCGGTCGCCCGCGAGCAGTTGGAAGACAATGTCGTGCTTGGCACGCTGATGCTGGAGCAGGACGAAGTCGACGGCCTGGTATCCGGCGCGGTTCACACCACCGCCAACACCATCCGTCCGCCGCTGCAAATCATCAAAACCGCGCCGAACAGCTCGCTGGTCTCCTCTGTGTTCTTCATGCTGCTGCCGGAACAGGTTTACGTATACGGCGACTGCGCTATCAACCCGGATCCGACCGCTGAACAGCTGGCGGAAATCGCTATTCAGTCCGCTGATTCTGCCGCCGCTTTCGGCATCGAGCCGCGCGTGGCGATGCTCTCCTACTCCACCGGTAACTCCGGCGCGGGCAGCGACGTTGAGAAAGTGCGCGAAGCGACCAAACTGGCGCAGGAAAAACGTCCGGACCTGATGATCGACGGCCCGTTGCAGTACGATGCGGCCGTTATGGCTGACGTAGCGAAGTCTAAAGCGCCGAACTCGCCGGTCGCAGGCCGCGCTACCGTGTTCATCTTCCCGGATCTGAACACCGGCAACACCACTTACAAAGCCGTACAGCGTTCTGCGGACCTGATCTCCATCGGGCCGATGCTGCAAGGTATGCGTAAGCCGGTGAACGACCTGTCCCGCGGCGCGCTGGTAGACGATATTGTCTACACCATCGCCCTGACCGCGATCCAGGCTTCCCAGCAGTAATCTGCTGCGGCAACGAAAAAGGCAGCCAGATGGCTGCCTTTTTTATTATTTGCTGAAGGCGTAGCGGTTACGCTTCTTCCGCTTTGCTGGATTCCGCATTAGCGTTGCGGCTGAGCCACAGCGCCAGCGCTTTTAACGTGTCCGGCGTAAATTCATCGCAACGGGCGGTTATCTCTTCCGGCGACATCCAGCACACCTCGCTGATTTCGCTCTCCTGAAGCGCGAACGGGCCATGCGTCACACAGCTGAAAAGCCCGCCCCAGACGCGACAGTTTTCATCTTCAAAATAGAACTGTCCGTGTTCGGCGAAAGGCACTCCGGCGATGCCCAGCTCCTCTTCCGCCTCGCGGCGCGCGCTTTCCAGCATCGCTTCATCCGCCTGAACCACGCCGCCTGCGGTGGCGTCGAGCATGCCAGGCAGGAAATCTTTGGTTTCTGTACGGCGCTGCACAAGGATTTTGCCCATCCCGTCGTGCACCACAATGTACGTTGCGCGGTGACGCAGCCTCTCGGCGCGCATTTGTTCGCGACTCGACTGCGCAATCACCTCATTGTCTTCGCTGACAATATCCACCCATTCCGTGCCTGCCAAATGACTCTGCTCCACCATCGGGAAACCTTCTCGCTAAGCGCTCTTACGGCGCGTTTATGATTAATAGCTCAACTTACGGGTTAATTGAAATCTGCGCAATAACCGCAGAATTATCCAGCGCATTTATGCTCAAAACGTCATCTTCCAGCATGCCGTAACTCGCCGCAAAGCCCCCTTTGGGGATGCTGACGGAGCCGGGATTAAAGAAGAAAATATCGTTTCGGCGCTCCGCTACCGGAAGATGCGTGTGTCCTGAGACAAACACGTCGCCTGCGCTCAGCGGCGGCAGGTTATCCGGGTGATAAAGATGACCATGAGTCAGAAACAAACGCCGCCCGGCCAGCAGCACCTGCTGCCAGGGCGCCGTGATGGGAAACTGCAACAGCATCTGGTCCACCTCGCTGTCGCAATTGCCGCGCACACAGAGAATTTTATCCGCCAGCCTGTTAAGCCGCTCGGCCACTTCCGCAGGCGCGTATCCCGGCGGCAGGGCATTGCGCGGACCGTGGTAAAGCAAATCGCCAAGCAGGACAAGCCAGCGCGCCTTGCTCTGTTCAAAGCGTTCAAGCAGGCGCTCGGTAGCCGGTAGCGAACCATGAATATCCGATGCAATCATCAGTTTCATAACTCACCTTTATCAGTCTGAATTCGGTTGGCGAATGATAGCCGATCCCGGCGGGCTTATCAGCCCGGATGCTTCGCAGAGAGTGCGATAAAACGTTGTACGGAAGCCCGCTGCCACTGAAATGCCGCATAATCCGCCAGACGTTCCGGCACCGTATCGCCATGCAGCGCCAGACGGTTCAGCATCAGCGCTAAATCGGTATCGGCTATCGACCATTCGCCAAACAGGTTCTGCTGCCCTTCCACCAACAGCGACTGCGCCAGCGCAAAGAGTTTTTCCGCCGCCTGGTTGCCCGCCTCGCTAAGGGGCGCCTTTTTCTCGCCAGCAAATACCACTTCCGTAGGCCGCTCTTCACGTATCGGCATTAAATCGCTGCGCAGCCATGCCTGTACCTGGCGCGCCCGGGCGCGTTTTTCGCGCTCGTGGGGATAAAGTCGGCCCCAGGCTGGCGGCGCGAAGCGCTCTTCCAGATATTCGGTAATAGCGGAAGACTCGCTGAGAAAAAAGTCATCCACCTGTAACAGCGGCACCCGGCGCGTTGAATCAAACCCCTGCCAGCCGGGTTTAAGGTGCTCGCCACTTCCCAGGTTGATCGTTTTCAGTTGAAAGTCGAGACCTTTTTCCTGTAGCGCCACGTAAACGGACATCACATAGGGGCTAAAGTAGTTGGCATCGGACCAGAGTGTAATAGCAGGTGTCGTCATAATTCCTCGCAGGCTTCAGGGGCAAACTTCAAAAATATACCGGATAAAGGCAGGCTGTCACCTGCCAGAAACCCTGGTGTCACCCGCGCATACGGGCTTTGCGCCTATACTTGCCGGAAGAGGAGTTTTTATTACGTTCTGACGGGAGTTGTTATGATCGACCTGTACTACGCACCCACTCCAAACGGCCATAAAGTGACGCTGTTTCTGGAGGAGGCTGAACTCGATTATCGCCTGCACCGCGTTGAGATCGGCAAAGGAGAGCAGTTTAAACCCGAGTTTCTCGCCATTTCCCCCAATAATAAAATTCCGGCTATCGTTGACCACGATCCTGCTGACGGCGGCGGTCCGCTGAGCCTGTTTGAGTCGGGCGCCATTCTGCTCTATTTAGCGGAGAAAACCGGCAAGCTGTTAAGCCCTGTCCTGCGCGAACGCCAGGCGACGCTGCAATGGCTTTTCTGGCAGGTGAGCGGCTTTGGCCCCATGCTCGGCCAGAACCACCACTTCAATCATTTCGCCCCGCAGCCGGTGCCTTACGCTATTGAGCGTTATCAGGTGGAAACGCAGCGTCTGTACGGCGTGCTTAATAAGCGGCTGGAGAAAACCCCCTGGCTTGGCGGCGACGGCTTCAGCATCGCCGATATCGCGACCTACCCGTGGGTGGTTTCGCACGAGCGCCAGCGCATCGATCTGAACATGTATCCGGCGGTTTATAACTGGTTTACCCGCATTCAGAACCGCCCGGCCACGGAGCGGGCCTGGAAACGCGCCGAAACGGTGTAATGACTGCGCGCCCGACGTGGGCGCGCTGCGCTTCCTCCTGTATGATAGGCGGCACTTTGCCCCACGGAGGAAACCCGGCATGACACAGCAGCCAGACGCCATCATTCGTATTAAAAACCTGCGCCTGCGCACTTTTATCGGCATTAAAGAAGAAGAGATAGCGAACCGGCAGGATATCGTCATTAACGTCGCTATTCATTATCCGGCCGATAAAGCGCGCGCCAGCGAAGACATTAACGATGCGCTGAACTACCGCACCATCACCAAGCAGATCATTCAGCATGTTGAAAGCAACCGCTTCTCTCTGCTGGAAAAATTAACCCAGGATGTGCTCAATATCGCGCGCGATCACGCATGGGTCACCTATGCTGAAGTGGAGATAGATAAACTTCACGCGCTGCGTTACGCCGATTCCGTCTCTATGACCATGAGCTGGCGACGCTAAGCGCAACCTGGGGGTTGCATGAATATCCTGATAACTGGCGGCACCGGCCTGATTGGCCGTCACCTTGTGCCGCGCCTGCTGGAGCTTGGCCACCACGTTACCGTCGTGACTCGCGATCTCAACAAAGCCCGCTCCACCTTTGACGCGCGCGTCAATCTGTGGAAAGGGCTTACCGATCGTGAAAACCTCGACGAATTTGACGCCGTCATCAACCTTGCGGGCGAGCCAATTGCCGACAAGCGCTGGACGGAGGCGCAAAAGCAGCGGCTATGCCAGAGCCGCTGGCAGACCACCCAGCGGCTGGTGGAGATGTTCCACGCGGGCGAAAACCCGCCGGAGGTGCTGATTTCCGGCTCCGCCACCGGTTATTACGGCGATTTAGGCGAAGTGGTGGTGAACGAAGATGAGCCGCCGCATAACGAATTTACCCACAAGCTTTGCGCACGCTGGGAACAAATCGCCTGCGGCGCGCAGAGCGATAAAACCCGCGTTTGCCTGCTGCGCACCGGCGCGGTGCTGGCGCCGAAAGGCGGCATGCTTGGCAAACTGGTGCCGCTGTTTCGCGCGGGGCTTGGCGGCCCGATAGGCACAGGCCGTCAGTACCTCGCCTGGATCCATATCGACGATATGGTTAACGCCATTCTCTGGCTGCTGAATAACGACCTGCGCGGGCCGTTTAATATGGTTTCTCCCTACCCGGTCCGCAACGAGCAGTTCGCGCATGCGCTCGGCCATGTGATGCACCGCCCTGCCTTCATGCGCGCCCCGGCAAGCGCCGTGCGCCTGATAATGGGCGAGTCCGCCGTACTGGTGCTGGGCGGCCAGCGGGCGCTGCCGAAACGGCTTGAAGAATCGGGTTTCGGCTTTCGCTGGTTTGACCTGGAAGAAGCGCTGCATGATGTGGTGCGCTGAGAAACGCTTCGCGGCGCACTCTTATGACGCTGAAAAAACCACGCTGCAAGCTGATAAAACAGGTAGCGGCAAGCATCCCGTCGGCATTTCTTCACATCGTTAGTATTCAGTGCATAAAAAGAAGCCAGCCTGCGCAGACTTACTCGCGCAGGCTGGCTTAAAACGCAGCGAGCATCAGAACGCTATCGCGACATTGAGCTGGCCTGAAACGCCATCGCTGTGGGTATTGGCCGTCAGATAATCCACGCGCGCGCCGAGGGTGACGTTTCTCAGCACAGCATTAAGCTGCACGCCCGCCTTGTAGAGATCCTTACTGCCGTAAGCAGAAGTCTGGTTAACGCCCAGCCCGTAGAGCGTCGCGTGGCTGGCGGCAGATTCATCATTCAGCAAGCGTTCATAACCCAGGGCGATGCCAGGCTTCAGCGTCCAGTTTCCCGCCTGCTGCGGCAAAATGCCGATGCCTAAATCCGCCGTCAGGCTGGTCTGAGTTTCGTTTACGCCATCCACGTTGAGCGCCACTTCGCTGCCCTCTTCCTGAAAACCGTCGATATTCAAATGGGTGACCTGCACGCCAATAGCCGGGTCAAGCGTCAGCGTCGAGGCGGTTGCACGCCAGCCCAACGATACCCGCCCGCTGTAAAACTGTCCGCTGGTGTCGCCCGAAGCAGTGCCCAGCCCGCCGCCCAGCTGGCGGTCGCTTTCATAATCGATGTAGCCTGCGCTGCCTTGCAGGCCCACCCACGGGCCGCTCTCCAGCGAAGAAAACCCGTACCTGGCGCCCAGCCCTATCACAGGCGTATGGGTTTTCACTTTGCCGCCCGCCGCCGAGACGCGGCCATCGCTGTAGCCGATGCTGCCGTTCGCCGTGCTGCGCTCGTTAAAGCGATGCGTCACGCCAACCATCGCGCCCCACGTGTGTTCGCTACCCGAACTGGCCTGGTCGCTGCCATCGGTGCCGAGATAGCCGGAAAGCCCCTGGAGCCAGACCTGCGATTCTTCCGCCTGCATGCCGCTGCCAGAGATAAGCGGCGCCAGCGAGTCATACAAACGAGAGGGCTGGCGCAGCAGGTAGCTGCTGGCGTCGGCGAAAACCTGCCCGCCAATCTGTTTTTCCACTCCGCCCAGCGAGCCTTGATCGATAGCGCTTTGCAGATAGTAGTTATAAGCGGTGTAGCGGCCCGACAGCGGCGAGTCCTGCAACGCGTTAATCAGCGACGCGCCGCGGGCGGCATTGCCGCTCAGCCCGGCTTCGCCAGGCAGAGTGACGTAACGCACCATTTTGCCGCGCAGTACGTAAATGGTGGCCTGATCCAACCCCAGTCCCGCTTTCAGGTAGTTGTCCATCGACCCGTAGCTGGCGATCACCTGATCCAGACCTGCCTGCAACCAGCTGGCGCGAACGCCCATCAGCGCGCCGTACGTCTCACGCATCGATTCAGGAAGCGCAGCCAGCGTCGCATCCAGACGCGCCGCGGTGTAATCGTTGGTGGCCAGGTAGTTGGCCATAATGTCTTCGTCGCTGACGCCTGCGATAGTCTGCAACACGGCGCTGATCCAGCCGGTGCGATCCTTTCCTGCGGTGCAGTGGAACAGGGCAGCGTCATCGGCGGCAGCCAGCTCGCGGAAAACTTCGCTCAGCCCCTGGCGGGCGTAATCGCTGGTGACAAAGCTGCGCTCGCCCTCTTCCATCATGGCGTCGACATCGCTGACGTTCATTTTGCTGAGATCGATAACGAACGCGCCGTTATTGCCAATCAAATCCACCGCCACGTAGCGGCTGCCAGCCGGAAGCGTATCCGCCTGGGCGGCAATCTCTGCCGGAGAGCGTACATCCACGACGGTCGTGACCCTGAGGTTTTCAAGCGTCGTTAAATCGCTGCCGACGGGGGTCAACGCGTTAGAGCGGTAAAAGACGCCGGAGCGCATTACGCCATTGTGGGTGGTGGTATAGGCGGTGGTAAGACCCGCCACGTCGCGGAAATTATCAATGCCGGTAAGACGTGGGGTATTCAGTGTTTCTGCTGACTCAGCGGAAAAACAGGACAGCATGACGAGCGCTGCCAGAGGACGCAGGGACGCTTTCAAAACCTAACTCCTTGTCTGAAGGGTAAACAGGCGCGGAGTATAGGGAGGGAGTATGAATCATTTGTGACGAACTCATACTTTTTATGGTGAAATAAAGTAATGATTACATAGACTTAAAGTTATGTAAGCGTGCGTTAACTTCGTTGTTAACCTGCATAAAGCGGGCAGGCGCTGCGGTGAGCATGGCTGCCGGACAACCCGGCAGCACAGGATTACTTGAGCGAACCTTTTAAAAACTGCTGTAAACGCAGGCTTTTAGGATTGCCGAAAAGCGCATCCGGCGCGCCCTCTTCTTCAATTTTGCCCTGATGCAGGAAGATTACGTGGCTTGAGACGTGACGGGCGAACTCCATTTCGTGAGTCACCACCACCATCGTTTTCCCCTCTTCAGCGAGCTGCTGCATGATGCGCAGCACTTCGCCTACCAGTTCCGGGTCAAGCGCCGAAGTGGGTTCATCAAACAGCAGCACTTCCGGCTCCATCGCCAGCGCGCGGGCGATGGAAACGCGTTGCTGCTGGCCGCCGGAGAGATGCACCGGGTATTTGCCCTGGGCGCGCTCGTCGATGCCCACTTTCGCCAGATATTTCAGCGCGCGCTCCCGGGCCTCATGCTTGCTTAAGCCCAGCACCTGGATCGGCGCTTCCATTACATTCTCCAGCACCGTCATATGGCTCCAGAGGTTGAAATGCTGAAACACCATGGTCAGGCGAGTACGCAGCAGTCTCAGCTGGTTTTTGTCGGCCACCTTAAGCTGGCCGTCTTTGTCGCGCACCAGAGTGATGTTCTGGTTATTGACGACGATGGTCCCTTCGCTCGGTTTTTCGAGGAAGTTAATACAGCGCAGGAACGTGCTCTTTCCCGAGCCGGAAGAGCCGATAATGCTAATCACATCCCCGGCGTTCGCTTTCAGCGAGACCCCTTTTAGCACTTCATGTTCGCCGTAGCGTTTGTGCAGATCGGTAACGTTTAATTTATTCTCAGACATGCGTGACCACTCAGTGCGACGAGGAAACGGGTTTAACGTGTCCCAGCCAGCGCTTTTCCGCCTTGCGGAAGAGGCTAATCAGAACATAAGAAATTAGCAGATAGAGCACCGCGGCGATGCCGAAGGCCGTGAACGGCTGGTAAGTAGCCGAGTTAATGTCGCGGGCTATCTTCAGCAGATCCGGCACCGTAGCGGTAAAAGCCAGCGCCGTGGAGTGCAGCATCAGGATCACTTCATTGCTGTAAGCCGGCAGCGCAATACGCAGCGCCGAAGGCAAAATAATGCAGCGGTACATCTTCACGCGCGAAAAACCATAAGCGCGCGCCGCCTCAATTTCGCCGTGCGGCACGGAACGAATAGCGCCGGCGAAAATCTCGGTGGTGTAAGCGCAGGTATTAAGCGTCAACGCCAGTACGGTGCAGTTCAGCCCGCTGCGAAAGAAGGCATTGAGCAGCTCCGTGCCTTTCACCACTTCAAGCGTATACATGCCGGAATAGAACACCAGCAGCTGCACATAAAGCGGCGTACCGCGAAAGATATAGGTAAAGAGCCAGATGGGAAACTGAATAAACTTATTGCTGGAGACGCGGCCAATCGCCAGAAACAGCGCCAGAATGCCGCCCATCACGACAGAGGCTATCAACAACCAGAGCGTAATGGCGACGCCGGTAAAACGATAACCGTCGGTCCACAGCAGGGATTTCCAGTATTCCTGAATAATCTCAATCACAGGTCTGCCCTCTTCACGCCCACGCTGTAGCGGCGCTCAAGCAGCAGCAGCACGCCGTTCGATACAGTAGTAAACACCAGATAGATAACTCCGCAGACGATGGCGAAGTAGAAAGGCTGCCAGGTGCTTTTACCGGCAAGCTGGGTCGCTTTCACCACATCTTCCAGGCCCAGCAGGGAAACCAGCGCGGTGGCTTTTAAAATCACCTGCCAGTTGTTGCCGATGCCCGGCAGCGCATAGCGCATCATCGCCGGAAACAGAATGCGTCGGAAGGTTTGCGAGCCGGTAAAGCCAAACGCCGTTGCCGCCTCGATATGCCCTTTCGGCACGGCCATATAGGCGCCGCGGAACGTTTCCGTAAAGTAAGCGCCGTAAATAAAGCCCAGCGTGATGATGCCCGCCACCATCGGGTCGATATCAAACTGGCTCATCCCCAATGCGTCGGTGAGGGTATTAAGCGCAATTTGCAGACCATAAAAAATCAGCAGCATCAGCACCAGGTCCGGCACGCCGCGAATAAGAGTGGTATAGCCTTCAAACACCAGCGCCAGCGGACGGTTGCGGGAAAGCTTAGCGCCCGCGCCGGCGAGGCCGATGATAACGGAGAGGATGACGGAGCTTATCGCCAGTTCAAGCGTGACGATAGCCCCCTGTAAAATCACTTCTGAAAACCCGTACAACATGCTGCCTGTCCTGTCGTCAGTGCGGTTTGTGCGGGTAACGCGTTTCGCCTTGCCGCCGACGTTAAGAGAAAGGCCCGCAAGCCTCCCCCTGTAAACGTGCTGCTACAGGCGAACGTTAGTCACCGTATACGTTGAAATCGAAATACTGCTTCGCCAGCTTGTCGTAGGTGCCGTCGGCGCGCATATCAGCGAACGCTTTATTCAGCGCCTCGCGCAGCTCGTTATCTTCTTTCCGCAGCCCCATGCCGGTGCCTACGCCGAACAGCTTCTCGTCTTTGATGGACGGGCCGCCGAACTGGTAGTTTTTGCCGATGGATTGCTTGAGGAAGCCTTCGCTGGCCGCCACTTCATCCTGGAAGGCGGCGTCAATACGGCCTGCCGTCAGGTCGGCGTAGATATTGTCCTGACCCTGATAAGAGACAATTTCCACCCCTTTCGGCGCCCAGTGCACGTTGCCGTAGGTTTCCTGCGTGGTGCCCTGCAATACGCCCACGCGCTTGCCTTTCAGCGCTTCAAGCGTCGGCTGAACAGATGAGCCTTTGGCGACCACCAGACGGGAGTCGGCGGCGTAAAGCTTATCGGTAAACGCTATCTCCTGCTGACGCTTTTCGGTAATGGAGAGAGAGGACATGATGGCGTCGATTTTCTTCGCTTTCAGCGAAGGGATGAGCGCATCAAGCGGGTTCTCCACAAAGGTGCATTGCGTCTGAATGCGTTTGCACAGCTCTTTAGCCAGATCGATATCAAAACCCACCAGTTCACCCTGCGCGTTTTTGGATTCAAAAGGCGCGTAGGTCGGGTCGGTACCGATACGTAATTTTTGGGGAATAGCGGCGAAGGCCATGGAAACGCTGGAAAAAGCCAGCACCAGAGAAAGCGATAACAGCCGTTTTTTCATGATTATCCTCAGTAAACGCGCAATGGACACTTTTTATAACCTAAAAGGTGCAGTTATCGTGCCATTTTTGTGCATTCTAAAGCAAAAAATTCTCGGTGCGCATGCACTTTTTATGCTTCTGAATGCTTAACTATGCATTATCGCGCTTTTCCGGTGCAGCAGTTGCACCGTAACGATGCAAACTTTCCCGGCGCGCACCATGATGAAGCATGGCGCGGTTAAGCGAAACGCCAGTTAATCTGACGGCCCGATTCCCGGGCCGCCGCGTTACTGAAGGGAATTAGTCACCGTAGACGTTAAAGTCGAAATATTTTTTCGCCATTTTGTCGTAAGTGCCATCTTTACGCAGCTCGGCGAAAGCCTTGTCGAACGCCGCTTTCAGCTCCGCATCATCTTTACGCAGGCCAATGCCGGTGCCGTCGCCGAAATATTTTTTATCTTTTACTGACGGACCGGCGAAGGCGTAATCCTTGCCCGCCGGCTGCTTCAGGAAACCTTCGCTGGCGGCAACCTCATCCTGCAAAGCCGCATCCAGACGGCCCGCCGTCAGGTCGGAGTAAATCAGATCCTGGTTCTGGTAAGCCACCACATCCACGCCCGCGTTGCGCCATTTTTCATTGGCATACGCTTCCTGGGTAGACCCCTGAAGCACGCCCACATGTTTGCCTTTCAGCGAATCGATAGTCGGCTGAATGGGCGAGCCTTTGGCGGCGATCAGGCGAGAGTCTGCGGCGTAAAGCTTGTCAGAGAAGGCGATTTCCTGCTGACGTTTTTCGGTGATGGAAAGCGAAGAGATAATGGCGTCGATTTTCTTCGCCTTCAGCGACGGGATAAGCGAATCGAAATCGCTGCCTACCCAGGTGCATTTCACCTGCATGCGCTTGCACATTTCATTGCCGAGATCGATATCAAAGCCGACAAAATCGCCCTTCGCATCTTTTGAGGAGAACGGCGCGTAGGTGGCATCCGTACCAATTCGAACCGTCTGTGGGAGCGCTGCGAATACGCTCGACGCGCCAGTCAGGCCGAGCAGTAAAGACAGAGCGAGCACCTTCTTCTTCATACATTACCCTCAAGTTTGCGGATTTTATTATCTGTTGCGTTGTGTTGTGTTGTTGTGTGTAACAGCTACCGTATTGCACTTACCATGCCACTTTTATCCGCGCTAAAAACGCACAGCTTAATGTTAATGAAAAGTTGCAATGAGGTTATCTGAGGGAAAGATAGCACTCCCCGCGACGCAATCTCAGCGGGAAAAGCAAAAAGGCGGGATTAAATTTGCAGGATATGATCGCTGTTACAGAATTGCCCCAAAATGAAGCGCGCCGTTACGCCCTGCACTTTATCGGCGCGGCTTAATCAACTCAGGCTCCTTGCCAGCGAGCGAAAAGATCTTTCGCAAGCGTAATATCAAACTGATCCAGCACGCGGTTAACCGTCTGGTTAATGACTTCGTCCAGGCTTTGCGGACGGTGATAAAAAGCCGGCATCGGCGGCATAATCACCGCGCCCAGCTCCGCCGCCTGGGTCATTAACCGCAGGTGGCCAAGGTGCAACGGCGTTTCTCGCACGCACAGCACCAGCGTTCTTCGCTCTTTCAGCACCACATCAGCCGCACGCGTCAGCAGGCCGTCGGTATAGCTGTTCACAATGCCGGAAAGGGTTTTCATTGAGCAAGGCAAAATGACCATGCCGTCGGTTTTGAACGAGCCAGACGAGATACTTGCGGCAATATCGCGCGCATCGTGCACTACATCCGCCAGCGCCTTGACTTCACCCAGGGAAAAATCCGTTTCCAGCGCCAGCGTTTGCCGCGCCGCCTGACTCATCACCAGATGGGTTTCAATTTCCGCTAATGGCTGTAATACCTGCAACAGGCGCACACCATAAATCGCCCCGCTCGCCCCGGAAATACCCACTATGAGTCGCTTCATGCTCTTTTCTCCTGCTTTTCTGTTGGGCCGACTTTGCCGCAAGACGCCATGAGATGCAAATTTCCCCCCTGAAAAGCAAAACGCGAACGTTAAACGTTCGCGTTTTTATCTGGCGGATAACGAAAACTTAGCCTTCGTTATGCATCTCCAGGTTTTCCACTTCGTTCTGGCGCATTACCGCCTTGGCGTCGTCGTTACGCAGGGAATCCAGATACTCCAGATAGTCGTGATCCACATCTTTGGTCACGTATACGCCGTTAAACACCGAACATTCGAACTGCTGAATATCGGGGTTCTCTGCGCGTACCGCTTCGATAAGATCGTCGAGATCCTGGAAAATCAGCCCGTCTGCGCCGATTATCTGGCGGATCTCGTCCACTTCGCGTCCGTGGGCGATAAGCTCGTTGGCGCTTGGCATATCAATGCCGTAAACATTCGGGAAGCGAATCTCCGGCGCGGCGGAGGCAAGGTAAACTTTCTTCGCGCCCGCTTCGCGCGCCATTTCGATAATCTGTTCAGACGTGGTGCCGCGCACGATGGAGTCGTCTACCAGCAACACGTTTTTATCACGAAACTCGGCGCGGTTGGCGTTGAGCTTGCGGCGCACCGATTTACGGCGCAGATGCTGCCCCGGCATGATAAACGTGCGCCCTACATAGCGGTTTTTTACAAACCCCTGTCGGTACGGTTTATCGAGAATGCGGGCGATTTCCAGCGCGATATCGCAGGAGGTTTCCGGAATAGGAATAACCACGTCGATATCCAGATCTTCCCATTCGCGGGCGATTTTCTCGCCAAGCTTTTTACCCATGCCTACGCGGGCGCTGTATACCGAAATCTTGTCGATGAACGAATCCGGGCGCGAGAAATAGACATACTCGAACAGGCACGGGTTGCTCACCGGGTTATCGGCGCACTGGCGGGTAAAGAGCTGGCCTTTTTCGGTGATATACACGGCTTCGCCTGGCGCCACGTCGCGCAGGAACTCAAAGCCCAGCGTATCCAGCGCCACGCTCTCGGAAGCAACCATATACTCGGTACGGCCGTCGCCGACGTCGCGTTTGCCAAGCACCAGCGGACGGATGCCGTTCGGGTCGCGGAAGGCGACCATGCCGTGACCGATAATCATCGCCACGCAAGCATAGGCGCCGCGGATCAGGCGGTTCGTGGCGGCGATGGCGGAGAAAACGTTGTCTGCTTCCAGCGGGTAATGGCGGAAGTTATCCAGTTCGCTCGCGAAGATGTTAAGCAGAACTTCGGAATCAGAGGTGGTATTAATGTGGCGGCGCTTTTCCTGGAACAGCATTTTGCGCAGCTCATGGGCATTGGTCAGGTTGCCGTTGTGCGCAAGCGTAATGCCATACGGGGAGTTAACGTAAAACGGCTGCGCTTCAGACGCGCTGGAGCTGCCTGCCGTCGGATAGCGTACATGGCCGATACCCATATTGCCCTGAAGACGCTGCATATGGCGGGCTTCGAACACATCATTCACCAGACCGTTCGCCTTACGCAGACGGAAGCAGTTGTTGGCATCAATAGTGATGATGCCTGCGGCATCCTGCCCGCGGTGCTGAAGCACCGTTAACGCGTCATAAATCGACTGGTTTACCGGCATAACACCGGCGATACCGACAATACCGCACATGTTGTCTTTTCCTCAATTCAAAGCCTGCCCCCGGCACGATTACCGGGGTAAGAAACTTGACGAGCTTTGCAGATAGTCAAAAAACCACCTGATGATGAAGCTAAATTGCGGAATGAGCTGCGACTTTTGCCAGTCTTCGCTTTTCGACAGGCCGGTGAAGGTATCCAGAAAGAACAGAATGGCGGCGACAATCAGCGCTCCACGTAAAGCGCCAAAACAGATCCCCAACACCCTGTCTGTACCCGACAGGCCGGTTTTCTCCACCAGCGCGCCAATCACGTAGTTGACCACCGCACCGACGATAAGCGTCGCGACAAACAGCACCGCGATAGCAATCCCATTTCGTACCAGTTCATCCTCAAAGCCAGTGAACCAGACTGCCAGGTAAGTGTAGTAATGGCTGGCGACAAAGAAAGCACAGCCCCACGTCACCAGTGATAACGCTTCCCGCACAAACCCGCGGATAAGGCTAATCAGACAGGAGAAGCCGATCACCGCAATAATGGCGTAATCTATCCAGACCATGAATGTGTCCCACGATAAATCGCCCTGACGTCCAGTTCGGGGCGCATTCTAACAGAAAAAGAAAACGTTTGCGTAGGGTTTCCTTTCCCCACTTAAATAAAAAATGGCGTTGAAAAAATATTCAACGCCATCATCCCGCGCGGCGCGGTTAAGGCTCGCTTCGCTTACTTATCGCCCTGCCGTTTCGCTGACGGTTGGCTGATTCACGCGCCCGTTCAGGCGCGATTTTATCAGTTCACGCTATAGTTCATCACCACGCCGTTCAGGCCGGAAATCTTGTTAAGCTCGCCAAGCGAGCCTTTCAGTTTCTCTTTCGAGGCTTCCGGCCCTACCAGGATCCGGGTGATTTTCCCCGCCACCGGCGTGGAAGGCGAGGTATAAGCGCGATAACCGCTGGCGCGAAGTTTACCAACAATTTCATTCACTTTGTCGGCATTTTTCAGCGCACCCAGCTGTACCACATAGGCTTTACCGGCTGGCGGCGCTTCCGGTTTATTCTGCGTCGGCTTCGCCGCAGGCTGCGCCTCTTCGCTCAGCATCGCCAGCTGCTCGTCGGTTTTGTCGCGCTGCGGTTTGCTCTGCGGTTTTTCAACCGGTTTCGGCTTCTCAACGGGCTTCGGTTTGGCTTTCGGCTGAACCACTTCCGGCACTTCGTCTATGCCCGCGCCGGTTTCCGCTGGCACGCGCGTGGTATCAATAGAAGAAGCGGCGGCATTGCCTGCCCTGACTTCTTCGGCCGCCCCTTCCGGCGGCTGAGCGGGCAACGCCTGGGTTGCCGCTGGCAGCATATCAGGCTCGTTGGTGTCGCCAGGTTTCGGCACCAGGGGAATAGCGGCAAACTCATCCTGATAATGCTTTTTCTGTCCGTCGAGCAGCCCTGGCAGCACAATAACGCCCAGCGCCACCAGCACAATGGTTCCCACTAATCGGTTCTGAAACTTACTCGCCACCGGTTCTCCCCGCGTCCATCTCTTCCATTACCTGCGCTACCGTATGGAACGACCCACACACCAGCACCGTATCTGACTCTTGCGCCTGCGCCATCGCCGCATGCCAGGCCCCGGCGACGCTTGCGAAAACTTCGCCTGCGCCGAGATGCGCTTTCAGCTGCTCTGCGCTGGCGCCGCGCGGCCCTTCCAGAGGGGCACAATACCAGCTATCGACCATCGGCTCCAGACAGGCCAGCGTCCCGGCGATATCTTTGTCGTGCAGCATGCCGATAACCGCCAGCACGCGACCGCGCTTCGGCAGCTGGCCGAGACGGCTGGCCAGGTAAGCCGCCGCATGAGGATTATGCGCCACATCCAGAATAACGCGCGGGGATTCGCTCACAATCTGAAAACGTCCCGGCAGCGTAGCGCGGGCAATGCCTTCGCGCAGCGCCGCTTCGCTTACCGTCAGCCCACTTGCGCGTAGCGCCGCAACCGCTGTCGCCGCGTTAGGCTGCGGCACCTGCGGCAGCGGCAGATTTTCCAGCACGCCCTGAGCATCTGCAAAGCGCCAGCCCTGCTCTCCCGCCTCGTAGCGCCAGTCGGCGCCGATGCGCAGCAGCAGCGCGCCTTTTTCCGCCGCCACTTCGGCGATGGTGTGCGGCATATCCGGCTCGCCCACTACCGCCGGTTTGCCCGCGCGGAACACACCCGCTTTCTCGCGACCGATGCTTTCGCGGTCCGGCCCCAGCCAGTCGACATGGTCGAGCGCGATGCTGGTGATAACGGCCACATCGGCGTCTACCAGATTGGTGGCGTCCAGACGGCCGCCAAGCCCGACTTCGAGAATAACCACATCCAGCTGCGCCTGTTTAAAGAGCCACAGCGCCGACAGCGTGCCGTATTCAAAATAGGTGAGCGACGTTTCGCCCCGCGCCGCTTCAATCTGCGCGAAAGACGCCGTATGGCGAGATTCGGGCAGCTCTTCGCCCTGCACGCGCACGCGTTCGGTGTAGCGAACAAGATGCGGCGAGCTATAAACCCCAACCTTATACCCCGCCGCCATCAGCACCGCCTCCAGCGTACGGCAAGTGGTGCCTTTGCCATTGGTGCCCGCCACGGTAAAAACAAACGGCGCGGGTTTCGTTACCCCAAGCGCGGCCGCCACGCGGGAGACGCGCTCAAGCCCCATATCGATGGTTTTACTGTGCAGGTTTTCCAGATAAGAAAGCCACGTGGCCAGAGGCGACGTGGCTTGCGGAATAGATTGCTGTTCCATGATGCCCGTATCCTGGTTACGGTTCAGAAAAGAAAAAGGGCAGCGCCGGTATGGCCCTGCCCTTTAAGACTATCAGGCCTCTTGCTGACCCTGTTCCGGCGCAGGCGGAACGACGACCGCTTCGCGCGGCGCATCCGGGTTCGGCGCCGGCAGGTTCATCAGCTTCGCCAGAATGCTGGCAAGCTTGAGACGCAGTTCCGGACGGCGGACGATCATGTCGATGGCGCCCTTCTCAATCAGGAACTCACTGCGCTGGAAGCCCGGCGGCAGTTTTTCACGCACGGTCTGCTCGATAACGCGCGGCCCGGCAAAGCCGATCAAGGCTTTCGGCTCGGCGATGTTAAGGTCGCCAAGCATGGCGAAGCTCGCGGAGACGCCGCCCATGGTCGGGTCGGTCAGCACGGAGATATACGGCAAGCCGCGCTCCTGCATTTTCGCCAGCGCCGCAGAGGTTTTCGCCATCTGCATCAGCGACATCAGCGCTTCCTGCATACGCGCGCCGCCGGAGGCGGAGAAGCAAATCAGCGGGCAGTTATCTTCAAGCGCCTGCTCTACAGCGCGGACGAAACGCGCGCCGACCACAGAGCCCATGGAACCGCCCATGAAAGCAAACTCAAAGGCCGCGGCGACAACCGGCATCTCATGAAGCGTGCCTTTCATCACTATCAGCGCGTCTTTTTCGCCAGTCTCTTTCTGGGCCGTCGCCAGACGGTCTTTGTATTTTTTAGAATCTTTGAACTTCAGCACATCTTTTGGCTCAAGCTCACTACCCAGCTCCACCAGTGAACCTTCATCCAGCAGGCTGTGCAGACGATCGCGGGCCGCCATGCGCATATGGTGGTCGCACTTCGGGCAGACCTCCAGGTTGCGCTCAAGCTCGGCGCGGTAAAGCACCTGGCCGCAGTTGTCGCACTTGGTCCACACGCCTTCCGGAATGTTCGCCCTGCGGGTGGGGGTGATATTGCTTTTATTGAGAATTCGTTCAATCCAGCTCATTGATGACCTTTCTGCCTGAACCTGGTCGATGCCAGTTTTTCTGTGGGGGCGCATAATGCCATTTTTGCCCCCGACAGACCATAAATGCTGTTCATTAAACCATAACGGCCCGCGACTTTGGATAAAAAAGTGGTCGAACCGCTGATGGCCTTTATTTTGACTGCCGCGCCGCGGCGCGCTTGTGGCGCACCACTTCATAAACGCCGGGCAAAACAGACGCGAGAATAATCAACACCATAACCACCTTCAGGTTTTCCTGAATCAGCGGAATGGTGCCGAAAAAGTAACCGGCGTAGGTAAAGGTAAGCACCCACAGCAGCGCGCCAGTAACGTTATAGAAAGCGAAATGACGGTAAGACATATGTCCCATGCCCGCGACGAACGGCGCGAAAGTGCGCACAATCGGCACAAAGCGAGCCAGGATAATGGTCTTGCCGCCGTGACGCTCATAAAACGCATGCGTTTTATCAAGATAGCTCTGCCGGAAAATTTTTGAATCCGGGTTGCTGAAAAGCTTCGCGCCGAACAGTCGTCCGATAGTGTAGTTCACCGCATCGCCAAGAATAGCGGCGATCACCATCAGCACCACCATCACGTGCACGTTGAGATCGTTGGAAGGCAGCGCAGAGAGCGTTCCTGCCACAAACAGCAGCGAGTCGCCAGGCAAAAACGGCGTGACGACAAGCCCCGTTTCGCAAAACAGAATCAGGAACAGAATGGCGTAAACCCAGACGCCGTAGGCGGCTACAAGCTCGGCCAGATGCACATCAATGTGCAGAATAAAATCAATAATAAAGCGGATAGCATCCATCATGTTTTGCTTTCCTCAACAGCAGTCAGTCAGCTAAAAAAAGGGGACCCATCGGCGGGCTCGGCAACATAAAGCGCGCCGGATAGTCCACCGAAACCAGATAGAGCCCTTCCGCTTTCGCCGTTGCGGCGGCAAGGGTTCTGTCCTTTGCCGCCAGCAACTCCGCCATCCAGGTTTCCGGCCGGTTGCCGCAGCCGATTTCCATCAGGCTACCCACGATATTACGCACCATATGGTGCACAAAGGCGTTCGCTTTAATATCCACCACCACGTACGCGCCGTAGCGCGTAACGTTGATGTGCATCAGGTTGCGCCAGGGCGTACGCGACTGGCACTGCACGGCGCGAAACGAGGTGAAGTCGTTTTCGCCAAGCAGGCATTGCGCGGCGCGGTGCATGCATTCGGCGTCCAGCGGCAGATGATAATGGGTTACCCCTTGCTGCAACACCGCCGGGCGCAGGCGATGATTATAGATAACATAGCGATAACGGCGCGCCGTGGCGCTAAAACGCGCGTGAAAATCTTCCGGCACATCTTTTACCCATCGCACAGCGATGTCACCAGGTAAATTCGCATTTACGCCGAGCGTCCAGGCAGCGTCTTTACGCTGCGCGGTGGTTTCAAAGTGAACCACCTGGCCTGTGGCGTGTACGCCGGCATCGGTGCGTCCGGCGCAAAAAACGCCGATGGGTTCGTTCGCTACCTGGGAGAGCGCTTTCTCAAGCTTCTCCTGCACGCTGCGCACTTCCTGCTGACGCTGCCAGCCATAGTATTTACTGCCGTCGTACTCGATGCCGAGCGCGATTTTCAACACCGCTTTTTCCAGACTGTCCGACATCAGTAAAGATACTCCTTAAGGAGTTTCTCCGCGGTCTTCACCGCCATCAGCGCGCCGCCGAAACGGACGTTATCCGCCACCGACCAGAACTGAACCTGCTCCGGCATGCCGTAATCGTTGCGCACGCAGCCTACGGAAAGCTGAGCATTGCCCGAAGCGTCGCCCACCTGCGTCGGGAATTCGCTCTCTTCAGACAGCACGATATCTTCGCCGCGCGCAAAAGCATCACGCGCCTCTTCCGCCGCCAGCGGACGCATAGCTTCAAAGCTCACCATCTGCGCGTGGCCGTAGAACACCGGCGACTGCACCATGTTTGCCGAGATCATCAGCCCTTCGTCCTGCAATACTTTGCGCGCTTCATCCACCAGACGGCGCTCCTGGCGCACGCTGCCTTCGCTGTCCGGCAGCATCGGCAGCAGGTTGAACGCCAGCTGGCGGCCGAAGAAATCCTCTTCGTCGATGGGAATGCCGTTGAGCAGCTTCGCGCTCTGCCCCGCCAGCGCGTCTACCGCCGCTTTGCCCTGCGCGGAAACCGAGAGCAGGCTGGTGACCTGGATGCGGGAAAGCCCGCCTTGATCAATCAACGGCTTAAGCGCGCACAGCAGCTGGCTGGTGAGGCTGTCCGCCACGGCAACCAGATTACGGTTGCGGTAGTCGGCCAGCACAAACGGGTTAACATCCGGCACCACCAGCGGCACATCCGGCTCCAGCGCGAACAGGCCGCTGGAATCGATAACCAGACAACCGGCATTGGTTGCTTCATCTATATAGCGCGCGGATGCTTGCGCGCCGGCAACGAAAAAGGCGAGCTGCGCCTGGGTCCAGTCGAATGTTTCGGCATCCTGCACCAGGACGCTTTTTCCGGCAAAGCGCAGCGTTTCGCCCGCGCTTTCCGCGCGAGCCAGGGGATAAAGTTCGCCCACCGGGAACTGACGCTCGGCAAGCAGTTCGAGCAGGGCCTCTCCCACGGCGCCCGTGGCGCCCAGTATGGCGATGTTCCAGCCTTCAGACATGGTGGTTTACTCCAGACAATAAAAAAGCATTCCCCGCGCGTTATGGCAGGGAACGAGAGAAAGTGATTAACGGGCCGGGTGATAAACGGCGTTAAAGCCAAGCTTTTGCAACAGGTCGGCGCAGGCGGCATCGTCGCATTGCACATACAAAGACGACCATTCGCGCCGCTCAAGGTAGTTCTTGCGAAGCTTATCAAACTCGCCCGGGATACCCGCTACTTTACGCAGCGGCGCATCGTCGCGGCGCACATCATACACCAGATGAATAAGTCTTTTCAGCGTCGCCTGATCGAGCGGCCCGTGCAGCGTAATGCGCCCGAACTCCGGCGCCGGAAGCAAAGTATCCAGCGCCACCTGCTGCGCCTGGCCTGTGAAAGCGCTGAAGGCTTCAAACACCTGGGTTGTGCCGCGCGCCTTGCCTTCCAGGGTGTAGCCAGCGATATGCGCGGTGCCGATATCCACTTTATCCAGCAAGGCGACGTTAAGCTCCGGCTCCGGCTCCCAGACATCCAGCACCACGCTCAGTTTCTGCCCTTCGTTCAGGCACTTCAGCAGCGCGGCGTTATCCACGACCGGCCCGCGGCAGGCGTTGATAAGGATCGCGCCCGGCTTCAGACGGCGGATCAACGTTTCGTCGGCGAGATGCAGCGTTTTGTAAGGGCCTTCTTTATAGAGCGGCGTATGGAAAGTGAGGATATCCGCTTCATTTACCAGTTCATCCAGCGGCTGAAAACGCCCTTCGTCGCCGCGCTTCGCGCGCGGTGGGTCGCACAGCAGCGTGCGCACGCCCAGCGCTTCGAGGCGCGCCTGTAGGCGTGAACCAACATTGCCGACGCCAACAATGCCTACGGTGCGATCGGTAAGCGCGAAGCCGTCGCGTTCGGCAAGCCCCATCAGCGCGGAAAAAACATATTCCACTACGGCGATGGCGTTGCAGCCAGGAGCGGCGGAAAACGCGATGCCCGCCTCGCGCAAATAGCTTTCGTCGACGTGGTCGGTCCCGGCGGTGGCGGTGCCGACAAATTTTACTTTTTTACCCGCGAGCAGCTCGCGGTTAACTTTGGTGACGGAGCGCACCATTAACGCGTCGGCGTCGTCCAGTTCGTTCTGCGGGATCGGACGACCCGGCACCGCTTTTACCTCGCCAAGCCGGCTGAAAAGCTCACGGGCGTAAGGCATATTCTCATCAACGAGGATTTTCACGTTCCAGTACCTGTTTATGTGCGGGAGATAACCGTCAAGTGTGCCATAATCTCGCCGCCAGGCATACTTAACAGCCTGGTAATGTTTCGCGACAACGTCCGGTCAGTTAAGGATTATTGATGATGCAACCCATTCAGGGCGCTACGGCGCGCCCTCCCGGCGAGCCGCCCTCCGGGCTGCCGCCCACAGGCGAGCAGCCGCTTTCCACCCAACAGCGCACCGTGCTGGAGCGCCTCATAACTCGTCTGGTGGCGCTTACGCAGCAACAGAGCGCGGAAGTGTGGGCGGGCATGAAGCATGATCTGGGGCTAAAAAGCGACGCCCCGCTGCTTTCGCGCCATTTCCCCGCCGCCGAACAAAACCTGAACCAGCGCCTGACCAGCGCGCAGCAGACCCATGTCAACCGCCAGGTGTTGTCGCAGCTTACGGAGTTGCTGAGCGTAGGCAACAATCGCCAGGCGGTGAGCGACTATATTCGCCAGCAGTTTGGCCACACGGCGCTGAACCAGCTTACGCCGGAACAGCTCAAAAGCGTGCTGTCGCTTTTACAAAACAACCAGCTGAATATTCCGCAGCCGCAGCAGCGTCCGGCTACCGACCGGCCGATGCAGCCTGCCGAGCACAATACGCTTAACCAGCTGGTGACGAAGCTTGCCGCCGCCACGGGTGAATCGCCGAAGCTTATCTGGCAGTCGATGCTGGAGCTTTCCGGCGTGAAGACCGGCGAACTTATTCCCGCGAAGCATTTCGCCCTGCTCACCACCTGGCTTACGGCGCGTCAGACGCTCGCCCAGCAACCCTCGCCTACGCTTCATAGCGTGCAGGCCGCTCTGCGCCAGCCGATGGAGCCGCGCGAATGGCAGGAGATGACCGATTATGCGCAGCAGCGCTATCAGGCCGCGCCGCAGACGCTGCTCACCACCGCGCAAGTGCAGGATATCCTGAACCAGGTGTTTGTGCGTCGCGCCGAACGTTCGCCGGAAAGCCTGGAAGTGCGCAATATTCAGCCTATCTATAACCCGTTCTTCGCTTCGGTTATCGAGCCGTTCAAAAACCTCTCCGCGCGCCCGGGGCTTGCGCTGTTTGCCTTGGTTATTGTGCTGGTGTTGCTCTGGCTTGTGATTTAACCCCATAAAAAAGGCTCCCCGCGGGGAGCCTTTTACATTAACGAAGGCGGTTTAAAAACCGATGCTGAAACCTGCCTGTACCTGCGCATCGCTTCGGCCATCGCTCAGGGTATGTTCCCCGCCGAGCGTTATGCTGTCGTCACCGTTAAACTGCCACATCAGGCTCACGCCCGTTGTCCAGACATCCTGCGGCGCCGTGACGCCTGTCAGCGGCATGGCCTGATCGAGACCGGTAAAGCTCGCCTGATAGCGGCCGCTCTCCTGGCTGACCGTACGCTGATAATGAGTCTGGAAGCTCAGGCCAAGGCGACCATAGTTCAACAGATCCTGCGTATAGCGGGTGCGCAAACCGACCCCTGCCTGCCAGCGCCCGGTGGTCTGGTCATCCGCTTTCAGACCAAAGCCGCTCTGGCTCTGCTCTTCAAAAGCGCGCTGGCGCAGGCTGATGTACTGGGCGTCGGCAAACGGCGTCACCTGCCATTTTTCACCGCTGAAGCGGTAACCGCTTTCGCTGCCAAGCGTAAACCAGCTGCCGCTCTGGCGGCTGCTGACGCGCTCGGACTGGCTGCCAAGCCACAGCATGCGGTGCTGGTCGCCGTCGTAATAACCAGACGCCAGGCGTCCCGTCACATAATAGCCGCCAAAGCGTTTGCCGCCGTAGAGCGCCGCTTCATTCAACGTGCCGCGGCTGCTTTCACCGCCGCTGTTCAGGCTGCCGGAGGTATTGGCGAACATTAACGAGCTACCGACAAAAGTGTTGGCGTCGATAAAGGTATCCTGTCCCGTCACCCAGCCGTTCATGGCGTAGTTAACCGGCGTCAACCCTGCATGTCCGAGGCTGCCGTTCCAGGAAAAACGCTCCGCCCACTGACGGCTCTGCGGCGCATCCATCAACTGAGCGATATGCTCGGCGTCGCGGCGCTGATTGAGGTTGATAGACTGATAAGCCATCGCCCCGCTTGCCGCCGGAAGCTGGCCGGAGAGGCTCTCAAGAGTTGCCTGCGCCGCCTGCGCCGTCGGCGTTTGCTGAATTTGCGCCGCCGTCGCCGCAAAAGCGGTCTGTTGCGCGTCCGCCGGCTGGCTATCCAGCTGCACAAACGCCTGTTCAAGACGAGCCGCGCCTGAAGCGGCGGCCGGGGTGTAGTTCACGCCGCTCACCTGCGTTGCCTGCAAACGCTGTATGTTCAGCCAGACCTGATTCGCGCTGTAGCCCACCGAAGCGTCGAGGAAAACGCCCGGCTCCTGCGTGAAGCTGCTGAACTGGCCCTGCACAGCGCCGGCGTTGATCACCTCCTGCTGGCTTTTTGTTACGTAGCCTTGCGGCACGCCCAGCACGTGAAGATCGCCATCCAGCGCGGCATTACCCGCTACGTTGAGCGTGGAGCCCAGCATAAACGCCAGATGCCCTTCGCCATATTGCGTGTAGTTACCCCCAAAGCGGGTTTCGCCGTCGCGCAGGATCACGTATCCGCGGTTATCGACATCCCCTTTCACGCTGCGCATATCGAGCGCGCCTGCGCTGCCTATGCTTGCGGAAGAAGCGATGCCTTTGCCGGAAAGGATGCCGCCCAGCACGCGGGTTGCGCCGGTATAAGAGGCTTCTTCGCTCATCACCAGCGTGCCGGTGCCGTTTTTAATCAGCCCGCCCGCGCCGCTGATCGGGTTGCTCCAGGTGGAGCTATAGTCGTCAAACGAGACGCTGACATCGCCCCAGTCGAACTTCGCCGGGCCTTTAATGGCTTTGCCCACGTCGAGCATGCCGTAGCCGTAAACCTCATCCACGCCAGGGGCGCCGAGGTCAGCGGCGGTGCCAAGCAGCGTCTGGCGCACCAGATCGTTAGAGAAATAGGGGAACTGCTGCCAGATCTGCGCCGCCGCGCCCGAAACCTGCGGCGCGGCGAAAGAGGTGCCGTTCACCAGGCGAAGCTGGGCGTTGCCCTGCGCATCCTCTTCCAGTACGTAAACGTTCCCCGGCGCGGCCAGACAGTTATTTTTGCTGATGCCGCAACGGTTGGCGTACGAAGCGATAGCGTTCAGGTTGTTGGTCGCCGTCACCACCAGCCAGCCTTTTTCTAAATCCTGCGAGCCAGAAACCACTGGCAGGCTGGCGATAGTGGTCGGGTTGGCGGCGGATTCGTTGCCGCTGGCGAAAACCACCAGCCCGCCCTGAGCGATAAAAGGTTTCCATGCATTGACGTAATGGCCCGTCAGCGCAGCATTCGAGAGATCCCAGTCCGGAATTTCCCACGAGTTGTTGATGATTTTCGCCCCCGCGCGCGCCAGATCGCTGTTGACCTGGGCCAGGGAAAGGCTGTAAGCGGCGCTGCTGCTGTCCGGAATAATACGGGCGCTGACCAGCGACGCGCCGGAAGCGGTGCCGCCGGAAAAAACAGAGGCCGTACGGCCTGCCAGCGTCTGGGCGACGGACGTGCCGTGGCCGCGCACATCCCCCACGCTGAGGTTATTGGTTGCCGGATCAACATAATTGAGCACGCTGGTAACCGCCCCCTGTAACGCAGGGTTGGTGCTGTCGATACCTGTATCTGCAACGCCTACGGTGACGCCTGCGCCGTTCACGCCTGCCGCTCTGGCCGCTGCCGCGTTAGTGGTAAACAGGTTTTGGTTCCACGGCGTGCGGGTCACGGTTTCACCGGATGCAAGCGCAGGGCCGCCAGGTTTGGCGACAGGCGCTTTCAGCATCGCATTGCTGCCGCTCTGAATACCGCTGGCGCCCTGCGTTCCTGAAGCGCTGCTTCCGCCTGAAGCGCTGCTTCCGCCTGCGGCGCTGCTTCCGCCCGAAGCGCTGCTTCCGCCTGAAGCGTTGTTAACGATACCGCTGCTACTGCTTCCTGAGCCGGGGTTACCACTGACGGGGCCATTAACAGTAGCGCCGCCACCACCGCCGCCACCTCCACCGCCGCAGGCAGACAGTAAAACAATCAGTACTGAATTCCCTGTCATTAAAAAAGTCCGTTTACCCAAAGATTTTTCTGAGGGCATAACAACTCCCGGGCGCTTTACGCCTTTTATAAAAATGGTTTCCCTGAATTCCGCAAATCAATAAAATTTCGGCTTTCTTATATCCACGTAAAACCGGCCCGCAGCAGCAAGGCGCTGCTGTCGACAAACAGAATTATCGAATCAGAAAACGATCTTTCTTCAGGCTTTGTTTTAGTGGCGCTAAACTCTATCGGCTTAATTCAGCAAAACTTTAACTTAAAATATATGTAGCAGGATATTTTTCATTAATTACTTTAAATACAACGAGATAAGTTTTGCTTAGGGGGCATCGACAAGGTTCATGCTACGAGGAGTATCCCGGGCACAGGCGGCGGCGGGAGGTGAGCCAGGCTCAAACAGAGAGGAGTCAGCGCTGGCAGAAGGCGTTTTCATTCACGTGCCCTTCTGGTTTGATGAAAACGTGATAAAAGCGAATAAATAAGATAACGGTAAAATAGCGCCTTATTGTTCGCTTTATGAAAAGAATGCTTATAAAAAATAAAAAGGGGAGCTAATAATATTCGGCCTAAGGATATTTCTTTTAAAGAGACAGATAGTCGTTTTCTATTAAAAGTTGTTATTGCTGGTTTTAATTTAGGGCCTGGTAACGCATGACGTTCAACCCGTTCTCAAATAAATTCTGTGAATAAAAAAAGAGCGCTTAAGCGCTCTTTTTTATTTGTCAGGTACTTAAGCTTTCAGCTTACGCATAACCAGCGTCGCGTTAGTGCCGCCGAAGCCGAAGCTGTTGGACATCACCGTCGTCAGCTCGCGTTCGGTCGGCGCCGTTACGATGTTCAGCCCTTCAGCCTGCTCATCCATTTCGTCGATGTTAATGCTCGGCGCGATAAAACCGTGTTCCAGCATTAACAGAGAGTAGATAGCTTCCTGCACGCCTGCCGCGCCCAGCGAGTGGCCGGTCATGGCTTTGGTGGCAGAAATTGCCGGGGTGTTATTGCCGAAGACTTCACGGATAGCGCCCAGCTCTTTCACGTCGCCAACCGGGGTTGAGGTGCCGTGAGAGTTCAGGTAATCGATCGGCGCGTCAAGATCCTGCATCGCCATCTTCATGCAACGCACCGCGCCTTCGCCAGACGGAGCAACCATGTCTGCGCCGTCGGAGGTTGCGCCGTAGCCGACAATTTCAGCATAGATATGCGCGCCGCGCGCCAGCGCGTGCTCCAACTCTTCCACGACAACCATGCCGCCGCCGCCTGCGATAACGAAACCGTCACGGTTAGCGTCATAGGTACGAGAAGCTTTTTCCGGCGTTTCGTTATATTTGGTAGAAAGCGCGCCCATGGCGTCGAACTCGCACGCCATTTCCCAGCCCAGCTCTTCGCCGCCGCCGGCAAAGACGATATCTTGTTTACCAAGCTGGATCTGCTCAACCGCGTTACCGATGCAGTGTGCGGAGGTCGCGCAGGCGGAGCTGATGGAGTAGTTCACGCCATGAATTTTAAACGGCGTGGCAAGGCAGGCGGAAACGGCGGAAGCCATCGCTTTGGTCACGACATACGGACCAACCGCTTTCAGGCCGCGCGGGCTGCGCATAGCGTCAGCGCCGAAAACCTGAGCTTTGGAAGAGCCGCCGGAACCCGCAATAATGCCAACGCGCGGATTGTTCTGGTAAACCTCTTCGCTCAGGCCCGCGTCCTGAATCGCTTCCTGCATGGAAAGATAGGCATAGACAGAGGCATCGTTCATGAAACGCACCACTTTACGGTCAATCAGGCCCGTGGTGTCCAGTTTTACGTTACCCCAGACGTGACTGCGCATGCCGGCATCAAGAAATTCTTGAGAGAAAGTGATCCCCGAGCGCCCTTCACGCAGAGATGCCAGGACTTCCTGCTGGTTATTACCGATGCTGGAAACGATGCCCAAGCCAGTAATCACTGCACGTTTCATTCAATACCTCTGTAGTCGCACTTTGTAAGTTTCGAGTCGCAAGATAGCGTACAGTTGTACGCCGAACAAGTCCGATCAGCCAAATCGTCCGGAAATTTGCACCGCTTTACACACATCGCTAAGATCGTGCCACCGCCTGTCAGACGAGCAACTTACGTGAAACTTAACGCGATACAACCGGCCAGCCTTGACTTCAACAGTGAGGGTACACCTGTTTCCCGAGATTTTGATGACGTTTACTTTTCTAATGATAATGGACTGGAAGAGACCCGTTATGTTTTTCTCGGCGGCAATCATCTGCCGGAGCGCTTCCTTACGCACCCTCGCGCCTCGCTGATCGTGGCGGAAAGCGGCTTCGGCACGGGCCTCAATTTTTTAACGCTCTGGCAGGTCTTCGACGCTTTTCTCGCCGCCCACCCGGAAGCGACGTTAAAGCGGCTGCACTTTATCAGTTTTGAAAAGTTTCCCCTGACGGCGCAGGACCTTCAGCAGGCGCATGCGCACTGGCCGGAGCTGGCCCCGTGGGCGCAACAGCTTCAGCAGCAGTGGCCGCAGGCGTTGCCGGGCTGCCAGCGTTTATTACTGGGTGAGGGGCGCGTCACGCTCGATTTATGGTTTGGTGATATCAATTCACTTGTCGACGAGCTGGACGATTCGCTTAACCAGCAGGTGGACGCCTGGTTTCTGGACGGCTTCGCCCCGGCGAAAAACCCGGACATGTGGACACCTAAGCTGTTTTCGGCGATGGCTCGCCTGGCGCGCAAAGAGGGCACGCTCGCCACTTTCACTTCGGCGGGGTTCGTGCGCCGCGGCTTGCAGGAGGCGGGATTCACCATGCAAAAGCGCAAAGGCTTCGGGCGAAAACGCGAGATGCTGACCGGCATTCGCGAAAGCGCTGAACGCGCCGCTTCGCGCGCGCCCTGGTTTGCCCGCACTCCTGCGCAAACGCAGGAAGCGGCGATTGCAGGCGGCGGCATCGCCAGCGCCCTGCTCGCCCTCGCGCTGTTGCGACGCGGCTGGCAGGTAACGCTTTATTGCGAAGACGACGCCCCGGCGCAGGGCGCGTCCGGGAATCGTCAGGGGGCGCTTTATCCGCTCTTAAGCCAGCATGACGCCGCGCTGGCAAGCTTCTTTCCCGCCGCCTTTACTTTCGCCCGCCGTTTGTACGATAGCCTGCCAGTGGCATTCGACCATGCGTGGTGCGGCGTAACGCAGCTTGGGTTCGACGAAAAAAACCAGCAGAAAATTGACCAGATGCTGAGCCTGAATCTGCCGCAGACGCTGGCGCGGGCGGTCACGGCGCAGGAGGTACAAGCGCGCACGGGCGTCGCTACCGGCTGCGGCGGCATTGAGTACCCCCAGGGCGGCTGGCTTTGCCCGGCGCAGCTGACAGCAGGCGTGCTGGCGCGTGCCGGTGAGCAAGGCTTAAAGACCCACTACCGGCGCCGGGTTAACGCGCTTGCGTATGAGGGCAGCGGCTGGCGGCTGACATTCAGCGACGGGGCTGAAGCTGCGCATAGCGCTGTCGTACTGGCGAACGGCTGGCAGATAAGCCGCTTCGCGCAAACGGAAAAATTGCCTGTTTACGCCGTGGGCGGCCAGGTGAGCCATATTCCCACCGCGCCGACGCTTGGCAAACTGCGCCAGGTGCTCTGCTATGACGGCTACCTGACGCCGCAAAATCCCGCCAGCGGCATGCACTGCATCGGGGCCAGTTACCACCGTGGCCGCGAAGAGATGGCTTACAGCGAAGCGGATCAGCAACATAACCGCCAGCGTCTTATCGACTGCCTGCCGCAGGCGGAATGGACGCAGGAAGTGGACGTAAGCCGCGGCGAAGCGCGTTGCGGCGTGCGCTGCGCAACGCGGGATCATCTGCCGATGGTCGGTAACGTGGCGGACTATGAGGCCACGCTTTCGCGGTACGCTAACCTTGCCGCCGCGCCGGAAAGCGCCCCGCCTGCGCCGGTGCACCCAAACCTCTTTATGCTCGGCGCGCTGGGTTCCCGCGGGCTGTGCAGCGCGCCGCTGGCGGCGGAGATCCTTGCTTCGCAAATGAATAACGAGCCGCTGCCGCTGGACGCTGCGACGCTTGCGGCATTAAACCCGAACCGGTTGTGGGTGCGAAAATTGCTAAAGGGGAAAGCGGTGAAATCATCAGGCGGGGCGTGAGCTGCCCTGCTCTTTAGCCGCACATAGCGGGTTGTCGTCCTTCATCCTTTCCGTGGAAAAGGATGAAGGCGAGACAGAAAGGTTATTTTAACTTCGCCTGCTGGAAGAGGTTATCCCACATACCGAGCACCAGCGCCTGGTCGCGCGGCGAAAGCTCGCCAGCATGAATGGCGGTTTCAAGGCTGTTGGTGACCTTCGCGTAAACGGCTTGCGGCGAGTGGTCGTCGCCATGTTCCAGTTCCGCGACCGCCAGCGTCAGGTGCCCGCGCAGGTAGCCGCTGGCGAAGAGTTCATCGTCGCTGGCATGCTCCACCATATCGTCAATCAGCGCCAGAATGCGTGCTTCAAATTCCGCGATCATCTTCTTTCCTCTTTTATTACTATGGCGATCAGCACAAGTCTTCCGGCCATGGAAATTGCTCCGCCGAAAGCGGCGGCGTTTGATAATAGTTTTGCAGGGCGGCGATAAAGCGCGCCGGGCGCGTGGGTATCCCCTGCTCCAGATAGGTCATTACCTGCGCATGCACCCGGCGCTGAAAAGCGATGCGGTCCGGGTCAAAGTCGCCGCTCAGGTTGTCGCAGCTGACGTTGAACGGGAAATTCGCCGCTACGCAAAAAAGCCACTCCAGCGCCTGCGGCTTCACTTCAACATCCTCAAACTGGTGTTGCGTGGCTTCGTCGCGCCCGTCCGGGCAGTACCAGTACCCGAAATCCACCAGCTCGCGCCGCGCTTTGCCGGCGATGCACCAGTGCGAAATCTCATGCAGGGCGCTGGCATAAAAGCCGTGAGCGAAAACGACGCGGTTGTAAGGCGCTTCGTCGTCAGCCGGAAGATAGATCGGTTCGTCGTCGCCTTTAATCAGACGGGTATTAAATTCGTCGGCAAAGCAGCCGTCGAAAAGGTCAATTAACTGTTGGTAGTGATGTGCTTTACTCATCCGTTTATCCCTAAGGCTTGCAGAATTTCCTGTCCATGGCTGTCATATAAAAGTTTGGCGCTCATTACCGCCGAGACAATCACTATCATCGGGCGGATAAGCTTTTGTCCTTTGCTCAGCACCAGCCGCGACCCCATGCGGGCGCCACAGAACTGCCCTGCCAGCATAATAAAACCGGTACCCCATACTACTTTGCCGCCAATAATAAACAGCAGCAGGCCGCCGATGTTCGAGGTGGCGTTAAGGACTTTGGCGTGCGCGGTAGATTTAGCAAGGTTATAGCCGCAGAGCGTGACAAAGGCCAGTGCGTAAAACGAACCTGCGCCGGGGCCGAAGAAACCATCGTAAAAACCAACGCAGCCGCCCGCCACCAGCGCAAAAGGCAGCCCGTACAGGCGGCGCTGCCGGTCCTCTTCGCCAAGCTTCGGCATCAACAAAAAATAAAGCCCGATACCAATAACCAGCAGCGGCAGGATCTGGCGCAGCACGTCTGATTTCACATGCTGCACCAGCAGCGCGCCGGTGGTGGAGCCGATAAACGTCATCAGGATATTGAGCTTTTGCGCTTTAAGATCCACCACGCCGCGGCGAATAAAATAGAGCGAGGCGGAAATTGACCCGCCGCACGCCTGTAGCTTGTTGGTCGCCAGCGCCTGGGCGGGCGACATGCCCACCGCCAGCAGCGCAGGCACCGTCAGCAACCCGCCGCCGCCAGCCAGCGCGTCGATAAACCCCGCCAGCATGGCGACGAAAAAGAGCACGCCAAGCAAGAGCGGAGAAACCATAAAGAGATCCATGCGTTTTTATCCTTAGAGTGCGTGTTCATCCAGCAGCGCCTGACAGGAAGGCGGTGGCGGCGGCGGCGCTTTTTTCACAGGGGCTTGTCCGCCCGGTTTCGCCGGGATAAACCAGCTTTGCAGCTCAGCGCCGCAGCCGTCGCCCGGCGGCGGCGGGGTCTGCTCTTCGCATTCCAGGCTATCTGCCGGGCAGCGCAGACGCACATGCATATGGGCGCGATGCTGGAACCACGGGCGAACCTTACGCAGCCAGTCGCGGTCCGGCCCGGCATCAAGGCAGAGCTGCTGCTTAATGGCCGGGTTGACGAAAATGCGCGTTACGTCGTCATCCAGCGCCGCAAGCTTAATCAACCCGCCGATTTCCGGCTTCCACAGCGAAGGGACGACCGATTTTCCATCGCGCGCCACTAAATCCAGCGCCTGCGGTTTTAACAGTTGCGAGGCGCTCCAGCGCGTTTTCGGCAGTTGCAGAAAAATATCCACATCAAGCCCGGTCTGGTGGCTGGCATGGCCGCCATTAAAGCGCCCGCCCGCCGGCATGCCCATATCGCCGATTAAAACGGTGCCCATGCCCAGCCGCTGAGTTTCACCGCTAAGCCGCTGGATAAAACGCACCAGATCCGGGTGGCCGAAGTAGCGACGCTGGTCGGTGCGCATGACCTGATAATTGTTGGCGTTAAGCGGCAGCGCTTCGGCGCCAACGATACAGCCGTTGGAAAAGCTCCCGATAGCCTGCGCGCTGCCGGGAACAGGATGCGTGATTTTTTGCCACGGCGTGGCGGCTAAAGTGGCGCTGCTGGCGCAAAGGGCCAGCAGCGCACAGAGTGCTTTTTTCATGGTATTACCAGCGAGGAAGTGAAGTGCTGACATCAGCGTTCTGGGCGCGCTGGCGCAGCAGATGATCCATCAGCACGATCGCCAGCATCGCTTCGGCGATCGGCACCGCGCGGATCCCCACGCAGGGATCGTGACGCCCGCGCGTCACCATCTCCACCTCTTCACCGTAACGGTTAAGCGTGCGGCCCGGCACCATAATGCTGGAAGTGGGCTTAAGCGCGATATGCGCGATAATCTGCTGGCCGCTGCTGATGCCACCGAGAATGCCGCCCGCATGGTTGCTCTGGAAGCCTTCTTTGGTGATTTCATCGCGGTTCTGGCTGCCTTTCAGCGCCACCGCGCCAAAACCTTCGCCGATTTCCACCCCTTTCACCGCGTTGATGCTCATCAGCGCGTGAGCGATATCGGCGTCAAGGCGGTCAAAGACCGGCTCGCCGAGGCCTGGCGGCACGTTATCGGCAACGACGGTCACCTTCGCGCCGATAGAATCGCCCTCTTTTTTGAGCGCGCGCATCAGCTCGTCCAGCGCGTCGATTTTATCGGGATCCGGGCAGAAGAACGGGTTTTGCTCAACCTGCTGCCAGTCTTTAATTTCCAGCGGGATATCGCCCATCTGCGTTAAACAGCCGCGGATCTGCACGCCGAATTTTTGCGCCAGATATTTTTTCGCAATCGCCCCCGCCGCTACGCGCATAGCGGTTTCACGCGCCGAAGAGCGTCCGCCGCCGCGATAGTCGCGCAGGCCATATTTTTGTTCGTAGGTGTAATCGGCGTGGCCCGGGCGAAAAACATCTTTGATGGCGCTGTAATCCTGCGAGCGCTGGTCGGTGTTTTCAATCAGCAGACCAATGCTGGTGCCGGTGGTGACGCCTTCAAAGACGCCGGAGAGAATTTTCACCTGATCCGGTTCGCGGCGCTGGGTGGTATAGCGCGACGTGCCGGGGCGGCGGCGGTCGAGATCATGTTGCAGGTCCGCTTCTGTGAGCGGAATGCCGGGCGGCACGCCGTCTACGATGCAGCCCAGCGCCACGCCATGCGACTCACCGAAGGTGGTTACGCGAAAGAATTGTCCAATACTGTTCCCTGCCATCACGGCTCCTTACCGTTGTCATCGTTATATGAAGGAGTGAATGCGGGCCGCCAGCCCGCAAGGTACGGATTAATCTTTGTAGATGCTGAAGTGTTCGCGCGCGCTGATAAGCTGCGCTTTAGTCAGCATAAAGACGCCATCACCGCCGTTGTCGAATTCAAGCCAGGTGAAAGGAACATCCGGGTACTGCTCAATCAGATGTACCATGCTGTTACCGACTTCACAAATCAGAATGCCGTTATCGGCAAGGTAATCCGGCGCGCAGGCCATGATGCGGCGCGCGAGCTTCAGCCCGTCGCTGCCAGCGGCCAGACCCAGTTCCGGCTCGTGGCGGTATTCACTGGGCAGATCCGACATATCTTCTTCATCCACATAAGGCGGGTTGGTGACGATGATGTCGTACTGCACTTTCGGCAGGTCGCGGAAGAGATCGGAGCGGATCGGCGTTACGTGATGGATCATGCCGTGCTCTTCAATATTGTGCTCGGTTACCGCCAGCGCATCTGTGGAAATATCTACCGCATCCACTTCCGCGTGCGGGAATTCATAAGCGCAGGCAATGGCGATGCAGCCGCTGCCGGTACACATATCAAGAATATGCTGCGGCTGATGGTCAATAAGCCCGGCGAAGCGGTTGTTAATCAGCTCTCCGATGGGCGAACGCGGCACCAGTACCCGTTCGTCTACATAAAACTCGTGGCCGCAAAACCAGGCTTTATTGGTGAGGTACGCCACCGGGATACGTTCGTTGACGCGGCGAATCACGCGTTCAACGATGCGGTGACGCTCGCTGGAGGTCAGGCGCGCGGTGCGCATATCTTCCGGAATATCCAGCGGCAGCCAGAGCGTGGGCAATACCAATTGCACCGCTTCATCCCAGGGGTTGTCCGTGCCGTGACCATACCAGATGTTGGCCGCGCTAAAACGGCTTACCGCCCAGCGCAGCATATCCTGAATGGTATGCAGTTCATTAACTGCTTCATCGACGAAAATTTTATCCACATTGCCCTCCGCAGGCCGCACCGCGTTTACATTCGGCGGCTAGTTTGCCATGAAGACGGCGATAAATCAGCATTCCGCCGCACGCAGAGAGGAAATGGGCGTTATATTTGGCGTGCGCACGAAGTCAGGTAAACTGCCAGCAAAATGCTTAAGACGAGAACGAGATGAAAAAGAAGCCATCGCTGAGCGAGGAAGATCAGACGCTGTTTCGCGAACTGATGCGCGGAACCCGCCAGATAAAACAGGACACTATCGTCCACAGCCCACCGCGCAAGAAACTGAGCGACGTACCGCCCAAACGTCTGTTGCAGGAACAGGTGGATAACAGCCACTATTTTTCGGATGAATTTCAGCCGTTGCTGAACAGCGACGGGCCGATGCGCTATGTGCGCCCGGGCGTGGATCACTTTGAGTTGAAAAAGCTGCGCCGGGGCGACTATTCCCCCGAGCTTTTTCTTGATTTGCACGGCCTGACGCAGATGCAGGCGAAGCAGGAGCTGGGCGCGCTTATCGCCGCCTGCCGCCGGGAACATGTGTTTTGCGCCTGCGTAATGCACGGCCACGGCAAACATATTCTTAAGCAGCAAACGCCGTTGTGGCTGGCGCAGCATCCGCACGTCATGGCTTTTCATCAGGCGCCGAAGGAGTACGGCGGCGATGCGGCGCTGGTCGTGCTGATAGAAGTGGAAGAGTGGCAGCCGCCGCAGTTGCCGTAAGTCCCTTTCCGGCGGCCTTATCCACCGGGGCGGATTTATCGGCGTGAAGCGCTATAAAAGCAAAGAGCCGCACAAGGCGGCTCTGTTTTCATGCGACTGGCGTTAAATCGCTTTCTTCATTCTGAGATTGCAGGGGCTCATCTGCCAGTTAAAGACCCCTCTGCCGCTTTCGTCATCCAGCGTGACGTTGGCGATAGCGGATGTCGTAAACATAGGCGGCGTTTCGCCAGGGCAAAGCTCCGAAACCAGATAGCCGACCAGCGGCAGGTGTGAAATCACCAGCACCGAGGTGACCCCCTCTTTCGCCAGCGCTTGCAGGTAATCGCCTACCAGATGAACATCACCGCAGGGCGTCAGCTCCGACAGCGTGTCCTGGTTTTGCGGCAAATTCATTGCCTCCCGTACGACATCCAGTGTCTGTTCGGCTCGCAGGAAAGGGCTCACCAGAACACGTTCGATGTCCACCTTTTGACCTTTTAACCAGGTCGCCATTTGACGGGATTCATCACAACCACAATGGGTTAGCGGACGAACCGAATCACTGGCGGCATCGAGTGCTGCGTCGCCGTGACGCATGATAAAAACTTGCATATTGCACCGCTTTTGTTAACCAGAATCGCCCTTTTCCCCTGAGGGTCTGACACAACCTGTAAGGTTATCAGGGCGGCCGGGCATTGTGCCTGATCCGTACTTCAGATGAAACGCTGTTTTTTACCTTATTGCTGTAAGTATAGTCAATCAGCGTTTACATACTGACCGACCGGCGCGTCATCCGCAGCGGAGGTTACTCTTGTTTGACCTCGGTTTTTTCCTTCTGGTTCACTGCTGACCAGAAAACGAGGCGTTCTTCGGCCATCCTTACCAGCCTTTCGCATGGGGCAAAGCGTTCCCCATATTGGGCGGCAAGACGTTGCAGCGTCGCCACCACTTCCCCCGCGCCGAGCGTATCCATATAGCGGAACGGGCCGCCGAGAAACGGCGGAAAGCCGATGCCAAACACGCCGCCGATATCGCCATCGCGCGGCGAGCGCACAACCCCTTCGTCCAGACAGCGCGCCGCTTCGTTAAGCATCATCATGACGCAGCGCTCGGCGATTTGCGCCCCGGTAAGCCGGTTGACGGGCTTAACGCCGGTCAGTGCGTAGATCGCCGGGTCTGGCTGTTTTTTGCTTTTACGCCCTTTCCCTGGATAAAGATAGAAACCCCGGCCATTTTTTCTGCCTTTGCGATCGTCCTTCAATATTGCTGCAACGGCTTCATGCGGCGCGCTGAAACGGGAGCCATACGCCTGCTCCAGCACCGGAATAATTTTAGTGCCTACGTCTATGCCCACCTCATCCAAAAGTTGGATTGGACCTACCGGGAAGCCAAATTTCACCAGCGCTTCATCAATATGTTCAATGCTCTCCCCTTCCATCAGGCAGCGCATCGCCTCATTCATATAGGGCGCAAGGATACGGTTGACGTAAAACCCGGCGCAGTCCGCCACCACGATCGGCGTTTTGCCCTGTTTTTTGGCAAGCTGCACGGTAGTGGCGATGGTTTGCGCGCTGGTGCCAGCATGGGGAATCACCTCCACCAGCGGCATTTTGTCGACGGGGCTGAAATAGTGCAGGCCGATAACCTGCTCAGGACGCGCCGCGTTCGCTGCAATATCGCCAATCGGCAGTGAAGAGGTATTTGAGGCAAAAATGGTCTGCGGCGCGGCGTGCTGTTCCACCTCCGCCACCATCTTTTGCTTAAGGGCCAGGTCTTCAAACACCGCCTCGACAACAATGTCGCGATTATGAAAGCCCCGGTAGTCCGTGGCGCCGGAAATCAGCGCCATCTGGCTGTCGCGCTCTGTGGGTTTGATATGGCGTCGGCGCACCTTTTTCTCAAGCAAATCCCAGCTGTATTTCAGCGCGTGGTTAATGCCCTTTTCGTTGATATCTTTGATGCGAACCGGCAGTTTGCCTTTACTGGCGGTAACATAAGCGATACCGCCGCCCATCAGGCCGCCCCCCAGAATGCCAACCGCCCGCAAAGGTTGCGGCTGCGCCTCGCTGCCGGTCTCTTTTTTCAGCTCGGTGCTGGCGAAGAAAATACCGCGCAGCGCCGCCGATTGCGGGGTCATCGCCAGCTCGCCGAAGGCTTTTGCTTCGGCGTCGTAGCCGCTCGCGCTCCCCTGCTCAAGCCCTGTGCGGATAACGTCGATAATGCGTTGCGCCGCCGGATAGTTGCCGTGCGTTTTCTGCCCGGTTTGCTTCGACACCATTTTGAACAGCAGCGCGCGGCCAAGCGGGCCGGCGAGCACGCGCTCGCGCACCGGCAAACGCCGCTCGCTTGCGCGCCCTTTTTTCACCAGCGCCACGGCGGCTTCCAGCAAAATAGAAGAAGGAACGACATCGTCCACTAACCCCGCCTTCAGCGCCTGGCGCGGGCGCAACTGTTTACCGGTGAGGATCATCTCAAGCGCAGTGCTGACGCCAACCCGCCGCGGCAAACGCTGGGTGCCGCCGGAGCCGGGCAACAGCCCCAGTTGGACCTCCGGCAAGCCCAGCATGGTTTTCGGCGAATCTGTACAGACGCGGCGATGGCAGGCGAGCACAAGCTCCAGCCCACCGCCCAGGCAAGGCCCGTGGATAGCCGCCACCACCGGAACAGGCAACCCATGAATATCGGCCATGATCTGCTGCCCCTGGCGCGCCAGCTGTTCCGCTTCCTGCGCCGTTTTGCACGCCGCGATCATGTTGATATCGGCGCCGGCGATAAAGTTGTCCGGCTTGCCGGAAATAAACACGACTCCTTCCAGCGCTTTGTTATCACGGATTTGCCGGAGAATGGCGCGCACCTGCGGGCCAAATTCCGCTTTCAGGGTATTCATTTTTTCATCCGGCACGTCGATGGTGACCACCGCAATATTGTCCGGGCGAACATGCAGATAAAACGCGGATGTCGATTCCATTATTCGGCCTCCAGCACCATGGCCGCGCCAAGGCCGCCTGCCGCGCAGGCGGTCACCAGGCCAAAGCCTCCGCCGCGTCGGCGCAGTTCGTTTAAGGTTTGGGTAATCATGCGCGCGCCGGTTGCGGCAAAAGGATGCCCATAAGCGATGGAGCCGCCCAGCACGTTGAATTTTGTTTCGTCCACTTCGCCGGTCGCACGGTCGCGCCCGAGTACTTCCCGGGCGAAGCGGTCGCTTGCCAGCATTTTCAGATTAGTGAGCGTTTGCGAGGCGAAAGCCTCATGCATATCAAACAGCGTAATGTCGTTAAGCGTAAGCCCGGCGCGTTCCAGCGCCAGCGGCGTCGACCAGGCGGGGCCGAGCAGCATATCTTCCCACACATCGACCGCCGTAAAGGCATAGCTTCGCAAATAGCCCAGCGGCTGAAGCCCCAGCTCTTTTGCGCGGGATTCGGTCATGAGGATTAGCGCCGCAGCGCCGTCGGTAAGCGGCGTGCTGTTGGCCGCGGTCACGGTGCCATGCTTGCGGTCAAAAGCCGGCCGCAGTTTCGCGTAGTCGGCTATCGTTGAGCTTTTACGGATGTTGTTATCTTCGCTGAAAGGATCGCGGTAAGGCGGCACATAGGCCGTCATCACTTCCTGCGCCAGCTTGCCCTCTTCCCAGGCTTTTGCGGCCAACTGGTGAGAACGGTGCGCCAGCGCATCCTGCTGCTCGCGGGTAATGCCATGGGTTTTCGCCATCTGCTCGGCGGTGTCGCCCATTCGCAGGCCGGTGGAGTACTCCGCCACCGCAGGCGGCACGGGCAGTAAATCGCGCATTTTCAGACGTGAGAAAAGTTTAAGCCGCTGGCTCAGGGTACGCGCTTTATTCGCATCTACCAGCGTGCGCGCAAGCGTTTTGCTTACGCCAATCGGCAGCACAGAAGAGGAGTCCGCCCCGCCAGCAATGCCAGCGCGGATTGTGCCCGCCAGCAGGCTTTCCGCTACGTTCGCCACCGCCTGAAAGCTCGTCGCGCAGGCGCGGCTCACGCTGTAGGCATCGGTATGCACGTTCATTCCGGTGCCAAGGACGATTTCACGGGCGATGTTGGGCGCCTCGGGCATCTGTACAACCTGGCCGAACACCAGTTGCTCGATCACCTCTGGCGCAATTTCGCTGCGGGCCAGCAGCTCGCCAACCACCATCTTGCCGAGATCGACCGCCGGCACGCCGTGAAAGGCGGTAGCCTGCCGGGCGAAAGGGGTGCGTAACCCACTGATAATAGCAATGCGATCGCCCTGTCGGGTGACCAGCGGTAATGGCTGACTCATAACATTCCCCTGTAAAAGCTTCAAAGCGCAAAAGTGGTCTGACCTGATAACATTCTTAACCAAAAATTTACATTGAGCCAATCAGGGAGAGGAAAAAGTGCGAGGCAAAACACGAATTAAGCGGTAAAAGAAAACGCCTTCCCGCTAAAAGGAAGGCGTTTTTTAAAGGAAGGATTAACGCAGGCCGAGCTGGAAGATCATGGTTTCCGCCTGGCAGGCGAACACAAAATCGATATCTAACTGTACGCCGCCGTTCACTTCGCTAAAGCGCGGCGTTATCTGGCACGGTTCCGATTCGACTTCGCGGGCTTTGGCCGTCAGGGCCGCCAGGGTTTCTTCGGCTTCGCTGCGGCTGGCAAATACGCGGCTGTAAGAGGCGGTACAATCGGTGTTATCCATGATGGTACCCACATCAATACAGCAACAAACCGGGGTTTCATCAGCACTGCATTTGCTCATTGTGATTTCCTCTTTAATAACGCAAAAACGATGCGGTTATTTTACGCTCCCGGACGTACCCCCTCTACCTTAACTTTCTCTAAGCGGCGTTAAGTGACCGAAATCACACTTAAAAATGATCTAAAACAAAAATCACCCAACATGATGATCGACGCCGCTTCGAATTTTGCTGACGGGATCGCGTTTCGAAGATCACAATTGAAAAATCTTATAAACATACTTGCAACATATCTGCTGGTCGGACCTATACTCTCGCCACTGGTCTGATTTGTAAGCCGTACCTCAGACCCTACACTTCGCGCTCCTGTTACCTTAGGTAACATTATTTAAAAATAATAAATGGATGAGGTTATGGTCATGAGCCAGAAAACCCTGTTTACCAAATCTGCTCTCGCGGTCGCAGTGGCAATCGTCTCTTCTCAAGCCTGGTCTGCAGGTTTCCAGCTAAACGAATTTTCTTCCTCTGGCCTGGGCCGCGCCTATTCAGGGGAAGGCGCTATCGCCGACGATGCGGGCAACGTAAGCCGCAACCCGGCGCTGATTACGATGTTCGACCGCCCGACCTTCTCCGGCGGCGCCATTTTCGTCGACCCGGACGTTAACGTTTCAGGCCGTTCAACAACCGGCCGCAGCCTTGACGCCGATAACATCGCGCCGACCGCCTGGGTGCCGAACCTGCATTTTGTGGCGCCGATCAACGAGCAATTTGGCTGGGGGGCTTCTGTTACCTCTAACTACGGCCTGGCGACGGAATATAACGACAGCTATACCGCGGGCTCCGTGGGCGGCAAAACCGATCTCGAAACCATTAACCTCAACCTGAGCGGCGCTTATCGCCTGGATAACCACTGGAGCTTCGGCGTAGGCTTCGACGCGGTTTACGCTCGCGCGAAGATTGAACGTTACGCAGGCGACCTGCCGCAGATCATCGCAGGCGGTATCCCGTCGCTGGTGCGCGCGGGCCGTCTCACGCCGCAACAGGCGCAGGCTATCGGCGCGCAGGCGGGCGGCATTAACGCCGACACGCAGATTGCTTACCTGAAAGGCGATGAGTGGGGCTTCGGCTGGAACGCGGGGATCCTTTATGAAGTGGATAAAGATAACCGCTACGGCTTTACTTACCGCTCAGAAGTGAAAATCGACTTTGACGGCGACTATAAAAGCAGCCTGCCTGCCGCTATCAACCCCATCAACGCCGCGCTCGGTCTTGGCTTACCTTATGGCACTGGCGGCAGCACCACTGGCGGTTCCCTGACGCTCAATTTGCCTGAAATGTGGGAAATCTCCGGCTATAACAAAGTGGCGCCGCAGTGGGCCGTGCACTATAGCCTGACCTACACCAGCTGGAGCCAGTTCGAAGAGCTGAAAGCCACCAACAGCAACGGCCAGACGCTGTTCCAGAAGGAAGAGAACTTCCGGGACGCTTACCGCATCGCGCTGGGCACCACCTATTATATGGACGACAGCTGGACCTTCCGTACCGGTATCGCGTTTGACGATAGCCCGGTGCCGGCAAATAACCGCTCTATCTCCATCCCGGACCAGGATCGTCTCTGGCTGAGCGCAGGCGCAACGTATGCCTTTAATAAAGATGCGTCTGTGGATGCGGGCGTTTCTTATATGCACGGTCAGCACGTGGAATTCACCGAAGGCCCTTACACCTTCAAATCTGAAGGGAAAGCCTGGCTGTACGGCGTGAACTTCAATTACGCGTTCTGATAGCGACGTCGTGATCAAAAAGGCGGGCCAGCGGCCCGCCTTTTTTTCGCCCGGCCCGGTAAGGCTTCCATAAAAAAGGCGAACCCTGGGTCCGCCCTTTTCATCGCCCTGCTCGCTTTACTGGGGTCCGCCTGGGAAAGAGAAAATAACCTACGTTAAGACTGCTTTTTAACTATTAAAATGATTGGGCTTTACCCTGGCGCACGGAACCAGCTTCCGTCTGGAGCCCCAGCCTGTATACCGCGTAAACATCACTTTACCGTGTCGATAAGCGCAGACAGCAGATCGCCAAAGGTTCCATACCTCTCAATAACGTAATCTGTTGACGCCTTATCGCGTATCTGGAAACAGCTATCTTTGAAGCTGTACACGAATACCGACATACCATCTTCACCAATCATCACTTTGTCAGTGAGGTTCGGATCGACATAAATATCATTGTCGCGCGCCTCAATGTTCTGAACATACAGATTTGACCATACCGGTTCGCCATTCTCCGCCTGTGTCATGCTGTACAGGGTAAGCCCGTTGTACTCCAGGCCGTCCATAGTTTTGAGCATGTCGGCATAATCAGGACGATTTATTACCAGACGCTGAATGTCCGCATAAACGCCGCGTTTCACTTCATCCCATTCAGCAGGCGCAGGGTTGCGCATTAAGTCAGTCAAAGTGTCTGGCGCAACAGGCACGGCTACCGGGTAGTTATCGCCAATCATCATTGTATTGAGGATGCCGATCATTTTATTCGTGTCGTTCATATGCTCACTTCCCTACCGGGTAAATTACGCCGTTTGGCGAAGGCCATAAAACGAAATCACCCGTTAAGCTCAAGGACTTAACGGGTGATAATTTCCGAATTCCAGGCGGACCTTTACTCGGCGTCTATCTCTTTCAAATCGTCCTGAATCGCCTGCGCGTTGGGGTTTTCTTCCGGCTTAAGCTTGCCGCCGTTGGCGATAAAGTCGTGGCGCTGGAAGTAAGCTTCACGCACCAGAATATACGGGTCGGAAGACTGGCGCAGCAGGCCGTCGGAATCCAGAAGCTGGGCGCGGGTTTCAACGCCTTCCACCGCCCATTTCCCTACCGACAGCGGCCAGGTGAGCCAGGAAAGCACCGGATACAGCGTATCCACCGCGTCGCCGCCATCTTCACGCAGCGTAAAGCTGCCGTAGAAAGGCAGTTGCAGATAAGGGCCGTAACCTACGCCGTAATGACCAAGCGTGCTGCCGAAACGGTGCGGCTCTTCACGCGCCAGTTTCGGGTTCGCCATCCCTGCCACATCGATCAAGCCGCCCATGCCGAGCAGCGTGTTGAGGAAAAAGCGGGTGAAGTGAACCATGCCCTGATAAGGGTTGCCCTGGAGGAAATAGTTCACCATAACGGCGGGCTCTTCCAGGTTGCCGGTGAAGTTGCTCAGCCCGTTGCGCGCAGGCTGCGGCACGTAATCACGCCATGCGACGGCCACCGGACGCAGCACGTAAGGATCCACCACATTGAAGTTGAAGTTATACATGGTGCGGTTGAACCCTTCGAACGGGTCCGAACGTCCCTGCTCCGTTTGCGAAGAGCTGGCGCAGCCCACCAGCAGCGTGGCGGCCAGAGCAAGCCCGGTCAGGCGAAATTTCATCTCAGTCTCCCTGTCAAAAGTCGTCGCGCTCAGGGTAGAGGCTGCGAAACCTCAACTTCCACTGGCGTGGAAGGATTGAACTGAATCAGCCCGCTCTGGCCTGTCCAGTCCCCCGTCTGCGGTGCGGGCGTGCCCGCCTGCGAAATATGCACTTTAATAATTCCCTGACGCACCGAGGAAAGCAGCCTGTCCGGCATCATGGCATTGGTATCGTCAAGAGTAAGTGTTAGCGGAAAATGGCCCAGCGGCAATTTTTTTGCTGCAACCGGCACATTTGAAACGCCATCAGTAACGGAAACAAAGACTATCCCCTTCTCGGGCAAGGCTTTTTCCGCCTGCGGCGACAGCGTGATTTTAACAGCCACTTTCGCGTTGTCCATGCCGCTTTCCACTTTCGCTTGCGCAATGCTGCGGGCCACTACCGTGCGCCGCTCATCGTCGGCGGGCAGCAAACGCAGCAAGATTTGCCATGCGCCAATCGCTTCTTTATAGCGTTGCTGTTCAAAAGCGCTGAAGGCGAGCAGGCTGAGCGCGCGAATATTGGCGTGCTGTTTGGAAAGCACATCCCGCAGCAGCGCTTCGCCCTGCTGGTTATCTTGCGGGTCCGACGAACGGGTCAGCACTTCGGCGTAGTCGAGCTTCGCATCGAGGTTATCCGGCGCCAGCCGCCAGGCGCGCTCAAAGGCCTGGGTGGCCGTAGAGGCGTTGTTCAGCACCATGCCGATACGCCCAAGCATCAGCCAGCCTTCGGCGTTTTGCGGGTCGTCCTGTAGCCGGGTGCGCAACCCAAGCCCCAGGCGCGCCATCTCTTCCATGCTTAGCGGTTTTGCATCCGGGTCCATCACCCGCTGGATAAGCGCTGGCGTTTGCTGCGTTACCTGCTGCCATTCCAGCACATGAGAAAGGCTTGAGGTCTTGATGAACGCGCCGATACTGACGACCGCCAGCAGCAGCACGCCTGGCAGAAGCGCGCGGCGGCCGAAGGGGCGATGTTTAGCAGGCTGCTGGTCGGGAATATCCGCAAGCAAACTCTGTTGCAGCTCCACGACCATTTCTTCGCGCCCGGGGATTTTTTCCTCTTCCAGCTCGCGCAGGCGCGAACGGTAAAAGGCCCGGTTCAGCGCGTCGCGGTCCGCTGCCGACCGGCCAGCCCACGGAAAAAAGAGCAGCGCCGAAACGGCCAACAGTAAAACAACGATGACGGTAATCAACAACGTCATGGACGGTTCCCTTTTTCATCAAGCAGCTTTTCCAGCCGCTGGCGTTCCGCTTCGGTCAACGCGCCCTGCGCTGCGCGCTTGCGGCTGCGGCGAACAATCACTACCGCGCCGCCAACAACAAACAAGGCGGGCAGCAGCCAGAGAATAAGGGTGCCCGGCGTTACCGGCGGTTCATAAGTCACAAAATGGCCGTAGCGCGCCACCATGTAATCGATAATTTGCTGTTTACTCTGCCCCTGCTGCATTAACTCATACACTTTCTGGCGCATGTCGGCGGCAATCATGGCGTTAGAGTCGGCAATGCTGTTGTTCTGGCATTTCGGGCAGCGCAGTTGTTCAGTGAGCTGGCGAAATTGCTGCTCCTGCGCCTCATCTTTAAACTGATACGCATCGATGGCGCCCCAGGCGCTCAGGCTAAGCAGCAAGCCGGCAAACAGCGCGAGAATACGGTTCATGCGCCCGCCCCTTTGCTGTATTTTTCCCACAGCGGTTTTAACTCGTTTTGCCAGACGTTCTCGTTGAGATCGCCTGCGTGGCGGTAGCGGATGATGCCGTTGCCGTCGATAAGAAAGGTTTCCGGCGCGCCGTAAACCCCGAGATCCAGCCCCAGCATGCCGTCGCCGTCATAAAGGCTCAGCGCGTAAGGATTTCCCAGTTCATTAAGCCAGTTCACCGCCTTGCGGCGATCGTCTTTATAGTTCATGCCCACCACGCGCACGCCCTGCGCGGCAAGGCCGTTTAAGAACTGATGTTCGGCGCGGCAGGTTGGACACCAGGTCGCCCAGACGTTCAGCAGCAGCGGCTTGCCCTGCGTCAACACAGCCTGGTCATAAACCTTGCCCGGCTCGTTCAGCGCTTCCAGGCGAAACACCGGCACCGGCTTGCCAATTAAGGCAGATTCAAGCGTGGTCGGGTCATCGCCGCCCGCGTTGCGCACCAGTTGCCAGAGCAGCGCGCCCGCCAGCAGCAGAAAGAGAACCAGCGGGATAAACAGCACCTTGCGCTTCATTGCGCCTCCTTCAGCGTTTTACGCAGACGGTAGCGCGGGTCGAGCATGCAGAGCAGACCGCCCAGCGCCATTAACACCCCGCCGTACCAGATCCAGCGAACAAAAGGTTTGTAATAAAGCCGCACGGCCCAGCTGCCGTCATCCAGTTCTTCACCAAGCGCAGCGTAGAGGTCGCGCGTTAATCCGCCGTCAATAGCGGCCTCGGTCATCATCATCCGGCTGCTGTTGTAGTAGCGTTTTTCCGCATGCAGCGTGGCCTCCGGCTTGCCGTTGCGGGTGACGTCGATAATCCCTACGCCGCCGCGCCAGTTGGGGCCAGAGGCGTCATGCACGTCGCGAAAAACAAAGTGGTACTGGTGAATATCAATGCTATCTCCCGACTTCATGCGCACGTCGCGCTCAACGCTGTAGTTCTGGCTGAAAGCAATGCCGACCACGGTTACCGCCACGCCAACGTGTCCAAGCACCATGCCCCAGTGGCTGCGCGAAAGCGTGGTCAGGCCTCGCCAGAAACCGTGGCGATGGGTGGCGCGCTCATGCAGTTCCATCAGCGCCAGCACAAATACCCAGCCCGCCATCAGCAGCCCCACCACCGTCATCGCTTCTATACGATCCTGCATCAGCCAGGGCAACAGCAGGGAAAAAGCGACAGTGACGACCAGCGCCACCGCCAGCCGTTTCGCCAGCTTTTGCGGCTCGTCACGGCGCCAGCGCACCAGCGGCCCGATGCCAAGCAGCAGCGCGAACGGCGCCATTAGCGCGCTAAAGAGCGTATTAAAGAACGGCTCGCCGATGGAAATGCTGCCCAGCCCCAGTTGCTTATGCACCAGCGGCAGCAGCGTGCCGAGCAGCACCACCAGCATGGCGGCGACCAGCAGCACGTTGTTGCCAAGCAGAAAAGACTCGCGCGACCAGAGTTCGTTGCTCACCCGCGCCCGCACCTGCCCGCCTTTAACGGCATACAGCAGCAGCGAGCCGCCGATAACAATCACCAGCAACGCCAGAATGAACATGCCGCGCGCCGGATCGGAGGCAAACGAGTGAACCGAGACCAGCACGCCGGAACGGACCAGGAAAGTACCCAGCAGACACAGGGAAAAAGCGGTAATGGCGAGCAGCACCGTCCAGGCGCGGAAACTGCCGCGCTTTTCAGTGACCGCCAGCGAATGCATCAGCGCCGTGCCGGCAAGCCACGGCATAAACGACGCGTTTTCCACCGGGTCCCAGAACCACCAGCCGCCCCAGCCCAGCTCGTAATAAGCCCAGGCGGAACCGAGCACGATGCCGATGGTGAGAAAAACCCACGCCGCCTGCGTCCAGGGGCGCGACCAGCGCGCCCAGGCGGTATCCAGCCTGCCCGCCATCAGCGAAGCGATAGCAAAGGCGAAAGCGACCGAGAAGCCGACATAACCCATATAAAGGAGAGGCGGATGAAAAATCAGGCCGATATCCTGCAACAGCGGGTTTAAGTCGCGCCCGTCGATGGGAAAATCGGGCAGCGTGCGGGTAAACGGGTTAGAGGTGAAAAGGATAAACAGCAAAAAGCCGCAAGCTATCATCCCCATCACCGAAAGCACGCGGGCTACCGCATCCTGCGGCATGCCGCGGCTGAAAATCGCCACCGCGAAGGTCCAGCCGCTCAGCAACAGCACCCAGAGCAGCAGCGAGCCTTCATGCGCCCCCCAGGTCGCCGCCACGCGATACCAAACCGGCAGCTCGCGGTTAGAGTTGTTGACCACGTACTGCACGGTAAAATCGTTCACCACAAACGCGTGCACAAGCACAAGGAACGACCCCAGAATGCTGAAAAAGAGCAGCCAGGCGAGCGGTCGCGCCAGCGCCATCAGCCGCGTGTCCTGGCGTATGGCGCCCAACAGCGGGTAAACACTGAGCAACAGCGCGATGCCGAGCGCAAGGCAGAGCAGATAGTTGCCAATCTCCGGCATCATGAGTGGTTATCCTTATAGGCTTCTGGCGGGCGCTTGTGGTTCTCCTGCATCGCCGCTTTTATTTCCGGCGGCGTGTAGTTTTCATCGTGTTTAGCCAGCACCTCTTTCGCCGCGACCAGGTTGCCATTCTCCAGCACGCCCTGCGCCACGACGCCCTGACCTTCGCGAAAGAGATCGGGCAGGATGCCGGTGTAGCTGACGTCTACCACGCCGCGGGCGTCGTAGAGCTTAAAGTGCACTTCGAGCGTTTTATTGTCGCGCTGCACGCTGCCCGGCATCACCATGCCGCCGACGCGCAGCCGCTGCCCCGGCTCAGGTTTTTCCTGCGTTTCGCCTTTGCCGTAGAGGATTTCGCCAGGCGTATAGAAGAGATCGATATTGGAGCGCAGCGCATAAAGCACCAGCGCGATAGTAAGCCCTAACCCCATAAGTACGGCGACGGCGAGATAAAGGCGGTTTTTACGACGAGCGTTCACTTATGCTTCCTTAATATTGGTCTGCCGCGCCGCCCTGATGCGACGTTCCCGCGCCTGCTGTCGGCGCACCTGCGCCAGCAAGTTTCGGCGCTGCCAGAGGGTATGCCCTGCCAGCAGCGCAAGCGTTGCGATCGTAACCCCGACCGCCAGCCAGACGTAAAAGGCGTATCCGCCCATGGCGAAAAAATCGCTCCAGCTGTTGAATGCCGCTTTCATCGGGCTTCTCCTTTACGGCTGGCGAGCGCCGCGACCCATGGACGGCGGCGCTCCTGAATAAGAATGAGATTGCGCAGCCGCATCAGCGTCAGCGTGACGAAAAGCGCCAGAAAACCGAAGATGGTCCAGCGCAACGGCGTGCGCATGGAGGGGTCGATGGTTTGCTGCATATTGGTGGAGCCCTGATGCAGCGTGTTCCACCACTCCACCGAGTAGTGGATGATGGGCAGGTTAACCACCCCGACCAGAACCAGAATACCCGCTGCGCGCCCGGCCAGCCGACGGTCGTCAAAGGCGTTATAAAGCGCGATGACCCCAACGTATAAGAAGAGCAGCACCAGTTCAGAGGTCAGGCGCGCATCCCAGATCCACCAGGTTCCCCACATCGGTTTACCCCAGGCGGAGCCGGTCACCAGCGCGATAACGGTATAGGCCGCGCCAACAGGCGCCATCGCGGCGGCGACCAGGTCTGACATTTTCATCTGCCAGACCAGGCCGATAAACGCCGCTATCGCCATCGAGGCGTAAATACCCATCGACCACATGGCCGCCGGCACGTGCAGATACATAATGCGGTAGCTCTGCCCTTGCTGGTAATCCGCCGGGGCGTAGACAAAGCCCCAGACGCAGCCGACAGTCAGCAGCGCCAGGCTTAGCAACGCAAGCCACGGGATAAAACGGCCGCAGAGCGTATACAGCCGCTCCGGTTTAGCCAGTTGATGTAACGCTTTCCACATGGTTATCGCTCACAAAACAAAAATGCCCGCTTCGGGCTGTTGTTATTGAATACTTATTCGCAGCGCCGCGGCGGTGGCAAACGGGCTTAAAGTCATGCTTGCTGCCAGAAACGCGCCGAGGATCGCCAGATAGCCGTTAACCGCAAGATGCATTGCCGCCGCCTCTACCGCCGCGGTGGCGAAAATAAGCAACGGCACCGTAAGCGGCAGCACCAGCAGGCTCAGCAGCACGCCGCCGCGCCGCAATCCTACCGTCAGCCCAACGCCTGTCGCGCCAAGAAAACTGAGCGTCGGGGTGCCTAACAGCAGGGTTAACGCCAGCGTCACCGCGCTTCGCAAGTCAAGCCCCAGCAATAATGCCGCCAGCGGCGAGAGCACGATAAGCGGCAGGCCGGTAACCACCCAGTGAGCGGTCACTTTCGCCACCACCATTGCCGGTAGGGGCAAAGGCAGCAGCATAAGTTGTTCCAGCGAGCCATCCTGCCAGTCATCGCGAAACAGTCGCTCCATCGCCAGCAGCGAAGAGAGCAGCGCCGCCACCCAGACTACGCCCGGCGCGATGCGCGCCAGCATCTGCGGCTCGGGGCCAATGCCCAGCGGAAAAAGGGTGATGACGATAAGGAAGAACCACAGCGGGTTGATGATTTCCGCCCCTTTGCACAGCGCAAGGCGAAGCTCGCGTTTGAAGATCTGCCACATCATGCCGCCACCTCTGGCGCATTAAGCGTAATACAGCGTAGCGGACAGCTCACGGCGCGCAAGGGTTGATGCGTTGTAAGGATTATCGCGCCGCCGCAGGCAGCGTGGCGCTCAAGGCGCTGCGTCAGCATTTCTATGCCGGTAACGTCAAGCGCGGTGAAAGGCTCATCCAGCACCCACAGCGCCGCTTCGCTCAGCCACAGGCGGGCGAGCGCCACGCGACGCTGCTGACCGGCGGAGAGCTGCGCCACCGGCACATCTTCATACCCGACCAGCCCAACGGCGGCAAGCGCCGCCCAGCGTGAGGCCTGCGCCTGGCGCGGGTGATAAAAGCGGAGATTTTCATCGGCGGTAAGCGCCGCCTTAACGCCGGGCTGGTGCCCGAGCCAGAGAAGCTGTTGGTGAAAGGTTTCGCGCTGGCGGCTGATGGTTTCGCCCTGCCAGCAAACGCGCCCCGCTTCGGCGGCGGCCAGGCCGGTAAGGATACGCAGCAGCGAGGTTTTCCCCGCTCCGTTGGCGCCTGCGATTTGCACTATCTCACCGGGCTGAACGGTCAGGCTCAGCGATTCAAACAGAACGCGTTCGTCACGAACGCAGGTGAGATGGTGTGCTTCCAGCATGGGCGCGCGGCTCCTTCTTTTACAGGGGAGCCGCATGATAGCACAGCTGCGCCGCCGCCCTGAACCGCACAGCGGCGGCGGGAAGTACTTCAAAAGGCGTAATCTTCGTTTCGGGATCAATAATCGTCTGAATTTTCGGACATCTGCGGGAAAAACGCATAAAAGCGCTACGCTTAGTGATAGCGATATTTTCTGTGGAGAGCTCTTATGGACAAAATTGGCGAAGATAAAATCAACGAATCCAGTGACGAACTGGAAGTGGAAAGCGAAGAGAAAGAGAGCGGCGAAGAGATAGAGCTTGATGAAGAAGAACTGCCTTCGCGGGCGATGGCTATCCACGAACATATTCGCCAGGACGGGGAGAAAGAGCTTGAGCGAGACGCGATGGCGCTGTTGTGGTCCGCCGTGGCCGCCGGGCTTTCAATGGGCGCTTCGCTGCTGGCGAAAGGGATTTTTCATGTGCATCTGGAAGGCATTCCCGGCGGTTTTTTGCTGGAAAGCCTGGGTTATACCTTCGGCTTTATTATCGTCATCATGGCGCGCCAGCAATTGTTTACGGAGAACACCGTAACGGCGGTGTTGCCGGTGATGCACAAACCCTCCAGCACCAACTTTAAGCTGCTGTTCCGCCTGTGGGGCGTGGTGCTGTTCGGTAACCTTATCGGCACCGGGCTTGCGGCGCTGGCGTTTGAATTTATGCCTATTTTCGATGAGGCGACGCGCGACGCGTTCGTCACTATCGGCATGGAAGTGATGCACAACACGCCGGGCGAAATGTTCGCGAACGCGATTATCTCCGGCTGGATCATTGCCACCATGGTGTGGATGTTCCCGGCGGCAGGCGCCGCGAAGATTCTGGTCATCATTCTGATGACCTGGCTGATTGCCCTTGGCAACACCACGCACATCGTGGTGGGCACGGTGGAAATTCTCTATCTGGTGTTCAACGGCACCATCCACTGGAGCGAGTTTTTCTGGCCTTTCGCCCTGCCGACGCTTGCCGGCAATATCTGCGGCGGCACCTTTATTTTCGCCCTGTTAAGCCATGCGCAAATCCGCAACGATATGGCGACGCAGAAAAAAGAAAAGGCGAAAGCGCAGGAGAAAAGCGAGCGGGTCATCGCGCAAAAAGAGGAAGAGTCGCGGCGCGCGGCGCGTTGAACATTGGCGACAGAGTGAACAAACAGGCGGCGTAGCCCTTAACGCGCGGGTAAAAATCGGTATACTAACGCCGCCTCGTCCCCTTAGTTAAATGGATATAACGAGCCCCTCCTAAGGGCTAGTTGCAGGTTCGATTCCTGCAGGGGACGCCATTTTGCTTTTACCTGCTTTACTCTGCCCTTTCCTTTTACCGCATCAGAAAAATATTCGGACAACCTTTCAGGAAACCTGACGCCACGCCCGCTATATTTACCCCGTAACTCTGCGTACGCACGGAAGAAATATGATTGTTAACAGTATGGTTTATCGCCCGGGCGGCGATTTTGAAGTGATTAATGTCGAGGACATCAGCGACGCGATAAAGTCGCCGGATAACTTTGTCTGGCTCGGGCTGTGGCAGCCTGATCCGCCGTTTATGCAAAATATGCAGGCGGAATTCGGCCTGCATGAACTGGCGATTGAAGATGCCTTAACGGCGCACCAGCGGCCTAAAATCGACCAGTACGGCGAGTCGATTTTTATCGTGGTTAAAACGGCTTATATGACTGAGGAAGGCCGGATAGACTTTGGCGAAACTCACTTTTTCGTCGGCAAAAACTACCTTATCTCCGTGCGTCACGGCCCCTCGCAAAGCTATGCGCCGGTGCGTATGCGCGCCCAGGAGCGCCCCGAGATGCTGGAAGAAGGCCCGGGCTACGCGCTCTATTGCCTGCTCGATTTTATCGTCGACCATTATCTGGAAATTACCGCCTCGCTTGGCGAACGCATTACGAAGCTTGAAGAAAGAATGTTTCGCAGCGAGTTTGATAAGCAGGCGATGCAGGATGTGTACACGCTGCGCCGACAGCTGCTGGAGATCCGCAACGCCGCGCTGCCCGTCAATGAAATCTGCAACCAGCTGATCCGCCTGCATGAGGATATTTTCCCTAAATCGCTGCGCCCTTATTTGCGTGACGTGCAGGACCACGCGCATCATGCGGTGATGGATGCAGAGAATATGCATGAAATGTTAACCAGCGCCATGCATGTCAACCTGGCGCTGGTCACTGTGCAACAAAACGAAGTGACCAAGCGGCTGGCGGGCTGGGGTGCTATTCTCGTCATCCCGACCATTGTATTTAGCATGTACGGCATGAATTTCGAGCATATGCCGGAAATACAATCGGCCTATGGCTACCCGGTGACCATCGGCGGTACGTTTCTTGCGTGCTATCTGCTTTATCGCAAGCTGAGAAAAACCGGCTGGCTCTGAGGTTAATGATCGCCTGGCAAGATCGAGCGGTCGTTGCGCGTGCCGGGCTGCGAAATTACAAGATATTCCGTATCCTGCGCCGCCTCGTTGCGTATCTGGTGGAGCGCGCCCGGGGCGACTTCAATTGACTCCCCCGGCTGCAAGGTAAAGCGGCGGCCGTTAAGCTCCATCGTCATTTCCCCGCTGATAACAAAAAAGCACTGCCGCGCCACCTCATGGTAGTGGCATTGCTCGCCTCGTCCGGGCGCCATTCGCTGGTGAATAATGCTTAAATCCTGCGCTTTAACCAGATGCCAGCCGTCGCAATCCCCTCCCCAGCGGTAATGTTCGGCGTTTGTTTTATTGATAACCATTATCTTTTGCTCAATTGGCTTAACAAATCGCTTACATTCACACAAAGTCCTGCGCCTGAGCAAGAGGATCGCAAAATATAATTACCTGCGGTGACTAACTTATTTATTAGCATTTTTAATGGGTTAACGCAGGCAAGCAAAACGGTTAAATAATTATCTTCGCGAACCGGCACGCGCTTGTCTCCCCTGGAATTTAGGGGTAAATTAGCGCCCGCTGGCTATCCATAATCAACTTTTTTCGGAAAGCGGCAATCGGGGGCGGGAAAAATCCCAAAGTCATCCGGCTGCGGTTTTATCTCTCTATACTGAGACCTTGCGTAGAGTTTTTAAGCATACATTAGGGTATGCGGAGCGATGTAACGTGAAATATTTCTTTATGGGCGTATCGGTGATTTTGCTGTTGTGGGCCGGCACGTTTGCCCTGATGATTTAGCAGAACACCTGAGTGAAACAGGAGCCTTTCGGCTCCTGTTTTGTTTTATTCGGCGCTTTCGGCAGGCGTTTTACTGCTGGCGGGAAGCAGCCCGTCGGCGCGAAACATCGCTTTGATACCCCGCACGGCCTGGCGGATGCGATCCCGGTTTTCAATCAGCGCGAAACGCACATGCGTGTCGCCGTATTCACCAAACCCGATGCCTGGCGAAACGCACACTTTGGCGTCCTGCAACAGCTTTTTGGCAAACTCAAGCGAGCCCATCGCCGCATACTGTTGCGGAATTTTCGCCCAGACATACATTGAGGCTTTGGGACACTCAACCATCCAGCCTGCTTCGTGCAGCCCTTTTACCAGCACGTCACGGCGTCGCTTATACTGTTCGGCGATATCGCGCACGCACTGCTGATCCCCTTCCAGCGCGGCAATCGCGGCCACCTGCAACGGCGTAAACGTACCGTAATCGTGATAGCTTTTGATGCGCGCCAGCGCGCTGACCAGCTCCTGATTGCCCACCATAAAGCCGATGCGCCAGCCCGCCATGTTGTAGCTTTTCGACAGCGTGAAAAATTCCACCGCCACGTCGCGGGCGCCTGGCACCTGCATAATGGAAGGCGCTTTCCAGCCATCATAAACAATATCGGCGTAAGCCAGATCATGTACGACTAACACGTCATAGCGCTTAGCCAGCGCCACAACTTTCTCAAAGAATTCCAGTTCCACGCATTGCGCGGTAGGGTTTGACGGAAAGCCCAGAATCATCATTTTGGGTTTCGGATAGCTTTCCCGGATAGCGCGTTCCAGCTCATTGAAGAAATCCACCCCTTCCACCAGCGGCACCGAGCGCACCTGCGCGCCGGCAATAACCGCGCCGTAAATATGAATGGGATAGCTGGGATTAGGCACCAGTACCGTATCGCCGTGATCGAGCGTGGCCAGCATCAGGTGCGCCAGCCCCTCTTTCGAACCGATAGTGACAATCGCTTCGCTTTCCGGGTCGATATCCACCTGATAACGCTCCTGATACCAGCGCGAAATAGCACGGCGCAGGCGCGGGATGCCGCGTGAGGTGGAATAGCCGTGCGTATCCGGACGTTGCGCTACGGTACAGAGTTTTTCAACGATGTGCGGCGGCGTGGCGCCGTCGGGGTTGCCCATGCTGAAATCGATAATATCTTCGCCGCGCCGGCGCGCAGCCATTTTCAGTTCAGCAGTGATGTTAAAAACGTAAGGCGGAAGGCGATCGATACGCGAAAAACGGCGAGCAGAGCTGGAGTCAGCCATAGGTTCCTCAGATTAACGTTAGCGCCCGGACCGTCCGAGCGACGCCGCCACGGTTGTGGCATGTTTAGAAAATAGCCTGAAAAATTTTCTTCTGTCGAGAGGAAAAACAAAAAATTTTTATCGGCGAATAAAACAGGAACTTTCATTTGAAAGATATCCCTGTTTTATTCGTTTGCCGGGCGCTATATTAACCTTGTCGCAACAAATCTATAACCTCTTCCCGCTAACTGATGGAGTGACCGCGATGGCCCTGCAAATCAACGATCTTCCTGCCGCTATTCGTGAAATTAAACAGAAGCTGCGCCGCGAATTACCCAATTACAAAGACGTGTTCAACGAACTGGAAGCGGACATGCAGCGCCAGATCCAGGCGATCCGCGAAGAGCTGGATCGCGGGGAAAGCCCGGTCCCGCAGATCCAGGCCGATGATATTTTGCATAACCGCATCAGCGACCAGCAAAAAGCGCTGATCCGCGAGCGCGGCTGTTGCGTGATTAAGGGCGTGTTCCCGGAAAGCCAGGCGCGCGGCTGGAACCAGGAAATCGGCGATTACCTGGAGCGCAATAATTTTGTCGAAAAACTGAAAAATGCGGCAGAAGACAACTATTTCGGCACCCTTGCCGACAGTAAGCCGCAAATTTACGGCATTTACTGGTCGAAACCGCAGGTGGAAGCGCGCCAGCATGAGCGCATGAAAGCCGCACAGGTGTTTCTCAATAATCTCTGGCAGACCGAAAGCCATGGCAAACAGCATTTTGACCCTGACCGCGTGGTCTCTTATGCCGACCGCACCCGCCGCCGGCCGCCGCGCTCCTCTTCGCTCGGGCTGTCGCCGCATGTGGATGGCGGCTCGGTAGAGCGCTGGCTGGATGAAAACTTCCGCCATGTTTACCGCCATGTTTTTAGCGGCGACTGGCGTCGTTACAACCCTTTTGAAGCGCAAGGGCGCACCGAAGCGCGGGAAATTCCGTCTCCGGCGGTCTGTTCTATGTTCCGCACTTTTCAGGGCTGGACAGCGTTAAGCGAACAGCGCAAGCACGGCGGCACGCTGACGCTGCTGCCCATCGCCAACGCCATGGCGTATATTCTGCTGCGCGCTATTCAGGACGACGTGCCGGAAGATTCGCTGTGCGAGGCGAAGCCTGGCCGCGCTTTATCCATTAACGAACAGTGGCATCCCCTTTTACTGACCGGGATTTCCTCAATTCCTGATATGGAGCCTGGCGACACGGTATTCTGGCACTGCGACGTGATCCATGCGGTGGAAAATGAGCATCAGGGCGAGTTTGACAGTAATGTCATGTATATCGCTGCCGCGCCATGGTGTGAGAAAAACGCCGCCTACCTTAAACGCCAGTGGGCTGCGTTTGTGGAAGGGAAATCCCCTCCCGATTTCGCCGCCGACGATTTTGAAGTGGATTTCATCGGCCGCGCTACCGAAGCCGATCTCACTCCGGCGGGGCGTGAGCAGTTAAAAGGCGAATAAGGCAACAGGCCTGGCGGCTGGTCATCTGCCGCCAGGTTTTCTATTATGGCTTTTCTCCCTGATGACAACCCGAGTATTCCGTGCACGAAATTTTCGACATGCTGCTGGCGGTGTTTGACCGCGCGGCATTAATGCTTATCTGCCTTTTCTTTCTGATCCGCATCCGGCTGTTTCGCGAGCTGCTGCATAAAAGCGCCCATAGCGCCAAAGAGTTGCTGGCGGTGACCGCTATTTTCTCTATGTTCGCCCTGTTCAGCACCTGGTCCGGCGTGCCGGTGGAAGGCTCGCTGGTTAACGTGCGCATTATCGCGGTGATGTCCGGCGGCATTCTGTTCGGCCCCTGGGTGGGCGTTATTACCGGCGTTATCGCAGGCGTTCACCGCTATTTGATTGATACTGGCGGCATTACAGCGATCCCCTGCTTTATCACCAGCATTGTGGCAGGCTGTCTTTCCGGCTGGATCCACCAGCGGGTGCCGAAAGCGCAGCACTGGCGCATCGGGATCCTCGCCGGTATGGCGTGCGAAACGCTGACCATGATCCTGGTGGTGATCTGGGCGCCGACGCTGCCGCTTGGGCTTGATATCGTGTCGAAAATTGGCGCGCCGATGATCCTTGGCACGGTATCGATTGGTTTTATCGTGCTGCTGGTAAGAAGCGTCGAAGGTGAAAAAGAGGCCAGCGCCGCGCGCCAGGCGAAGCTTGCGCTGGACATCGCCAACAAAACGCTGCCGCTTTTTCGTCATGTAAACAGTGAATCGCTGCGCCAGGTATGCGCGATTATTTGTCGCGACATTAAAGCCGACGCCGTCGCCATTACCAATAATGAAAGAGTGCTGGCCTATGTGGGCGTGGGGGAACATAACTACCAGAATAATAATGATGAGCTTAGCCCTACCACCCTACAGGCGATCCGCTACGGAAAAATCATCATTAAAAACAATGATGAAGCGCATCGCACGCCGGAAATTCACTCGATGCTGGTTATTCCGCTGTGGGAGAAAGGCGTGGTGACCGGCACGCTGAAAATCTATTACTGCCATGCGCACCAGATAACCTCTTCCCTTCAGGAGATGGCTATCGGGCTGTCGCAGATTATCTCGACGCAGCTCGAAGTTTCCCGCACGGAACAGCTGCGCGAAATGGCGAATAAAGCGGAACTGCGGGCGCTGCAAAGCAAAATCAACCCGCACTTTTTATTTAACGCCCTGAATGCGATCTCTTCTTCCATTCGCCTGAACCCGGACACCGCCCGCCAGCTGATTTTCAATCTCTCCCGCTACCTGCGCTACAACATTGAACTGAAAGATGATGAGCAAATCGACATTAAGCGGGAGCTTTACCAGATCAAAGACTATATCGCCATTGAGCAGGCGCGCTTTGGCGACAAGCTGACGGTTATCTATGACATTGACGAAGAAGTGAACTGCGTAGTGCCGAGCCTGCTTATTCAGCCGCTGGTGGAAAATGCTATCGTTCATGGTATTCAGCCGCGCAAAGGCAAAGGCGTGGTGACCATTAGCGTGACGGAAAGCGGCAACCGCGTGCGTATTGCGGTGCGCGATACGGGCCACGGCATTGATCAGAAGGTTATCGACCGCGTGGAAGCCAACGAAATGCCCGGCAATAAGATAGGTCTGCTGAACGTTCATCACCGCGTAAAACTGCTCTACGGCGAAGGGCTGAGCATCCGCCGCCTCGACCCGGGCACTGAAATCGCTTTTTATGTTCCTAACCAGCCGCGGGCGTTAACTGCTTCCGCCGCGCTGCTGTCGTAACGGTGAGCCTGATGAAAGTCATCATTGTTGAAGATGAAGTGCTGGCGCAGCAGGAGCTGAGCTGGTTGATTAAAGAACACAGCGAAATGGAGATTGTCGGAACTTTCGACGATGGGCTGGACGTGCTGAAATTTTTGCAACACAACAGCGTGGACGCCATTTTTCTGGATATCAACATTCCTTCGCTGGACGGCGTATTGCTGGCGCAGAATATCAGCAAGTTCGCTCACAAGCCGTTTATCGTTTTTATTACCGCCTGGAAAGAGCACGCGGTGGAAGCGTTTGAACTGGAGGCCTTTGATTACATCCTCAAGCCGTATCAGGAATCGCGCATCATCAGCATGCTGCAAAAGCTGGAGGCGGCGTTTGCGCAGCAGACGAGCCCGCACGCCTCAGGCCCGGTGAACCGTGAAAACGCCACGATCAATCTGATAAAAGACGAGCGCATCATCGTTACCGATATTAACGATATTTATTATGCCGAAGCGCATGAAAAGATGACGTTTGTTTATACCCGCCGCGAAGCTTATGTCATGCCGGTAAACATTACCGAGTTTTGCAGCCGTCTGCCGGAGGCGCACTTTTTCCGTTGTCACCGCTCCTATTGCGTGAATCTGAATAAAATTCGCGAGATCGAACCCTGGTTTAACAACACCTATATTTTGCGCCTGCGGGATCTCGATTTTCAGGTGCCGGTAAGCCGCAGCAAAGTAAAAGAGTTTCGCCAGCTAATGCGGCTGTAAAAAAGGCGCCTCGCGGCGCCTGGAATCAGAGGATTTGCCCCAGCGTCTGGCGCAGGTGCGCGCCTGCACCCAGCAGGCCTGGCTGATCGTGAACGATGAGATAAACCGGAATATCCTGTACGTAAGCTTTGAAACGGCCTTTGTCTTCAAAACCACCGCGAAAACCGGAGGCGGTAAAGAAATCCAGGAATCGCGGCACAATGCCGCCTGCGATATAAACGCCGCCAAAGGTGCCCAGCGTCAGCGCCAGGTTGCCGCCAAAGCGGCCCATAATCACACAGAACAGCGAAAGCGCGCGGCGGCAGTCGGTGCAGCTGTCTTCCAGCGCCCGCTCGGTGATGTCTTTCGGCTTCAGGTTTTCCGGCAGACGGCCGTCTGCTTTAACAATGGCGCGGTAAAGATTCACAAGACCCGGGCCGGAAAGCACACGCTCGGCAGAAACATGGCCGACTTCGGCGCGCAGCTGTTCAAGAATAATGGCTTCCTCTTCGCTGTTCGGCGCGAAATCCACATGACCGCCCTCGCCCGGCAGACTCACCCAGCGACGATCGACATGCACCAGATGCGCCACGCCAAGACCGGTACCCGCCCCATAAACGGCAATCGGTTTGCCAGGCTGCGCGGCGCCGCCGCCGAACTGGATCAGCTCTTCTTGTTTGAGCATCGGAATAGCCATCGACACGGCGGTAAAATCGTTAATGATTTCCAGATGCGCAAAACCCAGGTTCTTTTTCATCTCCGCAATAGAGAAAGCCCAGATATGGTTAGTCATCGCCACCCAGTCGCCGGTTATCGGGCAGGCGATAGCGATGCAGCCGTCGGTCACAGTGACGTTATGTTCATCCAGATAAACACGCACCACCGCTTCAAGGCTCGGATAATCCAGCCCGGAATAGGTTTTTGCACGCAGAATTTCGCCGCTGTCTACATCGCATAGCGCTAAGCGTGCGTTGGTGCCGCCGACGTCCCCCACCAAAGCATATTTTGTCATTCTTTCACTGCTCCGCTAAATTCAGAATTGGTCCCTGGCACACTGTAATTTCCTGACGCCAGAACAACAATGACCATAGCATATGTGCCCCAGGTTTATTGATAACTGTCACAGATTACCTTTACCGTTTCAGCACGTAATGTCATGCGATTATGACACAGCGGCTGACGCGGTCTGAATAAGACAACGGTGCAATACGTTAAGGAAAATATCATGCTCCATCCGCGAGCCCGAACCATGCTGCTGCTCTCTTTTCCCGCGTTGTTAATCGGCGTGGGATCAAGCCTGATATTACTCTGCGTGATGAAAGTCGCCGCAGCGCTGCAAACGCTGTTATGGCAGTCTCTGCCCTCGCGGCTTGGCGTGGCGCTGGATTCCCCGTGGTGGATTTTGCTGATGCTCACGCTAACCGGCGTGGCGGTAGGGCTGGTGATTCGCTATCTGCCCGGGCATGCCGGCCCGGATCCGGCGCGGGAGCCGCTTATCGGCGCGCCGGTTTCGCCGCTCGCGCTGCCGGGGTTGATTATCGCGCTGGTGCTGGGGCTTGCAGGCGGCGTGAGCCTTGGGCCGGAACACCCGATTATGGCGCTGAATATCGCGCTGGCCGTCGCGATCGGCGCCCGGGTATTGCCTCGCGTGAACGCGCTGGACTGGACGATACTTGCCGCCGCAGGTACCATCGGCGCGTTGTTTGGCACGCCGGTCGCCGCCGCGCTTATCTTTTCGCAAACCCTCAACAGCAGCAACGACGCACCGCTGTGGGATAAGCTTTTCGCGCCGCTGATGGCCGCTGCCGCAGGCGGCATCACCACCAGCCTGTTCATCCACCCTCACTTTGCGCTGCCTGTCGCGCCTTACGGGCAGATGCGGCTGGTGGATATTTTAAGCGGCGCCGTCGTCGCGGCCATCGCCATCGCGCTTGGCATGGTAGCCGTATGGTGTTTGCCTCGCCTGCACAGGCTGCTGCACCGGTTAAGGCACCCGGTGCTTACCCTGGGCGCAGGCGGCTTTTGCCTGGGGGTGCTCGGCATTATCGGCGGACATATCACGCTGTTTAAAGGGCTGGATGAGATGCAGCAGCTCGCTTTCAGCCAGACTTACAGCGTGGCGGACTATTTGCGCTTTACCCTCGTAAAACTGGCGGCGCTGGTGATAGCCGCCGCCTGCGGCTTTCGCGGCGGGCGTATTTTTCCGGCCGTGTTTGTCGCCGTCTCGCTCGGCTTAATGCTTCATGCGCATGTGGAAGCGGTGCCGGCGGCCATTACGCTCTCCTGCGCGGTGCTGGGTATGGTGCTGGTTGTCACCCGGGACGGCTGGCTCAGCCTCTTTATGGCGGCGGCCATCGTGCCGGATCTTAACCTTCTGCCGCTGCTGTGCATCGTTATGCTGCCCGCCTGGCTGCTGCTGGCGGGCAAACCGCTGATGATGGCCTCCCGGGATGATAGCTAAGCGGAATTGCGCGCTTCCAGCGCCGCGCTGACGGCGCCGAGCAGCGCAGGCAGGCTCTCTTTCGGCAGCATGACTTCCACAAGGCTAAGCTGCGCTGGCTGCGCCAGGCGTTCAAGCACTTCACGGAGTTGTACAGTCTCGCTAACGCGCCAGCTTTTCGCCTGGCGCGTTATGTCCAGCGCATGCGCCAGCGCCGTCCAGTCCCAGCGGGCGATATCGTTGTAACGCTGCTGCGCGCCGTGAATGGCGCGCTCCACGGTGTAGCCATCATTATTAAGAATAATAACCACCGGCTTTTGTCCGTCTCGCAGCATCGACCCAAGCTCCTGAACAGAGAGCTGTGCCGCCCCGTCGCCAGTAATCAACACCACGCGCCGGTTAGGCGAGGCGGTTTGCGCGCCAAAGGCCGCAGGCAGCGCATAGCCTATCGAGCCCCAGAGCGGCTGAACAAGAAACGTCACGCCTGCGGGCAGTTGTAGCGCCGCCGCGCCAAAAGCCGCCGTCCCCTGATCCACGACCACGATATCCCCGGGGCGCAAAAAAGCCTGCATTTCGCGCCAGAAGGCGTTTTGATCCAGGCCGCCTTCGCCCTGCGCCAGCGGCGGCGGCACGAGTTCAGGCTGCGGCCAGCGCTGCACATGCCGCTTACAAACCTGATGCAGGATCTCAACCGCTTGCGCCACAGGCAGAGGGCTGAACCAGCGTTCGCCAACCCGCGCCGCCTGAGGTTGAACGTCGATAGTCTGGCTGTGGGAAAGATGCTGGGTAAAACCAGCGGTAATGGTGTCAGAAAACTGCACCCCCACGCAGATAACTAAATCTGCCTCTTCTATGGCTTCACGAACCGTCGCGGCGCTTGCCGCCCCGCTGTACGTTCCCACAAATCCCGGCTGGCTTTCATCCAGTAATCCTTTGCCCATCAGCAGCGAAGCGTGCGGCAGCGGCGTATCATCCAGCCACTGTTGCAGCGCTTTTTGTTGCCCGAAGCGGTGCGCTAAAAAATCGGCGAGTAATGCGGGTCGCTGGCTTTTCGCCACGCTTTCACTAACTGCTTCGGTAAAAGCGGCTATTACGTTTTCATCGCCAGGTACGGGGCTATTTGTGAGAGCGTTTACAGGCGCAGTGGCAGCTATTTTTGCCACATCGGCCGGTAATAGCAGATAAGCAGGCTTGCGTGTTTTGAGCATTTCACCGATAACCCGGTCGATTTCGGCGCAGGCATTTTCCGCCGTTAATACCGCCTGCGCGACCGTTGCTTCCCGGGTGATACGCAAAAAATGGGCAAAATCGCCGTCGCCAAGCGTGTGGTGCAGACATTCGCCTTTTTGCTGTGCGCTGCGACAGGGCGCGCCGACAATATGCAAAACCGGCACATATTCCGCGAAGCTCCCCGCGATGCCGTTAAGCGCGCTGAGTTCCCCCACGCCAAACGTAGTGAGAATTGCGCCAGCGCCTTTGCAGCGGGCATAGCCGTCGGCGGCGTAGGCGGCATTAAGCTCGTTGGCGCACCCTACCCATTTCACTGCTGCATGACTGATGACGTTATCAAGAAATTGCAGGTTATAGTCGCCCGGCACGCCAAACAGATGTGAAATGCCGCACCCTGCCAGCCTGTCCAGAAGATAATCCGCAACGCTGTAATGAGAAGGCATAATTGCCATCCTTTTAATAAGGGCCTGATTTGAGTATCGAAGAAGTGTGATCGCTGTCCAGGAGGCGGCAGTTTTTCCGTCTGGAAAGCAAGCTTTACGCCGCGCCCGGGTGTAGGCTGAGAGACGCTCGTTTTTGTGTAACCGTATACACTCATTGCAGACTATCTTCTCAGAGGCATTCTTTATGGTTTATCAGGCAGATCCGGCTCGTTACCAGGCCATGGAATACCGCCGCTGCGGCCGCAGCGGGTTAAAACTTCCGGCGGTTTCGCTTGGACTTTGGCACAACTTCGGCGACGCTACGCTTATCGAAACCAGCCGCCAGCTACTGCGCCGCGCTTTTGATTCAGGCATTACCCATTTCGACCTTGCGAATAACTACGGGCCGCCTCCCGGTTCAGCGGAAAGCAATTTTGGCCGCATCTTGCGGGAAGACTTTCTGCCTTATCGCGATGAATTAATCATCTCTTCAAAAGCAGGCTATACCATGTGGGACGGCCCCTACGGCGACTGGGGTTCGCGCAAGTATCTGATTTCCAGTCTTGATCAGAGCCTGAAACGCATGGGCCTTGAATATGTAGACATCTTTTATCACCATCGCCCTGATCCCGACACGCCGCTTGAAGAGACCATGCGCGCGCTTGATCATCTGGTTCGCCAGGGTAAAGCGCTCTATGTGGGCCTTTCTAACTACCCGGCGGCGCTGGCAGCGCAGGCCATTGATATTCTTAACGACCTCGGCACCCCTTGCCTTATTCATCAGCCTAAATACTCTCTGTTTGAGCGCTGGGTAGAGGCGGAATTGCTGGATGTGCTGAAGGAAAAAGGCGTGGGCAGTATCGCTTTTTCACCGCTGGCAGGGGGGCAACTGACGGATCGCTACCTGAACGGCATCCCGGCGGACTCCCGCGCGGCGAGCGGCAGCCGTTTCCTTAACCCCGACCAGCTCACTGCGCAGAAGCTTGAAAAAGTGCGTAAGCTGAACGCGCTGGCGGAACGTCGCGGGCAGAAGCTGTCGCAAATGGCGCTCGCCTGGGTGCTGCGTGACGAGAAAGTGACATCGGTGCTGATTGGCGCCAGCAAGACCAGCCAGATTGACGATGCCGTCGGCATGTTGGCTAATCGTCAGTTCACGCAGGAGGAACGGCAGGAAATCGAAGACATTCTTAGCCATCCGCAAGCCTGAAACATTTAGCAAAAAGTGCTGTGCCGCAGGAATTAGGAGTTAAAGCGATAAAGGAGTTCTTTACCTGTCCGTAATATTCTCGTAACAGGCCTTTGTGGCCCCGATCGTGAAGGAGAAGAGTATGTTCAGGTCCCTGATTCTTGCGGCAGTATTGCTTGCTGGTACGCCGCTGGTCGCCAGCGCTGGCGAAATCACCCTGTTGCCATCGATAAAATTACAAATTGGCGATCGTGACAATTACGGTAACTACTGGGACGGCGGCCGCTGGCGCGACCGTGATTACTGGCATCGTCACTATGAACGACGCGAAGGACGCTGGTGGCGCCATGATAACGGCTGGCACCGCGGCTGGGACAAAAAGCGCGGCTGGGACAACCGCCGGGCTTATGAGCGTGGTTATCGCGCTGGTTGGGAAGACCGCGATGACCGTCGCGGCTGGGGGCATAAAGGCCGCCACCACCATCACTAACTGAAAAAGCAGGCGCAAAGCCTGCTTTTTTATTGCCTGCGCAACTTACAGCCCCAGCGCCGTTCCCACCAGCAGCCAGATATTCAACGCCACCACTACGGTGACAATCGCCCAGCCAATACGCTTAACAAGCGTAGTATTGACCAGTTCGCCCATCAGTTTTGGGTTGCTGGTAAAAATAAGCAGCGGGATAAGCGCCAGCGCGATGCCAAAACTCAGCAGCACCTGGCTCATCACCAGGATTCGGGTAGGATCCAGCCCCATCAGAATGACGATAAAAGAAGGCGCCATTGTAATAGAGCGGCGCAGCCACAGCGGAATGTGAAAACGCACGAATCCCTGCATGACCACTTGTCCCGCCAGCGTTCCCACGACCGTTGAAGAGAGCCCCGCCGCCACCAGGCTTAAGCCAAAAATCGTCGCCGCCGCGTGGCTTAGTAACGGCTCAAGGGTCAGATAAGCCTGATCGAGATCCGCAACGCCGCTGTGACCATTAAAGTGAAAAGCCGCAGCCGCCGTCGCCATCATCGCCAGGTTAACAAAACCGGCGATGGTCATGGCGATAGCAACGTCCCATTTCGTGGCGGAATAACGCTCTTTGCGAGAGCCGTCATGAAGGTTCTGCGTTAACGAAGAGTGCAGATAAATAACGTGCGGCATAATGGTCGCGCCCAGTACGCCAGCCGCCAGGAAAACAGCCTCCGAGGTGGGCAAGCCTGGGATAATCATCCCTTTCGCCAGCGCAGCCACTTTCGGCTGAGAGAAAAAGAGCTCGACGATATAAGCTGCGGCAACGAAAAGCAGCAGGCCGCCAATGACTTTTTCCAGCGGTTTTTGCCCGTGACGCTGCAACATCAGAATTAAGAACGTGGCGATACCCGTTAAAATCGCGCCCTGCAACAGGGAAACGCCAAGCAGGAGTTTAAAGCCGATGGCGGCGCCAATAAATTCCGCCAGATCGGTCGCCATGGCGATGATTTCCGCCTGTATCCAGTAAAACCAGACGACCGGACGCGGATAATGATCGCGAATGTGTTCCGCCAGATTTTTCCCGGTGGCGATACCCAGTTTTGCGGAAAGAACCTGAATAACCATCGCCATCAGGTTAGCCCAGACGACAACCCACAGCAGCTTATAACCGAAGCTGGCGCCGGCCTGGATGTTGGTAGCGAAGTTGCCAGGATCGATATAGCCGATGGCCGCAATGAAAGCAGGCCCCATCAGCGCGAGCCTTAACTTACGCGCTGTACGCCCACTGCTATTCTCAACGCGACTGTTGCTCATGCTTTGCCTCTAAATATAGCCTTTGCTATGTTTCATGCTATCAAAATGAGAATGATTATCAAGTTCATTAAGGAAAGGTAAACGTGATTTCTCTGATAGCTGAAAACGATGCAAGGCGGGGTCTATGGCTCTGGTCGCTGCGACAAACGCTAACGGACCGATTGTGATAAAAGTGTAGCAGTATGACGTAACTTTTCACTTCCTTACTTAACATATCAGAATTGTATGATGGATCACTTTTTTTGCGTTCTGTCACAGGACCTTACTATAGTGTGCGTTTACTCTCGTTTTCTAAATGTTTGTTGCATAGAATGTGCACGGAAATTAAACCTGCCTCATATTCGGAGCAAACATGTCCCGCGTTCTGCATTTTATTCTGGCGCTAGCCGTTGTTGCGCTGCTTGCCTTGCTGGTTAGCCATGACCGCAAGAAAATTCGTCTGCCTTATATTGGTCTGTTACTGGTAATAGAAGTTTTGCTGGCCTGGTTCTTTCTTAACTCAAATATTGGCCTGGGCTTTGTTAAAGGCTTTGCCGATATGTTTGAGAAACTGCTCGGCTTCGCCAATGAAGGTACTAACTTCGTCTTTGGCAAAATGAACGATGAAGGTCTGGCATTCTTCTTCCTGAAAGTGCTCTGCCCTATCGTTTTCATCTCTGCGTTGATCGGTATTCTGCAACATATCCGCGTACTGCCGATTATTATTCGCGCTATCGGTACAGTGCTTTCTAAAGTTAACGGTATGGGCAAGCTCGAATCCTTCAACGCGGTAAGCTCGCTGATTCTGGGACAATCAGAAAACTTTATCGCCTATAAGGATATTCTTGGCAAGATGTCGCGCAACCGCATGTACACCATGGCCGCTACTGCGATGTCCACCGTGTCTATGTCGATTGTCGGCGCCTACATGACCATGCTGAAACCGCAATACGTGGTAGCAGCGTTGATCCTGAATATGTTCAGCACCTTTATCGTGCTCTCCATCATCAACCCGTACCGTGTTGAGAATGAAGAAGATCTGCAAATGTCTAATTTGCATGAAGGCCAGAGCTTCTTCGAAATGTTGGGTGAGTACATCCTGGCAGGTTTTAAAGTCGCTATTATCGTAGCCGCGATGCTGATTGGCTTTATCGCGCTTATCTCTGGTCTTAACGCGCTGTTCGCCGCTGTGCTGGGCATCTCTTTCCAGGGCATTCTGGGTTACATCTTCTACCCGGTAGCCTGGGTAATGGGCGTGCCGGCAAGTGAAGCGTTGCAGGTAGGCAGCATCATGGCGACGAAACTGGTTTCCAACGAATTTGTTGCGATGATGGATCTGCAAAAACTGGCGGGCCAGATTTCTCCGCGCGCCGAAGGCATCCTCTCCGTGTTCCTGGTCTCTTTCGCTAACTTCTCCTCCATCGGCATTATCGCAGGGGCGATTAAAGGGCTGAACGAAGAACAGGGCAACGTGGTTTCCCGTTTTGGCCTGAAGCTGGTTTACGGCTCAACGCTGGTAAGCGTACTTTCCGCTTCTATCGCCGCACTGGTGTTGTAACGGTTTAAACGCTGAAGAAAGCAAAACCGGGGCTCAGGCCCCGGTTTTTTTATGTCAACGTTGCAGCGGTTCCGGTCTGCCTGACAGATACCCTTGCAGATAATCTACGCCCAGACTCAAGAGCATCTCGCGCTGCGCCTGCGTTTCAACATATTCAGCCACGACCGTCAACGACTTCACTTTCGCCAGCTCACAAATTGATTTCACAATCTTCTCGTCAACCGGGTCACTGGTGATCTCTTTAATAAAGCAGCCATCAATCTTAATGATATCGGCTTCGATGGTCTTCAGCCGTTCATAGTTCGCGTAACCTGTTCCGAAATCATCAATGGCAATGCGCAACCCGCTCTGGCGCAACAACGCGACGTTTTGCATACTGGTTTCCGAATCGGAGAAGGCTTGTGCCTCCGTTATTTCAATAATGACGGTGCTGAGTGAAACCTGATACTGGTTAAAGAGCGAAACGATCTCTCTGGCAATCCCTTTTTGCATTAACGTCATCGGCATCAGGTTTAGCGAAAAGCGCGCTTCGTTGCGGGATGCCGGATGCTGACTCAGATATCGAAGCAGCTTTTGCAATACCAGCATGTCGAAGCAGGCGCTGAGGTTAAACTGGGCGATAACGGGCAGAAATTTATCCGGCGTGATGATTTGACCATCGCAGTAAAGACGCGACAGAATTTCCTGATATCCCTCGCCATTAGCATCGACTATCGGCTGGGCGTAAAGCATTATCTGGTCTTCATCCAGCGCACGTTTAACGTTCTGCAACATAAGCACCTGCCCGGTGATATAGCCTGAAACGTTGCCTTCACGCTCATCCAGCGCCAGCACCGGCTCGCTCATTTGCGTCTGCTCGGCCAGATAGCTGAGCTGGCCAATGAGCCGATAAAGCCTTTCTTTATCGTTTTCAACTTTTCCCCAGGCGGCGCCGTAAGCCAGCTCGAGCGTTGCGTTATGCCAGTGTATACGCTTGCTGTTAAGCACATCGACAATATGCCGCAACCGGGAAGCTGGCTCCGGGCCCGCCAGAAAAAGCAAAAGATCGCAGCCGGGTAAATAGAAGATTTTATCTTTCGCGCCAAGCCAGGGTTGCAGAATTTGCACTACGGTTTTTTTACAGTGGATCCGCATTTGCAACCCATAATGGCGGCTGAGTATTTCCAGATTAGCCATATGCAAGCAGCAGAGCGTGCCAGTCTCTTCCTGTTGAAGGTGAAGCTCCAGCGCGCGCAAGTTAGGCAGTTGAGTAAGCGGATCGGTCTGCGCAAGCGTGCGGTATCGGCGCTGCATCCAGGCATTACGCTGGAAAATTACCGTCATAAAAATCATGGAAACGGTAAAAGCAATAAACACGGAAAGCACGAAACAAAGCATGAACGAGGCGTTTTCTTCAGGAATAAATCCACTGTTCCATGACAGCAAACATAACGCCGTCAGCGCCCATGTCAGCGTGACCAGCCGCGGGCCTAAATGAAAAACGCCTACGGTAAAGAAAATAAAAATAACCGGCACCATATAACCGGAAATAAACACTGCTTTATAAGGAACGCAAAAAAGCAAAGTTAATATGACAACGGAAAATAACCAGCAAAGCGTAAAAGCAATTTTTTCAGGGCTAAAGGCGGGCATGACGCAACGGCGCCAGAAATTACGCGCAACGACTTTGCTTAATATTATTCGCAAAGGATAATAGAAAAGTACGGTGAAAGATAAAGACGCCATAAAGAGGCTCTGGAAATCGACGACGCTATAAAAAAGCGAGCTTTTGCCAAAATAAGCTGCGACAACGCCAGGATAACCAAGATAAAGCCCAGCCACAAGCATCAAACATTTTAATATACATGGCGTGATAAACCCAAACCCCAGCAGCCGCACTCCAACCCCTTTCCCCGGAAGCGCATAACGCCAACGGCGCCCCAGCAGATATCGACAAACCAGCCCTCCTGCGATCAACGAAACGATAATGCATGATACCAGCGTCAGATTTTGCAGGACGTTCAGAGAGAGCTGGTGCGAATACCAGAAGTAAAAGCACGTGAAAAGTGGAAGGAGCGCATAACGTCCATAAATGAACACCAGGGCGATAGCGAAACTTAAAGGCAGATAGGCAAGATAGTTCGTGGTGCCATCAATAATGGTTTGTGGCGACAAAGCACGGCATAAAGGAATTAACAAAAAACATAACAAAAAAGCGATACCAGACTTCCGCAACGGGTTGTAATATTTCATAGCAAAGAATGTTACTTTTCTGTAATTTAATAGAATGAATTTTCGCTGCTAATGGTAAATATCTTTTATTAAAGTAACAAGGCAGGAAAAGGTGAATTACATATTAAGTAAAAATACATTCATATATTGTATTGAAATACACATATATATACAAATAAATAGGTATACTATAAATTAATCGTTTGATTATCGGGCAGTAACAAGGCGGGTTTCGCAGGCACAAACAAAAAACCCCCGCCGTCTGGCGAGGGTTTATATTTTGGTGGAGCTAAGCGGGATCGAACCGCTGACCTCTTGCATGCCATGCAAGCGCTCTCCCAGCTGAGCTATAGCCCCACGATGCGTTGTTTACCTTACCAAACCTTGCGGGAAGAAGGTTTGGTGGAGCTAAGCGGGATCGAACCGCTGACCTCTTGCATGCCATGCAAGCGCTCTCCCAGCTGAGCTATAGCCCCA